>SXGR01420599.1_pt1 | contig 121587 bp, 114 predicted proteins | sample 3174711 | NCBI WGS metagenome assembly SXGR01 (sample SAMN11356860, study PRJNA531348) | freshwater metagenome | isolation source: freshwater sample F1-60 | place: China: Fuxian Lake, Yuxi | collected 2017-12-25 | reverse complement strand
GCCGGTCGGCGCGAGCACTGGTGCCTGCGCGTTGCGGGAGCCGTAGCGCTCACCTCCCTCTCCCGCGTCATCCCCTGAGTGGCGTGCTGCTGCGAGCAGCAGGTCGTCAGCCACGGTCGAATCTGGGATTGCGTACGAGGCGTCACGGTGCATCCGCATCACGTTATTGTGCGGCTCACGGTTCTCTTCGTACTTCTCGTACGGCCCGATTGCTGCTGCGATCACTGCCGACTGGCGGTAGGCGCGGCCTGTCATCAGCGCCGTTATTGCCGCTGCTGTTCCGCGGCCCGGGTCGGAGTCGTATGCGACGCCGTTAGCCATCAAGTAGGCGCCAAGGTTGGTGTAGCCGAGGCCGAGCTGACGGAAGGCGCGGGCGTTGTCGCCAATCTGCTCGGTCGGGTAACTAGATGGGGAGACGATGATCTCCTGAGCGAGCAGCAGGATGTCGGTCGTGTGCTCGAAGTCTTCAACGTCGAGCGTGCCATCGGGGCGACGGAACTTCATCAGGTTGATCGACGCGAGGTTGCAGGCCGAGTCGTCAACGTGCATGTACTCGGAGCACGGGTTCGAGGCATTGATTCGGCCCGAGTTCGGTGAGGTGTGCCACTGGTTGATCGTCGTGTCGTACTGAACGCCTGGGTCGGCGCAGCGCCATGCGGCGCGGGCGATCTTGATCATCAGTTCGCGCGCGGGCATTGATTCGCCGATCGGCTCGCCGGTTGCGCGGGCGATCGTGTTCCACTGCGCGTCGTCTTCAACGGCCTGCATGAACTCGTCTGTTACACGGACCGAGTTGTTGGCGTTCTGGTACTGAATCGAGTTGAAGCCGTCACCGTCGATCGACATGTCGAAGCCGGCGTCGCGCAGCGCGGCGGCCTTGTCTTCTTCTTTGGCCTTGCACTCGATGAACTCAACGATGTCCGGATGGTCAACGTCAAGGACGACCATTTTGGCGGCGCGGCGCGTCTTGCCGCCGGACTTGATTGTGCCGGCCCATGAGTCGGCACCGCGCATGAATGAGACGGGGCCACTGGCGGTTCCGCCCTTGCTGAGCTGCTCCATTGAGCCGCGGATGTTTGAGAGGTTGATGCCGGAGCCGGAGCCTCCGCGGAAGATCGTGCCTTCCTTTGTGTTCCAGCCGAGGATCGATTCCATCGTGTCCTCAACGCTGAGGATGAAGCAGGCTGAGCACTGTGGCTTCTCTTCGAAGCCGACGTTGAACCAGACCGGTGAGTTGAAGGCTGCCTTCTGGTGGAGCAGGATGTGAGTCAGTTCGGCTTCGAAGGCATCGCCGTCCTCAGCGGTTGCGAAGTAGCCGCGCTCGCGACCCCAGTCGGCGATCGTGCCGGAGACGCGGCCGATCATCTGTTTGACCGAGCGCTCGCGCTCGCGTGAACCTGCCTGCCCACGGAAGTACTTCTGCGTGACAATGTTGGTGGCGTTCTGTGACCAAGTCGTAGGGAACTCAACGTCTGTCTGTTCGAAGGCGACGTGGTCGCCGTGGGCGATCCGCGCGTCGCGAACCTGCCACTCGACTGAAGAAAACGGATCGATGCCGGGTTCGGTGTGACGGCGTTCGATCGACATTGCGTGGCCTGCCTCGACGGCGGTGTTGGCGGTGTCGGTCTGCGGGGTGATTTCCATCGTTTGCTTCCTCTCTCCTGCCGGCTGGATTACCGGCGCTTTCCGCGCCCTCAGGAACCGAGCGCGGGTCGAGGAACTTCCCACCTGCGTCGGACGGAATGCAACCGCGAGCCCAATCGCATTTTGGGCCGCCGATTCAGACCGATCCAACCCTCTAAGAATAGCCCAGCTGGTAGCCGTTTTCTCGCCTCTTGACCGGTTGCCAGTTAGCGGCCAAGACGAATGAAATCGCGGATCTCGGCGCCGCTAAGCCCGGCTCGCCAGCCGGCCTCGGCTGTCGAGTGGCGCCAGCGCTTGAGCCAGCGCGGATCCCAGCCGCGGATGCGCCAAAGAAGGATCACAACGAGCACTCCAAGCAGCACGGCAGCAAGCGCGATCAGGCCAATTGTTAGCCAAGCTAGGCCACGGTCCTGAGCTTTGCTGAGCGGCTTGTCGCTCTGCGGCGCCGGTGTTGCCGTCGCCGGCTCGGTGACGGTCGGCGAGGCAGGCTGCCCGGGTGCTCCAGAGGGAGGGGTGATCGGCTCTGCGGACGGCTGCACCGGCTGGCCTGGGATCGGCTCGAGCGGCTGCACCGTCGTACGCGCCTGAGCGCTGAGCGGCAGCGCCAGCGTCAGAGAGCTCGCGGCGAGCACGGCGATCAAACGAAAACGCATCTGCACAAGACTAGGGCAGCAGCTCACCGATCGCGTCGATCGCCGCCGCCAGCACCGCTTCCGGGGCGGCCGCCCCGTTAAGCACGCGGATCCGCCCGGGCTCGGCCGCCGCAAGCTCGTCATAGGCCGCCGCCGCGAGCGTGAAGAACTCGTCGCCAGCCAGCTCCAGCCGGTCGGCCGTCTCGCCGCGCGCGCCGATCCGCGCGGCGCGCGTCGCGGCATCAACGCGCAGGTAGAGCGTGCGGTCGGCAGTTAAGCCACCGCTGGCGAACTCGTTTATCTGCGCGACCGCTTCAATCCCCAGTCCGCGACCGGCGCCCTGGTAAGCGAGCGATGAATCTATATAACGGTCGAGCACAACAAAGCGCCCCTCTTCGAGCAGCGGAAGCACCAACTCGCTCACGAGCTGGGCGCGGGCCGCCGCGTAAATCAAAGCTTCCGCGCGCGCGCTCACTTCAAGCGAGGGGTCTTTGACCAAGTCGCGCAGCCGCTCGGCCAGTCCCACCCCGCCCGGCTCACGCAGCGCCGTCACCGGCACGGATCGACTTTCGAGCTCGGCCGTGAGGCCAGCGACGAGCGTTGACTTGCCGGAGCCGTCGAGCCCTTCGATCGTGATCAGTCGTCCTGCCATCAACGAGCCGAGCGTACCCGTACGATCAGCCAATGAGCACGGTTCCCGCGATCGAACGCCACCCGCACGCGCTGGCGGTGCTCGGTTCGGCGCTGCAGCCGGGCGGCAAGCCCTCGCACGCCTATCTCTTCCACGGGCCACCAGGCGCCGGCAAAGCGGCCGCCGCGCGGGCATTCGCGGCCGAGCTGCTGGCTGAAGGCGCCGCCAACCCCGATGGCGTGCGCGACCGCGCCGAGCGCGAATCACACCCCGACCTGACTTGGGTCCGCGCCAGCGGTGCGAGCGAGATGCGCCGCGCCGACATTGACGAACCGGTAGTTGCCGCCGCCGCGCGCAGGCCGTTTGAATCATCGAAGCGCGTCTTTGTAATAGAGGGCGCCGACACGATGAACGCCGAGGCCGCCAACCGGATGCTCAAAACGCTTGAGGAACCGGCCTCCTACGTCCACCTGGTGCTGCTGACCGACCGCCCTGAGCAGGTCCTCCCGACGATCTCCTCGCGCTGCCTCGCAGTTCGCTTCGACGCGCCGACCGAGGCGCAGCTCGAAGGGCAGCTCGCTGCGCGCGGGATCGCTCCAGAGGTCGCGCAAGCCTGCGCGAAGCTGGCGCTCGGCGACGCAAACCGCGCACTGGCGATGGCGCTGGGCGAAGGAGCCCAGCAGCGCGCCAACGCTGAGCGCTTCGCTCGCTGCGCGCGCCACAACAAACTCAGCGACCAGCCATGGACGGCTCTGATCAACCTCGCGCAAACATCGGCGGCGGCGACCGAGGACCGGCTCAACGAGGAAGCGAAGACTCAGGCCGAATCACTGCCGAAAAAAGAGCGCAACAAGTATGAGAAGGACGCCAAGGCCGATGCTCACAGGATCTGGCGACGGGTCCGCACTTCAGCGCTCGACGAAGGGCTGCGCCTGGCCGGCCTCTGGTACCGCGACCTTGCCTGCATCGCCGATGGCGCGCCGGAGCTGATCTACGCAGTAGATCGGCGAACCGAACTTGAAGCCGACGCGGCAGGACTCAGCTCCCACCGCCTGCGTGATGCGATCGCGCTCGTTGACGAAACGCGCGCATCGCTTTCGATCTACCCCGATGATCAGCTCCAGCTTGAAGCGCTCGCCTACCGACTGGCGCGCGCGCTCAGCTAACAACGCCGGCGCCCAGCAGCACCAGCATCAGCAAGCCGACTACAACGCGATAGATCACGAAAACGCTGAAGTTGTGCGTTCGAACGAAGCGCAGCAGGAAGGCGATCGCAAGGTAGCCGCTGATGAAGGCCAGCACGGTTGCGACCACGGTCGGCCCAATGCCAACCGAAGCGCCGCTCGAATCACCGATCTTGCGCAGCTCAAAAGCGCCGGAGAGGACGACTGCAGGAACCGAAAGCAGGAACGAGTAACGCGTCGCCGATTCGCGATCAAGGCCAAGAAAAAGACCACCGGAGATCGTCGAGCCGGAGCGGCTGACGCCGGGAATCAGCGCCAAGGCCTGGAAGAGGCCGATGATGATGCCGTCCTTGAGCGTCAGCTCTTTCACGTCGCGATCTTGCGCGCCTTTGAGGTCGGCGGCCATCAGCACGAAGCTGAAAAGGATCATCACGATCGCAACGAGCGAGAGCGTGCGCACGTTGTTCTCAATCTGGTCGGAGAAGACGAGGCCAACGATCGCTATTGGAATCGTGCCAAGCACGATGTACCAACCAAGCCTGCCGTCTGTGTCGCTACTGCGCCAAAGCTGATGGTCGCCGCCGAATGAGCGCACGAAAGCAACCGCCATTCGCCACAGGTCGCCGCGGAAGTAGACCAGCACAGCCGCCATCGTGCCGAGCTGAATGACGGCGCTAAAGGCGGCGCCAGGGTCGGGCCATCCGGCCACAGCTGGCACGTAAAGAATGTGGCCGGTACTCGAGATCGGCAGGAACTCGGTCAGGCCCTGAACAATTCCGAGCACGATCGCTTCAAGCGTCGACACGACTTGGACGCTAGCGGGCGGCTAGGTCAGCGCCGGTCGATCGGCCCGAGGTTCGATTCGAGGCCGTAGAGGCTGAAGTTGCGAAAGCCCGAGAAGTTTGGGTTCTTCGGGCCATGGAAATCGGCCGAGCCGGTGGTGAGCATGTCGAGCCCGGCGGCCAGCTCGACGAGCCGGCGAGTTTCGTCCTCCGTATGGCTGGTGTAGAAGGCCTCGACGCCGTCGCCGCCGAGCGCCGCGAAGCGTTCGAGTACGTCGCGAGTTGCCTCATGTTGGTCCTCATCGCGGAAATCCCAGTAAGGGTGGGCCCAGATCGCCTTTCCGCCGGCTTCGTGGATCGCCTCGACCGCTTGGCCCACGGTCGGCGCTGTGCGGCCGCGGTAGCCGGGCGCGCCAGGAACGAGGTAGGCGACCAGCAGCTCGGTCGAATTCGAGAGGCCCTCGGCGGCGGCGCGCTGAGCATTCGCCGGGTCGTCAAAGATCGCCGCCGCGATGTGCGGGCGCCCGAGCGGCCGATCACCGCGCTGCGGCAGCGTCACCTGCCAGCCGTTCTCGCGCATCGCCTCGGCGATTCGCTCGCCGCGCGTCCAGCGGTCTTCGCGCCAAAGCTGGAGCCGCGCAAGTAACACTGGGTCGTGGTGATCGATGCCGTAGCCGAGGATGTGGAGGTCCTTGTTGCCAAGGTCGAGCGAGGAGATTTCAACCGCGCTAACAAGCGTCAACTCGCCGTCGGTCGCCGCGGCGGCGGAGAAGGCCTCGTCGAGCCCGTCAACGCTGTCGTGATCGCTCAGCGCCAGCAGCTCAACGCCTGCCGCGTGCGCAGCCGCGACGACAGCAGATGGCGGCAGCGCGCCGTCCGACGCGGTCGAGTGCGATTGCAGATCGAAGGTCGGTTTGGTCACTGGGCCAGCCTAAGGCACCGGCGCTTGCAAGAGCCTCTATAAATGGAACAGGATGTCGGCCGATTCTGATGAGATCGATTCGCTGATCGGCGTTTACAACGCTGATGGAACGCTGAGCGGCGAGCTGCGCTACTGGTTTGGCGCGCGGCTCGGAAGGGCCCACTGCGCGCTCTGCGAGATCACCCACGGCAGCTTTCTTGAGAAGGACGAGTGGAAGCGGGTTAGCGGCGCGCTGCCTGTGCCGTTTGAGGCCGTCCACCTGAACGAGCGCTCGCCCGCGCTCAAGGCGGCGAGCGGCACCGCCACGCCCTGCGTTATCGCCTCGACGGGCAACGGCTTCGAAATGCTGCTCGGGGCCGAAGAGCTCGAGGCCTGCCGATCAGAGCCGCAAGCGCTGGCCGCCGCGATCCTCGCCGCGGCAGAAGCGCGCCAACTACGCTTCGCGGCACGTAGCTAAACGCACTCCGCCGCCGCCCGTGGCCCCGGGCGAGCCGCCCGCGGCAGACCGGCTCAGCGATTGGCGCAACTTTTTCCCATTTCGTACTTAATTACAAATGAGCGTGATGATTCGTTCTGGCCTAAAAGCCCAACTGGTTGTAACGGTGGTCGCCATCGCTGCGCTGCTCAGCTTCGCGCCGTCGGCGACAGCGTTTACGTTCGGTTCGGTCGCTGGCAACATTGACAACGGGCAGCGCGGGCTTGACAACTATCCGAAGTCGATCCGCTACAACAACCTGCTTTATGGTGCGCCGATCATCACCACGAAGGATTCCGCGGGCGGTCCGATGCGGCGCGTGCGAGTCGGCGGAATCATCACCAAGGTTCGGATTAAGGTCGCGTACAACGGCTCCCGCTCCTTGAAATCCTCACTCTGGCAGCCAGACAACAGTGACCCGCGCTACCCAGCAACAAAATGCCGCAATAACAGGAGCCCTGAGCAAGTAATTGTGACGACCGCCTCGCCGGACTGTGTGATGGAAGCAAGGATGATCAAGCAAGCGGAGGTGAACTTCGTTCAAGCTGCTCCGTGGCCAGCAGAGGACCCCTCGCGCTCGCGATTCAACTCGACGGGGAATGGTTATTCACGCGTCGTGACGCAAGCAGGAGCGGGTTCCGGGCGCCCAACGATCTACACCTTCCCTAACGCTCGCGCCACGGTCCGCGAAGAGGACTGGCTCTCGGTTGCGCCAGTCGAAGACGACCCCCAGTGGCTGCGGGCTTGGCGATCAGGTGCAGCGAACCGCACTGCAACCTATGACGCGACGCGCAACATCAAGATGGCAGCCGACGGCGGGCTCTGCATGCATGGACAGTCGCGCACACCAATGGAGGGCCGAGGGGATGCGCCGGGCGGCGAAGGAATTCCCGGCCGGGGAGGAGTGATGGGGGCGTTCGGGCTGCCGCGGCCACCAATTGAGACCGGCGAACTAAATGCTGGGATGGCAGGAAATCAGAACCCTGTCTCCTTCTCCCCTTGTTATCCGAGCTTCCAGTACGAAGGCTACGACCGGCAAGGCGGCAACACCGGCGCTTACTACGGCAACTGTCATCCCGACAACAATTTCGCGTATCAAGGCAACGCACTCTCATGCCTCAGGGCGGTGACCAACGTGATGCAGGTGGAGTACACGATCGAAGCCGACCGCGATCATGATGGCTGGGGCGACCAAACTCAGGGCGCGCTGGCGCTGCGCGAGCGGGCCTGGCTTGCCGCTGATGCGGAGCGCAGAGCTGCCGCCGCCGCCGATGCCGCCGAGCGCGAGCGGCTGGCTGAGATTGCGCGCCGCTGGCGGTTCACGCCGCTCGGTGTTGACGTCAGAGATCTCCTCCGTGAGGGCGCGGCGCTCAACATCGGTGAGATTGACTTTAACCTTGGTGGCATTGCTCCGGGAGCCCAGCCAGGCGAGAGCCCTGCTGAGGCGAACCCTGGCCTCGTCGATAGCCCAGCTGGCGGCGGGGAAGTAGGCAGCGGCCGGGCCGCTGCAGGCCCGCAGCTAACAGTCACCGCAAGCACGCGAAAGAGGTTCGGTAGCGGCGCGATTCCAGTCCGAATTCGCTGCCCGAAGGAGAGCTGCCAGCTAGTAGCTGAGGCAACGATGCGCTCGCGCGCCCGCGGAGCCAAGCGAAGCCGTAGCTACGCGATGAACCGCGCCAGCTACGTTGCTTCGAGGGTTGGGAAGTCAAAGACGCTGTTTCTCAAGCTCAGCGCTTCCAACCGCAGCAAACTGCGCCGGGCATGGAGGAAGCGCTCAGCGCTCAGCGCGCGCGTAACGGTCTCGGCAGCAAACGCCGCCGGCGGCGTGACGAAGAAGACGATCACCGTCAACATTCGCCGCCCCCGCCGCTGAGCCCGCGCCGCGGCGCAAAGCCGCGGCCTGCGCTTCGCGCCGCAGCGCTGAGAGCGCACCGCCCCGGCGCCGCCCGGTATCCTCGAGCGTTCCGGTCCGGGGTGCTCTCGCCAGCACAACGGGCCGGTCCTAGCCGACGTAGCTCAGTTGGTAGAGCACTTCACTCGTAATGAAGGGGTCCCCGGTTCGAATCCGGGCGTCGGCTTCAGTGCAGGCGGGGCTTGCCCCACCTGCCGCTCGCCAAAGCAGGGGTGGCAGCGATCTGGCAACAAAGGTCAAGCGGGACGACATACCGGCGCTGGCAGATAACTCTGGCGCCTATAGTTCAGGTATGAGATTGCCGCCGCGCGTTGCTATTCCTGTTCTGGTCGCTTTCGCCTTTGTCGCCCCGACCACCGTCGTGGCAACCGCGAGCGCGGTTCCACCTGCCACGGATGCTGCTCGTAGCGCCTTGCCCAACCCCGGCGGCAAGGGCCCTTTTGCGACCCAGCGCAGCACCGTGTTCAGAGGCTGGGAGCGGGTCGAGGTGGACCTGGCCCTGCCGGTGGAGGATCTCGCGGAGGTCACCGTGCCGGTCGACGCCCGCGGGAATGTGCCCAATCGACGCTTCCCCGTAGTCCTTCTCCTGCACGGGCGCCACGATGCGTGCGCGCAGGTCGGCGGCAAGGCGCCGGACCCAGTTCCGGCGTGGTGCCCGGATGGCAACAAAATCCCCGTTCCAAGTTACGCCGGCTACCGCTACCTTGCGGATCGGCTCGCCAGCCAGGGTCGTGTAGTGGTGAGTATCAGCGCCAACGGGATCAACGGCCAAGACAACAGCCGCGATCTCGGTGCGACCGCGCGCGCTCTTCTCATTGCGCACCACCTAACGCGACTGGCTGGGGCTTCCGCTCGGTCGGTTGAGGGGTACGGCAACCGGCTCGTCGGGCGCCTCGACCTTTCCCGCACGGTGCTTATGGGGCACAGTCGCGGCGGTGAGGGCGCGGTTCGAGCCGCCCAGATGCTTGCCGATGCGCAAGACAAGGACTTCGCGATTGCCGGCGTGATCCCGCTGGCGCCTACCTCCGTCGCGAGCATGGCGCCTCCGACGGTCCCAACGATCACGATCCTGCCCGCCTGCGATGGTGACGTCGCTGACCTTCGAGGCGAGACCTACCTTGATCGCGGCCGCGACCTGTATGGATCTCGAGGCGGGCTCCGCTCATCGGTGTGGGTGCCAGGGGGCAACCACAACTTCTTCAACACCGAATGGACTCCGGGGCTGTCGGTGTCCGAGACCGGTGCCGATGACGCGACCTACGAATACGACGAGGCCACCGGTTCCTGCGCTTCCCCTGCCAGGCTCACCCCTGCGCGGCAGCGGGCGGTCGGGATTCAGGTGATGGCGGCGGCGGTGCGCTACATGCAGGAGAGGAACCGATCGATGCTTCCGCTCCTCGACGGCTCCGGCAGGCAGCCGCGAGGGCTGAAGGGGGTCACCTTGCGTTCCGCAAGCCAGGCTGGCCCGGACCGACTCCTCCTGGTACCGGCTTCCACCCGACGAGTCAGGTCGAACCGCGTCGAGGCGAGTCTGTGCCGCGGGATCTCGCTCGATTCGGCAGCCGAGGACGAGAGGGTCTGCGCGACGGGTGTCGCCGATCCCGCGGTAGCGGGAACTTTTGACACGGCGTGGCTGGGATCGGATTTCGTGTCTGGGCCATTGCCCGGCCGGGTGGCAGTTGAAGTCTCGTGGCAGAGGCCGGGGACCGCACTGGTCGACCTGCGGCGGCCGGTCAATCTGCGTCGGACGTCGCGCCTGAGTGCGCGCGTTGTCCTCGATCCTTCAAGCCCGGGCACAGTGGGGCTCGCCGTCAGAGACGCGGCCGGGCGAACGGCGACCTTGCCCACACGGGGGCTGCCGGTCAGGCCCGTGAGCAACGGTCAGCACGAGCTGCGCCTGTGGGCGCAGACCGCGTGGGTCGATCCCCGGAGGTTCCGCGGGGTTGACCTCACGCGGATCACCTCGGTGGGGATTGCGACGGCTGGCAAGGGCAGGGCCTGGCTCCTGGAGGTTGCCCGGCGTGCACCGAGCCCGCCCGGGCCCGCGCCCGTGCTACCGGTCGCCGAAGTGGTCAACGCCGACGCGACGGTTGAGGCCGGCCGCTCGGTCACTGTTCCGGTTCAGGTGCGTCTGGATCAGCCTGCGGGTGCTGGGCTGTCGGGGAGGCGAGCGCGGCTGCGCTTCTCGGTGGAGCCCGGCCTGGATCCCTCAATCCTTCCTGCCTATAACGGAACGTTGCAGGTGGCGGCTGGTGCTCGCCGTGCGACGATCCGCGTGCCGGTAAACATGCCGTTGGTGGTCGGTTCGGGAGACGCGGTGAGCGTTCAGGTAGCCATCTATGCGATGAACGGTGCGACGGTGGGGATGTTCCGGGGAAGCCTCACGGTGCTGCCTAGCGGAGTGCGAATCCGCACCCTGACGCTTGAGTCGGCCGAGGCGATCGCCGCCCCCGGGGCTTCGCTCGAATGGGACTTCGTTGCAGACGAGCCGGGGGCCGTGAGGGTCGGCGCCGAGGTAACGGGCGGGACGCTCGATTTCGACGATCTCGATCCGGCATTCCTTGAGTCCAATGACCTGCCTAAAAGCGGACCTCTGACAGGGGTAAACCTCCTATCCGAGCAGGTAGGCCCCAACCGCTACCGGATCTCGTTGCCTCTATCAGTCAACGCGCGCGATGGGGCGACGCTGGAGCTCGCCGTTACGGCTGTGTCGGGTGCGAAGAGCCCGGAGCTTCCTCCACTGACAGGTCAGGTGAGATGAGGGTTCGCCACATTCCTGGGGGCGTGCGACGAGCCGCGGTAACTGACGATTGCGGCCAACTGTCACCGGTTCGAAGCCGGGCGTCGGCGTGAGGTTCGAAGCTCTCGGTCGATTGTGAGCGCTTCAAGCAGCCTCAGCAAGTAGCACCGCGACTACAACGCCGTGCATGCTCCAGGCGGCGGTGCGGAGCCACGATGAGCGGACGAGGCGGCGGTGGGCGAGCGCGTCGAAGCCCAAGCCCAGCTCCGCGTGACGCGGCACCGCAAGCAAGCCCGTGGCCAGCCAGCTCGACGCCGCTAGAAGGAAGCCGGCTACAACCAGCGCCATCGCTGTGCCCGGTGGGCGGCTGAAGAGCAGCCAGCCAGCCGTGATTAGTTCGATCGACATTGCCGGCAGCACGATCGGCGTGATCCGCGCCGAGTGGCGTCGGTGGTAATCGGTGAAGTTCCCCTCGCCCACCGCCTCGAAGAGCGGGTAATGCACGAGCTGCACGATCCAACCAAGCCCGGCCATGAACCAGGTCGCCGCGGCGCAGATGATCAGGAGAGTCACGCGCGCAGCTTCGCTCCCGAGCCGGATGGCGAAGCCGGGGCAGCCACCGAGCACCAAAATGGCACTCCCTCTGCTCGCGCTAGCCAGCTAATGCGCAGTTAGGCTCTGGCGGTAGAGCGCCAGCTCGTCGAGCTGATGGTCGGCCTCGTTTACGAGGCGCTCAAAGGCGGTCGCCGCGTCGGGGTGCTGCCCTGCGCCAAGCGTGACGACCCCGCTCTCTTGAATCGCGGTTAGGCGAACTGCGAGATCATCGAGGTCGCTCAGCGAACGCTCGGTAATCTGGCCTTGCCCGGAGGCCAACTGCGCGCTGAGTTCGCCCTCCGCTAGCTCGTCGTACGAGGCAGCAATCGCCGTCGCGGCTCGCAGATCCTCATCAATCTCTACTGCGTAGTCGTAGTGAAGTAGGTGCCTGCCTGGTTCGTGGCCGGAGTCTTCAACGACCGTCGTTGCCTTCAGGCTGGCTGCAAGCATCAGCGCTCTGGTTTGGTTGCGCCCGGCGCGGTCGGGGCCGATGATCGAAGCGCAGTAATTGCGCAGCGCGCTAGCCAAGTCGGCGAGCCCCGCGCCGGCATGGCTGGAGGTTCGAGTAGGCCATAGCCTGCTGGCGCCAATTACAAGAAGTCCAGCGGCAAACGTTTGCACCACTCTGCCCCCCGTCGGCGCTGCGCCCATGTCGAGCACAGCCATCAGCCAGATCGTCACACCAACCGTGCAGAGCGTGTAGTTGGCGACGATGAAAAGAACCGTGATCATCGAACCGGCGGCAAACATCGCTAGCTCAAGCGGAATGCTTGAGCCGATCAGCTCAATCAACAGAGCTGAAGCGACCACGCCGATCAGCGTGCCGAGAACCCGTTCAACTACGCGCAACGTAGTGCCCGCGAAGTCGGGTTTTGTAATCCAGGCGACGGTCAGCGGAATCCAATAGGAGTGATTCAAGGGGTCGAGCTGAGCTATCGCGGTGGCAATGAGGAATAGCCCCGCGACGCGAATCGCGTGGCGCGTGAAGACCGAGCCCGGGTCGCGCCTGTGAAGCAAGTTGGACAGCGGCTGCATCGGCGCGGTCAGCCGCCTTGAGAATTGGCATTGGAGACCGATCGGCCATCGCCCGGCGACCGACTGACTGAGGCTGCGGGTGGCGGTTTCGGTCCGCGCCAGCGCCGCCGCGCTGCGCGGCCCAAGCCCGTCAGCCGATGCGGCCCCAGCGGCGGCATTGAAGGCCTCCAGCGCTGGGGCTATCCGGCGCCGTGAAGCAGGGATCTCGAGCGCTCCAGCGAGCGCCATTAGTAGTTGGTCGGCAGTGCGCTTGAAGTGATCAACGCGCTCTTGCTGCTGAAGGCTCCTTTCGTCAAGGGCGCCGTGGAGGGCGAGGAAGCCAAAGCGAATTGCTTCGGCGTCGCCGAGCATCTGCTCAAGCCACTCGAGCGTCTTGCCGTAGCAGCCGCTGGCCGCCACACGGCCGCGGGCAGCGACGAGCTTGCCTGCCGCGTTGGTGCCGTCGATGCCGCCGATCATGCCGCGAAGAGCCATCGCCTGGGCGCGCAGGGCAACGACGACGTCGGTTCTGAGACCACCGAGCCTGCCAGCCAGCATCGGGACGACAATGACCGTTGTCATCACCGCAGCACTGATCAGAACTTTCAGCGTTGTTGGCAAGACAGCACTGAGCGGCTCGGGCGTTCCCGAAAAGGCTGCGAAGGCGACCAGCGCGACAACCCCGGCCAAGGCCGCGCGCGGGCCGGCCAGCCCGATGTAGCCGCAGAAGGCAGCGAAGATGCCGGCCGCAACGATGTGCGCGAGAAAGTTGCCAGAAACGGCAACGCCGATGAAGGTCGCAGTGGTAACTAGTACTCCGGCTATCAGCAAGCCGCGAACGCGCTCGTCAAACTCGCCGCGCTGGTCAGCAAAGCCGACAAAGAGCGTGCCGACTGCGAATGGAAAGGCCCCCGAGGGGCCGTAGATCGCGATCCCGATCGACACTGCAACCGTCGCGACAATTGTCGTTCGCAGCGGCCCAATCCAGCGAACCGCCGGCCAGTCGGTCGCGGTCGAGACTCTCAAGATTCGCTTAGTTACATGCTTCTCAGGCACTTCGCGCAGCTTACCCCGCGCCGCTGCAACGTCAACGGCGCCGTGCGCGGTCAATTAGGCTCCAGGCAGACCCAACCGACAAGGAGTTAAACGATGGATCACCTTCGAGTTGCAACCTTTGACGTGATGAGCGGAACGCTTGAGGATCTGGTTGAAGTAATCCAGCAGCCAGGCAGCTTCGTCGACATCTTCCACGCTCTGCCAGGGTTTAAGTCTTACTCCCTTCTTGAGGTCTCGCCAACGCAGGTGATGTCAATCAGCGTTTGGGAGACTCACGAAGAAGCTGAAGAAGCGATCGCAGCCTCAGCCGAGTGGGTAGCCGTCAACATGTCAGAGACCGTCAAACGCACCTCCAACACTTCGGCCGCAGAGATTCTCGTCGTGAACGCCGGCGAGTGAACTTTAAGCGGCATAGCGGCTCGCCCGGGCTGGGTGAAATGCTTCGTTTGTCTTAACGCGATTGAGATTCAAAGCGTTCATTTCATCGACTGCCCTAGCTGCCATTCTGGTAGCGGCCTCTGCTCCGGCGGCTTCGTCGGCCGTGATCAAACAGCAGTTCGGCGGCGCTACGGCGCACACGCGAATCATCGGCTCCGACCAGCACCTCCCTCCGGTCGCCGCTACCAGCCCGTACATGACCGCCCCATCGCTTGGCCCCGGGATCGTTGCGCTGCGTCAAGCCGGTGGCTACACGGCTGACATCGACGAAACCGTGCTGCAGGCCCGCAAATATCTCGACCGTTGGTTGACCAAAAAGTGCGGACGCAACGCCAACGGCGCGCGCGTCATCAAGTGCCGAGCCATGTTGGTAGCCGACATTGATGACACTTTGGTCAGCTGGTACAGCTATTACGCCAGCCCGACATCCAACTGGACTGTTGACAAAGCTGCTGAATCAGCGGTGATGAAAGCCTGCGGGACGCCAGCAATCAAGCCAACTGTGAAGTTGCTGCAATACGCAGAATCGCGCGGCGTTGCAATCGTCTTGATCAGCGGACGGACCGAGGCGCAGCGCTCGTACACAGCGAGCTGCGTGAAGAAGATTGGCGTAAACGGTTTCAAAGAGCTGATCGTGCGCTCTCCTGCGCAAGCCCGGAGCACCGCTGAAAGGTTCAAGTCGCAAGAGCGACGCGCTCTCGTGCGCGCTGGCTGGAAGATCGCCCTGTCGGTTGGCGATCAGGTAAGCGACATGAGCGGTGGATACGCAGAGGCCGGTTTCTTGTTGCCTAACCCGATGTATTTCATTCCTTAAACGAGGCGACGGCCGGCAGTGCGATCACGGTCCTAGCGGAAGTGCGGCAATGGTGAACCAGCGGAGGGCAGTAAAAAGCCGCACCGAAAGCCGAGACAAACAGGCCAAAAAGTCTCCCGCTAAGGGGACAACATGATCGAACTGGTCAGCACCCAAAGTAGTTACGGACCCCGCTTGCGCGTCGCCCCGGCAGTTGCGAAGATACGCTAATGACTTCAGTCAGCAGCAACACTATCGCCGCCCCGCTCCCAGCCCATTGGTACGCCGACGAGAGGCAGGCGCGCGACGAGCGCGAGCTGATCTTCCACCGGTCCTGGCAGGTCGCGGGACTTTCAAAGGATGTGCGCGAGCCGCAGTCAATGACGACGGCGAAGATCGCCGGAATGCCGGTCGTGATCACGCGCGACGCCGACCGAGAGCTCCACGCAATGCTCAACGTCTGCCTGCACCGCGGCGCCGTAATTGCGCAGGGATCGGGCCCAGCGAAGCTGCTGCAGTGCCCCAACCACGCTTGGGTCTACGGCCTAGACGGCAAGCTGAAGTCGGCGCCGCGGACCGAGCGCGAGGATGATTACTCCTGCGAGGGGATGGACCTAACGCCGGTCGCAGTGCTCGAGTGGGGCCCGCTGCTGCTGGTCAACCTCGATGCCGACGCCGAGCCGCCGCTCGCCGAACTGGCGACGATGCAGGAGTCGGTCGAGCGCTACGGCTTCGCCTTCGATCAGCTGGAGCCGATGCCAGAGCAGTTCGAGTGGGAGATCGAATGCGACTGGAAGATCCTGATCGAGAACTACCTCGAGTGTTACCACTGCGCCACCGTCCATAAGGATTTCTCGCAGGTGATCGATGTTTCACCTGAGCGCTACGCGCTTTCGTCCGACGGGATCCTGCTGACCGCTCACGCCCCGGTGCGCGACACCTCGAAGGTCGAGCAACAGCAGAAGATCCTCGCAACCGATGGCGGGCCGGTAACTGACAGCCACTGGCACATGCTGTTCCCGGCGACGACCTTCAACGTCTACCCCGGCGAGGGCGCTATCGAGATCACTTGGTTTTGGCCAACCGGCGTTAGCAAGTCGAAAGCATGCTGCATCTTCTTCAAGATGCCTGGCGCCAGTGATCAGTACATCGAGCAGCTAACCGAGTTTGGAATTCAGGTGATGGAAGAAGACAACGCCCTCTGCGCGCTGATGCAGGAGGGAATGGCTTCCGGGGCGATCGCTTCCGCGCGGCCGCTGCCGAAGAGCGAAGCGCTCGTTGTCGCCTTCCAGAAGCTTGTGCGACGCGCGCTGGCCTAGAGCGCGGCGACGCTACAGGCGATAGGGGCCGGATCTAGCCGGCCGGAACAGCGCGGCACTTGGCGCCGACGCAGGTGTTGACCTTCGCCAGCTTGGCGATCATCTTCGCTTTGATCGCCGCGTAAGCAGGATCGGCAGCGAGGTTGTTGATCTCGAACGGATCGGCCTTCAGGTTGTAGAGCTCCTCATCGCCGCTGACCTTGTAGACGACGTACTTCCACGCATCGGTGCGGACGCCCTTGTAGGCCTGATCCCAACGATTCGACGGTATTGACGAACTGGCGAAGAGCGGCTCGGGAGCCTCAATTGAGATTGCGCGGTCAGGCCGCTTCGCCGGGTTGTTGGCGGTTGGAAGCAGCGAAACGCCGTCGAGCGTGCGGCCAGCCTTCGCCTTCGCGAGGTCGAGAATCGTTGCCGCGAAATCTACGTTCGACACCTGACCCTTAATCTTGCGGCTCTTCGGTACTCCCGACCCGGCAACGATGAACGGCACGCGCAGCGACTCCTCGTAAGCGAGGTACTTGTCACCGGGCACGCGATGCTCGCCCTGCATCCAGCCGTTGTCGGAGGTGAAGATAATTGTCGTGTTGCTGTACTGCCCGGTCGCTTTGAGCTTCGCGACGATCTTCGCTACGTGGTCGTCAACCGCTAACAGCGAGCCTACGCGACCTTCGTAATTGAGCTGCAGCGAGGCGATCTGCTCGTCACTGAGCAGCGGCAGGTGCGTCGTCATATTGGCTGGCAGCTTCGCGAAGCTTGCGGCGCTCTGGTTGAAGTTCGGCGGGCGCGGCAGCTTATAGCTCTTGCTCTTTGCTGCGTAGCGCGGCGGCGGGCGCGGGTCCACTCCGCGGCGGCCGAGCAGCGACGGCGAGCTGGCAACGTCCTCACGGTGGGGGGAGGCGGGCGCCCACCACATGAAGAAGGGCTTCTTCTCACTCTTCTCCTTATCGAGCAGCCCAGCAAAAACATCGCCGGTTACGTCGACGGTGTAATCCTCCGCGTTCTCGCTGCCGAAGTCGCTGTACGGCGGCGGGCCGAAGACGGCGCGCAGCTTCTTGATTATCTCGAGAATCACTGGCTCAGGCTTGTCGATCACCTGAATGTTTGCGAAGTCGACCATCTTGTGAGCGAAGACCGAGTCGCCCCAAGTCTTCTCGCCCTTACCGTCGAGGCTCATAACGAAGTTGAAATAGTCGTAGGAGGAGAGGTCGAGCAGCCCGCGCCAGACGTCAAAGCCCTTCGGCTTCTCACCCTTACCGGTCTTCGCGCCGTAACCGTTCAGCCACTTGCCGACCATCCCTGTTCGGTAGCCAGACTTCTGCAGCCAAGTCGGAAGGATGTTGTCGCGGCCCTTCATTCCGTACCAGCCGTAGGGGAAGAAGTTGCCGATGACCTTGTGGTTATGGGCGTACTGGCCGGTGATGAAGGTCGCGCGGGCCGGGCAGCAGAGCGGGAACGAATCAACCGCGTCGGAGAAGGTTGTGCCGCGGTCGATGAGCAGCTTCTTCACGTTCGGCATGTGGACAAGATCGGCGGCGGCCTGATCGTCGGTCATGATCACGACGATGTTCGGCTGCTTGCCTTTGCCGGCTCCAGCCTTACGTGCCTGAGCGGGCGCGGCTGCGACTGCGCAGCAGCCGAGCGCGACCAAAGCAAGGATTGGAAGCTTTCGCATTTGCCAAGCGTACAGCGATCGCGTAGCTGGTGGCGCCGATAGTCGCCAGCGGCAAGGTAGGCTCAGGATCGATGAGCAACCCTGACGCCTTCGAAGAGGCCGCTGCGCGATCGCTCGCCGGCGGCACCGAGCGCCACCGCGCCAAAGCGCTGGAGCAGGGCCGCCTCCCGGTCCGCGAGCGAGTCGCGTTATTGGTTGACGAAGGTTCATTCGCCGAGGAAGGGCTGCTCGCCAATTGGCAAGAGGACGGGCTTGGCGCCGACGGCGTGGTGACCGGAGTTGGCACCGTCGCCGGGCGCCCGGTCGCCGTGATGGCCAACGACCCAACCGTGAAGGCCGGCTCATGGGGCGCAAAGACGGTCGAGAAGATCCTGCGAATCCAGGAGCGCGCGCTGGAGCGGCGGATCCCGATCGTCTACCTCGTTGACTCCGCCGGGGCGCGGATCACCGACCAAGTCAAGATGTTCCCCGGTCGCCGCGGCGCCGGGCGGATCTTCTTCAACCAAGTCGAGCTCTCCGGCGTTGTGCCGCAGGTCTGCGTGCTGTTCGGCCCCAGCGCCGCCGGCGGCGCCTACATCCCCGCCTTCTGCGACATCGTGATCATGCGCGACGGCAACGCCTCGATGTACCTCGGTTCGCCGCGGATGGCGGAGATGGTGATCGGCGAGCAGGTGACGCTGGAAGAGATGGGCGGCGCGAAGATGCACACCGGCGTCTCCGGCTGCGGCCACATCCTCGTCGCCGATGACGCCGAAGGGATCGCCGCCGCGCAGCGCCACCTCTCCTACCTCCCCACCTCCTTCGACGATCCGGCTCCGATCGAAGCCGCCGCGGGCGCCGCCGCCGCGCTCACGAACGCCGAGATCCCGGCCGACGAGAACCAGCAGTTCGATATGCAAGTTGTGATCGACGGCGTAGCCGACGAGGGCAGCTTCTTCGAGCTTCACGCCCGCTGGGCGCAGGAGCTGGTAATCGGCTTTGCGCGCCTAAACGGCGAGCCGATCGGGATCGTCGCTAACCAGCCGAAGGTCAAGGGCGGCGTGTTGTTCGTTGATTCGGCCGACAAGGCGGCGCGCCACATCTCGCTCTGCGACGCGTTTGGCCTGCCGATTCTCTTCCTCGCCGATGTTCCCGGCTTCATGATCGGCGCCGCCGTTGAGCGTCAAGGGATAATCCGCCACGGCGCGAAAATGATCGCCGCCCTAAGCGAAGCGACCGTTCCAAAGATCTCGGTGATCGTGCGAAAGGCTTATGGCGCGGGCCTCTACGCGATGGCCGGCCCAGCCTTCGAACCTGATGGCGTACTCGCGCTTCCGGGAGCGTCGATCGCCGTGATGGGCCCGCAGGCGGCGGTAAACGCCGTTCACTTGAACCGCCTTCAGGCAATCGAAGACGAGGACGAGCGCGAACGCGTCACGGCCGAGCTGCGCGAAGAGTACGCAGCCGACATCGACCTTCTCCACCTCGCCTCAGAGCTGATCATCGACGCGATCGTCGAACCGGAAGATCTGCGCGAAGAGCTGGTGAGGCGCTTCGCGCTGGCGAGCCGGCGCCGACGCGAGCGCACGCCGCGGCGCGGCAGCGTCCGCCCGATTTAGTCGCGATTGGAACTACGCCCTGAAAGCGGCGGCGGGCTCATCTCCATCATGGGCAAAGTCACCGGTTGATGACGCATCGAGCGCGCCGGTTGGCTAAAGTCGCCGAATGCTTAAACGCCTGCTGCCCACACTGGCCCTCTCAATCGTCGCGCTAAGCGTTGTTGCCTCCACCGCATCGGCCGCTGCCGTCAACCCGTGGCGCCAGTCGCAGCCATGGAACATCGCCCACCAAGGCGGCGAATCGGAGTTCCCCGGCAACACGATGTATGCCTTCAAGCAGTCGCTCAAGGCGGGCGCCGACATGCTCGAGGTCGACATTGGCGTGACGAAGGACAACAAAGTCATCGTCCAGCACAACACGACCGTCGACTCGCGCACAAATGGCATTGGTGAAGTTCGTTCGTTCACGCTCAAGCAGATCCAGAAGCTCGACAACGCATACTGGTTCTGGAACGGCGCCGGCGGCGTCAGCTACGACCACAACAAGGCTGCCAGCGGCTACAAGCTCCGTGGCATCGCAACAGGCAAGAAGAAGGCGCCAAAAGGTTACAAGGCGACCGACTTTCGGATCCCTTCACTGAGTGAATTGCTGAAGGCCTTCCCGAAGACGCCGATCAATCTTGAGATCAAAGGCCGCACGCCAGCCGAGACCGACGCAGAGTACGTTCGGAACGCACGCATTCTGGCTGGCGAACTGAAGAACGTGAAGCGCAAAGACATCATCGTCGTCTCGTTCAAGCAGCCTGCAGTTGACGAGTTTCACAAGCTGGCGCCGAAGATTCCGGTTGCCCCCGGAATCGAAGGGATCGCCGACTTTCTGCTCTTCAGCAAGTCGCCTGGAGCAGGCGTAGTTGCACTTCAACCGCCGATCAAGTACCTCTACCAAGGCGCGTTGGTTGAGGTTTCGAGCGCCGACTTCATCGCCAAAGCGCACGCCGCCGGATACGCATGGCAGAACTGGTTCTCAAGCGACGACAGTGATTCGGCCGTTGACTGGGCGAAAATGGTTGAGCGCTGCTCCGACGGGATCATGAGCGCCTACCCGGTCGCGCTTGAGAAGTTCCTGAAGAAGACGAAGTCGCCTGCCGCTTGCAAAAAGCGCCCGTAAGAATTACCTTACCGCGGTGACCGCGAAGAAAGCTGGTTCCTGGGTACTAGCGGCGATGGTCTTCGCCGTCGGGATGACGTTTATCGACATGACGATCGTTTCGATCGCGATCCCCGAGATCCAGAAAGATCTTGGCCTCAGCGAAACCGGCGTTCAATGGATCGTCAATGGCTACCTGCTGGCGCTTTCAGCGACCTTCGCGCTCGGTGGCCGAATCGGCGACACGCTCGGCAAGCGGCGAGTCGTCACGCTCGGAGTAATTATCTTCGCGGTCGCCTCCGCGCTCTGCGGCGCAACGCCCAGCGGCAGTCTGGCTGAGCCGTGGATCATCACCTTCCGCGTGATTCAGGGAATCGGCGCCGCGCTAATGATTCCGGCCGCATTGGCGCTGGTCATCTCTGCCTACCCGATCGAAAAGCGCGGTCAAGCGCTGGGGATCTTCTTTGGAATTACGGGCGCGCTCACCTCGGTCGGCCCGATCGCGGGCGGCTACCTAACGCAGGTCGATTGGCGGGCGATCTTTTGGATCAACATTCCGATCGCCGTGATCGCGCTGATCTTGATCATGATCTCCAAGCCCGACGACGAGCGCACGCCATCGCCGATCGACTATCGCGGCGCAGTACTGATCACCGCCGGCATGGCGCTCTCCGTGCTCGGCCTGCAGCAGGCGAGTCAATGGGGTTGGGGCAGCCCGAAGACGATCGGTTCGATCATCATCGGCACGCTGCTGATCATCGCCTTCGCCAGGCACGAGTTGAGTGCCAGCGACCCGCTGATCCGCGTGAGGATCTTCAGCAACAAGGCCTTCGCCGCCGATAACGCGGTGCTCTTCCTGCTGATGATCGTTTTCATCCCGCTCTTCTTCTTCGCTAGTACGTACGCGCAGCTGGCGCTTGGCCAGAGCTCCTCCGACGCCGGGCTTTACCTGCTCTATTTCTTCATTGGCTTTGCGGTCGCAACGCAGATTGGCGGGCGAATACTCGACAAGGTCGGTCCGCGGCCGGCGATCGTTGCCGGCGGGCTGATCGGGGCGATCGGCTTCTACCTTTGGGCCTCAGAGCTGACCGACCTCAGCGTCAACGCGCAGATCCCTTACATCATCCTCGCCGGCTTTGGAGTCGGCCTGATCCTCTCCCCCGCCAACACCGACGCAATCAACCGCGCGCCGGCGAGCACCTACGGCGAGGTAACGGGAATCACGCAGACGGTCAGGAACTATGGCTCCAGCGTCGGCTTGGCGATTCTCGGCACGATTCTGATCACCCAGAACCGGCTCAACATCGAAGAGAACCTCGGCAAGCTTGGGTTGCCGAAGGCGCAAGCCGATCAAATTGCCTCGCAGCTTTCCAGCGGCGCTCCACCCTCCGGTGGCGGCGCGCAGGCGGCAGAGATCTTCAAGGGGATTCAAACCTCCTATGCGCAGTCAACTCAAACTGTGTTCTACATCATGACTGGCGTGTTGGTGGTCCTCTTCATCGTCGCGTTGATCTTCGTCCCCGCAGGCAAGGTTGAAGAGGTCGCGGCCGAGGGCACTTACGACGCGCCAGCGAGCGCGAGCTAACCCAACAGGATCGAACGAGGAGTAACAGACGGCTGAACGCTGCCAGCCGCCTAACCGGCTCCGGCGACGGCTTCGACGCTGACCTCGGGCTGCTGAGCAGCCGAGTCAGGAGCCATTTCGCCGGGCGCGCAGCGCCGCTGCGTGAGCGGGGAAGCCTTCATGGTCAGCGAGCGCCAACGCCGCTGGGCTGAGCCGCTCCAGCGCTGCGGCGTCGGCCTTGGCGATTGAGACCTTCTTGAGGAAAGTCTCAGCGGTCACGCCGCCGGTAACACGAGCGAAAGCGCCAGTCGGCAGCGCCGCGGGAACCCCAATCACATAGTTGGCAAGCGAGACGGGGGTCTGCTGGCCGAGCAGAACTTCCCCAGCATGATCAATCATCGCCAGCACCGCCTCCTCGTCACGGGCAACGATCTGCATGTGCTCGGGCGCGTACCAGTTGGTGACAAGCGCGGCTTCGGTGAGGTCGGCGACGATAATCGCGCCGCCGTTCTCACCCAGCGCGGCATGGGCGTAAGCGCGGCGCGGCTCCGGCAGCGCGGCGATCTGGCGGGCGATCTCAATCTGCGTTGCCTCAACCAGCGCTTCGCTGTCGGTAACGAGCAGCGAAGCCGAATCAGGGCCGTGCTCAGCTTCGTTGAGCAGATCGGCGGCGAGCAGGCGCGGGTCGGCGCTGTCGTCGGCCAGAATCAACGACTCGGAGGGCCCGAGCAGCATCTGCGTGTGGCAGCCGTACTGCTGGCAGGCAATCTGAGCCGCCTGGACCGGCGGACTGCCGGGGCCTAGCACTTTCCGAACTTTCGGGATCGACTCGGTACCGAACGCGAGCGCTGCGACGCCGGCCGGGCCGTTGGCACGAAAGAGCTGCCTGATCCCAAGCTGGTCGGCGGCGCAGAGGACGGCCGGGTTCACCTCACCGGCGCCGCCCGGCATTGGCGGCACGACAACGGTGATCTCCGGCACTCCGGCAACGACGGCGGGAGTGGCGATCTGCACTAGAACCGAAGGGAACGAGCCCTTGCCGCTGGGAACGAACAGTCCGGCGCTGGCGATCGCAGTCGATTTCTCGCCGACGATCAGGCCGGGCTGAATCTCGCTGCGCCACTCGCGCTCGCGCGTAAGCTCCTCGTTGAAGGCGCGCACGTTGGCGATCGCTTCGGCGATCGCTTCCTGCACCGGCGCCGGAACCGATTCACGCGCGCCGGCAAACTCCGCCTCAGTTACTTGAAGCCCGCCTTCGGCTACCTCACAGCCGTCAAACTTCGCCAGCGCTCCGATCACGGCAGCGTCGCCGTTCGCGCGCACCTCCTCGACAATCCGTTCGATCGATTCGCGCAGCTGGGGATCAAAGATCGCTTTTACGCCGCGGCCAAGGATTTGCTCGCGGGCAGCGGCATCGAGCTCGCTCCAGGCCAGCACGCGCATCGGCGCCTGCTCAGACACGGGGGAGCATGATCAATCGAGTGTGCCCTTGACGCCAGCCGTCATTCCGGCGCGGCGCGGGTTGGCCACGAACGCCGCTCGCAAAGCGCGAGCAAAGGCGCGGAAGCCAGCCTCCCAGGCGTGGTGCGGGTCGTTGCTGTCATCAAAGAGGTCGAGCTGAATCGTGCAGCGCGCGCCCTGCGAAAAGCCTTCGAAAAACGCGACGAGATCAACGCAGAGGACATCCTCGACGCGCTCGAACGATGCCGCTCCCCCGCGCTTCACGAACGTGTTGGCGCGGCCTTCGAATGAGATCTGCGCCAGCGCGCTTGCCTCATCCATCACTCCGTACGAGAAGCCGCTCGACTCAACGCCCTCGGCGATGCGGTCGCTGATTGCTTGGCCTGCCGCCGCGCCGAGCGCAAGACCGACGTCTTCCATCACGACGTGCATCAGGCAGTAGGTGCGAACTTCGTAGCTGGCGTCAACGTTGATGTCGGCGTACCAGCCGAGCATCTCGAGCATGTGATCGAAGAAGGCGAGCGTTGTATCGAGCTTTGGATCGCGGCGCGGGCCGAAATCAAGCGTCGTCAAAACGAGCGCTTCGCGGCTCTCGCGGCGCGTCGTGTAGCTCTCGCCGTCGCGTTCGACGGCCATTCCTTTGTATTCGGTCACCGCTGCTCCTTGACTTAACGTATTGCTTTCCGCCCCAATAGCTTGCCCACTGAGGCTAGAAAAACTGGGATTTCGCGACCGCCGCGGCCGCTCAAGCAGCAGTTTCGCGCGCAGCCCAGCCCGCAAGCTGCTCGGCGCAGGCGGCCACTGAGTCGCTCCAGCTGCGCGCAGCGTGCTCGGTGCTGTCGTCGCTGACGATCTTCACGAGCCTCACGGGAATGCCGACGGACTGCGCGACCGCGGCGACGGCGTAGCCCTCCATGTCGACTAAATCGGCCAGTTTTGCGAGCCGCTCGCGCAGCTGCGGGTCGGCGACGAAGCGGTCGCCGGTCGCCAGCGCGGGGCCGTCGCCGAGCTCCAGTGGGGCGCCGAAGTGCTCGCCAGTCAGTTCAAAGATCGCCTCACCGTCGAAGTCGTGCTGAATGGCGCGGCCGATCACGTGAATTCCGCTGAGACCGTCCGTCAGCGCACCCGCGGTGCCGAGGTTCATCACTTCCGAGGGGCGCTGATTGGCGATAGCCATCGCCGTCGCGGCGGCGGCGCGCACTTTGCCAGCGCCGGTCACGAGCACCGGCAGGCCAAGCTCGTGAAGGTGCTCGCCCTCCTCTCGCAGCGCGACCACAAGTAGCGCTCGGTCGTCCGTGATTTCACCGAAGAGTTCCATTGCCAGCGAGTCTACATTCGCCTCGAACGCGCTGGTGGTGAGGGGCTAATAAAAGCGGTAGCTGAACCGCGTACCGCTGCAGAAGCGGCGCAGCTTGATCCCCATCACCGCGCCGTGCGAGCGATTCTCACTGCTCGGGACGAGCATCACGCTTGCCATCCAGCCGACCGGGTTGGCGCCACGAGTGAGCGCCTCCGAGCCGCGCCCACGCCCCATCGCCGGCGGGTACTCGTCGCGGTCGTAGCCGTCTCTGGTCGCAACGTTGGCGAGCAAGCGGTCGCGGCGGGCGTCGGTGCCACGTCGGTCAATCATCAAAGTCTTGGGCCAGCCGCCGCGAACGGCTCTGAGCACGTGGCGGCGAATGTTTGGGTACTTGGTGGCGCTAAAACCGATCTGCTGGACGGCTGACGGCTTCACGCAGCCGGCCTCAGGGTTGGACGGCGCAGCCGTCCCGCTCGGCTTCGAAGCGCCCTTCTTCAGGCACGGGCAGGGCAGCGATTCGCAGTAGACGCCGTCACCGTCCCCGTCGCGCGTGTTGGCGGCGCGCTGAGCCGCGGCTTGGTTTGAAAAGTCGCTACAGCGGCCGGCGGCGGCTGCCGCTGCATCGGTGGCGGTCGCGGTTTTCGCGGCCGCCGAAGCCGCCGCCGTCTTGGTCTCAGTGCTGCTCGCCTCGGGCGCCGTTTCCGTGCTGCGCACCATCGCCTCAGTGCCACCGCAGGCAGCCAGCAGCAGCACGCTGGCAGCTAAGGCAGTAAGCGATGGGGGGCTGGTTTTGAGTGAGAAGGGCTTCAAGACTGCACCAACTCTGCAGCATCGATTCTATTGAGCGGTCGGCGTCGAGCCAGAACGATCGATAACGGCGCGCAACTCACGCAGCGCTGGGGTGCGTCAGCTTACGGCGCGCCCCAGCGACCGTCGCCGTGGTCGCGCGTCTCTTCGTCTTCAACCGCGGCGGCGCCATCTGGGTTGTACCCGGCGTTGGTCAGCATCCGGCGCAGGTCAACGACCATCTGAACATCAATGTCTTTGTGGCGCGGGCGGTGGAAAACCTCAGTCTCCGGCCCGAGCGTCACTTTGACCTTGCCGTTGTGCTCCTCAGTCACCTCACCTACGTGCTCAAGCAGCGTTATCACGTGGCGCCACTCGATGTTGTGACTCGCCGGGTGACGGAAGATCTCCTCAACTGTGTCGCGGTGGCGACTGGTTAGTTCTGGCTTGCTCATATGAAAGCAAGTCTATTCGGACGCGTCGCTCAGCGGCGGCGCGACCGCCCGCGAGTGCTTCAGCCGATTACGCTTACTGCTCTCGCCGCAACGAGCAGAATCGTCAGCGCCGAGAGCGATGCTTCGATCGCCATTATCACTTTTGCGTTGCGACTGAGGGGTATCACATCAGCGGCGCTCCAGGCGATCGCCGTCGTGAACGAAAGGTAGATGTAATCGAGCAGGCGAGGGTGCCAGTCGGGCGAGACCAACTTTGGCGCATTCATCTCAGAGAAGAGGAAATCGCGATAACCATGCGGCCTGAAGGCCCGGCCGCGCGGGCCGCCGCCGTCGAGCTCCCAGAAAAGCATTCCGGAGGTGAAAACCAGCGTTGACCAGATGACAACTGCCTCAATTGCCAGCTCGCCGCCCGTGCGCACCTCTCCGGTAAAGAGCTCCATGATTAGTAGCGCGAGCGCAACGGCGTTGAAGACGGTGACGAGGATCAGCAGCGCCACGCCCAGATGGCGCCGCTCGCCGGTCTGGTTGAGATCGCCTCCACGACCTTCGGCCGCAACGGTGATCACGAACACCAGCTCCGGGAGGATCGGCACCAGCCAGACCCAACCGCCGACGCCCCAGAGAGTCCAACTGTGGCGCAGGCTCAGATAGCCCAGCACCAGTTGGAGCAAGACGACGACGAGCACGGCCGAGCTGGCTTCCCAGCGGGTTTCGCGGGATTCCCGCCGCAGCTCTTCGTTGACCTCTGCCTTCATCGGCCAAGTGTGATCGCCGCGCGGGACGGCACCGCTGGCGCGTCGCTAATTGCTGTTACAGGCGAGGTCGTAGATCGCTGCCGGAACCTGCGAAGGCTTGGGGCAGACCTTGGCGCGGTCCTGCGGTACCCAGAACTGGCCTTCGGCCTGCCAGACGACGGTCGTCGTGTATTGCTCCATCCCCATCCCAACGTCCACAAAGCCGACGGCCCAACCGTCGGCGCACTTGTATGACGGGCCACCGCCAGTTGCCAGCTTCGCGTCCGCGTAGTTGGAGCTGCTCAGATCGCTGACCGCCTTTGTGATTTCAGCTTTTGTGCAGGAGGCGCTGCCGGTGGTTATCGCGGCGCCGGTTGTGACGGGAGCGGTCGTATCGGTTGCGGTGCTGGTGACGTTGTCGGTAACCGTGGACGGCGTGCTCGTGCTTGCGGTGTCACTGCCGCCGCAGGCAGCAAGAGCGAAAACCGAGATCAGGGCGAACGAGATGGCGAGCTTGCGATTAGTCAGCATTGGTTGATCCTAATCGCTAATGCGGCTGCCTGCTTGTAACTATTAGCGAATGAGCAACGGGATCGAAGACTGGTTTGAGCGCCAGCAGACGGCAAATCAGAACCGGCTCGACAAGTGCCAAAACAAACGCGCTTTCACGAGCGAAGCCGAGGCCCGTGCCCACGCTGCCTCCGACCGCGTCCAGTTTGGTGATCGCTTCACCCCTTACCGCTGCGATATCTGCGGCGACTGGCATCTAACCCGCAGTGGCTCCTAAACTAATGGCCGCACGCGCTGGCCTCCTTTAGGCAAAACGGCCAGCGATCTACTAGGTTTTGGCGATGGCCACTACTTCCAGTTCCCCAAAGACCACTCCAACCGGCGCCGCGAGCGGCGTAGCCGCTGAGCTAGCTGAGCTCGTCGGCCTGCTCGACAGCCGCGCCGAAGGTGGCCGCTCGTTCACGCTGGCATTCTGGGACGGCAGCGAACTGCCGCCGACGAATCCAATTCCGAACTCGCCGACGCTCCGCTTCGCCCAGCGCGACGCGCTCGTGCGGATGGTGCGCGAACCGAACGAGCTGGGGATGGCGCGGGCCTGGGTTTCCGGCGAACTGGAGGTTGACGGCGACCTTGAAATGGCGCTCGACCTAACCGAAAAGTGGCGCCACGCGCCGCTGAAAGCGACCGACGCGATTCCGGCACTTAAAGCGGCGCGCAAGCTTGGCCTGCTGCGCCGCGGCCAGCCGCCGGCGCCGGAGGCTGAAATCAAACTTCAGGGCCGCCTCCACAGCGCCCAGCGCGACCAAGAGGCGATCTCACACCACTACGACGTTTCAAACGAGTTCTACCGCCGCATGCTCGGCGAAACGATGGTCTACTCCTGCGCCTACTTCGGCTCGCCGGAAGACACGCTCGACCAGGCGCAGACGCGCAAGCTTGACCTGATCTGCAAGAAGCTGGAGCTGAAGTCGGGCGACCGCCTGCTGGACATCGGCTGCGGCTGGGGTTCGCTGCTGATCTACGCGGCGCACAACTACGGCGTGCAGGCCGTTGGCGTGACAATCTCCGAGGAGCAGGCCGAGCTGGCGCGCGAGCGGATCACCGAGGCTGGGATGCAGGACCAGTGCGAAGTTCGCCTGCAGGATTACCGTGAGGTCAACGACGGCCCTTACGACAAGATCTCAAGCGTCGGCATGTTTGAGCACGTTGGGCGCGACAACCTGCCGATCTACCTAGAGCAGGCGCGCAGCCTGATCGCCAAGGACGGACTCTTCCTCAACCACGGAATCGTGCGCGTCGGCGAGGACCATCAGATGCACCCGAAGAGCTTCACGCAGCGTTACGTCTTCCCTGACGGCGAACTGCACACGCAGGGGATCGTTATCAACGCGATCGAGGCCGCCGGCTTCGAACTGGTTGACGACGAATCGCTCCGCCCCCACTACGCCGAGACGCTGCGCCGCTGGGCGATCAACCACGACAGCGACCGCGAGGCGGCGATCGCCGAGATCGGCCCCGAACGCGAACGCGTCTGGCGCCTCCACAACTACGGCGCCGCGCTCGGTTTCGAACGCAGCCGCCTCTCGGTCCACCAGGTGATTGCCCGCCCGGTCGAAGAGTACGAACCAGCGCCGCCGCTGCGAGTTCGCTCGTATCCGGTTTAGAGCTCGACGCTAGAGCCGCTCTGCGCGGCTTCATATGCGGCCTCGATGACGCGAATGGTCTCGTAGCCTGCCCTGCCATCAACGGGCGGAACGGCTCCCGAGGCAAAGGCGCTGAGCGCGGCCTGAACCGAATTGCGGACCGATTCATCCCACGAACCGAACACCGCGAGATCACTCCACACACCATCTTCGAACCGGCGCAGTCGCGCACCCTCAGGGAGGTATCCCTCAAAGAACGCTTCACAACCGGAGACCTCTGCCAACCCGAGCTGGCCAAAGACCTCAATCCGGTCATCAAATACCCCGTCAGGACCGTGGTAGGAGCCGTCAGCGACGCCGATCGCGCCACTCTCAAATTCGAGTGTCACGACGAAACGATCTTCAGCGCGTGGATTGTCCATCACCGCGCTGACATTCCTAACAGCGCCTCCAAGGGCCAATAGCATGTAGATCCGGTGCGCCCCAGCGTCCATTAGTAATCCGCCGCCTACGCGCTCGGGGTCGGTTCGCCAGGCGCCGTATTTGCCTCCGATGCCAAGCCGCGCACGGATTGTCTGCAGCTGGCCTAGAGCGCCGGACGCAGCCAGCTCGATGAGCTTGACGTGCGGCTGGTAGAAGAGCTGGTTGTGCGAGACAGCGACCTGCTTCCCGGCAGTGCCGGCGGCGTCGAGAATCTCCTGGCAGCCTGCGAGCCCGATTGCCATCGGCTTCTCAATCAGCACATCGTGGCCAGCGACAAGCGCCTGAAGCGCAACCGGGAGGTGGAGGTTGTGAGGGAGGCAGATGTCCACAACGTCAATATCTGGCCGCTCCAGAAGCGAGGCAAGATCATCACTGGCTATCTCACCGGTCTGCGCTGAGCACGCAGCGAGGTCGATGTCGAGGTCACATACCGCGATGAGGTTGGCGTCCGGGTGTTGCCTGACCGCTGGCAGGTGGAATTGGCCGATCTCGCCGAGACCAACGACAGCAACACCGATCATCAGGGCCCACCGCCAACCAATGCGCGTGCCTGCTCTGCGGCTAAGACTGCGGCGGCACTCGGGTCCGAGCCAAGGACCTGCTTGTAGTAGGAGTAGGCCTCAAACTCGATCGAGAGCGCGCCCGAATAGCCGACCGCATCGAGCGCCGCGAAGAATTCGGGCCAGCCGACCTTGCCCTCGCCGAGCATGCAGAACTGAAAGTCCTCACCTTCAATGCCGGGACTCCCGAATGCGTCCTTGAGGTGGACATGGACGATCCGCTCGCCCCATTCACGCACCAGCGCGGCGATGTCGTTGCCGGTCATCACGAAGTGACTCGGGTCGAAAGTGACGGAGACCGGCACCGCATCGAGTGCCCTGCGCGCCGAGTCAGCGTCACAGGCCAGCGTCCCCCAACAGGGCTCCAAACCGATCTTGACACCCAACTCGTCACCACGGGCGCAGATCTGCTCGAGCGCGCCAAGCGCGATGGCCCAACGATCCTCATTGGCGCCTGCAGTCGCACCGCGCTCCCAAAGGTTCGGCCCGGTCAGGACGTTGACGATCCCGATCTGCGCTTCGTGAGCACGCTCGATTGAGGTGAGCGTCAGCTGCAGCGCCTCATCGCCGCCGCAGACGAGATCTTGCTGGCACGCAAGCGCCGACGCCGGCTGGAGGAGCTCATCGATGTGCGCCATCGTCCATTCAATCTCGTCATAGCCGCAGCCAAGAAGCTGCTCGGATACCTCGGCTGCCGGCATCTCCTCGAAGCCAAGTCCAGCGATGAAACTCAGCGGCCGTGGCGAGAACCCGTGGCTCACAGGCTGGCTTCAACCTGCCGCAACGCGCGGCCGAAGAGCTCGACGATCATCACAGCTTCATCCTCCGTGATGTTGACGGCGGGCTTGAATTTGATGACATTTCCATTGGCTCCGAAAACGGGGCCGGTCCGGCCGACGATAAGTCCGTGCTCAAGACAGGCGCCCATGACCATGTCGGCCTCCTCGTTGGCTGGCTCCTTCGTCACGCGGTCTCGGACCAGCTCGACACCGATCATCAACCCTTCCCCGCGAATGTCGCCGATCAGCTCCGAGTCCGGCTCCAGTTCGGCAAGCAACTCCATCATCAGCTGCCCGATCCGTTCGCTGTTGGCGGGGAGATCGTCGCGGACCATCAGCTCCAACATCGCCAGAGATGCCGCGCAGGCGACCGGATTACCGGCCTGTGTGAATCCGTACTCCCAAGGCAGCAGCTCCGAATACTCCGGGACCGCGATTGTCGCTGAGAGCGGGAGGCCGCCGCCAAGTGCCTTGCCCAAGATGATCATCTCCGGCTCAATCCCGTGGCGCTCCGAGGCGAACATCGGGCCGCAGCGGCAGAGAGCGCCCTGCACCTCGTCGACGATCAGCGGGACGTCATGGTCCTGGCAGATTCCATGAACCTTCTTCAGCCAACCATCCGGCGCCGGGATCATGCCGCCATTGGCCTGCAACGGCTCGACGATGACCCCGGCCGGTCCGTTGATGTGGCCACGCTCGAGGGCAAAGTCAACGAAGTCGGCGCAGGCCAGATCGCAACTCTCTCGCTCCAGCCCGAGCGGGCAGCGGTAGCAGTAGTAGTTCGGTATACGCATCTGGCGCGGGATGTAGCGGTCGAGACCGGCATTGGAGCCCTCGACCATTCCCGGATGCACGTACGTCAATCCGATCGTTGCGAATGTGCGGCCGTGGAAGGCCGCGTCGAGGCAGACAAAGTCGCTACCCCCAGTTGTCCGCATCGCGAGATGCATCGCGCCCTCAACCGCCGCCGCGCCGGAAAGCGCGTAGAGAACCTTCTCGATTCGCCCCGGCGCCAATTCGGCAATCCTCTTCGCCAGCTTGGTGCGGATGTCGCTGTCGAAGACCGGAGATACGTAGTCGATCTGATCTAACTGGTCGATAATCGCCTGGCGCACTTCAGGGTTACGGAAGCCAAGGTTGAGCACCCACTCGGCCGAGATCGCATCGAGGTACTCCTTGCCATCACTGTCGGTTACATGAAGCCCCTCTCCGCCATTGAAGCCAAGATCAACGTCGCCCATGCACTTGAGCACGAACTGATCTGACTCGTCGCGAAGCTCCTGCCCTGCCGCGCTATGTGATCGCTGTGGATCGGACATTCTCTTGATCTCCTCGCCTGGGGACGGAATCGGCTAGCTCGGCAGGTACTCAGGCTTAGGTAGATCCCAGTGGCCAGAATTGATGCCCTCAGTGTCACGGGGCTCACGCGAGAGGTCAAACTCGACTAGGTACGGGCCGCCCGAACCGAGCGCCCGTTCCATGGCGCCGTCGATCTGAGTCACGTCGCTGACCTTCTCGGCCTCGCAATTGAATGCTTTTGCAATCGACACAAAATCGACCGGCATTAGGCGATCGTCCTCGCGGGCACGGAACTCGACCGAGAAGGCGCGATCCTCGCCGAACATTCCACGCTGGAAATCACGGATCGAAAGCCAACCTGTGTTGTTGAGGCAGACGATTACGATGTCGCTGCCAAGCTCAGCAGCGAGGGCCAACTCCTGAATCGTCTGCTGGAGGTCGCCATCGCCAGCGAAGCCGATCACGGGCACATCGGGCTTGGCGAGCTTGGCACCGATCGCCGCAGGCATCGTGTAGCCCATCGTCGAGTAGCCGCCAGGAGATAGCCATGTTCGCGGCTCATAGGCAAGGAACTCTTGGAAGGCCTGAATCTGAGGGTGGCCGGCCGAGGCGATCGCAATTGTCTCGCGCGGAGTGAGCCTGCGGATCTCGTGCAGGACGCGGCTCATCGAGAGGTTTTCTGTCCAACGATCCTGCTGGGCAGCGCGCCAACGCTCACGCCACTCGGCGATCTCAGCGACGTACTCTGAACGCTCGAAGTCTTCCGGGCCTCCACGATCGTTGATCGCATCAAGCAGATCAGCTAGTCCTGATCGGGCGTCGCAGACCGCACCAACTTCGGTTGGGTAATTCTTTCCGATCTCAGTTGGGTCGATGTCGAGGTGGATGATCTTCGTCGGTGGAATCGAGAATGATTGCCCGGGCTCATAAGACGAGCAGGTCTGCTCGGCAAAGCGCGTCCCGACAGCAAGGATCACGTCGGCTTCACGCGTCATGTGGTTGCCGACCATCGTTCCATTCGATCCTGTGTGCTCCGCCGATAGCGGGTGGTCTTCTGGGAACACACCCTTGCCCATCATTGTTGCCACGACCGCCGCTTGCAGTCGATTCACCACTGCCCGCAACTGCTCCGAGGCCTCAGCCTGAATACAGCCGCCACCCGCGAGGATCACTGGCCGCTTGGCGGCAAGCAACAGCTCGGCGGCGCGGTCAAGAGCATCGGGGTCCGCGCGAACCGTCGTCACCTGTGGATGCTCTGATGGTCGCGGCATCTCGGTCTCGATCGCACGTGCCTGAACGTCCATCGGGATCTCGAGATGAACGGGGCCCGGTCTTCCTGAAAGTGCCCAAGTGAAAGCGCGGGGCAACACGTCGGGAAGAAGCTCGGGGTGCTGAACGTTCCACCCCCGCTTCACCATAGGAGCGATTATGTCGGGGAAGGCGTTCTCGCGGCCACGCTCAAGCTCCTGCAGCACGCCTCGGCCAGCGAAGTACGTCTGGGGGCCTCCCGTGAACGAGATCATCGGGATCGAATCAACGTAGGCCGTAGCTAGACCGGTCGCGACGTTGAGCGAGCCCGGCCCGATCGAAGTCATCGTCGCCATTGGCACTCCACTGGCGCGGAAGTGAGCGTCGGCGATGTGAGCCGCGGACTGCTCGTGGCGCGGTGTGATCATTGTGATCTTGTCCTCGCGCCCCTTGAACGCGTCGAACATCGCCATGTCACCGTGCCCGGGTATCCCGGTCACGTACGGAACGTCCTGAGCAATCAGATACTCAGCAATTATTTCGCCACCGGTCAGTTTCATCGCTTAAACGCTCCCCCTGATCGTTTGATCCACTGCAAAGTTCCCATGCCGTCGCGCCCCGCCCTACTCCCGCCTTACTGCGCTGACGCCGGCGATCGGGCCAAAGCCACGGCGCAGCTCTACGCCTGCGAAACCCGTCTCTTCGAGCCAGCCGCGCAGCTCGCTCTCGGTGTACGAGTTGCCCCCCTCGTTCTCGACCATCATCATCAGCGCGAACAGCGCCACTGCCGGTGGCTCGTCGCGGTTGTCGTCGAGCACCCATTCGTAGAGCACGATCCGGCCACCTGGCCGCACAAGCTCGAAGGCGCTGGCCAGGAGCTCGCGGCACTTCGCCGGCGGATGATCGTGAAGGATGTTTGCCAGAAGAACGATGTCCCACTGCTGACCCTCCGCGAGTCCAAAGCGGGGTTGGTCGAGATCGCCCGCGACGAAGGCAACTTCAGGATGGCGCTCTTCAACCAATACGCCGACCTCAGGCAGATCGAGAACCGTCGCTTCGATGCCACCAACCGCGGAAATCAAATAGGCCGAGTGTGAGCCAGATGCCCCACCAACGTCGAGCAGCGTCCCGCCTTCAGTGATCCCACTGAGGCCAGGGAGTTCATCTCCAAAGAGACCAGCGAGATCGTCCAGCGCGCGCAGGAAGCCGAGCGCCTGCTGCGGATCGTCGCCGAGGCGCACCTGCCATGGATCGACTCGCGCGTGACCATCGCTCATTGCTTCTGGCAGCTCGCCCCAAACCTTGTAGAAGAACCACTCTTTTCCGACGATTGCCGAGATTGAGCGCGGATGATCGGTTGCCAGCGGGGCGCCGGTCTCGCTCAGCACGTGCCCTGTATCCTTCGCCTCTGCGAGGCCGAGCGCGACCATTGAGCCGAGCAGCGCGCGGACCGCGCGCGGATCAAGGCTGAGCGTGCTCGCAAGTGCAGCAGAGTCGCTTTCTCCGGCAGCCATCGCGTCGGCAACGCCGGTCAGTGTCGCGGCCGCAACGACGGCGCTGTGCTGGTAGGCGGTGAGCAGGTCGAGCGCATCTGGCTGACCATCGGCGACTCCTGGGCTCACGATGACCTCCGTAGAGTGAGCGCGGCTTTTCGGGCGTCGCGTAGCAGAGCGGCCTGCGACCGAACCCGCTCAGATAATGGTTTGCGTGGCGCCAGTCCAAGCTGCTCCAGCGCTACAGCAGCGGCGTTCCGACCCGGCACGCCAGTGATGCCTCCGCCAGGGTGCGTTCCGGCGCCCGTCAGGAAGAGATTCTCGATCGGCGTGCAGTAACCGCACAGCTTCGGCGATGGCCGGAACGCGAGCAGCTGATCAAGGCTCATCTCGACATGGTTGGGGTTTGCGTGCGGATTGCCGTGGCGGGCGACCCAGTCGGCCGGCCCAGTCAAGCGCCGTTCGGTCGCGTCGAGAGAGCAGCCAAGTGCGCGCTCGGCTGTCTGCCACATGTTGTCGGCCGCGCGCTCCATTTCCGCTTCATTCCAAGCGCCACTGCGCGGTTTCCAAGGGACGAATGTTGACAGCCAGATGTTGGCGCCACCCGCGGGCGCCCAGCCGGGTTCGAGACTCGACGGAAAGGCGATCATCACCGGTGTTCGCTCAGGCAAGTCCCCAAGTCTGATGCTGGCGAAGGCGCGTTCCAGATCGGTGGTCGTGTTGGCCGAGAGCATGAACGAACGGTCGAAGCCCTCAGGGCCTGAGACCTTCGGCTTGCTGGAGAGGATCGCATCAACCTTCAGCTCCGAGACGTTGCTTTGGCCAACATGGATCCTTCGCACCTCGTCGCGGATCGACGGCGGCACATCCTCTGGCGCCATCATCGTCAAGAAGAGGCGCCTCGCGTCAACGGCACTGACGACAGCTCGATTTGCAGTCCAGCGTTGCCCGGCGGCCTGGACGGCGACTGCGCGCCCGCCACTGAACTCAACCTTCTCGACTGCCGATGAGCAGTGTAACTGACCGCCGTAAGACTCAAGACAACGAACCAGCGCCTCAACCGTTGAGCGCGAGCCGCCAACGGGCCGCGCCGACTTGTGACCGTGCCCTCCAGCGAGCATCAAGGCCCCTGCCGCGGTTCCGGGATCGGACGGCGACTGTTCAGAGTGCGCTGCCCAGTGGGCCATCGGGCCTTGTAGGCGCTCATCTCTGAACTGGCCGCGAAGGATCGTTGAGGCGGAAGCAAAGAGCGTCTGCAGCAGCCGCCCTGCCTCCGCGCCGAGCGTGAGCTCAGCGGCTGCAGCGAGCTCACGCAGACTTGGCGGTGGCCCTGCCTCTGTCTGCCGCAGCAGCCCGAGCGCAGCCGCTGACCAAGCGGCGAAGTTCTGGTAAGCATCGGTGTCGGCTTTGCCGACGATCGGCTCGAGCTCCTCGAGAGTCTGCTCAAGCGAGGCGTAGAAAGCCAGAGCCGAGCCGTCGTCACACGGCGCCAGCGTCACCTCGTCGCGCATGTGGAAGCTGAGTCCGAAGCGACTCTCGAGCTCGAGATCAGCGGCAACGCCGCTGCCGACGATCCCGCCGTGTTCGTAAGCGCCGAGTTCCATCTTGCCGCGGCCGTCGGGCAGGTCGATCGTGTTGATGCAGCCTCCCGAAGTGTCCGAGCTTTCGAGCACGACCACGCCAAGGCCGGCGCGAGCCAGATAGGAGGCGCAAGTCAGTCCGTTGTGGCCCCCGCCGATGACGATTACGTCGATGTTGTTGCTCATCTTGTTCTTGCTCCCTAGCTAGTTGATCTAAGTGAATGGCCCGGCTCTGCCGGGTCCTGCATAGACCGACTCGTCGCGCATACCAGCGCGCGTTACGAGATCGATCGCTGCGACGCGTGCCTGATCGACAAGCGCCGACAGATCTGCATCGACAAGTTCGCCGGCTTTAAGCCGTGGTTTCCCGTCTACCCAAACGTCGCTAACGCAGCTTGATACTGCGCAGTAAACGATCTGCTGCCAAGGGTCGTGGATCGTCGCCAGCTCCGGCGTGTTGCCGTCGAGCAGGACGACGTCGGCCCGCTTGCCAACCTCCAATGAGCCGACCTGCGCGTCGAGCTCGAGCGCGCGGGCGCCTTCGAGCGTTGCCATCCGCATCACGTCGATTGCAGTGATCGCGTCGGCCTGGAGTGCCGCAACCTTGTGCAGTAGCCCGGTCATCTTCAGAACGCCAAACATGTCTTGGTTGTCATTCGAGGCAGCGCCGTCGGTTCCAAGGCCAACGAGGACTCCTTCCCTCCTTAGGCGCGGCACTTCACAGATCCCGGAAGCCAAAATCATGTTCGCGACCGGGTTATGGGCGACGGCGACTTGGCGATCCACGAGTAGGCCGACGTCATGCGCACTGCACCAGATGCAGTGGCCTGCGATCACTGGCCGATCCAGCAAACCCATCCGGCCTGCGTGCTCGATTGTCGTGCAACCGTTCTTAAGCCTGCTGGCGGTCACCTCTTCGCGGACCTCCGCCAGGTGTGTGTGTACCGCCCAGTCGTGCTCGTTGCACGCTGCAACGGTCTGTTTGAACAGCGGCTCGCTGATCCCCAGCACGGTGCCAACCCCAGCGCGGAAGCCGAGTAGCGCTTCGTCGGCCACGCGGTCGGCGAGCGCTTCGTGTTCGAGCATGAAGACGTCAGCGCTAGGAGCACCCTCGTAGATGTCCTCGGCTCCAAACGAGATCACGCCGCGCATCCCGGCAGCGGCGAGACCATCGGCGGCGCCGAGCGAAGCGAACGATCCGAGGTTGCGGTGGCACGACATGTCGTTGACGGTCGTGATCCCGGAACGGAGCATCTCGGCGGCTTTCAGTTCGGCCCCAATCCGTACCTCTTCGCGCGTGATCACTCGGCCGGCAGGGTCAACTACGCGCTCAAACCATTCCCAGAGCGTCGCCGTCTCACCCATCCCGGAGGTCAACCCTTCGGTCAGATGAGTGTGGGCATTGATCAAGCCGGGCATCACGATGCCGTTACCGTCGCCAACAATCTCAGCATCTGAATACTGCTCCGCAAGCTGCGCGAACGGCGCAACGTCCTCGATCGCACCGTCGTCGGAAAAGGCGACAGCTCCATCGCGGATCAGCTTCGCCCCGGGAGCCATCGCTAGTACCCAAGCTCCGCGGACGAGCGTGCTCACGAGCCGCCCTCATGACCATCAGCATCATCGAACCGCGCGTCTTCGTACCAAGGGATCGTAAGGCGCTGAAGCAGGCCGACGAGCGCGAATAGCGCTAGCCCAATGAAGGCAAGGACAATCACGGCAGCGAACATCTCGGTTGTCGAGGTCTGGTTGTTGAAGGTCAGGATTAGGTAGCCGAGCCCCTCGGATGAACCGACCCATTCGGCGAATACCGCGCCGATGACGGAGAGTGCAGCGCCGATCCGCAGGCCGGAGAAGATGAACGGCAGCGCGGCTGGGAACTGCGCCGTCTTGAAGCGCGCCCAGCGCTTGGCGCCAAATGTCTTCAGCAAGTTCGTCATCTCCGGGTCTGTTGCTTTCAGGCCATCGATCGTGTTGACGGCGATCGGGAAGAAGCTGACGAGCGCGATCACGATGATTTTCGGACGCAGGTCGAAGCCCGTCCAAATCACGATGATCGGCGCGATCGCGACGATCGGGACCATTTGAGAAACGACCAGCCAAGGGTAGACCGCGCGCTCGATCATCTTCGATGAGCAGATCAGCACTGCCAGCCCGACTCCGAGGATGATCGCGGCTAGGTAGCCGATCGCTATCTCTTGGATCGTCACCCAGGCATTCTCCGCCAGCAGCGCGCGTTCTGTGATCAGAGCGGAGAAGATCTCAGTTGGCGCTGGCAGGCTCGACTCCGGAATGGAAGAGACCGTGCAATAGAGCTGCCAAATACCGAGCACCAGCAGTGCGAATGTCAGCGGCGGCGCGAAGCGGCGGAGCCGCGCGCGCAGGCGAACCGATATTGGGGTCCCAGGGGGCGGCGTTTCGCGCGTTGGTAACGCGACGCGCTGTGGAGCAGCCTCCATCAGCGCACCTCCTCCATCTGCTTGCGCGACGCCTCGTGAAGGGGCTCAAGTAGCTGTTGCTTAAGGGCGTTAAATTCCGGACTGACAGTCATCTCATATGAGCGCGGGCGTGGAAGTGTGATGTCGAGCGAGAGCTCAACGCGGCCTGGGCGCCCTGACATCACGTGCACGCGGTCAGAGAGGTAAACGGCTTCTTCAACATCATGCGTGATGAAAACAACGGTCTTGCGGTCGGTTGCCCAAAGCTCAAGCAGCCACTCCTGCATTGCCTGGCGGGTTAGCGCGTCTAGCGCACCGAATGGCTCATCTAGCAGCATCACTTCGCGGCCAGCTAGAAACGTGCGCAGTAGCGCAGCCCGTTGGCGCATTCCACCAGAGAGGCTGCGCGGCCAGCGCTGCTCAAAGCCTTTCAAGCCGAAGCGTGGAAGCTCCTCCATCGCCTGCGCTCGCGCCTTACGACGGCGCGTTCCATCCATTTCAAGGCCCAGCGTGACGTTGTCGAGCACGGTCCGCCACGGCATCAGGAGATCCTTCTGCGGCATGTAGCCGATCTTCCCGAGCAGCGAATCAGGTTCGCCGCCGTCTAGATAGATCTTCCCTGCCGAGGGCTTGATCAGCCCCGCCAGCATGTTGAACAGCGTTGATTTCCCGCAACCGCTAGGGCCGATGATCGAGACGAACTCCCCAGCCCGGATGTCAATGTCCACGCCCTCAAGCGCGGTCATTGCGTCGTGCCCGGATCTAGCCGGGAACGACTTGCCCAGATTTTTAATCCGGAGCCGGGGAGCAGTCTCAGTCACTAGTTGCCTGTAGGTACGAACTCGTTGGTGTCAAACCGGCTAGGCGCGATCGGTGCCTTGATCAGCTTCTTGTCAACGAGGAAGGTCGAGAGTGCCTCGATGTTCGCCTCGTCGATCACGCCGTAGTTCTTCGCGCCTGCCGAGAAGAGCGGCAGATAAGCGTCGAGCTGGGCCTTCGTGATGTCCCGCTTCATCGCCTTATTGGCGGCGAGCAGGTCGTTGAGTGATTGAGCCGGATCCTTGATCGTGTCGTCGTAGCCCTGAACCGTGGCATCGACGAACGCGTTCATCAGCGCCGGATCCTCCTTGATTCGCTTCTCGGTAGAGAAGACAACCAGCCCTGGGTACTTCGGGCCGCCGTTCTCATCAAACTCGAGGACGTTGATCGGGAACCCGTCCTCTTCAACTTGAACTCCGTCTGCCGGATAGAAGCCAACGAACCCGTTGATCTTCTTGCTTTCAAGATTCTGAACGCCGTTGAATCCGATTGTCACCTTCTTGACGCTGTCGGTACTTTCGCCCCCGTTCTCGAGGATCGTGTCGAGAATCGCCGTGTCTGACGGCACACCGGTCAAACCGACCGTTTTGCCATTGAACGCAGCAGCGTCGGTAAGGCCTTCTGACTTAAGCGAGATCAGACCACCGAGCGGGCGCTGAACGACCGCCATGATCGCCTTCGCGCCGCGGCCTTGATCAATCTGCGTTGCCACGTCAATACCGTCAGCAATTCCGAAGTCGGCCTTGCCGGCCTCGATCAGCTTCAACGTGTCTGCGGTCGACGTCGGCTGAATGATCTTCAGGTCGATGTTGTTGTCGGCGTAGTACCCCGCCGCGGCCGCTCGGTAGATCCCTGCGTGAACTGCGTTTGGCAGGAAGTCGAGGATCAACGTCGCCTTAGTCATGTTCTTCAGCTTCGCCGAGCCTTCGGTGGCGGTACCACCGGAGTTTGTTGAGTCGCTGCCACCACAGGCGGCGAGCGTGAGTGCAGCAACTACAGCTGCTGCTCCAAACGAACGACGCATTACTGCTGATTTATTCTCTCTCATTTTCCCTCCCGGGTTATTGACTGATTTGCTCAAAGCTGATCTCCATCACCAAACTGCGCACGACACCAGCGCCAGGCGCGAACGAGCTCAACGTCGTAGTGCCGCGAGCGGCGTGCGAGTTGCTCGCCCTCGAGCGGCGCTGCGTCGCCGATGCGCGCTGCGTTCGCCGCGCGTTGTTCGAGGAACCAGGCGCGCACCACAGCCCCACCGAGGGAGCCGCCGCTGCAGATGTTGCCGTTGGCCCGAATCAGCAGGCAATCTGCATCACCCATGCTGGAGGCGGCGGCCGCGCCGGCGGCGATCTCGACGACGAGATCGGTGTCATCGTGCAGTGCTATTTCTCCACTCAAGCCATCGAGGCCGATAACGAGCGGCGGCACCGCGCTGCGAGCGCCCCAAGCAACTGCGTGCGGCGAGTGCGTACGGCAAAGGGCTCCAACATCGGGGCGTGCCGCGTAGATCGCGACATGCAGCGGCGTCTCCAACGGCAGTAACTCGGCGTCGCCGCTGATGATCTCGCCCTCATCGCTGAGCTGAAGCACCTCTGCAGCGCGGGCGCCAGGCAACGGCCGGGTCGCCGTGATCATGAACCCACCCTCGGGCAGCCGCGCAGAGACGTGACCGAAAGCTTCGACCAGTCCCATCCGCGCGCAAATTCGCGCGGCATCTGCGACGTCCTCCCTCACCCTTGGCGCTCCCAAACACGGATCGCCATATCCGTCGGATCAAAGTTGTTGCAAGGCGAGAGATCTTGCGGGCAGGCGACCAGTCCGACAACGAGATCCTCGAGTACTTCGAGATCGATAGCCGATTCGGCGCCGTGGGTCGGTGCAAATGTCTCGATCCGGCCTTCGGGCGTTACGACGTTGTTCATGAAGATATTGGCGGCAAGTTCACCGTGCAGTGGCCAGTCGGAGCCAAACGCGTCGAGCCCCTTCTGCAATCCGGCGAGGCAAGACGGGTGGTCCGGTAGGTCGTAATCAACCGAATAGCGCTCAGGGTCACAGCAAGGCACAACGAAGTCGTGGTGCCCTACGTCATCGGCCTCAATCCGCAGTAGCGGCAGACGGTGGTTTGAGTAGAGCGCGTCGTCGATCTCGGGCGTAAGCTTGGTAAGGCAGGAACAGGTATGGGCTGGCGAGAGGTACTCGTCAGGCTTGTCTGTTCTGTAGGCGACAAAGTCACCAACCTGGTCGCCGTAGAGATCTACAAGCTGAAGGATCTGGCCCTTCCTGACGTTGATGAAACGTGATTCGCCTGCAGGGACCTCAACCGACTCGACGAGCGTCGCTTCACCGGCTACTGGGCGGGGGTTGCTCATTACAGCTCCTCTTCTGGTTCACGAAAGTTGCGTAGGACAATTGTCTTCTCACGGGTCAGCTCGTCAATCGTGTAGCCGATCCCCTCGCGGCCAGTTCCGGAGAGTCCGACGCCGCCGAAAGGAATTACGGGTGGGCGATAGTTGTCGGTTCCATTGACCACGACGCCACCCGAGTGGAGCCTCTCGGCGACTGCGACGGCGCGTTTGACGTCAGCGCTGAAGACGCTCGACATCAGCCCGAAGCTCGACGAGTTGGCGACCTCGATTGCCTCGCTGACGGAGTCGACGGGAATCAGGTTGAAGACCGGTCCGAAGATCTCGTCGTCGCTCGCCACAGCAGCCGCAGCCGGGACTTCCGTGAGAACCATCGGCGCTACGTACGCGCCGTCGGCGGCAGGGGCATCCCCGATGATCGATGCGCCTTCACTGATCGCACGCTCCGCTTGAGCTACAACCCGCTCTGCTGCGGCAGCTGTAATCAGCGGGCCGATCGTCGTTTCAGGATCGGTCGCCGACCCCACGCGCTGCAGAGCGACGGCGGCGGCGATTCGCTCGGCGAGCTCGTCGTGCAGCGAGCGATCGACGACAATCCGCTTGCTTGCGGAGCAGGCCTGCCCGTTCATCAGCAAGCGGCCACGCACGAGCTCTGATGCCGCCAACTCAATGTCAGCATCGTTCAAGATGAGCGATGCGTTGTTGCCGCCGAGCTCCAGGTGGAGCCGCCGAAGCGTCGGAGCGGCGGCCTTGGCAACTGCCAGCCCGGCCACGGTCGAGCCAGTCAACGAGACGGCGGCGATGCCATCCGCTTGAGAGAGCTCCGCCCCAACGTCACGATCGCCGAGCACACTTGCGAGAACGTCGGTCGGCACGCCAGCGTCATGGAGAGCCTTGTGGAAGCGCATCACGGCGAGCGGGTCTTCCAGCGGCGGCTTGACGACAACGGCGTTGCCGCCGACCAGCGCCGCGGCGCACTTCTCAACGTAGAGCTCGACCGGGAAGTTGAACGGAAGGATTGCCGCCACTACGCCGAGTGGCTCGCGGCGCGTGTATACGAAATCGCGGTCAACACCTTTGAGGCCCTCTGTTGGCAGCACGTGCCCCCCGGCGGTGCGGCACGCCTCGCGTGCGTTGCTGCGCAGCAGACCGATCGATGCGCGTATCTCAAACTTCGCTTGGTCTATCGGCTTCCCTGCCTCCGAGGCGAGCAACAGCGACAGCTCTTCGCTCTGCGGGTCGAGCAGGTCGGCGGCGACTTCAAGCAGCGCCGCGCGATCGGCGACGGTCCGCCTTGACCATTCCGGCTGCGCCTTGCACGCAGCTCCGACTATCGCGCTGACCTGACCGACCGGGGTCAGCTCAACCTCGCCGAGCGGAGCTCCGCCGCCGGGGCCGGTGATTTCGAGTGAAGTTGAGGAATTCGACATGCTGAACCTAGTTTTATTGGCTGAAACTCAGCCTATGCCGGGGGCGACTCACTGTCAATTCCTGAACGCTGCTGGAAGGTTCCCGGAGATAACTGCGGCGGGGTTCGTAGATGCTGGCGCGTTTCGTGAGCGCAGGGCTCGCAGCGCGCCGTCAATCACCACGGCCGAGATGCCGGGCAGATCGCCCCTCTCGATCGCGGCCAGCGCGTTGTCCGCGGCGCCCCCGAGAGGCGGCTCGAGCAGCGCGAAATCAGCCGGTCGGCCGACTTCGAGGATCCCCTCCTCGCGGCGCAGCACGCGGGCGTTGTTTCCTGTCGCCATCGCTAGCGAATCGCTAGCGGAAATACCGCCCAGCGACGAGAGCTCGGTCACGGTCTTGATCATCCCGAGTGGCATGACCCCGGTTCCAGTAGGGGTGTCGGTCGCGATCACGATCCGCTCCATCGCGCCTCGCTCGCGGGCCAACTCAAGCAGCAGCAGACTGGAGCGAAGGTTTCCGGCCTGAACCAGTTGGATCGCGCCCGCGGCATCAAGCAGCAGCGGAAGATCTTCGTCGGGCAGCGACGTTGGGCCACCGTTTGCGTGGCCAATGAAGTCGCAGCCGAGCGTGATGCAGTCCTCCGCCGTGACCGGCCGTGAGCCTGGAATAGATGCGCCACCGGTGTGGTTCATCACGATCATTCCTGCGGCCTGAGCAGCTCGCACCAGCGGTGCAGCATCGGCGGGCTTGTCGAAATCACCGAAGCCGACCTTCGCCAGCTTCACTCCAGCCGCCGCCATTTGATCGAAGTCTGAGGGTTCGAGCGTCGGTTCGATGATCACCGACCCGGCAAGCACCTTTACCCCGCCGGGCCGGAAATCTGCAAAGGCACGCTGGGCCGTAATCGCCAGCGCCTTTACTCCCTCTCGGTCGGCCGGTCGTCCTGGAAGGTGAACCTCAGAGGCTGACATCATCATCGTCACCCCACCGTGCATGTAGCTCTCGATCCAGCCAAGAGTTGACTGGCGCGGCGTCCAGTCACCAAAGACGACGTGGGCGTGAGAATCGATCAGCCCCGGAGCCGCGATTGCGCCGCAGGCGTCGATCACCAGATCGGCGTCGCCGCCCGACTCCAGCGCGACGATCCGGCCATCCTCGCAGCGGATCTCGTTCACGCTCTGAAGCGAATCATCGAGTCGACCGCTGACGAGGCCGCCGAGGTTGCGAATTTCCAGTGATCCGATAGTCATCGATTGGCTCCGATTGCAGTCGTCAACAGTCTGAGCGCGGGGTCGGTAGACAGCAGTTTTGCCGGCAGTCTGCCGCCCATCTGCTTGCGCAGGCGCCCCAACTGCGTTGCGTCGGGGACGAGATTTACGAGCCCCGGCACGAGGTCATTTACACCAACCAGCGGGCGTATCTGCGAGCCGACCCGGCGAGCGTTGGACATTCCGGCGGCCGTACTCTGGGCGCGATCGACAATGAACGACCGGTGCGTCAACGCCGGTGCGACGTAGGCGTAGATTGCCTCGTAGTTAGAGGCAATACGGCTGAGCGCCGTTGCCATCGACTCCGCAAGACGGTTGTGAACCTCGACGTAGGCGGCGCGTTCGTTGTCTCCCCAGCGCCACTTCCCATCTTGCGGCACAGCGGTATTGTCGCTGCGCCACGTGCACGCCAACCCGCGGTGCGCGAACAGGCCTGGATCGTCGTACTGGCCACAGGGCGAGAGCTTGCCGTTCCAGTAGTACATCGCTGAGTAGGGAACGAAGCCAAACGGCTCGGAGATGACGGCGCGATCAATCTGCAAACCGTGGCCTTCAAGCGGGCCGTTGCTAAGCAGCGGGCCGGCAGCAAGTTCGCCGATCTCTTCCGGCCAATCGCCGCGTTCCATCGGCGCATAGCCGGCAGCGAGCAGATAGCTGTTGATCGCGAGGTGTTCCGGCGAGATCGCGTAAGGCTTGACCTTCTGGCACGGCAACAGCAAGAGGACCTTGGGCTTCTTCGTCGACGCCGGTTTGTAATCGTCCTCGGCCCAGCGCAAGAAGTGCTTGACTACCGGAATATCGAGCGCCTCGAGGTTCTCCTGAGGGCAGTAGAAGGTCAGCTTGGGGTCTACCCCGTAGGGCGGGTTCGGGGTCGAGCTCGATGACTTGACGAGCTGCGCGCGGTTCAGCTTGACGCTCACGATGCGGCCTCCTTGAGCTTCGCTAGATCGGGGAAAGCGGACTCAATCGCCGCGGCTTGGTGTGGCTGAAGCTCCTGGAACGGAAGTGACGAATAGCCACCGAGAAATGGGTCCTCGACGCCGCTGCTGTGGCCGCTCAGCGTCTCGATCACGGCGAGCCCACAGAAAGGAACGTACGGCGCTGCGTAGCCGCCCTCATGGCAGCAGACAAGCCGCCCACCGCAGAGTTGATCGGCGGCGGCCATCACGGAGGCAGTCATCTCAGCGAAGCCGGCGCTGTGAACCATCATCCGCGCGAGCGGATCCATCGGGCTGGCGTCAAAGCCGCAGGCGACGATGATCAGATCTGGCCGGAAGGCGTGAAGGGCGGGAACGACAATCTGACCGATCGCAGCCTCGTATGCGCCTACTCCTGATCCGGGAGGTAGCGGGATGTTGATGTTTGTTGCGAGCGCTTTATCCGAACCACGTTCGTCAACGAGACCTGACCGGGGCGGATAGCCGCCGTCCTGATGGACGGAGATCGTCAAAACCCTTGGCTGATCCCAGAAGATCTCTTGCGTTCCGTTGCCGTGGTGGGCGTCCCAATCGATGATTGCTACCCGATCCAATCTGTGGACAGCGCGCGCATGCTCAGCCGCGACAGCGACGTTGTTGAAGACGCAGAAGCCAAGGCTCTGATCGATGCCGCTGTGATGGCCCGGAGGCCGGATCAGTGCGTAAGCATTGTCGACTTCACCGCCGATGACAGCATCGACAGCAGCGATCGCGCCTCCAGCAGCGAGAGCCACGATCTCGTAGCCACCCGGGCCGATCGGCGTTTGATCACCAGCCATGCCGCCTCCGTTGGCGCTGACCTGCTGAACGTGCTCTACGTGCGCTGAGCTGTGCACTCGCGTCAACTCTTCAGGCGTTGCTTCGCGAGCCTTAATCGGCGTTAGCTGCTCAAGCATCCCACTCACTTCGAGCAGATTGCGCAGTCGTCGCTTGGTCGCGGGCCGTTCAACATGCTCATCGGGCTCAAGCACGCCGCCCGCAGTCAGGAACGCCGCTGCGTGGCCGGTGTCATGCCACATGTAGCGCTCGTCCCAAACCCAACCGGTGCTCATGACACCCCGGGAGGCGCGCTCGGCGCGACAAAGTCAGCCGGAGTGGCCTTGCCTTCGTAGTCGTAGAGGCCATCAGCAGGCGCGCTGAGCACGCCGTAAAGCTGCGGTCGCCTAGCACGCAACAAGCCGGGGAGCGAAGTGAAAGGCTTCGGATTCGCCATTGAATCGTCAGTCTCACGCAGCCAGCGGAGCCTCGCAAGGTCAAGATCGCCAAGCAGCACGCCGGCCTTCTTCGACTCGCTCACCAAGTCCTCCGGGCCAGCGATCAGTGCTGCGCCTTCCTCTCCTCCAAAGAGGTGCTGAGTAAGGACGACATAGGCCTCGTTCTCGATCGCTCGTGCGCGGGCTATCAGCTGCCAGTTTGGAGCGACCTTTCCAAAGCCACCCCCGGCGGGAGCGAGGAGCAACTCGGCGCCACTCACTACAAGTGAGCGAGACACTTCGGGAAGCCACAGCTCGGAGCAGATAAGCACGCCAACCGTGATGCCGAAGAGCTCTGCGATCCCGAGCTCTGGCCCGGGCGCAAGTGAGACCCCCGAGAGCGCCGGGTGAATATCGCCGGTCGCCGGGTGGGCGCGCTCGTAGCGGAGAACCTGCTCACCCTTCTCGTTGATTAGGTAGGCAACCTTGCGGTAGCGACCGTCATCGCATCGTTCTATACGGCTCCAGCAGACCGCGCAGTTGGCGCTGGCTGCCGCCTGTGAGATCGCCGGCGCCGCGTCGTAGTCTGCCGATGCTCGGAGCGGCCCCGGGTAACCCTCTGGGAAGACGATCAGCTGAGCGCCATCGGTCGAAGCGAGGCGAATTGCCTCGGCTGCCTCATCAACGCGCGAGGCTTCAGGCTCGGAAGCAATAACGGCTGGCTGGTATGCGGCCACTCGAAGCGAATAAGGTTGCGTAACTGACATGGAGTCTTCTCCTTAGCGGTTCATTGACGTACATAGGTTCGCCCGAGCGCCGCCGGCGGGTTGCTGCGGCCGACGACGATCGCGTAGACGATGATCGTTGCGAGATACGGCAACGCGAGCATCAGTTCCGGTGGAACATTGAGATCAGAACTCTGGACGCGAAGCGCGAACGCCTCTACTGCACCGAACAACAGCGCAGACGGAACCGCCAGCATTGGCGACCAACGCGCGATGATTACGACCGCGAGCGCGATGAAGCCACGGCCGCCGCTCATCCCGTCGCTGAAAGTCAGTAATTGACCCAGAGCTAGGAAGACGCCACCTAGCCCGGCGCATGCACCGCAGATCAGCATTGCTTGCCAACGCAAGCGCTTGACTGGGATACCAAGACTTTCGCAGGCCAATGGGTCCTCGCCGCATCCACGCATCCGCAGCCCCCAGCCAGTTTTCATCAGTGCCCACCAACTGATCAACGCCAACACGAGCGCGACATAGACGAAAATACCCTGCTGGAAGACCGCTACCCCGACGAATGGAGCGTTCGCTAGCAGGGGCAGGTCAAAAGCCGAGAAACCTGCGACCTGGGGAGCGTTACCACCTTCCCATATAGCTCTAACCAGGAAGGCCGTGACGCCCAGCGCGCCGATGTTGAGCGCGATACCGCAGACGATCTGATCCCCACCAAAATTGATCGAAACGAAACCCTGAATCGCCGCAACGAGAACCGCGAAGAGCAGCCCTATCGCCACGCCCGCCAACGCACTGCCGGTGACGTCCGAGCCAAGCACGGCGCCAAAGGCACCCATCAGCATCATCCCTTCAAGACCTACATTTACGAGCCCGGCGCGCTCAGCAAATGTTTCGCCAAGCGCCGCGAGGAAGATCGGCAAAGCGAGCCTGATCGCCGCCGCGTAGAGCGTTGCCGAGGTTACGATGTCAAAGAGATCACTCACTGGCCAATTCTCTCGTCCGGGCCCAGCTTCGGCGGACAAGTTGGCCCGCGCCCTCGGCATTACCGACGATCACAAAGAGGACCGCCGCTGCAAGCAGTATTTGGGCGATCGACGATGGGACCTCAGCCGTCCCTTGGGCGCTCTGAATCCCACTGCGAAGCGCCCCGACTGCGATGCCTGTAATTAGGGTCCCGGCAGCTGTTCCGCGTCCAATCAAGGCTACGGCTACGGCGTCGAAACCCCACCCGGGGCTGAAGAAATCACCAAGCTTGTACTGATCTCCCTGAAGGCTGACAGCGCCTCCAAGACCAGCCAAAGCGCCCGCGATCGCCATAACGAGAATCGTTACCCGGCTCATCGACACGCCCGCGAAATGGCTTGCCGAGGCGCTCGAACCCGTACCCTTGATCTTGATGCCCGTTGGCGTCCTCTCCAGCAGGAGCCAGACGCAGAATGCTGCCACCAGCATCAGGACCGCTCCAGAGGGGATCAGATCACCAAAGACCGGCAGCTGGGCCGCCTCGGGGATCTCGCGCGTAAGCGGGTAGCCGCTCCCCCCCGGATCTTTCAGTGGACCATGCACCAGGTAGCTGACGATCCAAAAGGCAATGAAGTTGAGCATGATCGTCGTGATGATTTCGGAGAGCCTCAACTTCGCACGCAACACGCCGGCGATGCCTCCCCAAATAAGCCCCCCGAGCATTCCAACACCTAGCGCGAACGGGATCAAGAGAGCCGGCGTCAGATCTGGGAAGAGCAGCGAGATCCCCACGGCGCCAAGCGCGCCGATGTAGATCTGCCCGTCGCCGCCGAGGTTGAACAGGCCAGCGCGGAACGCAACCGCCACCCCCAGCGCCGTAAGAGTTACGGGCACGGCCTCGGTCAGCGACTGACGGATTGCGTATGGGCTTCCGAGCGCCCCGTCGATGATTGCCTGAAGAGTCGTGACCGGATCCAGCCCGGCCGCGAGAACGGCGACGAGGCCGACGGCCAAGGTGCCGATCAACGCCACGGCGCCCCGGGTAAGCGCGGGAATAAACCTTTCGATGGTCATGCTTCTGCGCGGTCCTGTTGATCATCCAGCAGCCCAGCCATCGCCTTACCGATGCGGGCTCGATCAACGGCGTTTTGGGCGATTGGCGTTTCGAGGCGACCGCGATAGAGAACACCGACCCGGTCGCCGATCTCGATCACTTCGTCCAGGTCGGTCGAGATCACGAGGACCGCTCTGCCTGCGTCGCGCAGCGCGGCCAGCCGGTCGCGAACGTCGCGCTGGGCGCCGATGTCAAGCCCTCTCGTCGGGTTCACGGCAACAACCAGATCGGGATCACTTGATAACTCGCGCGCGAGCACAACCTTCTGCTGGTTTCCACCAGAGAGCGCCGACGGAGCGACCATTGGATCGGGTGGTACGACACCGAATTCTTCGAGTAGCGAACGGGCGCGGGCAACTTCGTGCCGACGGTTGATCAGCCCGCGCTTGGCTGACAGGTTCGGCCCGTAGCGAAGATTTTCCCAGAGCGGCGAATCAATCAGAAGCCCCTCGTGGCGGCGATCTTCCGGAATCCTCGCAATCGCAACCTTAGAGTGACCCCAATCTCTTAGCTGAGGAAGCCGCTCGTCATCATGGAGCACCTCGCCTGAGTCCGGAACACGCAAACCGAAACAGATGTCCGCAAGCGGCCGTTGCCCATTTCCCTCCACCCCGGCGATCGCAACAATTTCGCCGGCACAAACCTCGAGGTCAAGATTGTCGAGCAGGCATTCGCCATCATCGCCGACCGCGCATACGCCGCGGAGCTCCAGACGGGCTGCGCCGGCTGCCCGCGGGGCGCCCTTCGCCGAACGGTCGGACAACTCTCGGCCCACCATCTGCTCTGCCAGCTCGGCTGAAGTGATGTCGCCGACGGCGAAACTGCCGACATTGCGTCCATGGCGCAGAACCGTCACGCGCTGTGCAATCGTCTGGACCTCGGCAAGCTTATGCGTGATAAAGATGACGCTTCGGCCCTGTTCGACGACGCGCTCCATCTCGCCGAAGAGCTGCTGCACCTCATTGGGGGTCAGTACCGCGGTCGGTTCGTCGAGCACGAGAACCCTGACCCCGTGCGCAAGGCAGCGAACAATCTCCACGCGCTGCCTGAGCGACATCGGGAGTGAGTCGATTCGTGCCCTAGGATCAACCTCAAGTGGGATTGTCTGCACGACATCGGCAACCGCTTCAAGCATCGAAGCGGGAGAGCCGTCACCCAGCCCGCCGAGCGAGAAGTTCTCCGCCACCGTAAGCGCTCCAACCACGAGCGGGTGTTGGTGGACCATCCCAACTCCTGCATCAATCGCGTCGGCGGGGTTCCGTGGTGCCACGGCAACCCCGCCAACCTCGATCGTTCCCTCGTCCGGGATCGTTAGCCCGTAGAGGATGTTCATCAGCGTCGTCTTGCCAGCCCCGTTCTCGCCGAGCAGTGCGTGCACCTCACCGGCGGCGATCTCGAGCGAAACGTCATCGTTGGCGATCGTCTCGCCGAATGACTTAACGATCCCGCTCATTTTCACCAGTGCTGTCATGACGCGCTTCGTGTTCCTTGGTTCCGGGCTCTAGTTGCTCTCAGGGCCGGTTGATGGGATGCCTGGAGCAATCTCCGGCACGCCCTTTTCGGTGCCGTCTTCAATCGCTGTCCTGGCCTTGTCGACTGCGGCCTGAACATCGGCCGGTTCGTTGTAGACCTTGGTCAGATCAATAACCCCACTCTTGAGGCCATTGACAACCACTTTGCCGCCAACAAACTTGCCGTCAATAGCTGCCTTGCACTGAGCGCCGATCATCACGTCCGTCTTGACGATCTGACTTGCGATCACAGTGTCAGGCGCGATCGAGTTCTGGTCGATGCCCCAACCGATTGCCTTGATCCCGGCGGCCTGTGCGCCATTGATGATGCCGATCCCGGCTGCGTCGGCGATGTGATAAATCACGTCAATGCCCGATGCGGCCATGCTTTGCGCTGCTTCCTTGCCCTTAGAAACGTCATCGAACGTCCCGAGGTAGACGATTTTCGTCGTCGCGTTCGGGTTGACCGACTTCGCACCAGCCTCAAGTGCTTCCATCTGCGACTTCAGCACAGGGAAATCAAAACCGCCGATTCCGCCGATCTTGTTTGACTTGGTTGCCTTTCCGGCAGCTACACCAGCTAGATACGCGCCCTGCGTCGAGTTCGGCATCACGTTTACCTGATTCGTCGCCTCCGGCGGGATCGGGTTCGATGTCACCACGAACTTGACATCCGGATACTTCGGCGCCAGCTTCGTAGCCGGCTCACCGAACTCGAAGCCGTGACCAATCACAACGTCGTTGTTTTGGGCTAGCTCCTCCATCGTCCGCTCCTGCTCAGGAACCGCAACCTTCTCAGCAAAGGTGGTTGTCGCACCCTGCTCTTTGCAGTTCATCAGCCCGGCATAACCGGAAGCGTTGAACCCCTTGTCATTGATCGGTCCCGGCAGTTCCATCGCGACCTTGATCGATTTCGCCGCAGTCGATTCCGTGGTACTCGAATCGCTGGACCCGCATGCCGTCACGCCCACTGCCGCAACTGCTGTCAGTCCTAAGGCGGTCAAGCCCTTTAGTCCTCTCATCTCTTCCTCCTCATTCGGTTTTTAGTTCCAACTTCAAGGCCCCTTGGGCCTCCCCACCTTGGAATGGCGGCAGAAGCGCCGCCATTCCCCTAACCTTTTTTTCCCAAACCCACAAACTGCATAGCCTTGCCATCCGTGGCCCCCAACCCGGCTACGACAGCCCGGACCTGCTCCATGTGACGCATCGCATCTCGCGTGCGATCAGACGGATTTGCAACGCTTTCGCGCCGCGCCTCAGTCTGTTCACGAAGTTTGTTGATCGTCTGCTTCTCGTCTACGAGGGTCAGTTCGCCGTCACGCAGGACGGGCCGACCGCCGACAAGTACGTGGCGAATGCCCTTACCTCCGTTGGAGAGGACGAGGCTTGCGACGATCTGCTGAGCTCCGGACAGCCAAAGGCTGTCGCGCTCAATCAAGACGACGTCGGCCGGAGCGCCAACCTCAAGTCGTCCGAGTAGCGCAGGGCCACCGGCGACGGCAGCGCCGCCGATGGTCGCCATCGCGAATGCCTGGTCACTGTCTACCCAGCTGTCGCCGTCGGTGTGAATAAGCGCTGCGAGCTTGGCGCAGTCCCAAAGGTCGTGGTTGTCCGACGAGGCTGCGCCATCGGTGCCCAGCGCAACAGTCGCACCGGCGTCGAGCAGGGCTGCGATCGGCGCCCGGCCCGAACCAAGCCGTTGATTGGCGGCAGGGTTGTGGACGACGACCGCACCGCGCTCTGCGATCAGCGCGACCTCATCGTCGTCAAGCCAAATGCTGTGCGGGAAAGAGCAATCGGGGCCAAGGATGCCAAGGTCGTCGAGCGCTGCGACGGTGCTGCCACCGAAGCGCAGTCGACAGCTCGCGTCCTGCACAAAAGTTTCAAGCAGGTGGACGTGGATCCCACTACCGTTCGCCCGCGCCGTCGCGGCGAGCCCCTCCAGCAACTCGTCCGATGCCCACTGAATTCCGCTCGGGCCAGCCAAGATCCTCAGCCGACCGCCCTCAGCGCCGTGCCAGCGATCAAACGCACCGCTGAGTAGCTCGATCAGCTCGTCGGCGGTGAGCAGCTTGATCTGGGCGGCGATTGAGGCGTCGCCTAGATCGATGCCGACCGAGGTGGCAAGCTCCTCCGTGTAATCGCGGTCGCCCATCAGCGGGGCGACCGTCGCTCGGATGCCAGCGTCACGGTAGGCCCGCATTGCGCCATCGATCGCGGCTCCACTCGGCGGCGTCATCCAGAGGTGATCAACGACTGTCGTAACCCCCGCCCGCAGCATCTCGGCCGCCGATGCCAGTGCGCAGTCATAGTGGTCCTGCTCGCTGTACAGGCCGCTAGACGCAAACATCATGATCAACCACGGCTCGAGCGTTAGCCCTTCACCAATACCCCGCAGACAGGCTTCGGGCGAGTGGCTGTGAGCGTTGATCAACCCTGGAATTGCCAACATCCCATCGCCGTCGATCTGCTCGGCCTGCCGATCAGGGGCAGCAGGAGCAACGGCGATAAGCCCGTCCTCAATCCACAGGCCAGCGCCCTCTGAAACAGAGCCGTCGGGCAGCAGGACATCGCAGCCTCCGATGCTGAGCACACCGTGATCTAGGCTACTCGGCGGCACGGGCCTCCTCGACGGTCTTTCCGCCAAGTCGCTCGTGAAGCCGGCCACCGGAGGCGATCGCGACGACGAGCACGATCTCGTCCGGCGCGGGCGAATCAGCAATCGTCACCGTGACCGCGTCATAGTGCGAACGAACCCAAACCTCGTCCTTGAAACAAAGCGGCACGTCGACGCTCGCGCCAGGCGCACAACGCTTAGATACCGACGGCAGCCAGGCCGTCGCCCCTCCGATCGCTTCACGAAATGCATCACCAAAGACGCTCGTCTTAATCGCTACGGCGTGCTCCTGCTCGCCTGCCGTACCTACAAGCGATGCCTTGCCGTAGCTCTCAACGGGAACACCGATTGTGGCGGCCGCTGCCTCGCCAAGCAGCTTGCCGAGCTCTGCACTGTTATCGACGATCTCTGAAAGATCGTCCGAGAATGGCTTCCCGGCGTAGGGGTTTGTTACCACCGCAGCGGCCGCAGCCTTACGCAGTGGCTCTTCACCGGCTCGCGCTCCGTCAACGCGAATCTCTTCGCAATAGGTAACGACCTTCCGAATCGTAAGGCTCATCCGTCGCTCTCTTCCGTGTAGTTGGCTTTTCCGGTCGGCGTGTTCTCTCCGCACGGCCTCTTCGGCAACGAGCGCAAATATTCGATTACCTCGTCGGTCGTCTTAACATCGCCGTACTTCATCTGAATGTCAAAGAGGTTGACCTTGTGCGTCAACTCACCGCGATCCCAAGTGCACTCCTCCGGAACAATTGAGTGAAAGTTGTACTGAGCGGCGTCTACAGCGGTCGCCCGTACGCAGCCACTTGTCGTGGTGCCGGTTGTGATCACCGTGTCAGCGTTGAGATAGTTGAGATAACTCAGCAGCGGCGTGCCAAGAAACGAACTCGGCTTGTCTTTGACGAAGTACACGTCCTGCGGCTGTGGCGCGATCTCAGCTACGACCTCGTTACCGAGAGACCCCTTCACATCCGATGCGTCGCCTGAGCGGTAGCTCTTCCAGTTCCAGGCGCCTTGGTCAAAGCCGTCAGGGCGACGATCCATGCCCGTGTAGAAGACCGGAACCTCTTGCTCATGGGCTGCCTCGATCAGGCGGGCGAGGTGCTTGACGCCCTCCCAGCCGCGCTCGCCACAGGAGTAACGCCAGCGCTTGATTGATTCCAGGATTGGCTCTGGCTTGTCGCCCACAAAGTTGTAGATGACGTCGACGACGAGCAGCACCGGCCGCTCGCCGTAGCCGGCGTCTTTGCCCCAACCCGCGGCCTCGAAGACTTGGCGGTCAATGTCTGGAAGTACGTCATCCCAAACTGCCATCTCAGGACCCCTCGGGAAGATTGACGTCAACAAGCTGGCGGCCCGGCACGCGGCGCAAGTACTCGCCGTCAGCATCACCGATGAACTCAGGGGCCGGGGCGCCTTCCTCCCAGCGCGACATCTGCTTGCCACGCAGGAATGTGGCGACGTTCCAGCCGTGCATCGTGTGACCTTCCAGCGCCGTCCAACCTGTGCGGGTCAGCAGCTGCGAATTGTCGACGCGCACAGTCTTATCGAGGTCGACCAGGACGAGGTCGGCGTCTGAGCCGACTTCAATCGCCCCCTTCTTTGGGTGGAGACCGAAGATCTTGGCCGGCGTTTCGCAGGCCACCTCGATCATTCTGGTGAGCGAGATCTTCCCCTGATATACGCCCTCCAAAAGCACAGGCAACAGCATCTCGACGCGGCTCGTAAAGCCGGTCTTCAGCTCCCAGATGTTGTCGTTGTAACAGGAGTCGTAATCCGAGTCACCGAACGGCGTCACGTGGTCGGAGCCGACGGCGTTGATGACGTCGTCGGCGAGCGCCTTCCAGATGTTCGGGTTGTTCTCGCGCGATCGCAGCGGCACGTTAATCCGCCACGCGTTGTGCTCCTCCTTGCCGAACTCAAGCCAGTGCGGACCGGTCTGGGCGTGGACGGTTACGCCACGGCCGCGCAGATCAAGGATCTCCCGATATGTCTCCGGCGTGGTCGCGTGCTGGATGTAAATCGGGCAGCCAAGATGCTCCGCGAAGTGGCCGTACTGGCGGACATGCTGAGCCTCTAGGAAGTGAGGGGAGCGGTCCGACCAGGTTGCCCAGTCGGTGCGACCCTCGGCACGCAGCCGCTCGTCAAAGACGCGAGCGATCTCCCAGTTCTCGCAGTGCATCAGCACTATTCCGGGGTACCCGAGGGCCGCGGTGTTCTCCATCGTCTGGTAGACGACACCGTCATCGAAGCCAGCGCCAAGCCCGGCGCGACGACCGGGCCAGTTTGGCTCAGCATCAGGGCTCATCGCCTGCAGATAAAGCTTAAAACTCGTGACCCCGTGGTCGCGGGCGTACTCAGGGATCTCCTTCGCTTGCTGATCTGTCTCCAACATGTAAGTCACGAAGGTGTCAACGGCTGATACGTCCTCGACGATCCCGGTGAAGTAGTCGATCACCTCATGGAACGAGATCACGTCCTCCTTGTTGACGAATTCGGCCCACTCTGGGTGGCCCATTCGTGTTGACGGAGCGTGAATACCCCAGGTCGTGACGCCCGAGGTAACCGCCGCGCGGCTCTCGCTTGCGAGGTCTTCCCTTAGCGGCACGTAACAACCCGGGTGAGCCTCGGTATCGACGAGGCCCGGGATGATGTGGAGGCCGCTGGCGTCATGCGTAGCGCGGGATGGCGGCAGCAGCGAATCGTCACAAATCGCGACGATTCGCTCCCCATCAATCGCAATTCCGGCGCGTCGTGAGCCAGAAGGCGTGACGACGGTTCCACCAGTGATTACACGGTCAACTTCTCTTTGGTCGCTCATGCGGTCTTGCTCCCTTTGACCCCTGAAGGGCCTGTAGTTACAGGTGCGTGACGCACCCGATCGATTGGCTCTCCGCCACATGCCTCAGTGATGGCATCGGCGGTTTCTCTCAGTAATGAACCCACGCTGGAGATCTGCTTCGGTCCGAGCTGAGCGGGGAACCCAAGCGCCAGAAGGATTAACTCCATCCGGCCCCCCTGCCCCCAAATCCCAGCCGCGACGGCGTGGTTTTCGTTGAACTCTTTGACACTTGATGCCCAGCCACGGCCGCGAACTAGACGGACTTCTCGCGCCAGTTCTTTCGGGCGTGTGATCGTCGCCTCCGTCCGCTGAGCAAGGTCTGCTTGCTTGATCTGTTGGTCGGCGTCCTCTGCTCCGAGCGCAGCGAGCATGCATTTGCCGATCGCGCCATCGAACGGGCCGTAGCGATCGCCCAGGGTGATGCCCACATGAAGCCCCGAGGGGGCGTACGCCCGATCGATAATCACAGCTTCATCGAAGCTGGTCACCTGTGCCAAGGCGAACGAGAGTCCCACTTCGGCCGCAAGCGTTGGAATTCGCTCTCCTGCCACTTCGGCGACCCTCGTCGTCTGCGCTGCAGCTTGCCCTAGAGGGACGAGGGCCGCACCGAGTCGATAGAGCCTAGTCGTGTGATCGCGCTGGACGTACCCGAGGTGCTCAAGCGTGTGGAGCATGTTGTGTGCCGTGCTCCTCGAGAGGTCGGCCGTCCGTGCGAGCTCGCTCTGTCGCAGACCGTCAGCATCCGGCTGGGCGAGAGCCGCCAGAATCCGGGAGGCGGCGAGTACTGCTGGGACGTAATACTGGTCGTCGGTCAAGGTGGTAGCCGTTCAGCAGGTTGAACGCAATTTCCCCCTGCTGAACGAACCTACGTCGGCGGGCTCACCTTGTCAAGGAAGAACTTTCAGCTGCGCGATCAGCCCTGTGGTTGAAGCAGGTCTCCGGGTTGATCAACGTCGCGGGCCACGCCGAGCCCGTCGCATTCGACGCGATCAACCGACAGTTGCCCCAGAAGGGGTCGCATTCCACTGGCCCCACTCTGGCTACGCGCCGCGATCAGCGCCGCCCCGCGCAGCAGCAATGGGTGCCCCGGCAGATCTCCGTCGAAGGCGCGGACAACATCCGCGTTCGAAACCTGCGCACGCTGAACTACTCTCTCGATCGCTTCAGCCTGCAGCCAAGCGAGATCACCGAGCACCACCAATACCTGCTCGGCGATCGGCGCTGCGGCGAGCCCAGCCTGGAGTGAGCTGCCGATCCCAGTGGCCCAATCTTTGTTGATCACAACGCTCCACTCACCACGTGGGACCAGATCGCCAATAAGCTCCGCTTGCGCCCCGAGCACAACGACGCGCGGCTGCGGTGCGCTGCCCGTCAGGCGTTCGAGCAGCCCCGTCAACATCGGCCTGCCATCGACTGGGGCAGCCTGCTTGGGGGCCCCAAAGCGGCTACTACCTCCGGCAGCTAGAACGATTGTCGCCGTCAGCGGAGCGGCCGACGTCATCTGGGACCGGGCCTTGCATCGTGCGTTACGATCGCCCCGCAGTGACAGCCGGCCGCATCCCCGCACAACTGTTTGAGAGCGTTCACTTGAAAGAGATCCTAAAAGAGATAGAGCGTTGCCGCGAATTATCGATCGACTTGGCGATCGCCACGGTGGTCGCCGTCAGGGGATCTGCGCCGCACCCTCCTGGCACAAAGCTCACAGTCGCAGCTGATGGAGCAACCGTCGGTGCCGTTTCAGGCGGATGCGTTGAGGCGGAGGTCATCAGCGCAGCCGAGCGCGTGATCGGTGGAGCGCCCGCACAGCTGCTGACCTTCGATTCTCGCGACGCCGATCCGATTGAGTCTGAGCTCCCCTGCGGCGGCGAGTTGGAAGTCCAAGTGGAACGCTTCTGCGACCAGTTGCAACTTCAATTCGCCACTCTCGCAGGGCGCGGCGAACGCGCTGCTCTGGTCAGTGTGCTCGACGAGCTTGGCAGCGTCTCGGGAAGGGTTCTGGTTTCACCCGATCGCGAGCCATGCGCCAACGACGGAATGAGCCCGAGTGCACGCGAACGCGCTATCGCCGCCGGCGAGCAGCACCTCTGGAGTGATCGGAGCGTTCTTATCGAGACAGAATCGGACAGACTCTTTGTTGACCTGAGCATGCCGTCAACGAGGCTGCTGATCTTCGGCGCCACCGACCTCGCTCGAGCCCTCTGTGCTACCGCGCTCGGACTTGGCTGGCAAGTGAGCGTCTGTGATCCACGGGCCCGCTTTGCCACCAGTGAACGATTCCCGGGGGCAGAGGTAATCGTCGCCTGGCCGAGGGCAGCGGTCTTCTCGTCGGGAGCGATTGGCGCTTCGACCGCTGTAGCGGTGCTTACCCATGATGCGAAGATCGACGACCTTGCGCTGGAGTTGGCGCTCAGTTCGGACGCCGCCTATGTGGGAGCCATGGGGAGCCGCCGCACTCAACACGAGAGAGGGCTTCGGCTAGCTGAGCGCGGCGTAAGCGACCAACAGCTGCAGCGACTTTCAGCGCCGATCGGGCTCGACATTGGTGCCACGTCTGCTGAGGAGACGGCCCTCTCAATTGCCGCCGAGATCGTTGCCGTTCTCAACCGGCGCGGCGGTGGGCGTTTGACCGAAGGCGTAGGCCAGATCCACTCCAACACGACTACAAGCGGCTAGTCTGCCCCGCCGACGAGCGATGACCCTGTCCACGATCACAATCGACATTAATGATCAGGCCTATCGCGCCGAGGTCGAGCCGCGCCGTTTGCTGAGCGACTTCATCCGTGAGGATGCGGGGCTTACCGGGACCCACGTTGGCTGCGAGCACGGTGTCTGCGGAGCCTGCACTGTTCAGCTCGACGGAGCCCCAGTCCGATCTTGCTTGATGCTCGCCATTCAGGCTGAGGGCCGAAGCGTTCGCACCGTCGAAGGCCTCTCTGACTCACCCGAGTTTCACCCGCTTCAGAAGGCTTTTCTCGATGCCCACGGACTGCAGTGCGGGTACTGCACACCGGGATTTCTGATGTCGCTTGAGCCATACATGCGCGACGCCGATGAGATTTCCGAGCAGGGTATTCGCGAAGCGATCGCGGGGAATATCTGCCGTTGCACGGGCTACCAGTCGATTGTCGATGCGGTCCAGATAGCGGCCAACGAGATGCGGCCTCAGGAAGACGCGGAACGATGAAGATCACGAACAGCTTTACCGTCGCGACGCCGCTGCAGGAGACGTGGGAAGCCATAGCTGATGTTCAGCGAACAGCGAACTGCCTGCCTGGCGCCAGCGTCGAGGCGACCGACGAAGCCGGCGTCTTCGCCGGCCGGATGCGCGTCAAGCTCGGCGCCGTAGTCACCGAATACAGCGGGATCGCGCGCGTCCTTGAAATCGACGAGGACTCGCGAACGATCTCCTTTGACGTCGAGGGCCGCGAGCTACGCGGCCATGGCACGGCGGCAGCGACGATCACCAACCAGCTGACCGAAGACGGGCAGGGAACCTGCGTAACAGTCGAAACCGACCTCAATGTGAGTGGTGCCCAGGCGCAGTTTGGACGAGGTTTGATGGCCGACGTGGCAGGTGCGATGCTCGATAAATTCGCTCTTCGCCTTGAGCAGGAGATCGTCAGCGAACCCGTTGCCGGTGACACCGCTCACGGCCGTAAGAGCGGCGATCTGTCGGCGTCAGGGTTAAGTGAAAGCCGTCGATCGGTCGACGAGGAAGATGACCTTCTTGACATCGGCGCGGCAGCATGGCCGGCAATTGCGCGCCGAGTTGCGCCAGGGATTGCCGCCTTGGCAGTGGTTGGTTTGCTGATCGGGCTGGTTGTGCGTGGCCGGAGCAAGCGCGGAGTCACGATCCACTTCAATCTCTAACGCTGATGAAACCGGCGCCGTTTGATTACGTCAGGGCAACCCACCCGGATCAAGCGCTTGAGCTACTGGCGACAGCCGGTGACGAATCAAAGTTATTGGCCGGCGGGCAGAGCCTGATTCCGATGCTCAACTTCCGTCTTGCGCGCCCGGCGGTGCTGATTGACATCGGGCGACTCGGTGAGCTCTCATACATCAACCGTCAAGACGGAACGCTGCGAATCGGCGCCACCACTCGCCAGGCACAGCTGGAGCGTTCCAAGCTCGCCAGCGCCGGATGGCCGCTGCTGGCGCGGGCGATCGGCTGGCTTGCTCATCCACAAATTCGCAGCGTCGGGACGGTCGGTGGCTCTGTCGCCCACGCCGACCCGGCCGCTGAACTTCCGGTCGCCTGTTCCGTACTAGAAGCGCGGATGACGGTCGCCAGCCGATCCGGAAAGCGCGAAATAAGTGCCGACGATTTCTTCGTCACTCACCTTACGAGCGCGATTGAAGCGGACGAAATGCTGCTTGAGATTGCGATCCCCGCAGCGCCCGATGGAGCCGGTCAATCGTTCGTTGAGTACTCGCGCCGCCATGGCGACTTTGCCTTGGGTGGAGCAGCAGTCGTGATTCCGCTCGACGCCCAAGGTCGCTGCGCTGGCGTTCGAATCACGCTGATGACTGCTGCCCCCGTGCCATGGCGAGCCCGGACTGCGGAGAAACTGCTTGAGGGTGAGTTGCCAGGTGCTCAGCAGCTCGCAGCGGCGGCAAAAGCGGCGGCCTCGGAGATCAGCCCGACCAGCGACATACACGGTGGCAGTTCATACCGGAAAGCCCTGGCCCAGACTCTCTGCTTTCAAGCGTTGACCGAGGCCGCCGCCATGGCGACGCCTCCAGACGTGACGAGGGTCGGCAAATGAGCGCCCACCGCGACCGGGCAGTGGGGCGATCAATCGCACGCCTCGAGGACCCGCGCCTACTGCGCGGCGAGGGCAACTTCGTTGCCGACCAGAATCCAACAGGGACCCTCCACGCCCACTTCGTCCGTGGCCCCATCGCGCACGGCAATCTGGTCAACGTCAACTGTGAGCGCGCCATCGCCCTCCCCGGCGTGCACGCCGTCCTAACGGTCTCCGACCTCGCTCAGATTGGTGCGATCCCGCTAAAAGTCGGCTGGAACCACCCTGACCAGCAGATCACCGAGACCGAGTTGCTCGCAAGCGACCGCGTCCGCTGGGTAGGGCAGGCAATCGCCGTCGTGCTGGCCGACAGCCTCTACATCGCTGAGGATGCAGGCGAACTTGTCGAGCTCGAGCTTGAGCCGCTACCGGCGATCACATCGGCAAGCGCTGCAATTGATCCTGACGCGACGAAGCTTTACCCCGACTGGCCCGACAACGTGCTCGCCGAGTACACCGCAGGGGATGTCGCAAACCCCGGACTCTTTGCGGAAGCGGCGATCACGCTGCATGAGCAGTTCAGCATTCAGCGGCTCGCAGCGAGCCCGCTAGAAGGACGCGCAGCCCTAGCGGTCGCCCAACCGGGCAGCGACCGTGTCACAGCCTGGATCTCCACCCAAGCGGCACACCACGCGAGCGAGGTGATCGCTGAAGCTTGTGGCTGGCCGACTAGCCGTCTGCGCGTTATAACGCCCGACGTCGGCGGAGGCTTTGGCTTAAAGGAAGCGGTCTTCGCTGAGGACGTAATCACCTGCCTACTGGCCGGCCATTTCGGTCGCCCGGTGAAGTGGATCGAGGATCGCCGGGAGAACCTGATCGGCTCGGCCCACTGCCGCCAGTGCGAGTGGGACATTGAGCTGGCAGCGGACCAAGACGGTCGTATTCTGGCGCTCCGCGGCGACCTCCTCTACGACATGGGCGGCGAGCCGACCGGAGTGGGAATTGGTTTCGCTCGTGTCGCGGCCGAGATGCTCGGAGGCCCGTACCGGATTGAATCGGTTGAGGTCAAGGCCCGCGGCGTAGTGACAAACAAGACCCCGGCTGGCGCCTACCGTGGTTATGGCGGCCCGGAGGCGGCCTTCGCAATCGAGCGCCTCATCGACCTGTTGGCTTTGCGCCTCAATCTTCCCCCACACGAGGTTCGACGCCGCAACTTCGTCCAACCCGATCAGTTTCCTTACAGCTCGGCATCAGGGATGGTCTACGACAGCGGCAACTACGAGGAGGCACTAGACCTAGCTCTCGCTCGCAGCGACTTCGCGGGATTCGAGCGGCGGCGCGAAGAGGCGCAAAAATTGGGCTTGCTGCGGGGAATCGGAATGGCTAGTTTCGTCAAGCCCTCAGGCCTGACCAACTCGCGGATCATGGCCGGCGCAGGAACCGACCACGGGAACTCTGAAACGGTCACGATCCGTATGACTGCCGATGGCGCAGCGACCGTTCTGAGCGGCGTATCCAGCCAGGGGCAGGGGCACGAGACAATCCTTGCCCAAGTATGCGCCGACGTTCTCGGCCTGGACCCCGAGCGCGAAATAAGCGTTCTCCTCGGCGACAGCCAGATGACCCCCTACTCGTCGGCTGGAGCAATCAACAGCCGAGTCGCGATCATCGCGGGTGCCGCCGCCCGCCTTGCTGCGGAGGAGCTGCGCGCGAAGCTGCAGCTTATTGCCGCAGGGTTTATGGACGTCGCCCCTACTGCAGTCGTTCTCGCCGACTCGCAGGCCGTGGCGGGTGGAAAATCAGTCCCGATCGCCCAGCTTGCAAAGGCCGCGCTGACCGGCTTTGAACTACCGGATGGCGTCGAACCCGGGCTTGAGCAGAGCGCCACTTACGACCCTCCGAACGGCACATTTCCCTACGGAACGCATGTGGCCGAGATCGAAATTGAGCCGGGCAGCGGGGCAATCGAGATCGTCCGTTATATAGCCGTGAACGACAGCGGAATACTTCTGAACCCGGCAATCGTCAACGGTCAGCTGATCGGTGCTATCGCTCAAGGGATCGGCGGTGCTCTACTGGAGGAGATTGCCTATGACTCCAACGGTCAGATTCAAACGGCGTCGCTAATGGATTATCTGCTTCCAACTGCCTGCGAGATTCCCCGAATAGAAATCGAACACCTCTGCACGCCTGCCCCTCACATCCCGGGAGGGGTTAAGGGCGTTGGTGAGTCGGGCATCCTCGCTCCAGCGCCAGCAATCGCCAACGCCCTTGCCAACGCGTTAGGACCAGTTGAAGCGCAGAACCATTTGCCTTTCAGCCCGCCGGTGGTCTGGGAAATGATCCGCGCCGCCGACGGTATCGGCTGAATCAACGAAGTCGAAGCTGGGTAGGCTGACCGCGTGGCCGCAATCACGCACCAGCAGGTTCAGCTTGGCGAGATCGAACTGCACGTGGCTCGGTGCGGCGAGGGCGAGCCGGTGCTGCTGCTCCACGGCTTCCCTGAGCTTTGGTATTCGTGGCGCCATCAGATGCAAGCGATCGCCGATTCGGGGCGGCGCGCGATTGCCCCCGACCTGCGCGGCTTCGGTGGCAGCAGCGCGCCGGAGGCGGTCGAGGCCTACGACATCGAAGCGCTAACCGGCGACCTGGCGGCGCTGCTCGGCGCGCTTGAGATTGAGCAGGCCGTCGTCGTCGGTCACGACTGGGGCAGCGACTTGGCGTGGAAGTTCGCGCTTCTTCAACCGCAGCTCGTGAGCGCCGTTGTTGGGATCAGCGTTCCTTACGTGCCGCGCGCGCCCGCCGAACCGACCTCGCTGATGGAGGAGTACATCGGCGAGGACTTCTACATCGTCTGGATTCAAGAGCCCGGCGTGGCTGACGCGGCGCTAAGCGCCGACGTGCGCCGCACGCTCGCAACGCGTGAGGTCTGGAACGCCGACTGGGCGGCACGCCATGACGAGCCGCCAACGCCGCCGTGGATGAGCGAGGAGGATCTACAGCTCTACGGTGACGAGTTCACGCGCACCGGCTTCACCGGCGGCCTTAACTGGTACCGCAACTTGGACCGCAGCTGGGCCTATCTCGAACAGTTTGAGGGCCGCACGATCGATCAGCCGGCGCTCTTCATAACCGGTAGCCGCGACCCCGTTCGCGCTTTCATGCCGCACGAGGCGATGATCGGCTCGGTCACCGACCTGCGCGACGTGATCGTGATTGACGGAGCAGGCCACTGGGTTCAGCAAGAACGACCAGACGAGGTAAACGAGGCGCTGCTTGATTTTCTCGACAAGATCGAAGCTACGCCGACGCAATGACAACCAGTGAGCGACTAATCGCCTCCGGGCGAATCCCCGACCCTGCGCTACGTCTGGCGACGCGCGCGGCGATCACGCAGCGACTGCTTACAGAGCGATTTCGCGGCCGCGGAGACGACGCACTTGTAAGCGCCGCTTTGCGGCGCAGTGAAGGCCCAATCGCGCTTGCAACAGACGAAGCCAACGACCAGCACTACTCTGTCGCACCGGAGTTCTTCGAGACCGTACTCGGGCCGCGACTTAAGTACTCATGCTGCCTCTACGAGTCAGCGGCAACGACGCTGGCACAGGCCGAGGAGGCGATGCTTGAACTCACGATCGCTCGCGCAACAGTCGAAGACGGAATGTCGATCCTTGATCTTGGCTGCGGCTGGGGCTCGGTCACATTGTGGATCGCTGAGAACTTCCCAGACGTCGAAATAACCTCTGTCTCCAATAGTGCAGCTCAGCGGGACCTGATTGAGCGTCGCGCGGCCGAGCGCGGCCTCACCGACATAATCAACGTTCTCACGGTAGACGTCAACGAGCTTCGTTTGCAGCAGCGCTTCGATCGCGTTATCTCGGTTGAGATGTTCGAACACGCTCGCAACTGGAAAGCGCTGCTGGCGCTAGTTGCCGAACATCTTGAGCCGGGCGGCTCGGCCTTTGTCCACACCTTCGCGCACCGCCGTTATGCATACGAATATGAGGACGGCTGGATGGCAAACCGCTTCTTCACGGGTGGCACGATGCCAGCGGCAGGGCTGATGGGTCAGCTTGACGATGACCTGCGAGTCGACGAGCAGTGGTGGGTCAACGGGACTCACTACTCGCGAACTTCACGCGACTGGCTCGAAAAGCTTGACGCCAATCGCAACGCCGCACTCCAAGCCCTCGCAAAGACGGCCGGCCCGAATGCCGAGGCCGCACTGCACGAGTGGCGCCTCTTCTTCATTGCCGTCGAAGAGCTGTTTGGCTTCCGTGGTGGCAATGAGTGGGGCGTTGTCCACCAGCGTCTCGTTCGCAGTCAGTAGCCGACACTCCGCTGCCAGAGGCAGTCGGGTGCGCGGGCAGGCAGCCCCGCCCCGCCTAGCTCGTTGAAGGCAGCTCAACCGATTCGTTGATCAGCAGCGCCACCGCCTCGGCGCGGCTTGTGACGCCGAGCTGGCGATAGACACTCTGGGTGTGCTTCTCGACCGTGCGCACGCTTATTCCAAGTTGGTGGGCGACGCGCTGGCTGCGCAGCCCTTGGGCGAGCAGCGCGAAGATCTCAGCCTCGCGCACCGTGAGCCCACGCTCGCGCAGACGTGATGCCCACCAGGGTCGGGATCGGCACGCGGAGCTCGTCGCGAATGCCGGTTCCGTCGTAGCAGTCGGCGTAGAACTCGGAGGCGACAAAGTCGTCGGGATCCATCAGGTCGGAGATCGCAATCACATCCGCCGAATTGCCGTTGCCGGCGAGTGAGTACTCGATCAGTGGGTGATCCGTGGCGCGCGCGGCAAGGCGGCCCGCGAGTTCGTCGGAGATTACATCTGGCGCGTTGGAGATGAAGTTGACAGCGCCGCTCTCCAGCTCAACAGCGCCGTAGACGACGGCAAGGCAAGGGATCACGCTGTCGGCGGCTAGCGCGGCGCGGTGGACAGCGTCGGTCGAACCGACAGCGGAGACAATTCCGCTCACTACGTCAACCAGTTCTTCATTTATTTATACCCCCCCCCAGAGTTTTGGCTGTTTTGGCAGCGTCGGCCGCCCTTTCGCCGACGACCGCTTTCGCCACTTCCAGTATCTACCAAGTCGCGGCGCCGTGCAGTTTTCTGACAAAACAAATTTGTCTTAATTCGTGGCGGGGCTCGCCACTTTCTGCTCTTACTGCGAGGCGCTTACTGGGATTACGACGCGGACCTGGAGCCCACCAAGCGGTGACGCGCCAAGAGTGAGACTGCCGCTGTAGCGGGCTGCCTGCGCGGCAGCTATTGCTAGGCCAAGGCCGGTTCCTGCCCCGCGCGCCCCTTCTCCACGGACGAAGCGCTCGAGTACGCGGGCGCGTTGATCCTCGGCGATGCCCGGCCCGTCATCATTGACTTCAATTACCGCGTCGCCGTTTATGGTTAAGTCGATAGCCACCTCAATATTGCCGTCTGGACGGCCGTGGAGGGCGGCGTTGTCGAGCAGATTATCGAGCAGCATACGCAGGCTCTCGGCCTCGGCCTTCACCAGCGGCCCGCTTTCGGGCGCGCGCAGCCGGGCAGTCACGCCAGGGAAGCGGTCTGCGAGCGCAACGACGGCGGTGTCGGCCAGCTCGCTTAGGTCAACCTGCTCTGAGGTAGCCGGCGGGCCGGACTCTCCGCGCGCAAGCTGCTGGAGCTGATCTACGAGCGCGACGAGCCGCGCGGTGTCACCGGCGCAGGCACTAACGGCGGCGCGCACGTCGTCGTCGCCAAGGTTCCCGCTGCGCTCAATCAGCGAAAGGTTGGCGCGCAGGCTGGTGAGCGGATTGCGCAGCTCGTGGCCGGCGTCGGCGGCGAAGCGGCGCGCGCTCGCCAGCGCCGCTTCGCGCTCTCCGGCGCTGCGCTGCAGGCGGCTGAGCATCGCGTTGATGTCGGCGGCAAGTTCATCTATCTCTTCCGGTCCTTCGCCGACGGGAACGCGCACGGCAAGATCGACCGTTGCGGCTACTTGGTCGGCGGTCGTTGCCAGGCGCCGCAGAGGCCCAAGCGCGAGCCGCGCGAGCGAGCGCGTGACCAGCGCCGTTGCGAGCAGCGCGCCGAGCAGCGCGGCCAGCACGACGATCCGCAGCCGCTTTGCGCTGTCCTGAATCCCGCTCAGCCGCGCCGCTACCTGCAGGCGGTCACCGTCGCGCAAGTCGGTCACGAGAGTGCGCCAGTCTTCGCCGCCGGCACTGACGGTCACAATCTCGCCAGCAGTTGTTAGCGGGAAGTTCGCCGGCACGGTGGCGCCGCCGCTGTAGCTCTGGCCAGTGGCGAGCACGACGCGGGTGAAGCGGTCGCCGCTCGGTTCGAGCGGCCCGTTATCGCGCGGCTGACGCCCCGACCGCATTCCCCTTCCCTCGCCGGGCGGCCCGCCTGGCCGTCCGCCGCGCTGGTCTGGCGGCGAGAAGACGGGGCCGGCGCGGCGGTCAACTTGGCGCGAGAGGCGCGTCAGGTCGCGGTCAAGCTGGGCTTGGTCGGAGCGGGCAGTGAAGATGATCACGGCGAGCCCGGCTACGAGCAGCGCGCCGCCGACCGCGGCCACTGCGGCCAGGGTGACTCGCCCGGTCAGGCTCTTCGGACTCATTTTGCGTCGCTTGCTGCAGGGTCGCGCAGAACGAAGCCGATGCCGCGAACGGTTTCGATCATCCGTGGTTCGTCGTTCTCTTCCAGCTTGCGCCGCAGGTAGCTGACGAAGACGTCGACGACGTTTGTGTCGGCGACCCAGTCGTAGCCCCAGACCAGTTCCAGCAGGCGCTGGCGCTCCAGCACGATGCCGGGGTTGCGGGCAAAGACTTCGATCAGCTCAAACTCGCGCCGCGTGCATTCGAGTTCGCGGCCGCCGCGGGTGACGCTTCGCGCCGATGGGTCAACGATCAGATCGCCTACCGTCAGCGCGGCCTGAAACTCTTCGCCTGCCTCTTGCCCTTGCCCGGCGCCGGCGCGGCGCAGCAACGCTTGGAGGCGGGCGACAAGCTCCTCGACGGCGAACGGCTTGACGAGGTAATCGTCGGCGCCGGCCTGCAGCCCAGCGATCCGATCTTCAACTTCGTCGCGAGCGGAGAGGATCAGGATCGGGGTTTTCACTCCGTCGGCCCTCAGCCTGGCGCAAACAACGCGGCCGTTGAGGTCCGGCATCGTCACGTCGAGGATGATCGCCGCCGGCGCGCGGCGCGCTACGGCCTCAAGCGCTTCGCGCCCGCCGGAGGCGCACTCCACGCCGAAGCCCTCGAGGCGCAGGGCGCGCTCGAGGGCTTGGCGAATCGGAGCCTCGTCATCAACAACAAGGATCGGCGGGTTTGATTCGGTCACAGTTCCGCCATTATCACTTGAACTGGCTCGCGTCGCGGGCTTAGTTCATTCCCATCGGACCTGCTGCGCCGGCTGGGCCACCTTGACCGCGTGGGCCGTGCTGCCGGCCGGCTGGGTGTGCTGGCTTTGTCTTCTTCAGCGCAGCAGTAACAGTTGCCTCAGGCAGGTTGAGCTTCGCTGCGAGAGCCGATGCCATTGCTGCCCGGCCGCCTTCAGGGCCGCCGCGATGTCCACGCTCGCCTGGTCCACCGGGTCCACCGGCAGGGAGGTTTGAGCGGTCGCAGGTCAGCTCAGCGCCTTCGCAGGCGATGATCGCTGTGCGCTGCGCGGCCGTCAGCTTGTTGGCTGCAACAGCAGCGTCGAGCTTGTCGCTCTTGACTGCGGCCATTGCGTCCGAGAGCTGCTTGGTGCCTACGCCGAGCTCGGCTGCGAGGGCGGCTTGGTGAGCCGTCTTCTGAGCTGTGCGCTTGGCGAGCATTTCCGACATTGTCGGAGGGGGGCCCGTCTGGGTCTGCGTCTGAGCGCTGTTGGTCTTGCCCTTGGAAGTCTTGTTCGACTTCTTGGTTGCGCCGAATCCAACGGTGGCGAGCACCGCTGTCATTGCCATGGCCGCCACGAAGGCGGTGAGTAGTGAGCGTTTCATGGTTTCAATTAACTCCTTGATGGTTGGGGGGTGCCACCATCATGGGGTCCGAGTCTTAAAGAAGCCTGAGAACCGCGCAGAGCCTGCTCACTCTTCGATGTGAACTACGAGCTTCCCTGTGTTCTCGCCGGCAAAGAGCATGTTCAGCGCGGCCGGGAGCTGGTCGAAGCCTTCGACGACGGTCTCCTCGGAGCGCAGCGTTCCGGCGGCGACCATCGCGCCGAGCGCCTCAAGCGCTTCGGGAAAGCGGGCGTAGTAGTCGAGGATGATGAAGCCCTTCAGAGTCACGCGCTGCACCAGCAGGTTGCCGAATGTGCGCGGGCCTGGAGCGGGCTCTGTGTCGTTGTAGCCGGAGATCAGGCCGCAGAGAGCGACGCGGGCGTTCATGTTCAGGCGCGAGAAAACGGCCTCCATGATTTCGCCACCGACGTTCTCAAAATCAACGTCGATCCCGTTCGGCGTCGCGGCCTTTAGCTGCGCGCGCCAATCCTCGGCTTTGTAATCAACTGCCTCGTCGAAGCCGAGCTCATCTTTTAGCCACGCGCACTTCTCAGGGCCGCCGGCGATGCCGACGACGCGCGCGCCGCGCTGCTTTGCGAGCTGCCCGGCAACAGAGCCAACCGCTCCTGCGGCGGCCGAGATGACAACCGTTTCGCCTTCCTGCGGGTCACCGATCTCAAGCATTCCGAAGTAGGCCGTGCAGCCGGTCATGCCGAGCGTCCCGAGCAGCGTCTGCGGCTCCACGGGGATGCCGGCCGGAACTGTCATCAAAGGCATCGCGGCGCTTGTGACCATGTAGTCCTGCCAGCCGGTCAGGCCGGTGACGACCGCGCCAACCGGATAGTCGTCGCTCTTTGATTCAACGACTTCGCCCAGCCCCAGCGCGCGCATCTCCTCGCCGATGCCAACAGGAGGCAGGTAGGTCGGCTCAGCGCCGATCCACATCCGGTTCGTCGGGTCGATCGAAATCCACTTCACGCGCACCAGCGCCTCGCCGTCGGCGATTGCCGGAACGTCCTCGGTTACGAGGTTGAAAGTCTTGTCATCGACTGGCCCTGAAGGGCGTTCGGCGAGCAGGAAGCGGCGATTACCTTCGGACATGTGTGGCCTTTCGGGTTTTAAGGGGAGAGTCGCTCGGTAACCCACTGGCCACCGTCACTACGACGATAAACGAAACGGTCATGCAGCCTGAACTCGCCGGCCTGCCAGAACTCGATTGCTTGCGGGCTTACGAGGTAGCCGCCCCAATGCGGCGGGCGCGGAACGTCTTCGCCTTCGAATCTCCGCTCGGCCTCCTCGACGCGGCCAATCAGCTCTTCGCGGCTTTCTATTACCGAGCCCTGCTCCGATGCCCATGCGCCGATCCTTGATTCGCGCGCGCGGCTTTCGAAGTAGGCGTCGCTCTCCTCATCGCTTAGCTGATCGACATTGCCGTGGATCAGGATTTGGCGGCCGATCTCGCGCCAGAAGAAGAGCAGCTGGGCGCGCGGGTTCTCTCCCAGCTGGCGGCCCTTGAGACTGGTGCGGTTGGTGAAGAAGCGGAAGCCCTCGTCGCTGAAGCCGCGGAGCAGCACCGTTCGCGCGCTGGGCCGGCCGCCATCGCCGGCGGTCGCGAGCGTCATCGCGTTTGGGTCGGTCATCCCGCTTGCCTCGGCGTCGCCGAGCCAGGCAGCGAAGAGCTCCAGCGGGTCCTCGGGAAGTGCGGCTTCGGTTGGGCGCGCGAGCTCGGCCATCAGGCGTGGAGCAGGCGAAGCTGCGAGTCGGGGTCAATCTCCCAGCGCGCGGCCAACGCGGCGAGCTGCTCGTCGAGCGGCCACTGGTCGGCTACAGGATCACCCTCGTAATCGGGTGCCGCGCCCTTCAGTGCCATGCAGCCAGCGTTGTCGCCGACAGCGTCGATCTGGGCGATCTCCTTGCCCGTGAGGACAATCCCGGCAGGCAGCGCGGCCAGCTCGGCGCGCTTCTCTTCGATTGCGCGCGCGCCCTCGCCCTCCTCCTGGATCAGCGTCGGGGCAACGCAGCGAACCATCGGCTGCGCCAGCGTCCACTGGCAGGCAAGTTGGAGCGTCGTCAGCCCGTGGCGCTCAGCGATCGGTCGCAGCTCGTCAAGCTTCGCCGAGCCGCTCTGAACCCAGTCGCCGGGGCGATAGCGGCGGTGGTCGGTCTCGCTGAAGTGATGCCCGGGCGCGACGTCGCCGTGGAAGATGCCGCCGTAGTCGACGACGCGCGCGAGTAGCGAAACGTCGTGTCGCTGCGCCGCTGGCAGCACGAGGCGGCTCGGCCATGGCTCGAACGGGTTGAGGATCACCATCGCCCAGTCGATCATCTCGCCGAAGCGCTCAAAGCAGTCGATGATGTCGAGCGTGAAGCCGTTAGCCGGCCCCGGCGCCACGCCGATCCGGCCGGTCAGCCCCTCTTCGCGAAGCTGCGCCATTGCTTCCCAAACGACCTCACTGGTGTAACCGACGCGGTCAGGGTTGTGCAGCAGCAGCAGGTCGAAGTGGTCAACACCGCAGCGTTCAAGGCTCTTCTCGGTCGCCATCCGCAGGTAGCTGGCGTACTGCTCGGAGCCGCGCAGCTCTGAATCGGTGAAGCGCTGGAAGCCCTTCGCTCCTCGGCGCTGGCCCTCGTAGAAGTCGTGGCCAACGGCTCCGGTGAGACAGTAGTCCTCACGCGCGAGCCCTTCCAAGGCTTGGCCGACGATCAGGTCGGCGGCGCCCGCGCCGTAAGCGTCAGCGGTGATCAGCGTGTCAATCCCGTTGCCCGGGCGGAGCAGATCTACCAGCCGCTGCTCGCCGATCTGCTCGCCATAATGTATGAAACGGCCTCCGGACCAGGCACCGAGGGCTGATTGGCTTGGATTCTTCATCGCTGCAAATGATACGGAGGCGGCGAGGCCGCAGACCGCCCAGCTCTGCGTAACCGTTCCCGCCGCGATGTACGCTCGCGCACGGTGAGTGAGAGTGAGGCTGAAAAGGAGCTGAGGAGGGAGCGGGCTACGGCCGCGGCGCTGAAGGCGCGGGCGCAGACCAACGTGCCGCTCGACACGCCGCTGGAGTGCATCGTGACAACGGTTGAAGAGAGCTTTGACCTAATTGTTGTAATCGCGCAGCTTGGCGAGGGGCTGGCCGGTGCCTACGTCAAGCTGCCGCGCTGGAACGTCGCTTTGATCGCCGGCAAGGACGCGGCGGTGCGGCGCCGCTTCACGCTCGCCCATGAGCTCGGCCACCACTTTTTGGGCCACGGCGCTGGCTTTGACACAAATTCGTCGCTGAATGATGAGGTTGACCCCGACGAATCGTCGGCGAACCGCTTTGCCGCAGAGTTCATCGCTCCTCGGCCGGCGGTTGAGCGCTTCATCAGCGAGCTCGAGGACGATTCGCCGACGCTAGAGATGGTCTGCAGGCTGGCAAACCATTTCGCGATCAGCCCGAAGGCGGCGCGGATCCGGCTTGAGACCACCGAGATAGTTACCGACCAAGGCCTGCTGGTGAGGCTTGACGCGCAGATCGATGACCACCAAGCGAAGGGCTGCTTTGAGCGGCTTGGGCTTGAGGACCGCGATGACCTATGCCGAATGCCTTTAGGCCAGATGCCGCGGCTGCCGGCCGAGGCGCGCGGCTCAGCGCTCGCCGATTACCTCGCCGGAACGATTGACGCTGCTGAGCTAGCCGCAGCGATCGGCAGCAGCAGCGAGCAGGTTGAGGACGCGCTCGGCCGCTCAGTCCTCTGACAGGAAAAGCTCGTCCACCTCGTCCCAGCCGCGCGGACTGGGCGCTGCCATCGCGTCGAGCAGCAGCTCGGCGCGCTCAATGCTCTCGTCCGGGGCGGCCTCATCGCGCGCGCTGAGGCGGAAGGCGAAGCCATATTCGGGGCCAGCGAAGCTGGAGGCAGGGTCGGTGCCGAGCACTGAGCGGACGGCGTCGCGGACGCGCTCCGTGAGCCGCGGCAGCGTTCCCTGCTCTAGCTGGCCGAGATAACCTGCGGCCTTCTGCTGCTCGGCTTGGCCGCCGCCTAGCCCGGTCTTTTCAAGCACGGCCGCGGCCAGCTCGTCAAGCGTCATTCCGGCGCGCTCGCGCGCGGCCACCAGGTTCGCCTCCGCGGCCTCGTCGAAGAGCTCGGCGGCCCGCTGCATCACCGGCGTCTGCTGCTCGCGAGCAAACTCGGCTGCGTCATAGCTTCGCAGTGGCGCCTCCTCGATCAGGTAGCGGTTGATCCGCGCTTCAAGCTCGTCGCGCTCGTCGGCGCCAACCCCGGCCAGATAATCGGCCATGTTGGCGCGCTCGCCGCGCTCATAAGCGGCGCGAAAGTCGCTGAACATTTTGTCCGCGGTGGTCATGTCACTCTCATTGCTCCTCGGCTGCCTTTTTGCACTCGCCGCGGAAGCGACGGGTGATCTGGTCAACATTGTTTGCGCTGTAATCCCAGCCGTATTGGCTGGAGAGAATCTCAACGACCTGCTTGGAAGAATTATCGCCGAGCAGGCGGAGCAGGATGATCGCTTGATGCTCCTCGCTTAGTAGCTCGAGCTGCGCATCAAAGATCTCACGGTCGCCGACCGCGTCATAGCGGTCGTCCTCGGCGCTGGGCTCGTTCGACTTGCGGCCTTCGGCGGGGTCGTAGTCGAGTGGCTGCGAGCTGCGCCGCGCCTGCTCAGCGCCGGTGCGGGTGATGCCGGCAGAGTGATTGGCGGCAATCTTCGCCAGCCAGCCACGGAACTGCTTCAAGTTCACGAGCTCAGGCGGGTTCTTCAGCACGGCGGCGACAGCCTCAACCATCGCGCCGTCGGCAACCTCATCAACCTGGTCCTTTGGCGTCTTCGCTGAGACGACGGAGAAGATCAAACCGCTCTGTAGATAAACGAGCAGTTGCGTCGCCTTGCGGCCAGCCTCGCTCTCCCCGGCCTGAAGCGCGCCGTGGATGTAGGCGATCGCCTTCTGCGGGTCACGTTCGTAGAGATCGCAGAACGCTTCGTCGGTGAGTGGGAGAAATGGCTTAGTCATCGGTTACAACAGAAGGGTCGCAGAGCAGCAGGCTTTTCTGACAAAACTTCTTCGCCGTCAGAAAGCGGTGGCGCCAAACGACCTAATCAGCATGTCCAAACAACGCCCATTCGTCCGAGCCTGCATTCGTCAGGGGAGGATCACACTCAACTGCTGGAGGCCCTCAATGATCTCCGGCGGCCCTGCCGCAATGCAGCTCGGCCGCGTCCGCGCGTCGCTGCTTGATTTCTACATCACCGAATCTGAAGAGCTGATCGTTGAAGCGGTATCGGGCAGCAGCCTGCGCGAAGAGCACACCGAGATCCTGATCGAGTGGGCGCGCACCGTCGGCTATGAGCGGATCTGGCTGCCCGACCGGGTCGTCGAGATCGAAGCCGAGCCGGCGATCGTTGGCGTCGCGAAGGTCAACTGCCGCACCTGCGGCGCCCACTGGGAGGATTCATCTACCGACTTCTGGCTCAAGGTTCGCGACAACGGCTTCTTCCCCGCCTCGTGCCCGGCCTGCGGCGACTCGCTGCCGGAGATGACGGTTGAGGCTGAGAGCGCCGACCAGGCAGACGCGCCCGAACAGGAGCGGCTTCCTCACTAGCCGCATTTGATCGCATGGCGGGCGAGACCGACCGCCGCTGCCCCGTGCGCTAGCTACGCTACGCCGGTGGACGAACCAGGCAATACGTCAACTGCCGATAAGCAGGGGGCGGCACTTTGGCTAGCTCGCTTGGCTCCGTTTATTGCACTTGCGGTGCTCGTGGTATTGGTCTATGCCTGCCGCGGCGCGATGTTCAATAACTCGCCGCTATTCAACCCCGATGAAGCCGAGCTGCTTGCTGCGGGCAGGCGCGCGACGCTCGGACTGCAGCCGTACGGCGACTACACCACGCCAACCTTCCTGTTCCTCTGGCCCCTCGTTCTCAGCCTCTTCTCAGCTGTCGGTTTCGGCCTTACGCTCAGCTTCGCGCACGTTCTTGCTGCCGCCGCTTACGTGTGGATTAGCTTCGTCGCTTGGTTCGGCGTTTCCCGCTACATCGGATGGATCCGCGGTGCGCTATTGACGCTGCCGACCACGATCTACCTTTTTGCGGCGATCCCCGCCCCCAACCTCACCGGCGGCGTCTACGATTTTCTGTCACTGGGCACTGAGCTGCTGCCGCTCTCGCTGCTGATGGGAGCGTGCCTAATTCTGATCACGGGAGCCGGCGTCCCGAGCTTAGGGCGGGTGTTTCTGGCCACTGCGGTCGCGGGCCTCGCAATCTGGGCCAAACCCCAGAGCGCACTTCTGGCACTGACGCTCGTCGCTGCCGCGCCGCTGATGCGCGCCGCTCTGCTCGGTCGCGGATGGAACGCACCCGGCGCACGGGGGCTGTTCAAGGACGTAGCGGTGGCTTGCGCAGGCTTTGCACTGCCGAGCATTCTGATCGTTCTCTGGATTGCGATTGGGCAGACGCTCGACGACTTCATCTCCGAGCCGGCACGCTTTAACTGGAGTTACCTCACCGCGCGCGAAACGCTCACCGGCGCGCCACAGATCACTCTGCTTGAGCGGTTTGAGCCGCTCGGAATCTTCATCCTCTCTTACCCGCTTGCTCTGTTCTGGTCGCTGGCGGGCCTTGCCGGCGTGGTCGCAGTCAGAGCCAGCCGCGGCCGAACCGCAACGGCTGCAGCTGCCGCCGTTTGGATCATCCCAATCCTGGCCGGCGCAGCAACGGTCTTCTTCACCTTCCCGCTTTTCCCCCACTACGCCAATGTCCTATACGGCGGCGGCGCGATCGCGGCGGTTCTCGGTTCGCGGCTTGCGATCGGGGCCGACCCTGACCGGTCGGGCAGGAACGCAACTTGGCTACCACTGGCGCTGGTGGGAGTGATCAGCGCGTTGGCGGTCGCCAGCGCGGCAGGCGGGCCGATCTATCGCAATATCGATTCGCTCGTGAACCCACTGCCGGCCGCCCCGGCCACCTCCGTGGATCAGCTTGCCGAGGCTTGTCCGACCGGCTCCTCCGTGCTCGTGTGGGGCGCCGCGTTTGAGTTTTACGCCAACTATGACTGGATACCAGCTTCGCGATACCTCGGGCCCGGTTGGATTCTCCAAAACACCAAACTTCAAGGGACATACCGCGACCGGCTTGCTAGTGAGCTTGAGCAGCAACCCCCAATGTGCATCGTCGAGGCGTTAGGGCCGAAGTTCACGACGCCAGGATGGACGACGAAGACTGAAAGTCTCAAAGCGCGGCTCCCTGACCTGACGCCACTGCTGACCCGGTGCTACGACAGCCGGAAGATCACTATTCCCGACGGTCGGCCAGTTCACCTGTACGTCTGGAACGACCGCTGTCCAGCTTCGCGCAGCTAGCCAGTCGCGCGGGTCGCGCTAGTTAAGCGTCGGGTCGTCGGGCATCGTCGCAATTACGACGTACTCGCCGCCCTTGCGCCGCAGCAGCGACGACCAAAGCCCATCGGGGTCTTCGGTGAAAACGTCCTCGCGCAATGCGGGCTCAACGATCCACGATTCCTCTTCCATCTCCGCTTCGAGCTGACCTGGCTCCCAGCCGGCGTGGCCGGCGAAGACGCGGGCGCGGTTGACGACGTCGGCTAGGTGCTCGTGCGCGTCGGCCTGCGAGCCAAGAAAGCCAAGGTCGTCGTCGATCAGCATCGCGGCGGCGTCAAGGTCGGCGAACTCGGCGAGCACCGTTACCGACGACTCGCCGACAGGGCCTCCGAGGTGAACTGCCTCGTCGTGCTCGGCCAGCTCTTCAAGTTCGGGTACGGCGCCGGCGACGGTCACTTCGGCCGGGCGGTTGAGGATCACACCCATCGCGCCGGCCTCGTTGTGCTCGGCGATCAGCACGACCGTGCGACGGAAGTTTGGGTCGTGCACTGCCGGCGATGCGATTAGCAATTGGCCACGGAGCGAGTCCACACCCGTATCTTGCCTTATACAGATGCGGACTCTTGTTATTTCCGATTTGCACCTTGGCTCGCTGCTTGATCGGGATGTGCTCAGACGCCCGCAGGCACTGGCAATTCTTGAGTCGCGCGTGGCGCAGATGGATCGGCTTGTGCTGCTTGGCGACACGCTTGAACTGCTTGAGGGAAGGCCGCAGGCGGCGAGGGAGGCGGCGCGGCCTGTACTGAAGACGCTCGGCGGCGCGCTCGGCTCCAGCGGCCAAGTGATCGTCGTTCCCGGCAACCATGACCACGCCTTGATCCGCAGTTGGCTATCGCAGCGCCTGAAGGGCGGGCAGCCGCTGCGGCTCTCGGCGCAAGTTCCGCGCGGCGCCAGCGAGCTGCTCGAAGAGCTCTGCGGCTGGCTTGCGCCGGCGCAGGTTGAGGTTCGCTACCCGGGCGTCTGGCTCGGCGAGGGAATCTTCGCGATGCACGGCCACTACGGCGACCGCCACGTGCTCGGCGCGCTCGCCTGGTGGGGCGGCGAGGGGCCGCCTGAGCAGCTAAGCGTGGGCGACTACGAACGCGCGCCCGGCTCCGACAGCGGCGCGCTTACGGAGGCGGTCGCCAGCGCAATGCCCGACCAAGTTGCCGAGGGGCTGGAGCTCGGCGCAGGGCTGCTGCGCCAGGCGATGCTGCGCGGGCTGCCGGCGGCCGCAAAGCTGCCCGGCGCCGCCAACGTCGCCGCCGCTGCGGCGCTCGTGGTTGAGCAGGGAATCCACCGCCGCGCCTTCCTGCCGGCAATAGCCGAGGTCAGCGAGCGGCTCGACATTCCTGCCGAGACGGTGATCTTCGGCCACATCCACCGCCGCGGCCCGCTCAGCGACGACCCGGATGGAATGTGGACGCCGGCCGGCGCCGACGGGCCGACGCTGCTCAACAGCGGCTCGTGGGTTTACGACAGCGCCCTGATTCGCCCTCCAGGCGCGGGGCAGAACGGCTACCGCCCTGGCGGCGCGGTGATCGTTGAGGACGGCAAAGCGCCGCGCTCGGTTGATCTGCTCAGCGGCGTGGCAGACGAAATTCTCCGCGGCCGCGCTTAGAAAGCCTCGATTTGAAGGAGTTCCGTCCGCCGCGGCGGGCATTCTGCGGTTCGTGGCGATCGACCGACAGGTGATCTACGCAAGCTCGGTCTCGCGGCGAGATCTTCGTCGCCGCCGAGCGCGTCGCCGCGGCGAGCTGCTCGGCCCGCGACTGGCTTTAATCGCCGCCTGCGGCTCAGGCTTCGCGGTTGCTGTGATTGCTGTGCAGCAGATTCTCTAGCGCGGCGCGCGGCGCTCAGGCACATCGAGCCGCTTCCAGCAGCTCTACCAGGCCCTCATCCAGACTGATTTCCGGGGCCCAGTCGGTCAGGCCTCCGCTCCCCCGGCATGGCAAACTCGTAACGCAGCAGACGATCGGCGACCGTTGCGTAGCAAGCAACATCGTCAGGATCGGCCTCGATGTTAGCGAGCACCACGATCTCATCAGCAACGCAGCGGAGTTGGTCAAGAAGCGCGACGACGCGTTCGCCTGAATCCCGCGTTGGACATAGAACCGAGAGGCTGACTGTCGTCAAGGTATCGGTAGGGTGTCCGCAGATGATGAAGCGAATCCAGTGACCACAATAGGCAGCAACGACGCAGCAGCCCTGCGAAGCCAGATCCTCGCGCTGACCGCGGAATACCACGCCGCCGCCTTCCCGGAAGCTGAGTTCATCGCTGACGAGAGCGCCGTTCCAGTCGCCGGCCGTGTCTTCGACGAGAACGAAGTGGTCGCCTTGATCGATTCCTCACTCGACTTCTGGCTGACGACGGGCCGCTACGCAGCCGAATTCGAGCGGCGCTTCGCCAAGGAACTCTTCGGTCGCCGCCACACCACGCTCGTCAACAGCGGCTCGTCAGCGAACCTCGTTGCCTTCTCGTGCCTGACCTCAACGAAGATGGGCAAGCGCCACGTCAAACATGGCGACGAAGTGATCACCCTCGCAACTGGCTTCCCGACGACGATCAACCCGATCATTCAGAACGGCGCCGTCCCGGTCTTCCTCGACGTCGACATTCCGACCTACAACATTGACGTCACCCATCTCGAAGAAGCGCTGAGCGAGAAGACGCGGGCCGTAATGATCGCCCACACGCTCGGCAATCCGTTCGACCTCGCCACAATCACCGCCTTCTGCGAGGAACACGATCTCTGGCTGGTCGAAGACTGCTGCGATGCACTGGGCAGTACTTACAAGGGCAAGCCGGTCGGCTCGTTCGGTGATTTCGCAACCGTCAGCTTCTACCCCGCGCACCACATCACGATGGGTGAGGGCGGCGCCGTGATCTGCGATAAGGGCAAGTACAAGGTGCTTGCCGAATCGTTCCGTGACTGGGGCCGCGACTGCTGGTGCGAGCCAGGCAAGCAGGACACCTGTGGCAAGCGCTTCGACCAGCAGTTCGGCGAGCTACCAGAAGGCTACGACCACAAGTACACCTACTCGGAGATTGGCTACAACCTGAAGATCACCGACATGCAGGCAGCTGTCGGCGTGGCGCAGCTGGACAAAGTGGAGAGCTTTATCGCCGCTCGCCAGCACAACTACGAGCGGCTGCGAGCGGGGCTGGCCGACCTTGAAGAGCTGATGATCCTCCCTGAAGCAACGCAGAACAGCGCGCCGAGCTGGTTCGGCTTCCCGATCGCGATCCGCCCCGGCGGCCCTGTGACGCGCAACGAAGTTGTTCGGGCGTTAGAAGACCGCGGGATTGCAACGAGGCTCTTGTTCGGCGGCAACCTGCTCAGGCAGCCGGCCTACAGCAAGATCGAACATCGCGTCATTGGCGAACTAACGAACTCCGACTTCGTAATGGAGAACGTCTTCTGGATCGGCGTCTACCCCGGCCTCGGCGATCAACAGATTGACTTCATGCTCGAGGTTCTGCACGACGCTTGTAAGTAGGGTCCGAGACACTTCTAGTGGAGAGATCGCTTATGCCTAAAAATGAACACGGGATGCGCAGCGCCTTAGAGATGCCTCAGTCGGCAATCGTTCTGCACGGGATCGCTGCACGAGTAGTCCGTCGCATTCCCGCCCTGGCCGACAAATTCGTCAACGCCGGCGATGTTGCGAGCTTTGTGCGATGGCAGTCAGCATCGTTTGATGAAACGGTGAAGCTCTTCTGGAAGCGGGAGGAACTTTGGCAGCAGATGTCGTCGCATCTTGATCCGACCCGGCCACTGTTCGTACTTGAATTTGGCGTCGCGTGGGGTTACGCCACCGAGCACTGGCTCACGATGCTCAAGCGCGCAGACGTCGAGTGGCACGGATTCGATCGCTTCACCGGCCTACCCCGCGGCTGGCGCGGTCTTCCCGAGGGTGAATTCGACGCAGGCGGGCGGACGCCCGAGATTGATGACGCGCGCGTAACGTGGCATGTGGGCGATGTCGAAGACACGCTTGGTGACGTTGACCTCACCGCGGAAGTTGACGCTCAGTGGCTCGTTCTCTTCGACCTCGACATTTATGAGCCAACCGCGGAAGCGTGGCGCGTTCTTTCGCCAATGCTAAAACGCGGAGATCTTCTTTACTTCGACGAGGCGATCGACGCCGACGAGCGCAGAGTGCTCAACGAGATGGTTCTGCCGTCAGGTCGTTACAGCCCTATCGGAGCGACGTCACTGGCGCTCGGCCTGAAGGTAACGGAGCCGCCGTCAGGGGCCTAGTCGTCGTCAAGCCCAACCTTGGTGCGAACCACAAAGTTGGGCCGCTGCTTCACTTCTTCGTAGATAAGCCCGACGTACTCGCTGACGATGCCGAGCATCGTGAAGAGGAAGCCGAACATCAGCAGGAAGAGGCAGACGATCGTCCCGAATCCAGCGAATGGGACACCCTCAACGAGGAACCGAACCGCGAATACGATGATCGCCAGGAACGAGAGCGCGCTGAGCGTCAAGCCAAAGAGCGAGATCAGTCGGAGCGGCTTATAGGAGTGGGCAAAGATGCCCTTGAAGGCCAGGTCGATCACGCCGAATGTGTGCGCCCCGGAGACTCCACCGGTGCGAGGGGCACGCTCAGCTTCGATCCCAATCGATGAGAAACCGACCCAGGCGAATAGCCCGCGGACGAAGCGGTTGCGCTCCTCCATCACATTGACGGCCTGGTAGACCTTGCGGTCGACTAACCGAAAGTCGCTGACGTTGCGGGGAATTCGGCCATCGGTCATCATGCCGGCGATCCAGTAGAAGAGCTGGGAGTTCATCCGCCTGATCGGGCCGGTGCCCTTCCGGTCGGTGACGATCTGATAGACGATCTCGTAGCCCTCCTCCCACTTGCGCAGAAACTTGTGAATCAGTTCGGGCGGGTCCTGCAGATCTGCAGCCATTAGGACGGCTGCGTCGCCGCTGGCGCTAGCTAGGCCGGCCGTCAGACCGCCGTCCATCCGGAAGTTCCGCGAGAGCTGGAGAACCTTGAAGCGCGGGTCCCGATCGCGAGCAGCGACGGACTGCTCGAACGTCTTATCAATCGAGCCATTCTCAACAATGATCGCCTCGAAATCGTATTTCGACTCCTCGTCGAACACCGCCGCGAGGCGCTGCGAGAGCTGCTGGATGTTCGCTTCTTCATTGAAAGCGGGGATCACTACCGAGATAAGTTTGCGTTGCGCGGTGTCCATAGCGTTAGACCTTACCTACCCCCAAAATGGTGACCAATTGCAGCGGTGAAGTCGCAACTTCAAGCGGACGCTCCTGCAGAAGTTCAGCCGATTCGCCGAAACCCCAAGCTACCCCAACGCCAGCTAGGTCATTTAATCGAGCGGCCCGCATGTCGTCCGCTCTGTCACCGACGACGACCCCGCTTTTCTCTCCGGCCCCCGCAGCGCGCGCGTCGATCAACGCTTCTGCCACTAGCGCAGACTTGTTTGACGAAGCCTGGTCCGCAGCCGGAGCAAACACACCATCCAACGAGGCGCGCAGGTCATGCTGCTCAAGGATGACCTCAGTTATGAGCCGTGGCTTCATCGTTGTCACAGCGACGTAGGCCCCAGCGTCGTGGAGGGAGAGGATCACCTCACGCATCCCGCTGTGGAGAGTTGCGCTCTGGGCGCCACCGTTGTCGTACGACTGACGGAACGTGGCGAGCGCAGTCGCTACGGCGTCAGGGCCAAGGTGGCCGAATTCTGCCGCGAACGCCTCTCCGATTGGTGGGCCGATCCAGCCGCGGATTCTCTCATCCGCGGGCGCGGGCTCGCCAACCTCAGCGAATGCCTTGCGGACACCGTCGGCGATTCCGTCGAAGGGATCAATGATCGTTCCATCGAGGTCAAAGAGGACTACATCCCATCGCAAGTCTTCAACCATTCTCAGCCGTCCTGAGGATCTGCTCGTCGAGGCCCGCGAGATGAAGCCCGTGTAGATCAGCCAATTCCGCGATCCGCGAAGGATCGCCTAGGTAAACGTCGTCAGCGCTTCCATCGGGCTCGGCGAGCAGCAACTCCGGCTCCTCACCACGGACGACGAGAGAAACCCGGCGTGCCAGCTCCGCAAGATCTACCTGCTCGCCGCCTGTCTCGAACAGCTCCGGTCGGTCGGCATCGGTACCTAACGAGGCGAGCACGGCAAGCTCCAACGTGTCCGCAGCCAGCGTGTAGGAACGCATGACCCGGTGCGGTGCGCGTATCTCAATAGCGCCGCCAGCGCGAGCCTGCTCAATTAGGTCACCGAGTGCGTAGCTCGACGCCTTCGTCATGTGAGGGCCCGAAGCGGCGTAGATACGCGCGATGCAAAGCCTCACTCCCAGCTCAGGGCAATCCTCAAGCATCTGCCTCTCATCGAGCCACTTCATCTCCCCATACACCTTTGTGCGCTCGGCGATTGGAAGGCCATCGGCGAAGAGCTTCGCCGCACCGGAGGAGAGCGAAACGAAAGCCTCCGGCCGAAGCTGCTCAAGCGCCGTGCGCCGCTGTTCGCGCAGCTCACCGACGACCTCGACATATGCTCCGGGGCCAAGCGCTGTGACCTGCTCTTGGGTTGGGTAGGCGCAATCAACCAGCAGCGTCGCTGGCTTAGCTGAAAGGCCGCCAAGCTCACTCAGCGGTGACACGCGGAGGTCGCGCCCCTCAGATGAAGTGAGTCGGTGGGCGCCACGTGCATACAGCTCCGTCCGCTCGGCCAGATCGGCGCCATACGCCTCCTCGAGCAGATCAACCATCGTCCGCCCAAACCATCCGTTTGCACCTAGGACGACGATGCGATCGACTGCTCTGAGCCGCTCGATTGTCGAGCTAATCACGAGCCCGGAAGGTAGCGGGCTACCTGAGCGAGAATCTCGTCAGGCAGCTCGGGCGTCATCATATGGAGTGGGTTCGATTCCATTGAGCCGCTCTCGGTCACGCGGCTGCTGATCTTCGGAAAGTAGGTCTGTTCAGGGTCGACGCGAACAATGATTCCGATCGGCCCAGGCTGATCTAGCGAATCAGCCAGAGCACCACCCGCGAAGGCCGCGTCGTCGATCGTCACGCATGGAATTCCATAGGCAGCGAAGAGCGCCTCCCAGTTGGGGAAGCCAAGGCCGGAGGAGATGTCGCAGCCGAGGTATTCGCCGTCAAAGTAGTTGAGCTGCGTCATCTTGATCGACGCATAGCCGGCGTTATCAAAGATTGCGATCTTGACGTTGAGGTTGTTGACAGCGACCGTTGCAAGCTCCTGCGAATTCTGCGCGAACCCACCGTCACCCTCGACCAATAACACGCGCCGTTGAGGCGCTGTGAAGGCCGCCCCAATCGCGCCCGCGAGGCCGTATCCCATGCTAGCGAGACCCTTGTCGGCAATCAGAAGTTGTGAGCCGATTGGCTCAATCATCTGCATCCCCACCGAGTTCGCACCGCCGCTGCTGCAGACGGTGAACACGTCGTCTTCCCGCGACAGCTCACAGAGCTGTTCGTAGAATTTGTAAGGAGAAACGTAGCCGGCGCCGCAGGTGTTCGCTTCGATCAGTGGGAGCGCTGCGCGAACCTCGCGGCAGTAGTTGACCCAGCTTTCGTAGCTGGCATATTCACGACCACAGAGCAGTTCGAGCAGACGGTTTGCGTCCAATTCGAGAGCGAGGTCAATCTGCGGGTGCCCTTTCTCAAGCTCCGTGCGATCAATGTCAACTTGAACGGTGTGAGCTACGGGGGCAAACTGCTGCCAGTTGAACCCCGTCTGCTGAAGGCCGAGCCTTGTACCGAGCGCAACGACCAAGTCGGCCTGCTGGAGGATCATGTTTGCCGAGCGTTGACCCCAAGTATTCGGACGGCCGAAATAGTACGGGTTGTCGGCGCTGATCCGGTCGGCACCATTCCAAGTTGTCAGCAATGGAACCCCAAGGGCCTCAAGGCGCGGGCGGAGAGCAGAAGCAGCCGACCTGCTAACGCCTCCTCCAACCAACCAAACAGGCCGTTCGGCGCCAGCCATCAGAGCGGCGATCTGCTCGGCGGCAGCTTCAATTGCGCCATCGTCCGTGTTGCTCGAGCGGTCGTCTAGCGGCGCGATGAAGCGCGCCTCAGCAGGATCGACCGGGGCAGCCTGAGCATCAAGGCAGAACTCAAGGAACACGGGGCCTTGACGCCCTTCCACCTCTACCGCACCGAAGAACTCTTCTCGCGAGAGCGGCTGATCAACACGGAGCGAGGCAACTGCGACCGGCGACGTCATCGCCACGCCGTCGATCTCTTGAATTCCACGCTGGCGCAGCTCGGGGGCTGCCAGATCCGAAGACTTGACCTGCCCGGCGATCACTAGCTGCTCACGGCTCTCGAGGAACGCCCCGGCCATCGCCGTCAGAATATTCGTCACGCCAGGCCCGGCGGTCACCAGCGCGAAGGCCTTCGCGCCGTCAGCAGCCTCGTTGAAGTACTCAGTTGCGATGCCAGCGGCCGTTTCATGCACGACCGGGACGCAGACGAAACGCGAGCGCACCGACGACAGCAGGTGCATGATGTTGCCGCCCGCAACGAAGAAGCAATGCGTGCAGCCCAGCTCGACGAGCCAGTCGGCGACTAGGTCCGCGTACTTGACCGGCGATCGATCGGTCATCCGGTCAGACTTCGAGGCCGCGGGCTTCAATCTGGGCGCGCAGGCTCGGGTTGCGGCCATATGGGCCGCCGATGGCCTGGACCATGACCGGAGCGTCGACGGCGATCGGCGCCACCAATTCCTCACCGGCAATCAGCTCACGGCAGGAGATCTGGCCTTTGAGCAGCGGGACGGCAAGGTAGATGTCGTCGTCGCTCAGAACTTCACCAACTGCGAGCGGGCGACGGGCATAGACGCCGCGCACAAGTCCATCGAGATAGTCAACTTCGCGCTGCGGTGGAATTCGCTTCGCAACGCCGGGAGCGCCGCACATCTCCTTGACCTTCCAGAAGGCTTTGAACCATTCGTCGATCTGATCGGGGAGAGAACAGTATGGGGACACCTCGTACTCGCCATCATCGATGTCGATGTGACGCTCGAAAGTTCGCGCGCCCTTGGCGTAGGCAACGAGCATCGAACTTGTCCAGTCGTGGTATTCGTGGGTCGAGAACCCAACCGTCAACCCCGGATAGCGACGATGCAGGAAGTCGATCTGATTCAGCTCAAGCTCGGTGTCCTCGCTCGGATATAGCGAGACGCAGTGATTGAGCGCAAGTGGAATCTCTCGGTTGCGGAAGAAAGTCACCAAATCATCGATGTCTTTTAGTGAAGAGCCGCCGCTCGATGCAATAACGGGAACCCGAAGGGTCGCAATCTTCTCGATAAGCACCCAGTCGTTGAGATCGGAGCTCGCCAGTTTCACGAGTGGGAGTTTCAGCTCCCGGCAGAGGTCCACCGAGGACTCGTCAAACGGCGTTGCCATCGGAATGCACCCGGCTCGACGCACCGCTTCAACTAGCTGCGCGAAGTCGTCACGCTGAAGCGTCGTCGCAAGCGTTTTCTTTACGTAGCGAATGTCGTCGCGATCACGGAAGTCCTTGTGAATGAAGTTATCCGGGTCGCGAAACTGGAGTTTGATCGCGGCACGAACATTGTTGAAGCGCACAACTTGACCGAAGTCCTTGATGATTCGCATCCCGCGATCAAGGTCCCCCCAGTGGTTGTTAGCCATCTCCAGAACAAAGAGATCCTCAAACGGCTCGGATTGGATTAGATTCTGTTCCACAAATTACTCTCTGTGCGATCAAGCTTCAGTTCGCGGCGCTGGCCAGAGCAAGGCTAGCGGAGCAGTAGCAGTTCACGCGGGCGAACCCGTGTAGTCCTCGACCTGCCTTAGGCTGAATGGTCCCATTGCCTCACCGGATTGCAGCGCTTCGAACCAAGCCACCGTTGCATCTAGACTTTCGTCGAGATCCCACCCCGGCCGCCAACCGAGCAGCTCGCGCGCTTTGCCCGAGTCGAGGCTGAGGAAGTGAGCTTCGTGCGGGTGGTCGCCGTTGTCGATCTCCCACTCAATCGGTGTGGGCCAGAGCTCGGCAAGCCGCTCGACAAGGAACGAAACGGGCTTGGCATCGTCGATCGAGGGGCCGAAGTTCCATGCTTGGGCCTGCTCGCCAGATTCGATCAGTGCCTGCGCAAGCACCAGGTAGCCACTGAGTGGGTCGAGGACGTGCTGCCATGGACGGACGGCGTCAGGCCTGCGGATCTGCACCGGCTCGCCGGCCATCACTGCGCGCATGATGTCGGGAATGAGGCGGTCCTCACCCCAGTCGCCGCCGCCGATCACGTTGCCGGCGCGGGCAGAGGCGATGTTTGCGGTGCCGGGCTCTGAGAAGTACGAGCGGCGGAAGGCATCGGTTACCAGTTCCGCTGCGCCTTTGGAGTTCGAATATGGATCGTGGCCACCCATCGGATCCGTCTCGACGAACGGGCGCTGCTGCTCATCGTTGTCGTAGCACTTGTCTGAGGTGACAACGACGACCGCCTGCACTCCACCAACGCGGCGTACTGCGTCGAGGACGTTGGCCGTGCCCATCACGTTCGTCTCGTACGTCTCGAGCGGCTCGCGGAAGGACCGGCGAACGAAGGGTTGGGCGGCGAGGTGAAAGACGACGTCGGGCTGGACCCGCTCGACGATTGCGTGAACGGCCTCGGCGTCACGAACGTCGGCGATGTTGTGATCAACAATCTGCTCGAGATCGGCCTGAGCAAAGAGAGCTGGCGCTGGCTGCACTTGATCTGAAAGCCCGGAGACCTCCGCGCCCAGAGAATCCAGCCAGAGGCTTAGCCATGAACCCTTGAAGCCGGTATGACCGGTAACGAGCACGCGGCGACCGCGCCACTGCGCCGAACCCGGCACGGCAACCTGCTGCGGAACACCCGGCAACCCGCCTACTCCCAGCTCTTCCAAGGAGCATTGCCGCTCTCCCACATCTGCTCAAGGTTGATGCGGTCGCGCAGCGTGTCCATTGGCTGCCAAAAGCCGCTGTGGCGGTAAGCGGCGAGCTGGCGCTGCTTTGCGAGCGCGTCAACCGGCTGCTCCTCCCAAGCCGTCTGATCGTTCTCGATCAACTCGCCTACCTCAGGGCTGAGGACGAAATAGCCGCCATTAATCCAGGCCCCATCGCCGCGCGGCTTCTCTTGGAAGCTCTCCACCAGCGCGCTTGAATCGTCCATCTCGAGCGCGCCGAAGCGCCCAGCCGGCTGAACGGCGGTTACGGTTGCGAGAACGCTGGCGGCGCGGTGAAACTCAACTAGCTCAGTTACGTTGACGTCGCTGAGACCGTCTCCATAGGTGAAGATGAAGTCCTTCTCGTCCGCTACGTACGACAGCACGCGCTTGAGTCGCCCTCCGGTCATTGTGTCCTCGCCGGTGTCAACGAGCGTCACGCGCCAAGGCTCGGTTGTTGAAGCGTGAACCTCCATAGTCCCCGCGCGCATGTCGTAGGTAACGTCAGACGAGTGCAGCGCATAGTTGGCGAAGTACTCCTTAATCACGTAACCCATGTAGCCCAGGCAGATCACGAAATCATCAACCCCGTGCGTCGAGAGCTGCTTCATGATGTGCCAGAGAATCGGCTTTGGACCGATGTCGACCATCGGCTTTGGCTTGACTGAAGTTTCCTCGCTGAGGCGGGAACCGCGGCCTCCAGCGAGAATCACGGCCTTCATTGGCTGCCCACTTCAGGGCGCAGACGCAGCATCGCGCGTAGCTTAGACGAAGACCCTTAAAGCGCTTGGGCAATGGCTCCCACTCGCTAGCCCGCTCCGCGGTTACTCTTTCGCCGATGGCTGGTATTGGAGAGTGGATCAAACGCAAGCGCTTCGCGACGGCGGGTCACGTCGGCATGCTCGAGGAACGCATGGCGGCGATCTCCAGCGAGATCGGCGAACTTCGGGATTCTTCAGCACAGACGCAGGACGCAGTCACACAGACGCAGGACGCAGTCACACAGACGCAGGACGCAGTCACACAGACGCTACGCCACGTAGGCGAGCTCGAGAAGACGGCGGCCGATACGCGTGAGGCGGCTGCGTTCGCGCGGCGCGCCCTCGAGATCTCGACGGCGGGAGATGGCATCTCGCTCGCGACGAGCGAGCACGAGCGAAAGTCAGATGAAGAGTGGTTTGCCGCCCACTACGTTGACGCAGCCGATCAGCTTCTCGGTTTCATCGCCGCGAGTGGCTTGGGAATCGGAGGCCGAGAGGTCGCCGACGTTGGGTCAGGCGATGGAATCATCGACCTCGCACTGGCAACGCGCGGCGCGCCCTCGCGATTAGTCGGCTTCGATGTCTCCCCTACCGACGTTGGTGAGCTTCAACTTGCCGCTCAAGCCGCCGGGGTAGACGGCGTGCCCGACAACCTCAGCTTTGCGGAGTCAGGGATCGACTCGATTCCGGCCGCAGACGAAAGCTTCGACGTCGTCGTCACGTGGTCGGTCTTCGAGCACGTGAGCGAGCCGCTGGCGATGTTGAAGGAGATCAGGCGAATCCTGCGCCCCGATGGGTTCCTCTTCCTGCAGCTATGGCCGTTCTATTACTCCGATCACGGCGGACATCTGTGGCTAACCCACGGCGGCGGATTTCCTCACCTGCTCAGCCCCAACGACGAGATCATCGCGAGCCTCGAGGGCAAGACCGGAACAGACGCACGGCGGCCCGCTGACGACGAGTATCTCAGCCTCAATCGGCTAACTCTCAACGAGCTCCACGAGCTGATGCGCGAAGCGGGGCTTGGCGTGCGCAGAGCTGAGCTGATCAGCGAGACCGTGAACCTTCCTAATGACATTTCGGCTGATCTCCCGCTGAGCGACCTCCTAACCAGCGGCGTGAAGCTGCTCGCGGTACCTTCACCGGTATGACAATCGTCTTTGATGACACAGCTCCCACGCCGCCCGACCACCTGATCGATCGGGTCACGTCGTTTCAGGCCGATGAGGCAAGGAGTGCGGTGCTCAAGAGTTTTCTCGCAACCGGTAAGCGTTCAGTCCGCGACATTGAGGCCGTCCTAGCCACGGTCGGCACTAGCCTGCTCGACTACCAATCGATCCTCGAGTTTGGCAGTGGCTGCGGGCGAATCATGCGCTGGCTTCAGCCGGTTGGCGAGCAGTCGAAGCTCTACGGCTGTGACATCGACGAAGAGGCGATGGATTGGTCAAACGAGAACCTCGGTTTCGCAAGCTTTAGTGCCAACACGGCCGAGCCGCCGCTCCCGTACGACGATCAATCGTTCGATCTGGTTTTCAACCACAGCGTCTTCACTCACATCGACGAACGGATGCAGGACCTCTGGCTGGCTGAGCTCTACCGCGTAACAAAGCCAGGAGGGCTGGTGCTCGCAACGGTTCATGGCGAGATCGTGCTCGAGCAGATCGAGAACGGCGCGGCGGTGACAGGCGAGAGCACCTACGGCTGGCGCGAGCAGCTCGAGTCGAGGGGAATCGTCTTCATCGCCGATGACTCGTACGTGGGAAGCTGGTTCCCTGACTTCTACCACACGACAATCCACGCCCCTTGGTATGTGTTTGAGCATTGGGGAAGGTCCGGTTTCAGTGTCCGTGGCTACTTGCCAAGACGCGCGCTCGACATTCAAGATTACGTGATTCTCGAACGCCCACTTGAGTCGACCAAGCCCGTCCCGGAGAACCCAATCCGACCAAACGCCGGTGGCAGCAGAGCGGCCCCGGCCAGCGTCGGTGACGATTCAGAGGCCGGCCGCCTAGACAGGATCGAAGCAGCGCTGCGGATGCCGCCGCTGGTAAGGAACGTGCTCAATTTGCAGGCCGACCGCATCAACCGAATTGAGTCTGAGCTGCGGTCGGAGCTCGACGGCCTGCGTGACGAGCTCCGAAATTGGTGAGCACTAGACGTGGCTAAATCGGAAGGAAAACTCCCATCGACTGGGCTCGGCAGCGAACGCTCCGAGTGGTTCCGCGGCCACTTCGATGCTGCGCAGGAGGTAGTTGACCTCTGCCAGTCGTCAGGGATGGACCTGGCCGGTAAGCGAATTGCCGACATCGGCTGCGGTGACGGGATCATCGACCTCGGGCTTGTAGTCAAGGCCAAGCCTGCCGAGTTGGTCGGTTACGACCTCAATGAGGTCGACACGTCACATCTGCTCGCTGAGGCGAAGGCAGAAGAGGGCATCAGAGAGCTACCGGCGGAGCTGAGCTTCGTGAAGTCGCAACCGGAACGGATCCCGGCCAATGACGACAGCTTTGATGTTGTCGTGACGTGGTCGGCGTTCGAACACGTTGCTGATCCTGAGGCGTTGCTGCGCGACATTCGCCGCATTCTGAAACCGGGCGGAGTCCTCTTCCTTCAGCTCTGGCCGTTCTACAACTCCGAGCATGGTTCGCACCTTTGGCAGTGGTTTCCAGACGGCTTCGCGCAGTTCGACCACAGCGATGACGAGATCGCTTCGCGGATTGAAACTGATGAGGCGACTGACCCTGGCTGGGGAGCGATGATGCTGAGCGAATACCGCGCGCTCAACCGCATCACACTCGATGACCTTGGAGGGGCGATCGAACGGGCGGGACTGCGCGTCAGCCGACTGAAGCTGATCACTAACGATTGCATCATCCCGGCTAGTACAGCTGGTACGCCGCTCAGCGCGCTTGCTATTGGAGGCGTGCAGCTGCTGGCGGTTCCCGCCTGATGGCCACCGACGCGGCGGAGCGTCACGTACTGATCACAGGCGGCGCCGGCTTCGTCGGCGCGAACCTTGCCGTCGCGCTGATCGAGCGACACCCGGACTGGAAGGTCACTGCCTTCGACAACCTTTATCGCCGCGGATCGGAGCTGAACCTGCCGCGCCTCGAAGCGGCCGGGGTTCGCTTCGTCAAGGGCGATGTTCGCGAGCTGGATGATCTTCAGAACCTTCCGCCGATCGACGCTCTTGTCGAGTGCTCGGCCGAACCGTCGGCGCTGACCGGCGTTGATGGCCAGACGAGCTACGCGTTTCAATCAAACCTCGTCGGCGCCTACCACTGCTTGGAACTGGCGCGGCGCGACTCGGCGCAGATGCTCTTCCTTTCCACAAGCCGCGTCTACCCCGTTGCCGCTCTGGCAGCGCTGGAGTTGGATCAAACACCAACCCGTTTCATGATCGCCGCGGGCCAGCAGCTCGCCGGCGCCTCTCCAACCGGTATCAGTGAAGACTTTCCGCTTGAAGGGGCTCGAACGCTCTACGGCACGACGAAGCTGGCAGCCGAGCTCTTGATCACCGAGTACGCCGAGATGTTCGGGCTGCAGAGCGTGATCAACCGCTGCGGCGTGATCGCCGGCCCGTGGCAGATGGGCAAGGTTGACCAAGGCGTCTTCACCTACTGGCTTATGGCCCATCACTTCGACATGCCGCTCAGCTACATCGGCTTCGACGGCAGCGGCCGGCAGGTGCGCGACCTGCTCCACATCGATGATTTGATCGAACTGGTCAATGACCAGTTGGAGCGCCCCGATCACTGGAACGGCGTAATCGCAAATGTCGGCGGCGGCGTTGACGTGAGCCTCTCTCTGATCGAAACGACTGAGCTCTGCCGTGAGCTGACCGGCAAAGAGCTCGAGATCACGCGTGCCAATGAGGATCGGCCAGGCGACGTTGCCGTCTACATCTCCGACTGCACGAAACTCAGCTCAATTACCGACTGGCGCCCGCAGCGCGACGCGCGGAACATTCTCAGCGACATCAATGACTGGATCAAAGCGAACAAAGCGATGATCCGCGCGACGCTGATAGACAGCTAGGGTCCTGCTGGCTGCAGCCGCTCAGCGAGCGCAGAGCGTAAGCGGCGCCGACGGTTTCAGTGCCACCGTCCATGCTGCCTCAGCGGCATCGGCCCGCGCCTTCAGAAGCGTCGCCTTGTTTGCCGGTATCACGAGACTTGGCTTGGCGGTGAAGCCGTCACCGAAGCGGCGCAGAAAGACGGGGACCAACGCCGACGAGCGCAGAGCGAGGGCGCTGCCCGCTGGCAGCGCAAGATCGACGCTGCTGCTGCCGCGGCGAGGCACGATGCGAGTGCAGCCCCCTTCTGGCACTGCACTCGCGTTGAGGACTAGCAGCAGTTTCGGTGCGCTGCCGCTGACCGTCGAAGCGCGACCCACGGTTACCTCACCGGCTGAGATCAGTACAGAGTCGGCGGCGGCCCGCTGGTTGGCGCTCGCAGAGGCCAACGCGCCGGCCGAGAGCCCAATGGCACCAAAATCTCGCTGCGACTCCAGTGCCCCGCGTGGCGTAATCTGGGGGGCCTCCCGCGGAACGGCTTGAAAGCCATCCGGCACTGCCGTGCCAACCAGCGCGAGAGCCCCAAGGCGCGCCTCCAAGGCGTCAGCGTTGCCGCGCAACCCGGCAGCGAAGGCGCCAAGCGTTGCGTAATTTGCGAGCCCGGCAAGGCAAACAAGAAGCATGGCGATCGGAGCCGCGGAAGTGGCAAGACGGCGCCCGCGCAGAAGCTCAACGACGATCAGCACAATTAGAACCGCGCCGGGATAGATGTAGCGGGGGGCGAGCGGCTCGCCGATGTCGCCCCGCGCCAAAGCAGTTAGAGCCCAGACGGCAACGGCCGTCAAAACGACCGCAATTAACCAAGGAGTAGCCCGTCGGGGAGTGGCGAGGCGGAATACGACTGCCGCGGCCAGCGCGAGCGCCAGCGGCCTTCCATACTCAATCCCCAATCCAACCAGCCCGCCAGCGGCGTTCGACGCCATCTCGGCGGCATAGCGCGGAACAATCGGCGCGTTGCCCAGCTTAACTTCGCTGACGCCATAGATGAGGTACCAGAGTGCGAACAGCAGCAGCGGAATGGCGACAACCCAGGCGCGCTGCAGGCGGCGCTTGTCGGATCCAATGATCACGACTGCGGCAAGCGCAAATGGCAATCCGATCGCAGCCGACGCGAGCGTGCCGGCTAGACAGACGCAAGCCAGCAGGTCTCCACGGAAGCTGCCGCTCTCGAGGCCAACCAACATCCAAACGCCGAAGACCATCGCCAGCAGGAACGAGATCTGGAAGGCCCAGAGAAGGTCATCAGCGGCAGCAAAACAGAAGAGCACCAGCGCGGCGGCAACGAGCGCGCCGACGTCACCTACGCGGCGGCGGGCAAGGACAAAGACGCCGAGGCCGACGAGCAGATGAAGCGCGACGAGCACGGCCCGAAAGAGCCAATAATCGGTTAGGCCAGCAATCTGGAGCAGCAGCTTGTAGAGCAGCAGCGGCGCCACGACAAGGTGGCCGTTATGCGCCCTCAGGAGGGTGTCGAGCGAATGGCCGCGACGCTCGATGATGAAGTTCCACTCATCGAAGAAGGGAAGCGTTCCGCGGCCCTGATGGAGGATCGCGACGGCGGCGATCAACATCGCAAGCGCGAGCAGCCACGGAACCCAGCCGTGCTGGTTCCGCGTCACCGGGAGCTCGCGAAAGCGAGGGTCAGCTGCCATCGACTGAGGATGGTCTTTCGTCAACAGGGACCGCCTTCACCTCGGGTGTGCCGGCGTGCCAGTGGGACATTCGCGCGGCGACCTCGCTGCGGCGGTAGTCGCCCCGGCTGAGGTGATGTTCGAGCCAGACCATCAGCACGATGAAGAGGTAGCGGCTACCCATCTCCTGCAGCCTCAGCTTGCTCTCGCCGCTCGTCCTATTGGTCCAGGAGATCGGAACAATCTTGTACGAGTGGCCGCGAACGATCGCCTTGAGCGGCAACTCAACAGTGATGTTGAAGTGGTTTGAGAGCAGCGGCTGAACGGTCTCGATGACTTCGCGCCTGTAGGCCTTGAAGGCGTTGGTCGTGTCGTTGTAGCCGTGGCCGAAGAGCACGCGGATGAAGGCGTTGACGATGCGATTCAAGGTCAGCTTCAGCGCCGGGTAGTCGCTGACGCTGGCCCCGGCCATGAACCTTGAGCCGAAGGCGCAGTCGTAACCCTCCTCCAGCACTCGGTAGTAGGTGACGAGGTCATCCGGTGAATCCGAGAGGTCGGCCATCACGATCGCGACGGCGTCGCCGCTGAAGAGTTTCAGGCCGCGACGGATCGCGAAGCCAAAGCCGTTCGGGCCGTCATTGCGGATGCAGCGCACGTCTGGATCTTCGGCTTCGAGTTGCGCGCCAATCTCCCCCGTCCGGTCGGTGGACCCGTCGTCAATGACGATTATTTCTTTCGCGATCCCCTCTTGATCGAGCCTCGTGGCAACGGCCCGCACGGTCTCAGCGATCGAACCTTCCTCGTTGTGTGCGGGGATTACGACCGAGAGCTTCATCAGCGCGCCTCGACCTCCGCCAACCACTTCTCAGCGTTCGAGTCATGGATGTCGCGCAAGACTTCGTTGATCCCGAAGGTCAACTCCCACTCAGGATAATCGGCCTTGAACGCGTCGAGGTCGCTGATCCACCACATGTGGTCACCGATCCGCGCCTGATCGGAGAGCGTGTAATTGAGGCTCCGGCCGGTGATCTCTTCGCAGAGCGCAATCGCCTCCAACATCGAGACGTTCGAATCTCGCCCACCACCAAGGTTGTAAACCGCGCCAGCGGTCGGCGACCGGTGAAACGAGTGAAAGGCCCGAACTACGTCGTGCGCGTGAATGTTGTCGCGAACCTGCTTTCCCTTGTAACCGAACACGGTGTAAGGGTCGCCGCTGACGGTGCACTTCATCAGGTAGGCGAGGAAGCCATGAAGCTGCGCGCCAGCGTGCTGCGGGCCGGTCAGGCAGCCGCCCCGGAAGCAGACGGTCGGCATCTCGAAGTAGCGCCCGTACTCTTGGACCAGCAGGTCGGCAGCTGCTTTTGAAACTCCGAACAGCGAGTGAGTGCAGAGATCAATCGGCATCGTCAGGTCGATCCCGCCGTACCACTCGTGGTCTGTCGGAAGCTCCCAGCGAGTCTCCTGCTGCTCTAGCGGAAGGAAGTTGGGACGATCACCGTAGACCTTGTTCGTTGAGGTGAAGACGAATGTCGCGCCGGGCGTGAAGTCACGCGCCGCCTGAAGCAGATTTAGCGTTCCGTTGGCATTAACGGTGAAGTCGATTTGCGGCTCCGACGCCGCCCAGTCATGCGATGGCTGCGCCGCCGTGTGGACGATCAGCTCGATCTCGGAACGGTTGTCGCTGAACACCTTGCGCACAGCATCCTCGTCACGAATGTCGATCGCCAAGGATTGGAAGCTTGAACCCAGCTCGGCCTCCAACCTTGCGGTTGTTGGCCCGGTCGTCGAATCAGGACCGAAGAAGTAGGCCCTCATGTCGTTATCGAGCCCGATTACGTCGAAACCTTGCTTGCAGAAATAGCGGGCCGCTTCGGCGCCTATCAGGCCCCCGGAACCGCTGACAATGGCAATTGGCATCTTCGTTATCGGTCGGGAGCGGGCATCGGCGAGCAGTGAAATTGGTGTACTTGGCCGCGCCCCAACAGGCTACCGCCACGCTGCACCGAAGCTGGGCAGGCCCTACCATTGCTTCGCCCATGGGTTTATCGACACTGACCAGCGGCGGGGCTCCGACGCTCGCGCGCAACTCGGTGATAGTCGTAATCCCTGTCTATGACGGGCACGCGCACGTCGTCGAATCGGTCAACGCAGCACTCGAACACACCGCGACCGACGTCCCTTTCTGCATCATCAACGACGCCAGCACCGACCCGCAGATCCGAACCTTTGTTGAGGAGCTCGGTCAGTCAGGAACGCTCGAACACGATCTCTACTACATCGAGCACGACACCAACGTCGGCTTGGTCGCGAACTGTAACGAAGCGTTTGAGCTCTTCGCCCCGGCCGACGTAGTACTGCTCAACAGCGACTGCGTTGTGAGCGTAGGCTGGCTCGAAGCGATGCGTGCAGCGGCGGCCTCCGACGCGCGCGTGGCGACCGTCAGCGTGATGGCGAACAGCGCAACAATCCTCTCGATCCCTGAGCGAAATGAGCCGACCGGCGGCCTGCCCGAAGGCCTCACGCTCGGCGAGGCAGCAGAGCGCGTCAACGAGAGCTCGCTGCGGATCAGGCCTGAGATTCCGACCGCAATCGGCCACTGTGTACTAATTCGCCGCTCGGCGCTCGAACTGGTCGGTCCGTTCGACCTGATCTTCTCGCCTGGCTACGGTGAGGAGGTTGACTTCTCGCAGCGCTGCGTGGTCGTTGGCCTCAAGCACATCCTCGCCGATGACGTCTATGTCCTCCACCATGGCGGCGTCAGCTTCGGCGAACGCCGCAAGCAGCTACAGCACTGCCGCGACACGATCGTGGCGAATCGTTACCCGTGGTTTCTCGAGACAGTTCACCAGATGCAGGTCCGGACTGAAGGACCGCTCGACAGCGCACTCCTTAACGCCAGCCTAGGACTGCGGCGCCCGCGAGTCACGATCGATGGCGCCGGCCTAAATGCATCCCGAACGGGAACGCAGCTGCACACGCTCGGCGTTATTTGGTCGCTTGCGCGCAGCGGTCAGGTCGAGCTTCGGGTGCTCGTTCCAACGCCGCTGGACGCCGAAGTCGCCAAGCTACTGGCAGGCTTCGATTCGGTCGAGTTGCTCCCCGATGACGAGGTTGACGAGGAGACTGAGAAGTCAGACCTAGTCCATCGTCCGTTTCAGTTCATAAAGCCGTCTGAACTTCAGTTCCTTCAGCGGCTGGGGCACCGATTGGTCGTCAGCCAGCTTGATCAGATCGCCTTCCACAACGCCTCATACTTCGAGAGCGCGACCGCGTGGTTCGAATACCGCCAGACGACGATTGACGCGCTCGCGAACGTCGATCTTGCGCTCTTCATCTCGCAACATTCCGCCGATGATGCAATCGCAAATGGCCTGATCGATGCCGATCGCGCCGAAGTGATCCACCTCGGCGTCGAACAGCTAATTCCTATCCCGGACCGCCCGCCTGTCGCACCGCCAGGGATCGAGCAGATCGCAGGCGCGCCTTTCGTGCTCTGCCTCGGTACGAACTTCAGTCACAAGAACCGCGTATTCGCGATCAGGCTGCTCGCCGCGCTTCGCGAACTGGGCTGGGATGGCTGGCTCGTCTTCGCCGGCCCGCACGCAGCGTCCGGAACCTCAGAAGACGCGGAGCAGGCCGAGCTCGACGCTGACCCTGGCAACGCCGTTCGCGTGGTCGACCTCGGGCCGGTCGAAGAAGCCGAGAAGCTCTGGCTGCTGGCGAATACCGCGGCGGTCATCTACCCGACGACTCACGAGGGCTTTGGGCTCGTCCCGTTCGAAGCCGCCGCCGCAGGGGCTCCATCCATCTTCGCCTCACACACCTCACTGGCCGAACTCTTCCCGCAGGAGCTCGCGGTGATCACAGCGTGGGATGAAAAGGAAACAGCTAGAGCGACACTTCCGCTACTAACGGCAGGGCCAGAGCGCGAGCAGCAGGTGTCAGCAGTCCTGGCAGCCGGCGCAGCGCTGACATGGCCGGCCTACGGCGCGAACCTGCTCGACGCTTACCGGGCGATGCTGGAGCTGCCCAGCTCGGCGTACTCGCTGCTGACGCGCCAAGGGCAGGGAGCCGTCTCGCGCGAGGGGTACTGGCTGGTCGGGCCCGAAGGGTTGCTCGAGACGCGTTATGAGCGGCCGCTGCTCGCAATCTCCAGCCGTCCCGCACTGGCCTTCATCTTCCTTCGGCCGCTCGAGTGGGGTTACCGGGCGATGTACACGATAAGTCGCCTGCTGCGGCCGGGGAAGGGAGCGCATGATCGTGAACAGGGCGATCAGCCCGCTGGACGTAGCACCGTCAAACGCTAATTAGTCGCTCTATCGTTTAGCTGATGCTTTCCGCCTTTCGCGCAAACGGCTACACAATCTCAACCGAGGCCTACCGACGTGTTGCCTACACGGCTCTGGTCGCGCTCTGGCTGATCGTGCTGACAGGCGCTGCGGTGCGCCTCACCGGCTCCGGGCTTGGCTGCCCGGATTGGCCGAAGTGTTACGGCGGCGTCATCGCACCAAATCAGCTCCACGCTTGGATTGAGTACGGCAACCGGCTGATCTCCGGGTTCGTTGGCTTGGCGGCAATCGCGGCCGGAATCCTTGCCTGGCGGCGCAGGCCTTTCCGCTGGGAGCTTGCGCTCTTCGGTGCGCTGCTGCCGCTCGGCGTACTGGCCCAGATTGGGCTCGGCGCGCTCACGGTTGAAAACGACCTCGCCCCGGGCTTCGTGATGGCCCACTACATCCTCTCAATGCTGATCCTCGACGCCTCCTTTGCACTGGCTTGGTGTTCTACCTACGAGCCCGGCGAACGCGAGCGCTCGACAGACAGGCTCGGCGTTTGGGCTGTCCGCTGCCTGCTGCCGATCGGCGCGTTGACGATCGCCGTCGGCACCGCCGTTACTGCTGCTGGCCCGCACGCCGGCGGCGCCGGAACCGGCGACGTGATCAAGCGGCTCGACTTCCGAGGCGCCGACACGCTCTCTTGGCTCGCGAATCGCCATGGCACGCTGGCAATATTCTTCCTGCTCAGCGTGGTCGCCGTGACGCTGCTGCTGATGCGCCCCGGCGGCGACCGCCGAGCGGTGCGGCCGCTGACCGTCTTGATCGGGCTGCTGATCACGCAGGCTGCACTCGGGATCACGCAGTACAACCTTGAGCTTCCCGCCGAGCTGGTCTGGCTGCACGTGCTGCTGGCGACGATCGTCTGGCTGACGATGCTGTGGTCGGTTGGGCGGGCTGGACGGCTGGCCAGCCGCACCGCGTGAACGGTCGGGCGAGCAGCACATCCGCCTCGATACCGGCGATCGTTGTGCGAGCATAGGTCGATGCCCGAGCGGACGACCTCTGTGCCTGCCGTAGTTGTCAGGGACGTTTCGAAGACCTTTCAGATCCCGCGAGATCAAGTGCACACTCTCAAGGAGCGCGCCCTCCACCCCTTCCGGCGCGCTGCGCATCACGAGTTCGCCGCGCTCAGAGGAGTCAGCTTCGAGGTTCCCAAGGGTGGCTTCTTCGGCATCGTTGGTCGCAACGGTTCAGGGAAGTCGACGCTGCTGAAATGCCTGGCCGGTATCTACGGAGCCGACGGCGGCGCGATTCACATCGACGGCCAGGTATCAACCTTCATCGAGCTTGGGGTTGGCTTCAATCCAGATTTAGCCGCGCGCGACAACGTCACTCTGAACGCAGCGATGCTCGGACTGTCGAGGCGCGAGGCAAAAAAAAGGTTCGACGCGGTGATCGACTTTGCCGAGCTTCAAGAATTCACCGAGCTGAAGCTGAAGAACTACTCGTCCGGAATGATGGTCCGCCTGGCTTTCGCCGTGATGATCGAGATTGACTCTGACGTGCTACTGATCGATGAGATCCTCGCGGTCGGCGATGCGGCTTTCCAGCAGAAATGTGCCGATAAGTTCGCGAAAATTCGCAAGAGCAACAGAACCGTGCTGCTCGTCACCCACGATATGGGGGCCGTTCAGCGCTTCTGTGATGAAGCGCTGCTCCTTGAACACGGGCGAGTCGTCGCATCGGGTGATCCGCGCGAAGTTAGTGACGACTACCTGAACCTCAACTTCTCCGAAGCCGCAAGGGAGCGCGCGACCGCAACCGACCCTTCTGAGGACCAGGGTGCAAGCGTTGGCGACGGCCGAGCCGTAATCGAAGGCGTCCGGTTCGACCTTCCCGAGCTTGGGGAGGCCGCGACCGTGCTGCCAAACGGCGCGCGAACAGCATTCTCAATGAGGGTTCGATTTACGTCCGACGTCAAGGATCCAATCTTTTCGGTTGTGCTCCACAACCCGGTCGGCCTGGCGTTGCTGACGGCATCTTCAGGCTTGGACGATGAGCCAGCCGGCGACTTCAAGTCCGGCGACGTTGTTACGTGGACGGTCAACTTCAACAACATCCTTGGTCCCGACCGCTACACCGTTACCCCGTGGGTCATGGTTGGCGGGGGCGAACTGCTGGCGTTGCGCGAGAAGCTTTCAAGCGTTGTTGTCACGCGTTCCGTCCCGACGGGAGCGCTGATCGACGTTCCGTTCGAGCAGAGTCTTCAGCGCGAACTAACGCTCGACGCCGAGCAGGAGAAAACCCAGTGATCGGTGTCGACGGACCTGCGTCGCGTGCAGTCACCCCGGTCGGCCGAGAGGTCACAGGACCGACTGCGATGGGCAGCGACCCACGGCGGTTCTGGCACCTCGCCTGGACGCTGGCGACGACGGAGTTCAAACTGCGCTTCTTTGGTTCCGTGCTTGGCTACTTCTGGCAGTTGATGCGGCCTTTGTTGCTGTTCGCGATTCTCTATGCCGTCTTCGTTGGTATTCTCGACACCGGCGGCGACCAGCCATTCTTTGGTGTTGCGCTGCTACTCGGCATCGTCGTCTTTCAGTTCTTCGCCGACAGCACCGGGGCGTCTATCAAGTCGCTGATACAGCGTGAGAACCTCGTGCGAAAGATCGACTTCCCGCCTGCGGCAATCCCCGTTTCCTGTGTTCTGCAGGCACTCTTTAACTTTGGCCTCAACCTAATCCCCGTCTTCATCTTCCTCTTCGCTGCCGGTGGCAAGTTCTACTGGCGCTGGTTTGAGTTGCCATTGATCTTGGCGATGCTGATCGTCTTCGTTACTGGGCTGTCGCTGCTGCTCTCAGCCCTGTTTGTGAGCTTCAGGGACGTCGAACCGATCTGGGAAGTCGTATCGCAAGCTCTCTTCTACGGCACACCAATCCTCTACCCACTGTCGCTCGTTATCGACAAGGTCAGCCTGACCGCAGCCCAGATCATGCTTGCCAACCCGCTTGCGGCTGCGATTCAACAGCTTCGCCACGCAGTTGTTGACCCCGCCTACCAGAGCCCAGGCCAGATATTCGGTTCAACTGCCGGGGACCTAATACCGATAGGCGTCTCAGTCCTCACCTTCATCGTCGGAGCGCTCTACTTCCGCCGCATGGCGCCGCTGATAGCGGAGCGGCTCTAAGCGTCCTCAGCGGCGAATACGAACGGCAGCGGTTCGGCCAATTCACTCAACGCTGGTGCTTCAAGGTCGCGCTCTGAGACCGAGATCTCATCAACGCTCAGGGGCCACTCAATCCCAATCTCGGCGTCGTTCCAAGCAATCCCCCGCTCTACGGCAGGGTCGTAGTAGGCCGACTGCTTGTAGATCACGTCAGCCACCTCGCTCAGCACACAGAATCCATGCGCGATGCCTACAGGGAGGTAGAGAACCTGCATGTTCTGGTCGCTCAGCGCGAAGCCTTCCCAGCTTCCGTAGGTCGGAGAACCGAGCCGCAGATCGACGGCAACGTCCCAAATTTCTCCCCTTCCACAGCGGACGAGCTTGGAAGAGCCGGCACCGATCGCGTAGTGAAGTCCTCGAACTACGCCCCGAGTCGAGCGCGAGTGGTTGTCCTGAACAAAATCCTCGCTGATCCCGTGCATGCTTAGGCCCTCGGCGCGAAACGTTTCACAAAAGAAACCACGATCGTCGTCGAAAATACGCGGCTGCAGCAGCAGAACGCCAGGAAGGCTTGTCGGTTTGATCTCCACAACGGAAGAGACTAGAGATGGCCGCAAGCGGGCGACCGTTGCCGCAGAAGTAGACGGGTACGGTTACGCCTGATGGCACGCGCCCTAATTACAGGCATCACCGGTCAAGACGGCTCATACCTCGCTGAACTGCTGCTCGAAAAGGGCTACGAGGTTCACGGCATGGTCCGGCGCTCGTCGACCGAAACGTTTGAGCGGATCGAACAGATCCGCGACAAGGTGACGCTCCACCAAGGTGACCTGCTGGATCAGCGATCCCTAGTTGACGCGCTGCGCGCCAGCAAGCCGGATGAGATCTACAACCTTGCCGCGATGAGCTTTGTCGCCGCCTCTTGGGTGCAGCCGACGCTGACAGCCGAGTTCACCGGTGTGGGCGTGACGCGGATGCTGGAGGCGATGCGTGAGGTCTGCCCCGAGGCACGCTTCTACCAAGCGTCCTCCAGCGAGATGTACGGCAAGGTGCTGGAGGTTCCGCAGACGGAGACGACGCCGTTCTACCCTCGCTCGCCATACGGAGTAGCGAAGACCTATGGCCATTTCATCACCGTTAACTACCGCGAGTCATATGACCTCTTTGCTGCCGGCGGGATTCTCTTTAACCATGAGTCGCCGCGCCGCGGCTTGGAGTTCGTAACGCGCAAAATCACTTGGCACGCTGCGGCGATCAAGCTTGGCCTTATAGACAAGCTTGCGCTCGGCAACCTCGACGCTGAGCGCGACTGGGGCTACGCGAAAGATTACGTCGAAGCAATGTGGCTGATGCTTCAGCAGGACACGGCCGATGACTACGTGATCGCGACCAACCAGACGAACTCTGTGCGCGAATGCGTTGAGGTGGCCTTCGATGAAGCCGGCCTCGGTAGCTTCGAGCCGTACGTCGAACTTGACCAGCAGTTCGTGCGCCCGGCAGAGGTGGACCAGCTGATCGGTGACTACGGAAAGGCCGAGCGCGAGCTCGGCTGGACGCCAAAGACGAGCTTTGAAGAGCTGATCCGGCTGATGGTTCGCGCTGACCTCGAGCTGCTCTCCAGCTAGCTGGCGCTGCGCAGCTCGGCGAGGTCGGTCTCGACCATCTCGGCGATCATCTGCTCGAAACTGATCTGCCGCTTCCACCCGAGCTCGCGCTCGGCGCGAGAAGCGTCGCCGACCGGGGCGACCGGCTCCGGCGGGCGGAGGAAGGCCGGATCAACACGGATGCTGCCATCGACCCGATCAGAGACCCCGGCCGCAGCGAAGGCCGCCTGGACTAGCTCCCCGACCGTGCGCCCCTGGCCACTCGCAAGCACGTAATCGCTCGGCTTCTCGGCGCGCATCGCGAGCACGATTGCTCCGACGATGTCGCGGGCGTCCGACCAGTCACGCACTGCCGTGAGGTCGCCGAGCACTAGCTCATCCTGCTGCCCGAGTGCGATCGCAGCAGCGCCGCGCGTGACCTTGCGTGGCAGGAAGTGCGGTGGCCGGCGCGGCGACTCATGGTTGTAAAGAATCCCACCGCAGGCGAAGAGGCCGTGGTGCTCGCGCATTGTTCGAACCAATCCCAGCGCGGCGAGCTTGGCGACCCCGTAGGGCGAACGTGGCCGCATCGCTGAATCCTCGTTCTGAGGGCTGACGTTGGTGTCGCCAAAGACCTCGGCTGATGCGGAGACCCAAACCTTCGGCCGCGTGGTCGTCTCGAGCGCAGCGGCAAGTATCTCCGAGGTTGAGCCCACGATCGCCGCCATCGTGGAGCTTGGGTCTTCCCACGAGTCGGGAACGAAGGTTGGCGCTGCGAGGTGGTAGATCTGATCGGCTCCGCTGGCCGCGATCGCGCTGCGCAGCGAACCTTCCTCAAGTAGATCGCCTTGTATGTATTCGATCTGGCCTGCAATCTCGGCCAGGTTGCGCGCCTCGGATGCGCTTGCCGCCAGGTCGAAGCCGACCACGTCGTAGCCGTCGGCGAGTAGGCGCTCAGCCAGATACGAGCCGTCCTGCCCGGCGATTCCGGTGATTAGTGCGCGCGCCATTGATGGCAGCCTAGAGCGCCCGCCCGCGATCGTGCGGGATCGATCGGCCGCTGCGATACTTGCGCTGATGGTCGACATCACGAACCAGAAAAGTCGCACGAGCGGCAAGCGGCCTGATCTGCGTGCGGAGGTCGTCGAGATTCTCGGCGTGCCGATCACACTTACCAACTACGGCCAAGTGCTCGACTGGATCGACGATGCAATTGCTGTCGGCCACCGCGGTTACATCTGCGTCGCTCCAGTTCACCTGGTGATGCTGGTTCAAGATGACGAGGAGCTTGCTATTGCAGTCAATGGAGCCGATTTCGTCGTGCCGGACGGCCAGCCCCTCGTTTGGTCGGCAAGCGCACTAGGAGGCAAGGGCGCGAGCCGCGTCTACGGGCCCGATCTGATGATTGAAACCTGCCGGCGGGCATCCGAGACTGGCGCTCCGATCTACCTATTTGGCGGCCGCGACACCGCCGCGCTGGCACTACTGCAGACGACGCTTGGAGAACGCTTCCCCGGACTGAACATTGTGGGCGCCGAGGCGGTTCCGTTTCGCCCCGCAACCGCCGAGGAGGAGGCTTCCTCGATCGAGAGGATCAATGCCAGCGGAGCTGAGATCGTCTGGGTCGGGACCGGCCAGCCGAGGCAAGAGCTCTGGATGGCCCGAATGCGCTCGCGCCTTGACGCCTCGGTCCTTGTAGGCGTTGGCGCGGCGTTTGATTTTCACGCGGGACTGATCCCACAAGCACCAACGGTCATGCAGGAGGCCGGGTTGGAATGGCTGTTCCGCTTGATTCAAGAACCACGACGGCTATGGCGGCGTTACTTGATCTATAACCCACGCTTCATCTCACAATTCATGCGCCAATTACGGGCGCGGAATTAACTACCGTCGCGCAGCGCCTCGACCGTCGCGGCGACACCTTTCTTGAGGTCTGTTGCTGCGCTGAAGCCGAGCTCGTCGCGGGCGAGCGAGACGTCGAGCGAGCTGCGTTGGAGCTCGCCTTCGCGGGCGGCAGCAAACTCTGGCTTTAGCGGCGCCTCGCCGGGCGCCGCGGCGGCGTCTATCGCTTCGATCAGCTCGAGCACGCTTGAGTCGATACCGGTGCCGACGTTGTACGGGCCGCCGGGCATTGACTGCGCGGCCGCGAGCAGGTTGGCGGCGACGATGTCATCAACGAAGGTGTAGTCGCGGCGCGCGCTTCCGTCGCCGTAAACGGTTGGCTGCTCGCCGCTGAGCAGCCGGCCAGCGAAGATCGCGATCACGCCGGCCTCGCCGCCCGGGTCTTGGCGCGGGCCGTAGACGTTGCCGTAGCGCAACGTCACCGTTTCAAGCCCGCGCGCGCGGCCAGCCCAGGCGCAGTAGAGCTCGGCGCACTGTTTGCTCTGGCCGTAAGCGGAGACGGGTGCCGCCGCGACCGTCTCCGGCGTTGGCATCACGTCGGTCTCGCCGTAGATAGCGCCGCCGGTTGAAGTGTTGATCAGCCGCCGCGCGCCGCTTGCGTGGGCAGCTTCGAGCACGTTGATCGTGCCGACGACGTTGACCGACGCGTCGAAGGCCGGGTCGGCGAGCGAGCGGCGCACGTCCATCTGCGCGGCGAAGTGGAAGACGACTTCCGGGCGGGCGGCTTCAGAAGCGGTGGTGACGGCGTCGGCGTCGCGGATGTCGAGCTGGTGGAAGATGGCGCCGGCGGCAAGCGCGCCTTCGAGGTTCTCGATCCGCCCGGTTGAAAGGTCGTCGACGACGGCAACCTCGTCGCCGCGGGCCAGAAGCGCGTCAACGACGTTCGAGCCGATGAAACCTGCCCCTCCCGTTACCAGTGCGCGCATCGGCTGATCGTACGCGCTTCTAACCGTCGTAGACGGCGGCGAGCTTGGCGGCGACTACTGCAGGTGAGGCGATCTGTTCGATTCGCTTGGCGTTGGCAGTGCCGCGGGCTTCGTCGCCCCAGAGCTTCTCGACCGAGGCCGTGAGCGATTCGAAGCTGCCCGGGACTGAGAGGTCCTCGGCCGGAAGCAGCTCGACGAGCGCGCCGGCGCTGGTAGCGGCTACAGGCAGCGCTGCAGCCATCGCCTCGGCGGCCGAGAGGCCGAAAGTTTCAGCGAACCGTGACGGCACGACTGCCAGAGCGGCGCCGGCGCGCAGCCGCGCCAGCTCGTCGTCGGTGACGCGACCGGCAAAGGTGACGCTGGAGCCGAGCCGCGCAGCCTGCGCGCGCAGCGCGGCCTCGTCCGGGCCTTGACCGGTCAAGACGAGTGGCCGACCGGCGCGGGCACAGGCATCGATCGCAACGTCAACGCCCTTGTCGGCCGAGAGCCGCGCCGAGCAGATTGCGTACTCGCCGCTCGCTGGCGCGGCGCGCTGCGTGGCGGCAGCGACCGAGTGGGGAACCACTTCCACGCGCGCGCCCTCGAGTGGCGCGCCGAGTTCGTTCAAGCGGTTCAGCGTCGTTTGGTTGGTGACGAGCAGAACGTCGGCCTCAGCGACCATCCGCGCCGACCAAGCGCTGAGCGAACCTGCGTAGACGGCGGCCTCGGCGCGCGAGCCGCCGCGGCAGTTCAGCCGTACGCCTGGGCGCGTGTCGCGGCCGTGGCAGCGGGTGCAGTCGTTGCCGGCGGAATCGAGGCAGGTGCCGGCGGCGCAGACGAGGCGGTACTGGTGGAGAGTGAGGACGGTCCGCGCCCCGGCTTTGCGAGCGGCAGCGAGGGCGCGCCAGCCGAAGGCCGGCAGCAGGTTGTGGCCGTGGACCACTCGAGCTCCGGTGCGTGCGACCGCGCCCGCGACTTCGGCGGGATCAAGGCCGCCGCGGGCAAGCGCCAAGGCCGCTTTGCCGCCCGAAAGCGAGCTGCTGCTGCGCTGCAAAAGTTCGACCTCTTCACCCAAATACTCGGGAATTAGCCGTGAGAGGTCGTCAACTACGCGTTCTTCGCCGCCAAGCGTGCGGTATTGGTTGTGAATTAGAAGGATCACGACGCCCGGCCACGCTAGCGTCAAACGGCCATGTTGACGCCAGCCGCAATCATCGTCCCGACCCGCGGGCGCCCGCATTACCTTGATCGCGCGCTGGCCTCGATCGCGCCGCAGGCCGCGGCGCTTGGCGCCGAGCTGATCGTCGTTGACGACGGGCCGGAAATCTCAACGCGGACGGTCGCCGAAGCACACGGTGCCTCGTACATAAGTGAAGGCGCCGGCGACGGCCTCAACGCGGCGCGCAACCGTGGCATTGGCGCAAGCGACGCGGAGCTGCTGATCTTCACCGACGACGACGTAGAAGTTCATGCCGGCTGGCTGCTGGCACTGCTCGAAGGCGCCGCCGAGCAGCCCGAGCAGGTGGGAGTGTTCAGCGGCCCGATCCACGCCAGGATCGAAGACCACCGCTTTCGCGCCTGCGGCCGCGAGGGCTGGCCAATCACGACAACCGAGCTGGGGCCCAGCGACGCCGACTGCGTTTACGCCTGGGGTTCGAACATGATGATCCGCCGCAGCGCCTTTGGCGCCGTTGGCCTGTTTGATCCGCTGTTACCTGTCGGCGGCGATGAACAGGAGTGGGAGGAGCGCTGGCGAGTGAGCGGCGGGCGAATCCGCTACCTCGCCGCCGCGGCCGTTGATCATGTTCGCTGCGGCGACGATTCACGGCTCAGCTCGCTCTGCGATGCCGCTCGGGGGCGTGGCCGCGTGGCCCGGCGGTTTGATGAAGCTCGCGGAACCGCACCGTCAATCTGGGGCGAGCTTCGAGTCTTCGCGGGCTGCCTCTGGCATGGGCCGCGCAGGCTCTGCTCGATGGGGCCGGTGACCGCTGCCCACAGCTGGGGGCGGATCGAGGCAGCGATTTCGCGCAAGCCGCTCAGCGGCGCGCCGGTCATCAGCGGTGTCAATGACTTCATGTCGGGCAGTGGCGGGCAGGTCTCGGGCCGCCGCGCGAAGCTACTGGCGCTCGCCGACCGCGGAATAGATCTGCGCGAAACGCTCTCGCGCCGAGCGCTCCGGCGCGACGCCGCCGCCGCGCCGCGCCGCGGCGTGCTGGTGCTAACGATCGCCAGCGACCACGGCACCTCACTGCTTGCAGAGCAGCGCGCCGAACTTGAGCGCTCCCACCACAGCGTTGAGCTGCGCGTGGCGGCCGCCGCGGGGGCAGGAAAGTTCGAGAACCTCAACGCGCTGATCGAAGCGGCCGACCGGCGCGAATACGACTGGGTCGTCGTGCTCGACGATGACGCTGATCTGCCGCGCGGCTTCCTCGATTCATTTCTCTTCGCGGCCGAAGCGGCAGGGCTGCAGATCGCGCAGCCTGCTCACCGCCTCCACTCCCACGCCGCCTGGCCGATCACGCGCCGCCGCCGCGGCGTGCGATCGCGCCGCACAACCTTTGTTGAGATCGGCCCGGTGACGGCCTTCGCGCCGGCCGCGGCGGCAGCGCTGATCCCGTTCCCGAAGCTGCGGACCGGCTGGGGGCTCGACGCGCACTGGGCGGCGATCGCCGCCCAGCGCGGCTGGCCGATCGGAATCGTTGACGCCACGCCAGTTGGGCACACGCTGCGGCCGGTCGCCGCCGACTACCCGCGCGAGGATGCGATCGCCGAGGCTCAAGAGTTCCTTCGCGGCAGGCCCTACCTGCGCAGCGACGAAATTCGCACGGTGGGTATTCAGCGATGAAGATTGCCGTCGTCTCCGAGTTCTACCCGCGCGCCCATGACCCGGTGCTCGGGATCTGGGCGCACCGCCAGGCGCAGGCAGCGATTGCCGCTGGCGCCGAGGTGCGCGCCATCGTTCTCAACCGCGTTGTGCCACCGGCGGCGACGCCGATTTTGAGCCGCCCGGCAGCGGCGCTAAAGCTGGCGCGCCACCCATCGCGCTCGCAGATCGATGGGGTCCAAATTGATTACGTCCGCTACGCCTCGCCGCCGATGGGCCGCTCCTACGGGTCTTGGGGCAACTGGGCGGCGAAGCCACTTGGCCGCGCACTGGCGAAGCTGCGCAACGAGTTCCCGTTCGACCTAATCCACGCCCACAACGCCGTGCCGGCCGCCGACGCGGTTCTAACCGCGCGCCTGACCGATCCGCTCGTCGTCTCCGTTCACGGCGCCGACCTTTACTACACCGCGCCACGCTTCGCTGAGGGGCGCACGGCGATCGAGCGCGCCTTCGCGCAGGCGCGGCTGGTGATCGCCAACAGTGCAGGGATCGCCGACGACTGCGCCGAGCTTGGCGCCGAGCGCTGCGAAGTTGTCCACCTTGGAACCGACCTTCCCGAAGGCCGCGCGCCGCGGCCCGAGCACCCAACGCTCGTCACCGTCGCCCACCTGGCTACGCGAAAACGCCACGCCGACGTGCTGCGCGCGATCTGGGTGCTGCGCGACCGCTTTCCCGATCTGCGTTACCTGATCATCGGCGACGGGCCGGAGCGCGCCAACCTTGAGCAGCTGACCGACTCGCTGGGGCTGCGCGAGCGCGTTGAGTTCGCCGGCCAGCTCAGCAACGAGGAGGCGCTGCGGAGGGCGCGCCAGTGCTCGATCTTCGTGATGCCAAGCGTTGACGAGGCCTTCGGCGTCGCCTACATCGAAGCGATGGCCGGGTGGCTGCCGGCTATCGGCTCGGTCGGCGAGCCGGGGCCGTTTGAGATTCGCCTTTATGGCCAAGGGATGCGGATCGTGCCGCCGGCCGACGTTGAGCGCTTGGCTGAGCGGCTCGGCGAAATGCTTGAGGATCCGGCGCTAATCACCAGCCTGGGCAACCATGCGCGGGCCACGGTGGAGCGCGAGTTCAGCTGGCAGGCCTGCGGCGCGGCGACCGTCGCCGCCTACGAGAAGGCGCTCTCAACGTGACCAAGCCGGCGCTGCTTGTTACAAATCAAGTGCCGCCCGACCGCGCAGGCGCGCTGGCCGAGCTAAACAGGGCTGAGGGAATAAAGCTCGCGATCTACGACGGCAAGCAGCACCACGGCAGCGCTGGCCTTGACGACCCCGGAGTTCCGTTCATCCGCTCGAGCCAGAAAGGGATCTACCGCCTAGCGGCAAGTGGCCGCTACCGGGCCGTGATCGCCACAAGCGCCGGGCGCGTTGCGCTTCCCGCCGCCTATCTGGGCGCCCGCAGAGCCGGCGTGCCGTTCATCTACTGGACGGGAATCTGGCACAAGATCGGGACGCCCGCCCACCTTGCCGCGGCGCCGCTCGTGCACTGGATCGAATCGCATGCCGACGCCGTGATCGCCTATGGCCCACACGTTGCCGCCTACGTCGAAAGCCACGGCGCGAAGAACGTTCACGTTGCGCGCCAGCCCGTTGACGTTCAGTTCTGGGGCCAGCAGGGGCGCGCCGCCGCTTGGCGCCAGCAGCTCGGCGAGCCGTCGCTGCTTGTAGGTATCGCCGGGCGCAGCGGCGTCAACAAGGGAGTCGGTTTGGCAGTAAAGGCCTGGCAGCGCTGCGGCCTCGCATCGCAGGGCGCAATGATGGCGATCGCCGGTGACTACGACGGCGGCCGGGCCGGGCAGCCCTCGGTGCGCGCGCTCGGCAAGCTCAGCGCCGGCCAGATGCGCGACCTTTACGCCGCCGCCGACATCTGGCTCGTTCCCTCGCTGGCGACGCGCGCCTTTCGTGAGCCGTGGGGGCTGGTCGTCAACGAAGCGATGCTTCAGGGCGCCGTCGTGGTAGCCAGCGACGCAGTCGGCGCCGCCGCCGGCGGGCTCGTCAAAGACGGCGAGACGGGGCTGATTGTTGAGGCTGGAGACGAGGCAGCGCTGGCAGCGGCAATCCAAAGCCTTGAGCGCGAACCGGCGCTGCGCGAAAAGCTCGCTGCAGCGGGGCTTGAGGCCGCCGCGGATTACGACTACAAGGCTTGGGCTGCGGGCTGCACGGCGGCGCTGGAAAGCGTCTCAGCCGGGCGAAGCGCCTGCTAGCGTTCACTTTTCCGGTCGACGACGTCGGTTTCCGGTTCAGCAGTTCGCCCTTCAGCCATGAATCGCTCGCTAAAGACGACATCACTGCCGGCGAGCCTGATCGCTCTGGCACTCTTCGGCGCGCTGCTCGCTCCAACCGCAGCGCTCGCCAGCTGGGAAGACCTGCTGCAGCAGGCCTGCGGCCCGAAAGGTCAGGTGACCGGCACCTACACGCAGGCCGAATACAAAAAGGCGCTCGCGAACATCCCTGCCGACGCCGACCAGTACTCAAACTGCCGCTCAATTATCGAAGCCGCGCAGATTGCAGCCTCGACCGGTTCCGACGCGATCTCAGAGGCGCAGGCCGATTCAATCATTACGGCCGCCACCCCGGAGGAGAAGCAGGCCGTTTCAACAGCGGTAACCGAGGCATCAAAGGGCACGAATGCGAAGGTCGGTGACGTGATCGTTGACCCTGCAGCCTTCGGCACGGCGGCGACCGGCACGGCGGCGCTGAACAAACTTCCACTCTCACTAAAAATCATGCTCGTGCTGCTTGGCGCCGGCGCGCTGGCTGCGATCGGCGCCGTCCTAATCCCCCGTGTCCGCAATTACTACGCCAGTCGCTGAGCCGCTCGCGCTCCAGCTCGAAAGCGACCCGGCGGGCCGCGGGGCGCCGCTTGGCCGCGCCCTGCTGACGCTTGCCTTCGCGGCGCTCTTCTGCGCGCTCAGCTTCCACGCCCGCGGCGGCCTGCAGACGAAGACGCTGACCCACGTTGAGGTCTTCCTGATCGCGCTAGCCGGAATCCTCGGCGCGCTGGCTCTCCTCGCCGGCGCCGCTACCCGCAAACCATGGGGGCTGATGTCGATCGGCTTCTTCGCGCTGCTCGTCTTCATCACCGGCGCCTCGATCGTCTGGGCGATCGACCCCGCCGTCGCTTGGCTGGAGACGAACCGCACGTTCGCGCTGCTGGCAGCCTTCGTGATCGGCGCCGCACTGGTCCGCCTCGCCCCCGGCCAGTGGCGCTCGCTGCTCGGCGGCCTGCTGATAGCGAGCTTCGTGATCAGCATCTACGCGCTGATGACAAAGGTCTTTCCGGCCGCGCTGGCCGAAAACGAAACCTACGGCCGCCTGCGCGAACCATTCGGCTACTGGAACGCCGTCGGCCTGACCGCCGCGCTCGGCCTGCCGGCCGCCGCCTGGCTTGGCGCGCGCCGCGAAGGCCACGCCGCCACCGCCGTGCTCGCCTTCCCGCTGGTTGGAATTCTCACCGTCGCATTGATGCTCGCCTACTCGCGCGGCTCGCTGCTGGCGGCGGCGCTGGGCCTTGCCTTCTGGCTGATTCTCGTTCCACTGCGGCTGCGCTCGGCAACGGTGCTGATCGCAGGGATCGGCTTCGGCGGCCTGCTCGGCGTTTGGGCCTTCGGCCAGAGCGGCCTCAGCGCCGACCGCATTGAGCTGCCGCTGCGCAGCAACGCCGGCACCGAGCTGGGCGTGGGGCTGCTGGCGCTTGTCGTGATTCTGCTGATCATCGGGCTCCTTGCCACTTGGCTGCGTGAGAGGCGGCCATGGCCGGAGCGAACGACGCGAACTTGGGGCGCAGTGCTGTTGATCTGCCTCGCGCTGGCGCCGGTTGCGCTGGCTGCGGTGCTCGCCACCTCAGAGAAGGGATTTAGTGGCAGCATCTCAAGCGGCTGGAAGAGCCTGACCGACCCGAACGCCAAGCAGCCGCGAAACGACCCGGCGCGGCTTACCGCGATCGGTAGCGCCCGAGCGCGCTACTGGCGCGACGCAATCACGATCTTCAAATCAAAGCCTGTCCTTGGCGTAGGCGCCGGCGGCTACACGGCGGCGCGACTGATCGTCCGCAGAGACGACCTTGACGTGCTGCAAGCGCACGGCTTCATCGTCCAAACCGCCTCCGATCTTGGCATCGTGGGGCTGGCCGTGACGCTCGCGCTGCTGGCCGCTTGGCTGGCCGGCGCGTGGCGCGCCACAGGCCCCTGGCGCGGGGCGCAGCGGCGCCACTGGAGCGATCAGCGGGCGGGAATGGTGGCGCTGGCGGCCGTTGTCGTCGTCTTCGGCGTTAATTCGCTCGTCGACTGGACCTGGCTTATCCCCGGCACCGCCGTGCCAGCGCTCTTTGCCGCCGGCTGGCTGGTGGCGCGCGGGCCTCTGGGCGAGAGCATCGAGCCGGCAGGCAGGCTCCGTGACAGGCTGCGCAGCGGGCTTCGAAACCGCTGGCGCGCCGGCGGCGCAGTTCTCGCCATCGCGATCGCAGCAGTGGGCGCATGGACCGTGACGCTGCCGCAGCAGTCGACAAACCAGAGCAACGCGGCTCTCGAAGCGCTGATCGTCGGCAAGAACGCGCAGGCGCAGGATTTGGCGCGCGAAGCGGCGGTCACGAACCCGTTCTCAAACGTGCCGCTCTACACGCTGGCTGGCGCGCAGACCGCGGCCGGCGATCTTCCGGCGGCCGAGGCGACATACGAAAGCGCGGTTCAACGCCGCCCAGCGGTAATCGCTGGCTGGATCGCGCTGGCCCAGTTCCGCCTCAACGAGCAGGACGACCCGGTCGGTGCGCAGCGCGACATCAAGGCCGCGCTCTACCTCAACCCGCGCGCGCTGCAGGCGAAGGCAACCTTCCTGCTCGCCTATCGCGCCGTCAAACGCGCCGAGCAGAAGAAGAAAAAGAAGAACAAGAAGAACTGATCTTCTAGCGCGCGCGAGCGATCAGCGAGCGCCGCAGCAGCGGCGGCCCGTCGACGGCGATCACGCTGACCTGCTCGAAACCGGCGCCGCTGAGCAGTTCGCGCAGGGTGTGCGCAGTGAAGAAACGAAGGTGGTCGGAGCGCGGATCGAGACGCCGCTCGAGTGGGCCGCCAGCCAGCGCTTCGAAGGCGACCCGGAGCCGCGCATGGTTTGGCGTCGTCGCCAGCAGCATTCCACCGGCAACGAGCACGCGTTTCAGCTCGCCGAGCAGCTGCGCCACGTCAACGACGTGCTCGAGCGTTTCACCGCACCAAACGAGATCGAACGGGCCGTCGCCGAAAGGCAGCGGCGCGCCCTCTTCGCTCTTCACGAACTCGGCGCCCGGGGCAACCGTACGTGCGCGGCGGAGCGCCTCGGCCGAAGCGTCAACGCCGACCACGCTCGCACCCGCGCCAACGAGCGCGGCGCTGAAACGGCCGTCACCGCAGCCCACGTCAAGCACGCGCTGGCCTTCGATCACATCTGCAAGCAGCAGCTCGCAGCGCTCGTCAAAGCGCTCTGGCCGCGCGCCCAGCGGAACAGCGGCCCAAACCTCTTCGTGCCAATCGGCCACCTAGAAAGCGCCGCGACGGCGCAGAACGGCGGGAATCGTCTGCACGAGAATGCTGAGGTCGAGCGCCAGCGACCAGCGCTCGATGTAAAGGAAGTCAAGGTTTACGAGGTCATCGAAGTCAAGCTCCGAGCGGCCAGATACCTGCCACAGGCCGGTCATTCCTGGCAGCACGAGGTAGCGGCGGCGGTGCCAATCCTCAAGCCGCGCGTAATCGCGCTGGGGCAGCGGCCGCGGCCCGACGATCGACATCTCGCCGCGCAGCACGGTCCAAAGCTGCGGCAGCTCATCGAGCGAGAAGCGGCGCAGCAGGCGGCCGACCGGCGTGATCCGCGGGTCGCGCCGAATCTTAAAGAGCGGCCCGTCGGCCTCGTTCTCAGCCTCCAGCTCCTGCTGGCGCAGCTCAGCGCCCTCGTACATCGTGCGGAACTTAAGGCAGGCGAACGGCACGCCGGCGATCCCCGGCCGCCGTGAGCGGAACAGCACCGGCCCGCGCGAGCTGAAGCCGACGGCGAGCGCGATCAGCAGTAGCAGTGGGCTTAAGATCAGCAGGCTGAGCGCCGCGCCGGTGAGGTCGAAGAAGCGCTTCAGCGCGTAGTCGGCGCCATCAAAGACGGGGGCGCGCAGCTCAAATAGCGGCACAGCCGAGCCCGGCACGAACTCGGCCCGGCGCGCCAGCAGCTCGCTCGTTGAAGGTGCCACGCGGACGCGCACACCACGCTCGTGGCAGCGATCAACGATCTCCAGCACGCGCTGCTCACTGAAGCCTGGGTCGGCGATCACGAGCTCATCGAAGTACTGCTCGTCGAAGGCCGCATCAAGCTCGGCGGGGCCGACGATGTCAACGACCTCAACCGGGTTGGCGCGGCCCGAGCCGAGCGCCGCGGCGACCGCCTCTGCGTGCCCGCCAATGCCCACCAGCAGCGCGCTGCGACGGTAACCGGCGGCGCGCAAAATCCTTCCACTAACGCGGTCATAGAGCGCGCGCAGCGAACCGACGACCACAACAGCAAAGATCAGCGTGCCCCAGAAGATGTAGTAGCTGGAGAAGTCGCGGCCGACGATCAGCGAGTAGATCAGCGCGACCAGCGCTACGGAGAAGAGCGCCGAGACGACAGCGCCAAGGCCAGGCCGCGAGCCGCGGTCGCCGTAGAGGCCGGCGCGAGCGAAGAGCAGCAGCGTAAGCAGCACCGCGAAGACGGCGTAGTTGTAGGCCTGCGTGGCGTTGGCGCTAAAGCCAACGCTGTCAAAGAGCAGCGACTTGCTCTGCAGCGCAATAAGGATCGCGAGGTAGATCCCGACGACGTCAACAACTACAAGCGAAGCCACGCGCGCAGCGCTGCGCAGCGCGTCCATCGTCAAGATGAAAGAGAGCGGCGTTTTGCGGCGGCGCGAGTCGTGGCCGTCGGCGACGACCTCCAGCTCCGGCGGCGCCGCGAACGGGTCGCGCGGGGCACTTTTTGGCAGGCGGGGCTTCTCGGTCATCGCTCTTCTACTCGTTACAACACCGCGAGGACACGAAAGTGACGCTCGCAGGTCAGCTTGGAATACCCAGCAGCGCTTCGGCGCCGGACTCTTCGATCGTCTGCGCAAGACCTTCGCGCAATCCAACCTTCGGCTCCCACTGCAGTAGTTCCTGCGCGCGCGTGATATCTGGCTTGCGCTGCTTCGGGTCATCTGTAGGCAAAGTCTCGTAAACAATCTCCGAGCGCGAGCCTGAAACCTCGATCACGATCTGCGCCAGCTCGAGCAGCGTGAACTCATTCGGGTTGCCGATGTTGGCAGGCTGATGCTCGCCCGATTCGCTAAGGGCAATCAGCCCGCGGATCAGGTCGGTGACGAAACAGAAGGAGCGCGTCTGAGCGCCGTCGCCATAAACGGTGATCGGCCGGTCGGCGAGCGCTTGGCGCAGGAAGGTAGGAACCGCGCGGCCGTCGTGGGAGCGCATCCGCGGGCCGTAGGTGTTGAAGATCCGCACGATCGCCGTGTCAACGCCCTGCTGGCGGTGGTAGGCCATCGTCAAAGCCTCGGCGTAGCGCTTCGCTTCGTCATAAACGCCACGCGGGCCGATCGGATTTACGTGGCCCCAGTAATCCTCAGTCTGCGGGTGAACCTGCGGGTCGCCATAAACCTCGCTGGTTGATGCGAGCAGGAAGCGGGCTCGGTGTTCCTTCGCAAGGCCGAGTGTGTGGTGCGTTCCGTGCGAGCCAACCTTCAAGGTCTGCAGCGGCAGCCGTAGATAGTCGATCGGCGAGGCCGGCGAAGCAAGGTGGTAAATCGAATCGATCGGCTCCTCAATGAAGTACGGCTCGGTGATGTCGCAGTTGACGAAGCTGAACTCATCGGCGCGAATGTGCGAGATGTTCTGCAGCGAGCCGGTTTCAAGGTTGTCAACGCAGATAACGCGGTCGCCGCGGCGCAGCAACTCGTCGCAAAGATGCGAACCAAGAAAGCCTGCGCCGCCGGTAACTAGGGAAGTGGCCATCGGCCAAGAGTACGGACTTAAAGATCTCTTCGGCGGGCCGTTTCGTGCGGGCGAAAGGCCCTAGTCTCTTCCTATGACCTCAACCGCCTTTGCCGACGCAGTAAACGAACAGATCGGCCACGAATACGCCGCCCACCAGCAGTACGTAGCGATCGCCGTCTTCTACGACGCTCAGACGCTGCCCCACCTAGCGCAGTTTTTCTACAAGCAGGCGCTTGAGGAGCGCGGCCACGCGATGATGATGGTCCAGTACCTGCTCGATCAGGACGCTGGTCCAATCGTTCCTGGAATCAAACCGCCGAAGACCGACTTTGACGACATCGCCGCCCCGGTCAGCCTCGCGCTCGAGCAGGAGAAGATGGTCACCGAGCAGATCAACGCAATGGCCGCGCTGGCCCGCGACGAGGGCGACTTCGCGGGCGAGCAGTTCATCCAGTGGTTCACTAAGGAACAGGTCGAGGAGGTCTCCTCGATGTCCAACCTGCTTACCGTCGTGGAGCGGCTGATCGACAGCCCAATGCAGATCGAGGACCACCTTGCCCGCGAGATGGCCGCCGCGGGCGGCGGCGGTGACCCGACCGAGCCAGCCCAGGCCGGCGGCGCTCCCGCCTAGCGCTGCCGGCGCTTCGGGGCTGAGCCTTCAACCCGCCTGCGCTCGTCGCCTTCAAGCTCAACCTTCCAGATCGGCGCGCAGGCCTTTAGCTCGTCAATGATCTCGCGCGCGCCGGCGAACGCTTCGCCGCGGTGCGGCGCGCTGGCGGCGACGATCACGCTCGCTTCGCTCAAGGGCACCGTGCCTACGCGATGTTCGGCGGCGGCGGCGCAAAGCCCGTGGCGCTCAATTGCCGCGTCAACGATCCGCGCCATCTGCTCCAAGGCCATCTCGGCATAAACCTCATAGTCGAGCGCGTCAACCTCGCGCGTAACGCCGCAGAAGCTGACGACCGCCCCGGCGCGCGGGTCGCGGACCCGCTCCAACAGCACATCGAGCGATAGCGGCGAATCGCTGAGCGCAACGTGCGCCTGAGCGCCGCCGCCGGAGACCGGCGGGATCAACGCCAGCTCATCACCTTCGGCGAGGATAAGGTCGTCGTCTGCGTACTCGCGGTTGACGGCGAGCAGGCAGCCGCTAGCGTCGATCTGCCCGCTCAGCGCGACCAGCGCGTCAGCGACGCTGGCGCCGTCGGCCAGCTCAAGCTGCAGCGAATCGCTGCCGAAGCGTTCGCGCAGGCCTGCAAATAGTCGGACCGAAACCTCCACAGCGCGCAGCGTACGGCACAACCTCTTTTTCGATCCGGCGGTACGGTTCCCCAATGGCTTCTTCAGAGCAGGACGAGCGCCTGACAATCGCGCCGATCGTCGGCCCGGGCGACCCGCGCCGCTTCACCGATTCGGGAATTGAGATCGACGCCCTCTACAGCGAGGCCGACGTTCCGAAAGATCTTCAGCTCGGCCAGCCCGGCGACTTCCCATACACGCGCGGAGTGCACGAGCAGATGTACCGCTCGCAGCAGTGGACGATGCGCCAGTACGCCGGCTACGCCAGCGCGAAAGAGTCAAACGAGCGCTACCGCTACCTGCTCTCGCGAGGTGGCACCGGCCTTTCGATGGCCTTCGACCTGCCAACCCAGCTCGGCCTCGACTCCGACAACGCGCTCTGCGAAGGCGAAGTTGGCCGCACCGGCGTGGCGATCGACACGATCGACGACATGCGCACCGCGTTCGATCAAATCCCGCTCGATCAGGTTTCAACTTCGATGACGATCAACGCGCCGGCCTCGGTGCTGCTGATGCTCTACGACCTAGTCGCAGAGGAGCAGGGCGTGCCGAGCGAGAAGCTGCGCGGCACGGTTCAGAACGACATCCTCAAGGAGTACATCGCGCGCGGCAACTACATCTACCCGCCCGAGGCTTCGATGCGGCTCACGACCGACGTCTTCTCCTACTGCGCCGAAAAGATTCCAAAGTGGAACACGATCTCGATCTCCGGCTACCACTTCCGCGAAAAGGGCTGCTCGGCAGTTCAGGAGGTCGCCTTCACGCTCTCGACGGGGATTGCCTATGTGCAGGCAGCGATCGACCGTGGCCTGGACGTAAACGACTTTGCGCCACGCCTAGCCTTCTTCTTCAACGGCCACAACAACGTCTTCCAGGAGGTCGCAAAGTTCCGCGCCGCGCGAACGATGTGGGCGCAGATCATGAAGGAGCGCTTTGGCGCGACCAACCCGAAGGCGATGATGCTGCGCTTCCACACTCAGACCGGCGGCGTCACGCTGACCGCGCAGCAGCCGGAAAACAACATTGTCCGCGTAGCGCTGCAAGGCTTCGCCGCCGTCTGCGGCGGCACGCAGTCGCTTCACACAAACGGTTTTGATGAGGCGCTGGCGCTGCCGAGCGAGCAGGCCGCAAAGACGGCTCTGCGCACGCAGCAGATCATCGCCGCCGAATCGGGCGCCGCCGACACCGTTGATCCGTTCGCCGGCTCCTACTACGTTGAATCACTGACGGCAGAGATCGAAAGCCGCTCGGCTGAGCTGATCGCGAAGGTTGATGAGCTCGGCGGCGCCGTTCACGCGATCGAGTTCATCACGGCCGAGATTGACGAATCGGCTTGGGGCTACCAAGAGCGCTACCGGACAAAGCAGGACATCGTCGTCGGCGTCAACGAATACATCGAGGAGCAGATCGAAGTTCCCGGCCTGCTGCGCGTTGATCCAGAATCGGAGCGCGAGCAGCTCGATCGCCTAGCGGCGTTCAAAGCCGATCGTGACCAGGAGCTAGTTGCGACCAGGCTCGAAGAGCTGCGCGAAGTGGCACGCGGCGACGCGAACTTGATACCAGCGATCCGCGCCGCGCTGAAGGATCGCTGCTCGATGGGCGAGGTTTGCGGTGCAATGAGGGACGTTTTCGGCGGCTACAAACCGGGCTTCTAGCTCCAAGCTCCTAAGATCCTCAAATGGTGGCGCTGCGCGTATACGACTTTGTGCTTTGGATTCAAGTTGCCGCGATGGTTATCGCCTTCGGTGCGCCGTTTCTCTATCCAGTAATTTTGGCCCGCGTGACAAACGCCAACCCGGAGGCGCTGCCCGGCCTTTACAGCGCAATTATTTACGCCGGGCGCAGCTTGATTACCGTCGCTTACCTTGTGCTCCTACTCGCCTGCGCCTACCTCGCTAGCGCCGCCAGTCTGTGGGGTGAGCACTGGGTCGCGGGAGCAATCGTCATTTTGGTCGTTCTAATCGGTCTCAGCCACGTCCTCGCGCTGCCGACTGCGAAGAAGCTGAGCGCAATGGCAGCAAAGGAGCTGGGAGCTCGAGCCGGCAGCGGATCGGTCACCTTCTCGGCCGAATACGAAAAGGCTTATCGCAAGCTCAACATTGTCTTCCTGGCGGCGAACGTTTTGGTCTTGATTGCGCTCTACCTGATGATCGCCCAGCCGGTATAGCCCTGAGGTAGCGCGGGCGCGGCGTTGCAGAGCCCGTTTTCGGCAGGAATGGCCTCTCCAGAAGGGAAGGGCGTACGACGATGTCAGCGCACCGTGCAGAGCGCAGGCTTGTTAAGTCTTCGCCGGAGCTTTGGGCCGGGGTCAGCGATCAGGATTCGCTCGGCCACTACCTCCATGCCTTTGGTGAGATCCGCATAACCGGGACCGATCCCGATACCACCGTCGCCTGGGAGGGCGATCAAGTTAGCGGCACGGTGGCGATCGCAGCGGCCGGTTGGGGAACGAAGGTGACGCTGACGGTCGAGGTCGAGGATCGCCCGGCCGCCGCTACCGCTCCGCCCACGCCCGGTGCAAAGGTGACCGCCACGCCGCAGCCGGCCGCCACGCCAGTCCAAACGCCGCAGCCGGCCGCAGCGCCAGCGCCAACGGCCGCGAAACCGGCCAAACAGGGATTCTTCGCGTGCCTGTTCGATTTCGGGCCATCGATCCCCGATCCGCCGCGGCAGGCCACCGCGAGCGACGAGCCAGCGCCTGACCCAACGCCAGAACCTGAGGCAGCGCCCGAAGCTGCGCCTGAGCCGATGCCCGACCCGATCGTCGTGCCTGAAGTTGAGCCAGAGGTCAGCACCGAAGCTCCTGAACCGGCTCCGATCAGCGCCGAATCAATCGACGCGATCCTCGAGGGGGTACTCGACGACCTTGGCGCCGCGCACCACCGCCCCTTCTCGCGCTCATAAGCGCAACGCTGGCCGCAGGCCCTGCCGCCCTGCCCAGCATCTAGACTGGTGCGCCTAATGGCGAGCGCATCTGAGTCAGAAGATTTCACCGCAAAGCTGGCGCTGCTCGGCGAGATGCGCGAGCTGGCGATGCACTCATCGCCCGAAGCCGAGGCCAAGCAGCATGACCGTGGTAAATACACGGCGCGCGAGCGGATTGAGAAGCTGCTCGACGAAGGCTCGTTCGATGAACTCGACACCTTCATGCGCCACCGCACCTACGACTTCAACATGCAGGAGAACCGCCCTTGGGGCGACGCCGTAGTAACCGGCCATGGCACGATCGACGGGCGCCGCGTCTGCGTCTTCAGCCAAGACTTCACCGTCTTCGGCGGCTCGCTCGGCGAAGTAATGGCAGAGAAGATGTGCAAGGTGATGGATCTTGCGGCGAAGATCGGCTGCCCTGTAATTGGCATCAACGACTCCGGCGGCGCGCGGATTCAGGAGGGCGTCGTTTCGCTCGGCGCTTACGGCGACGTATTCGTGCGCAACGTGAGGTGCTCGGGCGTGATTCCGCAGATCAGCCTGATCATGGGGCCATG
>SXGR01089121.1_pt1 | contig 125113 bp, 124 predicted proteins | sample 3174711 | NCBI WGS metagenome assembly SXGR01 (sample SAMN11356860, study PRJNA531348) | freshwater metagenome | isolation source: freshwater sample F1-60 | place: China: Fuxian Lake, Yuxi | collected 2017-12-25 | reverse complement strand
TTCAAGTCTCTCCTCCGGCACAGCGAACAAAGTGAGCGCTGACGGAGAGGAAGCGTGGGACGCTTCCGTGAGAGACTTGAAAAGCTTATCCCATATCGAGTCTTCGAGATGGGAAAGCACCTGGCTATACAGTAGCCAAGTCTCCTTTTGCTAATTTACCAGCTCAGCGAATCTAGATTTTCATGATTTCCAACCCCCCAAAGGTTTTAGCTGTCCTCGGCCCCACCGCCTCCGGAAAAAGCGCGCTCGCGGTTACACTCGCGCGCCGTTTCAACGGTGAGATTATCTCCGCCGACTCTCGCCAAGTATACAAAGGACTCAACATTGGCACGGGCAAAATCACCAAGAAAGAAATGCTGGGTGTCCCTCACCATTTGCTTGACGTTGCGAGTCCAAAGCGACGTTTTTCAGTCATAGAATATCAAAACCTCGCCCGCCAAAAAATCGGAGAAGTTTTGTCTAAAGGTCGCCTCCCCATCCTTGTCGGCGGAACCGGTTTTTATATTGAAGCCGTTGTTGACGGAATAATCTTGCCTGACGTCCCTCCAAACAAACAGCTTCGAGCAAAACTCAAAATTAAGCCTGTGAAAACTCTGCTTGAGATGCTCGCAAAACTCGACCCCGTCCGTGCGACAACCATTGATCAAAAAAATCCTCGCCGGATAATCCGCGCCATCGAAATTGCTACAATTCTCGGAGCCGTTCCGCCAATTACAAAATCCTCACCATATAACACCCTTCCAATCGGCCTTACCTTGCCACCCGAGGAATTGCAAAAGAGAATCGCTACGCGCCTCCACGCACGACTCAAGATGGGAATGATTGCTGAAGCAAAAAACCTTCACATCAACGGCCTTTCTTGGAAACGCATGAACGAACTCGGCCTTGAATATCGCTATCTCGCTTTTCACCTCCAAGGGAAAATCACGGGGGGAGAAATGGTTACCAAACTCCAAACCGAAATCTGGCGCTACGCCAAACGTCAAATGACGTGGTTCAAGCGCGACAAACGTATCAAGTGGTTCAAACCAACCGAGAAAGTAAAAATTCAGAAAGAAATGCATCGATTTTTGAGTAAATAAAGTTTGACCTCGTCCTAATAAAGCTTAAGTAATGCAGGCGTAGAAGCCTCCAATGTCTTATCGAGCATCTCCGCCGCCCATGAAATTTATTGTAAATAAACTCCAAAAGTAAGCACGCTTTTGTTTACAATAAAAAACTGTTAGGATACTCCACAAGGGCCTGTAGTTTCAATGGTAAAACATCGGTCTCCAAAACCGAGGTTCCGAGTTCGAGTCTCGGCGGGCCCGCAAGTGAGCGAAGTGAACGCGGACCCGAAAAACTGCTGGGGAGCAGTTTTGTCCGAGACTCGAAGCCCAATTGAGCCGAGTCCGCCTCGGACGAGCCAATTGGGGTACTGAAACTGTAAGTTTCGAGTCTCGGCGGGCCCGCAAGTGAGCGAAGCGACAGCGTATCTACGTAAGTAAAAACTGTACGATATATCGTACAGTTTTTACTTACTCTTTTATTGTGACTGAGGATAATACCCCGTCCGCTCGGCGGGGATTAGGACGAGGCCAAACTTTATTTCTTCACTTCCTTATGTGGCAAATGCTTCTTGCACCAGTTGCACCACTTTTTAAGTTCGATTTTTCGCTCAACAAGCTTTTTGTTCTTTTCAGACCAATAATTAGTCCGTTTGCACTTGGAGCAGTTGAGTTTTATTAGGCGTTCTTGGCTCATATATGTATGTTAAAATGTCCCAGTACTATAGCCCATTAGCCTCAAAAAGGCAAATTTAGAGATACAATCTCTTTATAAGGGGATTTAATCTGGTAACAATCTCATACCACGAGGAATCCGAGAGATACGCCACGTCCTCAGCGGAAATTGTAAGCTCTCCCTGCTTACCTATCAAAACCACTTCGTCTTCAAGGGACACCTCGGTAATACCGGTAATGTCTATGGTAATCATATCCATGCTAACCCGACCGATAATTTTGGCCCGATGTCCGTTGACCAAAACGTGTCCCACACTCGAAAGACTGCGGGGGAAACCGTGCCAGTACCCAATCGGGCACACCGCTAAAGTAGAATCTTGTGCAACTTGTTCTGTAAGATCGTAACCTACCCTGCTTCCTTTCGGGATTTTTTTAATTTCTCCGATAATAGTTTTCCAAGAGAGCACGGGCTGCAATTTTATTTTACCACTGAAAAAAGCTTCCACTTCCTTTGCCGGCCATAGACCGTAGAGTCCGATACCAACGCGCACCATATCAAAATGAGACTCTGGGAAAAGCATCGTACCTGCTGTCGCCGCCGCGTGATTAATTGTGTTAAAACCTGCTTTTTTAAATGCATCAATCCATATTTTAAATTCCACCATTTGAGCCTTCGTATCTTGAGGAAACGCCGGATTCTTGGCCGCCGCGAAGTGAGTGTACAGTCCTTCGACAATAAGTTTTGAGTTCTTAGTTTTTAGTTTTGAGGTCAAGGTTTTTTGTTGCTCCAACAAGAAACCTTGGCGATGCATTCCCGTATCAACTTTAACATGAATTTTTAGAGGCTTTGGGAAAGAACATTTTTCTATAGCTTCCACTGTTTCAAAACTTGAAACTGTCAAAGAAATATCAGCTTCAACGGCCGCAGGAATCATGTCGTGCAGAGTGTAACCCAAAACAAGAATAGGGGCTTTGATACCGTTTTTTCTCAAAGCAAGCGCCTCCACAATCGAGTCTACACCAAAGAAATCCGCGCCGAGCATTTCGGCTTCTTTCGCAAAATCCAGAAGACTGTGACCGTAGGCGTTTGATTTGACTACCACCATGAGCTTGGTCTTGGGAGAAATGAGTGACCGAAAAACCTCGACATTGCTTTTTATAGCCTCACGCCGTACCTCTATCCATGTTCGTAAACCCGATGTTTCGCCTTTCATACGGAGGAGTATAGCTTAAAACGCCATAAAAGAAAGCCGGGGACGGGTCATTTATTGTATCTATGGAGCACCCCGATGGCCTTCCCGTGAATATAGAGAGGAGTCAAACTTTATTTCTCAAGTTTCAAGCCAAGCTCTTTCAACTGTTTGGCACTAGGCTCGGAGGGAGCGCTCATCATTAGGTCACGTCCTTCACCGGTTTTAGGGAATGCGATAACCTCGCGGATGTTTGGCTCTCCCATAAGAATCATCACGATACGATCAATACCCGGAGCGAAACCTCCGTGCGGAGGCGCGCCGTATTTGAAAGCTTCAAGCATGTGAGCGAATTTCTTTTGCTGTTCTTCTTCGCTGACACCTAAAAGCTCGAATACTTTTTTCTGCATGTCCGATTTATGGATTCGGATACTGCCGGATGAAAGTTCGTAACCATTCAAGACCAAATCGTAAGAATTGGCGCGAATCGTAAACAAGTCTTTGTCCGCGGGACCGGTCGCATTCATAAATTTGGAAACATCTTCTGTTTTGATCGAACAAAACGGATGGTGGGCGGCTTGTACTTCACCTTCATCATTCTTTTCAAACATCGGAAAGTCAACAATCCATGCAAAGGCTAGCTCATTCGGATTACTCTTATCAACCCGCAGGTCGGGCTTGTCAGTTCCATACTTTTCCATACATTCTTTGAAAGTCAGCCGAGGAAATGGCACTGTAGTAATTTTCTTTTCGGGGAAAAGCGTCGTAACCAATTCAATAAACATCGGCTCGGTAAAGCTCAAAACATCTTCCTGGTCTACAAAGGACATCTCATAGTCGAGTTGAGTAAATTCAGGCTGGCGGTCTCCACGCAAATCTTCATCTCGCATGCAACGAGCAATCTGAAAATAGCGTTCAAATCCGGCCACCATGGAAAGTTGTTTGAACTGCTGGGGAGATTGCGGAAGCGCAAAAAACTTTCCTTTCTCAATACGAGACGGCACAATGTACTCCCGCGAACCTTCAGGTGTGCCCTTCATCAAAATCGGTGTTTCAATCTCGACAAAATCATTAGCGTGCATGTACTCCCGAAAAAACGTGATGATCTTGTCACGCATACGGATATTTTTTTGAAGTCTGGGACGACGAAGGTCAAGGTAGCGGTATTTTAAACGAACATCTTCTCCAATTTCATTTCCCTCTCCACGCACGTCAATCGGCGGAGTAAGCGCTTCGTTTAAAACTTCAACCGAAAGAATCTCAAGCTCGACAGTACCATTCGGCTCGTCTTTGTTGATCATTCTCTCCGGTCGCTCGTTTACCTTTCCCGAAACTTTTAAAACCCACTCCGGTCGCACCGTGTTCGCCAGCGAGTGAGCTTCCGCGTGATTGGGCAAGGCCACCATCTGCACCTTTCCCGACACGTCTCGCAGGTCTATGAAAATAAGCTTGCCGTGGTCGCGACGAACATCCACCCATCCGGCGATGGTTATTTCTTCTCCTACCTTGCTCGGTAAATCTTTTATGTGAGTTCGGTTTTTCATAATTTAGTAGAGTTTAACTCCAATCTTCTCTCTCACCATTTCCATTTTTGCTTCCGCGCGCTCCCGGGCTTTTTCACCGCCAGATTCTATATTCTCCAAAACCTTTTTTGTATCCTTTGCGAGCGCTTCTCGCTTTTCTCGAAGAGGCGCGATGAATGAAATTAAATCCGCAATTAAAGCTTCTTTCAAGTCCTTGTACTTCCCCTTCTTTTCTTCATACAAAGCGTCGAGCGATTTCTTATCTCGAATAAGCTCATGGATGGCGTAGACGTTTTTCGGCACGTCACCACTCGAGTCCGTCACAATGGACATGACGGCTTTTTTAATCTCCTCGTCGGAGGCAAAGAGCGGAATAATGTTGTTGTAACTCTTGCTCATCTTCTGGCCGTCAACACCGGGAACGATTTTGACATTTTCAATAATGAGCGATTCGGGCAATTTGAAAGTATCGCTTGCCCCAGCGGAACCGCCTTTGGGGCCGAAAATCCGGTTGAATTTTTCGGCGGTATCTCGAGCGTATTCCACATGCTGTTTTTGGTCAGCTCCTACCGGCACTACATCGGCATCATAGAGCAAAATATCGGCGGCCATAAGCATAGGGTAGTCAAACGTACCCACATTCACTTCCCTGCCCTTGGCCACCGCGTCTTTGTACGCATGCGCACGTTCGAGGTAAGGCATGGTAGTAATGCAATTAAAAATCCAACCGAGCTCGGTGTGGGCAGGAACGTCGGACTGCTTAAAAAGCGTAACTTTTTTCGGATCGAGGCCGATAGCAAGATAATCAAGCGCCACATCGAGAATGTTTTGACGAAGTTCTTCGGCGTTCTGAACGGTTGTGAGCGCGTGCAAATCCGCGATAAAAACGAAACTCTCATGGGAGTTCTGAAGTTCAACAAACTGGCGCATCGCGCCAAAGTAGTTGCCAATATGTGGCCTACCGGTAGGTTTTACCCCTGAAAGCAGAACCTTTTTACCTGTTTTTTCCATAAAATACGCCAATTGCGTAGGTCCTATAATATCAGAAAGAAGCCGTCGGGTAAAATTCTGGTCGTTCTAGAGTAGTGCTTGAGCAAAAAGTCCGATAGCGAGAATTCCTAAAAAGTTGAAAAAGTAAGAAAAGGGTATAAACAGGGACAACTTCGGTTTAGTAAAGCCCAATAGTCCAATGCCAAGCTCATCGGGAAGTGGAGAAGCCAGAATAAGACCGGCTATGAGAAAAGAAAACCATCGGAAGAATTGAAGTTTCCGCAACGCGTTCAAACGAATCTTTAACTTTTTACTCTCGATGACCGCGAGTAAATGCTCCGCAAATTCGTCCTTCACAAATCGAAAGATAATCAGGTCTCCCAAAACCGCTCCCGCCGCTCCTATAAGGGCGACGAGAATCACCGAATTTCCTTGGGCGATGTGTCCCAATGCCACGGCAGCAGGAGCCGTAGTAAAAATCGAGGTAAAAAACATTCCCGCGACAAACGACTCTATCAGAAAGAAGCCGCTGGCGGAATCAAGAATTGAAGAAAGAATTCCGGTCGTGACGATTCTTATCGCGAGCGCGATGCTCACTGCAATTATAAATATGTCTCGCGCCAGTAAAAACCTAGAACGCTTCTTTCTTACTGTACTTGATTTAGAATACGACATAAAAGTCTTGTGCTCATTTTACCACACTCCTCTTGTGCTCTCGGCCAGAATCGAACTGGCATCATTCCCTTCGGAGGGGAATATCCTATCCATTGAACGACGAAAGCAAGTGGATAGATTAAACTATGAAAACCCCGTGGCCGCAAGGCGGCCACGGGGTTTTCTTCCTAATTCCAAATTCCTAATTCATAATTCTTTCCCTAGATTCCTTCGCGCTTGAGTTCTTCCACCATCTTCCGTGCCTCTTTGGAGAGCTTGGTGGGTAATTTAACGTTGATACGAATCAAAAGGTCGCCACGTCTGCCCTTTTCATATGGCACGCCCTTGCCTTTAACACGCAAAATCTCTCCATGCGATATGCCTTCGGGAATCTTTACCTTGATTTCCCCATCGAGAGTTTGCAGACTATATTCCTCACCCAAGAGTGCACTCGAGAGTTTAAGTGAGAGGTCAGTTGAAAGATTTTGACCTTCTTTCACAAAGAGTGGATGTCGCTTCACATGCACCTTGATATAGAGGTCACCGGCCGTACCCGACGCTACAGCTTCGCCTGCGCCCGACAACCGTATCATTTCGCCGTCATCTATACCGGCTGGAATTGAAATTGAAACTTCCTCTTCTTTTTTAAGTACTCCCATGCCATGACAATGTGGACATCTGTCTTTGGGAACTTTACCTTTACCGTTACAGTCGCTACACGTACGAACAGTTGAAATGTTGCCCAAAAAGGAGCGTTTGGTCTCGTGCACTTTTCCCTTACCGTTACACTTATGACAGGTGTGCATTTCCGTCCCTCGCTTCGCGCCATTGCCTCCACATTCCTGACACAAAGAGGTTTTACTTAAAAGAATTTTTCGTTCGGCTCCAAAAACCGATTCGGCAAAAGAAAGTTCCACATCAATTGAAATATCACGGCCACGTTTTACCCGCTCACGCCCTCCGCCCGCGCCACCGAAAAAGTCACCGAAAATATCTCCGAGGTCAAACTCAAAACCGTTTTGAGAAAAGTCGAAACCTTGCCCACCTTGTCCGGAAAAATCGAAACCGCCAAAACCCTGCCCTGCGCCACCGGAAGGCCCTCCTCCGGCAAAAGTCTGGCCGTAAGTATCATATTCGGCGCGCTTCTTGTCATCGGAAAGCACGGAATAAGCCTCACTCACCTCTTTAAATTTGGCTTCGTTGCCATCTTTTTTGTCAGGGTGAAATTCATGCGCGAGCTTTCGAAACGCCTTTTTAATGTCGTCTTTGTTGGCACCTTTCGACACTCCCAATATGTTGTAATAATCTTTGTTAGCCATAACAGTTGCGAGATTAAAGTTTAAAGTAAATTAAAGTTAAAGATAAGTATAGGACAAAGTGTTGACTCACGACACTTGACGGTAATAGATTATAAATGTAATATGCGGGAAGTCAATAGAACTCAACCCATCCCAATTATGTTTGGACGACACGGTGAAAGCGACGTTAGTGGCGGGGGGAAAAGGGTTACCCATCAGTCACTACAAGCAGTTACTGAAGCAAGCCCGCTCAAAGTGTTCAGCAAAAATTACAAACAAGAAGCAAGACCGCCGCCGACTTCTTGTCCACAATGTGGTGGGGCAAAATCGATGTATGCCAAGGGACGTGTTTGCTTTAGGTGTGATAAAGAAAATACGAATAAAAAACTTGCTCACATCATGTTCAACACCGTCCCTACGGCCCGAAATGCTCTGAAAAGCGGTAGTATGTCCTACGGGACACACAGACATGCCCGTAAAAGCTAGCCAAACCCCGATTAAACCTCGGGGGTTTTTTATTGTAATTGCGGAGCACCCCGTCCGCCTTGCGGCGGGGATGAATCCGCAAGGAAGTAAGGAAGTATTGTATCAGCTGGCAATTTTCTACAACAAGGTTTGCCCTGTTGCCTCGCCTAATACTCCACCGAGGTTTTACGAGGGAACGGCTTGTCGCGGAGATTAGGACGAGGTCGAACTTTATTTAGAACAGCCCCGTTCGCCTTCGGCGAACGGGGCTGTTCTCTTTTCTTCCTAAAAACTACCGCCACAGACTGACCAAATTTACTAATTTGGTTTAGTCCCTTCTTTGAATTCCGCATCTCTCACATTTCCTTCCCCACCCTTACCATCATCCTTTCCGCCTTTGTCTGCGTTTTGTCCGCTACTGTCCGTGTTTGCCTGAGCCGCTTTGGCCATTATCTCCCCGATCTTTTGGAGTTCGGTCGAAAGCGCTTCGGTTGCAGATTTTATAGTCCCGAGATCGGTACTGTCCTTTGCCGTCTTGAGCAAAGCAATCTTCTCCTCAATCGTTTTAGCAGTATCTACGGGAACTTTATCCTTGCCGTCCCTCAAAGCCTTCTCTGCGGTGTAAATCAGCTGTTCAGCGCCATTCCGCGCCTCCACCGCTTCACGCTTTTTCTTGTCATCGGCATCGTGCATCTCCGCATCCTTTTTCATCTTTTCAACCTCTTCTTTTGAAAGGCCTGAACTTGCGGTAATTTTAATCGAATTGGACTTACCCGTCGTCTTATCCTTGGCGGTGACATTCAAAATACCGTTGGCGTCAATGTCGAAGGAAACTTCCACTTGTGGCATACCGCGGGGAGCCGGAGGAATTCCATCGAGAATGAAACGCCCCAGCGATTTGTTGTCGGCGGCCATAGCACGCTCACCTTGCACGATGTGAATTTCAACCGATGTTTGGTTGTCAGCGGCCGTTGAAAAGGTTTGGGATTTTGAAGTAGGAATTGTCGTATTTTTTTCGATGAGCTTGGTCGCAACCCCTCCCATAGTTTCAATACCGAAAGAAAGCGGAATAACGTCAAGCAAGAGAATATCTTTAACAGAACCTGTGAGAATTCCGCCTTGAATCGCGGCACCAACAGCCACCACTTCATCGGGATTGACTCCCATGTGAAGTTCTTTGTTAAAGAATTCTTTTACCGCCTTCTGCATGGCAGGCATACGAGTTTGACCTCCCACCATCACCACTTCGTTAACCTGCTCTTTCTTGAATGGCGAAGCCGCCATGGCTCGTTTGGTAATCTCCATAGCTTTGTCAATAAACTCCTGCGTGAGCTCTTCCAGCTTGGCGCGAGTCAAGGTAACGAGAAGGTGTTGCGGACCATCCGCACCTGACGTAATGAACGGAATGTTTACTTCGGTCTGCACGGCAGTCGAAAGTTCGATTTTGGCTTTTTCCGCCGCTTCATCAAGTCGCTGGAGTGCGAGCGCGTCTTTGCGAACATCAATACCCGACTGCTTCTGGAATTCAGCCGCAAGCCAATTGATGATTTTCTGGTCAATATCTTTCCCTCCGAGGTGAGCGTCACCGTCCGTGGATTTTACTTCAACCACATCATCTCCCACTTCAAGCACGGAAATATCAAACGTACCTCCACCGAAGTCAAAGACTACAATCTTTTCGTCTTTCTTTTTATTGAAGCCGTAGGCAAGCGCGGCGGCTGTCGGCTCGTTGATAATGCGCTTTACATCAAGACCAGCGATTTTACCGGCGTCTTTGGTCGCCTGACGCTGTGAATCGTTGAAATAGGCCGGTACGGTAATGACCGCCTCGGTAATTTTTTCGCCAAGCCGAGCTTCCGCGTCATTTTTAAGCTTGGTCAGAATCATCGCCGAAATTTCTTCCGGTCGATACCACTTATCCGCCATCTTTACCTCAATACCTCCACTTGCGGATTTCTGAACTTCAAACGGCACCGACGAACGGTCTTTCTGAACAGCCTGATCGTCAAAGGTATGCCCGATGAACCGCTTAATCTGATAAATAGTGTTCTTTGGATTGGTCACACCTTGACGCTTCGCCAAAAGCCCCACCAAACGCTCACCTGTTTTCGATTGAGCGATGATAGACGGCGTAGTACGCGCACCCTCGGCATTTTCCAATATCTTTGGCTCCCCCGCTTCCATAACAGCCACGGCGGAGTTGGTTGTTCCTAAGTCTATACCTATAATTTTGGACATAGTTTTTAGTTATTAGTTTATAGTTTTTTATAATCCAAATGCTACGAATCCTCATGCGAATGCCACGAATCACGAACAGGAAAAGCCGAATTCAGGTCGGAAAAACCTAATTCCTAATTCTAAATTCTTAATTCGCGCTTGGCGCTCTTGTAGGTTGGCTTACAAAAAATTCGAGTGTATTGAAAAATGGAGAAACGACGGAGTGGTTGTGGCGGTATAAAGTGACAGCAGGAGATTTTAAACATCCACCAGCCAAGCATAGGACTCCCTTCCCAGTTCCTAATTCATGATTTTTGATTCCCGCTTCCCCAATTGGTTTAACAGAGAGAAGTTGAAACTGTACTTCTCCTTCGCGTTCAACAACAAGAAAAACAGCCAAGACGAACTCACCAGTCTTTGCTCGGACAATTTTTCGAACAATTTTCCCTTGTGGTTTTACCGCAAGCATTTCTACTTTGTTCTTAACTTAATTCCTAATTCGTCTTCTTAAACTCACCTACCCGCACTTTCGGTGCTTTCAATACTCTATCATAAAATGAATAACCTTTGTGAAGGACAGCGATAATTTTCTGATTTTCTTTTTCGTCCAAGACTTCTCCAAACTCCACAGCCTCGTGAACCATGGGATCAAATACTTCACCTAACGGATTGAGCTCTTTTAAGCCATTTCCCTCCAAAACACCCTTGAGTTGGTTTGCAATATATTCCACTCCCGTACGCCAATTCTTGGGAACCCCTTCCCAAGCTTCTTTGTTACTAAACGCCATATTGAAGCTCTCAAGTACAGGTAAAAGCTCCTCAACCAAGCCCTCGGCGGCAAATTTCCTAAAACGCTGATTATCCTCGGCATCCCGTTTTCGGGCATTCAAAAATTCCGCCTTGTCCCTTTGCCAATTATCTAAATACTCCTGCTTTTCCTTAAGGCACACAGCAAGTTTATCCTTCAAAACCGCGACAGCTTCGCTTTCTGATTTTCCAAAACCGGACTTTTTAACGGCGGCATTCTCCGCTCCCTCCGGGTCGGTTTCGTATTGGATATCGTCGTTTTGGTTTAATTCATCTGACATAATATTTTTGAATTATAACACATAAATTTATGAAGAACAATTTTCTTCCTCTTGAGAAAATCCACTATCAAAAATCCCCTTAAGGGGATTTTTGTACCTACCTTTAACGTTTGCTCCACTGAGGAGCCTTTCGAGCTTTTTTGAGACCGAACTTGCGTCGCTCTTTGGCGCGCGGATCGCGTTTTAGAAAACCGGCTTTTTTGATTTTTTTGCGAAGTTCCTGGTCGTAAATCACCAAAGCTCGGGCTATGCCGTGACGGAGGGCTTCGGCTTGGCCGTTTGAGCCACCACCGGAAATCTTGGCTGAAATCTTAAATTTTTCGGAAAGTTTTGCGCCAGTAACAGCCTCAAGCGCGGTCAAACGGAGTTCGGCGGTTCCAAAATAAGAATCCAAGTCCTTATCGTTTACGATGCAGGAAGCTTTGGCCGCGGGAGTAATGCGAACCCGCGCCACGGCAGTCTTGCGGCGTCCAACGGTTTCTATGTATCTGGCTTTTTCTTCGGTCATAATTTCTATTATATTCTAAAATCTATTAGCTATTCCTTTACGGTCAAATTCTTCATAATCTTGGCGCGAAGCTTGTTGGAAGGAATCATTCCGTATACGGCAAGCCTGAACACTTCCGCGTAACCCTTTTTTTCCACCACGTTCTTCATGGCAGGGCTCTTCAACCCTCCCGGGTATCCTGAATAACGGTCGTAGGTCTTACCAGAAAGTTTTTTCACGTCAATATCCGCCTTGGAAGCGTTAACAATTTCAACCACGGTTTGAGTAACGGTATTGCGCGCAAAATCTACGCTATTCTTTCCGTTTAAATATACGGCGGCTTCGCTTGCCACCCGCCCCAACTTTTTGTCTTTCGCATCAATTATGTATTTCATATATTTTCTTGGCGAGTTGTTAGAAAATTTGGTTAAGTAAATTATAGTCGCTTCTCTCCTTAATTTCCTAAACAAACTCAATAACAGCCATAGCACTACCGTCACTTAAACGTCGTGGTAACTTCACAATGCGAGTATAACCTCCGGCTCTTTTTTCATACTTCGGCGCTAAAGTGTCTACAAGGACCTTCACTCCCTCGACAGAACCAAGACGAGAAGTCAAAAGACGTCGTGAAGCAAGAGTCTTGATCTTTGCCTTAGTAACAAGCTTTTCAACGAAAGGGCGGACTTCCTTAGCCTTGGCCTCAGTAGTGGTGATTTTTTTGTGCACGACAAGCGAAAGAGCGAGCGATTTTAAAAGCGCGTTTCGCTGTCCGGTTTCCCGTCCAAATTTTCTGATGTTATCGTGGTGTCTCATGGGTATATCTTGATGACTGAATCACTTATGACTGAAGACAATAAAAGTTTTGATTATTCAGCTATAAGTTATTGGTTATTTGCTACTTCAAAGTAATCCCGAAATTACCCAATATCTTTTTAATCTCTTGAACCCCTTTGCTACCCAAACCTTCGATATCAAGAATGTCCTCCTCTTTCTTGCGGGCCAAACCTCCGACCGTGCGAATATTGGCATTCGCAAGAGCATTGGCGGTACGTTGAGATAAATTCAGAGTCTCAACACGAGTTTTCAAAAATTCTGGGTCAATTTCCTTCTTGGTTCCCGCTGACTTTTCGCTTTTTTCCGTATTCGATTCAGTCTTTTCCTCCGGAGAAATTTCCTCCTTAAAGCCGACAATCGCCTTTAGCTGGGTAATCATAATCTCAATCGAGTTTTCCAAAGCCTCCTTCGGAGTAATAGTACCGTCAGTTTCAATGAAAAGCTTCAAGCGATTAAAGTCGGTACGATTGCCTACACGCATGTTTTCCACTTCATAGTTAACCCTTCTAATCGGAGTAAAGACGGCGTCAAGAGTAATCGCGCCGATGTCCACTCGGTCTTTTTGAATAACTTCTTTAGGTATGTATCCCAAACCCTTCTCCACTCGAAGCTCAATGTCGAGTTCGGCATTCTTGTCGGTAAGAGTCGCGATATGTAAATCACCGTTTAAAACCCGGGCCTGACCGGGACAAACAATGTCCGAAGCCTTAACCTCGGAGACTCCCTTTGCCTTAATCGTCAAAGTCTGAGGTTCGTCCGTAGTAAGAGCGATGCGCACTTTCTTTAAATTCAAAATCACGATAATCATATCTTCCTTCACTCCGGCCAGAGTTGAAAACTCGTGATTTACACCGGCAATTTTAACCGCTGTAATAGCAGCCCCAGGAAGAGACGACAAAATTATTCTGCGAAGAGAATTGCCGAGAGTATGGCCGTACCCCGGATACAAACCATCTATCTCATAAGTTCCCGAAAAGTTTTCTTCGGAAATAATCTTCGGCTTTGAAGGCATGAGTATTGAATGTTCCATATAACTAGTATTTATTATTTTTTAGACCTGTTGGGAATAAATAATTTAGGAAACAGCACTATACATTATAAAATGAAAATATGCAAGTTAGCGACGATAAAACTCTAAAATGGCCGCTATATCGAACAAAAGCTCGGTTTTAACAAGCTTCGGTTTTCCTTGAATCTCCCCCGCCCGTTTTTCTGGATCAAAGGAGAGCCAAGAAGGAGGAACCGCGTCCTTCAATTTCTCAACCATACCGGCAAAAATAATTTTTTTCGCGCTCGACTCGCGAATTTTAATTTTGTCGCCCAATTTGACTCCGTAAGAAGGAATGGTAACCCTAACCCCGTTAACTGTAATGTGTCCGTGAGAAACCATCTGTCTGGAGGCTTGCCTTGTAGGAGCGAGACGCATGCGGTAGATAACATTGTCCAATCTATTCTCAAGATATTCGTAAAGCGTCTCATCGGGCTTGGTTGACTTTTTGGCCAAAGCCGAAGCGACGTACTTGGCAAATTGTCTCTCGTTTACGCCATAGCTGTAACGCGCCTTCTGCTTCTCAAGCATCTGAAGAGCGAACTCGCTCTTTGCGCGGGGTCGGTCCTTTTTTTCCGAACGCCGTCCTTCCCTCAAAGCGAACTTTTGGGTTTGGGTCTTTTCGAAAATTCCGGTGCCGAGGCGACGGGCAATTTTATATTTTGGTTTGTTGATCATTGAATTGACTTATTACTTATGACTGAATGACGGAGAATTTTAGCTATCGGATAATTCAGTTATATTGTTGGACTATTTGTTCCTACACACGACGCGGTTTTGGCGGACGCGGACCGTTATGAGGAACCGGCGTGCGATCCCTTACACCGGCAAGCGCGATGCCTTTTGAAATAAATCCCCTAATGGAAGATTCACGTCCGGAACCAACCCCTTTCACCACAACTGAAACCTCCTTCATACCCATGTCTTGGGCTTTTAAAGCAAGTGCTTCGCCAACCTTGGCGGCCGCGAATGGAGTACCTTTTTTCGCCCCTTTGAAACCAAGAGAACCACTTGAAGAAGCGGCCAAAGCGTTGCCTTTCGTGTCGGTTAAAAGAAGCATCGTGTTGTTAAAAGTTGACTGAACATGCAAAACGCCTGACTCGATTTTTTTCTTCGAGGAAGTTTTGGGTGCCGAGGTGTTGCTCGTTTTGCCCGAGGCTTCTCCTTCTTTTGCTGTTCTTTTCTTTACCATAATGTTGTATCTAGGTTTGAATTATTCCTATTTGTGTATACTAAGGCTGTCCGCGTACTACTTCTTCTCCACCGCCCTTCGTCCGGTACCCATGGTCTTTCTAGTATTTCCGCGACGTGTACGCGAATTGGTTTTGGTACGCTGGCCTCGGCTAGGCAACCCCCTCATGTGCCGGGTTCCTCGATAAGCTTTAATATCTTTCAAACGTTTGATGTTACCGGCAACCTGTCTTTTGAGGTCACCCTCGATTTTGTAAGCTTCCACGATTTTTCTGATGGCATTCTCTTCCTCTACCGTCAGCTCCTTTGATCGTTTAGAAAAGGGCACTTTGGCCTTGGTCAAAATTTCCAAAGAACGAGAACGACCAATACCGTAGAGGCAGGTAAGGCCTATTTCAAGTCTCTTGTTGTCCGGAACGGTTATGCCTAAAATTCTCATTGGATACTTGATTTTTTGAAACAAACAATGCTGGGAAGAATAACAAATCCGTTTACTATTGTAAAGGCCCTTGGTAATTCACACAAAACCCGCCAGGTAACCCTTGTTATCAGGTTAGATTCTGGGCGCGAACAATGGTTGATACCTTAAAGTGTACGTCGTGCTTTAATCGACCCTGCGGGGCAGACAAGCGAAGCAAAGAAAAAAGACCTCGACAAACAAGGGTGTTATCCCTGTCGTTGCTTGTGACGAGGATTACCCGAACACACCACATACACATAGCCCTTCCTTCGGACAGTTTTGCACTTTGGACAAATTGCTTTTACGGAGGCTTTTACTTTCATAATTTGTAAAATTATTTTATATTCTCTTCGTAATTCTTCCCTTGCCTCCGTACGGGTCCAGTTCGACGAACACCTTGTCGCCGACGAGCACTCTTATGCGGTGTAACCGCATTTTGCCGGCCAGATAACAGAGAATCTCCTCTTCCGCATTTTCAAATTTGACGCGAAACATGGTGTTGGGCAGGGCTTCTACCACCACGCCCAATATCGCCGCACCTTTTTTCTGTTGATTATCCATTACTTTTGACCCAAGTATCATATCAGAAGAAACGATGGGAAGTCAATAATCGCGTTATCAGGGGGAGTATGAAAATACCCTACTCTAAAATGCGCCTTTCAAGAAAAATTAACCTTTTGGGGTTTTTCGACCGCCTTATGGTGAAGATTCATGATAAGCGTGCGCATCGCTTCAGGATGAGCCACACCCCTAAAATCGAATTTGCTTGCTTCGCTCGCCGTTTGGATATTTATATCTCCGTAACCGAACATAGTAGCGAAAAGACTGGGGACTTTGATCGTTACGTCCTGTATCATATCAAGCCGAAATTCGGAAATTTTACGATTAAAAAGACCGTTTTGTTCCACATCTACAATACGCTGGTCCGTAACAATCCAAATGTCCAGATAATAGTCCGTCCACACCAGACAAACTCCCAGCCAAAGAAACAAAAGATACCCGCTGTAACAAAACAAAAGAAATCCTTCGGTATTCCCTTTGAGAATCGCGCCTCTTTCAATCACTGAAACCACCGTTTCCCCAAACACGGCATACACGGCGAGCGGAATTACTGCGAGCACCGCATAAAAGACAAGCTCGCTTGCGAAAAAGAGCCAATGCCTGCGGATACTCTTTATATATGTTTCGCCGTTTTCAAAAGCAATCATGGTTTTTAAAATGTGGAAAAAGAAACCGCGCCAAGAAGGGCAAATAGTAACAAAACCGCGCTCACTCCTACAAAGACTGACTCCGCGATCACCGTATAGATACTTCTAAACCCGTAGCGTCGCCAATGGAAGAAAAGAACCGCGCACATTATACCTGCTATAAGTACGAGGAGAGTGAAGACAACCCACAGAAAAGACGGGGTAATCTGAATTAAAACAGGTTGTATCATAGCGTTTTCCGGTAAAAGAATTTACGCGTTTCCTCGACAAAAATAATCGAGGATGCCACAGCGATTATTATACACCATTCTGAAAGGGAGAGCGGAGTGGTATGCAAAAACTTCTGCGCGATTGGACTGTACACTGCGAAAAGTTGAAGTGAAATCACCACAAGTGTGGCCGCCACCAAAAACTTGTTTGAAAAAGGGTTCGTTCTGAAAATAGACTTGCTTTCCGAACGGCAATTCCAGGCGTTAAACCACTGAAAAACAGCCAAAACAGTAAGAGCTACGGTCCAAGCTTTCTCAAGTCCCAAGTCTTCACGGCCCAAACCGAACGCGATCTCCGAAGGAAGATACTCCTTAAACAACAGTAAAGCTCCGACCATCATGGTTACGGACATAAGAAGCATTCGGCGAGCCATCAGAGAGTCAATAAGATATTTTTTGGGCCGTTCAAAATTACCCTTAAGCAGACCCTCATCCTTAGGCTCCATGGCAAGAGACACATCAAGAAATCCGTCGGTTATAAAATTAAGCCAAATAATTTGCGCGGGCAAGATGGGGAGGGGCAAACCCAAAAACAGGGCGCCTCCTATCACCAAAACTTCTCCCATACTAGTCGAGAAAAGGTAAAGAATAACTTTCTTGATGGTCTTATAAATGCTCCTACCCTCTTCAACCGCAGAAACGATACTGCCAAAATTGTCGTCCAAGAGTACAATATCAGCCGCCTCTTTCGCCACTTCGGTACCGGCCTTTCCCATGGCCACTCCCAAGTCCGCAGCGACTAGCGAAGGCGCGTCATTAACCCCATCCCCGGTCATCGCCACGATTTCTCCCTTTGACCTATACTCCTCTATAATCCGAAGTTTGTGCTCCGGAGTAACCCGAGCGAACACCGACACGCTCATCAATTTCTGTTTCAATTCCGCCACCGGCATGGCATCAATCTCTTCTCCGGTGAGCACCAGATCACCATCTTTCCAAATCCCCGCCTCGCGACCGATGGCCTGCGCCGTAATTTTGTGGTCGCCGGTAATCATGACCACTTTAATGCCGGCGCTCAGAGCTCTATGCATCGCCTCCGGCACTTCCGGCCGAAGTGCGTCTTTAATACCGAAAAAACCTACGAACGCCAAGCCAGATATATTTTGGGGAACAAGTTCTTCCTTAAAATCAGCTCGCGTGGCAAAGGCGATAACCCGCAAACCTTCTTGAGACATTTTTAAAAACACGGATTCAATCTCCTGTCGTTCGTCGTCCGGTAAGTTAGCAATGACGCCTCCATGCCAAATGTTTCTGGAAAGCTTCAAAATAACTTCGGGTGCTCCCGCCACCGCGAGAAGCTCCGAGTCCTTTTCCTGATGCTTTGTCGCGTGATATTTCAATTTATAATCAAAAGGTATTTCCGCTACCAACGGAAATTCCTTTTCCAAATCGTCCTTGTGAAATCCTAGCTTTCGCGCAAACACGAACATTGACGCCTCGGTCGGTTCTCCGGAAGCAAACCATATCTTTCGCTTTTCCGAAAATGAAACCCTCCCGCCGGAGCAATACGCCGCTATTTTCGCGGAGAACACCAGCTCGGGGTGATTAAGCGGTTCGATCACCTGCCCGTCCAAAAAAACTTGGCCTTGCGGTTCATAACCCGCCCCGCCAACGCTAAAAAGTTTTTTGTCAACGTACACTTTTTGCACCATCATCTCGTTTCGAGTCAACGTGCCAGTTTTATCCACGGCGATAACTCTCGCTTGACCGAGCGCTTCCACGGCCTGCAGTTTTTTTATTAGGGCATTTCTTTTACCCATTCTCCACACGCCCGTAGCCAAAACCAAAGTCATAACTATAGGCAGTCCTTCGGGAATCACCGAGACCGCGAGTGACACAACAGTACCAAACATTTCTTTTACCGACTTTCCCAAAAATAGGCCTGAAGAAAATAAAAAAACACTCAAACTAGCCACCACTATGACGATGAGCCTCGAGAGGTACCGAATGTTGGCTTTCAGGGGAATTTCCGTGTCAACGGAAGCTATTTCCTTCGCAATTCTGCCTATAACCGTCTCCACGCCCGTGGCAACCACAAGCGCCCTGCCGTTGCCCGAAACGACATGCGTGCCCTTGAACACCATATTCTTTTGTTCGGCCGTGGAAAGTTCTCCCGGACCCAGTATACTTCCGATTTTGCGCACCGGTTCTGATTCTCCCGTGAGCGATGATTCATCCACTTGAAGATTGGTAGCCAGAAAAATCCGCGCGTCAGCCGGCACTTTTTGACCTTCTTGAAGAATTAAAACATCACCTCTGACAATTTCAGTATCCAAAACCACCGACTCCGTGCCGTCGCGTAGCACGGCGGCTTTGGTTTCTACGAAATTTTTGAGAGCACGGAGAGTATTTTGAGCTTTGCCTTCTTGAATCGTACCGACAAGAGCGTTGAATATAAGCACGGCCAGGATAATGGAACCATCTACCGTTTCTCCGGACAAAAAAACGACGAGACTGGCGGCAAAAAGAATGTAAATTAAAGGACTTTTAAATTGCCGGAGAAAAACCAAAAAAAGACTGTCCGGAGCCTTTTGAGGCAAAACATTGGGTCCATGTTTTAAAAGCCGGATTTCGCTTTCCTTCTGAGTCAACCCTTCCCTGTTTGTTTTAAACTCTTCAAACAGTTCAGCTTCACTTATTGAGTGCCAGGCGGTTTTTTCCATTTATGGAGTCATTTTAACCTTTACGGGAAATTTTTGCGAGAGGGTTGCTATCTTCAAAGACCGCCTCCACTATCACTTCTGTGCATCAAGAGTATTTTTCTGTTCTTTGTGCATCACAAGTATTTTTCCGTAAGTTTTGTGTATCACGGATATTTTACTCGTCGTCACGAGTAAAATTCCGCGACCCCGGCTCGCCATCGCCGTTGCTACGGCGATATGGCTCTGCCTTCCACATACACGAGAAAACCTCCAGCGGTGGAGGTTTTCTCTGTTTAGTAGACCTAGGGAAAGAATCGCCCGCGACTAAATTCTCGCCGTCGCTCAAATTTGTCTGGGCACCAGCTCATTAGTTTTTATGGTGAAAAAACATAATTCCGCTGTCCGCTTCCCCACGCGAATGAAGCAGTTCATTCGCTCTAGGTTCTCCGCTCACTTTGTTCGCTGTGGAGGTTTGGGGAGGATGTTAGAACTTTCCTCCAGCAGGATACCGAGGAAGTGAACGTAATGGTAGCACGCATTCACCGACTAGTTGAATTGATGGAACAGCCGGAATCTGAGCGAGCGGCGTGACGAGAATGGTCAGGTAGGGACACCCACCGGGACGCGTTGCCCGATGGGTTGACCGATGTAGGCGTGCGAGCTATTCGGTTAAGCAGGATAGCCCAATCTGACAAATGCAAGTTTCCAGAATTGCTGCCAGAACGTCATGGCTGACTGAAACGCCCTCAGAATCTCCCCTTTTGAATCGTTCGCCATGTGCGAGAGCGCGTTGCCGTGGGAGAGAAGGATGTGGTCGGGCTCAACATCGACGTGAATTCGCAAATAGAAATCCGATTCCAACAAATTCGCGAAACCACACAATCCAATGATGCTCCTGAAATACCCAGAAATGTCCAACGCTGGATGCTCTATCGCTGCAACATATCCCGTAGCTTCCGCAGGAGTCATTGCTGCCAGTGCGCCGTGGAATTTGCTAACTAAGGCATCGGCTTCCGGGTCGATCGCTAGGCGTCCGCCAATCTTTTTGATCAACTTTTCGAGATGAACGTAATGCGGCTGATGGCCGGGTTGCAGCATGCCGTCTTCTTCCAAATAATTTAGCATGATTTTCTTGCGGTCATTCCAATTTGGATATGATGCCGCAACGTGGAGTAGGATTTGAGGCTGCTGGCGAGAAACCGGGTACCAGAAGTTCAAGAAGTCAACCACGGCCTCAGGTGTTAGCGGTGGGTTGCTGCTCAACCATCTTAGGTAAGGATTTCTTGTGCCGTGCTCATATTCGGTGAATTCCGAGAAGTGATCGAGCAAGGCGATCGCCCGATCTTGCCTTTCCTTCAGCGAGCCGAACGGCTGCTCTGTCATGGTGTCGTTTTGTGATGTTTTCATTATTGGAGTCTCCATTGTTTTGTGCCTACTCTGTTGCTACTTGTCGGTTTTCGGCATCCCCGACTACTAAATCCACCAGTTTGTAGGTTTTCGCCCTTACTCCGGGTTTTACCCCACAGCTTTGCCCACATTTGTTGATGCAAGCCGGGACGATCTGCATCGAGTTGCGGGCAAAAACAAATTCCTCCACAATCCGCCCCTTAACCAGGTGCTCGGTAATAATACGCTCCAAAACCAAGGGTGTTGCTGAGTGGTACCAGATACCTTCCGGGTAAACTATGCAGATGGGGCCCTGTGTGCAGACCCCCAAGCAATTTGCCTTCGTCCGGAACGCGATGGGTTTGGAGCCTTCAACGCTTATTTCCCGTAGGCGGTGTTTTAAGTATTTCCAAGAGGCCGAGCCGATGTTGCTGCCGCAGCAAGTCTCCTCTCCGCAAAGGATGATGTGGCGAGCAAATGTTTCGATTCCTAGCGCTTGGCGAGCAGTCATTAGTTTTGGATTCATTCTTTTCCTCTAGTGCTTTTCCGATTACGTTTTGTCTTGTGAAACCGTTCGTGCGTCCACGAGAATGCGACTGTGGGGCCCTCTGGAGAAGGCCGAGGGTTTGCACATGCTGCATGTGCATAAAGTTTCGGTGAGCCATGGCGGAGGATTCCAAATCCGAATTCACTGCACGCCTCAAGGCTGTGGCCACAGCTTTGGGAATGGTGCGGTATCAGCAGCTTCCCACTCCACCTGACCACCGAGTCAGCAAGGCAGCCTGGGAGGGAATTTTGACTTCTCGCAATGCCCACATTGCCGGAAAACTTTGGGAAAGTCTGAACGGTGAAATCGATGCAGGTGGATTTGACCCAAATCGTAAACGGGCGAAAACTTTCGATCTCAACCGGGCTCGCGAGCTTCTGGGCACACGTGACGACTTCGTAGCACTCGCGGAGCAGCAATTCCAAAGGCAGAACTCGGCTGCTCGCTCATCAGGTGAAACCGTTCCCGCTGTGCGTCGAATTCCGGAACGGCCTTTTAAGGCAGAATGGATTCTTTTCGCGCCATTTTGTCCGAATAGATCGTTTGCAACTGAGGTTCCCCGGCAACTTGTTTTCGTGACCGAGGATAAGGAATCACGAACCTTCGGAACGCGCACAGATCCGAATGTACAACTCCGCTGGTTCCCCTGGGGAGGAGCCGTGTGGACAATCAGAAGTTTGCAAACATTTCAGAACCTTGCTGCGGCTGCAACAAAGCGAAGAGAAATGTATCGATCCATTCTGAAAGGAAACCATCTTATCCGCAAAGTGACGGATCAAATCTGCAACACAAAACCGAAATCGGGGGCCAACATCGAGATCGGTTATGTGTTGAGCATGTTTTTCCTTACGGAGCCTGGCTGGTCGTCAGAGCTAGTTCCGCACGCGCTCCAAGTCCTATCGTGTCCAAATATTCTATTGGAATTACCGGAAGTCGAAGATTGCGACCATGGGAACTTATTAAACGCATCGGCTGCCGATATCGAGGCGCGGGAACGCGATCTTCTTCAAAGAGGCGTCGAAGCAGCTGATCTTTATCTATTCAATCAACCGGGTCTTGTTACTGGATACGCTTGCTGGGCTGGCGTCGCAGCACAAATCAAAGAATCGCTACGCCCAAGAATGCTAACCGCGTGCATTTCCTTTCAACAAGAGTTACAATCTCTTTGGTGGCGTCTCCACACGCTTTGCGCGTCACAGCAGAGCGGCCAGTGCACTCCTGAAGCGGCGGAACTCGCAAAGCAGCTACGGCTTGCAGTGCAAAGAACACTTCAAGTTGGGCCAACGGAGGTTACTGCTCTCCGCTTGTTCAAGGAAGCTGTTATCCACACAAGTCGCTTCAGAGCAATAGTCGAAGCCTTTCACCAAGTTCACACGACTCAATAAATCAATTATGAAAACGGCGCTAATGGTTGTTGATATGCAGAACGGGTTCCTCAATTCCTCAACGGAGCACATTGTGGAGCACGTCAAAACACTTCTACGCGAGGCCGAGAAGCGAGGTGTCCCGACTCTTTTTACCCGTTTCGTAAACCATCCTGATAGCAGTTGGGTGAAATGGATTCGATGGTCACGCTTCATGCAAAGTCCCGAAATTGATTTAATTCCAGCACTCGCTGGCAAGACGATCAATGTGTTTGATAAGAGCACATATACTGCCTTCATTCCGGCTGTTAGCGATTTTGTGCGCACAAATGCCATTGAGCGTCTGACTATTTGCGGGATTGCAACAGATGGGTGTGTCCTGAAGACTGCTGTGGATGCATTTGAACGCGGCATCCAGCCCATTATTGTTTCTGACGCGTGTGCAAGTCACGCAGGCGCGGAAGTGCATGCTGCTGGTCTGATGTTGGCGGCTCGCTTTATCGGGAAGCGGCAGATCATTTCGCTGAAGGACCTAACCGCTTTCGGATTCGAGGCGCCCTCATTTACTGAATCTCACTGACATTGACATTTCGCGGCGCGAAGATTTGCCGTTTTCGGCAAGTATGGAGGTCTGTAGAGGACGTTAGAACTTTCCTAGAGCAGGACACTGAGGAGGTCAACGTAATGGTAGCGCGACTTCACCGACTTGTTGAGTTGGTGGAAAAGGACGCACTTGAAGAGGCTGCGTGAGGACAGTTGTCGCTAATCCACCTTTTCCAAATGCTTTGCACCAAGCTCCTTTATTGCAGGGAAGGGGTCTTGTTTCAGAGTCTCACGTCCTCCGACAATCTGCTCATTCACCGCTTCCCAAGCCTCCCCGTTTTTCAAGAATATATCGAAATTCACCGCACCTCCAGGTGTTGACCGCAAATTGAGATTATCCGTTGTTAAAAATGTTTCCATTACGATTGTTATGAACTCGATGGTCCTTCTTTTGGAGTTTTGAAGACTTTGGCCTGAATCAGGACGCTCGCAACTATGTCCAAGATCTTACTTTCTCGATCGCTAAGGGTAAAATTATACATTTTAGTATAAAGATCTTTCAATTCCTCAACGAGCCCCAGCAGCATGGATGTATGAAAGCCGTAGAGTCGTAGCGCGTTTTCCCTTTGATAACTTGGAGTAGTTGAAGCAAAGTCACCCCAAGTGGTGTTGTAACCGATGATTGATTCAAGAATCTGGTGATTAGATAAATGAGCAAGGGCACTCAGTTCCCCGTAATGTTTATTTCCTTTCCAGAAGGCGTGCTTTGCGTTTCCTACTTTACCATCTCTACGCGTTCCTGCCTTAATCTCATTGAGCAGAATAAGAGTTTCATATTCTTGCCTTATCAAACTGCCAGCTTGGAGATACAGTCCATCCAAAATACTTTTCTCACAGAGAGTAATTCCTTGGATAAAAGCGGCGGTTAAGACAAACTTACGAGCAACGCTCTCATCTGCAACTGGCACTGGCTTACCATTGTGTTCTTCTAACATGCTACCTATGACACCTAACAATAAGGCATGGGCGTCAACTAACTCGCGCATGTTTACATAGCTGTCTCTACGGTTTAATAGACAAGCTCGTTTGAAGTTCTTTGCGTAGTGCTTACCTATGCAGACGTACCCGTAGTCGATACAGTAATGCTTACTGGTTTCGAACAAGAAACGAACTGAACGACAGTGGATACACATGTGGTGCGAACACCTCCAATTGTGGAAAAGTATTGGGAGTTTGCTCAGTACTGATTTCAATCGTGTTGTAAGAGTTGTTTTCACGGTTATCCATTCTATCACGATGTTCAGTGGGAAAAAGAAAGTGCAATTGCCCCTTCAAACCCGTTGTGAAGGTACGTTACACTTCTCGTATGGAGCCCAAGACCTACGCAAGATTTACCCAAATCTTTCCGCCGAAGAACTGGTGGAAGCCGAGAGAAACTTAGAAGGATAGCTGCAACTCGTTCTCCGCATTTTTGAGCGGCGGGAAGCGGAAAGTGTGGGGTTCCCGCTAGAGTTTGGAGAACCGCCGAGAATTGATAAATGAAACCCCAGCATTTGCTGGAGTTTCATCGTATTCGAAGAGTATAGATGCGGTACTAGAGAGTTCTATTGCCTACCACCGTAGAGCACTTGAAGTCTCTCTCGTGTCTTGGGACCCACCAATCCGTACCCAGCATTACCGGCTTTTGCGAGACCGTGCTTAACCTGGAATTTCTGGACCGCCGCCGTGGTTAGCTTTCCGAACGAGTCCGTTTCTTTACCGGGCGACCCCGCGCCTGTCACAGCTATCTGAGTAGCCGCATCTCTGTTGAGGAACTGCTGTAGAAGTTTTACTTCAGGACCCGACATGCCCTCCTTTAAATCGCCGGGGAATAGTGTTTTCGGTACGGATGGTATGGAAGGCGCGGTGCCATCGGAAAACGCATACGTAAAAGGCTTTGGGTCAACGAAGTCATTTGGGAACACTGGATCGGTCATGGGTGCTACTTTTCCAACCCATTCTTTTGATGGAAGCGCTCCTCGCTGAAAAACCGGACTCTTGCGGTCACCTGCCCATATCCCAAAATGCAGATGGGTTGACTGCTTGAGGTCGCGAATCTTTCCGACAGGGTCTCCTGCGGCAAGTTTCTGTCCCACGGTTACTCCCAAATCAATATGGAGATAGCAACTACAGTAGCTGTCCGAGCCATGACCGAGTATTGCGTAGCTGCCCCAACTGATTCCTGAGGGGTCATTCCCGAGTTCGCCGGTTTTGATTACGGTTCCAGGGGCAATGGCGAACACAGGTTCACCTGGCGCTGACGGAATATCAATACCGCTGTGAATCTTTTTTGGGTTTGCGCTCCAAGGAATTCCAAAGACTTGAGAAATTCTCTGGAATTTCTTTGGAAGCGGCCATATGAATGTTACTGATGAATCTGTTGGCATAGTGTCCGGGATGGGGATTGAACCCATACACCCTTTTGTTGAGTGCCGATTCTGGGAAAATCCCGACCAGTAAAGTCAGAAGCTTTCCAAACCGGCGCGGCTACCATTACGCCACCCGGACATGGAGTCCATTGTACCACAGTTTAGAAGTGAATAACCAAAGTTCGATGTCCCCGCGGGGCTCGGAGGAACCCTCGGAATTGTGGAAATGAAAAAACGCAGCGAATGGTGGGTTTTTTCATGGACGTTCAAAGTCACAATTCTCAGCTCCTTTCGTCTTCTCAATAAGCACGAGTCTATCATCGGTACCGCGCCTCACCCATCCCCGTTCAATCAGTCCATTGAGCACTTTGAACGCGGTTCGGGTTGATTTGCCGAGTTCCCTGGCCAGTTCACGCACCGACGGAGAGCGCCCCTCGTGGACAATCGCGTTGTGCAAAAAGCGGAGGGCGTGAGCTTCCCGCTCACTGAGTTCTTCTCCTAGTTTCTGCGGCGCTTTAGGAGGATCGCTTTCGACTCCCCTCGGCTCGGTCGCGAGAATGGAATACAGACCAAGCAGGCGTTGGGCCATCGTGGCGGATTCGTCAGGAGGGAGTTTTTCAGAGAATTCCGTCTCAAAAATGTCCTGGAATTCCCGAATATCTTGAGGCGTGAGATTGAATTGCGGAACGTCAGGAACGGGCAACATCCGGGGCACGGTAACACAAAGACACTCTGGGTACAAATTAGGATAGGTGTGGAGGTTAGAACCCGAAATTCGTGTTGGAAAACAGCGAAATGACGGCCCCACCAAAGCTGTTTACCACAAATAGGAGGAAGTGTTTACTGTTTACCCGTTTCCTAACGTCTCCGCGCAATTTTCAAGTAAACACCGGAGCCGGGCACGAAAATACCGCCAAAGTGGGCGGTATTTCGCGGCGTGAAAATTTGCCGATACCGGCAATGTGGACCTAGGGGGAATCGGACCCCCACCTCGCCCATGCCATGGGCGCATAATACCATTTTACTATAGGCCCTATTTCATTAAACTTCCCGATATTATTGCAAACATTGCCCAAATTGCAAACACAGAACCTTTTCCGAGGAAAGAATCGTAGCCACTTTTTTATTGCTGAAATGTAAGCTTCTGCTACAATAATAGCCATGGCAAAGCAAAATCTTTCTACAGAACCCTATAAAGGCGTGCGGGATTTTTACCCAGAAGACATGGCCGTGCAGAACTATATTTTTTCAACATGGAAAAAGGTCTGTGAGGAGTTTCACTATCAGGAATACGCCGCTTCCCTTCTTGAACCTGCGGAACTTTACCGGAGCAAAGGAAGCGATGAAATCGTGAATGAGCAGATGTTCACCTTTACCGACCGCGGAGACCGTGAGGTGGCTCTTCGACCCGAAATGACACCCTCTCTCGCGCGCATGGTGGCGGCACAGCGAAAGTCGCTGAAGTTTCCCCTTCGCTGGTTCACGATTGCGAACTGTTTTCGCTACGAGCGCCCTCAACGTGGAAGGAAGCGCGAACACTGGCAACTCAATGCCGACGTCATGGGTATCGCGGGTGTGGAAGCTGAAGTGGAAATTATTTCCCTTGCCCACGCGATTATGAAAAAGTTCGGAGCGAAGGATGAGGATTTTGAGATTAGAATAAATAATCGTCAACTAATAAATTATCTAATATATGATATCTTTCTTAATAACCGTGATGATACTTGGAAGAAAAAATGGGGGCCATACCTCTCAAGAGCAATCGACAGAAAAGATAAGATAGAAAATGAAAAATTTCACGAAGAAGTGAAAACTGTCCTTCATGATAAAACCGATTCATTCTTAAATTTACTTGGTTCTAAAGACGTAAGTGATGTAAAAAATGCTTTGGATAAATCAGAAATTACAGGGAAATATACGGAAAGTTTAGAAAAACTTCTACCAACATTAAAAAACCTCCAAATCTGTAACATTAGGTTTGACTTGACACTAATGCGCGGCTTCGACTACTACACTGGCATGGTCTTTGAAGTCTTCGACACCAATCCCGAAAACCGTCGGGCTCTTTTCGGCGGTGGGCGCTACGACAACCTCCTCGAAATGTTCGGCGTTGAGCCAGTCCCCACAGTCGGCTTTGGCATGGGAGATGTTACCATCCGCGATTTTCTCGAAACCCACGGTCTTCGAACAAAATGAAATATCTCATCTTCGACTTTGACGGCGTGCTTGCCGACACACTCCATGTAAATTTACAGTCGAGGATAAATCTCGGACGTGTACAAACCATGGAAGAAGCCTTAACACAACTTAACAAGTACTTCGATAACAAACCCGCTCATACACGCAACCACTCACTTTCACAATCGGAACTCAAAAACATGGGCGAACTTGTGATTCAAATGGGCAAAGAAGTCGACCGCTTAGGGTTCAACCTATTCGACGGTTTCATCACTGAAATTAAAAAGATTGCCGATACAAAAATCGCCATCGTTTCTACGGGGACTTTAGTGTATGTAAAAGACAAAGCCGAGTCCTCGGGTCTCCACCCAACCCACATTCTTACGTTCGAAGACCATCACTCAAAAGAGGAAAAAATTGAAAAAATTTGCAAAGACTGGGGAATAGACGTTACGGATTCATACTACTTCACCGACAGCAAAGCCGATGTCTACGAACTTGAAAACTTTTTAGCTCGGGGAAAAATCATCGGCGTTAGTTGGGGTTTTTGCGGATACGACAAACTGCGCGAGTTGTTGCCGGAAAATCAAATCCTTAAAAACTTCGAGGATATTCATAAAATTTTCTCGTGACTATCGTTACTCTTTAAATTAAGAGAGTTGCAACTATCCACGCGACTTTACTTAAGTAAAGTCGCGTGGATAGTTGTTTGAAAATTTTTAAAACATCTTTAATTTGGCACAACCGGTTAATTTGATACAATAAGCCGTACCCATGAGAAAAATTACTTTCGACATCGAAACCTCCAATCTTTTCTCGGATGTAGGCTCAAACGACCCTTCCAAACTGGCTCTTTCGGTGGTGTGTATCCACGATTCCGAAACTGATACCTATTCAAGCTACCTTGAAGAAGACCTGGGAAAATTGTGGCCTATTCTGGAAAAAACCGACATGCTTATCGGCTATAACTCCGATCACTTTGACATTCCCCTCTTAAACAAATACTACCCAGGCGACCTTTCAAAAATAAAAAGTCTCGACCTCCTCAAGGAAATCCGCCAATCGCTTGGCAGAAGAATAAAGCTCGACGACGTGGCAGAAGCGACCCTCGGGAAAAACAAGACGGGACACGGTCTGGAGGCCATCGTCTGGTGGCGAAACGGCGAGAAAGACAAGGTGATACGATACTGCCTTGAGGACGTAAAAATAACCAAGGAACTTTACGAATACGCCTTGAAAAACAACCATGTAAAATTTCGGGACGGCATGGTGGTGAAAGAGATTAAACTCGACCCGAGCGGGTGGGAAAAATCTACGACACAAGGGGCTATGACCCACACCCTGCCATTTTAAAACCTTTCACAATGACTGATCACGCAAAAGAAAATTCTTGGAAGGATTCAAAATCCAAAGTAATCTCCGTATCTTTCATAAGTGCGGCGGTGCTTATTTCGCTCGCAATCGGTTTTGCCCATTTTGAAAGCTATATCAACTATGCTCACCCTCCCGTGGCAAGCGATACCGACCTGCCGGAAAGATTGGTTATTCCTAAAATCAAAGTGAACGCGGCGATTCAGAAGGTCGGGGTAGACAAGACGGGAAAAATGGGCATTCCTTCAAACTTCGTCGATGTCGCGTGGTACCAACACGGCCCGCAACCGGGTGAGCGCGGAAGCGCAGTTATCGCAGGCCACTTGGATACGGCGAAGGACGCCAACGCGGTTTTCATAAACCTCAACACACTCAAAAAAGGTGACGATATTTACGTAGAGGATAAAAATAAAACGAAAATTCATTTCAAGGTTACGGCAATTGAAGTGTACGACGAAGCGACCGCGCCCGTCGAAAAAATTTTCAACCAAACGGGCGAGGGCTCCCGCCTAAATCTCATCACCTGCGACGGTGTGTGGAATCCGAAAACAAAAAGTTACAGCGAGAGGTTGGTGGTGTATTCAGAACGTGTTCAAGATTAGTTTCAATTAGTTTTCTACACAAATTTTACCATACATGCATTGTAAGCTATAGCTTACAATGCATGTATGGTACTAGAACATTTCAACTGTTAAAAAAGCTACCTTCGGCTAACGAGGGTAGCATTCGTGATGCTCTTCCTATCGCGTGTACATATACGTTGTACTACAAATTGGAACCACAAAGAAAATACATTGAGATATGGATCCAAAACGATTATCGCAACACGAAGCTCTCACCGCCATAATCCGCACAAGCGAACCGAGTGCGGTTAAAAGGGTAAGCCAAAGATTCGCTGACAAAGCGAGCGAACTCGCACACAACTCCGATTCTGCTCCTGCCGAAAGCCCGAAACCGACACGTTTGGGGCCACCCGGATCAAGTGGGACTGGCACTATCGATGTGTTGGATATTCCCGCCTACAAGCCTCAATCGCATATCCCTCTCAACAACTGATACCAAAAAGGTATCAGTTTTTTATGCCTGAAAAACATGTTACAATGGACTCATTATTAAAAATAACCAACAAATATGGAACCCGCAGAAGAAACAAACACCCCACAGCAAGCGCAAGTCGCGGAAAAAAATGTGTTGACAGTCCCTGTCGCCATTATTGTGGCTGGAATTATTATCGGTGGTGCGATTTTTCTTTCGAGAACTTCGGACAAAACAGAAATCGTTGACACTACACCCGCGCCTCAAGACATCGGGGGTGAAATTGCCTCACGGACTCTCGATGAAAGCGATCACATCCTAGGCAACCCATCCGCCGACATCGTGATGCTTGAATACTCGGATTTGGAATGTCCGTTCTGCAAAACTTTTCATAAAACCATGCATTCCATCCTCGATGATTATGGAAAGGACGGGAAAGTGGCATGGGCGTACCGGCATTTTCCCTTGAGTATTCACCCGAGAGCGGCAAAAGAGGCCGAAGCCACCGAATGCGCGTTTGATCTCGCGGGTAACACTGGCTTTTGGAATTATGTGGACAAAATCTTTGATGTTACACCCGCGAACAACGGTCTCGACCCGGCGGAACTGCCTAAAATCGCCGAGAAAATCGGTCTTGACGCGACCGCATTTACAAATTGTCTCAACAGTGGCAAATATGCTTCAAAAGTCAAAGCTGACTTTGATGATGGCCTGAAGGCCGGGGTAAACGGCACCCCTCACACGGTGCTTTTGCTCAAAACCCCAATAAACACTGAGCAAGAAAGGAAGCTAGCCGAACTGAATCAAAAATTTCTACAGCAGATGACTCCGGGCTCGAGCAATCTATTAAGGATTGACAGCACCAAGAAAAAACTTTCTATAAACGGCGCTTTTCCACTAGTTACTATGAGAGAGATAGTAAACTTACTTTTGAAATAAAGTTTGGCCTCGTCCTAATCCTCGCAGCAGAGCTGTCTTCTCGCAGACTCGACGGGGTAGCAAGAGTGACTAGTACGTCAATAGTTTGTCAAAAGTCTTTTCAAGGGACACCATTCGCATTTTCTGTCGTCGCAGTATTCGGTCATAAGCGCGCCTGACCAAACGGACGCGATGAGCGATTGAATTTCCCCGTTTACTCTTTCCATATCGGCCTTTTCAACCGGAAGCGTTACGGTCTGGCAACGGCCTTTGCTGTCGGGAACGACGAATACAAGCGAAGGAATAATTTTCTTTTCGGCGAAACGAGAGTCGGCTTGCAAAAGCAGTTTGTAAAAAATTAGCTGACGGAAATAAGCGCCAGTGCTGTTTTTGGTGGCGCCTTTTATTTCATTATCGGACATTACTTGCTTCGTTTTGTAGTCAAACACAAAAGCTTCCCCGCCCGTATCAATAATAGCGTCGAGCTTGCCGTGAATCGGTATCTTAATCGGTTCTTTTTCATATATCCCTTTGTACTCCGACTCGCTCCACGTTTCGGCAAACACCGTCCCGCTTTGATTGAAGTGTCCGAGCAACTCTTTCGCAATTGTCGGGACATCTCCGAGCAACTCCCTCCTCACTGCGTCCTTTTCAAATGACGGCAAAAGCGATTCCTCAAAAAAATAGTGTACGGTATCTTCAATAATTTTCTGAATGTTGCCCGCACTCTTGTCCTTCGCCGTCCACACGCGCGAAAAAGCAAGATGCATGGCGTTGCCCTTCTCGGCTGTAGCGGCAGGAGCCTGCGGAATTTTTAAAATACTTTGATAAAGGAAGGCACTGGGACATTCTAAAAAGTGGTTGAGCGCGGTAACGGAAAGCCCCGTGGTCTGAAGAACGTGCTTGGCGTAATCCAAAGTCTTCCGCGCGTGAACCTCCAAGGAAGCCGTGGCGAAATGGATTTTCTTTTCTACGCTCCGCGGAAGAGTGACTCTTGAAACATGTTCAGCGGAAAGTTCGTCTAGAAATCGAAGTGGAACCAGTGTTTCTCCAAATTCTTCCCCACCACGCAAAACCACAACATGCTTGCGAGCCCGCGTGAGTGCGACATAAAAAAGTCGGCGAACGTCGGAAATATCGTTCCTAGTTCGAGTAGCCGGCAAGGTAAAATAGCTTCCCCAATTTCTGCCCACCCACGACTCCTCCGTGGCATATGGAATAAACACGTAATCGAATTCAAGACCTTTACTCCCGTGGGCGGTCATGGCGCGGATTTTTAAGTCCGGCGTTCCAACACTTATTTTAACGCTCCGTGTTTCCGATGAAGCTTTGTAAGCGGAAAGCCGACCCAAAAGCTCTCGCGGATCTGAAATTTTTGATTCTCGGACCAGACCTTCGGCAAGCGTAACGATACCGCGCCAAACTTCGACATACGATGGTTCCCGTGCGATGAGATTCAGGAAGCCGCTTAGCTCGGACGCACGGATAATATACTGAAGCGGAGCGTCTTTGGTGATTTCTCTCCGCAAAATATTGAGCGCGGAAATCGTGCTAAGCCCGACGTTTTTTCCCGCCTTCAAAGCTTTCAAAAGCGCCACCGATTCATCGAAGGAAACCCCCCACAAACCGGCAACCAAAGTTCTGGAAAACAATTCGACTTTTGACGGGTCACATAAAAATCCGGCAAGGTCAAAAAAGAGCGAGCCGAGCGGATGGCTGAAAATATCGACGCTCCGCTCGGAAGCAACGGGAATGCCGTTTGATTCGCACAACCGCAAAACCCGCTCAAGGTCTCGGTTGGTCTTAGTGATAAGCGCGACGCTTGCTTCCGGCTTCTCGGACAAAAGAGCTTTTAGCTTTTGCACCAGATATTCTTCCGTAACTTCGGTGTCGGCGCCCGAGACGATTTCTATCGGACTTGGCGTTTCTTTTCCGGAGGCCTTTAGCCGGACCCTTAAGTTTTCAAATTCTCCTTCTTCGTAGTTGTGTTCAATCATGGAAAAACTGGCGTCCAAAATACTTTGATGCGAGCGATAGTTATTTTCAAGATGAATAATTTTCATCTCCTTCCACGCTTTTTGAAAAGTAAGAAAATTTTCCACCGAAGCTCCCTGAAAACGGTAAATCGCCTGCTTCTCATCGCCCACAATAAACACATTCGGCACGTCGAAAAAATCGGCAAGTTCACGCACCAGTTTGTTTTGGGAATCGTTGGTGTCTTGATGTTCATCAACTAAGATATATAGAAACTTTTCCTGGAGCATTCGCAAGAGAAGCTCGTCGCGCGAGAGCGCGACTAGAAGCTCCCCCAACAAATCGTCAAAATCCATTTTTTTATCTTCCTTCTTTTGCCGTTCATAGGCCTCATAGAGGTCGGCAAAAACAAGCGTGCGCTCGCATTTCTCAATCTGCTTTAGCGCGTCCGCCTTGAGCTTGCCTTTGTTGGCGCCTCGAGTGGAAATGGAGGTTTCATCCGCCTTAATTCTTTTAATCTCATCTTTCACAAACGAGCGTACCATATCGGGCGTATATGATTCTTTCTTCGAGTTGCCGATGCCTTCTGTTATTTTTCTCAAGTAAAAATCGGGGTTGCTAAAGGGACGGAGGTCGCTAAATTTAGCGTCTTCCAAAAGCGAGCGGATCATGCTCTCAGCTTCTATGTCGCTCATTTGAGTTGTCTTGTCCAAATGAACAAAGTGATCTCTAAATTCTCCGATGATTGCCGAAGCAAAGTTGTGAAAGGTGTGGAGACGAACTTCATCGGCGCGGTTGCCGATAATTTCCCGCAGTTTCATCCGCATAGCCTTTACTCCGGCATCTGTGTAGGTAATTGCCAAAATTCCCGAAGGCGGAGTATCGGTTTTCCGTAAAATATTCGCAATCCGCAAAGTCAGAATGGTGGTTTTGCCCGTACCCGGCCCCGCGATGACCATGACTGGCCCTTCAATCGAATCAACGGCCTCCTTTTGAGCGGAATTTAATCCAGCGTACATTTTTTCAAAGGCTTCGGAAGTCATATGGTAAAATTATAGCATAAGCGCAAACATTTGACTTTCTGCAGTTTTATGATAAAAAGTATTCAGAAAAACCCGCCTCACCTGACGTGAGGCTACCTTTGGAGGAAAATGACCGAACCAATAGATGCGCACGGGTGCAGGATATTCTACCACCATGCACGAGAAAAAAAATTCACCCCCATTCTAGTGATAATTCCCGGAATGTGGGGTACGGCCAAGCAAATGGCTCTGCTTGCCCAATACGCCAACATGCACGGCTTCAACGTCATTACCCTATCCCTACGACACCACTGGGGTATTACCGATGAAGAAGCTCTCGGAAAAACTTCCACGGCGGACTTTGTGACAGATGTGAAGGAAGTCTTGCAGAACTTGTTCAACAACGAGTCGTTCATACTTGTCGGCCACTCGTCCGGCGGACTGGTGGCACAGTGCTTACTTGGCCACAAAGCCGTGGAGGGGTGCGTCTTGCTTGCGAGCGCCCCACCAAAAGGGATTCTGGCAGTGAGTCCAGGTCTTCTACTACGCACAGCAAGATACCTGCCGGCTATTATTGGCAGAAAACCCTGCCGAGTAAGGCGACAGGACATCCTCTACCTTTGCTTTAACGGAAACGAGGAGTCTCTATCGCAAACCGAAAGACTTCAGAGCATGGTAAGCACAGAGTCCGGACTCTTATGCAGGGAAAGGTTCTTTAGTTTGGTCAAGGTGGAGCCACCGACCAACCCGAGCAAGCCGGTTCTGATCTTGGCCGACCCAAACGACCGTGCTTGTCCCATATCATCCCAAAAGAGGTTGGCTGATTTCCACAAAGAAAGGCTTCACGTTTCGCGAAATCCCTGCCACCACATGTTCCACACAGTGCCAGGTTCCGCCATTTGGTGTTTGGACACGATAGCGGATTGGGCGGCACATCACAAGTTTCGGGTTTGAACACAGCCGCACTGACAAAATCAGATGCGGCTTTTATATTTCGCTGGATATTGTATGATAAGCCTGCAAAATCGGGCTATCGGATAGTGGTAGTCTACATGCATGGGGTGAGAAGCGAATACGTGGAGCTTCGCAAGGTCGGAGCACGACGGTGCGAGGCGGGGTCGCAAGATTTTTTACCAAAAAAATACTTGTGACCATGCGGCGAGGAAATTTTAAAACAATTAATATCGGGCTATCGGATAGTGGTAGTCTACATGCATGGGGTGCATGCGGCGGCAGTTCGATTCTGCCTAGCCCGACAGGAGGAGCAAAGCGACGATTAACGGGCTAGAGTAAGCCGTCTACACGGCTTACGTGCAGAATCGAACGCCGGAGTCATGTTTCGGCAGTGGCTGAAACGGACGAGGCGGTGCCCAGAGAAATTTTTTAGACGGAAAAAATTTACTCGCGGGCGATTGCCTAGCCCGACCAAAATTCACTTTTTCTGATTCTCCTTTCTTACTTAGAATACAACTCATTCAGCTTCTCCCTAGTCTTCTCCCCAAGCATGTCCTTCTCTCCCGAGATGCCATATTTCTGCTGAAACAAGGCGACAGATTTTTTAGTGCAAGCTCCAAAAATTCCCGCAAGCGGACACTCGTGAGGGTTACGCTCGCCAGGCGGATACAAACCTTCAAGCGTTAATGCTGCTTGAAGCGAGAGAACCGAAGGGTTATGGCGAACCCCCGAGCTAATGTTATCCTTCCATGTATGAGGAAGAAACGCGGTACTGTACTTTTTAGTGAGAGACGACCCTTCGGAGTTATCCAAAAAATCTCGGATGCCAAAATAGGTTTGGGTCGCCATATCGGAAATTACTTTACTCCGGATTTCCGGATTAAAAAATTGCGGTTCGTAGATATAGCCATACTCGATTAAAATCGAAGCGGGATCAAGCGAGTTGAAAGAGCCTATAGCGATAAGATCCTGGTCTTCAACTACACCCGCGCTTTCCTTCGGCATATTGCTTTCCTGGTAATATGTTTGCAGGCGTTTTGAAACGGCAAGAGCCACTTCTTTGCTCGCTCGGGCGTTTGAATACTGGCGTTCCGGAACATAAACCGAAAACCCGGAATACTCGCCGGGAATATCCTGCTTCCTTCTCGGGTAGTCATTGAAATGGATATGAACAACCAAATCAATATCATTTTCATTCGCCCACTTGTTTATGCCGTAGAGACGGATGGCCACAAGGTCGGGAGCTTTGTTGTGAAAAACACCCTCAGATTTGTAGACTTTTCCGGACAACATCAAATCGTTCATTATTTGCTTTTTTCCACGAACATATTCGAGAATCTCGCCTTCATTATCTTTAAAATAGGTCGCCAAAACCGGATTGTATCCCAATTCGCCTCGCGATGTTATTACCTCAAGCCTTGAGTCCGTGGAGAGAAATTTTTCAAGCTCCATTCCAAGCTGAAGAGTCATGCGAGCTTCCTTCATGTCTTTGTATTGGGTACCCCAAAATTCATCGTCATGTCCTGGTACCACAAGAACGCGAATTCTCTGCCTTGTAAAAGGAACCGAAGCCGCCGCTTGCTTCAAAATCTCGGGTGTGGAACTCTCGACAAAAAAAACCGAGGCGAATTGGCTGAATAACGAGTCGTTTAATCCTAAAGAGGATTTCACCAAAAACGGCCCGCCGGCAAAAAGAATTCCGCCTAGGGCGACGAGAGAAAAAATTAAAACGCTTACGGCTTTATTCATGGGGAATAGTATACAACACAAATCCTTCTAAGATATGAGGTTTGGCGGGGATATGACTTTAAGAAGCGGACGGAGGTAAAGAAATACCGGCGGGCGCTTTGCGCCCGCCGGTATTTTCCTAGTTACCAAAAACTACCTTCTAAAAACTTCTCTTAATAACTCTCCAATCTCTTCGACTTGTCATGCTGTCGTATTTTTTCATGCGCCTTTGCCTCAATCTGACGAATACGCTCGCGAGTCACGCCGAATTTCTGCCCCACTTCTTCGAGCGTGTGAGTGACACCGTCATTTAAACCATGTCTCATTTCAAGAATTCTGCGCTCCTTTTCGGATAAATCATTTAAAATTTCCTTGACCTGATCGGACAGAATGCGACGGGAAGATTCGTGATCGGGCGAAAGAATTTTGTCATCCGCGAGAAAATCCCCGAGCGTAGATTTTCCATCATCTCCCTCATCTCCCACAGGACTTTCAAGCGAAACGGTATCTTGGTCTATTTTTTCAATGTTATAAACCTTCTCGACGTCGAGCCCCATTTCAACGGCAATTTCTTCCGGCAACGGGTCTCGTCCGAGGTCTTGTGATAATCGGCGAAACACCTGCTTGTACTTGGCGATAGTTTCCACCATGTGCACCGGCACGCGAATGGTACGCGACTGGTCAGCCAAAGCGCGCGTAATGGCCTGCCTGATCCACCAGGTCGCGTAGGTTGAAAACTTGTAACCTTTTGTCCAGTCAAATTTATCAACCGCCTTAAACAACCCCAAGTTTCCTTCTTGAATAAGATCGAGGAGCGTCAAGTCAGGCGAGCGCCCCACGTATTTTTTCGCGATCGAAACCACCAAGCGTAGGTTTGCCCTAGCCAAGAGGTTTTTTGCTTCGTTGTCTCCGGCCTGAATGCGTTTGGCCAAATCTTTTTCCTCCTGAGCGAGAATGAGTGGGTACTGCCCTATCTCTTTTAGATACATCTGAATTGAATCGTATGAAGATTCCCCACTCCGCCCTGTATAAACGTTTTTCTTGGTCGGTTCGGCGTCTCCCATGTCAATCATGCCGCCACTTTCCAAAATATCAATTCCCCCTTCATGAAGCTTGGTATAAAGTTGGTCGAGGAAAAAGATGTCATCCTCAACCTGTGGAAACTCCTTCAAAATTTCATCATGCGTCACAAAACCACGCTCTTTGCCCTTAAGGAAGAGACGTTGGGCTTTAGCTTGTTTTTCCTTTTCTTTCTTGGAGAGAACAACCTTGACCTTGGGAGCTTTTTTGGCCGCTTTGGGCTTTTTAACGCCGAGAAGACGTTTTTTGGCCTTGCTTTTCTTATGAACCTTCTTCTTTTTGACAGGAGCTTTTTTTGTTTTTTTCATACTTTGTGAGGCTAATCTACTATACAAATGACTATTTATCAACCCTGGCGCGGCGATTCTTTAGTTCCTGCTTCCGCTTGGAAAGTACCCCTACAGACTCCATTACTTCCTTGTTTCTTTCCGATTGGTCGCCATAGACATGCTTCATGGCTTCCGAAAGCTTCTCATCGATCACTTCGATTTCAAGATTGATAAGGAGCTCGTCGATTTCATGAGGCAAATTGGTAGCACTGTCATACGCAAGCTCTGCTTCAAATATTAGCGTATTCTTGTTGTCGAGCAACCTCTCCTCCAATTTCACAAGCGATTCCTTCCCTATGATGCTTTCCAATTTTTCGCGCAAAGACTCAAATTCCTCTGCAGACGTTCCCTTGGGGAAGCCCGTAGTAAGTTTTCCCTTCGGCTTTACCATAAGTGTTCCCTTACTTTCTTGCCAATATAGAATGCCGAGCAGTTTTTTCTCCAAAACACTTCTGCGGTTTGAAAGTGGTCTAGAAATGGCTTCTTGGGGCACCGTTCCGCTTCGCGGAACGGTGCTTTCCATAACCTGAACTTTTTTCATTTCCTCCCACAAGGCGTTTTCTTGAATTTTTGCCGCCTTTGCGATTTTTGTAATGAAATGCGACTGATCAATTGCGCTCGTAAGCGAGGCAACGTACGGAAGCACCACCCGCTCGATCTCCTTACCCAATTTCCGCGCGTCTGAATTTTTCTCAAGCAGTGTTTCGAGAGAAAAATCAATAACATGTTTGGAATTCTTTATTATTTTTTTCCATTCTTCTCCGTTACGTAAAATGATGTCGGCCGGATCTTCCCCTTCAGGCATCTTGGCCACTTTGACGTCCATACCAAGCGAGAGCGCAATTTTGGCGTTGCGTCCCGAAGCCTTAAACCCTGCTTCGTCCGAATCAAAAGCCAAAATTATATTCTTGGAAAGTCTGGTCAAAAGCCCCAAGTTGGTCACCGCATCGTCCGACTTTATGTCCGAAGAAAGCGCCGTTCCGGAAACCGCCACCGTGTTGGTAAAGCCTGCTTGGTGAGACATGATTAAGTCCATCTGCCCTTCCACCATGATTGAGTAATCGCGCTTCCTTACGTCAAGTTTGGCTTTGTTAAGACCGTACAGGACTCGCGATTTATTAAACAAAATCGTCTCGGGACTGTTGATATACTTGCCCATTTTGCCGTCATCCAAACGAGGCAAAAGCCTGCCCGAAAAACCGATAACTCGCTCCGAGCTGTCAAAAATCGGGAACATCACTCGACCACGAAAGCCGTCATAAAACCCGCCACCTTGCTTGTCGCTTTTTTTGATAAGCCCCGCTTTAAGCATTTCATCAACATTAAACCCCTCCTTCAATAGATAATCATGGAGCGAGCGCCAAGAGTCGGGCGCGAACCCCAACCGCCAATCGTTAGTAGTCTCCTCCTTAACTCCCCGCTTTGAAAGATAGCTCTTCGCCTCTTCATCCGAGGTTAAAGACTTCTCAAAAAATTCCGTGGCCCTTTCAAGCACCGCGTAAAGCCTATCTTTTTCACTTTTAACTTTCGGATTTTCCCGAACAAGCTCAACACCCGCGCGTTGTGCCAACACCTTGAGCGCCCCGACAAAATCCAACCCCTCAAATTGCTCGACGAAAGAAAAAATATCCCCTTTGGCCTGGCACCCAAAACAATAATATGAATTGCGCGCAGGCGAAACGAAAAAGCTGGGCGTTTTTTCATTGTGAAAAGGACACCTCGCTTTGTAATTTGAGCCGGACTTCTCAAGCTTCACGTAGGAGCCGATAACGTCAGCTACGCTTAGGCGTTCTTTAATTTGTTCTACAGAACTTCCCATTGAGAATTAGTATAACACCTTGAATTAAAAAGGTGCTAAAAGCTGAATACTTGGTAGAAAAATTAAGCGTTTCGCTTTTCAGCCAACTTCTCCTCAATCATCGTGGCTTTTGCGCCACCTTGAAGGCCGGTTCCGGCAGGAATCAAACGGCCGATAATAACATTTTCCATGAGACCCAAGAGCTTGTCTTCGTTGCCTCGAATAGCGGCATTGATAAGCACGCGAGTGGTGTGTTGAAAGGAAGCGGCCGACAAGAAGCTCTTGCGAGAAAGAGACACTTCGGAAATACCCATAACGAGAAGTTCTGTCTTAGCTTCTTCAAGACCCTTTTCCTTGGCTTTGTCATTTTCAAGAGAGAGCTGATAGGTGTCTATCAAATCACCGCGAGAAAGTTCGGTACCACCGGCATCGAGCACCTTTCGGCGTGAGAACATCTGGCGGACAATCACTTCGATATGCTTTCGAGACACCGTTTCTCCCTGCAATTCGTAGGGCTTGGTAACTTCCGTAATAATGTAATCCTGTGTTTTTTCGTGTCCGGCATACTGAAAAAGCTCGTCAATATCGGCGGAGCCGTCGGTGAGCAAATCTCCTTTTTTGATAACACTGCCCACTTTGACAAGTGGCATACGGTTGTAACTCAATGTGTATTCAACCTCACTTTTTTTCTTGGCTTTGGCTTTGTCGGCAATATCGGGAATAACCACAATCATTTTTTCCTTGCCCAAATCTCGAATTTCGGAAATCACGCCGTCAACCTTGCTTACAATAGCCGGGTTTTTGGGCGAGCGCTTCTCAAAGAGCTCTTCAACGCGAGGCAAACCTTGGGTAATATCTCCGCCAACCGATGCCGTGCCTCCAGCGTGGAAAGTACGCATAGTGAGCTGGGTTCCGGGCTCACCGATAGCTTGAGCGGCCACCGTTCCCACGGCTTCCCCGATTCCAACGAGTTCGTATTTTCCAAGGTCAACACCGTAACATTTAGCACACACGCCGTAGACAGCCTTGCAAGTAAGAGGCGAACGGACTTTCGCTTCAAGCGTCCCTTCTTCTTGAATCTTCAAGGCGTCAAGCTTCGAAAGTAGTTGGCCCTTTTTGAAAAGCGTATCACCTTTCTTGTCCAAAACTTCGGCGGCCAAAACGCGACCCCTGATATTTTTCGCTAGAGTCGGCTCACCTCCGAGAGAACCTGTACGTTTTATGGTAATGGCATCTTTGGTTCCACAATCGTCAATCGAAACCATAGTATCTTGAGCGGCCACGAAAAGTTTTCTGGTGAGATATCCTGCCTTGGCGGTATTGAGAGCGGTATCAGTCAAACCTTTGCGCGAGCCGTGAGTCGTGATGAAATATTCAATGGGCGTCAAACCCTCCTTCATGGAGGAAAGAATCGGGAATTCAATCGTCTCTCCGGCGGTATTCTGAATAAGACCCTTCATACCGGCCATTTGGGTAATTTGGGAAAAAGAACCTCGAGCCCCGGAATAAACCATGTCGTGAACAGAACCGTTGACCGGCAGTGTGCCGGGAATAAGTTTTTCGATCTCGCCTTTGGCGCCGTGCCATATTTCGATATTTTTCCTAAGTTTTTCTTCCCGCGAAAGCAAACCGTCGTTGTACTGCGACAAAACTTCGATGGACTTTTTCTTTGCGGCCTCAATCACTTCTCCTTTCTTTTCCGGAATTTTCACATCATCAATGCCCCAAGTCACTCCGGAATAAGTCGCATACTTGAAACCGAAAGCCTTTATTTTGTCCATAATGGAAGGAATACCCGAAATGCCGTAGCGGTTGATGAGATCGTCAACGAGTGACGCCATCTTTTTGCGTTCGATATCCTGATTTATGTACTGATAATCGGCTGGCAATACGCTGTTAAAAAGTAGTCGCCCAACGGACGTTTCAAAAAGACCGCCGACAAACTCCTTATACTTCAAATTTTCCGTACCCATAACCTTTACCTTCGCGCGAAAATCCACCACGCCGAAATTGAACGCTGTAATGGCGGCGTTGGGACTTGAGAAGACTTTACCCTCGCCCAAAGAATCGGGAACAATCGTGGTCATCCAATAACAACCAAGAACGATGTCAAGCATTTTTGCCGAAACGATAGGGTCACCGTTACCTGGCTTCAAAATGTTCTTATCCGAGGCCATAATTTCTTTGGCCTCAAGCTGAGCAGAAACGCCAAGCGGAAGGTGAACAGCCATCTGGTCGCCATCAAAGTCCGCGTTGAAAGCCGTACAAACAAGCGGGTGCACTTGAATGGCGTTACCCTCGATCAAAACCGGCCGGAAAGCTTGGATGCCCAAGCGGTGCAAAGTGGGGGCGCGGTTCAAAAGCACGTATTTGTCTTTGGTGATTTCTTCAAGAATAGCCCACACTTCCGGAATATCATCGTCAATAAGACGTCCTGCACCGCGAATATTGTAGGCCAATTCTCGCTTTAAGAGTTCGCCGATAACAAAAGGTTTGAACAATTCGAGCGCCATGTGTTTTGGTAAACCGCACTGGTCGAGTTTCAATTCGGGACCAACAACGATAACCGAACGAGCGGAATAGTCCACGCGCTTACCGAGCAGGTTCTGACGAAATAGACCACGCTTACCTTTAAGGTTGTCGGAAAGGGATTTTAGAGGTCGACGCTGGGATTGATTCAAAGCGCCGGACGGAGTGTTGCCGTGACGTATTGAATTGTCGATCAAAGAGTCGACTGCTTCCTGAAGAATTCTTTTTTCGTTTCGCAAAATAACGTCCGGAGCGTTGATTTCCTTGAGTTTATTCAAACGGTTATTGCGGTTGATGACGCGACGATACAAATCGTTCACATCCGAAGTGGCGTAACGACCACCGTCCAAAGGCACCATCGGTCGAAGGGCCGGAGGAATGACAGGAATACGAGTCAAAAACATCCACTCGGGACGAATGCCGGAATTGATCATGGAACGGACAATGGAAAGCCTCTTGTTTATTTTTTCTTTCTCAAGCGAGCTCGCCTTTTGAAGATTTTCTTCGAGCGTAGCTTCCAGTTTCTTAAGGTCAATGTTCTTGCACAAGTCATACACAACCTCGGCACCGATACCCGCCTCAAAGAGGGTCGCGTACTTCATGGAAAATGTGTGGAACATGACCTCGTCTAGCACCACGCCTTCTTCAATTCCCTCGATTTCCTTTTTCGCTATGATAAACTTCTCCTTCATCGCTTCCTTGGATTTTTCGTCCACCAGCGATTTCGTTTTCGATTTGTATTCGGAATCAAGGTCGCGCAAAATTTGAGCTCGCTCCTCGGGATAAACTTTTGTCACGATGTAACCGGCAAAATAGATAACCTTTTCAAGATCGCCAGTCGCCATGCCAAGCACAAGCCCCAAACGCGACGGCATGCTTCGGAGAAACCAGATATGGGACACCGGAGTCGCTAGGTCAATGTGCCCCATGCGCTCGCGACGGACTATTGAACGAGTAATTTCCACTCCACATTTTTCACAGACAACGCCCTTATAACGGATACCACGATATTTTCCGCAATAACACTCGTAATCCCGATCCGGACCGAAAATTTTCTCATCGAAAAGGCCGGACTTTTCACTACGTTGAGTGCGATAGTTGATAGTCTCAGGCTTGGTAACCTCGCCGAAAGACCACTCCTTAATACGCTCGGGCGAAGCGATTTTAAGACTGATGGTGTCAAAGGCGTTTATATTGGTGATTGTTTTTGATTTCATGGTATGGTGTTGAAAATTTTAGTTGTCCTGCGCCCTATCGCCATAACTCGAACGTTTGGAGTTGTTTTCTTCAAAACGCGTGGAGTTTTCACCGCCTTGAAGTTCGACATCAAGCGAGAGTCCCCTCAAGTTGCTCAAAAGCACATTAAAAGACGCCGGCGCATTCGACTGGGTGATTTCTTGCCCCTTGACGATAGCGTCGAAAGCGGCGGAACGTCCCATAATGTCATCCGATTTGATAGTGAGAATTTCTCGGAGCGTGTGAGCGGCACCGTGACCTAGGAGGGCCCATACTTCCATTTCTCCGAAACGCTGACCTCCGCCCTGAGCTTTACCTCCCAACGGCTGTTGAGTGATAAGAGAATACGGACCTATTGAGCGCATGTGAATTTTATCTTCCACCATGTGATGCAATTTCAAAATGTACATGTAGCCAATGGCGATGTCTTGCATAAAGGCTTCTCCGGTCCGTCCATCGTAGAGTTTAACTTTTCCTGATTCGGGAATACCGGCTTTAATGAGTTCACTCTTGATTTCCGTTTCTGTGGCTCCGGCAAACGGAGGAACAATAGCTTGATAACCAAGCACGTTCGCGGCCAATCCCAAATGGAGTTCAAGAATTTGCCCCAAGTTCATACGAGACGGCACACCGAGCGGGGTCAAAATCATGTCCACAGGTCGTCCGTCCGGCATGTATGGCATATCCTCTTCTGGAAGAATTCGGGAAATTACTCCTTTGTTGCCGTGGCGTCCGGCGAGCTTGTCGCCGACGGAAACCGTACGAAGTTCCGCCACTTCAATGTGAATGCGCTTTATAATACCGGAATCCAGTTTGTCGCCTTTCTCTCGCGAGAATACTTTAACACCAATGATACGTCCGCGCTTCCCGCCTTCCATGCGCTTCGAAGTATCTTTTACGTCACGAGCTTTTTCTCCGAAAAGAGACCGGAGTAAGCGCTCTTCGGGAGTGAGTTGAGTTTCTCCTTTCGGTGTAATTTTACCAACTAAAATATCGCCCGGTCTTACCTCGGCGCCGATTCTGACGACTCCGTCTTCATCAAGATTTTTAAGCTTAGCTTCTCCCACATTCGGAATATCGTGAGTGGTAATTTCGGGACCGAGCTTGGTATCGCGGACATTAACCACGAATTCCTCTATGTGGATGGAACTGAATTTGCTGTTTTTAACGACACGTTCGGAAATAATAATGGCGTCCTCATAATTTGCTCCAGACCACGACATGAAAGCGACAAGCATATTTTGCCCAAGGGCGATTTGGCCGTTGTCGGAAGATGAAGTGTCGGCCAAAAGACCGCCCTTTTTCACTTTATCACCAACATTAACAGAAGGCCTTTGATGAAAAGCTGTAAAACCATTGGTTCTGGAAAAGTTGACGAGTGGGTATTCATGTTCCTTACCCTTTTCGTTTTTCACCGAAATTTTGGTGGCATCAACACGGCTCACCGTGCCGTCTTCTTCCGCCAAAACGATACGTCCGCTGTCTAGCGCCGCTCTTTCTTCAATGCCGGTCGCCACAAACGGAGCTTCGGGAACAATGCACGGTGTCGCCTGCTTCTGCATGTTAGAACCCATGAGCGCGCGGTTGGCGTCATCATGGTTTAGGAACGGAATCATGGAAGTGGCGATAGAAAACGCTTGATTCGTGGAAACATCTATGTAATCAACCTCGTTTGGTTTTACAAGTCCGGGCTTGCCGTTGATGCGCACCTCGACTTCTTCCACCGTAATTTTTCCCTGCTCGTCATACTGAGTGGCGGCATGAGCAATTTTAAATGTCTCCTCCGCCAAAGCATCAAGATAATCTATTTTCTTGGTCACAACGCCGTTCTCCACTTTGGCGTAAGGCGTTTCAATCATGCCAAAATCATTCAAGGTGGCGTAAGTGGCCAAACGCAAAATGAGACCGATGTTAGGACCTTCAGGAGTGTGAATGGGACAGAGACGTCCATAATGGGACGGATGCACGTCGCGAACCTCGAAGCCAGCGCGCTCGCGCGTGAGACCTCCGGGACCGAGTGCAGAGAGAGTGCGCAAATGCTCGAGCTCGGAAAGAATATTTTCCTGAAGCATGAACTGGGAAAGTTGGTTCGTAGTGAAAAACTCCTTGAGACGCGCCTGAAGCGGTTTGGGGGAAATGAATTGAACCGGCATGGTCACGTCGGGGTCAACTGTAGACATTCTGTCCTGAATATTTCGCTTTATCTGCGACATTCCAACCCTAATTTTCTGTTGCATTAGCTCACCTACAAAACGGACGCGACGCGACCCGAGATGATCAATATCGTCCTCAACCGCCCCTGGAGTATTGTTCAACGTGATAATGTGAGAAACAATAGTCGCCAGGTCATCCAAGGTAATAGTGCGAACGGCGATGGCCTTCGCGTCCATACTTTTTTCAAAACGCTTATTGAAGCGAAAACGACCCACTTTTGAAATATCGTAGCGTTCCGTGTTGAAAATAGAATTGATAAATTCGCGAGCGTTATCCACGGTTCCCAGATCGCCGTCACGAAGACGCTTGTGAATTTCAATATAAGATTCATCCACTGTTTTAGCATGGTCCTTGGCGAAAGACGCTTGCAAAACCGGACCGGCAAACTCATTCTTCTTAAAAAGCTCGAAAATCGCCTCCTCGGTTTTGGCCCCCAGAATACGGAGAAGCGAGGTCACGGAAAACTTTCGCTTGCGGTCAATTCGAACATATATCGCACCATCGGGATCGCTTTCAATTTCAATCCAAGCCCCGCGAGACGGGATGACTTTCGCTCCAAAATAGCGCTTACCTTTGATATCCTCGGCTGTAAAAGAAATACCGAAAGAACGGGCAAGCTGTGGCACGATAACTCGCTCAATGCCGGACACAATAAAAGTGCCGTGATTCGTCATCAAAGGAAAATCGGCGATAAAAAGCTCCTGCTCTTTCACAGAACCAAGTACTTTATTTTTTAAACGAACCGTAACTTTAAGAGGAGCCTCGAAAGAAAGCTTGTTCGCTTTGGCGTAGTATTCATCGTATTTCGGTTCTGAAAGCTTAAAACCCGTAAAATCAAGTTCGAATTTTTTGCCTGCATAATCTTTGATTGAAGAAAATTCCTTGAACACCTCTTCGAGACCGACCTTAAGAAGCCAGTCGAAAGACTTTATCTGGGACTCGACAAGATTCGGAAGCGAAGTTAGTGCTTTCCGGAATTTTCCGAAATGCCTCTGCGGCCGTCTGCCTGTAGTTTGGGCCTTAACAATTTCCTCGGTAGTGCCATTATGAAAAATTTTTTGCGTATTCATACAATCAGTTTAAAGTTGAAAGTTATAAAGTTTTAAAGTTTCAGAACCGACTCTGAAAATTTTTTGCAAACAAAAAAACGCCTTACGAAATAAGGTGGCCAAAAATTTTTGGTTATTCTGTTTTGTTAGGCAAGATGTAAAGCGGACCAATTAGCCTTGTAATCCCCTTCGTTTAACCCGCGTTTCCCCCGTGACACAATCTTGCGAAGATAGGCGGTAGTATAGACCAGACTTTATTTTATGTCAATAGTCTCGGTGTGGATAGTAAATCCTCCGCGGACACCGCTTGAAAAATATAAATCCGGACAAAAAACTTTAACTAAAAGGAAACCTTTAGTTTGCCACGGTCACAGACTTCATAACGACCGGTTCGAGAGGTTTATCGTTTGAATTGGTCGGTGTTTTACCTATCGCGTCCACCACTTCCTGACCGGAAACTACGCGACCAAAAATCGTATAATTATTTGGAAGCGGATAATCCTCGAGCATGATGAAAAATTGACTGCCATTTGTGTTTGGTCCGGCATTTGCCATGGCAAGCACGCCTTTTTTATATCCGTTCTTGTAAGAATCGGTACCGGGGTCAAGCTCGTCCGAAAACTGATATCCCGGACCGCCCATGCCGGTACCGGTCGGGTCGCCTCCTTGAATCATAAAACCCTTAATCACCCTGTGAAAAATAACTCCATCATAAAAACCTTTGCGGACGAGAGAGAGAAAATTTTCCGTTGTTTTTGGAGCGTCTTTGGAATAGAGTTCCAAAACTATCCTCCCGAAATTCGTCTCGATGGCAACCTTGTTCATGTTTTTATTGTTAACGATATTTGATTCTAAAACCGGCTTGGTTTCACTTTTCCCGGTACTACTGACAATGGGAGTTTCCTCGATCTTGAGTGATCCTCCACTTGAGTCGACGGTAATCGGCAAGTAGGGATCCGGGACCTCGCTTCGCTTGTCCACAAGATAGAGTCCCGCGATTATCGCCCCAAGCAAAACAACTACCGCTATCAGATTAAGAACTGTGTTTTTGTGCATACCGCGCAAAATTAAGCTTATGTAAAATTAAGTATAACACAAAGCAAAAAAATTCCGAGACTCCCTAGTAAACTTTGACAAAATGACAGTAATCCTGTATATTGTTGTGGTCGGATTTATCAATAAAAACACTTATGGAAAACAACACTAAATCAACCAAAATCGTCTGGATCGTCGTGGCCGTTGTCGTAATAATCGGTTTGGCGCTTATCGCCCAAAAAAGCGGTAAAGAAGCCTCTCTCGAAGTGGCAACGGAAAAACTTCCTGAAACTGCCAACGTTTCTACTACAACGACTTCGGAGGTAAAACCCACTGCAGCGAAACCTGCCATCAAACCCGTAACACTAAGCAAGCCTCAAGCAAACGTGGTTCGTTATACATCCAAAGGCTTCGTGCCCTTTGTTCTTGAGATCAAAAAAGGCGAAAGCGTGGAATTCCTAAACGAAAGCGATAAGGCTATGGTCATCCGCTCTCATGACAACAAACCGGAAAATTTCTACCCGGGATTCTCTCAAGAGTCCGGTCCTTTGGGGAAGGGAGGAAAATTCTATTTCGCCTTTACTCGAACCGGAGCCTGGTCTTACTATAATTTAAACGGCAACAAAGAAGAGGGCGTGATTATTGTAAAGTAAATAACAAGATTCAAGAAAAAAACACCGCGCGGCTTCGCCACTCGGTGTTTTTTAGTTCCCACTTCCTCATTCATAATTCCTAATCCTACTTCAACTTGACCACCTCTTCCCACGGTAGTCCCAACTTTCCGAAATGGCCATAAGCCGCCGTCTGACGATAAATAGGTCGGAGTAAATTCAAACGTTCGATAATCGCTCGAGGCCTGAAGTCGAAATGTTTGCGAGCGATAGCCGACAAATCTTTTCCCTTTTCATTAACCGCGTATACCATGAGAGGCTCCACGTGCCCGATAGCATAGGCTACCGACACCATGCACTCTTTGGCATATCCGTTAGCCACCAAATTCTTGGCGACAAATCGACACATGTAGGCGCCGGAGCGGTCCACCTTGGTCAAATCTTTGCCGGAAAAGCAACCACCGCCGTGTGGCACCAAACCACCATAGGTATCCACGATAATTTTTCTTCCCGTAAGCCCCGCATCGGCCTCAAACCCCCCTTGAACGAAAAGTCCGGTCGGATTTACCAAAATCTCTACTCCGACCATTTCCGTACCGAGAAGCGGTCGAATCAATTTCTCTGTCAACACCTTCCTGATTTCCGCCTGCGTCACTTTCTTATCATGCTGACAACTAACCAGCACTGTACGAATTTTTCCGTTGTGAAATGTCACTTGGGTTTTACCGTCAGGCTTAAGCCATTTTACGGCTCCGCTCGTTCGAAGTTTCTCCAAGCCTTTCGCCAGTTTGTGCACCAGTACCACCCCTCTTGGTAAAAACTCCGGTGTCTCGTCGGTTGCAAAACCATACATTATTCCCTGATCTCCCGCTCCGCCAGTATCAACTCCCATAGCAATGTCTGGTGACTGCGCGACTAGATATTCGTGAATATCAAGTTTTTTGGTATAACCGATATCCTTGTAGACTTGTGCCGCGATTTTGCTGTAATTAACTTTAGCCTTGGTCGTCACTTCCCCACCGATAACCAAATGACCGTGACTGCCGAACGTCTCCACCGCCACGCGACTCTTAGGATCCTGCTTCAAACATGCGTCCAAAATCGCATCCGAAATTTGGTCACACACTTTGTCAGGGTGCCCGCAGGTAACGCTCTCCACCGTGTAAGTATCGCTTATTTTCTTACTCATTTTTTTATAATTACTCCCGCATAAATAAAAAACTTTCCGTTTAGGGAAAGATTTCACGACGATATCTTTCCCTATACGGGATTGGGTTGAGCACTTTATTCACCGAATGGTAAACAAGTTGCTGGATGGGTCAAAAAGCCAATTACTCTCTCCATCCTCTTGATATTATTAAATTGTATCCACAGTATAAAACAGGCAAAATAAAAATCAAGGTCATACATTAACATTAAACTAGTGTGCAACGTTAATGTAATCTAAAAATGCCAAAATAAAACCGGCTCCAAGTGGAACCGGTGGGTAAAGAATGGGCTGAATGTGATGTCTGAAATTTCAAAACTTCAACAAATCGGCGACCTGCCTAATTTGGAGGACCTTTTACGGTCAGCCCCCCCCGACATTAGGGCTTTTGAAATAAGACCTTCCATCTCCGTGTGCTCGATCGGAGAAGAAAGTTACCATACTCAACCCAAATTCGCGGCCGAACCCTTCTTACGCATATAGACGGTTCGACCGGAAGACGCGCACGTTCGTATCTTCCAGGGAAAAATTTGAAAGAATCCGAAATTGCCAGTCGGAGGCACAACGGGTGCCAACGAACGTGCCTTAGTAAGAAACTAAGGAGCGCCAAACTTCGGGTCGGGCCTTTCCAACAACAACTGAATTAAGGCACCGACCCTCTAAATTTTTCAATAAAGAACAGAGCGTCGAGCGCGACATTCGTCCAAGGGCCATGGAGAAACCTCATAATACCTTATGAGCTGTCGCACCCGACTCTAAAAACATAGCACCGAGACGAAAAAAGCGCAAGGATGTCGGAGCAACTAAAACGGTGGCTTTTTTACATACCCCTTTGTACAATAATCCATATGAAAAAGGGTTTGGATTTTACAGGTGTAGCAGTCGTATATTTCTGCCACGATGGCAAGGGAAACATTCTCATGAACAAACGTGGCGTAAACTCCCGTGACGAACAAGGTCGATGGGATATTGGCGGTGGAGGCGTCGAGTTTGGTGTAACTATCAAGGAAAATCTGCGCAACGAAATAAAAGAAGAATACTGCACGGACATTTTAGACTCTGAATTTCTGGGCTTTCGGGACGTTCATCGAGAAAATGGGGGCAAGAAAACCCACTGGATTGCACTCGATTTTAAAGTCCTTGTTGACCGCGCAAAAGTAAAAAACGGTGAACCTCACAAATTTGATGATATTGGCTGGTTTACTTTGGATACGCTTCCCTCTCCGGTACACTCCCAACTCCTAAATTTTTTAAAATTGTATAAGAAAAAGTTATGATGAAAAAAGTCGCAATTTTCGACGTTGACGGTACAATTTTCCGTTCAAGCCTGTTAGTTGAGTTGGTTGAAGCGCTTATTGTGGCTGATATTTTTCCAAAACAGAGTAAAAAATTGTACGAAAAACCCTATCGACAATGGGTAAACCGCGAAGGAACCTACGAAGGTTATATTGAAGCGGTAATTGAAACATTCATGAAGCACTTAAAGGGTGTAAATTATTATGACTTCGAACGTGTCGGCCTTGAGGTTGTGGAAGCAAACAAAAACAAAGTATACCGCTACACCCGCGACCTCGTAAAAAAACTCAAACGCAAGGGCTACTTTCTCCTTGCCATTTCCCAATCACCAAAAGGCCTCCTCGACGCCTTTTGCAAACGACTCGGCTTTGACAAAGTCTACGGTCGCTTTTACGAACTCGGACCTTCAGATGAATTTACCGGTGAAGTGGTGGATCTCCATCTTATAGCCAACAAGGGGAACATCGTCAGGCGAGCAGTGGCAAAAGAAAAACTCTCGCTCAAAAATTCCTACGGCGTAGGCGACACGGAAGGAGATATTTCCATGCTCGAACTGGTTGAACACCCGATTTGCTTTAATCCAAACGCCAAACTCTACCGTCTAGCCAAAATGAATAAGTGGAAAGTGGTAGTCGAGAGAAAAGACGTAATATATGAAATGGAGTAGGCCCAAGTAAATTTTTCATTCTAACTCCTATTCAAGTGATCCCACGCGTACTTCCTATCCGCCCCGACTTTTTTGCCGGGATTGAAAATGTTTAGCGGGTCAAAAATCTTTTTGGTTTCTTCAAAAAGCGAAATAATTCCAGGTGAATACATCATTGGCAAGTAGGAAGTGCGGATTAAACCGTCGTTGTGCTCGCCCGTAATTGTACCTTTGTATTCAAGCACAAGTGCGTACACCTTGTCGGAAAGCTCCTTGATAATTTCAACACTTTGCGGCCTTTTCATATCCATCAATGGAATAATGTGAAAATTGCCATCACCTACGTGACCCGCCACCGTGTATACAATCTTGTGGGGAGCAAGAACTTTTTCAAGTTTCGGCAGAAATTCCGGCAGAAATTCAGGACGCACTACAAAATCGTCAATAAACGGAGCGGTTCGCAAATTGGTAAGATGGGCTCGAAGTAAATTGAAACTTTCCCGCCGAAACGTCCAATATTTTTTTGCCTCGGCATCATCTTTGGCGATTTTGGTTTTGAGACGAAAAGGGCGGAGGGATTCTTGGGCAGCGGCCGCTTGCGCGGCCGCTGCCTCTTTAGTATCCGCCGCGAATTCGGCGATCAAAACAAGTTTCGGCAATCCGCCCGTGAGCACCATCCAAAATTCCGGCAAAAATTGAAAAGCCAGTTTTATCAATCCACTGTTGAGTTTTTTGACAATAGCTGGAAAAAATTTGAGTGCTACTTTCAAAGTGTGGTCGTCAAAAGATTCAAAACTCTCTGGCTTGAATTTCAAAACCGCTTGTGTCACTTCCGCCAAAGGCTTCAAGGTCGGAAGAAACGCCACAAGAAGTGAGGAGTATTTTTTCGGCTGTACGAGGGAAAGCGTCACCTCTGTCATAAGTCCCAAAGTTCCCTGCGAACCGACAATTAGTTTGGTGAGGTCGAATATCCCTGTTTCTTTGTCGTAGACGTTCCACAAATAATAGCCTGCGGAATTTTTGGAAACATGAGGCTTGGCTTTCTTGATTTGATCATAGTTGGCTATAACAAGCTCGAACATTTTTTGGTGAATAGCGCCAAACAGGTCTTTCCTTTGACGGACAACTTCGAGTTCCCGAATGTGGAGTGCGCGAAATTCATACTCACCGCCATCCGCGAGCACCATTTTTACTTTTCGCACATACTTTTCAATTTTTCCGTATATCAAAGTCTTCTCCCCGCCGGAGTTGTTGGCTACCATGCCACCGATTGTGCAAAGATCGCGCGAGGCGGGATAGGCAGGCATAAGCAAGCCTTGTTTCAAAGTTTCTTTTTCAAAATCACGGTAATACACGCCAGGTTCGGCCACCGCGGCCATACCGGAAACTGATTTCATCTGGTTAAAATGTGGAAGAAAGTCAACCACAATCGACTCGGTAAGCGGCCCACCGGACATGTCCGTACCTGCGGAACGCGCAGTCAAAGAAATGTGTTCACCCTCCTGTCTTTTCTTAGACGCAAACGCCACCAAATTTTTCAAGTCGAAAACATCTTTTGGCGCGACTACCAAAGCGGGAGTAATTTTAAACAGACTGGCATCCTTGCTCACGAGAGCAAGCGACGCGGGATCATCCGAAACTTCGCCCTTTAAGAACTTTTTTATTTCTAAGGAATAGTCCACGGAGTATATTTTACTTCATCCCCGACGATTTAACGAGCGCTTCGATATTAAGATTTATCTTCGCGTTCCAATCTATTTCCTCGTATGTATGAAGCAGATCATTCATATATTCGCGCAACTTCTCATATTGTTCAGAAGTCTTAGCTTCGAATTTTATCGTGAGATATGGACCGTTTTGAGAGTATCTGATAACAGCCATTCCGTCAGGCAGGTCAAGTCGAATCCCGTCTCCCGCTCTTTCATCATCAACAACTGAAGCCGAGGGGAACGCTTGCCGGAAAATCGGCCCTATTCGTTTTACCAAATCCACCTTTTTACTATCGGCGCAGAATATTTTAATTTCAGGACTTGACACATAGAGCGGAAGAGCAGCCACAGCTTCACTGAGCGACTGATCCGAATCTGAAAGATAGTGGAGCAACCGCAAGGTCGCGTACAAACCGTCATCATGATTGTGAAAATCCTTTGAAAAGAAAAAGTGTCCCGAAAGTTCCCCGATAAAAGCCGCTTTCACCTCTTGATTCTTTTTCTTGAGAAAAGAGTGGCCGACGCGCCACATAAAAGGTATTCCCCCCTCTTTTTTAATTGTTTCCTCAACCACTTTTGAACATAGAATGTTATACATGATGGTCGCCCCTTTGTGTTGCATTAGGACATCTTTGGCAAAAAGCGCTACAAGAACATCATTCCAAATTATTCCGCCTTTTTCATCAACAATCCCGATCCGATCTCCGTCGGCATCATAAGTAAAACCAATATCGGCTTTCTCTTCTAGCACCTCCTTGGCTAATCGCTTAGCTACTAACGAGGAGGTAGGATCGGCAATGCCCAGTGGAAAAGAGGAATCAACTTCGCAATTTTTCTCAATGACCTTACATCCAGCACGACGTAACAGCTCGGGAGCAAATGCTCCAGCTGTTGCCGCACTCCCATCTATCAAGACAGTAAAATTTTTTTTAATAGGTACACGTTTCAAAATATCGGCAAAGTATTCATCTTTAATGTCCGACACTTTATAGGTGCCGGGCCGAATCCCCTGTTCATAGTCCTCTTCTTGCACCATCCTCCGTAATTCTTGTATACCTTCACTAACGAGAGTCTCGGAAAAATCATCAGCAAACTTAAAACCGTTATACTCTGGCGGGTTGTGAGAAGCCGTGACAAAAGCACCGCCCTTCCTTTTAAAATGATACTGGGACCAATAAAAAGTCCCGACAAGCGTCATACCGATATCAATTACATTCGCTCCCGTCCACACAAGCCCTTTAATCAAAGCTTCCGAATATTCCTCGCCGGAGGCCCGAGAATCTCTTCCTACAACAACGTCAGTGATACCTTTGCGCTTTAAATACGTTCCATGCGCTTTGCCTAAGTGCTCGGCAAGTTCGGCAGACAACTCTGAGCCGACCAAACCCCGCAAATCATACCCCCTAAAAATTTCCGGATTTACTTTCATACAATTTTAAGCTTTTTTCCAATAAGGCTCGAAATTAAGAATTTCTTCAACAAGCGCTTCGGCCGATTGCTTGCGAAAACAGACCGCTCGGTCGTCAACATACACCTGCGCAACCGGTTTTGAACCTGTCGCGTCGGGAAAGAGCGGGTTCTCGTTAATATAATCTACTGGAATACTATATTTGTTACAATATTCCCGAATAAGTCCATCACCGCGAGTTGAACACACGATTATAGTCGAGCCGAGAGCTTTGAGATTCCGAATCGCTTCGACAATTTCAGAAATCGGTTCGCCAACATGGTTAAGACCCGCGAAACCGTGATAATCCGAAATAACGCCGTCAAAATCAAAAGCGACGGTTTTTGGTTTTTTTGTCGGAGAAACTTCAGACATAACCGCTACAGTATAACAAAAAATATTGAGAAAAGGCTACTTTTTTGACAGCAAAAAAGTTCGGCGTATAATTACATTCCAAGGTCGTCACAAAAAAATTAAAACTATGAGCAACGTAACAATTTATAGCACTCCGACCTGCCATTTTTGCCACATGGCAAAAGATTTTTTCAAGGAAAACAACGTCGCCTACACCGATAAGAATGCGGCGGCGGACCCAGTGGCTCGCAAGGAGGCCATTACCAAATCAGGACAAATGGGCGTGCCCGTTATTGATATTGACGGTAACATCATTGTAGGGTTTGATGAGCCGAAAATTAAGAAATTCTTGGGAATTAAATAACAACCAGAAAACCGCCCCGTCCAGCGAAGCGAGACGGGGCGGTTTTCTTAACCTTTCACTTTCACTTGGAAATTACCGCCCTCTATACTTCATCGCCTCAACAATTCTTCCAATTCCAGTCGCAAACGCTGCATCACGAAGCGAAATCTTCTTCACTTTTGCCATCTCCCATATTTCCTTAAAACTTTTCACCATAATCGGCTCTAACCGCTTCCTTACTTCTTCGGCTGTCCAGTAAAAACCGCTTATATTTTGCACCCATTCAAAATAACTCACTGTTACCCCGCCGGCATTAAACAGGACATCAGGCACAACGGTTACACCTCGCTTCATCAAAATTTCATCCGCTTCGGGAGTTGTCGGGCCATTGGCAAGTTCAACAATAACTTTAGCTTTAACTTTTCCAGCATTGTTTTTGTTAAAAATACCGTCGAGCGCCGCCGGAATCAAAATATCACACTCCGAAGTCAAAAGTTCCTCATTGGAAAGCAAACGGACACCTTCCCCCGCGCCGGCCTGAAGCGAACCTTTTTCTTGCTTAGAAAGCTCAAGATTCTCCGGATCAAGCCCAGAAACGTCATAAATCGCACCGTGGCTATCAGAAAGTCCAACGATGACATAACCCTCATGTTTTAAAATTTTCGCCATGGTTGCCCCCGCGTTGCCAAAACCTTGAATCACCACCTTTAGATCTGTCCTCTTAAGTCCGAGCTCTTTTATCAATTCACGGAGCACAAATGCCCCGCCATCTGCCGTTGCCGTGTCCCTACCCAAACTACCTCCGAGTGAAAGAGGTTTGCCGGTAATAAGACCGGGTTCACTTCTCCCGTGAAATTTTTCAAATTCATCCAAGATAAAAGCCATGGTTTGACCCGTGGTATATACATCAGGCGCCGGAATATCCCTGTTCGCTCCGATAAATGGAGCCATGGCTTTCCCCCACGCCCGAGAAATTTTCTCCAACTCCTTAGTGCTCAATTTTTTAGGATCACAGGTCACTCCCCCCTTACCGCCACCCAAAGGAATTCCGACAACCGAGCATTTGACTGCCATCGCCGCCGCAAGAGCCTTTACTTCGTCCAAGTCCGCATCGGGATGAAAGCGAATTCCACCCTTGTACGGACCGCGGGCATTGTTAAACTGCACTCGATAGGCCTGAAAAGTTTTTTTGACACCGTTATCCATTGTTACGGAGATTTTCTTTTGGATAATCCGATTCGGAGTGGTCAGTTTCTTAACAAAAACTTCGGGAAGACTTAAAAGCTTTACCGCCTTTTCAACGTTCACAGAGTAGTTCTTAAATGGGGTTTTCTTCATGATTGGTATGCAAAATTAATTTTTGTCGGGATAAGTATAGAACAAATTTAACACACAATCTATTACACAAAGAAAAACCGAGAGTTCAATGATAAAACTCTAGGCTTTAGCCGGGGGTTTTTGGTATTAAAAAAGAGGACTCGGTTTTACCAAATCCTCTGTAAAATGCCTTGTGAGCATCTGTCCATATTTCACCGAAAGACCGCTCAAGCAACTAATTCCGGGTTCAGTACCTGTGGTTCATAGCCCGGAACTACGGACGATCCGTATTGGTCGCGTTGGGAAAGTGTTTCCGAAGCGGCCTTGTACACAACCAACCGCAACTTAGAAACCCCGAAAAGCTCAGAGAATAAGCGAAATAACCTGTTATTCCTGATCCGCTGTGTTGCTGCCTCGGAACCATTTAACATATAGTCATACGTGAAGCGCCCCGAAAGATGATGTGATTCACCCTCGCGATTTTCGCAAAGCGCGCTCAAAACAACGTAGACATGAGTATCAAGCACTATTCGTTGCCTGTCAGGCAACACGTATCGGTGATCATCTTGAACCCGCGACATTTCCTCAAAGGCTTCAACGACACTTGACACGGCCTCCTCCAAAGTGCAACTGTACCCGTTCTCATATGCTATGAAACCTTGACCGCAGGACTTGAATGAGTGTGTCACCCCTTTTTCGTCAATAACCCGGTAAAACCTCTCAGGCTCTTGTTGCGCAACCAACTTCAATATACTGATCAAGCGATTCTTCCCCACTTCCTTGAGAAAAAAGCTTGAAGCGAGAACACAGTTTGGAAATCTCTTTCTTGTCGCCGCGACATGAAAAGAGAAAGGTGAGCTAGCTTCGAGAGCGAGCTGCTTCACCTCGCTTGAAACGTCATTATTGAGAACTCGATTTGACCACGAAGCCGCGGGAGGCCAGAGGTGAGAATCGAATGATATTCGATTGCCGGCGCATAAGCACACGTCTCTCCCTGCGGAGCTGTCTCGGTTAAACTCGTTTAAAATAACCGTCATGCCAGCTTGCGCCGCATGAATGGCGTTGCCTCCAGCCCAAGAACCGATGTGAGTTGACCTCAGGGCGCGAATTGGGATCAACTTTTTGATGTCCGAAACCAAGCCACCGTCCACCACACTGAAGGCCTCCGGGGCTTCGCCTCTTGGCATGGAACCGTAGGGAAACTCATAGCTTGTGCCATTTCGATCCTTCCAATCCCTGCCGTGAAGTATCCAGGTTCCCATAATTTGACGAGCAATCCCTTCAACACGGGCTTCTAAAAACGGCTTCGTGTCGCTTTTTGCTCTGTCCATGCGAGAACTTTGAGGTTCACCTCTTTTTCTCTTTTTTTTAGGAACATAGAGGAGCCGACCGATGGGCAGAGTAAACACACCGCTTCTGCTGGAACCTCTAATGTTTTTCAAGGAAAAGGACAAGAGGTCTTCCCTGTCCTCCAAAAAAAGTCCTTCCGAAGAACCTACTTTAAGAACAACAGTCCTCGTTTCTCCGTTAAACAGACGGGCTACTCCCGTGCACTGAACATTGTCGCCATCCCAATCACCAAATATGAGGGAAAACTGGTCTCCGGTAAAACCACGGGCGATGAGACGTAAGACTTTTTCAGCATTCCCGCCGGGCAAAGCTGTGATTGTTTCGACGATGGCCGTTCCCGGCGTAATTTTGGAACCTATGGTACTACGTGTATTCATTGATCAAGTTGCGTTTGATGTTAAAGAACAGTTTTTGCAAAACAACACTACATTTTCCTAAAAACCTCACAGGTAATTACCGGAAAATGTGGAGTCGCTCAAACAAAAATGGGCTCTTATCCAAGAGCCCATTTCTATTTTCGCTATTTTAGAGTATTGATACTTTAGCAAACACAGAAATCGACCCTCGAATATGAGGTCCAAAAGAAGAAGCTAAAGTAAAAGTTATTTGATTTCATTATTTAATAAGTATACATAAGGGCATTTGCAAGTCAAGCAACCGTTGCCATACGTTATAGCGTAGGGGCTCTTACCGAATAACCACTTCTTCGGGGGGAATTATATAAATATCCTGGCCATATTCGCCCGCTCCGATAAATTCGGCCTCGCCACGAAGGATTTTTTCATAGGGTTCACAGGAAAAACAACCCTTATCACCACGAGGGCACAAAAATTCTTTTTTTTCTCGGGCTTCTTTGACTTTACGGGCAACGGCGAGCACGGCGGCACGGCCGGTCTCAAGGTCGGGCAGTTCGACAGATTTTGGCTCGTCATCTCTGTCGAGATACCAATACGCCGCTCCGGCTAGCGGACGGTTTTGGCAATTCCTTAAAAGCAGGTGATATATGGGCAACTGCAAAGAACTCCCGTCTTCATCATGTTTACCTGTTTTAAAATCGAGAAGCTTTACACTGTCGGTTTCTGGAACATATTCAAGCCAGTCAATTTTCCCGCACAAAATTATATTGTCGGCTTCGGAGAGATAAAAATTAGGCGGCATATCGTTCGCGCCGGACTTTATTAAAACAGTTTTATTTTTTAGCGGGCCAGGATGGTCAATAACTCGCTGAATCATAGCGCGTCCCCGCTCTTTCGCCCTGGTTTCTTCGTCTTTATTTTTAAAACCGCCTCGCTTTCCGGAAACTTTCTCCCACGCCACATCAAAATCCTCAAGCAAGGGGCGTTTGAAACGCTCCTCCGCCTTGTATTTTGAGAGTCCCTCGACAATCTCGTGAACAATTTGACCAAGCGCTAATGCGGGACTCACAATGTTTATTTTCTTGCCGGTTTTCGGGTTTTTGTAAACATTGTGCAAGTAATACGCACGTGGGCATTTCAAAAAATCCCCCATGGAAGAATGCGAGACCCAAACCGCACTGTATTTATCGGGTTTAACTGCCATAAAACAATTTTAACACACTCTTAAACTAGAGAAATAAGCGGACAAGGCGAATTTCCTCAAAGGAAAAGCTGGAACCAAGGAGGGATTTGACGGGAGAGAGAGGAGGGAGAACACCGGACAAGAGAGGCTCGGCACGGGTAGTGGCGACCTTAGCAAAGGCCGCCGAGATTTTCTTGAATTTTCCGGCGGGAAGCTCTTTTTTTAAATAGGATACGGGAAACTTCGGATCTTTGTGAAGAATTTTTTCAATATGACTCAAGATCGTTTCGACTTTAAGTCCGCGAGCTTCCGCAATTTCTTTGAGCGACTTTTCTTCCGCAAGCAAGACTTTGGTCAAATCGGTTGTCGGCGGTTTTTCTTTCTTTGCTTTGTCACCCGCAGGCACAATACGGCTCAAAAATTCCTTTTGAAACTTTTCCACATCGCGAGAATTTATTGCCCGCAATGCCTCCGCATCCTCCTTTGAAATCTCCCGAAAATTTGCGTCGTATTCCAAAACTTCCGGATGCACTTCAAGCGCTTTGTTGTTGAGGCCTTTGAGTGAAAGTCCGGCGAGCGTGCGCACCCGAGAGAGCGCAACGTAACCCATGCCTTTTTCAAAAGCCTGCGATAGATCAACCTCCGCCGCGTCGAGACTCATACCCTGACTCTTGTGCACCGTAATCGCCCACGCGAGCCGTAACGGATACTGATTTATTTCCGCCAAAACTTTCCCGCCCTCCTCCACCCGCCAACTCGCCCGCTCGACAGCAATAATTTCCCCCCGCGCCGTTTTGACGACAATAGTCGCGGAACTACATTCCGACACCACACCCAAAGTTCCGTTGGCATAGCCCATTTCAAAATTATTTTTTACGAACATCACCCGAGCCCCTTTTCGCAAGCGAAGTGTCTCCGGAGCTAAGCAAGTTTTTTTAAGTACGGCGGCAAGTGCGGGAATGCCACTTTCAGTCATTTGATAGCGATATTCTCCCGCTTCAATTTTGCCGAGCTCTTTATCATTCTCGAGGTCAACATTTATATTATGTGAGTACAGTTTTGTCGGCTCTATCGTACCTTCCGACTTTTTGTTGAAACGAGTTTCCAACCGTTCGATAATTGCTTTGGTTACTCTGTTATCTCGCACCGCGTTCAGGACTTCGAGAAATGCTAGATCATTCTGGCGATGTTGTTCTTCCAAGTAACATATCTTAAAACCGAGCGTCTCCCACGTCTCCGAATGATAGGCAAACTTGGCAGGTTCCTCTTCCGCCCGAGCGACCGGAGGCAACTGGAAAAAATCGCCACACAGGATCACTTGAATGCCACCAAAAGGCAAACTGTTCCGTTTGAAAGACCGTACAATTCTTTCTACCAGATCCAGCCGAAAATGGTGGAGCATAGAAATCTCGTCTATGATAAGCACGCGGGCTTTTTCTATTCGCTTCCACAAATATTGTTTTTCCTCCAAGTCATCCAGGTCACGCTCCGATAATGATGCTCTAATGCCAAGTCCCGACCAAGAGTGAATAGTCTGCCCGCCCATGTGAGTAGCCGCGATGCCGGTTGAGGCGGTAATACCCAAAACAGAATGAGCGCCGTTATCCCGCAAATACCCTATGTATTGATTTAAAAGGTGCGTTTTGCCGCTCCCCGCCGCGCCGGTAATAAACGCACTATGTCCCATTTTTAATATGTCCAAAGCCTCTTTTTGGTTCATAAGATTCATTTTACACCAAAAAGTCCCCATCCGCCTTTGGCGGATGGGGACTTTTCTTTTAGCTTATCTACAAGAATACTCCCCCTTTGACGTAATGATGGTAGATTCATTTAGACTTCTTACTTCCCTCCTTTTACGAACCTGAACTATCTATGCAAAGCATATTTTTATCTGTCGTATTTGAAGAAACCGTTTTGGACTTGATTGGAATAAGCTTCCGGAAAGGATATATAGGCTATTCACAGCCCTGCTCCCCCCGCGTGCTATTATGTGCCTATCATGTTTTGGTTAGTGGTTAGAAAATGTGTAAAAATTATTGCCCTGCTTTTTTTAGTTGGAAGTTTGGCGTACATCATGCTTATTATTGTGGTACGACCTTCCAACAACCGCAACTGGAATATTGACCAGAAAATCCTGCCGGAAATAACCCGTGACGGCAATGAGGTGACAATTAAAAAAGTCCGAAACTTTTCCTATACTACCACAAGCGATTTTACTCCGGCCTACTATGACGATACCTATGACATTTCGAAACTAAAAAGCGCGTATTTCGTCGTCGAACCTTTTTCCGGCAACTTTAACGCCGCCCACACCTTTGTTACTTTTGAATTCGACGAATCAAACAGAATCACCGGGAACACCAAAAGCAAGTTCCTCTCCGTGTCCGTGGAAATACGCAAAGAAAAGGGTGAATCTTTTTCCGCCGTCAAGGGTTTACTTCGCCAATACGAGCTTATGATTGTCATCGCTGACGAAGCGGACGTCATAAAACTCCGCACCAACTATCGAAAGGACAAAGTTTATCTCTACCCTATCATTGCCCCGCGGGAAAAGATCGTCAAACTGTTTAACGGTATGCTTGAGCGAGCAAAGCAACTTCAAAAACATCCCGAATTTTACAACACGCTCACTAATACCTGCACCACGAATATCGTTGATCAAGTAAACGCCATCGCGTCTGAGGATAAGAAAATACCTTTTGATTTCCGAGTGCTCATGCCTGCCAATTCAGACGCTTTGGCGCAACAAATGGGCTTCATTGATAACTCCCTATCACTTGAACAAGTTCGCGAGAAATATTACATAACGGAAAAAGCACTCGCGTGCCCAGAAGCTGAAGGTATTGATTTTTCACTCTGTATCCGACAGTAATTTGTTTCCTAGATAACATCTCTCCTTGGGCTTCCAAAGAGCCCTCCGAAACTCTTCTTGATTAACTCTTTCGTATGATGCAAATAGTCCTACGGGTTTCTTACGATGATAATTTCACATACAAAATAACACCGGCGATAACAACCACAAAGCCAAGAACTATACCGGCGACAAAATGATTCTCTGGCTTTTTTTGAATTTCCTCATGACGTTTAGCACTTCTCATCAAGGGCGATCCTATGGGAAACGGGTTCTGTTTTATTGTTATTTGTTTAGGCGGGATGGGAATGGGCATAGGTTCCTCGACTTGAATCGGAGCGGGTGGTTTACTTCGAGGATCGGCCGGAGGCATTTTTAAAAAATTAATCGCGTGCTCAATCTGCTCGGGAGACCAACGCAAAGCACCAAGCATAACCCGCACGGTACGCTCGGGTAAAGCAGGCGTGGTATCGCGGATCTGAAAAAGATAATGAATTTGATCTTCGCTTAACATTGGATAGAATTAGGAATTAGGAATTAGGAAAAATTCCTTTTTTATAGTATATCAAAGCAAGGCACGACGTTGTGCACAAAAGTGATTAGAATTTCATAGCATACCAATCCAAACCGTATACTTCCTGAATGAGAATTCTCTCCCCTTTTGCCCAAGTTTTATTTTTTTCTAAACCCAAAAGAGTGATAGCCTCCTTCACGTGAACTTCGCTTATTCCCTCGATTTCCAGAAAAGCAGGCATATTAGGATACTCATCCAAATCAAATTGCCAGTCTTTTAAAACAAACGATGTCCGATCTTTTTCTTGATACGCGTAAGCTTCAAGTCCCAGCTCCAAAAACAAGTCTGCCAGTTTTTCCGGCTCGGCGATGTTAAAGTTGATTTCTTTGTGCCTGCGAGCGACTCCTAAAACATCGGACTTTGCTTTCCATGTGACTTCATTTACGCCCTCCGAGTTTGAACGTATTCGAAGAAACCACGGATCCTCCCCTTCCTTCACGCCACTAAATCGATACCATGTAACGGCAAGTCGAGTCGCCTTAATCTTTTTCGCGCCGAGCTTGGCTAATTTGTTAACAGTCGCAGGCACTTCAATATCAAGCACCTTTGTTTCAATTTCGTGGGGCATACGAAAAGTATACTACAAAAATACTAGAAAAAGCCCCCGCGGAGCGGGGGCTTTTTCTAGTATTATCGACGACGTGAAGTTTTTCGCTTCTTCGTAGTCTTCTTCGCCTTCTTGCGCTTTACAGCCTTTCTTTTCTTTGCCATGGAGTTAATTTACGCCAAGCACTTGCTTGAAATAAAAAATTAAAATTCGTAAGTAAAAAGTATACAAAAAAATTTCGACACCCCTCCGTTATTCGCGGAGAAATTATTTTTGCATTGACTCTAGTACCATTATGAAGCTTTCGAAAAAAACTTCAAGGATAAAAAACGAAAAAGTGGGGACAACGCAGAAAAATTTTTCACGTCGTAAAGTTTTCAGAAATTAAAAAATACAACCTTCCAAAAACCAAGTAAGAGAAATCTCTAAAAAAATCCCCGACCCGACGCGCATACTTCATAAATAAGCTATGACTTGTTTATGGAGTATAAAATAAAGCAAATGCGTGCAAGATTTGGTTGAGGTGGAAAAAAATTACTTTCCGCACCGAAGACAGCTCGTCTGGGGTTCGCGAGTCTTAATATATTTCGCTGAACAGACAATGCAAACAAGTACCACCGTTTTGTTGGGATTCTCAACCCACTTACCATTCTGCTGAAATGTTTTTCGTCCCAGTACTTTGGGCGGATGCGATTTGGTTATGTGAATATTTTTGTTCATATACTTTTTTATGAATTCCACCTTTGAATACAGTTCGAGGCGCAAGCGAGGCTTGCGACCAAAATGTAGGTTTCTCTACAATTTAGTCGACAAAAGTAAGAGCCTTACCCTTCTTACCCGCTCGTCCCGTTCGGCCGATACGGTGAACATAATCATCATACGTTGCAGGAATATCAAAGTTGATAACATGGGAAACGCCGGCAATATCGAGGCCGCGGGCCGCCACATCGGTTGCGACAAGCACCTGAAGTCTGCCTTCTTTAAAGGCCGCGAGCGAGCGCTGGCGTCCAGCCTGATTTTTATTTCCGTGAATTGACTCCGCCTTGAAACCCCGTTCAACAAGAACTTTGGACAATTTTTCCACACCATGTTTGGTACGTCCGAAAACAAGTACCTTAGTAAAATCAGGTTTAATAAGCAGGTCGTGAAGCATATCGAGCTTGGTGGTATTTTGAGCAACTCGAATGACGTCTTGGTCAACATTTTTTGACGTATCTTGAGTTTTGACCGACACCGTAATCGGCTCGTGCAAAAATTCCTTGATAAGACCGTCAATCTCACGCGAAACCGTTGCGGAGAAAAAGAGAGTGTGACGAGGAGACGGCATACGAGACATCATGAATCGCATATCATTCACGAATCCCATATCAAGCATACGATCGGCTTCATCGAGCACCACCGTTTTGAAATTTCCCAAATTTATATTTCGTCTTTCAATCAAATCCTTGAGGCGTCCCGGCGTACCGATAATAAAACTATTGTGGTAACGAAGATCAGAAATTTGCCGACCGATCGAGGAGCCTCCCACGCAACAGACAGCAAATATCTTGAGCCCTTTGGTAAACCCTTTGAGCTCGTCCGCAATTTGAATCGCGAGCTCGCGAGTAGGCACAACTACAAGTACCTGCTCTTTCGGATTTAAAAGAATTTTGTGTATAAGAGGAATTAGAAAAGCCGCCGTTTTGCCTGTACCGGTATTGGCAATACCCACCACATCATTACCTTTTAAAATATAAGGGATGGTTCGGTCTTGAATGGGAGTCGGATCTTTATAACCTTTGGACACGATATTAGCCTTAAGCCGGTCGTCAATCGGGAAACTCACAAATGAATGTTCCGGCACATAGACACCGACTTCTTCGGTTATAACAGCCTTATTGATGAAACGGGAAATATCGATGCGCTGACCAAAGTTTCGGCCACCACCTCGCCCACCACCTCCGCGACTACCGCCACGACTAAAACCGCCACTTCGAGGAGCTCCATAACTGCGACTTCCTCCGCTAAATCCCCCCGCATGAAAAGGCCGGCTACCTTGGTAACCTACGCTTGTGGAAGGACGCGAGGAAAAAGTTCGTGGTGCATGAGAAGCACTACCCGTTGATCCTTGTGAAAAGGCGGGTCGAGTCGCGCCAAATCTACTGCCCGAATGCGGTCGCGTATCAGTTCTGCCACGGAAAGACCCCTTATTGTTAGATTGTGAGTTTCTATTATACATAGTTAAAATCCTTACATGCCAAAGTTTTTGTAAGAATTAAATTCTGTTAACAAACAAAAACTTATGAGAATGTGAAGTACAAAAATTAGAACTTCCGAAGCTGGATGCAGTTCGAGACGCGAGCTCGGCTTGCGACTAAAATGTACGGATTAGTACACTGCAGGAGCAAACGAGCGTTGCTACGAAGAAAGGCGCCAACTTAGTAAGTTCTAACATAATATATTATAAACTTGAATATGTCAATGTTTATGATACGATAACGCCATGGATAAGCCCTATACTACAAAGTGGGACGTGGCAGTTGTTGGCGGAGGCCCGGCCGGCATGATGGCCGCAGGACGTGCCGCCGAGCGCGGCTTGAAAGTGATTCTTATTGAAAAAAATGACTCTCTCGGCAAGAAACTCCTTATTACAGGCGGTGGCAGATGCAATGTGACCAACGCCGAATTTGATACTCGGAAACTTTTGGAAAAGTTTAAAGACAACGGGAAATTTTTATTTTCGGCTTTTTCCCAATGGGATGTAGAAAAAACCATCGATTTTTTTCATCTCAAAAATATGCAGACAAAGATAGAAAAAGAACAGCGTGTCTTCCCTGTCACAAACAAAGCCAAATCAGTTTGGGACACGCTCGTAGAAAACCTCAAAACGCACAATGTAACCATACTCTCCAAATCCCCTGCCACTGAAATCCTAGTATCTGAAATGGAAAAGGCCGTGAGTGGAATAAAACTTCAGAACGGAAAAGTGATACAGGCTCATTCGGTTGTGATCGCCACCGGTGGAACGTCTCGTCCCGAAACTGGCTCAACCGGCGATGGTTACACATGGTTCCGGAAAATCGGACACACGGTAATCGAACCGACTCCGTCCCTCGTACCCATTAAGCTAAAAGATGCGTGGGTCAAGAGAGTTTCGGGAGTAAGTCTCACGGATATTAAAATTACCACGCTTCAAAACGGCGAAAAACAAGATACCAAAAAAGGAAAAATTTTATTTACACATGTCGGCGTAAGCGGGCCGACAATTTTAAATATGAGTAAAGATGTAGGTGAACTTTTAAAATACGGTGAGGTGACACTTTCCCTAGACCTTTTACCTTCGCTTGATTACGGAAAGCTCAACTTGGAACTCCAGGAAATTTTCAAAGAAAACGACAAAAAGAAATTCAAGAATTCCCTATCCGGACTCGTACCGTCTGCACTTGCCCCGATTATTATTGAGCTTTCTCATATTGATTCCGAGAAGGCTTGTAATAGCATCACTCGTGAGGAACGCCTCAAGCTAGTACAACTTTTGAAAGACATTCCGCTCCACGTGGATAAACTGCTAGGTGTTGAAAAAGCGATTATTACCTCGGGTGGCGTCTCGCTTGATGAAGTTGATTTCAAAACCATGAGCTCGCGCCTCTATCTCAACCTTTATCTTGTAGGCGACATCTTGAACATCGACCGCCCTTCGGGCGGCTACTCGCTCCAACTCTGTTGGACGACAGGGTTCGTGGCGGGGAACGCCTGTGAAAAATAGAAAACAATTTTTATTCCACATGAATCACCATACCATACAAAAAAAATATATCGAACAATGGAAAAATGATAAAAATCAATTACAAATTTTCAGCATATTAGAAAACAAATATCTGGAACGTGGTTCTAATTGGAGGGGATTCTGGCAGAAGGACTTTAATGTTTTAAACGAAAAAAAACATCGATACCTTCCTGAACAAATCACATCACAAATAGACAAATTGGCTATTGAGGCTATCAGAAAAATTGATACTGTACGGAAAAATCATTTAAGTGGTGACGACAGAAGTGCCATTGCTTTTTGTGTTGCACTACAATACATAAGAACTCCCCGCCACAGAGACGAAACGAACAAGATAATCGAGCGGGAAACAAAACTTTTTATGAGAGAAAAAATTTCTTCTCCCGATAAGATTAATATCACAAAAGAAAAAATATTGAATCATCAACCGATAAATAAGGAGGAAAAAGATGCCCTGGATAAAATCTCCAAAATGACAAATGAAGAAATTCAGTCTGCAATCTTTTCCACTATCCATGGGAATGATTTAAGAGTAAAGCTGACAGAAGAAGGGCACTCTAAAACCATCCTGAAAATTGCACGAGAAGCAAAAGAGATATTTGAGTTTCAGTGGCTATTTCTTGTTGCACCAAACGACTCCCCCTTTATAACATCGGACAGCCCTTGCTTTACAATTTCTCCCACCAAAATGATGAATGGTTTAGTATCACCTCAGGCCACAGTCGTCTTCCCCTTGAGACCAGATTTGTGTCTCTTTATCAAGCCAAAATTAAAGTCAAAAGTGGAACATTATATGGAATTGGATACAAAAGCGGTGATAGATATCAACAAACTTATTGTTGCACAAAGCTATCATCTTGTTGTTGCAAAAGAAAAAACATATCTCGAAAACCTCATAAGGGATTATGACGTAAAATCTCACAAAAGCTCTCGAGACGCAGTTGTGTACGAAAACGGTGAATATGTAATGTTCAATATGGAATAATCACTAACTCTTTCAACAAACAGCTGACCCTTAACATAACAGAGTTACTTTAACAAAATCAAAACTAGCAACAGGATAATTATAGTAGTGGCACTCAAGGAAAAAATTAGCCAGCCAAACAGAATAAATACTAAAATTATTGCACCGATAGCCAACAACCAAGCGGCTAAAATCAATAAACCTTTGGACAAAACTCCTATTCCTTGAATAAATTTTTTAACCCCGTTCTTAAAATCGCCGAGGTCTTGGCAAACGATCAGTTTTATATTTTTTGTTTTTTTCCTTTTTATTCCGTTCAGGTAATAGAAGATGAATGCGCCAAATAGAAAATACGGAACGTAAAACATACTAGCGTACGTGTCATTTTGAAGAAGTCCATCAAAATACAGAGGTATAAAAACAAGACCCGCCAAATACAAGATAACAATTAATGAAATCGTAACTACTCGCAGAAGTGCTCTGAAAAAAAAGCTTGACTCTCGTTCTAACTGAATACCAACCATTTACCTTAACAAAGTTGGAAAATTCTGTAGCTTTTTTATAAATTCCCCATACCCCACCACCAACGATCCCAGCTAGCAGCAAAAATGAAAGAATGTATTCAGTCATATTGTTTAGTAGAATAACATATCGTGTTTATCCTACAACAATGGATAGGCTACCGACGACAGACTGTCTACTTTTCTAAATCGAGAGTTTCATCAATCCGAATCTGCTTCACAAACTCCGGCACATGGGAGACGAGAATCATCGCGCCTTCATATTTATTGAGTGCTTCAGCAATAATCGGAATATGGCGGAAATTGATGTGGTTGGTCGGCTCGTCCAAAATGAGGAGTCCCGGCTTTTGAAGGACAAGCCGAGCAAAAGCCACCAGTCCCTTTTGTCCTTCGGACAAACTGCCGATTTTCGTGTTAATCATCGTAGAATCAATCAAAAATCCCGCGGCGGTAGAACGCAAATTTTCTTCAATATGCTTTTCCATCACGGAAAGCAAGGAATCGTAAACCGTATCCTCAAAATTAAGGGTTGAAAAATCCTGGCGATAATAGCCAACACGGACTCCGGGTTCGATCATCACTCCTTTTGCCGTACCTGACGCGAGCGATTCAAGGAGCGTAGTCTTGCCAATACCGTTAGGTCCGGTCAAAAGCAAATGTTGATTTCGTTTGAGTGAGATGTTCGCTTTGCGTTGAACCGGCTTGTGAGTCTTCGAATTCATTGTTGAGAAAGCAGAAATGTGAAGAATCTCTCCAATAAATTCAGGTTGGGAAGGAATGATGAAAGAGCGGATAGTTTTATCCTCTCGCCTGACATCCACTTTTTCTTCTTCAAGTTCCTCGGCTTTCTCGCGCATTCGCTTTGCCACAAGACGCATCTGTCCGCCCTTCTGAGCAAAAAAGTTTGCTTTGTCTTTGTTCTCCTGAATTTCTTTGGCCAGTTGGGCGTTTTTGCGATTTTCTTTTTCAATTCGAGCAGAGATAACAGCCAAAAGGTCTTTATAGTTCCCCACATACTGTTCCACTTTTCGGGTAAACACATCCAAATACAAAACTCCTTCAGTAAAAGCGTTTAGAAACTCCGCGTCGTGGGAAATCACAATGCAGGTTTTTTTATAATCGATCAAAAACTTCGTGAGGTGCGCAATACCGTCCTTATCCAAATTGTTCGTCGGCTCGTCCAAGAGCAAAATATCGGGGTTCTGAATAAGCGCCGAGGCGAGCAAAAGGCGCGCCTGCTGACCACCTGAAAAAGTTTTCACAACCCTGTCATGCACCTTTTCATGTCCCTTGAGATTAACCACTTCAAGCGCGTCATCAATGCGCGGGTCAATGTCGTACATCTTTTTTGAAAAGCATTTTTGAAAAAATTCTCGCACAGTCAGTCCCAAATCTCCACGTGGAATAACTTGCCTAGCGGTTGCAATGGAAACTCCTTGACCTATATGAATCTGCCCTGATTCAGCTTTATGTGCGCCCGTAATGAGACCGAAAATCGTACTTTTGCCCGCGCCGTTCTGCCCCATCAAAGTCACTTTCGCCCCTCGGCGAATTGGAAAATCCACCTCATTTAAAATGGGTTTGTTGTGTCCGAATTCAAACGATACTTTTTCAAATCGTAATACGACTTCTCCGCGTGACATAATCACAACAGAGTACAACATTTTCTAGAGAATTGAAAGGAGTCGTTTTAAAAAGTTTTAGTCCAAAAACCGAAATCCTTTGTGATAGGAAAATAACGGCCGATTTTTGTTCGATGTATTGAATAGGCCAGTCCGCAAGTACCAAGTTTTTCGGCAGTGAGCGGAGCGATGGAGCGAATATATGTACCAGAACTTACCACCGCCTTACATTTCACTACCACATACTGTCTTGACCTAGATTCTGTAAACGATCGCCAACGTGCGATAATTTCTTCTTTCCGAAAACCGCTCCCGAGGCGGGAGTCAGGCGGAGCAACTTGTAGAAGATTTATTTTCTCAAGAATGTTTTGGATCAAAGCCTCACCCGATACAGTATGCATACCAGAAAAACTCATTCGATATATCATAGTGTCGGCTTTGGGAACTTCTATCTCTTCCAAATTATTTGAAAGCGCGTGATGAAAGAGTGGCACACCTTCAACCGTTTTTGATGAAAAGGCGGGATAGGGTAGTTTTTGATTACCAACAAAAGACTTGATCACCCGCCGGATTGCACCAAAGGAAAAATCCGACACCTCACCGCAAGATTCGGCAATCCCAAGCACATCACCCGTATCAGTTTTAAAACCAAACAGCACTTCAAACTCATACTCCTTGTCGAGCCCGTCATATAATTTCCGCTTTTTACACTCATCTCCGATTAAAATGAGAAGTTTCCCACTCGCCATGGGGTCAAGCCGTCCGGCATAGGTCAAAGGTAAATTTGCCAACACCGACTTTGTGTTCCGAAAAACCTCAAGCGCTTGAAGGGGTGTTTCACCAAGCTTTTTTTCTATAACCCTGTACTTTTGCATAATCCAATTATAGTGGCGAGCCTGAAATTCGCCTACCTCATAACCCTTGCCAAACTCAAATTTTATGATAGGGTACGCAACAGTACAAACCGCCCAAGCAGTGCTGAAAAGACCGCTTCGTGGTTGGAGCAGGTCTTTGAGACACATTGGACAACAAACTATCTAAAAATGAAACCAAGCGCACAGGACTACCTGAATCGGATTCGGCTGGATGAAGTGATTTCGACCATCAGAATCCTGAGTAGAAGGAACGAGCACCCAGAAAGTCCTCCTCGAAACGGCGGGGTTCTATCGATTACGGTCGTCGCTGTGAGTGATGTAGCCACAACTTCACTTGCCGCAACAAGCGTTGGAAACCCAGGAGGCAAAATCCACACTTATGCCTTCAACGCTCACGAAAAATTGAGAAGACTTTATACACGAAGGAAGGTTGGAAAAGAAGACGTGGCAGCATCACAAAGCGCTGACAACGAAAATGTCTTCGGCGGGGCGATTTATTTCCTAGCCAGCAACGCCGACGTGTATATTTCACTTTCAGGCGCCCCGCCGAAAGTGGATGAGGCAATCGCCTTTGTTCTCGGAGAGAAGCTCGGGCTTACCGGACCCAAAGAGTACAGAAACGTACTCCTCGATGATGCTCGGGAGTTACTCGCTCATGTGATTCTGCCGTATATCGACCCCTGACCACTTCCTTTTTAGTTCAATCGCACGCCAATCCCGCGTGCGGTTTTTTTATCGCAACAATTTTACAAGCTCGGGATAAATCCTATCGGCAATTTTGGCGTAACCCACGTCATTAGGATGCACGGAGTCCGACATAAATTGTCTTTTGCCAAAAAGCCCGTCCAAGACATCGGGAACATAGGCCGTGTGGTACGTGTCTCTAAGTTTTTCAAATTGCGGTTTAAATTTGTCACCAAACAGATTTCCCTTAACACCCAAAATAAGAACCACGGCGCCTCTGCTTTGAAGATTCTGAATTATGCTTCCCAAATTGCCGAATGTAACATCAATCGGCACTTTTCTCAAATGGTCATTCCCTCCAAGAAGCAATAGAACAACCTTGGGATTGTATTGGTCTAGTTCAGCGAGACGAGCGAGACCGTCCGCGGTCGTGTTCCCGGAAACACCCAAATTTATAATCGGCCGACCTATTTTGCGCGAAAGGAGGGATACAAAATTAGTTCCGCTCGAAGTTGCGCCCGTCCCCTGCACCAGACTGTCTCCAAACGCAATAATATCCGTTCCGGCCGAGGGAAAATTTCGAACAGCAGCACTTTTTCCGAAATTCAAATACCAAAAACCGAGCAAAACAATCGCAAGCACGCTTCCGACTACATACAGGATATTTTTCTTATCGCTCATAAAATATCAGCTCTGAAAACACTAATTAACGGAAAACGTAAAACTATAATCCGACTGTGAGATTTGCCTTTCAGAATGCGCAGCGGGAGAAACGCTTTCAAGCGTCACAAGTCTCCCCATAAATGTCGTAGGGGTTCCGAGTTCCAAAACAACTTCCTCCGTTTTTCCCTGACTTGTGATCGTAGCTTGAAGTTTTACCGTACCGGCCGAAATACAGGTGACATCCACAGGACATCTGCTATCTTCTTTAACTTTTTTCGGAACAATTGTGACCCCTTTCATAGTCACCGGCTTATCGAAAGAAGGCTTCGCCAAGGGACATGAAGCAAACTCGCACTTGGGACCAGTCCTGCCCACCGCACTACCATCAGGACATATTCTAGCATCCATAGTACAAACAATTTGTTCGGGCATTTGAATCGGAGCTTCAACTTTAGATGTGCCAAAGAAAAGGCCGCCAAAAAAAACAATGCTTAAAATACCCAAAAGAGTGAAAAGTAGTCTTTTTATGAGGTTATTTTTTGATAGACTTTTTGTGATAAATTAAAATGTTATTTTCATCCGGATCTTTTATAACCGCCATAATACAACCCGAGTACTGGTGAAGTAATTTTAACATACAAATCCACAAGGATCGCACTCGCCATGGACTTTTCGTGTTACAATACAGGAATTATTATATAAAAAAAATAAAATGGAAGAAAAAAGACATTGTAGCAGTGAATGTTGCTCACGGGGCGACACGTGCGGAAGCGGTTTCGGGTGCGTCAATAAAATCTTTTTCCTACGCTGGTTTCTCGGCATTATTATCATCTTATTGGTTTTCTGCGTCGGCGTTCAACTGGGAGAAATACGTGCCGAACTTGGAAAGAGTTCATCAGGATATAGACACGGTATGAAGTTTATGATGAATCCCGTTTACCAGTACGATTTGCCGGAGAGTATGATGAATTATTGAAAATCGTAAATTTAAGACAAACAACGGCACTCTTTTTAAAAAGAGTGCCGTTTTGTTTATTGTAATTGCGGAGCACCCAGTCCGCCTTGCGGCGGGGATGGATCCCCAAGGACGTATTGTATCGGCTGGCAATTTTCTACAACAAGGTTTGCCCCTATGCCTCGCCTAATACTCAACCGAGGTTTTACGAGGGAACGGCTTGCCACGGAGATTGGGACGAGGTCGAACTTTATTTAACTCGCCTTGAAACCTACGTTTTAAAAACTCGAATAGCAAACACCGCGTCAGTTGCGGTAAAAGGTGCGCCAAATTGGCTTCCAAAATCCGATGTGAAAAATCAGTCAAAGATATTTATAAGATACGTATCGATCTCCCGCTGATCCAAATCGTAGAAATGCTTATTTTCCTCGTGAAGTTTTTGCGCGAGCTTTAGGCCGACGAACCGCCAATGCCACGGCTCAAATTCGTAGTAAGCGTTTCGTTCCGGGTATGATAGAACGAATCCGTATTTGTGGGCGTTGGCCAAAAGCCACGTATATGCCGGCGAATCTCTGAAAGAATCGAGGTCGGCGCCGTCCTGTACCGTCGTAAAATCAACAGCTGTTCCCAGTTGATGCTCGGAATACCCTTGGTCGGCGGAAAATTTATTGGCTCCAGAACCGTAAGTTTGTTTGTAACCGGCTTTGAGCGTAGACTGAGTGCCAAAAGACCTGAAGGCCGACAAGATCTGAAGACCTTTCGCTTCAGAGTTGGCAGTTTGAAGCAGATTTTGCAAGTAGGGCCAAACACCGGAGTGGATTTGCATTATTTCGTTTTTTCGAAACGCGAAACCCGAAGAACTTACATCGATAAGCGAAGAAGGAATGTAATTCTCGTTCAAAAAATAAACTTTTGAATATTTTTGGAGAAGTTCCTTGTCGGTGGAAGACAACTTCTGAAGCGTGTTAACACTGCCGGTAAGCGTTTCAATCTGAGCGTTAAAAAGCGTGTTCCTGTCTTGTTCCACTTGTAAAGTGCTTTCCAACGTGGCCTTTTGATCCTTGGTAAGCGTCAAAACGTTCTTTAGGTTTTCGGTCGTTGAAGCATACTCTTGTTTTGCGCGAGTAAATTCAGCTTGGGTCGTAACAAGCTCTTTTTGTGTTGCTTCAAAAGCTTGATGAAGTGAGTAATACCGATACACACCAAAAGCAAGAAAAAGCACCAAAGCAACCAATCCTATCTTGATTTTTTTCGGTAGGGATTGTATCTCTAAAAAAGTCATAATCTGTATATTGTAACAGAGAAAAAGATGCCTTCAACTCTTTACCATTTGTCGTATTTAACTTGCAAACATACATTAATGCTACGCTATAGCGTAGCATTAATGTATGTACACTGTTTTATAGAAACTCGAGAAGAATGTCCTTAAACTTCTTTATTTTGTCGTCTTTGTCTATCTCAATCCCCTCTTTTTTATACAGACGGAGACGCTCGGCACGGTGCTTTTCGCTTATCCAAATTTTCCCATTGGCGTATACGATTCGATGAAAGGGGATATTACGTTCTCCTTCGTTATAAGCTTTACCCAAAATTCCGGTGATACTTTGCGAAGCCATCGGGCCCGCGCCTGCGGCGCGGGCAATCCTTCCGTAGGTTGTTACTTTCCCCGCGGGAATTGAAAGCGCAACCTCAACCACACGCTGACTAAATGTTTTCATCTAAATTGAAATGCAGGGTTTTTGATCAATTATATATACGCCAAACCTCCCGCTTTCTCTTGTAAGTAGTCTCCGCTCGTTTTTCAAAAAATTTCTTTATTCGGCTCCACACGTAGGTTTCAACACAAGCTACCGGATTGTTCACGCGAAGTACATTAAACGACTCGGCTTCTCCGCGTTGCCGTTTTGAGAGCGTCCCTGCTTGCACCGCGAGAGCATCGTACCCGCCGATATCATAGCGAGCTCCGGTATGTGTCACCGAACTTTTGTGATAGTGCCCTGACAAGTACATATCCACGTTTTGTTTTGAAAGTTCCTTAATTCCCTTCTCCGCTCTGCCGGCAAGTTTCCGTTTCGGTTTTGAAATCGGCAAGTCGAGCGGGTGATGCGTCACCACGAGCTTCACGATTTTTCGAGGAAATTGCGCAAGCCACTTTTCGGCTTTCGCAATTTGATCGGTATTGAGAGATCCTCCCATAATCCTAGACGAGCGGACAGTATTAATACTCGCCACCGCTATTTCATTATCGTTATAGGTCGGCTCGATCACTTCCGAAATATATTTTTTGTATCGGCTGTATGGATCGGTAATTCTTGAAATCGGCGCGTAGAGCGGCATAATGTCGTGATTGCCCGGGATGACCAGATACAAAAATTTCGCCGCCTTAAGCTTCAAAAGGAGAGACTGGGCGCTTTTGAATTCCTTCACGCGAGCACGCTGGGTCAAATCCCCCGAAATGATTATAAGGTCGGGATTCAAGGTTTCAAACACAGAAACAAGAGAATCAACGCTAGGCGCGTTGATTTTCCCAAAGTGAATATCGGAAATTTGGACTATAGTCCGCATATCATAGGTTAATATCTAAACGATAGGATTTATCAATATCCTATACTGTAAAAGATTTTTTAGCCAGTCACTGAAAAGAACAGTGAGAGGCGGTGCTTGAAAATACTTTTATCTTTGGAAAGGATTTTCCCTTCCCCCGTCCACACTTTTTTTGTTTTTACTAAATTCCGGACGAACAAAAAATTGCGCCTATTAGTGAGTTTCACTCATGGTTGAATTATCAACCTTTTTAAAAATACTTGGATTTTCTTCTCCCGTAACCTCAAGCACAGCCCATGCACCCTTGTTCATCCTCGCAAGCGCATGATCGACTATGAGGTACTTCCCCGGAACATCAACCATAAACTCAACGATACTTGCTCCTCCGGGCAACACCTGCGCTGCTTGTGTATTGTGTTCAAGCGCCCCGCCAATACTTGCGTTTGGGTATACCGTATCGAAAATTTCTCCGATTACATGAAATGACGAGATGAGATTTACTCCGCCATTTCCCACATAAATTCTTATTTTATCGCCCACTTTGGCTTGCATTCGTGGTGCCCCTTCTACTTTTCCATTAAAAGTCACATAGTTTGGAACTCCGTCGAGTAACGCATCAGAATCAAATGGCACGAGCCCCCTTTTCCCCAATTGGCCTATTGTATATAGCTCGCCCTGTACTAAATAAAACTCTTTATCAACAGGAGTAAGCCCGCCCTCAGGTTCAACTAAAATTAAGCCATATTGCCCGTGGGAATTATGAGTCGAAACATTTGGCATGGCGCAATGATAAATATACAATCCCGGACTTAATGCTTTCCATTGGAAAATCTTCGTTTCTCCGGGAGCAACATGGGTAAGCGAAGCTCCACCACCGGGGCCTGTAACCGCATGCAGGTCAATATTATGGTCGTGTAAACTCGAAGGATCGTTTGTTAAAGTAAGCTCTACAGTATCTCCCTGCCTTATCCGAAGCATCGGACCCGGGACCTGCTTGTCAAAAGTCCAGTAATTAAAGAAAATGCCCGGCGCAACTTCTGAAATCACCTCCTTTGTTGTAAGCGATATTGGAACAATCCCCCGAGCATCTTTCTCTTGCGCAACTTTAGGTACGCTATTTGGATCAGCCCCGATGTCACCGACTCTCTCAAATCTATGGCCGTAGACAAAAAACTCAAAAATCTTATTAAAAGGGATTGATGGTGGAATCTGGCCTGGGGCGTGAGAATACATAAACATAGGCATGGCAAAGTCTGGTGGATATGTTCTGTTTGCCAAAAGTCCGGTAAAAAAGGCAAGTACAAAAAGACATATAGGGATGTAGAGCCAACGCTTTTTTACAACAGCGTGAAAATGACCCTGCTTCCAAAAATAGCGAACAACAAATCCTATTGCCACAATGCCAATAATTGCGGATAGTAACTCTAAGAGTAGATAATTGAACATATAGTTAACTATATCAAACAAGCAACCTGGTTAAAACCTTCTTAGGTCTTTGTAGGCTAGGGCAACCCGCTTTTTTTCCGATGGCACAGGCTTCTATCTTTTGTAAACCCAACATAACTCCCTTAAAATGGCAGGGTGCTCGCTTAACAGTGAAACTATTTGGATTTTTTAGGTAAGCTCTTTTTGGATTTCAAAAACCCTTGACAAATTCTCTCGGAAACCCCTGTCGCGTCTCGGGTGCGGGCTTCTTAGCAACTTCCAACTTAACGCTCTTGCGACGAAGATCCTCGGTGAAAGCTCACCGCGAATTTTCCTCCTCCGCACCCAATAATAGCTATCAGCCCGCCAAGCACGGAAAGCGGCAAAATAAACATCTGAGGACCATTCGGGAAAGTTTTATAGATCGCCACAACCATAATAATCGAAAGAAAAGATGATACAAAAGTCGTCCATAAACCGAGAACAAGAAAGACTCCTCCTATAAGCTCCCCATACGAAACAATATAAGTAAGAAATGTCGGAATATGCATCTTGCTGAAGAATCCTATGGTCATCTCCATTTGAGATACCTTCATCCAACCGTTATACACGAAAATTCCCCCGACTATAAGTCTTACTAAAAGCATAGCTATCCCCGAATGTGTTGTGTTGTTCATATGCTTCAATTATAGCAGATTATCGATCAAATTTGGTGTTTTCTTCTCCCCACATTGCATCAAGATATACCTTGAATTTTTTGTTTGAATTTTCTTAAAAAAACTATCTCGCCTATTATGACAAATTTCGTTGCGAGGACTGAAAGCGGATACACTAATGTAATTAAGGAGTAGGTGCCCATAGAAAAAGTGGACAGACCGTGCTTCAGAGCATCCACGTACATAGAACCCAATGATTCACTTTTCGGAGCGTGCCATGTTTTGCGCATAGTCGGGAAAAACGCTATGAGGTCAATAAACGTAGCTAGCAGAACCGACCATAAGACGCTTTCGGTCAGAAGCCACGGGAGAATCGAAAGAATCGCAAGTACCAAACAAACCCTATCAAAATTTGTAATATCTTTTGTGCCGTAGCCATCCTTCAGTGAGAGAAAAAACGTGATGATGGTTACAATAGCCGCGACTCCCGTTGCCCATGAACCAGGGCCCCCACCCGAAACGACTTGCCCAAAGAAAGCGATTGTCGTGACAATAGCCCAGATAAGCCACGTATACATATGCGGCTTGGTATTGCCTCGAAAAATATCTCTGATATAGAGAAAAGAACTCAAGAGAGCGAGAAGTGCGGCAATCGCGCCGAAGATTATTTTTAGTTGCATTAGATCATTATATCAAACCAACCTCCCCGGAGTTCGATTTCAAAGAGTAAGCACATCTACAACCCTTCTCTCTTTTGAAATATAATGTCCTCCGTAAATTAATCCCTATTCGTCAATTTTTTACTTTCTCTCACATGGTTAAAATTATCACTGCTCGATAATAACATATTCGCCTTCTTTAAGAGCGTGGATTGGTAGTTCGGAATCCTTGTAGCCCCTTAATTCTTCATACCCCTTCTCCCAGTCAATGGGACCGCGAGGGTCGTCTTCGCCGTATGATGATTTGTAGTGAGCAAGAAATTTTATCGGCAAAATTCCGAGACCATCCATAGTTTCTCGCCAATCACACGTCCAAAAATACTTGGAAAGAACATTTGAGCTGGCTGAACTGGTTGCAACCACTTTTCCATCCCAGATTTTGGACATATCGAACTTCCCTAACCAATATAGGACAAGATGGTCGTCCCCACCATGAATGTAAATAACATCCGAACTCTTGCTTTGCTCTTCAAACTTGTCGGGGAAGGCCAATTCAAGAGTAGGCTTAACTCCTACAGGAAATAAATCAAAAATGGTTCCTTTATCTGCAGCAAATTTCGTTTCCCAATCCTCTCGTGCTTGAGCAAAACAACAAACGAGTACCCGAGGGGTACCGCCCAAACCTTTTACCATTTCTGCAAAAAACTTCTTCGCCAAATCGGGCTTGTTCCGAAACCCTCCCGAGTTGAGAATATACTTAGTCATTTTTAATTTAAAACTGCTCCCGTCCATTTAACAACCCTAAAATTCGCTTTTGGAAACTGATCTTGCAACTCTTTAAGCACACTCACAGCTTTCTCTTCCCCAGGCCTTAATATGCTGTGATAGTTTACCCAGCCGACCGAAGTCTCAATTTCAATGCTAAATTTTTCCATATTTAATTTTTACTTTCCCGCATATAGCTGGGGACTAGGATCGTGAATACACTTCTCTCCCTCGACTAAATTTTTTCCGTCGTAAAAATTTGTCTGGGCACCGGCTCGAAAAATTTCCTGCTAGAAATTTTATACTCCGCCGTTCGAGTCCTGCCGAAAGTGCATTCAGCACTTTCTTCCCCCAATCCACGACGCTCCGCTCTGCTGGCCTCCTCGGTCTCGTATATTTACCCATCAAGCCCCACAAGGGTTTTAATACAGATTTTTCAGTCTGATTTTGATGTTCCTTGGACAGGTGTTAGTACGGCATCAATAAAGAGTTTTCCAAAATCAGTTATTTTTATGATCCCCTCATGTAATTCAGTTTTCATTCCTTTTGTTTCAACATGCTTCTGCATTTCCATAATAAAGTGATCCTCCCTAAGTGCCTTATAGTGTGATTTTTCAATGTAGGATTCAGCCATCACTCCAACGGGACAAGAAATAATATTTAACCGCTCAAGATTGCTTAGATAAGATGGGGTCAAATCAGGAAACTGAAGTTTAGCTTTGGTGCCCAAAAGAGTGAAATTCTCATAAAGATATGTGTGACCTGCGTCTGGTTTTTCTGGTGTTTTGTGGCTCAAGGTAACATCAAGCTTTGGCAATACAGGTTCCAGAGAGATAGTGTTAAGTAGCCGGGCTTCATCAGGTGACAATTCAGATATTACATTTACAAATGAAGGGTGGGCTTTTTTCACTGTATTTTTATCCATCGCATTTGCGAGTAGATTAACAAACATCTGGGAGAGCTCTTCGCTGTCATGCACATATTTATATTTTTCAATTAAAGGTCCCACTATTTGCAATTTTGGCGAGACAATATTCTCTGGAGGCGTATTCGTGAGTCGCGCTGCTAAGCGAGAAGTCAGTTGTTCCTTTATAACTTCATAGCCATAGACCATCGCAGCCAGTGGTGCCAACGCAATATTTATTACGCCACCCAAAGTACCCAGGGCTTTCCCAACTTCCTTTGCAACTGGTTTTACAGCATCATCGTAAATAGGTACAGCCTTTACTATCTCAGCAGTTGCTTTGGCTACACCTTCTATTTCATCTTTATTTAACATATTTATATTATACGTTCCTCGGAGTCCGAACCTATCTCAAACTGGCTGACTGACTCGGTCTAGAACCTCACAACTTGAGACCTTGTAAGGGTTCTTTGGGTACTTTCAGTGTAGCAAATCGAGGCGTCTCAGTCTGGTCTCAATAGACACGATAGACACTATAAAAAGAGCTGGGAGAGTGTCTCGTGAGACCGTTTAAGGCTATTTACAGCTTTGACAGTACTGACACCTACATTCTTCCTATTGGGACATCTATCCTATCCTTTGCAACGCAAGCTCCATTCTTGATTATGTAACACTCGACATAATGAGAACCTTCGTATTTAGTATTTTCTTTACGACTTTGATACCCAAGATCATCTAGAATCTCTCCGCGCAAGTCACCGATTCTCTGCGCCTCATCCCCAGTATTTTTGATTTTCCATTTTACTGAGTAAGGCGATGGCACATTGCAACTACTGATAATAAACTCTAACTTTCTTTGTTTGCGTAACAATTGCACCGCTGCCCTCAGAAAGAAAGGTCGAAATCCATCTTGCACGACCCTTGCATCAATTTTCACAGAATGAGTTAAAATTTCCGATATATGGAGGTCGCTCAAAAATTGCTCCCCAGGGTCACGTCTTCCAAACACCGTTCTGGATTGCTCGATGACAACCGCTTTCTCTTGGAGCGTAAACGCATCTCCAAATATTTTCTGCCATTTCTTTAGACTCTTCGCTTCATCCTCTTCTTTGTAAGCATCCAGTGCTTGCTCGGCTAAAACATGAATTGAGTCCTTAAACTTCGTGTATTTAGCTTGGTCTAAATGACGATTAAAATTTTCTGAAGGGAGTACGGGATTAATTATTGCAGGTACAGATTGGTTAGACTGGAGAAAAGTATCTAAACGAGTAATGAGTCTAGTAAACGTAGAAGATACATCAGGGTATAACTCATCAGACTTTTCTCCATCTAGCACCTGGTTACCCAGTAGAGTTGTTAGCACCACAGACTTAACATCAAATGACTTTTTTGAATCACGCACATACTTCAATAATCGAACAGTTTTAGTGAGATGTTTTTTGCCAGTGATTGAATTTTTTCGCAAAAACCACTGAGCGTACCCATCTCCATCGGTAGGCTCATAATGATTTGTTGATTTATTCATTACAACTGAAACACCATTTATTTCAATTGTTGGAACAATGTCGACATGAAAATCTCTCTCGTAGTCGATTGTCACACATCGAGTCTTTCCCCGTGTGTCCACCTTGTCTTTATACCGATCAAGCTTTTTTAGCTGTGATGAAAGTTTATTGAGGTAATCAGCGGGACCCCATTCATCAACAGAATCCATTTCAAAAAGAATGTCCACGTCAAAATCCAATCCGCTATTAACTGGTTTGATGATTGTCTCTTGTCTAAATGAACCCTGTGGTTTTGCATCAATAAACTTATCCCCAAAAAGCGCATCATTTTTGAGAATACTAGTTACCGTATCAACACTTGATTTCGCCGTCTGGAATCTTGATTCGTTCAGGTTGACGACATTTTTAAGAAAATTTGTGAATGATGATTCTAGTTTCATGGTAGTTGATGTATTGGCACAAATGGCTCAACTTTATCTGTAAAGAATGATTCGATATTAGGGAGTGCTTTACGAGCTTCGCTATCACCAAGTCCTTTTAACGACTCCATTCCCTTGATAACATCAAGACCAAATTTCCCGTTGGCAACTGAAGGGCTGATCCGTGTGACGTTTGTATGTCCCGCGAGTAATTGTGCGGTCCCAAACGATGCAGATGACTGGGCACTCATAAATAAATCAGCAACTCTGAATCCCCAATAAGCCATCCCCATTGAAAACCTCCTTGCCAATTTGATATTGAGAGGTTCTGTAGTACATCCGATGCTTAAAACCTTTATTTGGTCTCGTGGCCACTCAAGAACTCCGATTGCTTCTACAACCGCTAGTCCAACTGGATTGTTCGCCCATAGTCCACCGTCAACTAGAGGTATTCCTGAATCAGAACTATAGGTTGGGAAATATGTTGGGGCGGCAGAGGTGGCAAGAGCAACATCTACCACTTTCTCCTTGTAATCACGTTGGAATCTTTGATGGTGTGATGTCTTATAAACATGAACCTCACCAGTCTCAAGATTCAGGCTTGGAATTACTAACCTATTTTTACTTTCACCAAGTCTTTTGTCGGCAAACTTTCTTTCTAGCGCCTTACGTAAAGCAACATTGTCATATTTTGATATGCCTATACTTCTTAGCATGCGGACAAACCGATTTCCTTGAAAAACCTCTGGACCCAACTCTTCATAAAATCCAAGAATTTCTTTAGCCGAGAAACCCATTCCAAGTCCTAGTGCAATTATTCCACCTGTCGAAGTGCCAACAATGAGGTCAAAGTAATCAGATATTTTCTTGCCCGTTGTTTCTTCTATGACACTCAAAAAAGACGCTGGAAATACTCCCTTAATTCCTCCGCCATCAATTGAGAGTATTTTTCTTGTCATAAATTTATACGGGCAAATACTCGCGGTACACCCTCACTGTTTCCTGATATATCGACTCTATCAGTCGCTCTGTTTGCACAAGCTCGGTGAAGCCCTTCTGGAGCAATAGCAAGCGTACGTTCTGGCGAATACGCGCCTTTATCGTTTCGTTGTTTGTCCAATCAATCGCTAAGTCACGGCGAATACGCTTCGTTAGGTCTTTGACGAATTCTTTGATATCGATGCCTGCTTTCTTGAGATCGGGGTCGCTCGCCAAAGTATCGTAGAAAACAACCTCCTCTGAAGACAGCCCGAGCTCTTTGCTTTCCGCATCAAGCTTCTTTATTTCATCGGCAATCTCAAGCAAGTGCTTAATGATTTCCGCAGAACTGATGACATTGTTCTCGTACTTCTCGATGAGGTCAGTAAGAAGTGTGAGCATTGTCTCGTAACGTGCTTTGTTGGTGCGAGAGCGTACTTTGATTTCCTGATCGAGCATCTTGCGAACGGTATCGATTGCGAGGTTCTGGTACTTAACTTTCTTTATTTCTTCCGCAAAGCGTTCGTCAAAGATTGAGATACTCTTTTTCTCTTCTCCTTCCTTGGTAAACAAATCAATCACCCCTTCAGCTTGGACAGCGTCTTGCACGAGAGTGCGGATAGCACTCTCGGTGGCTTCAGGGAAAATGATATGCGGTATAACCGTCTGCTTGTTTATTGCTTCACGAATAGACTGGAAGAACTGAACATCGGTAGCAATCTTCATTGCCTCTTCTCCTGGCATGACAAGAGCGTGCAGACTAGAGAGTTTGGATACTGCTCCCATATATGCCATTTTCCTGTCATCAGAAAGCCGCCCGTCTTTTGAGATAACTTCGTTCATCGAGGACTGGAAAAGCTCTACCAACTGAACGCCTTTCTTTTGTCGCCACCCAGTGAAGTCTACATTTGAGAAGTAGAGAGAAATCTCACCGTGAAGTTTTCGCATCTCACTAATAACCTCATCGAGAGGAATCATTGCCTCCTTTTGGACATCTGAATCGTAGACAGCTAATGCTTTCTTGAGATTTTCAGCAATACCGATGTAGTCAACAATCAAACCACCTGGTTTGTCTTTGTAGATACGGTTTACACGAGCGATTGCCTGCATAAGTCCGTGGTTCTTAAGTGGCTTATCAAGATACATCGTGTGCATGCTTGGTACGTCAAAACCAGTGAGCCACATTTCGCAGACAATTGCCAAACGAAACGGATCGTTTGTTTTCTTGAATCGTTTCTCCAGTTTCTTTACATCGTGTTCGTCCTGTATTTGTCCCTTGAAATCATCCATGCCAGAAATAATCACGGCACATTCTGGTGCTCCAGGAATTTTCTTTATTGCGTTATAGACCGCAACAGCAATTGGGCGACTCATGGTTACCACCATGGCCTTACCCTCAATCGGTCGGTTGTTGAAATGAGCGACGATATCTTTCGAGATTTGATCAATACGACTTGGCGCGCCAACAACCTCTTCAAGCACCGCCCATTCTTTGCGAGCTTTTGCTTTTTCATCTACCACTATTTCACCCAAAATCTCGTCGAGTTTACTGTCGACAAATCTATCTGCGAGGTGGAGCGGTACAAGACGACCTTCGTAGTAGATAGGGACTGTCGCTTTATCCTTTACTGCCTGTCCGATTTTGTATGAACTTACGATGTCACCAAAAACACGCATTGTGTCGCGGTTATGACTTGATATCGGAGTTCCTGTCACCCCTAAAAAGCTCGCGTTCGGCAAAGCCTGTCTCACATTACCCGCAAGCATACTGTATTGCGTACGGTGTGCCTCGTCGGTAAGGACGATTATATTTTCTCGTTCAGTGAGAACGTTATTTGCATCAGGGTCTTCTTGGAATTTCTGAATGGTCGTGAAGATTAGTTCACTTCCAAGGTGCGATAGTCTGTCTTTCAAATCCTTAATGCTAGAAGCACGCTTTGCGAGTGCTCCGTATCCAGTACGACTAAATGTTTTGAAGAGTTGGTCGTCGAGATCTTCACGGTCTGTGAGAAATACATACGCAGGGCTTTTCAACTCTGGTATACGTTTTGTTTTGTTCACGTAAAAAACCATCGAGAGTGACTTTCCAGACCCTTGGGTGTGCCAGAAGACACCAATCTTTCGTTCTTGTTCACCACCAACAGAACGCACGGTACTATCAATTGTTTTATTTACTCCGTAGTACTGGTGATACAAAGCCATCTTCTTTGTGTAAGTCACTGCATCACCATCGCCATCTGCCTCAAACACAGTGAAGTTCTGAACCATGTCGAGAAAGCGCGCCTTATTGAAAAGACCTTTCGCAAGTACTTCAAGTTCGCTCGCACCCTTCGGAGCATCACTCTCTGACTCAATGCCTTTCCATGTGCCGTATCGCTCCCACGATGAAGATATTGTTCCGTGTCGTGCCTCGGTAAGATCACTCAAACAAAGTATTTGATTGTATAAGAAGATTTTTGGGATCTCTTTCTTGTAGTACTCCATGTCACGATATGCCTGACCAATCGTCGCTTGTTCACGCACAGGACTCTTGAGTTCAAGTATTGAAAGTGGAATGCCGTTTACAAAAACAACGCCATCAAGACGGCAGACATTCTCGATGCCTTGAACGGTGAATTGATTCACTATCAGAAAGTCGTTTGCTTCTACATTCGTAAAATCAATCAGCTTCACCACTTCTGTTTTCTCTTCGCCATTCTCACGCCATGTCTTCTTTACCCCTTCGGTGATAAGGATAAACATCTCCTTGTTTCCAAGAATGAGACCGGCGTTGTGGTAACTGGCAATATCAGCCACAACTTGTTCTGCCTGTTCAGCAGGAAGTTGAGGATTGAATCGGCGAACGGAAGTAAGCAAACGATTCTTTAAGACCACCTCATTAAAAAGCTCTCGCTCTGCACCTGGTTGTTTTGGGGCAATGTCTGGACCATAGACATACTCGTAGCCTTGGCTCTTTTGTAGCCATTCGATGAGTGATTGCTCTGTTAGATTGTTTTCGTTTAGTGGGTTCATATTTATTCCGCCTCGGATAGTTCCGTAGGTTGATTCTTCTTCGCATCAGCAAGTGCCTTGAGTGCCTCGGAACGAGTTCGGCGATTCTCACGATCTACATACCAGTCATCAACAAGCTGTTCTATCAGCCCAATCAAGAGCTGTGCTTCTTCTGGCTCCACATCAACGATAACGTTAATGTCTTTCTCCATGTGAGCCCCAATGTTTCCAACACTACGTACAGCATCAATACCTGACCATGTATCTGGATCAACTTTCTCTTCAAGTGCATCTATCTCATCTTTCAAACGAGCCTTTGAAATATTCCAAAAGTCTCGAATCATCCCTTGAAGACAGCGTCGAGCAAGAGTAGCGGAGGCTTTTGGGCTTAGATTGCGGATACGACATGCCTCGTAATAATCATTCCTGATTGCCACAGGCACATATTCGGGGAATACTTTTGCTTCTGATTCTGGAAGAAGTTGCCATTCTCTTATGATTTTTGTTGAACGCCCGCCTGTATGTGTGAGCCCTGTTAATTGAGCAACCAACTTTAGTTGATTACACGATTTGTTAGGGCAAGTTATTGCATAACCACCAAAACCAACGTCTCCAAAAAGTGACTTTTGAATAAAGATACGATTCCAAAACGAATATTGGTTTGGATCCGTGATTGTTGTATGTCGTCCGCAATAAGGGCAAGTGTAGTTCATGGTGGTTATATGAGTTTAGCTAGTAATCGGTCTCTTGATTGTCTCAACGTATTATTCTCTTCGTCTAGAATCGCTTGTTGGGTAATCATTGGTTGGACTAGGTTATTGAATTGAATCAGTAATTCATCACTTGGAAACACGAAATCATAACCTTCAATATGACTTTTACTTAAATGGGAAACGTTTGTTCCTGAAGCACAACTAGCCATTAGCTTAGAGAAGCTTCTGTCGAGCATTAGATAATAGAGAAACTCGTTATAGATATCTTTTTTAGGCACCAAGGAACACACATCAAGGGATATCACGGCTTTCTTAAAGCCTTCTGGTAACCTAGCAGGATGACCAATCACTTCTCTGTTTGAAGTTAGATCAGTCATAGCAATCAGAATCTGTCCTGGCTTTACACTATGAGTTTGCTTATATTCTCCAGTATAATTTTTTGTACCATCTGGATTGAAACCACCTCCTCTTCGGAAATTTCCTAAATTTATCAATGCAACACCTTCCTCTTCTGTACCAATTTCCTTTGAGGTATACGAGACGCCCTTATTCAAATCCGCAATGTCAGATATTTTTTTAATGCTCCAGCCCTCAGGAATATCTCCCATCTCACTTCCAACAAATTTTACCTTCTCTTGTCTAGGAAATTTAAAATTGAGAAACCATTCACTAAAAATAGTCTCGGCGACAGTTTCCAGCTTCTTAATTATAAAATTGTTGTTTTCGATCTTTGAATCATACGTACTCAAAATCTCTGCAATCTTTTTTTGAATCGGAAGTTCTGGTACATCTATTTCAATTTCTTTTAAATCTTTGATTGGCAACTGGGGCTGGGCTGAACCAGAAGATGTATTTTTTAGTCGCGCATTGAATGTAGTGCTTTTTACAAGAGTATAAAGATACAGTCGATCGTTCTCTGGTTTTGGCCTCAGAATAACCATTCCAGAATTTATTCTTATACAATCAAAAGGGAAATCTTCCGTGTATAGGGCAACATTACCTATCGTCCCTCGAGTCGTCATTACCATATCATTACGGGTCAATCTCCCTTTTCGCAACAACTGATCCCTCTCTTTAGAAATAAAATCTACATCCGAAAAATCAAAACCTTGCGAAGGTACATTTTTTGTATTTAAAAATACACAATAACCACTCTTTGTAAATTCTGACTTCGATGGGTAATTTGTACCACGATCTCCATCTATGATCTCAAAGACTTCGCCAAATTTCTTTGGTTTTCTAGGGGCCATGACTATTTGTTCAAGAAGAGTTGCCATAATTAAAATCCTAGTTCTTTGAGATTTTTTTCAATTTGTATCTCAAGACTTTCGCCTTTTGCAAAAGCACCACGCAATTCATCACTAAGCTTCTGCATTTTTTCTTCAAAAGAAACTCCGTCGTCCACTACATCAGCTAAACCAACGTACCGACCAGGCGTAAGAACATAATTGTTCTTAATAACCTCCTTAAGCGATGCCGACTTACAAAATCCAGAAATATCTTCATATTTACCAGCATCAGATTCTCCACGCCACGCACGAACAGTGCGAGAAATCTTTTCGATATTCTCTGGACTAAACACAACTTGCTTGCGAGAAATCTGTTCAAACGTATCGCGAGCATCAATGAAAAGTATTTCTTCAGAACGCTTGCGAAAGCGATCACCAGCCTTGTTCTTAGACAAGAACCATAAAGATACCGGCAATGAGACGTTATAGAAAAGTTTTGATGGACAAGAAATAATCACATCCACAAGGTCAGCTTCGATAAGCTTTTGTCGGAGATCGCCCTCCTTGCCTGATACAGCAAGTGCTCCGTTAGGCATAACGAATCCTGCATTACCGTTCGGCGCAAGGTGATGAACGAAATGTTGGACCCAGAGAAAATTTGCATTACCTGAGGGAGGAACACCAAGAGTTATACGAGGATCATTATCAGAAAGTTTTGAAGGTTCCCATTCAGCATTAAATGGAGGATTGCTTATCAGAAAATCTGCCTGCAAATGTGGAAACTTGTCTTGGTAGTAAGTATTGCCGAGCTCTATCTTTCCTGAAAGACCGCGAATCGCAAGGTTCATCTTCGCAAGGCGAAGTGTGGTCTGATTACTCTCTTGCCCGCTAACTGAAAGTCTCGAGGCATCTTTACCGTGATCATGTAGGTACTGAGCCATTGAAACAAACATGCCGCCACTTCCACATGCAGGATCAAATACACGAGCATTCTCATAAGGTTCAAGAATTTCTACAAGAAGCTTAACTATTGATCTTGGAGAAAAAAATTCACCTCCACGTTTACCCTCAGATGAAGCAAACTGTCCAAGAAAGTACTCGTAGATGCGTCCGAGAATATCTTTCTCGCGGTCGAAATTGTGGTCAAATGAAATGCGAGAAAAGATGTTTACTAGTTCACCGATGACAGAGTGGTCGAGGGTGGTGCGTGTATAAATCTTCGGGAGCACGCCTTCAAGCTCTGCACGGTTGTCATCCTCGATATGCTCCATCGCTTTATCAAGAACTTGTCCGATATCGGACTGCATTGTTTTTGTCTGCAAAAATTCCCAGCGTGATTTTTCTGGCACATAAAACACTCCGGCACTTTTATAGAAATCTTTGGTCTCAAGTATTTGTGCACGAGCTTTATCATCCTTCACATAAAAATCTTCATTCTTTGGATCAAGAGTAAGAGCTTTAAGTTCTTCGCGACGTTTGTAGAATGCGTCAGAGATATATTTCAAAAAGAGAAGACCAAGTACAATGTTCTTGTATTCGGAGACATCAATGTTTCCACGGAGCTTATCAGCCGCCGCCCACAGTTCTTTCTCAAAATTAAGGTCGTGATGGGTGTCTTTTCCCACAACACTTTCGGTAGCCTTTTTCTGTTCCGCTTGGATGCGTTCCTGTATCTCTGGAGATAAGGACGATTTTGGTATCAGATAGGTCGGTTTTGATGGATCGCCTATGTTATCGGCTACTATTTCACCCTTTTTGATCTTCTGGTGAATAGCAACGCGAGAAATCCCAAGCATTTTTGCCAGTTGGGTTGGGGTTATGAATTTGGTCTTATCGATTGACATGCATAGAGTCTAGCATACTACTTAACACATGTAAAGTACTTTTTAGGGAAATAGGGTCTCGAACGCCATTTTGTCATGTTTTTGAAGGAAATTCTTCATACTTTGGAGCTCTCGCTCAGTAAGGGGGTCATCCGTGCTATCTCCCTCCTCCCAAGGCAGGACACCTAGCTCCTTCTTGCCTAATGCTGGATTATCCTTCCAAGCTGTCAAAACCTTGAGCACCTTCTCTGTCTCGTTCTTGAAGTACTCCTCCTTCTTAGACTTCATCTGACCAGCTTCGAGGTTCATTTGCAGACCATTTGGTGTCTCGTATTTATCAAGGATTGCCTCGTAGGCGTATTTATCCTGACCTTTCTCACCATATGGAATACGACGAATATAATTCAGGTCGCACCCAAATAAATCGCAAAACATATACTGGTGATATTTCTGCCCGTCTTCATCGGTGAAATCATCAAGCTTTCGTGCCATTCCGTTTTCGATGTGTTGATCCATTGACATACAAAGAAATTGTTCCTTGCCTTTGCCGTCTGCATGTTGCCAGACCTCCATCATCATTTGCGCGCGCATCCAAACAAAATTTGAATGGACATTGTTGCTTGTAAGAAGTTCCCACGCTTTTTGTTTCGCTTCCTCGTTCTTACTGATTATCATTTGGACCAGCATGTCGTACACATCTTTGTAAGACATGGCGGAGAATTTACGAACTGTTTTCAATTCTTCCTCACCCTCATCACGGATTTTCTGAATAAGACCTGCTATTTCTGTAAACTTTTTTATATTCTCGTCCTTTTTCTCTTGTTCTTCTGCCTTACGACTAAAAACACCATTCGGATGCTCCGCCGTATACAATAGTGAATCTTTTTTATACTCCTTTACTTCCTGCGCGTAGTAATCACCACCAAGCGATACGATGACTACGGGATTTGTTTCATCAATTTTTGCTTTCCAGTTATCACGAGTTGCGTAGTGAACAGTACCGAGATCAAAGCCAGAGACAAGTTCTCTAAAATAGGTATCCGCTTTAAGCTGTCGACCCTTCTTCCCCGTGAGATCATCTAACGGGACATAACCAATGATTAGTGTGTCTAATTGCATATCCATTCTAAGAATGCGAAGTTACCAGCAGTTAAATCTGATTCGAGAGATTTTTCTAACCACAATCTTTGCGAGTCTTGTATTACGTCTTTTTTCTGACGCTTTAATTCAATGAAAAGCAGTTGGTCATCTTTCCACAGGAACACGTCCCAACAACCACCCGACCGACCAGTCTTGTCTTTGATGGAGTCGATAAGCTCTTGCTGTTTTTGTGGAAGCTCGATTGGCTCTGCCACATCAGGTAATCCGACACGATACTTTCTGCGATACGAATCAACCCACACTCCCTCCCAACCATGTGACTGGAATAAACGTAAAACGGCGAGCTCCGCAAATACAGGCTCGCCGTTCCAATCAATGACTGATTTGTTGTTATACGTATTCGGTATTGGTGCACCTTTCCATTCGTTGAAGTGAAGGAAATATTTTTGTATTGAAACTTTGGCACCAGAAGAAAGCGAAAATAATTCGCCATCAACTTTGTATGGTTGTAAAAAACCAAGGCTACCCGCTTGGTCGGGTTGGACGGATTTCATTATGTTTGGACGGTTTTCTTCTCCCAGTAGGTAGCAAAAAGCTCCTAACCAGGCCGATGCACCCCGTGAGGTACACCCATACCCCTTTCGAGATATGACCGTCCAAAGTAGCTCTGATTAGGAGTTCTTTACTTTGGACGGATTTTCGACCATATCCTTTGGAGGTTCCAAGGGGGTTAGGTCGACAGCTTATTCAGTTGTAAAGGTATTTTAGCAGATTTTAATCAGCCCTTCCATTCCTTGCTTACATTCAGGAAAAAGTAAAGTCTCAAAAAAGATATCCACAGGGGTCTTTTGACGTTGTTTGCAGACGATTCTTTGAAGGCGTTCAACGAAAACCTTGTCACCGTTTTTCTAATTTACCGTCTTTGCAAAACACGATTTGCAGAACAAAAACGATTCGTTCTACAATAAAAATACTTCGAAAGAAGATACTAACGGTGAAGCTATTTGGGTGACGTGATATCGGTCGATTTTAGATATCGTGTCGCCAATGGCGCACCGTTTTTTATTTAACTATTTGAGAACTAACGGAAAACAAAATTGATTATGAAAATTAATACATACAACTATGAACAACATGAACGTCACGTATGTACCCGTTGGTTCTCTAAACCCGAGTGCATACAACCCACGCAAGTGGAACGAAGCGCAGACGAATGCGCTCAAAGAATCGATTACTAAATTCGGTGTTGTTGACCCCATCATTTGTAATGCATTTGAGGAGAGGAAGAACACCGTCATCGGCGGACACTTCCGTCTCGCTGTAGCGAAGGAGCTCGGCTTCACTGAGATGCCTGTTGTCTACGTCAACATTCCTGATATTGAAAAGGAAAAAGAACTGAACGTGAGGCTCAACAAAAATCTTGGCGAGTTTGATTTTGCACTCCTCAAAGATTTTGGTGAAGAGTTTTTAGGTAGTGTTGGTTTTTCAACCGAAGAGCTCGATAACATCTTTGCGATTGACCCGACCCCAGAACAGTTCGACTTAAAGAAGGAGCTCGATAAGCTCGATATCAAAGAGATTAAGGTACAGAATGGCGACCGCTACGAAATTGATGGCTCAATCTTGATGTGTGGTGACAGCACTATTGAAGCAGACATGCTCAAGCTGATGGAAGGAGCACAAGCGGACATGGTAATGACAGACCCTCCGTATATTCTCGACTACCTTCGCGGAAAAACGAAACAAAAGGACGGAGTCACGGAAGGATTTGGTCTGAAAAAGAACCGCAAGTATCTCGGTACTGATATTTTACCAGATAACTTCACCGAACTTTGGATGGCGAGTGTAGCAAAAGTGCAGAAGCCAGATTTCTCAATCATCATCTTCGAGCATCCAAAGAACTTGCGAACAATTTGGAATGCACTGGAGGCACATTGGCGATACCGCAATACCATCACATGGCACGTCCCGAATCGAGTACAAGGCTTTTCTGCTAAGTACAAGTTCTTCAATAAACAGGACATTGCTCTTGTTGGTTCAAGTGAGGATAAAGGACTGAATCTTGAGACAGAAAACGAGCTGTTCCAGAACGAATACGAGAACGCATTGTATGCAACGAGTGGCAAGCCAACATGGGAAGGATATGAGAAAGGAAAGAAATATCAACCGACTGATTTCATCGACCACATCGCGGCGGACGAGAAGTCATCGGGGCAAGGCATCATCTTTGGAACGAAGCCACTGGAGCTTCTCATTCCGTACATCAAAGTGCTGACCAAGCGTGGCGACTTGGTGCTTGAGCCATTCGGTGGTTCTGGGAGCACACTTATTGCATCACTAAAGCTCGGTCGCAACTGTCGAATCATGGAGAAGTCTCCCGTGTACACGGAGGTGATTAAGAATCGTTGGGAGAAGCATACTGGCAAGAAGGCGAAGAAGATTAACTAATAACTTCTATGTCTTCTCCAAAGAAAAACAAAACGGAGAAGCGATTGGAGACTCTAGCGATTAAGACCAAAGAACAGAAGCAGGCATTCCTCGAACAGCTTCCGAAGTATCCGATAGTACAGGTCGCCTGTGAGAAATCAGGTGTCGGTCGTTCGACGTACTATGCGTGGCGAAAGAGTGATAAACAATTTGCCAAAGAAGCAGACGAAGCAATCACTTCTGGGACGTTCTTCATCAACGACATGGCGGAGTCCAAGCTTATCCAGAACATACAAAGCGGCAACAACACGGCCATTATTTTTTGGCTGAAGAATCACCACAAGCAATACAATGAGCGCATCCGTCACGAACATGAGTTCATCGAAGAAGAACTAACGTCAGAACAGAAGATTGCAATAGCCAAGGCTTTGTTTAACGCAGGACAGCTCACTTCGTTTGGACGTAACTCAATGATTAGAAAGGCTGGAGGAACACCACTACCGTTTAATGCTGAAGAAGAAAAGATGATGGAGGATACACTGAGGGAAGCGGAAGTGAGAGTTATTGCATCAAGAAAAGAAACGGAGGAAAGAAATACAGTTAAACCGAATGAAGAGACGGAGAAACCAGAGAAGATGCTGAATATCAATGAGATGCTGAGAAAAATAGAAGCAAAGAAGAAACAAGTTATCGTTGCTCAACCACCACAAAGACGACCCATAAAGAACGGAGTGAATATTAACGATATGGAATATAAGAGGCGTTTTGGGAAGCTTTAGTTGTCTACTACTTGCCTACTTATGCGTCCTGGACTCCCTAGGGCGGTTGCGTCATTCCTTAGGATATGGAAAAGACACAACCAAAAGAAGAGGCCTTGCGGTACTGCCTCTATGCACGCAAAAGTACCGAGGCGGAGGATAAGCAGGCTCTTTCAATAGAGTCACAGGTAAAGGAAATGCAGGTGCTGGCTGAACGAGAACATCTGCATGTTGTTGAAATAAAGCGTGAGTCGCACTCTTCAAAGGAAGTCGGGCAAAGACCTGTCTACAACAAAATGCTCGAGGAGTTACGCTCGCAAAAATTCAACGCAATTCTCACATGGGCACCAGATAGGTTGAGCCGAAACGCTGGAGACCTTGGATCGGTGGTAGACCTGATGGATCAGAAACTTCTGCATGAGATACGGACATACAGTCAAAAATTCACAAACAATCCGAACGAGAAATTCCTTCTGATGATTCTGGGGAGTCAGGCGAAGCTAGAGAATGATAACAAAGCGGTAAATGTAAAACGAGGATTACGAACACGATGTGAGATGGGCTGGAGACCAGGAGTTGCACCAACTGGGTACTTGAATGAAAAGCATGTTGATAAAAAGTGCCAGTGCAGAATAGACCCCAAGCGTGGACCAGTCATTAAACAAATGTTTGAGAAAGTGGCGCACGAACAGTGGAGTGGGAGAAAAGTATACCGATGGCTCCGAGAAATAGATTTCAAGACGCATCGAGGTAAGCCATTGGTGCTCGCAAACATCTACATCATCCTGAGAAATCCCTTCTACTACGGAGACTTTGAATACCCAGTCGGAGGTGGTCAGTGGTACACGGGAAAACACACGCCTATCATTGATAAAGAGCTGTATATGAAAGTACAGATGACATTGAATACAAATTACATACCGAAGACTGAGAGCAAAGAATTTGCTTTTACTAAACTCATACGATGTGGACACTGCGGATCAGGAATATCAGCCGATGAGAAATTCAAAAAGCTAAAAGATGGTGGGGTGAATCGGCATGTGTACTACTTCTGCACAAAGGCGAGAAACATAGATTGCAAAAATCCCGCAGTGAATGAACCCAGCTTGATTGAAGAACTTATTGGACTCATGGATACAGTGAATCTAGACGAACTAGGTGTGCGAGCTAGAATCGAGGATGAGATAAAAAGATTCAACAAATTTAGATCGGGGGTGCTTGGGCATAAACAGGATAAAGTTGCCATCGATGTAGACGTGAGAAATTACACGAAGTACTTACTCAAAGAAGGAACTCTGATTGAAAAACGAGAACTGCTGGGATGCCTGCAAAGCAAACTGTTTCTGAAGGATAAAAAGGTAACGTTGGAGTAGAGCTTATTGAACCTTGAATCCAAACATCATATTTGCCTCCAAGTGCTCCGCTATGTGGCAGTGCGCCATCCATTCACCAGGATTTGTCATCTCAACAAGGATCTCGACGGTATTCCCATTTTGGATGAGGGTCGTGTCTTTCCATACAAGGTTATCATTCGGTTTGCCGTTCGTACTCAAGACCAAGAATCGCTGGCCGTGAAAGTGAATTGGGTGTTGCATTGGATGCATGGATTTCGGATCATTGGTGATTTTTATTTTCACTTTGTCTCCGACTTTGAATTTCCAATCGATATCCATGTTCTTTTTGCCAGTGTCTTCGTCTTGGATAACCCACTTCATCATTTCGGGGTTGGACATTGTGTTCATTGCCGTGTTGTTTTCTTCCCACTCAATAGGATCACCACTCGCTACCATTTCACTGTTGGGCATCATCTGACCGTTGCCCATCATGTTCATATTGTGACCGCCGGTATTGCTTTGCATCATGCCCTGCATCTGCATACCCATATCAATCGTGAGCTTTAAACGCTTGTCTGCTGGTTTATTAAAGAATGGTCTGAATGCATCGATCTCCGATTGAATGTCTTTGTTTGAGCGCAACACTGTAAACTCTTTTTCGTATGAGGTGCTTACTCTCTCGTTTATAACCGTGACCATTCCGAGCGTGTAAGTTTTCTCCGGAGTTTTGTGCTCAAGCTTATACGATCCTGCACTGGCAAACAGCACTTCAACAATGGCGCGTTCGGAGGGACTCAAGATTACGCTGTCGCTCCATGTTTCGCGTTCATATTTACCGCCATCGGCACCGACAAGCTTCATCTTGGCACCAGGGATAGAGAGATTGAATGTTCTCGTGTTGGCCGAGTTGGTGATGTAGAAGCGAATCACTTCTCCTGCTTTTACTTGAAGCTTGTAGTTTGTCTCGCCATTTACGAGCATTGTGTTGCCGAACCGACCCATAAGGGTGCGATCGGCAGACGCTTTGCTAAATGTCGCGATCCTGCCGTTTTCCATGAGAATGTCGTCTACGAACAGCGCGACTTCACGATTGACCGGAGACCAGTAGTTCGAATCGTTAGGCGTAACAAGATAGTTGCCATAGAGACCGAGCTCTTGTGCATAGTCCTCCCGAATGTGTGGGTGATACCAATACATACCTTCATCGGGGAATTTGATCTTGTAGGTAAAAGATTCGCCCGGTTTGACCTCTTTCTGGGTCACATCAGGCACACCGTCGAATTTATTTTCAAGACGGACACCGTGTGAATGGATCGTGGTGTCGACATCTGTGTTATTGGTAAAGTTCAGTGTTACTTCCGCGCCTTGATCCACCTTGATCAAAGGTCCCGGAATCATTCCATTATATGCGAGCATTTTGACCACGCTGTTGCCAATTGTCTTCTTTACGATCGAGGCAGTAAGATCGTAGGAGTCACCATTTTTAAGCTCGACTATTTCCGATGTCTTGGCTTCAGCAAGGCCAGTGATATCAGTAGAAAAGGCACCGGCCATTACTATGTTGCCAGTATCCTCCCGTTGCAGAACTACTATTCCGCCGATAATGATTACGACTGCGATGATTCCTAAGATTAGTTTGTTTTTCATACGATTTAATTTATTAATTTATAATTTATCATGCTTTAACTAAGTCCTTCTCGACACGCTTCAGAAGCACCGCATTCGTTGCCACAATTATTGAAGACACGCTCATGAGAAGTGCCGCGAATTCCGGCCGGAGCATAATACCGAAATTCGGATACAGAATTCCGCCGGCAACCGGAATAGCAAGGATATTGTAAATACTTGCCCAGAAAAGATTCTGCTTCATCTTTCGGACGGTCGCCTTGCTAAGAATTATTGCCCGAAGGATATCGGCAGGGTCTGATTTCATTAGAACCACTTTAGCCGTCTCAATCGCCACGTCTGTACCTGCGCCAATCGCAATTCCGACATCAGCCTGAGCAAGTGCCGGTGCATCATTGACACCATCTCCGACCATGGCAGTGAATTTTCCTTCACCCTGAAGTTTCTTCACATAGCTTGCCTTGTCTTCCGGCATAACTTCGGCAAAAACTCGTTCTATACCGATCTGTTCTGCTACCTTTTCAGCCGTTGTTTTATTATCTCCTGTAATCATCGCTATCTCAATTCCCAAATCTTTCATCTTTTGTATTGCTTCCTTCGCACTTGGTTTGATTGGGTCAGCGGCTCCAATAACTGCTTTAATTGCACTATCTACAGCAAGAACCATGATAGTTTCTCCTCGGTCTAGAAATTCGTTAATTTTTTGCTCCAACTTACCTAGAGCAATTTTATTCTCTCTCATTAACTTAACCGTCCCGACAAGAATATTTTTATTTTCCACTACAGCTCTTACTCCAAGACCTGAAAGATTTTCAAATTTCTCAACATTTTGAGGCAATTCTAACTTGCGAGATTTAAGTTCATCGAGCACAGCCCCTGCCAAAGGGTGAGACGATTTCGCTTCTGCCGCGCCAACCAGACGAAGCGCCTCATCCGCACTGAAACCTTCTACGGTCGCTATATCTGTTACTTTTGGTTTTCCTTCGGTGAGAGTCCCTGTTTTATCAAGTACGATCGCCTGAATTTTGGATACTTGTTCAAGGGTCGGCGCGTCCTTTATGAGAATATTATGTTTTGCTCCGAGGCCAGTGCCGACGGCCACAGCTGTAGGAGTAGCAAGGCCTAGTGCATCAGGACAGGCGATTACAACTGTAGCGATAGCAAAGGATAGTGCCAACATTATCGGTGCACCAACTATAAAGAACCAAATGCCAAAGACCAAAAGTCCCGATCCTACAGCCGCAATAACCAAATACTTTGCAAACCTATCAGCAATTTTCTGCCCCGGAGCTTTTGAGTTTTGGGCTTCTTCAACCATACGGACGATCTGGGCAAGAGCAGTATCCTTACCAATCTTTGTCGCCTTAAATTCTACCGAGCCGGCTGTGTTGATAGAGCCACCTATTACCTGGTCTCCCTTCGACTTCGCAACTGGGAGAGATTCTCCAGTAACCAGTGATTCATCGATAGCTGTTTCGCCGTCTATAATTTCGCCATCAACCGGAACTTTGTCTCCCGGTTTAAGGATGACAATATCGCCAAGCTCTATTTCCGAAGTAGAGACGAGCGTTTCCTTGCCGTCTTTTAAAACTCTTGCTTGAGGCGGTACAAGATTAAAAAGTGCCTGAAGCGCGTCTGTTGTTCCGCGCCGAGATTTCATTTCCATCCAGTGGCCAAACAATACGAAAGTAATAAGCATGGCGGCCGCTTCGTAGTATGAATCTGCACCGCCGGTCAAGGTGAGAAGGACGCTGAAGCCGTAAGCCGCTGTGATGCCGACTGCGATCAAGACGGCCATGTTGAGCATCTTGCTTTTTAGAGCGAAGTAAGTTGAATATAGAAAAATCCAGCCGGAGTAGAAAAATACGGGAGTTGTGAGAATAAAGAGGAGCCACGGGAGTGGTATCGGTGACGGCAGATTGAGCTTTAAAAACTCCGTACCCAAAGGTGAATACAGGATGATCGGAATCGTTAAAATAAGCGAAAAGAAGAATTTATTCCGGATATCTATTTCCATGAGACGCGCCATCTCTCGACCGGCTAGGCCGGTGTGATCCATACCCATCGTCATCGACATGCTCATTTTTAATTTCTCCCAGAATCCCATCTTGGAAACATCACCCATTACATGGCCTCCGTGAGTATCATGCTTTTCCTCCGGACTATTCTTAACAAGTCTCATACCACACTTGGGGCAGGAGCCGGGATGATCCTGTTGTAATTCAGGGTGCATAGGGCACGTGTAAATCGTGCCTGATTCTTTTTCCTGTGTTGTATGATGATTGTGATCCATAAAGTTTATATTTATTTGATTGACCAGTTAAAAGTTCTGACTGTATCGGCTATTCCGGTAATTTTTAATTCGACCGAGTTTGGAGTCGGTGTTATCCTGCCAAAGGTAAGAATGCCTTCTCGGTGATGACCTCCGGTCGGTCCCTCCCAGTTAAGCGCCTTATATTCTTTGCCCTGTTTATCGATAAGTATAGCAACCTTGGTCATATCCTGATCTAACTCAACAGAATGAGTGTCCATAACGATATTAAATTTCCATTCTTCTAACTCCGCAGAAAGAAGAGTTGGCGTGACGGTTACAGTAACGCTTGCCTGATCATCAACTTTAGATTCCCATTTTTGTGAAGCATTTGGAACATCGGAAGGATTATTTTGTGTCGGAGTAGAAACGGATTTCGGATTGTAAAAAATCAAGAAGCCTCCTATAAACGCAAGCGCTAATACAAATATTGTTATTGCTTTATTCATGGGATTTTTTAAACTTAATGATTTTGCTGCTAATAAATAAAATACCAAAAATATTGAAAGCAAGACCAACCCAGAAAATTTTAATTTGATATTGAGAAACAAACGTAGCGAGCCCAGTAATTCCGAGAATAGGCACTAAGTTCACTAAATAATGAGCACAACAGGAAATCATGGCCGCCGTAGACGTTGTTCCGGATACACCGACCACTTTACCCATGCCACGCCCCTCATGCACCAGAGTTTTGATGTATTGATACAATCCGATCTGAATTCCGAAACCTACTACCAAACTGATAATAAAATACCAAAAATCCGCGAATTGACTTTGAGCAAAACTCCATCCGGAGACTAGCGTCAGCACTGCAAAATAAACTCCAAGTAAAATCACGCTTGCAAGTGTTCCGTATAAAATTGGTTTTGCGATGTTATTAGCCATAATTATTTTGTGATGTAAGCTTCAGGTTCTTTTTCAAACTGCTGTTTGCAATGATCGGAACAAAACGAATATTTGATATTTTCGTGAATTAGATCGATACCTTCAGTAGGCTCCATTCCACATACAGGGTCTTTAGACACACGGATCAGTTTCTTTCCGTCTTTGCCTTTCCAAAATTTAAAAATTGATTTGATGTTGATCATATACTTGAGGAATTAGCTGTTAATTCTTTCCGTCGGGGAATGAAAGCTGGAGTTTTCCTGGCGTATTCATCCCATAAGGTTCCGAACTCTTTTTGGGCATCCTTCTCTTCACTCTTGGCAAGCCGTGTGTACATCCAGATAAGAACTGGCAACATGATGAGTGTCAGGAGGGTAGGCCATTGCAAGAAGAATCCGACCATAATCAATATGAAGCCAATGTATTGCGGATGGCGAACTCGAGCGTAAGGCCCGGTAGTTGCTAGGATATGATCCTGCTGTGCCTTGTAAAGTACTTTCCACGCTTTAGAGAGGAGTACGAAACCGTAGAAAATTAGAATGTAACTTGCGATATGGAACGGTCCGAAATGTGGATCGCCACCCCAGCCAAAGAAGTCTTCAAAAAGGTGTCCTGAATTATGAGCCAAGAAATCAATGCCAGGGAACTTTGTGGAAAGCCAGCCGGAGAAAAGATATATCGTAAGCGGAAAACCATACATCTCCGTAAATAGGGCGACGAGAAACGCCGAGAATGCGCCGAATGATCGCCAATCTCTCGATGTTTTCGGCTTGGTAAAGCTGAAAGCAAAGATAATGAAGACTAGAGAGTTGATTATTACAAGTGGCCAAAGGCCGTATGAGTTTTCCATGATAATTTTTTAGTGGCAACAGCCGCCATGCTTATGTTCATCCTTTGCATCAGGTTGTTTTGCAGAAGCATCATCAGTTTTTTCTTCCGCATCAGAGTCGCCATGTTTTCCATGTCCTCTAAACATCATCCAGACATGCGCGAGCACAAAGACACCGATGAGGATTGGCCAAAGATATCCGCCTCCTGACAACTTGCCTCCACCCAGGAACAGGACACCAAGAAGGAGTAGGCACGGGATCATCATCCACATCATCCCTTTACCTCCACCATCTTTATTATGATCGTGCATAAATTTATTAATTATTTGTTTATAAGACTTGAATTGTGCATCCACACGAAATAGGAAGCGAAAATCCAAGCAAAAACGAACATGTAGATTGCGCCGAGAATGAAACTGCCAAAGCTGATCCACGTAAAACCGGGTAGAGTCTCAAAGATGGTGTGATGAAGTTCTATCCCAGCCACTGACCTTAACGGAAGAAATCCACCCAACACGCAAAGAACGTATGCTACCTCGGCTCCAAGGACACATTTCCAACCATATGATTTAAGTGAGAGGTTCATATTTTTTTTGTTAATTAATAATTGAACGACAACTAATCTTTTCTTTTAATGTACTTCTCCGGATCGGCAATAAACTCAACCTTGCACTTCTCGGAACAGAAATAATATTCTGTGCCTTCGTGCTCGAAAGAATGTCTTACATTCTCAATATCAAGTTCCATGCCACACACTGAATCAAACACTTTTCTTGATGGATGTTTGTTATTTTCCATAATTTTCATTATTAGCTTTTAACCTAAACAATCTCTCCTTTTTTCTCGAGCATCATGTGATGAATCGTTGCGATTTGCGTCCAGATTGCTATAAGGATAAGAATTGCGGCGCAGAGGAGAGCATCCACTTTTGTAATCCCGAACACAAGATTGTCTGATCCGCCTAGAATTGCACCTGCAAACACGATGACTCCGACAAAACCTACGATAACACTCGCAACATGCATTAGTTTTGAGAATTTCATATTTTTATTGTTAATTAGCTAGTATATTTTTGAGGATCATTGACGAAGTGATCCTTGCACGACTTCGAACAAAAGTAGTACGCAGTGCCGTTAGTGTGCTCAACGGTATACTTTATCTTATTCTTCGTAAGTTCCATGCCACAGACAACATCAAAGAACGTTTGAGGTTCTTTCACCTCATGCAGTCCAAACTTCTTTAAGAATGATGTGATCTTTTTGCGCATGGTTATTTATTGGACAATGCGTACAAGTCAACAAGCTCTTTAATGGCTTTGGCCTCCTGTTTTTTGTCATTGAGCATGTGCTTCACATGGCCTTGAAGGTGGTTAGCCAGTAGCACCCTGTCCATACTTTTGAGTGAGAGCTGTATTGATCGAGACTGTGTTATTAGATCAACACAGTACTTCTCTTCTTCTATTGCTTTTATTAAGCCGTCCATCTGACCGCGAATGATCCTGGCTCGATGGGTGGCTCTATTTTTCAGCTTTTGATCTAACATAGTTTAGGGGTTTATCGAGTAATTCAGATTAATTATTTTATCGACCTTTATCTATACTCTATACCCCCATACCCTATATGTCAACGAGTATTGGGGATAACTAGATTCCGCATCCACCCTGCTGTTTCTGTAGTGTGGCAGATGCTCCGCCTGCGTCCACTCCGCATCCTCCGCCGCCACTTCTTTGCTGATCCGTTTGAGGAACTTGAGAAGCGATCCTTGCAAAGCCTGAGCCACTCGAATACTCCGCACCAAGAAGCATTTGTGGAGTTACGGTTTTTGCATCAATACCCTTTATTTTAAGATACTGTGCAATGGTCTGGTATTGATTGGGGAACCAGCTCATGTTGGCCGTTATAGCCGCATTCCACATTTGATCCTCCGTTGCTCCTTGTGATGCCATGTATTCAAGAAGCCCGAGCATGGCCATACCATGATTGCAATCCGGAAAATGTGTTGAATTATTGCAACAGGGTCTGTAAATTCCTTTGGCGATCTTTTCCACAAGCGTCTGTTGATCGGGTGTTAAGGTGGCTAGAGCATGCTTGGCGTAGTGATCCATTACTGATCCTGTGGTGACTGTCCATCCTCCAACCGATGCCATGTTTTCCGGTCCGCCGTACCGGGCATCCATGATAGGTCCGTTCTCTAACACCTGATTTTTATTCGCCAAGCCATATGCCCAGAGCAAGTTGAGTTCTGTAACCTGCGGCAATTTAGCAGGGTCAATCGTGCCGTTAGCTGTTAGCGTGGCGAGCATTTTCTTCTCTGCTTCCAGAGGTAGAATGCGACCGCCATCGACTATTCCTACTTCAGTATTTTGAGAATTTGAATTTTTTGTGGCCTGTGCCTGCAATGACTGGTTCCCGGAGTTATAAATCATTGCCCCTGCAATCAAGACTCCTGCAATAACAATAGCGATCGGAAGCATATATTTATCACCGAGCTTTTTCGATTCGTCTTGAACTGGTTCCTCGTATATTTCGCGTTCTGTTTCGTTTTCCATATTTTTATTTATTTTGATTTTGTTATTCCTTACAGCAATCGACTAGTTTGCTTAATAAATCTTCTTTTGTCATTGGCTTGTCAGGGTCGGATTTGTCTCCGGTTTTTTTCACTTCTGCCACACTGATAAGGTTCAATCGCAATGCCCAGAAGAGCGAATAGACCTCATACGCTTTTTTGAACATATCTCTCGACTCATCTTTTTTTCCTGATGATTGAAGTTTCGTGCCAACTTCCATAAGCCGCATTGTTGTTGCAAGGAGATGTTTTGCAATGCACCATGTCTCACCTTCGTGCACGTCAATCATCTTAGCCAAGAGTTGTTTTCTAATTTCTCGCGTTTGATTGAGTAGATCAAAGTATTCGTCTTTCCCCGTTTTTTCGGCGGTAAAGAAGAAATGCTCTTCTAAGCTGATCAGATTCATGATGGCGATACTTAAATCCTCTTCCATTGAGAGATCGAGTTCGCCAGTCGCCTTGAGCTTATTCACTTTTTCGATAAGCTCTTCCATCGTTGGTTGTTTTTCCATGATTTTGATTGGTTAATTTAATTCTCCGATTTTGCCGAAGAGCATATCGTTTGCCATTGCCATATTTGGATCATCGAACACATACCTGACAACACCTTCTTTGTCGATAACTACATAGGTGTGGCCAGGCAATGATCCTCTGTGCATTGAGGAAGCCGTCGTCAACAGTCCAAGTTGCCGGGAAGCGTTCGCTCCTGTGTCGAACATAGTGGTCGCTTTGGCCAGCTGAGGCATTTTAGCTATTGCGGTTTTCCAGTCATTTGCAGAATCGACTACGACCGAGATAGCTTGAATCTCGCTACTGTTGAATCTGTCGTCACTGCCAAATGAGGCGATCTGATTCCAACAAGCCGGATAGCACATAAGACCTTCGTTAAAGAACAAGACTGTGTTCTTGCCTTTAAAATCACTGGCAGTAAAAGTCTTTCCATCTTTATCCTTAAGCTCTATGTCCGGCATAGGTTTTCCTACCAGAGAGTTAAGCTGATCACTGTTTGCGGCCATTGCCGATCCGCCATGGTGATCGTTTGTCGAGGCAGTCTGATTTATTCGTGCTGAATTATCTTTGTTATCCGGTGAACTCTTGAATAGGAAATATCCCAGAGCCAATACCGCTACAGAAACAACAACGATCGTAACCACGGGCGTTTTCTTGTCATTATTATTTTTGCTCATATTTTTGTTTTTTATATTGCTTGATAAATACGTACGAGATGCTTGCCACTATGCCAATGAACAGAAGTGCCCAGATGTATTCGGGGATTAAGGTCACAAAGCCATTAATGGCACCTAGGAACTTTGCATTCCACAGATTCATTTCCAACTGATAGCTTGAATGAGTAAATAACTTATTGCTGAAAGCCAGATAAGTTATGTAGCTACCCATCAAGAGGAATATCAGTCCGGAGATCAGTTCCGAAACCGTAATACGCCAACTAAAACCACCGACTCTCATCGCCACAGTTTTCTTTGCGTTAGTGAATCGTTCGGTCAAATTTGCTTTGTCCAGGAAGGCCGCAATAATGAACAGTGGCAATGTCATACCGACTACGTATGCCAATGTGTACAATGCGCCCCACACGATTGTGCCGCTTGCAACCCCAAGCGTTAGTACTCCGGCCAACACCGGTGCACAACAGGTAGTGGCTATTGCTGAGAAAATACCGAGAACGTAGATCGACGAAACGTGCCGCTTCATCCCGTCACGCACGGAGGTCGGAGTCGTAAACTTCTTGCCGAAGAGCATTGTTATTCCGAGCACAATCAAGAAGATACCGCCAACGGTAAAGATTATGTTGTGATATTTGCTGAATGCTTGCGCCAAGAAGGATGCCCCTAATCCGATTGGCAGGAACACCGTCAGAACTCCCAGGAAGAAGACAAATGTCATAAAGAAGATTTTGTACTTCTCCTTAAAGATGTTGCCTAAATACGATGGGAGTAGGACAGTGATGCAACATGGGGCAAAGAGCGCGGCCACTCCTGCCACGAACGCCGCTATGAGTGACGTACCTACAAGTGTTTCCATATAGTTTTTTTCATGCAGTTGTTAATTTAAGTTAGTAAATAACAAAAATATCCTTCAACGAGGATATTTAAACAGCACGAAAAAAGCTTGCGCTTAATGCGTGCTGTTACTGCAAAGAGGGACTAAGCTCAAATAGAGAAAGCCAAGAAACGATTTTTTGTCTGCTATAGAGAGAATGGAGTGTTAGGTCTCGTAAGCGCTGAGGCAAAGACTCCAGTTTTGGAAGCAGTAAATCTTTATAGAATAGGAATATTGAAACAGAGACAAGAAGCAGGGAGGCGAGCAATAAAAGCCAATTGGAACTCGCTGGTAATGTTGTCGTAAGTGTTTGTATGGCAGAAACATGGTGCGAGGTCATAGCCATAATGTTCGTAGGGCACTCTGTTCCATCTATGGCCGAGGCAACACAATCATTGTTTGGACTTTGCATGTCGTGGTCAACAAGCGTAAAGCCAAAAACGCCTATTCCGGCAAAGCTCATTATTAACAATAATGTTGAGAGATATTTCATAAGGTTACACAATTAGTGTATACCCCCATACCCTATTGGTCAAGGCGAGTAATGTGTATAACTCTAATCAAAGCGCAACTCGATCTTGTCTTTGTCACGCATGACGTAATTTTCATACTCGACATTTTCATTGCCGTTAACAGTCATCTTCATGTTCGCACCAAATGACTGCATGTCTTTGCCCCAGTTTTTGAAAAACCGGCCAAGCTCTACATCCTGTTTTCGGGCAAGACCTTGAAATTCTAGATGAATGACTCCTTGCCTATTGTCATCAGTGTGGGTGTGAATAGGCTGGTGAACCGAACCAATGCCAATATTAGCTGGGATTTCTTGCTTCTCACCTTTTACATAGATAGCAAGTTCCGGATGCCAATGGAAACCATTGCGAGAGATAATTTCGTCCTCTGGCGTTTTAGGCTGTGAGACGACGAGCCAGACAAGACCTCCAATGACCGCAATTCCGAATATGCCCCAGCCAACCCGGCGGATGACATGCTTTGTCTGGCGCGATTGAACTGCCGCCTCTTTCACTTCAATTTTTTCCTGTCGTTTAATTTCTTTACGTTCTTTTTTGGTTAACGGTTGTTGTTCTTGTGTGTCCATGTTTTCTTTTTAGCTATTAATTCTGCACACCGCGGGATTTTGGATTTTCTTTGCCGTCATGTAGAGGGATGCACCTAAGAGAATTACGCCGAGAATGCCAAACTCGCCGCCGTTTAGAGGCAGGAAAGCCAATATCCCCGATACACCAACAAGTGAGAGCACGCTAGTCAAGAGAAACGAACCGCATGCGGCACATCCCATGCCGATGACTCCGCTCGTGATGCCAAAAAATCCTATCGCAATTCCACCTTGCCTTACCGCATCGACTCTGCGTCGCAAAAAGTACACGATCATCGACACATTCATTCCAAATAGGATAGCTATGGCAATCGTGTACGAAGCAGATAACAGAGTGAAGTTGGTAGCGATTGATCCTAATAGACTAATCGGCAGGTCAAGCTTCTGCGTAAGCGGTATTCCCGGGTGTCCCATAACTTTCACAATCAATGGGATGTTCGGAAGCCAGACGGCGAACGCAAATACCACCAAGCTCGTGATAAGAGCAAGGAGTATGTACATAGGTTTTTGGAATACTTTTTGCAGAGCCTTAATAATCATATTTATTTTTCCTGCAGGGCCAGATCAATGAGTTGCTTCACTGAAGCGTAAGGTTGTGCGCCGGACAGAGGATACTTCTTACCATTCTTAGCAACTATAATGCTCCAAGGTGTACCATTTCCACCGGTAGCGACCGCGTTCTGAACATCGTCCTCAATATGCTTAGTGAATTTTCCACTTGTAAGACAATCGTTAAATTTGCCTACATCAAGACCAACATACTGTGCGATCTTTGGAAGTTCAGCCGGATCAAGACCATTGTTTGCCGGAGTGATCTCGTAAAGACGATCAGCATATGACCAGAATTTATCATTTCCTCCCTGTTCGTTAGCACATTCAAGCGCAACCGCCTCTTTTCGCGCCTTGGAATGGAGCTGGTCGAGTGGAAAGTGTCTGTATACCCAGGCAACCTTTCCATCTTTGCCGTACTCATCCATGACTTGCTTCATGGTGTCGTGGAATCTCTTGCAGAATGGGCATTCGGTATCAGAATATTCAACGATCTTTACCGGTGCGTCAGGATTGCCTCTAATGTGATCACCGCTTGCGACGGCTTTCATTGCTTCAAGATCGCCAGTTTGTTGTGCTACCTGTTGGGGTTGCTGATTATTTACTGCGACCGTGTTTGCACCTCTTGATGTGCCGAGATATACCGCTCCTGCAATAAGTACACCAGCGATGATGATCGATATCGGAATAGTTAAGGTGGTGGATTGTGCCGGTGGTGTCTGCACTTCTGGCGTTTTTGTTTCGTGTTCCATAGATTAGATTATTTTTTGTAAGTGAATAATGAAAATACCAGCATTAACAGACCTACTGCCTCAACGGTTGTAGATCAGTGCTGGTTTAAGACGCTAGTAAAGTTTTGGGTTGAGAATGCCGCGCGCAAAAGCGAGCTTTAGATTATTGAAAATTACAATGTTGGGATTTTGCCGGATATAGAGACGTAATAGTCCAACATCAGGATCGGGTGTGGAGTAACGATCTCGGAATGATAGCCAGCTATACGCAAGAATGAGCGTTAACCCTAAGGTAAGAAGTATCAAACTGTCACGAACCACATATGGCAGCGCCAAGAATGTATTCTTCCAAGATTCAATATGTTGTGACATGGTTGTGCCACAACAAGACTCTCCAGAGGTCATCGATAATACCGTCTGGGTGTTCGACATATCCATATGCATCGATCTTTCGTAGAACATTCCAATGCAGAGGAAACCAAAAAGCAGTGCCCACATGGTTAGGAGGACTACCGACAATCTGATTAATTTTTGTATATTGGAAAGCATAAATTATTTTCTCCACAGTGAACTCATCTATTTTAACAGAAAAGCCGCCTTTGGGGCGACTTTTCTGTCTTGAATACCGCTCTCAGCGGGTATGCCATTTCGGAATAGATGCCTATGCGTGTCAGTCACCTGACTTAGCATATGGTGGCTGGGGGACTAGGACTCGAACCTAGATAGTGGGATCCAAAATCCCAAGTCCTACCGTTAGACGATCCCCCAATTACAAATCTTAATTAAGGTATACTACTACACCTTCCACCCATCCCGCAATCTTACGATTAAGAGGTATACTCCCGCGAACGATAGTAGCTAAAACTCCATAATAATCCTCCCCTACCCGTTTACGTTTTGTTTTAGGGTTATGTTTCTTAAAATAAACCTTTAGCTTTTCTTTGCTGAACCCGAGATTTTGTATCCAATATTTTTTAGCTCGCTCTACGTCTGCTCTCTCGTGGATAAACAATTCAAACGACAAATCCGCGTGAGTTACAAACAGATATTTATGCACCCACTTCAAAAAAAGCTGATGCATAGACAAATCCATATTGGTAAATTTTACAGGGCAAGCTGTTGCATGTTCTTTTGAACCCTCGCCCCAATACAAAATAACGCCCGTTAGCCAAAATGGATCATGAATAAGTGAAGGAACTTCTCCTCTCGCCAAATCCTTAATATCTTTGATCCTTTTTATTTTATTCCTCCGTATAGATTCAACGGCACGCAACTGGCCGGCAATTCTTTTCTCCGTAATTATCTGTTTTTGCTTTTTTGCCAACCCGACATCCTGCAACCACAAAGAAACCGTAGATTTTGCAACCAGAACACGGGCAAGAATTTCGGAGTATGAGAAACCTTGCTTCCGTAAAGCAATTACCTCCGCTTTTAACTTGTCTTTTCTAATCATATCGAACAGCAGTTATGTACTATTATAATAGTACAATCCTGTTCGATGACAACTTACTTCTGCCCCAAAATGCGAATGAGAGCAAGCTCAATCGGAAGCGAGGGAATGAAAGCGTGGCCGAGGTCATCCGAGACCGCGAGGAGTTCGGACAAAAGGGCGGAAGAAATCGCGGAATCTTTGGTTACAGCGAGTTTTTTAAGAAAGGCAAAATCCTCGGGAGATACCTCTTGGGTAATTTCCTTTTCCATTTCTTTGGCATAGCGAAGGAGCAACACGAAACGCAATTTCTGAAGCACCAATTTTAAAAATACTTTCGCGTCAACATTCGCGTCGGTTGCGCTATGGAGGGCTTTGAAAGCGCCATCGATATTTTTTGTTTCAAGCGACTCGATAAAATTATTAACAAGCTCACCACGAGGCGCTCCCGTCACCGTTTCTACTTCGGCCAGAGAAATCTTTTTGTCCTTGCTCGCGCTCATAATTTTCTGCAAAATTCCCTGCGTATCGCGGAAGGAACCGTCACCTAAAAGCGCGACCAAGTCCCCTACTCCCGCTTCCAGCAAAAAACCTTCCTTTTTGGCGATAGCGGTGGCGCTTTGTTTTAAAATGTCCCTAGTGGGTTTTTTAAGCTGAAATAGCTGACAACGCGAGACAACTGTTTCCGGCAATTTGTCTATTTCGGTCGTCGCTAAAATAAACACGACGTGTTTTGGCGGTTCTTCCAAAGTTTTGAGAAGCGCGTTAAAGGCGGCCTTAGAAAACATATGGACTTCATCCAAAATATAAACCTTATAAGGCGAATTGAACGGCAAAGTGGTGACCGCTTCGTTCAAGAGGCGCATCTCATCCACACCGTTGTTGGACGCCGCGTCAATTTCGTAGATATCGTTACCACTCGCACCAATTTCAGTCGCCACGATTCTCGCCAGCGTAGTTTTTCCCGTACCGCGCGAACCGGCAAAAAGATAGGCATGAAAAACATTGCCGAGCCTCAAAGCTCCTTCCAAAGTTTTCACGATATGGTCTTGACCGATAACGTCTTTAAAAGATTTCGGTCGATATTTTCTATACAGCGCCAAATGCTCTTCGGACATAGGGTGTAGTATAACAGAGCGAGAGAAATTTTAGAAAATTGAAACAATTTAGCCGTTCCGATTTTGGGATCGGAACGGCGGGAGAGTTTGTATTCCAGTGGGATGCGCGGAAAGACAAACCCTTTAACTCCTTGGACACTTTGAGGTGGGCCCTCAATGCCCTTCTCAACGTAGACAATTAGTGATTTAAAAAAAGAAGGAACAAGGGGGATTGCCGGTAAGTGTATACCATGGCTTGAAAGTGGCAATAATTACTAAAAACAGAAAACAAATTCCTGGAAAGAGCAAATGAAAAGTGCCGACAGGATATCGGCACTGAAAACTAAAGAATTCTCCGCCAAAAAGAAAAGATGTTTTTTAGGTGGGCCAACCACGTGCGGTCTTCACGTACTTGCTCCCAACCCACGAAATCCCTGATAAACTTATCGGTCGCTTCCCGACTATCGTGTTGAAGACTTGAACTGAAACCGTTCCAAAATTCTTCCACCTGGAACCCGGGCTTGTTTATCAGAATCTCGCAGAGACGACCCACCTCCGCTTCCGAAAAGCAACATCCTTCTTCTTTCCTGGAGCAAAAATGAAGCAGTTCGAAAATCAATTGGGCTCGATCAGGAAACTTGTGCTCCAACCGTTTACGATGAATTGACATAAAAGTACTTTCAGGAAAAAGTGTACTTGCTATATAGTAAAGAAAAAAGGGGGAAACGCAACTGCCTAACTTTTGCCGGGTGAAGCAAAGCTCCACCCGGCAAAAGTTAGTCTTTTACACCAGGCCCTCTGTTGCTATACTATAGGCATGTTTGGAAAAAAAATTGATTTTCTCGCCATCGGCGACATTACTACCGATGCTTTTATAAGAATCAAAGACGCGAGCGTCACCTGCGATGCCAACAACGAACATTGCTCGCTCTGCATGCGATACGCCGACAAAATCCCTTATGAGTCAGTCGAAATAATCCGTGCGGTGGGCAACGCTCCGAACGCCGCCGTCTCCGCGGCCCGTCTCGGTCTTTCCGCGGGGCTAGTGTCAAATCTGGGGAGCGATCAAAACGGCAAAGAGTGTCTCGAGAGACTGCGGGAAGAAAAAATCAACCGAAAATTAATAACGGTTCATAAAAGAAAGGCGACCAACTATCACTATGTCCTGTGGTACGAAGCCGACCGCACCATTCTTATCAAACACGAAGAGTATCCTTACTCGTTGCCAGCCATAGTCGCTCCACGCTGGATATATTTGAGCTCACTAGGCAACACCACGCTTCCTTACCACGATAAACTGTCCGACTACTTGGAGAAAAATCCAGACGTCATGCTTGCCTTCCAACCGGGCACTTTTCAGTTGCACCTGGGAGCCAAAAGACTGGAGCGTCTGTATCGGCGGAGTGAGGTGTTTGTCTGCAACAAAGAAGAAGCTCAAAAAATCCTTTTAAACCAAAGCGAGGATTTCAAAACCCTCCTTTCGGGAATCGCCTCCCTCGGCCCTGCGCTAACACTCATCACCGACGGACCAAAAGGGGCCTATTTCCATGACCGAAAAAATTTTTATTTCATGCCTCCCTATCCTGACCCGAAACCTCCTTACGAGAGAACGGGTGCGGGAGACGCCTTCGCTTCCACTTTCGTAAGCGCCCTGGCTTTGCGCAAAACTCCGCTTGAAGCTCTGCTATGGGCGCCCACAAACTCCATGTCAGTGGTCCAACAGGTCGGTGCCCAGAAAGGCCTCTTGCGCGAAAACGAAATAAGAGATTTAATTAAGCGAGCGCCCGAAAACTTTAAACCGCAAATACTGTGAAAAACGATTCCTCTGCGGGGTTTCTTGATAGAGCGGTGACCGATAAAACCGAAAAACTTCTAGATAAAATGCCGGGACTCGTCGAGCGTTTTGAAGATATCCTTGGAAAGGCAAAAACGTTGCTCGACAGAGCTGAAGCGGAAGAAGCGACAGCAAACGGCGAATTTCTCTCACAAGAGAGAGGAGAAGCAAAAAACAAAGCTTCGGCTTTGCTCCACGCGGCCTTAACCTTAATAAGGGAAGGAAAAGAAGCGGCTTTAGAATTAAACCGTCTGAAAATAGCACTAAACTCGCTTGAAGCGGCATCTTCGAAAAAACCTGACAGACAATGAGATCATGCCCCCGTTCCGCTTCGCGGAACGGGGGCTCTTTTACATTTTTCTCTTCAACACTTTCCGAACAGCCTCTTTGATATGACTCTCTCCCATGCCGTAATACTCGACAAGTTCTTCGGGCGTACCCGATTGGCCAAACTTGTCGGCAACCCCAACAAATTCAATAGGTACGGGACAGTTCTTCGCAATACATTCCGCCACAGCGGACCCGAAACCCCCCGCGATTTGATGCTCTTCCACCGTAACCAACGCTCCCGTTTCTCTGGCGAGCTCTTTCAGAGCTTTTTCGTCCAAAGGTTTAATTGTGGTAAAGTTTAAAACCTTCACGCGGACACCTTCCTTCTCAAGCCAGCGCGAGGCGGAAAGCGCTTTGTGAAGAAGCGCGCCAGTCGCGACAATTCCTACTTCAGCTTTACCTTTCTCGGGCGCGAAAAAGAGAGCAGCTTTCCCTATTTCAAAAGGCGTGTCAGCGGTTGTCATAACGGGAGTTTTTTCGCGGGCGAGACGGAGGTAAACCGGCGTATCGGTTTTCGCCACGGCAAGCGTCGCTTTCTTCGCCTCAACAGAATCGCAGGGCGAGAGTACACACATATTGGGAAGTACGCGCATAATGGCGATATCCTCAATTGCCTGATGCGTCCCTCCGTCCGGACCAACCGAAATTCCGGCATGACTGCCAACAATTACCACCTTCCTGTTGTTGTAACAAATAGTGGTGCGAATCTGCTCCCAGTTGCGCCCCGGACTAAACATGGCGTAAGAACTGCAGAATGGAATCTTCCCCATGGCCGCCATGCCGGAGGCTACGGTAGCGAGGTTTTGTTCGGCCACACCGATTTCCACAAATCGATTCGGAAACTTCTTCGCAAAAAGGTGCATTTGTGTTGACTCGGTAAGATCGGCGCATAGTCCCACTACCCGCTCGTCGGCCTCTCCGGCGACAAGCAAACCTTCTCCAAAACCCTTACGAATTGGGACTTGTTCAACGTCCTTGTCAAAAATTTTTGGATTTAATTTTACTGAATTGTTTAACATGCGCTTTCAAATAAAGTTTGACCTGGTTCTATCCTCGCGGACTCGACTCTGTATAGACGAGGCAACAGGACAAACTTTGTTGTAAAAGAGTCGCCATCCGACGCATCTATGCCATTGCGCATCTCTATCCCCGCCTCAAGCTTTCGGAGTACTCTATAAACACAATAAACCCCCGCCAACTCATAAAATCCGCCTCTCCGTTGCGTCTGTCTCTGGCCAACAAAAATTCCATTTAATGCGAATTACATGCCTAAAATGAGCGGATATGAGTACACCGTAAGCAAAAGATAAATGGAACATCTGAGAAGGAGCCATGTTTTGTCCTCTTTTGTGATAGAACCTTTGTTTAAAGTGGAAACAACAACATTTTTGAAAAGAAGAAGAGGTAATAAGAAATAAGAACAAACAACCCAATTGGCCACGATGATACTTACGGTTTCGATTGGCAAAAGCCTAACAAAAAAAACTATCGCTAAACTCAAGATCAAATAGATTGTTTCCAAAAAAATCAGAAACGAGAGAAACGGCTTCAATTTTCTTTCTTTCATTTTATTATACTTACGGTTTTTAATTAACGATATTATAACACTGATTCATTAAAAGACTCAACGAAACTCACTGGTGTTCCGAGCGAATTTTGCCGTAAAGCGTCCTTAATTCCGCGAGTGCCACTTCCCCTTGTTTCGACTTGGGAATTTTGTCTTCCGGTCCGGCGCCTGGCGGAGAACCGTGCCACCTGAAATCCCGTTCAAACTCCTTGACTCCCTTGCCCGGAATAGTACGCGCAATAATAACAGAAGGTTTATCAAATACCGCTTGTGCTCGACCGACCGCCTCATCTATGGCGGAAAAATTATGTCCGTCTATCTCTTGCACATGCCAATTGAAGGCCTTCCACTTATCAGAAAGTGGCTCAAGTGGCATGATATCCTCCGTTACGCCGTCAATCTGAATGTTGTTGCGGTCCACAATAGCTATAAGGTTGCCCAATTTCTCTTTACCGGCGAGCATAGCCCCCTCCCAACTGTTTCCGCAATCAAGTTCCCCATCCGACATCATGCAAAAAATATATCTGGCGGAAGATTTACCCTCGTCAATTCTGCTAGCGAGCGCCATGCCTACAGCTTGCGACAAACCCGAACCCAAAGGACCGGAACTTGTTTCAAGTGCCGGTAAAAAATCGCGATGCGGATGACCCTGAAGACGCGATCCGAACTTTCGCAAAGTTTTTAATTCCTTGAGCGGGAAATAGCCCGCGTGCGCCATGGTAGCGTATAGTACCGGACAAATGTGGCCGTTGGAAAGCACCAGACGGTCGCGTTCCGGCCAATCGGGTTTTTGGGAATCGTGTTTTAATCCGTAAAAATACAGATAGGTGAAAATATCCGCCATACCGAGCGGTCCCGCGGTGTGGCCGGACTTCGCCTCTATGAGCATTTCAATGATTGATTGGCGAATCAAATTCGCTTTAAGTTCCAGTTCTTTTATTTTTTCTTCGTGAATGGCCATTTATTTCTTGAGAGCTTTAAACAAGGACAAATTTTCCCGAAAACCGCCATTGACCCAAAGCGCCGAACCGACAACAAGACTCCCTGCTCCCGCGGACAAAAGGCGCGGAGCATTTTCCAAAGTAACTCCTCCGTCAACTGAAATTATAACGTCTGGGTACAGCTCCCGCAATTGCGAAATTCGCTCAAATACTTTTTCGTCAATAAAAATTCCCTGCCGACCCAAGTTAGAAAAATTCCACCCCATGGACTGAATGACGGAAACCTCTTTCGCAATCGGTTCTAAAGTTTCAAGCGGCGTATCGAGGGCGATTGAAACACCGAGAGGCACTCGTCCCGCCAGTGCTTCCACGCATTTTTCAAAATGTTCCGTGCCTTCCACTTGTACGATAATTCGTGACGCTCCGGCGGATACCCATTCGGAAATAATCCGCTCCGGATTTTTCACCATTAAGTGTGCTTCAAATTCTAAGTCCTCCCAAAAAGGAAAAGCCTTCTTTTCGGAAACAATCTCTTCAAAATCCATGTCGGATTTTCCGGCTTTTTGGTAAGGCCATGTTCGCGTCGGAGTAAGCGAGCCATCACACACGTCAACCTGCACCCACGGAACAAGTCCTCGCACATCGGCAAATCGGTCTTCTAACTCTTCAAAACTTTTAGGTAAAATTGCGGGTATAATTTGCATGTCACGCCAAGGGTAGTCCTCGGAAATTAAGCCAATCATTTATAAAATCGTCAAACTCAAAACGTTTCTTGAAATACTCCGGAAAATGCTTCGGGCTCAAAATTATTTTTTCCTTCCTATTATAATGCCTGAAATCTTGAAAACTGGAAACAGTATAACTTTCCAAAAATCTCCGGGCGGCCAACCTATCGGAAATACCCGTCTCTTTCCAATCCGGCTCGACGAGCTTTACTGGGTTTAAGTGAATATACGCGTATAAATATTTTAGGTATTCGTCACTTTGCACGTGTCTCGCCTGAAAAACGCTTTCATACAATCTGCCTTTTCTATCGTAACGCCGATTAAAATACATTGAATACGCCGTAAAAAGTTTTTCCGCAAAACGGCTTATGCCTTGTTCCCGAATTTCCCGGACAAGTATGTGAACATGATTTGGCATTAGGCAATAAGCTCCTATGGCAACCAAACTCTCCCCCACATCAACCTCATCCAAGGGTAGTCCTCGGACTATTTTAAAAACGACAGGCTTGTCGCCATTACAAACACGAAGTAGGGTGATAAATCTCTTTCTGTCATCATCGTCAAGAAAAAGTTCACGTCTCTCGACACCTCTGGTATATAAGTGATAAAACTCACCAACCGAAAATTCTATGTCTCTTTGCATAACAAACTTTATTTAGTCCGAGGGCTACCCTTGGATTTCGTTCGGATTAGTTCCCTACACGGTAGTTCAACCCGTACCCTGAGTTGTACTGCGCATAAACACACTGGTCGTAGCTGTCACCCGCTGTCATAGTGGCGATATCGGCGGCGGAAGGTCTTTCGAGTTTGGCATAAAATGACCACTTGGTTGCTCCGGGCAATACCAAACTGGGGCAGTTTGTCGTATTGATGGTTCCATTTGTAAAGTCTTTGGGAAGGTGTAAATATGATGGCTGACTTTGGAAAGTATGAAGCGGGTCGTCGTTCACTACGCTAATGTATGTCGGCGTAAGCAGGTTTATATTGCTGTTGCCACCGACACAGTCTCTATTTGAAAACCACCCCTGAACCGGAACGTAATTGCCATTGTTGCTTGCCGCGTAAAGCTCATTGGCAAGACTAAGTTGATTCAGAGTTGTTTTCCTTTGCGCATCACGGGCTTTCGCTTTGGCGTTATTTAAACTGGCGAGTACCACGCTTGATAAAAGCCCTATAAGAGAAACGGTCACGAGAAGCTCTACTAGAGTAAATCCTTTTTTCTTTCGATTCATTTTATTTAATCGAATCAATTTTAGTGATCCTTCGTACATGTCTTGCGTCCGCGGAAAATGGAGTTTCAAGCCAAAGCTTCACTGCTACTTTTGCCTCCTCTTCTGATAAAAATCGAGCACCTAGGGACAGGATGTTGGCGTTGTTATGTTCCCGTGAGAGATGAATGATTTCCATCGGCCCGCCATAGTAGACTGCTGCCCTAATGCCCGCGACTCTATTCGCGGCCATAGCTTCTCCCTCACCACTCCCTCCTAAAATAATGCCTACCACGGCTCGAGATGTCGAATTGGAAACAAAATTTGAAAGTTCACGCGCCATAGAGAGCACAAAGTCCGGGTAATCATCGGTAGGGTCAAAAGAAGCCGGCCCCATGTCGGAAACCTCGTAACCAAGTTGCCGTAAAAACGGCACAAGCTTACTCTTTAATTCAAAACCGGCGTGGTCTGAAGCAATTAAAATTTTCATAAATAATTATTATATGTTGGAAGCCTCGTAAAGTTGATTGTGATACATACCTCCAAAAGCCACACACCAGGGTGAATTACTATAATACCATTTATAGTTTCTTACACCACAACGAAAAGGGCTCTTGGTATCCTCAAGACTTGCAGTGAGGTCATACTGAACTCGGTATACATCTCTTCCGACATTACCGTACGAATAGGTGTTAGCTCCGTTCCACGGTCCACCTCCGCCATTATTTAAGGGGTCTACCGGAAGTTTCGGAATAAACTCGGCAAGCGCGAGACCGAGCCCGCTTTCACTTGTCCAACCGGGCGTAGCGCTGGTGTAATACGAGTTGACGGTGCAATCCCAGCCACACGGTGTCGCCGGATAATATCCATACTTGTCATAATAGAGATCGATGGCAATTCTAATTTGGTTCAAGTCGTGAATCCTTTTTGAGTCTCTTGCTTTTATTCTCGCCGAATTCACTCCCGCCAAAACAAGTGAGGACAAAAGCCCGATAATGGAGATGACGACAAGAAGCTCTATCAAAGTAAAACCCCGTTTTTCGGCCAACGACGTTTTGCGCATCTTGTTTTAATGGATTATAAACCCCCTCCCGCCTTCGCCACGTGGTCCACGAGCGTATGGGCATACCCGCTTTCGTTGTCATACCAACCCATAACTTTCACAAGATTTTTACCAACCACTCGAGTCATTTTTAAATCAGCGATAGAGGCGTACTTGCTTCCTAGAATGTCGCTCGAGACAAGATCCTCTTCCGTTACACTGAAAATACCCTCCCATCTCTTTTCCTTCGTAGCCTTTTTGAGAATTTCGTTGACTTCCTCCGCCGTCGTTTCCTTTTTTGAAATAAAAGTAATGTCGACAATTGAACCGGCAGGCACAGGCACTCGCATTGAGATACCGTCAAAGAGTCCCGACAATTTGGTAAATGCCTTGGTCACCGCGATAGCCGCACCTGTTGAAGACGGTACGATATTCTGCGCCGCCGCACGACCTTCACGAAAATCCTTTTTATTCGGTCCATCAACGATTGATTGGCTTGCAGTGTAACCGTGAACAGTATTCAAAATGGCTTTCTCAATACCCAAACTCTCGTCCAAAATCGCAATGAGCGGTGAAGCCGCGTTGGTGGTACAAGAAGCGTTTGAAGTAATGTCGCACGTACCAAATTTATTTTCATTCACACCCAACAAAATGGTTTCGCCCGCTACGCTACCGTCACCTTCTTTGGTGGGAGCGGAAATAACAACCTTTTTAGCCCCCGCATCCAAATGAGCTTTAGCTTTGTCATATGTGACAAAGAGTCCGGTGGACTCCACCACCACATCAATCTCTAAGTCTTTCCAAGGAAGTCTGCCCGGCTCTTTTTCAGCTAAAACTTTTACTTTCTTGTGGTCGATAATGATTTCCTGTCCTTCGGCTTTTATAGAATGCTTCCACTCCCGATAAACGGTATCGTATTTCAAGAGATACGCCATGTTTTCCACACTCCCCAAATCATTGACCGCGACTATTTCAATCTCCGGTCGCTCCCACGCCACTTTTAAAAATGCCCGCCCAATTCTGCCAAACCCGTTTATCGCAACTCGTATTTTTTTCATGCGATTATTATATCAAATAAAATTGAGTTGGGGAGAGCATTTGGTATATAAACACATTTCGGACCTTAATTCCGTAGGTTTAACCTTACAGGCAAGACAAGGAGTGCCACATTTGGCATGTAAATAAAGAACCCCAACCTACTTGATAGGTTGGGGTTTGACTGTAAGGTGTAGACTCACTCAGGTTCTATTTTGAAGACGTAATACATTACCATCTCCAGCGAAACCAGGAAGGTAGCACAAATACCAGCGATTAAAAAAGAACAAACACTTTTCATATCCCCCACTGTACACTACAATAATAGATCTTGCAACCCCATAGTGTTCCGTAAGGTTAAACCTTACGGAAAGTTGTAGAAACTGTATTTTGTTCTATTTACCTTGATTGTAAAGTTGTAGCACTTCTGTCTCGGAAAGGGCGCGGTTGTAGATGCGGACATCATCAGCTCGACCTTTAAAAGGTCCGACTGTAGCACATGCACGCACACCCATATGGAGGGTGTCAGTAATAAAATTACTACTTTGGTTTTTAGTTGCAGAGGCAACACTTGTACCTGTCAAAACACCGTCCACATACACAATTATATCTCCAGCTACTGTGGTGTTGTCATATATAATGGTCCAGTTATGCCACTGCTTCGCAGCGGTTGCGGTAAACTGCTCAACCCTGTTTAAAGTACCTGATGTACTATCCTGTATTCCTGGAGATACGAGACTTGAGGCATTGCCATTTTCAAGTTTAAAGGAGCCGTCATTGTTATTCCAGTTTGTGGTATGTTCAAACAATAGCCCAGCCCCACCTGTATTTGAAGGCACATTCACCCATACGGAGAGCGTCATTATCTTCGTGTTAAAAGCAAGCGTAGAAGCCGTTTTAATGCAGTCGTTTACTCCGTCAAAATTCACCCCCTGCCCAATCTTGCCGGCTTTGTAGAAAGTGGAGGTGGCAATATTCACTGGGGCGCCGTGATTGCCATTGCCGCTCACATCCAACACCCTTCCGTTCACCACATCCTTACCGTCAAAGGTCCAATGAAGCAGAAGGCCGGATTTTAGGGGTTCCCTTGGGGTGGCGTTGAGCTTGGCTCCCGCCGCTTGATTGTAGAGTTGTTTGATTTCCGTAGCAGAAAGAGCACGGTTATAGAAACGAACATCATCCAGAGAACCAGAGAAATAGCCAGAGCTGATACGGCCTATATCTACTGCATTGGCATTTATAGCGGTGTTTGTAGTAATGACAACATGATACCAAGTGTTCGCGGCGATAGTAGAGGCTACAGTTCCATTTACATAAATAGTGGGACTGGTGAAGTTGTTTGCGGTAATAGTTCCAGATATATCCTCAACGGTTGCAGTTCCATTTAGATCTAGGATTTTCTTTGATAAACTTGATCCCTTCATCCATAAAGAAACTGATTTGACAGAACTTGAGACATTTCCCGCAGTTAGATAGTCGTTTGTTCCGTCAAAATTGAAACCTTGACCTAGTTTTCCTTGAGTATAGAAAGTGGTGGTGGAGATGTTAATGAGATTCCCATGACTCCCATTCCCACTTATGTCCCTCGCTACCCCATTCACCACATCCTTCCCATCAAAGGTCCACCAGCCGACGAGGCCGGATTTCAGGGGGTCTTTGGGTGTGGCGCTTAATTTGCTTGCTGCACCTTGATTGTACAGCTGTTTAACTTCGGTAGCGGAAAGGACGCGATTGTAGACGCGGACGTCGTCAATTACACCTTGAAAATAGGTGCTGGAGATACGGCCTATGTCTACAGCACTCGCGTTTATGGCGGTGCCGGTTGTGATGACAACATGATACCATGTGTTGGCGGTAATAGTGGAAGTAACGACGCCGTTTACATAGATAGTGGGACTGGTGAAATTGTTGGCAGTGATAGTACCGCCGACCGTTTCCACCGTAGCAGTGCCATTGAGGTCAAGAACCTTGTGGGTGGTACTTGGTGCCTGTACCCAAAAAGCCACCGTATTGATTGAACTTGAGACATTTCCCGCAGTTAGATAGTCGTTTGTTCCGTCAAAATTGAAAGCCTGCCCGAGTTTGCCCGCCTTGTAGAAAGTGGAGGTAGAGATGTTTATGAGATTGGCGTGTTTGGAGTTTCCGCTTACATCATTTGCTCTTCCGCTTGTCATATTTCTCCCATCAAATGTCCACCAGCCGACGAGGCCAGAGTTGAGACCGGTTCCAGTCCCAGTATTGGTATTGCTTTTAAGGGTGAGCGCGTGGGAAAAAATCGGTAAAAGAAAAACAGCGAATACAGAGAGGGTGAAAATTGTGAATTTGTGTGTTTTTGTCATGGATTTTCTTGGACAAGGCGTAAGGCTAAACCTGCCAGCGTAAGGTTTAACCTTACGCTAACCTTTAACTGCTCGGGGTTGAGGTGGCGGTGTTGGGGTCGGGTTCGGAGGGGGCGGGAGGCGGGACAGGTGCCGTAACCGTTACGGTGCGGACGACTTCACTCGCGCTGTTCCCTGCCGTGTCGGAAACGTTGTAGGTAACCGCGTATGAACCCGCAACCGAGGTGTCTACCGTATTTTGAACAACTATGTTTGCAGTTATATCACCATCAACATTATCTGTGGCGCTCGCGCCGAGGTCGGCATAGGTGGCGCCGACTTCAAGTGACACCAAAGAAGAACCGTTTATGGTAATTACAGGAGCGGTCGTATCGGCGGGAGCGGAAGGCGTACTGGTCCCTATTGCCGGGTCATACACAATTACCGTACGGGTTGAAGTGGCTCCATTGCCAGCCTGGTCCTGTGCCGTGTAGAAAATCGTGTAAGTTCCAAGTGTTGAAGTATTTACATCGCCTGAAGCGTAAACGCTTAGGTTAGTATTCTCGGGAGTCGTACCAAAAGCCGGATCAACTACCGTGGCGCCCAAGTCAACATAAGTGTTGTTCTTCATAACCTCGGCGGGGTTGTTGCCAATGACGGTGATAACTGGGGGCGTGGTATCGCCACTGCCAGCCGCGCCCGCGGCGGGCGCGGCTGAAACCACTCCACAGGCTCCCGCCACCGTCTTGGTGGCGCCATTGGCAATCGAGAGACAGTAAGGCTCCTTGGTTACTTCATCATATAGGGTAATACCTGAAGTTTTCGTAGCCGAACCCACAGTAAGCGAATCCACAATCATATTTTTGAAAGTCGCGACGCCGTCGACGATTTTCGCTCCTAGATTTTCAAGTGAAGAAAGAACGCTCGCGAGAGAACCACCAGAAGATCCGCCCGAACCGACCAAACTCTCAAGATGCGCGACCCGAAGTTCCAAGTTATCGATTTTCTTCTGCTGTTCCTGCACGCCTGTCAAAATAAAGGTCGCGAGTTTGTAAATATCCACGCCCTTCCCTCCGAGAGCTAATACTTCTTGAGGAGCTTCTTCGGCGATAAGACCCAAGCGGAGCGGAGCGGTTCCCACTTCGTTATTATAGCGATACTCGGCTACTTTTATATTTCGCAATTTATCAAGCATGCTCCGCTTGTTCTCTTCATCAACATACGCGACATCTTTCTTTGAAGCGCTGGTGGAAATGTTCACGAAAGAGGTGGCGGCCAAGTCACCGTCTACCGTCATTTTGTAAAGAGGAGAAGTGGTACCAACTCCGACATTACCCAAAGAGTCGATTGAAATCGCAGGGCTGGTCGTTGTCGCGCCGGCTAGGTCTATCACCCGCCCAATCTGCTGAACGGATTTTATAAGAAGAGGCGCAAGGAAATCGTACCGCACGGTGGTGGGAAGACCTCCCGCGTCAAGCACCGCGAGTCGCGGGTCCACAGCATAGGCTTCTTCCGCGATGAGTCCAAATTGCTGAACTGTCCCGCTGTCACCGTAACCTTCGTTGTAAAGAAAACCGACGGGCCTAAGGTTCAAAACAGTTGAAAGTCCCAAATCAAGATCGACAATATCATGCTTAAACCTTTGGCTCGACACGCCGAGACACGAAGCGCCGGAGGCGGTGGTAATTTCTTTGTTCGCCGTAATACAGATGGCATCACCGGTAGCGGAAGAAGTAAGACCGTCAAAACCTACTGTACCCGTTACCGAGAGCCTGCGCCAAGGAGAGGTGGTGCCGATACCGATGTTTCCTCCGCCGTTAAATATGGCGTCATAATTGTTTGTACCTCCGGTGCTTCCGTAAACATAAAGTCCGATATTCGAGGCACCTGTACCGCTCCAACTTCCACTGTTGCTAATGGCTACTCCTGCTTTAATAATACTCGCCGTGGAAGAAGTAGCTCGGTTGTCAACTCGTAAACCGAAGAAGTCGGCGGTCTTTCCGGTAGTAAATATAGTGGAACTCGCTGCAAAAATGTCCAAAGCATGGAGAGGGGTTGTGGTGCCAATTCCGACAGCAAGGCTGTCTTTTACGGTTTGAGCAGTAGTTCCATGAGCCACTCCGTATATTGTAAGTATAGGTGTTCCGGCAATTTGGGCAGAGTAACTCTGGATTAAGCCTGACACGGCTGTTGAAGAAACTGGTAAATCCACCCAACTAACTTGACCTGCATCAGTATCGAAGTTAAACGAGCCCGTTTCTAAAGTACCAATTGAAGTAATCCCCGATGTGAAGTCATAGAGCAATCCTCCGCTTCCAACATTAAGTCCTCCAGAGAAAGTGGAAGTTGCAGTTGTTGAAGTAGCTGTAAAGTATTCACCGACTACCTGACCAACAACTGACAGTTTCGCATAAGGTGATGATGTTCCGATACCAATTTTACTATCAGAAAGTACCGTCAAAGCGGTAGTGGTGGCTCCGGTGGAGGTTTCGGCGAAGATAGAGAAGAGTGAGAGATTGGAAAGCGAAGAGGTGGCGGAGACGGTTAAGACGGAAAGAGGAGAAGAAGTACCAAAGCCGGTTCTGGAAACTCCTCCAGCGTAGATAGAGAGAGAGTCGGTGGAGGAAGTGGAGAATTTGGTGTCGTTGGCTCCTCCACTACCTGAAGGCCAGGTGGTACGACAGGTGTCTCCGGTTAGACATAGAGTGGTGACTGAAGCGGCGGAGGCGGAGAGTGAAGTGCCTTGAGCGTTGGTGAAGAGGAAGTTAGTAAGGGTGGAGGTTGATGTCGTAGTTGCCGTAAAGTACGCACTTACCACCTCCCCTACCACCGAGAGTTTGGCGTAGGGAGAGGTGGTGCCGAT
>SXGR01528534.1_pt1 | contig 130739 bp, 144 predicted proteins | sample 3174711 | NCBI WGS metagenome assembly SXGR01 (sample SAMN11356860, study PRJNA531348) | freshwater metagenome | isolation source: freshwater sample F1-60 | place: China: Fuxian Lake, Yuxi | collected 2017-12-25 | reverse complement strand
TTACACCATCCATGTCCGCGCTCCCACGGCCCGTGTGCTACGCACTTTCCGTGTCCGCACTGTGGACACTCTTTCTGGTGGCGGATTATGGTGTCGAGCGGCGAGGAGTCTATGACCATCGTGCTGTGCCTTCCTGCGCACATGACGGCATACGGCCTTCCGCAATGGTATAGGACTATCGGGTCCTCATCCATCTTCCCCTCGCGGCCCATCAGCCCTCTAGCGTCATTCGAACGCTGCGACACACCACTCTCCAACCCCGTCCTCGTCCTCCGGGCCGCAACTGTGCACGCGCAGGTGCGGGGCGTTCGGAGCGCTCTCCATCACCTTCCCCACGAGGTCCTCCATGGCCTGCCTCGAGGCCCGGAACTTCGGGACCGTCAAGCGGCTAGGCCCAGTATACGGACACGTCCACGTCTTAACGGACAGGTCCGCGTCGACATAGGCCACCTCGTGGCCACGCGCCACGTCAAAGTCAGCTCCGTCTAGGAGACTCTCAATCGCCTCAATCCCCTTGCATGCGGGGCAAACGTGGCGCTCGTCATCGCAAGCGATGGAAAGATATGGACAACGCCATGTGCCGCATTGGACGCACGGGCGATCGCATTCAAGATCATTAAACACCACAAAGTATCATACATCCTCGGACAGCGCGTGCTCAGCCCAGAAGGCCCTGGCCTTCACGATATCGTCCCAGGACGAGATTCCCGGATCCCCGGGTTCTCTCGGAGCGCACGGTCCGCCATAGGCCGTGAACAGGACGCACGGTCTCCCATCGTGCGGGCCGGCGATGACGGTCATGAGCCTGGACGGTCGGGACGGGCGCCGGACGGCCCTGGTGGCGCACTTGCGCGTCCCTCGGACCTTGTAGAAGACGTCCTCCTCCGCGACGGGCGGGTCCCCCGCTGACGGGCCCCAGATTCCGGACGGAAGGCTCTCGAGGTTCTCCGGTAGTTCGACGGTCTCGATGAAGAATCCGTCGCGGTCCTTGAACCGTTCGAGGATGAAGTCAACGTGGGGCGCGGTGAGGGAGTGGTCGAGGTGCGAGTCTGCGTGCTTTTCGATCGGCATACCACGTTGACGCGCGAGATGGTGCGCGTCTGACACCTGGCGTGTCCGGTTAGTTCGTCAGATCGCCTTCATAGATGTGCGAACCCTCATACCATGTCGACGCGCCGTTGTTCAAGCGGAACATGATCCCGTCGGGGTCGACCCTTCCCAGGGCCAGATCGTACCCTAGGGACTTCGCCGGGACCACGACCGAGACCCCGACTTGCTTGAGGCCATCTAGGACCTGATCCGCGATGAGGATGTCGGCTTCGTCGATCTTGTCGAGCTCCCTCTCCGCCTCCTCGTCCGGGAGCCTTGCGAGTAGTGTCTCTATCCTCTCCGCCATTGCCACGTTGTGTTGGATGATGGACTGGCCGACCCCCAGCTTTATGCACGCCACGATGGCGACTCCAGGACAGTCAAGGATTCCGGACGCGCGGACGCTTACGCTCTTGAGGGGAATATTCTCTTCATTCTCTTCAAACTCCAAGTCCGCCTCGACGAGGCTCATCGGGTCCACGTGTGGACCTACCACTCGGAACATTTCGTCGATTCTGTAGACGAGCTCATCACGCCAGTTTCCATCATCGCGGATGGTGAACAGGACGCTCAGGGTCTTCATCCCATGGTCCGGGGGGCTGGCGGAGACGGGGGCCGCGGTCGTTGCCGCGACTGCGACGATTGGCGTGGAGATGATGACCTTGAGGGCTTGTCGTCTGTCCATGCGGGACTTTACAGCATGTCCGCCCTCACAGCCCTCCGGGCCCTGGCGCTCTCCACGAGAGGTCCTGCCACGTCCGCTCGGACCGCCATCCACTCGGGAAGCCTGTCCAACGGCGGCCTTCCATAGCCGGCCAGCCTCAGCAGTCTGGAGACGTGATCGCGATGGAAGAGGGCCCTGGCGTATTCGAGTGGACTTCACAGTATAGCAGGAACTCTTCGTCGGTCATCACAGGATGTCGGACGGTACACCCGAAGGTTAGTGTCACCCTACGGTAGTGTCCTATGTGAAAGCCCACGTTTGGGAGACCCGATGGGAGCCGGCCGACTTGGCCAGGCATGCAGGGTTTAAGAGGGAGGTCCTCTTGCACGTTTGCAAGGTCTGTGGGCTTACGACGGACTATTCGGAGGATATCGTGCCCATCCCCGAGCTCCCGGACGCGAAGGTGATAGCTTTTACGGATGAATGGCTTCATATGAACGGGTTGGAACCTGACTGTGAGCAGGCAATGGTTGATAAAGTTCATGAACGATGATAAGTCCTTGAGCGCATTGCGCGACGAGCTGACGAAGGTGGCTGAGAGGTATGCGGACAGGATAATGGCTCGGGCTTCGTCCGAGGCCATGATACCGGTCCGAGGCCTCGCCGGCAACGCGCACATCTCCAGGCTCCTTCTTCCTGTCCAGAAGATGCCGGCCGGGGCCCCCTCCCACATCCCGGCAGACCCTCCGAAGGATCCTAGAGTGTACCTTTTCGTCGGGCGTGGTAGGCAAAATGAGCTTTCAAGGCAAGCCGTACGGCACCTTGCTGGGCTAGGTCATCGGTTCAAGCTCCTCCCCGGAGGCCCCTGGTGCTCCCTGTGCGGCCATTTTGTCATGTTCAGCAGCAAGACTGCTAAAGGACCTAAACGCTCCGACTGGGAAAGGCTGCGTAGAGAGTTTTCAAGATGTGAGGTCGCGATTGTTGAGGCCGTTCACGGCCGGTAGCCCTTCCATAAGGCGGTCCTCATATGGACAAGTGGAAGGTTGGCATCATGGTGTTTGGAGGGGTCTTGGCCGCCGCGTGCGCGGCAGGGCTCGTGTGGGCTGTCTTCCATCCCGTGAAGGATGGCCCTCCTTTGCCCGATCCGCCGCCCATGGCCGGAAAGCTCGACGCCTCGAAGGGATGACGTGTCTCTGGTCACATCCATGTGCGGACCTTGCTTTAAGGCCCTTGGACCCCTGCAGGACATGCCGGTTGACCTGACCATGGCATCCGTCGCACTCCCTGAATGCGACTATTGTGGATGTATCCTAATGGTCGACGACTTGAAGCTCGCCCACTCTGTCCTCCAGGTCGACGGAGGCCCGAGAACGTACCGCCAACATGTGAAGGCTGTGCGGGTTGCCTTCGAGTCCCTCGAGGCGTTGATGCCGAACCTTCAACGGCTTTCCGTCGGGAGGGGCGAGGATGGCCTCGTCATGGTGGAGTGCCATGACCATGTCGGGGAGTTCGTGCTGAACGGATGACGCTCAGAGTGCACTGATAACATCGACGTTTTCAGCGCTGAAGATCTCCAGGACGTCCGACAACGGGATTTCTGCCCTGTGGCAGTTCCTGAGGGCTGTCCTTAGGTCTGAGCGCGGGTCCGGGACTCGCACTGTCGGCTCTGCCAAAACTCCCATCGGTTCCTCGGGAGCTCATATGAGCTTTTCACCTTCCGGACAACCCATAGGGTACCGTCCAGGTTCACGGTCTCCTCGTGCACGTCCGAGACCTCCGGCCGCCGGACGCTCAGTATGCTGTTCGTCTGGATCACGGGGTTTATCGTCAGGCCTTGCGTCATTCTGCGATCAGGAGCCGTATGTTCACGTGAGGGTTGAAGCTTGTCCCTGACAGGGTCTGGATCGAGATCCAGACCCTGTCCGGCTGTGCGGGCTCGGAGACAGTCGTGTCTAGGACTTTCCATGTCTGCTCCCCGTCTGTGAGGACGTCCTTCACCTTCACCTTCAGGACTCCTCGGCCGCAGATGACGGCTGTTTTCTTGAAGGGTAGGACCGTCTCCACCGTGAGGTCCGGGACCTCCGGCCGCACGTTCTCGCCCTCCACCGGGTCGTACATAAGCTCGAGGTCCCACCCTATCTCCGGGTTCCCGCTCGTGTTGGCCGCCGGATTGAGGATCACCGATACGTGGGGCTTTCGGAGCCAGTGTCGCTTTACGACCGTCCAGACGGAGGCGCCCCTTCGGAGGTGTTGCCCCTCCCTCATCTCCACGATGCCCTTGATTATCACGGCCGTCTGGTGTCCGACCCTCTCCGTTGACTCCACGGTCCCTGTTCTGCTCATGGTGGACGATACAGTTGAGCCTTTCGTTGAGGCTCATGGTGGACATGACCTTCTACAAGGTGTCCCTGGAGACCGTCGTGCAGGTGTCGGCCATGGTCGTGTCCGCGGCGGCCACGGCCGGAGAGGCCGTCGAGGAGGCCCGAGCCCTCCAGGAGCGCTCCAGGCTGGACTGGAGGCTCGGACCAGTCCTCGTCGGTCCCATTCAGGGAGAGTGTGAGTACTGGACGACGAGGCAGCCTGACGGGATGTTCGTCGTCTCCGTGGCAGCGCGTATCGTCGTCACCGCTATACAGCACGTGTCTGCGGACGGCCTTGACAAGGTGCGCCATGAGGTCGACCGCCGCCAGGAAAAGGCTCTCATCCCGTGGGCATACCGCGGGATCCCCATGGGGGATCTTCGCGGAGTGGAGTTCCGTCGCTGGGAGAACACTAAGCCTGACGTGGCCACGAGCGCGAGCCTCACCGTCGCCCCCAACCCAGCCTTCCCGGGTCAGACCGTCTACTTTTCGTCGACTGTGTCTGGGGCTGACACTCCGGCTGGGCTTGTTCAGTTCGAGGCGGATGGATCTTCCATCGTGGCCGGGTCTCTGGTCCCGGACGATGTTGTCCAAGGGGTGGCAAGGTCGACCGCCGCCTCCGGCCTTTCGGCCGGCTCCCGGTCCGTGACCGCCCGCTACCTTGGCTCTCCGGGGTTCGTCCCGAGCGTTTCAAGCCACGTCGTTCTCAACGTGGTGAAGGTTGGAACGAGCGTGTCCTTGACCGTCCCAAGCCCTCCTGTCACGACCGGGACGATCGTGACGGTCGGCGTTATCGTGTCCCATTCAAACCTTGACGCTCCTGCCCCGACCGGGACTGTGACCGTCTTTGACGGAGCTGTCGCCTTGAAGTCACTCCAGCTGTCCGCTGGATCCGGGGTGTTCAACCTTGGGACGATGTCGGCCGGCGTACACAACATCTCAGTCCTTTATGACGGAGACTATACGCACGCTGGCTCCACCTCGCCCGTGTCCATCATCACGGTCATCTGAAGGTAGAGTGCTCCATGGTCGACTTTTCCAAGATGACCTTCAACGGGTTCCGCCCGGAGAAGGACGACGAGAGACGCCACGCTGACTTTGCCGCCATCAGGAACAGGATGTCGGCCACGGCGCCCCCTGGGGGATCCGACCTTCGAAGGTGGGCCTCGCCGCGGCACGACCAAGCCTCGTCCTCGTCCTGCGTTGCCCAGGCTTGGGTGAAGGCCCTGGAGCTGAAGCGCATACAGAAGTACGCCCTGGAGGCCCTTCCCGTCCTGGGGGAGGCGAAGGCCCTCGAGTTTGGAAGGTCCAAGCACGTGGACCTTTCACGCCTGGCCCTATACTATCTGTCCCGGGAGCTCATGAGCCCGCCGGAGACGGACAAGGACGAGGGGACCTACATATCGGTCGCGGCGGACGTTCTCCGGAGGTTTGGGGTGTGCAGGGAGGCCCCGGACCCTGACAAGCCGGGGGACACCGCGTTCTGGCCGTTCGACCTGAACAAGGTGTTCGTGTCCCCGAGCTGGTCAGCGATGCGGTCTGCCTACGTGCACAAGATCGACTCTTGGCACAAGATCTACTCGGTGGGCCACGACCGGGTGGATGATGTGATCCAGTCCTTATCCGCCGGGAACCCGGTCGTGTGGGGGACGGCCGTCGGGCAGAACTGGATGGGGTATGACGGTACTCCGATCGGGACCCTCGATGGGAAGTCCCTTGGGGGCCATGCCACGGTCCTCGTCGGATGGGACGCGGCGGAGGAGTTCTTCTGGGGGGAGAATTCTTGGGGGATGGGTTGGGGCCCGGACGACGGCTTCTACAAGCTTCGGCCGGAGGTCGTGGAGAGCTATCTCAGCTCCGACTTCATCTGCGCCACCTCCGGGTGGGAAGCCTTTCATCTTTCATAAAACTGTCGCTGCTCTGATTTTTACCTAAGAGTTCGGAAAGGAAAGATGGAGAGATGACGGTTCAAGGAGTTGACTCATGATGGGAAAGACCGTGTTCGCCTTTGGCCTCGTCCTCGTCCTCGCAGCGTGCCCGAAGCCCGTCCCAAAGCCAACCCCCATCCAGCCTACGGACACAGGATCCTGCGCCGCGGCGTGCCAGAAGCTTCGGGATCTCAAGTGTGAAGAGGGGAAGCCCTTGGAGGATGGGACGACGTGCGAGAAGTTCTGCGTGGACACGCAGAAGGCTGGCCACGCCCTCAAGCCGTCATGCGTCCTGGAGAAGGTAAAGCGTTGTGAGGACCTCCAGTCCCAGTGCTTCGAGAAAGGCTGACAGTCACAGTCCTCTCACCACCTGGATCACGTCCTCCCAGCGTGTGGCCCTTGCAAGCCCCTCCGCCTCCGGCCCCCTGTTGTAGACGCAGTCCCACAGCATGGCCTTCCGGCCGGGATGATAGTGCTTCCATCGACGGACGTGCTCTGGCTTGTCGTCCAGGAACAGCCCTCCGACCACCTCGTGCTTGGTGAAGCAGTGCACGATTTCCTCCGGTGCGGCGTCAAAGTGGTTCATGAGCCATTCATGACGGTCGCGCATCCACGTCTTGCTTGCCTTGTGAGGGCTTGTCACGAACCTTAGCTCCACCATAGAGCGAATTTCCCTTATGGCTTCCACCGCCTCTGGGAATGGCTTGATCCAGGTCGCGAACCCTGCCTTCGCTATCGCATCGTTTAGCTCATCCCTCATCTCCTGATCCGGGAGCACGGACGTCACGTCCCATGTGACGAAACGTTCTTCTGGGACGTCCAGCGCGAAGAGCTCGTATATGAGCTCCTTCGCCCTTCCAAGGAAGTCGCCGCAGACGCCGTCCACGTCAACCAAAGCCCTCTTGTTGTGCCTCATCTTCCGTGAACGGTTTCGACCGCCTCCTCGTTTATCGCCTCTGTCACCCATGCTCGGACAGTGATGTCCGAGACACCGTGTTTGACTGCCTCCTTCACCGCGTGGCACAATATTGACTTCTCCACCGTGAGGTCCTCATATGTCAGCGGGCCAGAATATTCCGGAACTGACAGAGTACCGTCCAGCGACACGAACGCCTTCACTCCGAGAGAGAAGGCCATGGTTCTCACCGTGTCTGCCATAATTCTCTCAGTCATTCCATTTCTGTGGTGATCGAACAGCTTCGACGACCTTCCGCAAGAGGCCTCCCATAGGTGGGCTGCGGCAAGCATGGTGGTCCTGCCGGTGCGCCTATCTTCTCTGGCTCCGGACAAGAGCCATCGGACGGACCGGAAGGCCGGGAGCAGCTCTGGTGATAGCACGCCCGCGATGGGTCTCATGTATTGTTCCATCTGGAAGGTTACAAAGCCATGATCACTATTGACCAGATCCGCTGGGGCGAGTACTCAGGCCATGAGGGACCATACTTCCTCGGGTCCATTCCATACGTCCTTCCGGAACGGCCCGAGTTCCTCGACAAGGTTCTGAAGGTGATCACTACGACCGAAGGTGGTACTTACGATAGTTTTAACGGATATGATTCGTGTGTCATCTCTGTCGGCCTCATCCAGCTGTGCGAGAAGCTTTTGAAGGTGACTGATCTTCTGGCGGAGTGCGCCGTCAACGACCTTGAGACGGTCCGTAGCTATCTGTCTTGCCTTCCAAATCCCGCCGGTTTCAAGAAGAACCCCCGGAACCTATGGAGGATAACCCTCCCTGACGGGAGATACGCTGACTCTCCGGAGACCATGCAGGCCCTCTACTTCGGGGGAGCGACCGGACTCAAGGGGTCTTATACGGACGCTCAGAGAGAGCATGCCAAGTCAGTGGCCGTAGTGTTTGCCTCAATGTGGGGGTCTCAGTCCATGCAGGTGGCCCAGGTTCGGCACTTGAAGCCAAGCCTCGAGTCTTACGTGATGCCGAGGTCAAGGGTTATACTGTCCGGGGCGGGTGAGGACGGGTTTTCCGGGGCGCTCCGCGCGGCTTTCATGTCCTATGCGGCTAACACGCCTGCCGTCGCGGACAGGCGTCTTGTGGAGGCCTCGTCGGACCAGTCTTGGGCCTCTGCGTCCGCGGAGGACAGGTTCACCATCGCCATGAAGAGCATTGTCTTCGGGTCGCGGATCGGGATATGGCCCGGTCGATATAAGAAGATTCGTCCAGTGCTGGAGGATCTGTTCAATGTCACCCTCCCCTCCCTGGAGGACCTTGCCGGGGCCAATGATAGCCCTGGGGCCTCCGACGACTTCATCAACACCGTGAAGGGCGTGCAAGAGTTTCTGATCCGAAAGGGTTACGATCTTGGGCCACGGAAGGCGGACGGTGTTATAGGCTCCAAGACGCGTCAGGCTATCGTGGCATTCCAGGGGTCGAACGGGTTGCTCCCGGACTCTGAGGCCGGCTCCCTGGACCACAGGACTCTCGTGAAGATGTTGGAGGTATGGCGCGCGGAGCGTGGACAGCCTTGAACGTTCAGGATGTGATCGAAGGCCTTACAGACCTTGAGGATGATGGCGTCTTCAAGCTTCTAGACGCTGTGTCGGAGGAGGTTAAAAGGCGCAACGGTCTCCTCGGACCGAGCGTGTCCGACGTCCGGTCCAACACCGCTGAGAAGAACGTCGGGCTCATGCTCGAGGCCCTGGCTTCGATCGGCAAGGCCTCGAGGCCACCGACCTGACCTTCTCATCATCGGGGGCCTAGCGCTTTCTTCGGTCGGGTCCTATTCGCGCACCATAGTAGATGAACGTTCAGATTCTCTGGAACCCGGAGTCAGGACGATGCAGCGCGTGTGGTGGCAGGTTCAACCACACTAGGCTCTTCACATCCGGGGGGCTTGGACACCCATACTGCAAGTCCTGCTGGCTCCTCCTCGTCGAGGAGTGTAACGTTCCAGCGGGGCTTTGGCAGACGACCGTCATTGAGGATTGGGCATCGGACATTGCCCTCGAGCTCGTGTTCGAGGAGGACGATGGAACCGCACAAGGATCTGGCTTCTGGAACTGAGCTCTATCGGCCCGACATCGGGAATGGTCCGGCCGAGTACTTCGAAAGGGCGTGGACCTTCGTCAACAGGTTCTATGGGGAGGAGGTCATGGCCATATCGTCGACCAGGTTTGACGAGGTTTCCCCTGGCCACTTCTTCCGAGAGTATGCCTGGGTTGTGCACGCCACGGGGTTTTCAGCCAAGGCCGTCGGGAAGTTCATGCCACGCCTTATGTCCGCCTACGGGCCTTGGGATCTCCTTGCGAAGGAGGCCTTTGGCGATGCTTTCTTGAGGATAAAGCTTGTCTGCAACAACCCTCAGAAGGCCAGGGCCGTCCATGCGACCGCAAGGCACATGACTGCTAGGCTCTTTGAGGATGAAAAAGTTGTCGAGTGGGGCGAGTATAAGCAGGAGCACCTTTCATCTCCGGAAAGGCTGATGAGGCTTCCGTATGTGGGGCCTGTGACATGCTTCCACCTTGCCAGGAATTTAGGTCTCCTAGAGTGCGTGAAGCCGGATCTTCACCTGGTGAGGCTTGCTTCACACTGGGGGTTCCAGGACTGCGTAAAGATGTGCGAGTCTATGAGGGACTCGCATGAGGCGGATTCTGGGGAGAGGGTTCCGCTCGGACTTGTGGACCTCGCTGTCTGGTATCTCGCCTCGCACTTTGGCACAATCGGGTTGAAGGTGGAAGGTCAGCGTTGAAAAGCGCTGTCTCTCTGTAAGATGTTGCATGAAGCATTACATGGTTGCCATATCAGGATACTCGGGCGTGGGGAAGGACGAGTGTGCATCCGTTCTCGTCAAGAAGTTTGGAGCTGTCCAAACCGGCCTTGCGGATCCGGCGAAGCGGCACATGGCGGACCTGTACGGGTTCACTGAGGACCAGCTGTTCGGACCTAGCACCTCCCGGAACGCGGGGGACCTGAGATACCCGAAGGATTTCCTCGCCGGCCTAGACTTTGCTCACACCGACAGTTCATGGACTCTTCGCATTCAAAGCGAGGCTGCCAGCACCATGAAGCTCGAGGCGGACCTTGTCCGCTGGCATCACGCGAATGACCCTAAGCTTCCTCCTGTTGGGATGGAGAGAGACGGGAAGGACGTGGTCTTCACCGGGAGGTCTGGTGACCCGCGCCTGTGGCTTTCCCCTCGCGAATCGCTTCAGCTCTATTGTGAGCTAATGAACACTCTCTACCTTGACACGTGGGTAAAGAAGGGTATCGACGTTCATCGACAGCTTGGCGAGGTCCACGCTGGAGACGACGAGGACGTGTTCATGCGATATGAGTATGATCGTATGAAGGGTGTCATCAGGAACGAGCATGGCGGGAACTGGCGTAAGAACGTTGGGCATTTTATCTCATGCTTTGCCGACTTCCGGCATTGGCATGAGATCCGAGCTGCCCGGAGGGTGACGGACATGGTCCCTGTCCTCGTCCGCGTCAAGTCGAAGAGAGTTCCGTCGCCCCCGTACCAGCACAGGTCTGAGACGGAGCAGGCCACAATCCCGGACTCGGAGTTCGACTTCGTGCTCCAGAATGACGGGTCGGTCGAGGAGGCTCATGCGAAGGTTGAGCGCATGATGGACTCGGTCCTTGGAAGGGCGGTGCGCTTGTGATCGACGTGGAAAGGCTCAAGGCCCGAAGGGAGGTCGTGTTCCACGGATCATGCCCGGACGGGACGTCGAGCGCGCTCGTCTGCCAGGCGGCCCTCATGCGGCTTGGAGTGGAGGCAGAGTATAGGTCAGTCCAATATGGGACTGACGCCTTCGAGAAGATGGAGCCGGCCCCCGGGCAGCTGTTCGTCGACATCACCCCACCGCGCGCGAGGTGGGAAGAGTGGGCGGGGACCGACGTTGTCGTCCTCGATCATCACGAGAGTGCCAAGCACATTGTGGAAGGTCTTGGAGGGGTTTTCGGACTAAACGAGACCCACTCGGGTGCCAGGCTGGCGTTTGAGCACGTGTTCTCTCCGGTCGGAGGAGTGTCGGCCCGTGAGTGCGCGGAGTGGGACCGGTTCACCCACCTCTCCATGGTGAGGGACACTTGGAAGTCGAAGAGTCCTGACTGGGAGGAGGCCTGTCATCAGGCTTACGGGCTTACGGTCTTCGGAGCCAGCGTGTGCCTTGAGATGCAGAAGGCAGGGCGCTTCGATCCCGCTCTTGTCATGCGTCTCGGTAAGAAGGCCTTCGGACGTGCTACCCTTCTGGCCGGAAGCGCTTTCCGGAGGCCGTTCTGGTGCGACCCCATTGGTCGAGACCTCGTCGTCGGCGTAATAAACTGCACTGAGGCACGGCTCGTCTCAGACGCTTGCCACGTCCTGCTCGACAGTGGTGTGGACGTGGCCGTCTCCTACTTCCTGATGTTTCAGGACGAGGTTGACGTCATGCAGGTTTCGTTGCGGACGAGGGAGCCGTGGGCCCGGAAGATTGCGGAGGCCAACGGTGGTGGAGGCCACGACCAGGCCGCCGGCTTTAGGATCCGTGGCGCGGCTTCCGTGTCTGTGGACGCTCTCATGACGCTTATCATCAGGTCTCTCCACAAGGTCGTCTCCGGCCAGGTTTAGAGCCGGAGAGAGGAATGGTAAGGTCCTGTCATGGCCTTGTTGGACATGACATGCGATAGATGCCCTGTGTCGAGAACATGCCCTGAGTCCGGGTCGTCCCCCCTCATGGAGGGGGCTAGACGGTACTGCTGCCGGATTGTCGGGGGTTTCGGCCGGACTCCGGTAGACCCAAGCGTCCTATCTAAAGAGTCGGCGATCCTCTCCGCGAAGGATGGACCTTGCCTTACCATTGCGGAGATCCCGTTCCGTGAAGATGGGGTGGTTGAGTACAAGGTTGTGAAGGTGTTCTCACCGCCCGTGCTTAGCGACCGAGAGAGGCCCGGCGCCATGCTCGGCGGCATGCTGGACCCGAAGAGCCCTGGAATCCGCTAACGGCAGACGGGGCAATCGCGCGGGCCCATGCGCCTGAGTGAGTTCCCGCAATGGTAACAATACTGGCACTCGGCTGTTCCGGGAAGAGGGTCCGTCGACATCTCCACATAGAGCTTTTGGCCGAACTTCAAAGTTTCGGCCATTATGGGCTTCATCCGAAGGCTGACCTCCGCGCCCATTGCCTTAGCCTCGGGGCTGCCCTCCTTCATCCCGTCGGTCACGGATCCGGTTATGTCGACGAGGACGTCCACCCATGGTGAGTCGACTGCCTTCCGGACAAGGGACTTGATCTCTCCGCTAAGCCTGGCCTTCATGAGTGCACCCCGATGCTGTCCGGTGAGACAGCCCTACACCATCGCATGAGCCCCGGATACAGCTCCATGCCCAGCTTGTACATCTCATAGGCCACTCTTCTGTACGAGATGTGTCCCTGCGGTTGGGTCCGCAGCTCGACGATGTAGTAAAGCTCAGCCAGGTCCATGTCGAACACGGACCTGTGCAGATATCCCAGGGGGATGACGTATTGGGATAGGTCCGGATCGTGGACGACCAGCTCGTCCTGGTACGTGTCCACCGAAGACATGGCCCCACAATATTCGTCCTCGAGCTCGGACCCCATTATGTCGTCCGGGACGGTGAACCCGTAGCACGTGTTCAACGGCTCCGAGTACTGCTCGCACCTTCGGTGTCTTTGCATGTCCCTGTACGCCCCATAGTCCATCATGATGTCAAACGCTATCGGGACGGTCCTGAACGCCCGTGGCACCGCCCTCTTCGGCCTGGAGTCCATGTGTTGCTTGAACACAGACCACGCCATTCCGTGTCGGTCTGCGATCATGGCCTCAAAGCGAGCCTGGACTAGCCCCGGGCTGGGCATCAAGTTCCTCCCGTGGAGCTCTACGTACCAGTCCGGGCTCTCGAAGCTAAACCGGTCCGGAAGCGCCCCCAGGGACCTTATGGGAAGCTCGAACTGGTCAGGCTCTACCTTGTTCAGGAAGACCGGTGATATCTTGGCGACCGCCTTTATCACGTCCTCCCCGATCTGCCGTATCTCGGGGTTCCTATGTCCGAGGGCTGAAGACACCAGGTAGCGGATATCCCTAGCGTTCCCTACGAGCCCGACGCTCGTCCCGGTCCCCGCTGGGAGGAGGTAGCGGACGTTGTCGAAGGCCCTCGCCTTGACCGTCCTGTCCTCCCTGACCTTCGGATCGTTCGGGTCTTTCCCCATGACCTCAGCACACCTTCTCAGCACCCTCGGATAGAGCTTGTCATATGCCCCGTATAGGCGGGACGAGAATGCCTTCGTGGTCTCCGGGGCTCCTGGTGGGAGGACGAACGAGTCTCCGCTGAACACCTGATAGCGCGTGCTCTTCTCCGAGTATCCGGGCCTCTGGAACGACTCTATGAACTTTGAGGCGATGATGGACACTCCCTCAAAGCACAGAGGAATCATCGCGAGCTCGGCCACGGAGCTGTGACCATATCCGACGAACCATTTATCCTGGAACCTGTCGGCCTCCTCGGGCGTCAGGGTCTCGAGGACCTCCGTGGCCGACAGAGGAGACCTTGAGTACTTGGCTAGTACGGTAGCCTGTACGGACGGGTCGAGAAGCTTGCCGTTCGAGTCGGTCAGGCAGAAGATTCGCGCCATTCAGGTTCTCCATGGATGCTGACGAAAAGGAAATGTTACAGCGTCGGATCAGCGGGATCGTCATCCCGTTCATACGGTCCCTACACTCGGTCCCGGGGGTGCCGGACGGGTTTCGCCCTTGGGAGTCTGGCCTGTCTCCGTCCGCCATGTACCAATGTTCTCTCACGTGTAGGAAGCGTGCGAAGCAAAAGACCCCTGAGGTGAAGTGGATAAGCCTCAAGAGATGGGTCACTTCTACGTCCTCTGGCATCGAATTTCCGCCCGGAACCTTCCTGTCCCTCAAGAGGAGGGAGGACTACGTTCCCTTTCCGAAGCCGCACTATGTGAAGCTAGACTATGTCCTGATAATGCTCCCCTACGGGAACGTTTGGAGCCAGAAGGGCCAGGACCAACCCATATCGGAAGAATGGCTTACCGAGTCCCATGACGGGGTCCTTGTCCTTGAGTCCCTCTTGAAGAGGGATGCCGCCCATCCCGTCCCTGACTACATGAAGACCACTTACAAGCTCTTCCAGGATGAGGATGCAAAGCGCAAGGCCGGCCGGCCGAACATCCTGTGGATACACACTAAGCGCAAGGATAAGGCCGGATCTACCTGACGACCGTCACCCAGGCCACGCCTGACGCCACCCTGACGCTCTCCTCTATCTCGAGGGCTATACTTGGGTCGTGGCTTCTATAGAACTCTATCCGGGCCTTCGGAGCCCTAGTCTCTCCGTCCCATTCGACGGACACGGATTTAACGTATCGGATGTCCACCGGACCGCACGAGACGATCGTTCCCTCAGAGGACATGGCCACCGTGAGGGCTCCGGGGGAGTACGCTCCATTCACGCCTTGACCCTCAGAATAGCGTTGAGGACGGGGACGGTCAACGGAAGGATGATCGACCCGTCCGGAATGACCTCTCCCCCAAGCGCCCTCACAGCAGAGAGACCATGTCCTCGTGGCTTGCGCCCGTCCCAATCAGGACCACTGGGACCCCTGCGGCCTCCTCGACCTTCTCCAGGAACTCTCGGCTCTTCCGGGAGAGCTTCAGGAAGGCTTCCTTCCCTCCGCGGACGCCCGCGTCCTCCCATGAGACGTACTGGATGAAGTTCATCACCAGCTTGGTGGCGCCGTTCGTCCTCACGGCGTCCCTGAGGCCCGTGAAGGAGAACGTGGCGACCCTTCTGATCCTCTTCGTCACGGTCGTCCGCTCGCGCTCTGCGAGCCTGCGAGCTTCCTCCACCGGCATCCCCGCGTCCAGTGCGACCTGGTCCCATGTTGTCTCCCTACAGTCCGGGTAGAATCCGCCAGAGTGACCCTTCAGCTCCCCGCTTTCCCCTATCACGTGTCCGACGCGTATGGGATAGGACCTGAGGTTCAGGTACACGTCCCCGAGAGCGCTCGGCGGCATTGCCATATGGTCCATGGCGGCCTGGACCGTGCAGTTCCTGGAAGTGCAGTTCGGGTAGTGGGACCCGTGGTCGATGCTCAGGGCGTACCCCTGGGACCCCTCGTGGAGCCATGTGTGCCCTTGGTCGAGGATCGCGTGCTGGACGATGGACCGGAACTCCTCTGCCTTCATCACGCTCACCGTCGACGCCACGTCCAGGCCCTCGAAGGCCTTCCTCATCTCCTCCTCGGTGTTCTGGGCTAGCTTGCAGTCCTCGCGCCTCAGGAGCTTGTCGACCATGGCCGTCCCGGACCCCTGCATGGTGGACGCTATGTGGACTGTCGACTCCACGCCCTCCCGCTCACGGCGAGCGTGCTCCTCCGTCACGATGCTGGCTCTCCCGTGGACCCTCAGGGTCGGGCGTCCCGCCTCGCCCCACTCCTTCACCATCTGCTTCCACGAGAACCCTGAGCCCGGCGAGACGAAGCACTCCATCCCCATTCCGTGAGTCTTCTTGAGGATGGCCGCCGTCGGGATGGCCTTGGCGATGAACTTTGTCCCGTCGGAAAAGACGGCCGAATGGCCCGCGTTCGGAAAGTTGGACGACGACACTCTCGTCGTCGCGAAATGCTCCGCGAGCCAGGTGGACACCTTACCCTTTCCCGAGCTCCCCCACATCGCGTCCAGAACTACGTTGAACTTTCCCGTCTGCATGTCCGACGTTACAGTCGGCGCAGTTTTTTCACGTCGGCCTCGTGCAGCGCCTTGAGCTTTGGCTCGAGCACGATGACTCCGGCGCTATCTCCGCCGTGACTCTCCTTCCACCTCGGACGTCCGAACTATCCCGTTGTCCCTGAGCTTTGTCAGGTCCTTGAGCTCGGAATACTTCATCACGGACCAGTAAGGGTCGTCCCTGGCCCCGAGGGCGGCGATCCTGGCACCGTTCAGCTGCCTTGGCGTAAAGACTCTCCCCTCAAGCTGAAGGCTCTTGCGCTTGTGAACCCTGTTGGCCCACCTCAGGCCAAGGTAACGCCTGAGGGCCTTCTCTCCCATGAACATTATGCGGACCGTCAGATCGACCGGTATCCTCTTGAACATTCGAAGGGAGGCCCTGCAGGCGTAGTCAGACGCTAGAGCGAACGCTTCCTGGAAGCTGCTGGCCCTGATAAGGACGTGGGCGAGCTGAAAGCGCTCAGGGAGGATGACCCTCCATATCTTGATGTCCCCGATCTTAGCCCTGGGGCCCAGGAGGGCCCGGAGGGTGGCCTTCCTGTAGCCTGGAAACGCCAGAGCCATGGAGGCCGCATACACCTGGTCAAAGCGCGTTCTGAACCCCTTTCCGGCCGGGAGCGGGATAGTCTTGAGCAGCTCCAGGGGTATGGCATTGTTCCGGACAAGGTCCTGCAGGAGATGGCGCCAATAAGGTAGGTCCTTCGCAGAGCAGATCCTCCGGACGCAGGCCTCCACCTCGTCGGACAATTCTTTGTCATTTTTTGACATTATCCTGAGCCTTCTCCCCTCTCCCCTGTACTGTTCGGTCGCAGACCAGGAGACCGCGGCTTAGGCCGGGAAGGCTTGAAAGGGTTCGACAAAGGCCCCAAGAGCCCTCTTCCTTCGGGACGGCAGCTTCGAGCTTGGAAGATTGTGAGAGAATGGAATGGCCGGGAATGTTCGTCGAAACCCCTCCCGCTCGACGTAGGGCAACCGGAGACCTTCTCCGCTCCCCCTCCGGAGGAAGTTTTCCTTTCCCCTTTCCCATCGATCTCCGGTCTGATAAGGCAAAGCTTCGAAGAAGCAAGCCCTCGGCAGGAACGTGACAACGTACGACGTGGACGGAGACGGTAGATGATTTCGAGCCCCGTGTGGTAACCTGTGTCTAGTGGAATCAGGACCTTCTTCGTGTTCCTTGACCTTCCGAAGCACTTGGAGGTCCTGGCCGGGCCTCTACCCCTGCTTACGGTGGGCTTGATCATAGGCTTCGATATGGAAGTCCTCGATCCGTCCAGGGTTGGGAAGGGCTGGAAGGGCTGGAAGGTGATGGGCGAATACCGTGTTCAAAGGACTCTTGTGAAGTACTCCAGCGCTCATGGGTCGAGGATGGGAATGTCCCAATACCTTGAGCTTAGCCCGGTCGAAGCGGGACCTCCATTATGAAAAGTCTGTGCACTTGCAGTTGTAGCCTTTCGTTGGGGGATCCAAGTTTCAGCGTCTGAGGGCGCAGTGTTGTTCGTCACATAAGTCCAGGCCGCGACATTCTAGACGGCCTTTGCGCGATCCGGCCCGGAGCCTCTCCGGGCCGGGGCGTCCGGATTGGGAGAAGGGTCTCATGAAAAAGCAGTACGTTCTATTCCTTGTCCTCCTGCTCGGAGCTCTGTTTGGATCCTCTGCAAGTGCCGCAGGCTTGCCGGACATTGTAAGCCTATACCGGTGGGCTCTCGACCACGTCGTGGAGGCGTCTCCCCCCGGGAAGAGCCAATACCCGGAGGCGAAGGAGACGGAGGACGACGGGCGTGCACGATATGACGCTATCGTCCGCGACGCTGTGGCCGTCGCCTACGATCCCTCGGAGGCCCCGATCTTTCCGGCCACGGATCCTATCGCTCGAGCCAAGACTTTGGCGGTCATGCTTGGGATCATGGAAGCTGAGAGCGGGTTCCGGAAGGACGTTGACAAGGGAAGAGGCATGGACTCTAAGGGGGACAACGGTGAGAGCTGGTGCCTCATGCAGATTCGTCTCTCCACGATAGGGCGCGACGGTAAGACGGGTGTCAGGATTGGGCTAAAGGGGGACGGCTTCGAGTATGTCTACGATAAGAGCCTTGGATACGGCGGTGAGGACATGGTGGAAGACCGGAGGGTTTGTATCCGCGTCGGCCTCCACATGGCCCGCGTCTCGTTCCGGAACTGTAGGGCTCTTCCCGTCGACGAGCGCTTGTCAGCCTACGCTAGCGGGAACTGTGAAGACGGGAAGGCAAAGTCCAGGTACAGGATGGGGCTCGCCATCAGATGGCTTGCGAAGAAGGCGCCTCCGATGGACGACCTGTCCGTCATGGCGGCCCTCTCCCTCGCCTCCAACGGCCTCCGCGTCACCCTTCTTCCATAGGGGGAGTTCCTTTCCCAGTGTAACCTCCCTTCGGTGTACTTTCCCTCCCGAAGGGAGGCTGTCCACAGTTCTTCCACAGTTCACCGTCCACACGCGGATTCGGAGGTTTTTCGGGACGGGTTGACTCTGCTAAATTCTCGTGATAAAACGGATCTCGGGGCCCGTTGCGCGCTTGCCGCGGGCCAGGGGTTGTGTGATCTCCACTAAGTCGACGGAAGCCCGTCGCGCGGAGGCCGATAGCATGCGACAGCTGTTCTTCATACCCATTCCGACCAACCAGTCGTTCCTGAGCCAGTGGCACGCGTGGATCCAGGGGAAGGTTTCCCGCCACTACAAGAGGAACAAGTCCCGGATGGGGGACACGGCGCAGAACGTTCGTCTGCGCCTGCTGACAAAGGATTTCATCGGACGATGGTTCTATAAGCACCTCTCCGACGAGCTCGTGGAGAGGGAGGAGGCCCAGGCCATGCTCGGCGGGGTCCCCGTGACCTTCGTGGGCTCCCTGAAGCCGTACCTTGTCGTACCTAGGGGAGAGTATGAGCTGGCAAGGACGCCGTCGAAGGACGGGAGCGGGGAAAGCTGGCTTGACGGCCGGAGGGCCGTCTTAGACCGGAGGCCGGACTCTAAGGTGAGGCTTTACAAGGTCTCTGACATCCTCGCCTTCGCACGCTTCGACTATGACCGCTACTATTACAGCGTTCAGAACCACACGATAGACTCTGACAAGGTGTTGCGCCTTCTCGGATATAGGGAGGGCCAATACACGGCCCTCCAGTCCCTGTGGAGGTCCAGAGGCTTCAGGCCATCCGAGCTCACGGAGCATGAATGTTCTGGGCCCGAGTGTTCTGAGTGTGACCGTGGTAGGGCCTCCCTCAGGTCGAGGGGGCTTTCGCTAGCCCATGACTGGGGGACTCCGGGGGTTGCCGGCCCCGCCTCGAGGCTTCGTTGGAACGACTCTCAGCTGCGCCCTCTCTTGAGGGAATGGCGTCGTGCGAACATGTTGAAGAGGACTCCACTGTCGATCGTTCGTCTTGCCCCCAGCCAGGGCATTGATGCTGGGCTCCTCAAGTACGCGCAGATCATCATTGATAACGAGGTCTCCAACGACTTCAAGAGGATGTCCCGTGCGGACGATTTGGAGACGTACGTTCAAACGGGCGGCTTGTGCCCTGCTGCGTCTGACGGGGAGAACCTGGCGTGGGAGGACGGCAAGGACGGGGAGGAGAGGTCTGAGCGTGTTTTCCGTGACGCTGACAACGGATCGCGGATTCGCGGATATGAGATCGCCAGAGACCTGCACTGCGTTCTGGACTCGGTCGACCTGACCGAAGAGGAGCGTGGCGTTATAGACAACGTTGACCTGGGAGAGTCAGGCGTCCATGACTATTCTGCGAGGACGGGGATGTCCCCGGCTTCAATAGTTTCGGCCCGTGCGCGGGCGCTCGCGAGGCTGAAGGCTTCATATTCGGGGGATATGCTGCGGTCTCTCTCAAACAGGTACTCGTGTCGTGCCTCTGACATAGTGGACCCTCGTGTCGTTTGTGGAGGGGCCGTGAGGGCGAGGACGGAGATGTTCTATTCGCTATCCAGGATGGGTATCTCTCCGGCGTCCATATCGTCAGTCTTTGGGTTCCCGGTCGAGCGGGTTTCCTTGTCCATCTCCAGGCACCCTGAGGCTCGGGCCTTTGACGGGGACTTGACGGGGGCATAGAATAAGGTTTTGTTGTCCTGTCCACGCAGATGAGCACTGCATCCTCTCGCGCGGGCCTCGCACCCTCAACACGGTTGATCATAGCCATGTACCGCCTGATGGCAGGCCTGGAAGAGAACTGGGGAAAGGCTGTAAAGCAGATCCTCCAGGCCCAGTACCCGGACGCTAAGGATGAGATTGCTAAGGCCCTGAACGATGCGTCGCTCGGGCACAAGCTCCTCAACATCGCTCTCAAGCAGAATCAGCGCGATCAGACGCGCGCCGAGGACTCCATCCAGGACATCCTCCGCTACTGGATCGACTCCAAGTTCGACTTCACGAAGGGTTCCCCTACCTGGAACGACGCGCTGAACAATATGTACAGCAACCTTCGGCTCCGCTCCATGTCGAAGTCAATGGACAACCAGAAGCGGAAGAAGCGTGAGAAGTCGACGGACGACGCCTTCGGGACCCGGGGTGAGGGCGGTGGTGCCCCTGAGGGGGGCGAGGCGCGCATGCCTACCCCTGAGGACAACCCGCTAGGGATGGCCCTGGACGATAAGGCCGGCATCAAGAGCTTCATCGACCTGATTGACGATCACATGGCCGACCTGAAGGCCTTTCTGTCCGAGGACGAGCGGATGCTGTTCGAGCTGATCTACGACGATGGCGTCGGCTCGTTCGGCTCTGACATCCAGGAGAACATGAAGCAGGCGACCGCGCTCAAGGAGAAGCATCCGGACCTCTTCGAGAAGAACGCCAAAAGATGGTCTGGGTTCGTGGGAGACCTTCGCAAGAAGCTCCTCGACAGCATCTGGAAGTACATCGACACCCATCTGACTCAGCAGGAGTACAACGTCCTGCGTGAGACGTTCTTCGCGGACGCCGACCCGGCCTCGATTCGCCGCAAGGAGCGTGAGAAGGTTCAGGCCAAGCTCGACTACCAGCAGGGCATCGACGAGCGCAAGCTGGCGAAGTGGAAGTGGCAGCAGGATAACAACTCCTTCGATCCCAAGGATCAGGGTCCCTTCGACAATCTCGCGAAGAAGCTTCGCGGCCAGGGTGTGGACGTGGACGGCATTCCAGCTACTGAGAAGCCCCAGGCTGAGGGATGGGAGCTCCATTCAAAGCGGGTAGCCTTCGACCTGTCTTCGATCGCCGCCCGTATATCGCTCAGGTAACGCCCGTGGACGGGACCACAAGGGACAGGATCGTTGAGGGAAGCCTCTTCCGGGAGGCTTCCCTGTCCCACGTCCTGAAGGCTTACCCCCAGGCCGTCCTGTCCATCATGGCCACGGGCCGTCAGATAACCCATCACACGGACGCAGAAGGCCGTGAGTTCTACACCATAAGGCGCACAGGGCGCCCTGAGGTGAACATGTCTCTGAGGGCGGTCGACTTTGAGCGGTGTCTGGCGGTGGCCAGGAAGATTCAGCTTCCTCGGCTTTTCCGGTCGTCCCCCCACGAGGAGGTTGTCGCCAGGATCCAGGCATACCTTCGGGTAGAGTTCTCCGACAGGAGGGACTGATGGACCCGAAGCCAGTTGTTCATATGAAGTGCAAGCGTGGCAATGACCCGACCACCATGGGTCAGACGTGCGAAAGCCTCAGCGCGGAAAAGCTTTCGGAGGACGGAGCTACGTTCGTCCAATATAAGTGTACCCAGTGCGGGCACGTGTGGGGTATATCCGTCGGTGGAACGTTTAATATTTAGCATCTTCATGAATATCTCGGTGAGAATCGGCCATACACTGAGCTTCGGATAGAATGTAAAGAATGTATGAGCAAGGATGGCGGACCGACGCTGTCGGGACGTTCACCATGATGACCTTTATCTGCCCTGACTGCCTTCAGCCGCTCTCCCAGACTGGGACCAACAAGATGCGCTGTGAGAGCTGTGATTGTACGTTCATGGTGACCGTCACCATAGAGAAGGTGGTGGATCCCTACCATGAGAGTCTTCGGCAACTCAGACTGTCAAAGGCGGATGACGGGCCTGGTTGACGAGGGCCTCGAGGGCGTCTTTTTCATACACGGTCCGTGCGCTCTGGGGAAACGCACGTTCTTGGAGTCGCTGGTGGCGCGGTCTCATGGGGGTCTAAGCGTTGCTTCGACCGTGGACGGCGTGCGGGCTTTAAAGTCCACGGTGTCCATCATGCCCGTGGAGGACGACGTCCATGACGTTGTTGTGATGGACGTTGACCGTATGGCCGCCCCCGCTCAGGATGCTTGCCTTAAGCTGGTGGAAGAGCCGCCTCCCAGAGGCCGGATCTGGCTCCACGCGCACGATGTGGGCGCTGTTGGTCCGGCCCTCAGGTCCCGGCTTCGGAACGAGTTTCGATGGACCACGGTGTCGCATGACGAAATGTTGGAGTTTGCGCTATCGCTTGGCCCGGTAGACGAGTTTTCACTGTCGGCCGCCAAGGGCAGGCCGGGGCTCTATGCCACCATGCGGCTTGACCCGAGGTTCTCCGGTCTCCATGACGCTTTGTCGAGCTTCATGGACGGCAGGAGGAATCTTTTGACCGAGCCTTTGCCGGTCCTACTCTCTGACCTTGACGCGGACTCTCCGTTGAGGGAGCCAGTTGGGACGATTTTGTCTTGCGTTGCGAAGTCGTTCCTCCCTCGTGGTCTGCCGCTTTTGGCCCTGGCCTCAAAGATCGTTTCCAATGCTTCTCTGAACGTTGAGCTCCACTGGTTTACGACCATGGCCTCCATATCCCCTTTAAAGGCTGTCCTAAGTGTAATCTGAGCGATGCTCACGCTCGTCAGCGGTGACGAGGACTTTCTGGTCGAGAGGGCTGTCCTGGAGGAGGCCCGGTCCAGCCTCGGGGACGTTCACCATTTCCATATGCCTGGCGGTATGGCATCGTACAGAGAACTGCTCTTGCCGTCGGTGGAGCTGACATCTCGCTTGTGTCTTGTTCTATGGGGTGCTGACTCTGTACCGGATCCCCTGGCCTCGGATCCGGCGATCACAATTGTTGTTAGCAAGAAGAAGCTTTCTCATCCTCTTGCTAGACGCTCTCTTCACTTTCCAAAGCTGAAGGCGTTCTTGGACCGGAACGAGGTTCTCGGCTGGATTCTACAAGAGGGCGAGAGGCTTAACATCGGTCTAAGCAGGGTGGCGGAGGGCCTTTTTGTGAACTGTGGGAACAGCCTTCGCAAGATAGCCTCAGAGATAGAGAAGCTGTCCGTCATCGTTCCACGTGGCGGCGAGGCGACCCCCGATGACGCAAGGAGCGTGCTGTGCTTTTCCGCGGAGATAACGCCTCGTGACGTCGTCGACTCTATGTGCGATGGACAGACGTGCAGGGCCATCGCCCTATACGATAAGCTCCAGGAGCGCGATGAGACCGGATGGATTCTCGCGTACGTTTACCGGCACGCTCTGTCGCAGTTTCGGGCCAACCTTCTCCTTGGCGGGGGCATGCCGCCAGACGGGGCCGCCTCCATAATCGGCGTGCACCCCTTTGTCTTCAGGAAGGTGTGGGTCCCGAGGTCCTCCTTGTGGTCGGAAGACTCCCTTCGTGAGAGCGTGAGCGCTCTCAGCGCCTTTGACGTTCTCCATAAGCGTGGAAAGGATGTCGCCTGTTTGCTCGAGTTTGAGATTGTGAGATTGTCCGAGGAGGCACGATGTCTGCTACAGCGCCGGTGATACCCATTCAGAAGAATTCCCCGAACGCGGTGGCCGTTGAGGCCGGCCACTGGCCCAGAGTCTTCACCGTTGAGGGTGAGCACCCGTTCGATAAGGTCGAGTGGAAGATTGTCGACGCGGAGATCAGGAAGCCGGACGGGACGGTCGTCTTCCACCAGGAGGCCGTAGAGGTTCCGGCCTGGTGGAGTCAGAACACGGTGAACGTCGTGGCGGACAAATACCTTCGTGTCATCAACGGAGTCCGCGAGACTTCGATCAAGCAGATGTTCCAGCGGGTTGTCACGGTGATCCGCGGGTGGGCCAGCGAGCAAGGATACTTTAACTCGGACCAGGACGCCGAGGTTTTCGAGCATGAGCTCATTCACGCCCTCCTCCACCAGTATGGGGCTTTCAACTCTCCGGTCTGGTTCAACCTCGGTGTTCCTGGTCGCAGGCAGGCGGCCTCCGCGTGCTTCATATCGTCTGTTGATGACACCGTTGAGGGGATCATGGGCTTCCAGGAGTCGGAGGCTTCCATCTTCCGCGGAGGTTCCGGATCTGGCGCCAACCTTTCCGATCTCAGGTCATCCTATGAGAGGATATCCGCCGGATCCTTCACGTGTGGACCTCTCTCATGGATGAAGGGCCTTGACGCGTATGCCGGAGCCTTCAAGTCGGGCGGAGCCACCAGGAATGCGGCCAAGATGGTCGTCCTTGACATGGATCATCCGGACATCCTTGTCACGAAGGACGGACGTCCGGGCTTTGTCCGCTGCAAGGCAGAGGAGGAGCAGCTCGCCCACGATCTTGTGAAGGTCGGATATAGTGTCGACTACGACGATCCGAACGGTGCCTACAAGCGCATCCAGTACCAGAATGCGAACCACTCGGTGAGCATTCCGGACGCCTTCATGCAGAGCATGGTCGACGACGGGACCTGGACGACGAAGGAGAGGAAGACCGGCAAGGCTGTCCACGCGTACAAAGCCAGGGATCTGTGGAGAGAGATTGCGGACGCGGCATGGACCTGTGGGGATCCTGGCGTCCAGTTCACGGACACTATGAACAAATGGCATACTACTCCGAAGTCTGGGAGGATCCGTGCCACCAACCCCTGCGGGGAGTTCACGTGTCAGGACGACACGGCTTGTAATCTTTGCGCCATAAACCTCACGAAGTTCTTCGATGGGCGACAGTTCGTGTTCTCCAGGTTCTCCAGGGCTGTCAGGCTTTTCAGCGTGTCCCAGATGGCGATAGTGGCGAAGGCCGACTATCCGACGGATGCGATCAAGGAGAACTCTCACAAGCTCCGGCCCATCGGGACTAACTATGGGGACTTGGGAGCTCTCCTCATGAAGCTGGGATATGGGTATGACTCGGATGAGGGGAGGGCCGTCGCTGCGAGGATGGCCAGCCTGATGACGGGACTGGTCTATGTAAGCTCTGCGAAGATTGCCGCGCGCACCAGCTCCTTCCTGGAGTTCGAGAAAAACCGTGAAGACATGCTCCGTGTGATGCGCATGCACCAGGAGGCAGACTCCACCATCTTGAAGAGATGGGGCCAGGACTCAGATCCGGTGTCCGACGATCTGACGGCAAAGTCAGCTGAGGTATGGCGTGAGGTAATCTCCCTCGGGGAGAAGTATGGGTTCAGTACTTCCCAAGCCACCCTCCAGGCCCCTTTGGGGACCATATCATTCCTGATGGGTATGAGCACGACCGGGATCGAGCCAGCCTTCTCTCTTGTCAGTTACAAGAAGCTGGTCGGGGGTGGCTCCATGAAGCTCGTAAACTCCGTCGTACGGGAGGCTCTCGTAAACCTGGGTTACGCGACGGACCACGTGGACGGGCTTTGCAAGCACGTGGAGGAGACTGGATCTATGGAGGGAGGGCCCGGCTTGAGGTCCGAGCATCTCCCCGTCTTCGACTGTGCCATTCCGTCGTCTTCGGACGGCCGCTACCTGACTCCGATGGCCCATGTGAAGATGATGGCGGCGATACAGCCTCTCATCACATGCGCTCAGAGCAAGACTGTCAACCTTCCGGCCAGCGCTACGAGGGAGGAGATCGCCGGAATCTACCATGAGAGCTGGCGCCTTGGGCTCAAGTGTGTTGCCCTTTACCGGGACGGGTGTAAGGCTTCACAGCCTCTCGCGGCCAAGGAGGAGGTTAAGGAGGTTAAGGAGGAGAAGACCGTTGCTCCACTCGCCGCCCCGACCCCGACCCTTCCATCCCCGTCCAAGGCGAAGCACGTGGCCCAGCGTGAGAAGCTCCCTCTCGAGATCTCCAGCTGGAGACATAGGTTTACCATTGATGGCTTCAAAGGGTACATCATAGTGGGTGAGTACGCGGACGGCCGGCCTGGGGAGGTGTTCCTCAAGCTTGGGAAGCCCGGCAGCACCATGTCCGGTCTTATTGACGGGTTTACGCGCCTGATGAGCATTTCCCTCCAGTATGGGGTCCCGATGTCGAAGCTCATCGAGAGCTTTGTTGACATCAAGTTTGAGCCTGCTGGAATAACCGGGAACCCTCTCGTCCGATTGACGAGCAGCCTGTATGATTACCTGTTCAAGGTCCTCGATGTTCGCTATTACGATGGGGAGTATTCTGGCCTTAAAGACAGGATCGGGAAGCTTCAGTCCTCTGTCGCGGAACCTGTTCATCCTCTGGATCTTGCAAAGCCCGTTGAGGCCGTCCCTCAGATCCGGAAAGCATTCGGAGGTCCGCCGTGCTCTCGCTGTGGTGGCCTCACACAGCGTAATGGGAGCTGCTACCTGTGCATGGCTTGCGGGACGACAACCGGCTGCTCCTAGCATATTAGCGTAACGCTATCCAAAATCTTTATGATGTAGTCTCTACGGATGGAGACTCTCGCAGACCCGTGGTGGATGGCCAAATATGGGTCGCTTCAAGCGGTCTTGCCGGTAGAGCCAACCGGCAAATATTCCCACAAGAAGATATTGTGGATGTGTGACTGTGGTCGGACCAAGTTGATCCGGACTCAGTATGTCACGAGTGGTCGCACTGTTACGTGCAGGCAGTGCACGGTACTATCATCAGAGTACTGGGCTTCCACGAAGTTCGGGAGGCTGCGGATGAAGTCACCTAACGATTATCATCCGAAATCCTTGAAAAAGGTGTTGTGGATATGTGATTGCGGTAAGGAGAAAGAGGCTACAGTTTGTGTCGTACACTCTGGTTCTGTGGTCCGGTGCGGTAAGTGCTTAACTATCACACCCGGTCTCGGAGAGAGGCCTCGTTTCGGACGCATGACCATGGTAGGCTTACATGATTATAGTCCAGGATCGACCAAACTTGCGGAATGGGACTGTGATTGTGGTCTAAGGACTATGACGCGCATAGCGGATGTTGTTCGCGGGAAGGCTTCCAGCTGTGGACGTTGTTTTTCCGCTGCCGTTCATTGGTATGTACAGAATGAGGTTTCTATACGTGCCTTGCACTTTCCGATCAACCCTGGCGAGATCCCCGAAGGCTGGTTCCGAGCGCTGGAGACGATCACGGCTTCAACACGTCCTTTTCTTGCTAGATGCGGTAGCTGCCATAACCTTTACCGGCCTATCTGGAATAATATTAGGCGCGGTATGTCATTGACTTGCGGATGCGCGTCAGCGAGGGTCTCCAAAGGACAGTCCTCAATGGCCTCGTTTATCCGTTCACTCGGTCTGACCGTTCATCTTGAACACCCTGTTGCCGGTCTTAGGTATGACATGTTCATTCCTTCACATAACCTGCTAGTGGAGTATAACGGTTTGAAATGGCATTCTGTTCCAGGCTCGAAGGCCAGGGACATGGGGAAATTCCGTCATGCCACAGAGCGTGGATTTGGGCTGGTAATGGTTTATTCTGACGAGTGGGAGATGGCTCGACCCAGGATAGAGTCGTTTTTTCGGAACCGTCTTAACTCTATTTCTCCGAGGACCACTCGACCGTCCAAGTGCACTTTTTTTCCCATATCGAGCCGCGTTGCTGATGAGTTTCATGGACTATATCACTATATCGGCGCTTCAAGATCCAACCTCCATTACGGTGCATTTTCGGACAGTGAGCTCGTCGCCTGTATATCATTTCGTAGGCCAACTAGGAAGTCTATCTATGATTTTGAACTTTCCAGGATGTCGTCTAATCCTGACGTGAGGATCCACGGGGTTTGGTCGAAACTTTTCACCCTTTTCCAACGCAGCGTGGCTTTCCGGTCCTTGGTCAGTTTTTCAGACAACCGGCTTTTTTCTGGGAGTGTTTACTCTCACATGGGGTTTTCCAATGACGGGCATGTCCCCATGGACTACTATTGGACAGATGGTATCCGGAGGTTTCATAAATCGTCTTTCCGCAAAACTCCTGAAGAACGCGGTTCCGGTGTCACTGAAGACCTTCTGAGAAAACGTGATGGGTACTCCAAAGTTTGGGATTTTGGAAAAACAAGGTGGGTATTCCGTTCCAGCTAATCCATTCCCGGTATTGTCGACTATGGGACTAAAGTACGACAATGCCCGTGATCAGGCCGCGTACGGTTACGATGCCGGAGTGATCGTCGATGGGATGGTGACGCTTGACGAGGACACTCGAGAGCTCGTCCTCGTCGACGAGGACGGGGTGGCCTTCTCACCGCAAGCCTTTCTTCGCGCCCACCTTGGGAAGATCGTCCGGTTCACGGGGATAAGCCTTGATTCTATGAAGGACATGGAGTCTATGTTGGGTGGAGGTCAGAATGCCTCTTCGTGAGCTCATGGGTCCTATCAAGGTCTCCGAGAGGGTTGGATGGCTTGGTGACGCTATCCGACAGGATTATTCTGGACGCAGTCCGGCCTTCGTCAGCGTCTTGAAGGGGAGCTTCATGTTCGCCTCCGATCTTTTTCGGAGGGTTGGAATGCACGATTCGACCATGGACTTTCTCGGAACAAGCTCGTATGGGGACGGGACCGAGTCGTCGGGGGCTGTCCGCATAACCCATGACCTTGCTCACTCGATCACGGGACGCCATGTCATCCTTATCGAGGATATCGTCGACACCGGGCTCACCATCTCCTTCCTCCTGGGCACTCTCAAGGCCCGCGGGCCTGCGAGCATTTCCGTGTGTGCCCTCCTCCACAAGCCGGCCCGCCAGCGTGTCCCGGTAAAGATCGACTATCTAGGGTTCACCATTGAGGACGTGTTCGTCGTCGGATACGGCCTTGACCACGCGGAAAAATATCGGAGCCTTGACTCAGGTAGTCCTTGATGAACTCGTCACGATAGGCCACGGGGCCCACCGATTTGTCGGTCTTTACGTAGTGCTGAAGGATCTGGGTGCAATTGCGGCATGCGTGGAGCTGACTGTTTCGTCCTATCTCCCGGACGAAAACTTTCCACTTCATCGTAAATTCGAGCGAAGACGGAAAAGCCGTCGAAGACGAGCTTCATCAGGACGCCATCGTCCGACGGGCGCTTCGGGACCGTCTCAATCATCTGGACGCGCCTTGATATCCCAACGAGACCACCAGGATTGCGCACCACAACAAAATCGCCAGGCCACAGGTCCACAACCTTCCTCATGGTTTACCTCCAACCATGATACAAGCGGACCTAGACAACTTACATCATCGTAGCCTGTTCCCGAAACTCAAGGCTCGAGAACGGCTATATGTGATGGAGATTACGGGGCCCGGCATCCTGTCAGTTCTCTCCGATTAGGCGCCTAGCGGCTGCCGTTCCAAGCAGGCTTCAAAAACGTCTGACCGTCCCGCAAATGATACCGGGCTCGCAAGAGCGTATTGTCGAAACATGGCCAAGATTCACTCCGCGAGGCAGCGCCAGGGCGACAAGCGGTGGGACTTCACAGTTTCGAGCGACGAGGAGGGATGGTGCCATCCCACGGGCTATTGTTCTGGCTTTGAACACCCGGACGAGGTTGATAGGAAGTCCGAAGAGCAAGGCTGGCCGAAGATGCGCCAGGAGGAGAGGGACAAGACTCTCCTTCACCGGGCAAAGTTCCATGAGGACGGTCACGCGACGGCGAAAGAGGCGTCCGACTGCCACGACGACTACGAGCTCGACTTTGAACTCCGCTTCTCTGAGAACCCGGACGAGATGCTCAAGTGCGCCTCGTGCGGTGACTTCACCACGGGCCGGTGTACCGTCGGCACGTTCGGCCGCTACGTGCTCTGCCGGCAGCACCAGACGCGCGACGAGACCAAGAAGGTCAGGGACGCGGACCGGGCCGCCCGACAACGCTAGTGTAACGTCGCCGCATGACGGCCAATCCTTCTCTCATCAAGGTCCTCCGCGAGCTCTCCGTCCTTCACGCCCCGGAAGGGAAGCCCTTCATCCTCAAGTCCGGCAAGGAGTCGATGACGTACGTGGACGTCCGCCTGACGTCCCTCAACCCGAGGGGTCTCCGGGTCCTGGCCGGAGAGCTTTTCTGGACCGCCATGGCCATGAGGACGGGAGCCTGCCTTGCGGCGGGCGTAGCGCTGGGAGGCTGTCCGCTCGCCACAGGCGTCTCCCGCACCTCCCTTGACGCCTCAGAGCTGAAGGACGAAAGGGACCGCAACGTTCACGACAACCTTTTCGTTTGGGACACCCTTTACGTCCGCCCCGAGGCGAAGGATCACGGCACGGGCAAGCTCATCGAAGGACACTTCGAGAAAGGGTGGGGTGTCATCCTGTTCGAGGACGTCGTGACCTCCGGCGGCTCGTCGCTCAAGGCCATCGCCGCGCTCCGGGACGCGGGGCTCGACGTCCGGGGCGTTGTCGCCGTGCTTGACCGCGAGGACCGCGACGCGGAGGGAAAGCTCGGCCGGGAGAAGATCGAGGCCGAGGTCCCGTTCCGGGCACTCTGCACTCTCAATGAGCTCCTGGGGGCATGAACGCGCTCAACAGGTGCCTGAAGACGAACAACCCGTGCGGCACGGACACCTGGCAGGTCGGCTATTGCTGCCCTTGCGAGCCGTGTCAGCATTATCTTCGGATTCAAGAGTCGAAGAAGCGCCTTGGGTTTGCCATAACTGACGGGAGTTCTATGGCCAGCTGAGAGTGAACAACCTCTAGAGTCAAGCTTAGAGGTTTATCGCAGAAAAGCCCCGATTTCTCGGGGCTTTTCTGCGTTTATGCCTACACCAGCGGCAATCGAACATGGCGTGACACGGACAAGAAGAATCCGGCACGTGCCATGAGCTATCGAGCACCCACACCTAAAGGCTTGAAGCCAAAAGATCTCATTGGAATTCCATGGCGGCTTGCGTTTGCACTGCAAGCTGACGGCTGGTTCCTTAGGTCGGACATCATTTGGTACAAGCCGAATTGCCAGCCTGAGTCGGTCAAGGACCGGCCTACGCAGTCACACGAGTACGTGTTCTTGCTTACCAAGTCCCAGAACTATTACTACGACGGTGCGGCGGTTCGTGAACTGGCGAAGGATGGGAAGACACAGCGGAACAGACGGACAGTCTGGGATATCAACACTGAGCCGTACGCAGGGGCGCATTTTGCCGTGTTTCCAAAAGGTCTTGTGCGTCGTTGTATCCTCGCCGGTTGTCCCCGCGACGGTCTCGTCCTCGATCCATTCTTCGGGTCAGGTACGGTTGGTGCAGTTTGTGTTGAAGACCAGCGCCAGTGCATCGGGATTGAGCTGAAGTCCGAGTATGCAGACCTCGCTCACGATCGGCTGCGTAATGTGCAGCGAAAGTTGTTTGCGTGATCGGCCCTAGCGCTTGAAACGCCATTCAGCGTGTGCGACACAGGCGCTCTTTCGGAGATGGCGGATTTGAAGCTTCCGCTCTGTGCCACCATCGAAATACAGCTCGAACAACAAACCACTTTGGTCTTCAACCTTGCATACGCCAGGACGAGGCATCTGTTTACTGTCGTCCATCATCGCAAGTTTTCCGCTTGAAGCGCGTTCCAGTAGGCGTTTTGGTATCTCAATCAACTCGTAGTGTCGTTGGGAGAGGTCTTCTTCAAGGTGTCGCAGGGTGAAGATGCGATCGTAACTCTTCATGTGTGACATGAATTGCTATGCCCTTCAGCCGGCGGATCGCCGAACGCAAGGCTCTCGGGAGGCTCGCGAGACCGAAGAGGCTCCGGCGGCATAAGCTCTTATGTTAGATGGTCTCGGCGTCGAGGTTGACCTCTACGTATGGGATGACGTCCCCACGGCGAGCGATGAGGACCCGGCACCCTTCGAAGAGCTTTAGCTGACGGAACATTGTCAGGTTGTGTAATGACACGTTCGTGATTGTGACCCCGCCCACGTTCACGGGTTCCACTATCGCCACAGGAGTGACCCTCCCCGTCAGTCCGACGCCCCACTGGACGTTTTTGACCCTTGTTTCCGCCATCATGGCGGAGAACTTCCATGCGATCTGCCCGAGGGGTCTCATCGCGACGGACCCCATGGCCTCGAGGACACTGAGATTGTTCACCGTGACGACCATCCCGTCAATCTCGTATGGGACGGCGTCACGTCCTGCTTTTTCCTCATCGTAGCGTGCGATCACCGCCTCGAGCTCCGTGCTGGCTCCTCCGACGGGGCATTCGAACCCCATCGAGACGAGGCGCTTCATGGAAAAGAGGAGCGTTTCCGGCTGATCTGCCTCGTCGAACTGAGCCCAGTACGCGAGGAACTTGAGATGCTTGCACTCCACCCCTCCACCCTTCTTCTTCCTCACTAGGGCTGCGGCCGTGTTCCTTGGATTCGCATACTCGTCTGCGAAGTGTTCTTGGAACACCGCTTTCTCCATGACTATCTCGCCACGAACCGTGAAGCTCGCGTCAACCTTCACGTCCGCCGGTATGTTCGGGACCTTGGAGATGTTCTCTGTGACGTCCTCTCCAACCACCCCATCCCCCCTTGTGACGCATCGGGAGAGTCTTCCCGCTTCATAGACGAGCTCCATCGACGATCCGTCGATCTTGTGGGTTATGAAGAAGGTGGTGGCTCCTGCCTCCCTGCACTTTGCCGCCCACGCCCTGAGCTCCTCTTCGGAGTTCGCCTTACGGAGTGACCCCATGGCCACCGTGTGAGTTACCTTCTCCCACACGGACACCCTTGGCGGAGTTGCCCCCACCGCGACCACCTCCGGGGCCCCCGGCTCGAGTCTTGAAAGCTCGTCGACCCACGCGTCGTACTGTTGATCGCTATATTTAGATTCCAAATTGTAATAGGCCTCACGAGCTTCTGCGATCAGCCGTTTGAGCTCTTCCCGTCTGTCCATCCGGTGACCTTACACCTTGTTGGCCTTTATTGGCCCTTTCACGATGAGGTACCATGTCGCATTTTGCCGATGTCGCAAGGGAGATTAGCACGGCCATGGACGTCCGGTTCGCGGCGGCCAAGGATATGGACGTTGAGCGCCAGCGCGTGACGTCCTACATCGCAGACGTTTTGAAGGACAGCCACGTCCTGTACGCCAAGCTGGCCAGGCTCCAGGGCGACTTCAAGGGCCGAGAGCAGGGGGACCTGGCCGAGATCGCGCAAAAGGTCCTGTCGATAGGCGATGAGCTGTCCAAGTTCGCCCGGGCCTTCCGGGACGGGGAGGCCAAGATGGCCGAGACCTCGTTCTCTTACGGGGACACCGGGGAGCCACCCGTTCCGGGTGACGAGGAGGCCCCTATGCCTCTTGACGATGGCGGCGCTGGCGCTGGCGCTGGCTCTGAGGATGGACCTGGACCGAAGGCGAAGGCTTTCGGTGAGCCTGCCAGTGGCGGCCAGGGCCAGGGCCAGGGCCAGGGCGAGTGATAGGAGCTTCCATGTAATCTCAGGGATGGCTTTCGAGTCTATTGGCGAGGTCGGCTCCGGTCAGCTGCGGGTTTTCCAGATACCAACGTCATGTCCCATTTGCTCCTCCATCCTTGTCGAGGATGGTCAGTTTCTGTTTTGTAGGTCTCGAGCATGCCCCGCCCAGCTCTCCGGAGCCGTTAAAGTATGGGTGAGCCGGCTCGGTCTCCTCCACTGGGGTGACTCCCTCATAGACGCTTTGACAGACTCTGCCAATCCGCGGGTCTCAAGCCTTGCCGACCTTTACCGTCTGTCTGTGGACGACATAGCGTCCTGTTGCTCTGGTCAGAAGTTTGCCCAAAAGTGTTGGAGCGTTCTCCACTCTAATAAGAGGATAACCCTGACCCTCCTTCTCGCGTCCCTGAATATTCCAAACCTTGCCGTGGCCACGGCTACCGACATAGTTCAGGCAGGGTATTCGAACGTTGACAAGCTCCTTGCGCTCACCTTGGACGACCTGTTAAAGGTTCCGAACGTCGGACACAAGACTGCCGGACAGATTCTGCAGGGAATATCTGAAAAGTCTCAGTCTATCCGTGACCTCTCCGAGGTCCTCGACGTCATAGAGGCACCGTCTGGTCCGCTCCAGGGCTGTTCATTCTGCATTACCGGGGCTACCTCCAGGCCCCGGAAGGCCGTCGAGAAGATGATAATGGACGCTGGTGGCGTGGTGAAAAGCTCCGTCGGATCCGGGCTGAAGTATCTTGTTACGAACGACAAGGACACGACCTCGTCCAAGATGAAGAACGCTAAGAAGCATGGTACGGCGGTAATCTCTGAGCAGGATCTGTACTCGATGATCGAGGTTGGACAAAATCCATGAGCTCCGCCGACAGCGTCCCGCTGGAGACCGTGTCTGGGAAGATCGCGGGGATCGTTTTTTCCAACCGGAGCACTGGCTTCTACATCTTGAAGGTCGTGCCGGACGGGAAAGACTCTCCGGTGTCCGTCCTCGGAAGCTTTCCTGGGGCCGCCATAGGCGTCGGGTTAAAGGCTCGGTTCCAGGGCAAGTATGAGGATCATCAGCAGCACGGAAGGCAGCTTCGCGCCACCGCGTGCGATATCGTCCCTGACAAGGGGCGCTCGGGGGTCGTCATCTATCTGTCAGCCAACGTCCCTTCGATCGGCCCCGTCACCGCGGCAAAAATGTATGACGCCTTCGGGGATGACCTTCTGAAGGTTCTCGACAACGAGCCTGAGAAGATTCTCGAACTAGGCTTCCTGACGAAGCTCCAGGCGGACTCCATACTACGGGAGTGGTCTGAGGCCTCTGAGGCCAGGGCCACGTCTATCCGTCTTTCTGAGCTCGGGCTCACGGGAGTTCAGATGAAGAGCGTTATCTCCAAGTTCGGGCTTGAGGGAGCCCGTAAGATACCGTTTGAATCCCCCTATAGGTTGACGGAGTGTTCCGGAATTAGCTTTGTGACTGCGGACTCTGTGGCCAGGAAGGTTGGTGTTAGCGTCGACGACCCCAGGAGAATCCGCGCCATCATCATGTTCGCCATGTCCGAGCTTTCCTATTCGGACGGACACCTCTGGGTGACTAGGGACGACATTCGAACGTTCATCAGGAAGAAGTTGTTCTCTCGACACCATGTGGACCGGTTTTCCGGTGGTGAGGAGATGAGCGATGTTCAGTTTTGGGGGGCTTTGGTCGCCCTTCAAGAGTCTGGAGATGTCGTCCCGTTCGGGGATGCTCTTTACCTGAAGCATAACTGGGCCAACGAGTCCGGAGCCGCCGAAGCCCTCGTTGAGATTATAGCAAATGGGCCCGTCGGCTTCCAGGATCTTGACGGGATCCTCGTGGAGTTCGAGAAGTCTTTCGGCGTTACCCTTTCCGATGACCAGAGGAGGGCCTTTTCATCCTTGAAAGAGTCTCGCGTCCTCGTCGTCTCAGGATACCCCGGGACGGGAAAGACCCTGCTCATATCGGCATTTGTTCATCTTCTTGAGAGGATGAACATGGGATATAACCTTATGTCCCCCACCGGAATTGCGGCAAAGCGCCTGTCACAGGTCACCGGAAGGCCTGCTTCGACCATTCACCGCGCTCTTGGCTTCAAAGGGGATGACTGGGAGTTCAACGAGTCCAACCCGTTCGTCGTGGACGCGGTCATCGTCGACGAGATGTCGATGGTTGACGCTTCGCTTTTCCGTAAGCTGGTCTCGAGCATTCTCCCCACCACCCTTCTCATCATGGTTGGTGACCCTGCTCAGCTGCCTTCGGTCGGGGCTGGGCACGTCCTGAACAGCCTCACGAAATGCCCGGACGTGTCCCATGTCGCCCTCACCCACATATATCGTCAAGAGAAGGCTTCCGACATCAACACGGTGGCGCACGCTATCCTAAACGGGAGCCCGATCGACACGGGATATAGGAAAAACTCTGAGTTTGTGTTCCTGGAACATGATGAGGGGGATGTTATGGTGGGGGTCAGGAAGCTCACCTCTGAGATGAAGGACCGAGGGGTTAACTTCCAGGTCATAGCGCCCGTGTACGATGGCGTCCTCGGAGTGGACTCTTTGAACCATGAGCTTCGCGGTGTCCTCAACGACCTTATTCTGAAGGCTCGGTACGCTGACTCTTGCTCTAAGGCCCTTGAGATTGCCGCCGACGAGGGCCTCAGGTCCGACGCTCTTGCCGAGCACGTTCGCCTGGTCACGGGCCGTGAGGTCTTGAACGCTGGAAGCCCGTTCGCCGGGCTTTCATATGACGAGGTCCACTCTGTGATCCTTCGCATGCGTCCTGGATCTCCTGACGCTCACACCAGGACTATGGGCGGCATTCCGTTCGTCGGCTCCAAGGACTCTCCATCATTTTACGAGGGGGATCGCGTCATGATCGTGAAGAACGACTATGACAAGATGGTCTTCAACGGGGACGTTGGGAAGGTCCAGCGCATATCGTTGAGGGACAACGTTGTCGAGGTGAAGGTCTTTAACTGGCTTGACCCCGAGTCTGTCGTCCCCCGGTGGATGGACAAGGTCTTTACGTTCACCGTCGAGGAGGCTCGCGGCATCCTGAAGGTGGCATACGCGTGCACGGCCCACAAGGTTCAAGGGCAGGAGTTTGACTATGTCGTCCTCCCTATGACGTCAAAGTATGGCATAATGCTCTACCGGAACCTGGTGTACACCGCGATCACGCGGGCGAAGAAGAAGGTCTTCGTCTTTGGAGACCCCAGGGCCTTCTTATTGGCGACGCGGAATGACCGGGAGATGGGACGCAACACGATGTTGAACGTTCTTGTAAGCCAGTTCGCGGGCCGCGTGAGGTCTGTGGCTGATGTCATCTCCGATTCTGGTCATTGATGTAAGGGTCGGAGGAAGCTATCATATGCCGGTGGTGTAACGTTGTCGTATGTCCGAGATTCGTCTGCTCACATCCTCTGATGAGCATCTTTCCGATTTGGCCCCAGGGTTCCGAAAGGACGATTACAGGGCCTCAATCTTGAGGAAGCTCGAGTGGCAGGGCGACATGGCCCGCCGTTTTAAGGCGGACGCGGTCCTGCGCGGCGGGGACTTTATACATGTGAAGGCCGCCAACAAGACCACAATGCGGACTCTCGCCATGGCGGCGAGGATTCACCGGAAGTACTCTTGTCCAACGTTCGCCATGGCTGGGAACCATGACATGTCGAACAACGATCCGGACAGTGTGTCCGGACAGCCTTTGGGCGTTCTCATTGGGTCAGGAGTCTTCAACCTTCTGAAGGATGAGACCTTCACTTCCGGGACCATGAAGGTCCGGGTGGTTGGCGTAGAGTACACAACCGACCTCGACCTTGAGGGTCTTCACGACCTTGTCCGTAAGAGGGACGAGACCTACACTGTGGCGTTCGTCCACGCCCTTGCGGCAATGGCCCCTGAGGAGAAGATTCAGGCTTTCTTCAATGAGAAGGTTTTCGACTATCGTGACCTTGTCTTCAACGGATGCCCTGACGTCTACGTGTTCGGTCATTATCACAAGTATCAGAGCATCGTGGATCACCACGGTGTCAAGTTTGTGAATCTCGGAGCCGTCTCCCGAGGTGCTCTCACCTTTGAGAACTTGGACAGGGTTCCGAAGGTATCCCTGATCAAGCTTAGCTCTCAGGGGGTGTCCGTCGAGGAGCACGATATACCGTGCGAAGATGCACTTGCCGTGTTCGACATGGACCGGAAGCGGACTATGGAATCTGAGCGCAGGTCGCTGGACGAGTTCATCACCAGGTTAAGGTTGGACGCACAGGAGGGCTCTGACGATTCCCTCGAGGCTCGTAAGATGGACTTGGATATGTACCCGGACTTGAAGGCTCTCGCCTTGGAGATCCTCGAGACCGCCGCCCATGGAGATCTCGAGCTTTGACTTGGGTCGATATGTACATAAGCTACTCGGGGAGGAAGGCTTATCTCACCTGTCCTTCGATGTACGAGCATAGGTACGTCAAGAAGACTCCGGTTGTCAGGGACCCCCGGGGGGCTCTCTTCGGGTCCTGCATTGGGAAGGTGTTCGAGTGGTTCTATACGCGGCGCCTATGGAAGGCGCCGGACCCGTCACGAGCGTGTCTATCGTGCATTGATGAGGCTGTACACACTGTCGCGAAGGATGAATCGTTCGACCTTTCCGCGGATCCGCCGGTGCGCGACGGGCTTGTCGCCTCCCTGCAAAGGTATATTCCGCCTGGCGTGGACATGATCCGTTCTCATCGGTTCCTTACGCCAATGTCAAGGGCGGAGGTTGACCTGACGGTTGTCTATTCTGACAAGGCCTCGGGTGTTACGGTGAAGATTGGCGGTCGCGCTGACTTTGTCCATGGAAGATCTACGGAGGACATGTTCATTCTGGATGGGAAGGCGAGCCTTCACAGGGACAAGTACATTGATCCGGAGCAGCTGGTATGGTATGCCACTCAGCATTATCTTAAGTACCACGTCATGCCGTCCAGGCTGGGGTTCGTGTTTTGGAGCTTCCCCGAGGACCCTGTCGGATGGGTTGAGTTCGGTCCAGATGACATCAGAAGGTCTTTGAGCAAGACTGTTGAATCTGTCCAGAGGATCAATCTGAGGCAGTTTGATCCGAGGCCTTCCTCGGCCTGCAAAATGTGCGACTATAGGCAGCATTGTCCCGTTGGGACGGAGTGGATGGGTCGCCGAAGGTTGGAGACTGGTGGGAAGGTGGAAGAGTCAGCATTTGACATTGAGTTTGTCGGTGTACGCTAGCCCATGGCCGACAAAACCGTTGAAGAGATTGAGTCTGAGTGGAAGGCCTTGAAGGCTCGCGTCGACAGGAACGAGTCCAACAGGACAAAGCTTCAGACGCACCTTGACATGAAGAAGAAGGAGCTCAAAGACCTCATCGCCTCCTGCAAGGCGATGGGCGTTGACCCGGAAAAGATTCAGGACGAGGTTCGTAGGGCCAAGGAGGTCTTGTCGACGAAGATGGACGTTTTGGCGGCCGACCTGAAGGCGTCCGAGGATATGATCGCCCCCCTCTTGCGCGAGATGGAATGAATCCGAAGTTCACCTTCTCGTCTGACGCTGTCAAGCGCGGGTTTGCCGTGGCGAAGCTCGTCAAGCCGAAGACCGGGGACTATGTTCTAAAGATTGTCGGCAGCGTTTTGAACATTGTGTCATGTGACGCTCGCAGGTATGCTCGGGCGGAGGTCCAAGCGAACCTCGACACTATGGTGGCACCCCCGGACTACGTCTCTGACGAATACTTCCTGTCCGAGGACAGGAAGGCCATCCTTGACGTCGACTCGTCGGACCTTGAGATGTCCATAACCGCAAAGGGCATAAACCTTAAGATCAAGTCTGGCGAGAACGTAAAGAACGCTGTCATCAGGAAGAGGCCTGATAACTCTCGGCGCCCGTTCGTTCCGCGGCGTCTGGAGGCGGCCTCTGGTCACAAGGTCTTGGCGTCCAGCCTCGAAGAGCTTTTTAAGCATGTCTCATGCTCTGCCCTTGTTAAGGACACGAAGACGGAAGACGACATGCGGGTGAACCAGGTTCACTTTTACTCTGAGTTCGAGTCAGCCGTCTCGAACGCACGTTCTCACGCCACGCTTGTGAAGCTTCCTGGCCTGAAGGTGGACTCTTCCATAGTTTCCTCCGACGTTCCCCTTTTGAGGACCTTTTGCTCCAAGGTCGGAGCGGGTAAGGACGTCGTCTTCGGCCAGACCGACGAGCATGTGTTCGCATATGACGAGTCCACAGGGGATTGCGTTTTTGCCGCGCGTGTTGCCTCCAAGCGGCCTGATTATCCGTTCTCCGGCATGGAAGCTTCGCGCTTCTCCACGAAGGTTGAGGTCAAGGGAGACGCTTTCCACAGCAACGTGTCGTGGGCTGTCACAGCTGTCGAGGGTACCTCCAGGATCACCTTCTCCACGGAAAGGTGTGGGGACGGGGCTTCGTCCATGGCCCTTCTGGCTGACGGCGAGCAGGTCGCCTCTTTCGGCGTAACCATCCTCTCCGGCCATGGCATTCACTCTGACTTCCACATAGGGTGTGTTGGCAAAATATCTCCGTTCCTCTCACGCGGCCGGTCCATACTTCATTATGGTCATGACCTGCATCCGACCATGATGTGCATTGAGGCTTTATCCCCGGATCCGGAGAACGCGCTCCCGGTGGAGGTCTTCCACTTCATCCGGAGCATGGTGAACAGATGATCGACGTGCAGGCTAGGCTTAACAGGTATATGGACGACCTTAGGAAGGTCAAGGCCTACCGTTCCGTCCTCAAGGCCCAAAGGGCCCGGTTGAGCGCGGAGGAGGAACTTTCAAAGGTTAGCGCCGATAAGCACCAGCGGTGTTCCGAGATATTTAAGAGGTGGCTTGAGGACTCACTCGACAAGAACGTTCACTCCATGGCGGACCTCGCCACCATCGCCCTCAGGCACGTTATACCGGACCAAAAGCTCCAGTTGAAGATAGTCCAAGAGCCAAGGTATAACAGGATGGCCATGCGGTTCCTTCTGGAGGAGGAGGACCCTCGTGGGGGCGTAATAGAGGGTGATCCGCTTAACTCATATGGTGGAGGGGCGTCCGCCATAATATCATTAGTCCTTCGCCTGTCCGTCATGTCTCGCATGAAGATGGGAAATCTTCTGCTGTTGGACGAGTCGATGGCGTTCGTCGGGCCCGCTTACATCCCCGCCACCGCTTCCTTCATGAGGCGGCTCTCAGAGAGCACGGGCGTGAACATTCTTATGGTCACCCACAGTCCTGAGTTCATGGCGAACGCTCACGTCGCGTATGAGGGTCATAAGGACGGGAGCCTTAGGCTTCGCCGTTTGAAGGTCCAGGATTCCCCGTGAAGAGCGAGGCGGACGTTCAGAGGTTCCTCCGTAAGCTTCGACAGAGGTATCAGGCTAGATATGTTCGAGCCCTGACGTCCCGGGCTCACCAGAACTGTGTCTACAACAAGCCGGTTGTTCCCCTGTCGAGGCTTAGATACTCTCGCGCTGACAACCTCATAGACGACCACTCGAGGCCGGATACCGTTCGCGTCTGTACGCATGGTTCTGACTTGAAGGGGTGGAACGGGGACGTTGTGTGTGACACTGACGACGTTTCCATGTCATGCCCTCTGTTCTCCCTGGCCGTGTCAGTCGATGACGCGAACAAGAGGTTTGAGTCTCTCTTGAAGGATGACAAGTATGTGTTCGACAACTACAGGGATATGGCCACCCTCCAGTGGGTTTTGGACGTCCGCGTTGTCGCGATGAGGATCCCGCTCTGGAGGCGCGTCTATGGTGTAATATTGCGCTGGCTTTCCTCCGCGAGGGCCGGTCGTGTTAGGGCTCTACCGCCTTCTGAGGTCCCGAAAGGTCTCTGGGATGTTGATTCTGAAGATTCTTGATCACGACCTCCACAGGGCCCGTAGCGCCACCGCGGTCCCTCTTTGGATAGAGACTCCAGCCAAGCCCGAGTCCCTGCCAGCCCTTGTGAGCTCGTCCAGAGGGGCCTTTCTCGTGTCAAAGCGCCTGACCGCGGAGGGGCGGATTAGGACGGGGGTGTTCAAACATGATTCCGACAGGCTTGATTCCCTCATCGGTCCCATGATGGACGCCGCGTATGATCTTTCAAAGTCTGAGGGCTGGAAGAACTGGTTTAGCTCCTGCGGCAAGGCCTTCGACTATGTTCAGGCTGAGGCCGGGACGACGGTCCAGCCTCACGCTTGCCTGGTTCCGGACACTTGGGACGCTGCCGCCATGAATAGATGGGGTGGACGCGACTTGTCGTCGGACAAGAACGTTCAAGTCTTCAGGAAGACTTGCAGAGTGTACCAGTGCAATGTTTCAAGGCCCGTCTTCACCTCCCGTCCGGACTTCGTCGGTCTCCTGACCCAGATTGTCGGGGGCCGGACGAGCGTCCTCCTCCACAACACGCGCCGCGGGGTCAGCTTCCATGACTTCCGCCTTCCTTGACCATTTTGTCGATTGGGCCTGGAGCGCTCTTCGCGACTCTGAAGAAGCGTGCTCATACCTCTTGGGCCGCGGATCTTCCGAGGAGCAGTGGGCCCGTCATCGCATTGGGTATGTTGCCTCTGAGTTTGAAGTGGATGTTAAGGATGATCCGGCCCATGGCGATGCGTGTTTCGACCGTGATAAAAAACACCTTCGCTGTGACTCTTGCAGGTTCCGTCTTTGGTCCTCGAGCTGGGAGGAGGACGGTGATGGGGCTTCTCACCAGGCCCCTGGACGGCGCTTGGTTGGGTCCTTGGTTCTACCGTTGACGACGTACTCTGGCGCGATCGTCGGAGCCCAGGTCAGATCCCTGGAGGGAAAGTCTTATGACACTTTCGTCCTGAAGCGGCGTCCTGAAGCGTACGCGTTCGGGCTCGGGCCCGCCGTTCATCATGTTTGGAATTCCGGGATCGTGTGGCTTGTGGAAGGGAGCTTTGACCATATGGTCATCGAGCGTCTTGTAAGCCCTGCTTGCTTTGCTATGACAACCAGCTCTCTCAGCGTTTTACAGACTAGGTTCTTGACGCGGTTTGCGAAGCGCGTTTACTGGTGTGGGGACCTCGACAAGGCTGGCCGTGACGGGTTCGTGAGCTTTCACAAATGGAACTCTTCAAGGTTTAGCGAGGTTATTGATGTAAAATATGGAAAGCCCGGGTTTAAGGGCAAGGATGTGAATGAGCTATGGCGGGCTCTCGGTGACGATCGGTTCTCTCGTCACATGCGGGATGCTGTAGGCAAGTTCTCGTGATAGTGTTTAGGAGGTATCTGTGACCAGTCAAGCAGTCAAGAGAGAGGGTGTCGTCGTCAGGGACAAGTCCGAGAAGGCCGAGCCGCCTCAACCTGTCCTGTACGCTGACTCCGACGTTGTCAGGGAGATCGCCGGTAGGCTCATACCCAAGTATCACAAGCATCTGGTGAACGCCAACATCGTGTACGGGTGCCGTGACAAGGCTCAGCGAAAGTCTGGAGTGCCGTCCCCGGGGTACGCTAAGAAGTTCTCCCCGGAGATGAAGTGGCTCGCCGCCTCCAGGGCTGACGATGAAGGAGCACACTTCCTCATCGTGGTGGCGCTCGAGGTATGGAACAACATGGCCCCCAATCAGAGGACTGCCCTGGTTGACCATCTGCTGACCAGGTGTTGGGGCGAAGAGGACCCCCAGAACGGATCCATGAGGTGGAAGCTCCGGAGCCCTGAGGTTCAGGAGTTCTCTGAGATTGCCAGCCGGCACGGAAAGTGGAACGTCGACCTGGAGCACCTGGCCAACGCCCTCACGTGATGTAACCTGGACGGTGGCGTTCGACCTCACCCATAGGCCCCTTCGCTTCTCGGCAGTCTTGGGGAACGCTGGCGTCGTCCGGCTCCTCCTGAAGAGGAGTCAGGAGTCCACGCTCCCCGGCCGGTCCATGATGTTCGGCGGACCGAAGGGCTCTGGTAAGACCTCTCTGGCCAGGATAGTTTCTCGCGCCATCCTGTGCGATCGTGTTGAGAATGGAGAGCCTTGCTTGACGTGCACTGGGTGCAAGTCTGTGGACGATGGGTCCTCAGACAGTTTCGACGAGTTTGACGCCGCCACACAGGGGACCGTTGACAGGGTCCGCGATATAGTCTCCGACCTCGAGTATGGGACTGTTAGCGGAAAGCCGAGGCTCGTCATACTCGACGAGGCCCACAGGCTGTCCAAACAGTCTCAGGACGCCTTGTTGAAGGCGATGGAGGATCGGCGGATTGTTGTCATCCTATGCACTACCGAACCTCACGCCATCAAGACGGCCATCCGAAGCCGTGTCGAGGAATACTCTATAGCATATCCTTCACAGCAGGAGCTGGAAGACCATATCGTCTCCGTGTGTAGAGACCACGGCGTTAGCGCCTCCAAGGAGGCCATCTCTCTTCTAGCCTCCGGAAACGGACGCTGTCCTCGTACGGCCCTGACCTCTTTGGAGACTGCCTCAGTCCTCGGACCTGTAACGGTGGACTCTGTCCGCGGCATACTCCGTTTCCCCTCTATGGAAGCTCTCGCGGAGGCGCTCGCGAGCCTGGACTCGGATCCTCGCGCGGCTGTAGATGCCTTTGATCGAGTCTTTGACTCCGAGGGTGCAGTCTGGGTCCGTGACCACGTCGTCCTTGCCATATCGAGCGGCCTTCGTTCGTCCGTCGGCGCCCGGACCACGTTCCCGGTCCCCTCCGACTTTTGGGCCTCCAGGGGTCACGGATGGGCGTCGATGGCCAGGATGCTGTCCCTGCTCGACAAGCCAAGCCAACATGATGTGGAGGCTATCCTATACTCTCCTGTCCATGGGGTTACCACAGTGCCAGTCGTTAGCGCGTCATCTGGCTTGGCGTCCCAGGCACCTCCTCCCCAGCCTCCCCAGCCTCCCCAGCCTCCCCATCAACCTCCCTCACCTCCCTCACCGCTCGTCCCGGCCCGGACTCAGGATCCCGGTGTGGTGGTTGACATTAGGTCGAAGCTCCCTGAAGCCCCTGTCAAGACTATTGAAATAGACGGTGTTATATTTTCGTCTAGCGAGAGCCTAACGTCCCTGGATCATAAGGTTCAAGGACGGATTGAGACAGCCTCCACTCCCGATCCTGTCGCCAGCCCGCACGATCCGGACCTCGTCCCAATGTCGTCACATGAGTTTGCGCGCGGCCTTGCCGGGAGGGCGAGGTCCACATGATTTCCACTGCGGGTATGGTTGTGTATGCCGGCCAAGAGGTCGACCGCCCGGAAGCTAGCCCCCACCCCCGCCCCGGCCCCCACGCCTCAGTGGGTGGTCGTCCAGCTCACGTCGACGGGGGAGAAGGAGAAGAACCTCGAGCTCATCCGAAGGTCCGCGCGCCGAATGCTCGGCGACGTTATGGTGTTCATCCCGGCCGCCACCCAGAAGGTCCGGAACGAGTCACATACGACCTTCTATTTGGACGGTTACATCTTCATCCAATACCGGGACGGGCTGAATTACCTGAAGCTTCAGGACACGACATACTTCCGCACCGTCCTCTGCACGGTCCGGGGTGGCAAGAAGACCTACTGTCTCCTCGACAACGCGGCGATGGACAACATGGTTGACGGAGTCAACAAGCTCAAGACTAAGGGCTCCTTCAGCCCCGGGCAAAGCGTCAAGATAGTCCAGGGGGGCTTTAAGGGCCTTCGTGGGGTGGTGAACATGGTGTATGAGGACGGGGGGAAGGTTCAGGTCCACGTCCCGCTCGCGTCCAAGCCAATGCTTGTCGAGTTTCCCCCAAACTTCCTCGCCGACTGTCCTGAGGAGATCTGACCGTGCGCCGGATAGGAGGTCCTGAGGTTCGCAGGAACGTCCTCGTTGACGTCAACAACCTCCTCTATCGGGCCCACTTCGCCTTTGCGAAGGATCGTGAGTCACAGGCCCTCCCTCCCCTGACCGTGAGCCTTCCGTCGGCGGAAGGGACCCTGGAGGTGGACGCAGGGCTCGTCCATGCCAGCCTGAGGATTCTGGCCTCATGGATATACGACATACAGTCCCCGACGCGGATTGTGGCCTTCTTTGACGGCCTTCCGACCCGCAGGCTGTCCATGTATCCGGGCTACAAGAAGACGGCGAAGGACGAGGGCCGGCGGAGCTTTTTCCTCGAGTCCTCCGGCTCTGAGGGCATACTCCAAGACGGGACCAAGGTCCATGGTTCCGTCTCCATACTCTCTCATGTCCTTCGGCTCCTCGGATGCGACGTGTACCATCATCCGGACGAGGAGGCGGACGACATGATAGCCACGTTCGTCAGGTCCGACGCCGAGTCTGGATCGGTGAACATAATCATGTCCTCAGACAAGGACTTCTTCCAGCTTGTCTCTGGAAGGACCGTCGTCTATAGGCCCGGTCCGAAGACGCCCCGCATTCATGACGCCGAGCGCGTTAAAGACTGCATGGAGTCCCTCTACAAGGTCCGTGTCGGGCCCTCCGGGATCCGTATGTTCAAGGCCCTGACCGGAGACTCCTCTGACGGCATAGTCGGCATCCGTGGCCTCCGAAAGAAGGTCGCCGCCCCCATGTGTCACTTCGGATCCGTTGAGGAGGTGTATGGGTCAGGCCTTCCGGGTTTCTCCGACGGGGAGCGCCGGAAGACCATTGAGTCCAGGGAGGCCGTGGAGCTAAACTGGCGGCTTGTCGGCTTCTTCGACAAGCTCGACCTTCACGCGTGCCTTAGGCCCGGGATTGCTGACTTCAAGCTCGCCGCGAGGGTTCTGAGGGAAGACCTTCAGATGCCAGACGCCGATCTTCTCCCGTTCAGGGTCGGGCCTCACTCCATCCGCCAGGTCTCTACGCTCCCAGACTGGCTCTCCGACGTTTGAGGTTGTGCCCGGTATGGTGGATCGTCAGCTGGACAGCCTCCGGCCATACGCATACCCATATCGGACCCCTTGCCGCCATACCCATACGTAGACGAAGACCTTCCAACGGCAGGAGGCCACATTGTCTACGCACGTTCTCGTCCAAGACCCGTCCAACCTGTCCGCGCGCTTCGGGAACGACCGGCGCATCGGCTATGACGCCGACTCGGACCCTGACCTTCACAACCTCATCCAGGACCAGCTTCACCCGAGGGAGGAAGAGGAGCTGGCGGGAGAGGGTCAACTCCTTGACTTTCACGGGATAGAGCACTTCCTTCCCAGGATTCCGCCCAGGGAGGCGGACCTCATAACCCTATACTATAGGGACAGGATGAAACAAGAGCAGATCGCCCGGCTCTTCAACATCACCCAGGCGGCCGTCAGCTACCGGCTCCATCGCGGAATCAAGAGGATTCAGTTCCTCTGCACCATCCCCGTCCTTGATAAGGACACGTTCGACCTGGAGCTCGGCCCGAAGTTCAACGACCAAGACCGCGAGATCCTCTGGCGCATGTATGAGACAACCTGCCAGTCGGCCATCGCCAAGCTCATGAACCTCACCCAGGGGAGGGTAAGGCACCGCTTCTTTCGCGCCCTGCAGCGCATCCAGACCCTGATCGCGGACGAGGTCCGTGAAAAGCAGACGATAGTCCAAACCCTCGAGCGGCAGGGGAAGCCCGAGGCCGAGGTGGCGCTGGCGCGGGCGGAGGTGACCGACGCCATCGCCAACTCAAGGCTCGGAAAGTACTGGACGGTGTTCTTCGCGATAAGCGACAAACATTTCAACATATTACATGAAGTAAGCCTTCCTCAGTTTAAGGACCGCGGGGATGCTCAAATAATGACGGTCGAATAAACACAATATAAGACAAACATTTCAACATGTGTATCATGTATTGACATGATGGTTTCTCGGATGTAAAATATCCGGATGACAGCTGAATGTCCTCGATGCCGTAAGCCAATTTCCAAATGGAGGAAGTCGTGCTCCGTCGAGTGCGCCAACGCTCTTAAGAGAAAGCCGGATATGCCATGTGCAAGGCCCGGTTGTCCAAACGTCGCGACAAAGCTCCGGAACGGGAAGTTCTGCTCGCTGGATTGTTTCAATCTTTCTCGGCGAGAATCTAAGGGGCTTTTTGCTCCCCCCGTTTGTGATGTTGGAGTTAAAGCGATTCCTCTTTCGCAGGGGGAATGGGCTTTTGTGGACGAGGACGACTATGGACGCGTGGTCGAACATAATTGGTGTGCCGTCAATGCCGCCGGATCCGGCGCCACTCCCATCATATATGCAAGAAGGTCTGATGGGGTCTATATGCATGCTTTTATTCTTGGGGTGGTGAGGAACCGAGGGATTGAATGTTTGCATGGGCCTCGCGGCACGCTTGACAACACTAAGCGAAATCTTCGCATCGGAACGCGAGCCGACAATCAAAGGGACCGAGTCAGCACCGGATCCACGTCTCGATATAAGGGCGTTTCTTGGAATTTCCAGTCAAGGAGGTGGTCCGTCAAAATAACCGCGGGGACTGTGTACCAGTTCCTTGGATATTTCTCCGACGAAGTGGAGGCGGCATCCGTTTATGATGAAGCCGCTCGCGACCTTCACGGGGATTTTGCAAGATTGAATTTCCCCGTGGAGGGAGAGGTTTCGGCCGTCCCCGGGGCCGTGGCGCGAGAGTGCCTGAACTGCGAGAGCACATTCGACGGGACACCTGGCTTGGACTACTGTGGTCAGCTGTGCCTCTCTGAGATGTCATTAAACGAAAGAAGATGTTTGAAGTGTGAGCGCCCGATGCTCGGATATGCCAAGTTCTGTTCCGACGGGTGTAAGGTTGCCTTTGAGGAAACCTGTTGGAGTCCGGGGCCTCCATCCAACGTATCTGGTGCTTCGTGGGTTCGCTTGACGCTCGGGAAATGGGCTCTCGTGGACGATGGAGACCTTCCACTAGTCCTCGGTCCAAACGGGGACGCTAGCTGGTTTGCCAAAGAGGGTAGAGGCCGATGGTACGCGGCCCGCAATGCCTCAATCTCCGAGCGCCATCAATTCGGTCGGATGGTCTCCATGCACAGGTTGATGTTAAACTTGTCTAGGAACGATGAGAGGATGGTCGACCATGTTGATGGAGACGGCTTGAATAATAGGCGCCTTAATCTTCGTCTGGCCGACAACTCATCTAATCAGAGCAATACGTTAGCGTACGGAGTATGCCGGTATAAGGGTGTTGTCCCTCTGAAGAACGGGTTCTTCCTGGCAAAGATATTTGCTCGGGGCCATCATGAGTACCTAGGCAGGTTCCGGTCTCCGGAAGAGGCAGCTCTGGCTTACGATGCTAAGGCAAGGGCTATGCATGGAGCTAGTGGCCGATACAACTTTCCTGATCCGGGTGAAAGGTCTGCGTTTTGACCTCCGACTTGCTCCAAATCATCAGATCGTTCGGTTACTTACCGGAGCCGGAGCCGGTCCATGATGTGTTCAGTCGGCTTTCCAGGTCGGAGATAAGGGCCGGTAGGCTTCCACAGTCGACGGTCGGTACGAAGTATCTTGACAACGTTTTTTCTCACAGGTTCAAATCAAGAACCTTCGGCCATCCTTCATTGCATGATGCTTTCTACGATGATGTGCAGATGAAGAAGGTTGTGGACTACGTGTTGGCGACCGGGAGGGAGCCGGACAGGGAAACGATTCTTAAGAACCTGCGGTTTAACGTGAAGGTTCCGTCTCACTTTTTCCCTGACACCTCTTCGGCTTTGTGCCGTGCATTTGCTCCAGGCGGGCGTATCCTTGATGTTTTCACAGGTTGGGGAGGGAGGTCTCTTGGTGCTATTTGCTCAGGTGCTATTGACGTTGTGAGCGTGGATGTACAACCAGATTCTGCGGTCGCTGGGAGAAGGATGGTGGCGGATCTTTCGGGTCATTTAAAGTCGTCTGTAGAGTTCGTGACCGATGATTTTGCCGCCTATATGTCGTCAACCAATAAGATGTTTGACATGATCATTGCCAGTCCTCCTTTTCTTGACACGGAGGACTATGGTCATGATCTTCCACGGACCTTTCGAGAGTGGACTGTCCGGGTTGCCATTCCGCTAGTCAGGCTTTCAGCTAAGTTGTTGAACGACTTTGGGGTGGCAGTAATTCATTGTCAAGACCGTCCCTCTGTGCCTGTCCTGTCTATCCTGTACGCGGCGTTCCAATGTTCTGGATTCACTCTTGCTAGAGAATTCCGTTATGGCAAAACGGCTGGGCAATCTGTACTCGTATGGAAGGTCGGGGAGCGGGCCGCGCGTCTTTGACCTTTTTTCCTCCCCTTCGGGTATGAGACCCTCCCAGCTGTCCGCCGCCCTTCGCCAGATCGCCTCCAGGATCGACGCCTCGAGAAGCCCCTCCAAGGAGCTCGTAAGTCGGGCCCTCCGGAAGATAGTGGTGGCCATGGACAAACCTATTACCTTTGCCGACGCTGTGAACGCGAACATTCTCCATGAGACCGTCCAGAAGATGCTGGACGACTACAACGCCATGATGGCTAAGATGCTCGCGCGCCACGACCGCGCGCTGCTCCCCGACGAGCGCACGCCTGCGTGGGCTCAAGCTTGGAAAGTCCCGGCTAAGGTGGTGGAGGCTGACCTCGAAGATCGCGATATCGGACATGTCACCGTTGAGGGCGGGAATCTTACGGAGCCGGCCACTGTCGAGTTTTCGGCGGATGATAACATCGTCGACTGGTTTAATGAGGTTCTCCTCAATGTGTTCCCCGGCTCTTGACCTTTTTCTCCCCTCCACCCGGGTGTGAACGTATCCTCCGGAGGCTTTGAGTTCAGCGTCCAGTCCGTCGGCGGCCTCTGGCGCTGGCGGGTGGTGGCCAGCAACGTGGCCGGGGCGAGGCAGTTGTATGTGGTGGAGGACGTTTTCACCCCGTTCGGGCCTCTGAGCGTTGTGAGCTCGCCCATCCCAGGGGAGGTTTAATCCGTCATAGGTGAGCCCGGCGACGCGCTAACGTCCCGGGCTCTGGACTTCCCTCTAGATCCGAGGTTCGTCATGACGACAATACGTACATGCGCGCACTGTGGGAAGCCTCTTGCAGCGAACAGGAAGCGTTTTTGCTCTCCCGAGTGCCTTGCCGAGGGACTGAAGAAGCCGCTTTCGAAGTGTGAGGTTTGCGGGCGAGAGTTCAAACCCGCTCGGAAGGGCGCTCGGTTCTGTGGGCTTGGTTGTTTCAACGCTTCCCGCGTTCAGAAAGCTCGGTCATCCTCTGAGCCTATCTCTGTTTCTGGAGCTCGATGGATTCCTCTCACGCAGGGGAAGTTTGTCCTGGTGGACGCTTCCCACTACGAGGACCTTTCCCGATTCACATGGTGTGCGGTGAAGGTTCGTTCCAACGCACGTGGAGAGGTTTTCTACGCGAAGAGGACCGACATAGGAGTTTATCTCCATAGATATTTGACGAATCCTTTGGCGGCGGAAGAAGTTGATCACCGTAATGGTGACAGCCTCGACTGCCGTATAGATAACTTGCTGGTTTGTGATAAGAGTGGGAACGGCCAAAACCGTCTCGCTCTTGTCGGGAAACTGTCCGGATACAAGGGAGTCCATATCACCTCCTCAGGGATATGGGTTGTTCGATATTGCAATCGTGGCGTTGAGGAGTATGGAGGGACCTTCCGGGATAAAGAGGAGGCTGCTCGAAAGTATGATGAGATTGTCCGGCTTCGAGGCCATGTGAACTCCACATTCAACTTCCCCAGGACGGGTGAGCGGTCTGCGGTCACGGGGGAGGTTCAGTCGTGAACTTCTGTCTCGGATGCGGGAAAGAGCTCCCGGAAGGACGAAAGTGTTGCAGTGTGGCCTGCGTTCATCAGTCGATGCGGAATCCGGAGCGCCCGTGTGTCGGGTGTGGAGGACCTCTGCTGGGCCGGCTCCGGTCCAAATATTGCACGAAGGAGTGCGAGGTCTCTTCGAAGCGGAAGACGGAGGAGCCGGCCTCCGTTTCCGGGGCGAGGTGGGTTGCGCTCACCAAGGGAAGTTCGCCCTCGTTGATGAGGAGGCCTTCGAGCGTGTGAGTCAATACTCATGGAGTGGAGTCCGGGGTCGGTCATGTTGGTATGCTCGGGCATGGCTGCGTCGACCGGATGGACGCACGAAGCTGGCCCTTCACCGGTTCATCATGGGTGTGGACGACAGTTCGACCCTGGTGGACCATCGGAACGGGGACGGCCTTGACTGCCGGAAGGAGAACCTTCGGGTCGTCACTGAGTCTCAGAACCGGATGAACACTAGGAAGAAGCGTGGTGGCTCCACCTACAAGGGTGTGGCGCTTCTCCCTAACGGGAAGTTCCGGGCCGTTGTCCGGGCCTTCAACAAGATCTACTATCTCGGCCGGTTCGACACGCCGGAGGAGGCCGCTAGGGCCTACGATGCTGAGGCCAGGAGGATGCACGGCCAACATGGCCGCTATAACTTCCCGGAGCCTGGGGAGCGGGCCGCGCGTCCTTGACTTTTTTTGCCCATTCTTCCACATGAGACCTTCCCAGCTGTCCGCCGCCCTCCGCCAGATCGCGTCCAGGATCGACGCCTCAAGAAACCCCTCCAGGGAGCTCGTGGCGAAGGACCTCCGCCGCGTGGTGGCGGTCATGGGGCTTGGGATCATGTTGGATGAGGAGTCTGGCGGATACCTTTTCGACATGGAGGAGGTCTATACTGACCGTGACCGGGTCCAGTACGAGGTTTCCGGAACGGACTCTAGCGGAAAGCCGTTTAAAGGTCTTTTCACAGCGCACTTGACGGTTGATGGTGGTGACGTTAGCGTCACCGGATGGGACTGGGACTGTAAAGAGGGAGACCTTCCTGCTGAAGCGGACGCGGTTCAACCCATCCTTGATTCCATAGGTGAAGAAGTTGAACAGTTCAATCCTGCCGCCACGTCACGCTAGGTTTCGACACTAGAGCGAGCATGAACCTTCTGAGAATAGCGACGCGCATTGCAAGTGCGAAGATCTCGGGGGACACTATGGACATACTCGCGGACCTTTACGGTGTGACAAGTGTAGAGCATGACTTGACCCGTCGAGTGTATGAGGCGGCCGAATTCGTCCATCCCGGAGAGGATATGCTCGACTCGCAGACGGTTGGAATCTATAAGACCCTGATACTTGAAACATTCGATCGCGTGTTCGGGACTGACTATCGGTCTGACCAGTCTGCCTTCGCCGTGGACGACCCCACCCCAGAGTTCATATTCCATGATCTTCTGCATCATGCCGTAGATCCAGGGTTCCTTGAGCGAGGAAAGCACAGCACAGGTAACAGGCTGGATGAGTTCGCAGACGAGCTTGTAGTGCAGTCTTACCAGTTCATGCCGAATATTCTGGACAATCCGCAAGCAACGTTCGGTTGGGATCTGAAAGAGCTATTGCTCAGCCTTGATGGGATTGGGAATGTTCTGGAAGAACCATCCACCACCCCGGCAGCTGACCTGATAAAGAAAGCTGTACAGTCGGTTCTAAGAGAACACGCATCTGCGCCAGAAGACGAGCAGGTTGACATGGTCATCGAAAGGGTTGCTAAGGCATTCCAAAAGAAGACCGCCCTTAAAAGTCCAGATGTGGAGGCCAAGCTTAAAAAATGGTTTCTTCTACTTCGGAAGAAGGTTGACGATTTAACCTCTGACCTGTCGTCCGATATGACTACAGCCTCTTGACCTTTTTCTCCCCTCCACCCGGGTGTGAACGTATCCTCCGGAGGCTTTGAGTTCAGCGTCCAGTCCGTCGGCGGCCTCTGGCGCTGGCGGGTGGTGGCCAGCAACGTGGCCGGGGCGAGGCAGTTGTACGTGGTGGAGGACGTTTTCACCCCGTTCGGGCCTCTGAGCGTTGTGAGCTCGCCCATCCCAGGGGAGGTCGTCACGGCGATGGCCGACTCGCTGGCGACCATGAGGCAGCAGCTTCGCTCGAGCGTTCACCTCGTCGGCCCGGTCTCCCTCTCCTTGACGGTCACGGAGCGGAACCCTGTCGTCGTCGCTGGGGCGGTCAAGTTCTCCAACGCCGGGGCTCTAGGGTCCTTTATGACGGTCACGGTAACGTCGGACAGCCCTTGGCTATCGTCCAGGCCGTCCACCGTGACCGGCATGGACAAGAACCAGGAAGGGTCCGTCCAGGTCCTCGTCGACCCTCGCCTGATGTTGGCCGCGTCCTCTCCGTACGCGGGCAGGATTATCATTACGGACGATGTCGGGAACTCTGTGACCGTCCCCGTGGCGGTGGTGGTCCTTCCGAGGCCGGTCATTGCCGTCTCAGCGGCCACGCTCAACCTCAGCTACTGGATCGCCTCGAGGGCGAACGGTGGGCCTCTCACATCCACGGTCTCCAACTCCGGGCCCGTAGGATCCGTCCTGGATTTCACTGTGTCCAAGGTCATGAACGTGAGTCCATGGCTCTCAATCGCCCCTTTGTCCGGGTCCAACCTTGCGTCCGGGTCCGGCGTTCCGGTGGTATTCTCCGTCGTCAACGCGAACGTTCCGGCGGTCCCCGGAATCTATGTGGAAATGGTGAACGTGGTCTCGAAGTCTGCCCCTAACTCCCCCGTCACCCTGACCGTGAGCCTCACTGTTACATAGACTTTGTGAGATTGCTCGTCATCTATGGGTAGAACTAGACGAATTCGATTGGCGTCATTGAGAGCTGGCTCTATATGACTCCTCTGGTAGGCTGTTCATTGGCCCTCTTTGCCGAGGCCAGCCCATGTCCAGGAAGCCAAACATAGAGGACCTTCGGATCTCGTCGAGCTCCATCGACGCTTTCTTTCAGCCCGCCCCGCGGCGGACGGTGGCCTCATCGCCGGGGAGGATCAGGGTGTCGGGCCTCTCCCAGCTGGCCGGGTTCCGCCTCGTCGCCGAGGACACCCTGGTTCGCGTCTCCCAGCAGGACTTCTGGACGCTCGGCAAGGACTCGGACGGCTTCTACGTTGAGCGCCTTGTCGAGGACGGCGATGGGCCCGTTAGTGGGACGTGAGGTGTAAGCGTGGACCTGGCGACTGAAGCGTTTAAGCGATGTGGGCACTGCGGAAAGGACAAGGTCCTCCGGGACTTTCCTGTGCGCGGCGCCAAATGCGAAGCCTGTGTCGCCGACTATACGCTGTCCTACCGCGCTGCCAATAAAATGCGTCATGGAACGTGTGTCCACAGGAAGGTGACCTCTTGAACGATGATCGGCTTCGCCAGATCGCGGCCCGTATTTCGGGTAAGTTCTCATCACACAGTGTACGTGTAGGTGGGACCATCGAGTTCAAGAAAGATACGGGCCCGCTCCGGCGCGACATCCGCGCCCCTGGGTTCAAGTGGTCCCCGGAGGCGTTCGCCGACCTTGCCAAGGTCATGTGGGCCATACAGAGGTCGCACACGTACTCTATGGCCGCCCTCCGGTACTTCTCGAAGATGGAGTCAGCGAAGTTCAGCCCGGACGGACTCCTCGGCGGGCGCGGATACATCCAGTCCATCCCGGACATGAGGACGGGCCTGGGGCAGGCGGTCGAGATATTGTCCAGCTTCTCCGACACACTCCATGACGAGATCAGCGCGGAGCACTGGAAGCCTGTCGAGAAGTCCGGCGTCGAGTCCGGCGTCCTCGCCGACGCTGAGCAGAACAAGGAGCGACCTGACGAGTTCGTCGAGAGCCAGTATGACGAGGTCAACGGTGGGGACCGCGGGGACTTTGAGGAGGAGCCCGTCTCCAACCCGGAGCCTGAGGACCTCAACCCTGACTTTGACTCTGGCGAGCCTGACGGCGAGGAGGACGATGGTTCTGACGGGTGGGATGGCGGCCAGCATCAGGCCGCGTCCAGGATCCCATCCAGGTCCGGGAACGATGGGACTTTGAAGGGCCGGAAGAAGGACGTTCCTCCGGGCTCCGGGTCCGCGGTTCCGACGGACGACGCGGACCAGAAGTTCGGCAAGACTGAGTCTGAGATGACCATGAACACTACGACGGTGGACCGCGGATCCTACGCCGCGGCCTTCGACCGGTATGTTCGCTCCAGGACGGCGAGCTCGGGCGTCCCTGGGGGCCTTACCCCGACCACCAGGATAGAGCGTGTTGGGCCTGGTAACAGCCCTGACTGGGACGCTCTTTGGCCTGATGATGGAGCGGACCTGTGCTCTGGCGTGAACGAGTCTCGCCCAATATACGAGGGCGAAGGCTCAGGCGATGTCTCCGGGTATGACAATCCGACGGACGGGGACTCGTCAGTGCTGACAGTGGGGTCCACGGCCGGATACTCTTGGCTGCCCGGATCACGGAACGAGAAGAGCCTTCCATACTATGACCTTGGGCTTTCCGAGGAGGACGTTAACTGGATGGCCGCCCACAGCGACCCTGATCCTCCGGTCGCCAAGCCGGGCAGGAAGCCGGACGCTACGATGTGGGGGGAGGAGTTTGTCCGGTGAAGTCGACCCTTCCGTTCGACCCGGCCATCTCCAAGGCCGTCCAGGACTTTGGGGTCGGCACCTACGACTCTGATGGGCGTCAGGAGGATGAGGATCAGGAGCGCAGGCCTGGGAAGAAGTCTTTGCCCGACGGCGGTGGTAGTGTGACCCCTGACGGTCCGGACTCGATGACGAGCTACCCGCTCACGTCCCCTGGGTTCGCCTTCACATATGCGGGGCTCGTGGCCGCCTCCCTTCCCGGGGACCTTGACCGTCCGCCCCGGGGACGCCGGCCGGCTGACGACGCCCTCCAGTCCGTCGTCCCCTCCGTCTCCCAGACGAAGTTGCCGTCCGACTCCGGAAACCCTTCGGCGAGGTCCGACTATTACGATCGGATGTGTCAGGGGATCGAGAGGGCCCTCGACCCGACGTCCGATGCGATCTGGGCGGACGAGGACGCAGGAGCGTACGCCTCAGAGTCCCTCCCAACCCCTGTGAAGAATGATAAGGACACGGACAACTCTCTCGGGGCGCTCGGTAACGCGTGGTCCGGCAGGACTGTCGAGGACGTCTCCAACGCTGAGGGTTTCCCGTCGACCGACTATTCTGAGAACGTGGACTTCCCACGGGATGATCTTGATGGAGGCGGAAAGATCATGACTGGCTCACGCAGGGTGTCCACCGACGTTCAGCTCGTCGTGGAGCTGGCCGACGGTCTTGTGAAGCGCTACGGTAAGAAGGACCTGACGAGGCGCCATGTCCTTGCCTACCTGAAGGAGGTCGGCAGGAACCCATACTTCGCCTCCGACGTCATCCGGTGCCTTAAGCTCAGCCACGGGATCCATATCAAGGACGTGATGGACGCCTTCCCTGTCATGAAGACCGCTTCGGCAGCCTCGATTGCAGCCCTAAGGGACTCTGTGGTCGACCTTGAGCTTCTCCATATGGCCGACCCTGAGACCTCCTTTGAGCTTCGACGGTGTGCGGCCAGCCTCTCGGACATTGTGGCCGTCGTCGACCGTCAGACCCAGGACCGGGGTCAGCAGGACGCTGATGAGGAGGATGGGGATGGGGATGGGGGCAAGTCCAGTGATGAGCCTAGCCCGAAGGACTATGAGTCCTATGTGAAGGATTCAAGGTCTCGCTCCAAGTCCCCAGTGAGTTTTGGGGACTTTGTGAAAGGGAAACACTGAAGACTATGGACAAGAAGCCACAAGCTTCAGGCGGTCTCGGAGACGTGACGAGCCTGTTGAGCAATCAGGGTCTCACGGACCTGTCATGGCTGTCCGTTGACGAGGCCGAGTATCGGAAGCTAGAAGCACTTCCTCGTCAAAACCTGGATATGGTCCCTGAGCTTCAGAGGGCTCTGACCATGGAGGATGGCGTCCCTCATGTGACCGTCCTGCGTCCCCATACGATCGTCAACCGGAACCCGTCCGACGTCGTCCCGGTGTCGGACGTCAACCTGACGGCCCCCATCCGGAACCGCGTGGCCAGGCTGATGATGTCGGGGGTCTCCCCCGACATCATCAGGCGAAGCGTTCTTCTCGAGTTCTCACCAAGGGACGTCCAGATTGCGTCGGAGGAGGTACGCAAGGTCCTTGGGGAGCGGGGTGTCCTCGGGAACGTCTATGTCGACTCTAACCACTTCCCGCGCTGCTCCAAGGACAAGGGAGAGCAGAAGTTTGCGAGGACTGCCGGAAAGCGGGCCCTCTACGTCCTCGCCAAGTCCGAGTGCTCTGGGTGCGTTCACAACAACGGAGGCCTCTGTTCGGCTATCGGCGGTAAGAGGCTGGTTGACGAGGTCCCGTACGGGGGCAGGACCGCCGCCCACTACGCTCTGGAGCTCGCCTCGGAGAAGCGCCCGATGGACTTTCCGGTCCTCGGCCCTGGGATCCCTCCGGTCTCGAACCTGGAGTGGAAGGAGCGGATCCGGGCGGCGTTCATCAAGGCCCCCGTCCAGGCCTCTCCGGACGGTGTCATGGCTATCGTTACCCAGCAGCCGCCACCTGAGCGGAAGCCTCTCACAAGGGAGGACGTCAAGGCGTTCTGGGCTAGCCGGACTGCCACCTTTGAGGTGGCAGCCCCTCCATCTCCCGAGTACGTGAAGCTTGCCCGTCGGATGATGGACGGCCATGATGACACGGAGATGCTCGTGGCGTGCGGAAGCCCTGAGCTGCGGCAGCTCGCCTCCGAGCACGGTCTCCTTGGTCACTCTTACCTGGACATGGACGTCTTGGGAGGGTGTGATGAGGTCCTGTCCCGGATTAGGTCCGGGTCTCGGCCTGACTTTGTGGTCCGTCGCGCTTCTCGCTGCCAGCACTGCAAGTGCCTTGACGACGGGGCTTGCGCTGAGGTGTCACGGGTCTCCACCATCGTGGACCGTCTCCTACCCTTCGACGTTAGATCGTTCGCGAGGGCCCTCATCCGGGCGGCCGACAAAGGTCGCATTTCGATGGACCAGGCGCGGACTGCGGCCAGGAGGGCCGCGGCCCTCCCCTCAGACCGCCCGTGGGGGCAGTTGATCGCCAGGGTGAACCTGTTCACTCCGCCCGCTCCGAGGTCCGCTCCGTTTTCGGGGATTTCCGGAAGGGCCTTCAGCGGGGCCTCCCCCACGGAGCTTGACCGATCCCCGGTCGACCCTGAGGAGCTTCGCCGCTCAATATCGCAGCTTATGAACACCGGCCTGTCGGGACGCTCCTTGAGGGCGGCCGTCCTTTCGGCTTGGTCCAAGCGCGACCTGGTGGAGCATCCTGACGTTGGCCGCAGGCTGGCGGACAACGATGGGGTCCAGGGATCGCATTTCATAGACCCCACAGCGTACTCTGACTATGGGCGCGGATGTGCTGTCGGATCCTCCAAGTTCCGCAAGCAGGGGGCTCCGTACGTTCTTGCCTCCTCAGGGTGCACCGGATGCACCCTTCAGACGGCGCCCGGGTGGTGTTCTCGATACTCCAAGGAGCTCATACGCCAGGTCCCTGACGAGGTCAGGAAGGCGGCCTCAGACGCGAGGAGGCGCCTTCCCATTGTGCACGCTCCTGTGGAGAACCCCGTGGAGAGGTTCGAGCTGTCGTCGGAGGTCTCCCTGGACGTTGGTGACCCCGCGAAGCTTGGACTGGACATCTCAATCGCGGGCCACTCCATTGGCGACTAAGTACAGTTGTTATGGACGACGACGTCGGCGAGAACAAGGGTAAGCAGGACAAAGAGCGGGGGAAGGGGCACCTGATCGTGTTCCCCGGCGGTAAGAAGGTGTCCGCCGACGACCTTGGGACTCCGTATGTTGTCGGACAGGGTGGGAACGTCAGCACCCCTGAGATCATTGACCCGTCCGCCGCGGCCCGTGAGGTTAAGGAGAGGGAGCGGTTCGTCCATGATCAGCCGCTTTCAAAGTCCTTGGCCAGAGGCGCGACCGCGTCCGAGCTCGTGGACGACGTCCTCAAGGAGATCGCCGAGGAGCTGGCCCACCTCAAGTTTGAGAGGTCAAAGGCTGCCAGGGAGGGGAAGAACACGGCAAACTATAACATGTCCCGTGTCGCCGCCTTGAAGCAGATAGCCGACGTTCTCATGAAGCGCCAGGAGAACGCTAGGGCGGAGCAGCTTGACCTTAAGTCACCCCGGTTCCAGGCCGTGCTTCGCTCTTGGATGGAGTTCGTCTATGAGTCCATGAGGAAGTCTTCCATCCCGGACGCGGACATTGAGCTGGTTTTCAACCAGATGAAGGCGGACATGTCCGAGTGGGAACAGCAGATTATTTCGTTAGAGCGTTTGTGAAGATTTCTTGGTGTGGAACCACGCTGGACGGTCTACTGTCACACGCATGCTGAGTCTGGACGACACTACGTAGGGGTGACTAAGAAGACCATGTTGGAACGGTGGAATCAACATGTCTATAACGCTGGCCGTTCCCAAGGGAAGGGGTGCCGGCATTTTTGGAACGCCATCCGGAAGTATGGGCCTGGTGCTTTCTCTCATGAGGTTGTTCGGACTTTCGACAATCTAGAGGACGCCAACCTCGCCGAGAAGGCTCTGATCAAGAGATGGAAGACTAGGGATCCGGGCTTTGGATTCAATCTGATGAAGGGCGGACAGCATGTCCCTCATCCAATTCGAAGGAACCCATGGAGTGATCCTGTACGTCGTATGAAGAAATCTGCAGAGTCCAAGGCAATGTGGCAAAATCCAATATTCCGTGCAAAGGTTTTGGCTCGGATGCCAGAGACTGTGGAAAAAATTAAGCGCACTCAATCTGACCCATCATATAAGGATCGTCAATCTGCACGGATGAAGGCAGTAATGTCTAAACCTGAGGTTAGGGCTAAACTTTCTCTTGCTTCTAGGGGCAGAATCCTCAATCCAGGCGTTTGCGCAGCCATGTCTGCGCGCATGCTTGGGAAGCCTCGGACGGCTGAGGAGAAGCGGAAGATTTCAGAATCTCTTATGGGTCATGTTATGGGTTCGGAGACTCGTCGGAAACTGTCGGAAGCCAGGACGGGCCGGCCTTTGCCTCGAGAAGTACGGGAGAAGATCTCTCAGTCCAACTTTGGGAAGCGCCATTCTCCGGAGTCCATTGAGAGGATGCGCATTCTTGCCGCGGAGAGGGGAGCGCTTCGTTCTGCGGAAGTTTCAAAGAGAGTGTCCAAGCTGTGCAAGATGTGTGATGTTGAGAAGCCTATGGATGAGTTTCGCGTCATGTCCAAAGGCAATAGACACAGCTATTGTCACATTTGCCTGAACGAGTATAATAAGAAGCGCCGTTTGGAAAAGAGGTTTGGTGTCTCGTGCCTATAAAGGAGAACGTTTACAAGAGCCAGCTGACCGGGGCTGTCGACGACTTTCTGCGTGACAAGCGGAAGAGGAACACTGGCTCTGAATTCAACGACGACAACGTCCAGTTTCTAAACGTCATCGAGTTCATAGAGCGGTTCGGGCTCCTTCCGTACGGGCTTTACCCGGTCCAGAAGTTCATAGTCAAGCTGTACTACAATCTTCCGTTGGACTCGGTGGAGAGGTCCATACGGGTCACGGACAAGCTCGGGAATAAGGTCCTCCATGAGTTCACCGAGGTTGAGTACCTGAAGTACCTGTTCGACAACGGTAGGTGCAACATTGGCGTCCAGGACGGGAGGGAGCGTAGGGAGCTTATCTTGGTGCTCGGGCGGCGCAGCGGGAAGAGCGAGCTTGCCTCAATATTCGCGGCCTACGAGCTCTACAAGCTCCTTTACAGGGGTTTCCCTCACCGTTACTACGGGATGCCTTCTTCGTCGGAGATCCGAATCCTGTGCGTTGCGAACGATAAGGAGCAGGCCTCCATAGTCTTCGGGAACATGCAGGGCCATGTGAACTCGGTGGACTATTTTAAGGACTCAGTGGCCAACACCACGCAGACGTTCTTGAAGTTTAGGACTGAGCATGACAAGAAAAAGTTCGGCCCGGACGGTAAGGCGAGCGTCAACGCCACGTTCAAGAGCTCGATCGCCAAGGGCCTTCGCGGCCGTGGGGTCATCTGCGCCATCCTTGACGAGATAGCGTTCTTCGTGGACAACGGGCACAGCTCGGCGGAGCGCGTGTACCGGGCCATATATCCTTCTCTTGCCCAGTTCTCCCCCAAGGATCCGGTGGACCGTCGGAGGCCCGTCAGGCTTCCGGACGGATCAGATGCCCCGTCTGAGGGGAGGATGGTTCTCATATCGTCCCCGGACGCGAAGGACGGCTTTTTCTTCCGCCAGTACCAAAAGGCCATGTCTAGGGCCAAGGGATCGCAGAACATGCTTGTGGTCCAGGCTCCGACGTGGGAGGTCAACCCGACTCTGTCCCGGGACTACTACGAGGTTGAGTTCTACAAGGATGAGGCCGTGTTCATGACCGAGCACGGGGCCGAGTTCTCCGACCGTGTTCGAGGGTGGATAGAGAACTCTTCGGACCTTTTGGACTGTGTGGATCCGGAGCTCCGTCCTGCCGTGAGGGGTGCTCCCAGGGAGGTCCACTTTGCCGGAGTGGACTTCGGAATTACGAAGGACGGGACGGCGATAACCCTGACGAGGATTAGGAACGGGAGGATAGAGCACGTCTACCATGAGGTCTGGTATCCGCGCGTGAGCTGGAAGGAGTCCAACCCCCACCTTGAGGTTCCGCTTACGGACTACGCTCTATCCCTCCACAGTCAGGCGCGCTTGGACATCGACGCTATAGCGGAGTGGTTCTTTACCCTCTCCAAGAGGTTCTATATACACTCTGGGGTCTTTGATCAGTGGGCGGGGCCCGTCTTTGAACAGATCCTCCACAAGCGTGGTCTCGGCCAGTTCATGATGAGGAACTTCTTCAACTCGGACTCCTCGAACATGTTCCAGGTCCTGAAGATGGTCATGCTCCATAAGCAGCTTCGCCTGTATGACTGGCCCGTTTCCGGCCACGGGCCTGACGGGAAGCCGGCCAAGCACTCTCCTCTCATAACCGAGCTTTTGGAGCTTCAGGCCACTTCCGTCGGCAAGAACATTATCCTGGTGGAGGCCCCCAAGATAGCCGGAAAGCACGATGACTCTTCAGACTCTCTGGCCCGCTCCGTCTTGCTCGCGTCCGAATACATGAAGGCCAACCCGTCTGTCCTTCGCATGAACGGGACCGCCACGGACGGAGGTCCGCCTCGTCAACAGTCTGTTGGGGGATACTCTCAATACCATAGGGCAAGGGCTCGCATGCACGGTGTTGTCCGGGAACGATATGTTCCCAGGGCGGGCCGCCGCTAGCCCTGCTATCCCCTCCTCTGACTGTGGAGGATTCTCCCATCACGAAGACTGTGGCCTATAGGATTGTCCAGCAGTTCTTGGACCACGTATACGGCTCCCAGGAGGAGGTTGGCCCGGAGGACTTTCTCGTCGTGTACAGGGGCTTCGTCCGTGCGGGTGGTAGCTGGGAGGGCATCATCCGTGGAGATATGGATGAGGTCTCCCTCCTGGAGGCCTCCCTTGACAGGTTTTTGAAGATGCGCAATGCCCTTGGCCAGCCGGACTTTGCCCCCGGCGCTCATTACAGTATAGTCCAACGTGAGTGAACCGGCTACCAGAAGCTCGGCCTTAAGGGCCAGGGACGAAGAGGTTAGGGCTGAGGTTGACGCTGTCTTCAAGGCTCACTCTGCCTTCAACGAGTCCTTGAAGGTGGTCATGGAGGCTGTCGACAAGTCCGTTCGCGCTGGGGCTGACCTGGAGAGGTTGTGCCGTGGGAGGGTTGGCGTGCGGATGTTCTTATCCCGGCGGCTGTGCGTGAAGGAGTCCATGGCCGTGCTTCGGGTCGCTCACGCTCAGCTTTCGAGGAGCTCTAGGATCTTGCGGGCCTCGGCCGGCCTTCAGGACTCTGTCCTTGATGAGGCCGTCGAGCTGAACCGTTGATGGAGTCCGTTGGACGATGGCGAAGAAGGTTGGCGTAACCCCTGGCGTCGAGGCGGTCCTTCCCGTGAGGGCCGTGGACAGTCAACCCTCTCCGAAGAAGGGGCTTACCAAGCTTGAGAAGCTGGCGCGCAGGGAGGCGTCCCAGTCTGTGCGGATCGCCGCTTTCTCGTCGGACTTTGGGAACTCTGGAGGGGCGTCCATCCGTCCTGCGGACTCATCCTTCTACAGCCCGCAGCTTTCCACGGACTTCCTCGAGCTCCCTCAGTCGGACCGTGAGAAGAGGGAGCTGTTCAGGTTCTGGTATAACTCGCATCCGATCGTCGGCGCTGCCATAGACTTCCACACCGACGTCCCGATGTCGAAGATTCGGCTGTCCCTCCCGAAGGGGAAGGACCCGAAACGTAACAAGCAGATTCTGCACTTCTACACGACGATGTGCGATCGGCTTCGCCTCTTCCAGACCCTTTACGACACGACCCACGAGTACTGGCTCCATGGGAATGTTTACATATTCGCCGAGGACCACGATCTTTCGGAGGCCATCCCCGAGGGCTTGACGTCTGAGGAGGTTGAGGAGGACGTCGGTGAGATAGACTATGCTGGCCGCGTTAGCCAGAGGGTTGAGAAGCGGAAAAAGCTGAAGCCAGAGTCAGAGCGGGCGGAGAACATAAGGGAGTTTGTCCAGAAGAACTATAAGGGCTGGGAGAGGCTGCAAATCCTGCCCCCGGAGCAGGTGAAGCTGGAGACGTTCCAATATACGAACAAGACCAGGATGGAGCTCATTCCGTCCGAGAAGGACCGTCTTGTCGTGATGAAGGCTCAGGAGCAGCAGGATCTCGAGGCGATGAAGATCGCCGACGACATTCCACCGGAGATACGGGACAACCTGCTGAACGGGCAGCCGATACCCCTTAACACGAGCCCGTACGACGACTTCATGTGCTCGTCGTTCTGCTATCACCTGTCCCATAAGAAGAGCGCGTATGACGACCGGGGGGTCTCCCTACTGGAGCGCTGTCTTCGAACCCTCCTTTATCAGGACAAGCTCCGGCAGGCTCAGACCTCGATCGCGTCCCGTGCGATGACCCCGAAGCGCGTGGTCTGGGCCGACAAGATGTCGGATATGGACGCTGACGCTCTCCGGGACCAGGTCGATCAGGCCCTGATTGATCCGGACTTTACGGTCGTGACCAACTTCGAGGTCAACTGGGACGAGATCGGCTCCCGGGACCGCCTTCTGGACCTGTCCACGGAGTACGAGATAACCAACAAGTTCCTCTACATAGGCCTTAGGATAACGGAGGCCATGCTGACCGGAGAGTCGACGTACTCGGGAGAGCGGATTCACCTCGATGTCATGAACACGATGTACCTTCTCTACCGGGAGACGATAGCGGACTTTGTCGAGAAGTTCCTTTTCGCTCCCGTCGCTGAGAAGAAGGGGTTCTGGGAGGTGGACGAGGAGTCCGGTGAGAAGACCCTCCTGTATCCGAGGCTCCAGTTTACGCGCCTTGCCTTGCGCGATAACTCAGAGCTTCAGGACTTCATGTTCAACCTATATAACAAGGGGTCCCTTCCAATCTCCTTCATCCTGGAGCTCTTGAACATTGACGCGGACGAGACTCTCGAGCAGCTTAGGATGGACATGTGGACTCCGAACGATTCGAACTTTAACGAGTTCATCCGCGCGGCCCTCACGAAGCTCGGGGACACCGTCATAGACACCACGGACGTTCTTGAGAAGGTTGCGAAGGCGTCCGGCCTAAAGGTCAAGGACGACAAGGACGGGCGGTTCTCCAAGGACTAGCCCCCTAATGGTGGACTTTGTCATATGGCCACCGACCTTTCCCCGGCGGAGAAGGATGACCGGCAGGCGGAGAGGCTTTCTCCCACCGGCAGGAAGCCTCCACCCAGCCGTAAGCGCCGTGAGAAGCGTGGGCCGAAGCATGATAATAGGCGGACTGTCATGAAGGAGGACGACCCGGACGCCAAGGCTGCCGCCAGAGACCGTAAGGCGTCCTTGGCGGACGTTGCGTTGAAGATCGTGTTCCACGGGACTGGAGCAGCTTCTAATGAGGCTCCCCATGACAAGAGCATGGCTCCTAAGATTGCCACATATCATGGGACTATCCAGCAGGGCCACCCTTCCGGCCCCACAAATACTGGGTATCCGTCCTATGATAGGCGGTATTTCGGCAAGAAGGAGTTCGATTCCATAGTCTCGGCGGCCAAGGGTCTCCTGGAGACGGACTGGCTGACACACGGGTGGGAGGGAGGGGTTGAGGACGCCCCTGTGCGCGCTGCCCTCGATCTTGCCATATCCCTGGCTGATTCCAGCCTTTATCAGTCGAAGATCGACGCCGAGACTTACAACATGCTCCTGGCCAAGCTTTCCGGGAGCGACATTGACCTGTTTTCAGAGACCCTCATCGAGGGTGGGAAGTCCAAGAGGAGCGCTGCCGTCATGTCAATCAAGACCATCGTCCAGGTCGCCAACGATCTTCGCAAGTCGAACCCGAGGGCGGCCTTCGAGCTCCTAAAGGGCGTCCACGGGCTCAAGGCTGCGGCCGTGGAGTCGCATGCCCTGGCGCAGGGCGGCCCGGAGACCCCCGCGGCGCCCGACGCTCCCGGTGGGCCTTCGGGCGGTGGAGAGCAGACTTCCATGCAGAGCATGTCCGGATCTGGATCTGGTCTGAAAGCAGACGACCTCAAGAAGGCCTTGGATGACATGATGTCGTCCAAGGACAGCTCTGACTTTAGCGAGACCCTCAAGCGTCTCAAGGAGACCTGGGTTCGCTGTGAGAAGCTCCGTGGCGGGGAGCGGGCCCCGGAGGGGGTCCTTGCCGCGAGGATGGCGTCCCGATTTGCCGCCGACCTTGAGGCCATCGACGACATGTCCCCTGAGGAAATAAACAAGATCCTTCAGACGGACGGTAAGGCTGTCGACGGAATCCAGCAAATCCTCCAGGGTCTCGAGGATGACGCCAAGGCCGACCTTTCGTCAGCCTCTGACGAGGAGTGGGAGGCGCTCGCCGCGAAGATGGACGAGCTCTTCGACAGCCTCTCTGAAGCTTCTTCGAAGTCTGTCGCAAGCTCTGTCCGGATCACCACGTCCGCCCTCCTTCGCATTGCCTCCACGTCGCCAGAGGCGAAAGCCCTCGTCCTTCCTCTCCTCGCCGCGGCGAAGAAGAAGATGGACAAGAAGAAGGGCAAAGAGGGGAAGAAGGGGAAGAAGGGTGCGCCCCCCGCCAAGAAGGGTGCGCCCCCCGCCAAGAAGGGCCCCGGCAAGAAGGCTCCCCCGTTCGGCGGCAAGAAGGCTCCCCCGTTCGGCAAGAAGAAGGCCTCGATCAACGTCACCATGGACGACGCGTCCTGGTGACGGCCGTGTGCATGATACGGTTTTCATGACTAAAGCAAATCGGAGACTCTGACCATGCCTATCACGAAAGACGTTGCCAACAAGGTCCTCAGCACCCTCGACCAGGTCGCCGGCCGCATCGAAGGCCTTGCGAAGGCAGGCAAGGTCGACCCGAGGGTTGCCTCGCAGCTTGTCCTTGAGGTGGACACCTACGCCGACAGGTTCCAGGCCGCCGCCTTCGGGCCGGAGGCCCTCCGTAAGTTCAAGGCCAAGGTCCTCCAGTCGGACAAGGACGAGCCCTACATGAAGACCTTCGACAACCCGAACAAGGTCATCGAGTCGGACGCCGACGAGAAGTTCATGCACAAGACGGAGACCTCCTTCAACATGAAGGGGATCGACACGTACGATCAGGACCGTTCCTCGACCGTCACGGAGCGCAAGGAGTATGACGTCAGGGACGTCAGCGACCTCTCTGACGGCACGAAGAAGCAGCCGTCATGGTCGGGCGGATCGGCTGGCAAGAGCACGCGCCAGGGCTCGCAGAAGCCCCAGCCCCGGGCCCAGAAGACCCGGGCCCAGAAGACCCGGGCCCAGAAGACCTGGGCCTGAGCGCCCTCCCCTGGAGGGTCCATGCTCCGTAAGGCCTTTGTCGACGATCAGCTAGCCGCGCGCCAGTTCAACACCGGCGAGGCCGTGCGCAAGGCGGGACTCCGCGGGTTCCGCCTCAGCCCGTACGTGGGCCGCGTCCTGTACTCCAACGTGAACACGGGGGTCGTGCAGGTCCAGTGGCCATGGGGCGCCGAGCTTGAGTTCGCCACGGAGCTCGTCCATGACGTCTCCTATCACGTCCTTCCGCCGACGTACGATCAGGCCTACTCCACGTGGGAGAGCGCGCAGAACATCAACTCTCCCGACGTGGTTGAGCAGGATGAGAAGTGGCGGAAGTCCCTGGCCTCCAGGATCTTGGAGGGCTATGAGGCCCATACGATGCCGGTGTATCGGGCCGCCTGTGAGGCTATGCACAACGGCCTTGGTGAGCTTGAGGCCTTCAGCTCTATGGCGAGCCTCTCCTCCTCCTTTGGGACGGACGCCGTCCGGAGGACCATCGCCAACCTCTACGGGGCGGCCCGCCGGATGGCGATCTACTGGGTGGACCCGAAGCGCCAATATCGGGTGACGCGCAAAGAGAAGAATGCCGGGATCCTCAACTGCCCCTACTGTCAGACTGTGATGAAGCCCCGGAAGTTCCGTCAGAATCAGCGCATCTTACAATGTAGAGCGTGTGGATTTAGTATTAGCAATAAGGACTTGAGGTATAGGTGATTACCCGTTTGGTTCTTTTGGAGATCATGATTAATGGTTTCTCGAAAAGCTGCTAGAACCCTAACGTCAAGGACAGACTCTCCTGGACTTGGGCGAAGCATTACTGCCCTTATAAATCCTGGAGCTCGCAGGTTCGATCAACATATAGGCGATGTCGTTGATGTTCTCAAGGGGCTCAAGGAAGAGTTGGAGACAGCGGACAGGCAGATCGACACGGACGACGCGAAAGAGTTCGCGAAGTGGTTTGATGGGGTGGCCGAAGCTGAGGTTGAGGACCTTCACCAGACGCTCAAGGTATCGTCTGTCTTTCTTCGTCTGGCGGACGACACGGCCGGCGTGGTGGATAGGGTTAAGAACCTGTTCAAGAAGGCCCCCGTCCAAAAGGGTGACGGTGAATCCGGCGCTTCCTATGATATGCCCGAGTCTGAGATGGATGATTTTGTCGAGGGTAAGCGAGATTGGTCTGACCCGAGTGCGAAGGTCGAGAAGGAGTCACGCGAGAACAAAGAGTTTTTCGAGGACGCTAAGAACGTTCAACAGCTTCTTGAAAAGGTCCGTGAGAAGCCATCGCGCAAGATGGTCAGGATGATAATAAAAGACCTTGACGAGCTCATTGAGCGCGGCACAGCCATTATGGGTAAGGGTCGTAAATCCGACAAAGTCCCGCAAGCAGAGGACTTTGTTGGCGTTGAGAAGCCCGTTGAGAAGCCCGGGTCGTCTGGAAAGCCGGACCTTGGCTTCAACGTCCAGCATTACACGGACATGTTGATTGAAGCAATGGGCGATGAGAAGGCCACCCTCAAGGTGTTGAAAGAGTTCTTCAAAGTCATGGAGCCCCATTTGGCCTCACGGTCTAACCGTGTGAAGCTTTCCCCGTCAAGCGACACATAAGAAGGGTTGGACAACAACCTTCCGTCGTGAAGAGACCGGGGTTCTCGTCACGTTATGCTCCAGCATTACTTCATAAAAGTCACCGGTCATGAACGTCCGCCACGACGCGCTCGCTCTTGATCCTCTCCCAGACCTTCGCGACCTGGGCTCCGCGCATGTCCTCGACCTTCACGGTCCCATGGAAGAGCAGCCTCCGGAACACCTCCTCCATGGCCTTCACAGCCGCGCTTTTCCGCCGCTCCCTGTGCGCTCCCTCTATTCGGGAGCTAAGCTTGTTCGTTCCCTTGGCCTTGGAGACTGTTGAGTAGACCTTCGTCATGACCCTTGCCTCGGCCTCTCTGAGATCGAATTTTACCCGGCTGTAGACAGCCTTCATGGATCTGCTCTGTACTCCGGCGATCCGGAGTATCGTCACCTCCATCTTGGATGGTTTTCCAGCTTTGAGATGGGCTTTCTTAGAGTCCGCATACTCTGTGAGAGCCACCTTCTCATCGCGGCCGTCCAGCCTTAGTGTGATCCTCGGCCACAGTCCGGAGTTTGGGACGCCAGGGACTACCTTCGACTTGGATAGGACGATCTTTACGGAGGCCACCTGGACTTTCCTTAGTGCCTCCCTTATCCTCGTTAGCTCTTCCGTGTCCATGTTTGCAGGTACGCTGGATCCGGCCTGATCTACGGGCGTGCCAGAGCTTTGATGGCCTGTGTGGTTCGAGGATCAATGGCCCGACGACACTATGCCCACGCCCTTCTGGCAGAGTCCGACGTCAAGTTTGACAACTGGATTGAGGTCATCCGTAATCAGCACGAGGGTGCCGTCCCCAAGGACGTGATTCACCGGACCGCGAAGACCGTCCTTCGGAAGTGCGATCCCAATCAGTACCTCCTCTCCCATGCCACGATTGTGGCCTCCGTCGACACGTACGCGCCTCGTGGCGCGAAGGTTGGACGTAGCTTCAACCGTGGAGTGCAGATTGAGGTTCGCTGGCCTGACTTTCGGATCAAGCCTGACTGTAGGGAGCTGATCAACAACAACCGGGACGCGTGGGAGCGCTCTCTCCTCCTCTCCACGTACCGCACGTTCATCGGCGCTCAGAACTACCTTGAGCACATCCAGCTTCCGGAGCTCTCCAAGGGCTTCATAGTGGACGCCATCGCGCGCGACCTCGGGAAGACGTGCTATATCGACATCCTGGTGGCGACTGACAGGAAGCACGCCACCCTCGTCCAGGACATCCTCTCTGGCAAGATCGGCGCGATGTCCATGGGCTGTATCTCACTTTTCACAACCTGCACGAAATGCGGGAACGTGGCGGCGGATGAATCCCAATCTTGCTCGTGCGTCATGTATGAGGGGAAGGGAACCCCGTTCGTTGACGAGGACGGGGTTGAGCACATCATCGCTGAGATCATTGGGCATGTCTCCGTCCCCAACTCTAACCAGTTCATTGAAGCCTCTTGGGTTCGACAGCCTGCCTTCCAGGGAGCTCAGCGGAGAAGCTTTTTGAACCCGGATCTGACTCCTGCGGTCGCGGCCCAGGTGGAGAAGGCCAGGGCCTTGCACGATGTTCGTTCTTCCATCCCCGTCGTCGACGGTGTGAAGAAGGCTGCCGGAGTCAGGTGGGCGCAGGGTCAGGGCGATCCAGGACAGGGCGATCCAGGACAGGACGATCCAGGACAGGACGATCCAGGACAGGGCGGTGGACAGGGTGACGATGCTCTCGGAGATCTCGCCGACTTGGTCGACGGTCAGTCGCAGGACGGTGGTCAAGGCCAGGACGGTGGACAAGGACAGGGCGGTGAATCCGGCAAGGACGACGGAGGTAAGGCTCGATCCAAGATTGAGGACCTGGTCGACCGTGCGCAGGAGCAGCTTCTCGAGATGATCGTCAAGGGCCTCGGCGAGCGCATGGCCCCGAAGCCCGAGGATGTCGGGTCGGTGTCTCTGCCCATTAACAAGAACGAGAATTTGGTGCGGGCTGCGGAGTTTGACCGGCGCTTGAACGCGCAGTTTGGATCGCGGTCTCCCGCTTTGGTCAGGTGGGCCTCGTCCGCCTGGAGGACGGTCCACGTGGGTGGTGTTCCTGCGATCCGCAAGGCTCGCATGAGCTCGAGGGACCTCATAGTCCTTTCATGGATCGAGGACCGGATGAGGGGGCGGAGTTATCCGCCGGCCTTATACAAGCTTTCCATGAGGATTGGTCCAATCACAGGATATTCGAGCGAGGATGCGTTCTTCGCGGCCTGTGGCCTGAAGCTCGGAAGGGTTGTGATTGATGATGAGAGGGTCTTCCTGAGGAGGAAGGGCCGAATCGCCGCATTGGCGTCGGTGTGAGAAATTGTTAGGGTCTTGATAAAATGAAGACCACAGGAGGCTCTTGAACATGCGCACGCGTTCCACCTGGACTCAGCCGGAAGGCAGCAAGTCGCCCCGCCAGGCGGCGACGCGGCGTCACGCCGATCCGTACACCATGAATCAGGAGCATCCTCAGCCGTCGGCCACCGACTATGAGTCCGGGAACCCGGACGAGTGGGCGGAGACGCGGACGGAGAACACCAGCGTCTCGAAGGAGTACGACGGTGATCACGTCAAGCGGAACGAGGTCGGTTTCGGCGAGTTCCGTGACGACACCTACAAGCACAAGGACTCCGACAAGTGGAACGATGGGAAGAAGTACGACAACAAGACCGCGTCTGAGCGCCAGGCCGCCCGCGCGGAGCGGGTCGCCCGCGCCATCCTCCGCACGGCGGACGATGAGCTGGTTAGGAAGACCGCCATCGACCTGATGGCGCTGCCGGCGGTGGCTCTCGCCGCCACCGTCAAGCGGATGGACAAGACTTCCCCCGACGCCCTTCCGCAGCTCGCGAAGCACCGGCGTGCGTACGCCTGTGTCAAGCTGTCAGCCCGCCTCCTGGGCGACGCCGCCACTGAGCCTTCGGTGGAGCGTCTCGCGAGGACGTTCATGACGGTGGACGACCCCACCCTGAAGTCCATCATCTCCACTGTCGCCGCCGCCCAGGCCGATGCGAGCAGGCGTGTCGCCCAGGACGGTGATGACGAGAAGGGCGACGACGCGGACGGACATGAGGCACACGGCATGTCTCCTGAGGAGATGGCCCTGCTCGACGACATGCTGGTGGATGAGGGCCTACCTCGCATCGTGCCCGTTGTGGCCCCCGCGGCCCCCGCGGCCCCCGATGGGGACGATGACCTGATGGCCATCTTCGCCCCGCCTGCTGCCGCCTGCCCCGCCCCGGCGATGCCCGCCGCGATGCCCGCCGCGATGCCCGCCGCCCCGGCGATGGCGTCTGCTGCTGGCGACATCTCGTTCGACGATGACGATGAGCCGGCTGCCGCGTCCGCGCCGAGCGTCGCCTCAGCCGAGGATGTTGAGGCGATGTTCGCCGACAACGATGAGGTTAAGGCCATGCGTGACATCCGGGCGGCGCACTTCGACCAGGTCCAGCGGGCCGCCGGCTATCCCGGCGTCGGCCGCACCGCCTCCGCCGGAGGCGTCAAGAAGGTTGGGAAGGTCCAGCCGGAGAAGGCGAGCCCGTCCGCGGCCCTCGAGTCCCTCTGGGATCGTCCATAAGCTCACCCGCCCGAACCTGGCACCCTCATGGGACCTGGTTCGGCCGGAGATACGAATAGAAGATACCGGCACAGTCACCAGGATCCGGAGGCAGGCAACAAGGCACTCGTGAACAGGCGAACGATGGACGGGCTCGCAGGGGAACCTGGACTGAACCCACTTCGTGAGCGGACGCGCGCGCGGCTGGAACGGCCTTCCGAAGGGAACGGAGAATCACCATGGGAATCGGTGGGCAAGCATCGGGCGATTTTCGCCTGAGCCAGGGCGCCCTGCGGATCCTCTACTCGCTGATCAAGGACACGATCTGTGCCCTCGCAGCTGACGGGTTCACGCAGAGCAACCCCAACGTCGTCACGGCGGCGGGGAACAAGTCGACCACGATCCCGACGAACGTCAAGAAGGGCGTTCTCGGAGGGTCAGTGGCGTTCACCCGCCCCGACATCGGGGCCAACACGATCGGCGGGGCCGTCCAGGTCGCCTCGGCGTACGTCGCAGGGACGAGGCCGCTCGGCCTCTTCATCAACGACGCGGCGGGCAACGCCTTCGAGAACACCCCCGCGGTGGCCTCGGGCAAGGCGCCCTTCGTCCGCGGCGGCGCTGTGGGCACGAAGCTGTACGAGACGCAGCGCCAGATCGGCGGCACGACCGCCCTGACGTACGCCGTCGGGGACCGGCTCTACGCCTCGGTCAACGGATACCTCACGAACAGGTGGCAGGACTCCTACGAGTCGCAGTGGATCACCACCGCGGCCGTCGGTGGCGCCACGTCCAGCGGCAACGCTGCCGAGTACGACTGCACCTGCATGGGCATCGTCATCGCTCCCCCGGACGCAACCAACGCCGAGCTCTTCCTCGAGCTCAACTTCTGAGGGAGGAGGTCATACCATGAACCAGTTCGGTGTACAGGTCGTCGACAACGCCGCCAGAGAGCGGATGGTCGACTCTCTCATCGGGACCAGCAGGGGCCGCAAGATCCTCGCCGCGTCCATGATCCAACCGCTCCGTGACCGGCGCGACTACTCGAGCGTGGGACGCAAGACGTTCCTCGTCGAGCAGCTCCCCGACGCGGCGCTCAGCATCTACGACAAGGACCCCGACGTCATCGCGTACGTCATCGGGGAGGAGGGTCAGAGCATCACCGCGGTCTCCAAGCCGCGGCGCGTGCACTTCCCCCTCTTCGAGATCGCGGCCCTCCCCAAGGCCCCGCTGACGCAGATCAAGGAGCGCCGCTACGACCTCCTCAAGCGCATGCAGGACCTCGGGAAGGCGCAGATCCAGGCCGCGGAGGACGACCGCGTCTTCAGCATCCTGGACGCCATCGCGGTCAACGGGTTCGACTCGATCGCAGGCGGCACCAACCCGGACATCCCGGTGGTGGCTCCCCTCTCCCCGGCCATCCTCGCGGATGCGTTCGCGGAGATCGAGCGCCACGACCTCCGGGTGGCCCGCGTCTACATGAACGCGACGGACTACGCGGACATCCGCAAGTTCGGCCGCGACGTGCTGGACATCGAGTCGCAGGCGACCCTCTGGAAGACAGGCATGATGGCCACGGGCTGGAACGCCCAGTTCATCGTCAGCCGCCTCGTCCCCGCGGGCGTCGTCTACTGCTGCTGCGAGCCGGAGCACTTCGGGCGCATCCCGGTGCGCACGGAGCTCACGGTCCTCTCGGCTGATAACCCCGAGGAGCGTACCATCGGGTTCTCGATGTTCGAGAACCTCGGCATCGGGGCGTACAACCCGAAGGGCCTCGTCCGGCTCATCATCACGCGCTGAAGCGTCTGACGGCCATTTTCGACCCCGTTCGCCCCCGTGGTGGACGGGGTCGAAAAGTATCCGGGTTCTTGGTGTTTGAGAACTGGGATTGTAAGTTTGACCTCTGTCTTTGTAATCTACCCCATGGGCGATGTAATCGTCTCATGCTTGTGCGGACAGAGAAGCTCTCTGAAGCGAGATTCTCTGTTGAGGTCTCAAGCCCGATATCGGAGACTAGGGAAGGAGTTCGTCTACTCCTGCCATAAGTGTAAAACTGAGTCATCCCCGATAACCGATGAGGAGCTCTCCCTTATTATAGGGAGGCCATTCCTCCAGTCCGTGGTGAATGGAGCAGACGAGGTCTCCGTCCCATGCGCTCTTGTCCTTGGTCCAGGATGCTTGAAGGAATCGTCCATCAAGCTGGACTCTTTGAGGAGGTCTATTCGAGAGGCTCGCAAATCAGGTCGGAGCTATCAACACGCGTGCATGTACTGTAGGACAGGCGGACCCCCAGACATTCTCAAGGATGCGTCTTTCTTGGCATGGATCGACCTTCCGCGAACTGAGGAGGACTTCGGCCCACCGACGACGCTTGAATCCCGCGTCTGGGTATCGTGCCCCTCTTGCAAGGACGACCGTGTCGTTCGGCTGTACTCCGCCCACGCCGTCTGGATGAAGCGGTCGAATGGCCTCCCGTGGGAGTATCTTTGCGTTGGATGTGCCAATGGGGACTCGATGACCGCCACGAATGAGGACGTTTCCTCTTACCTTGAAGGGCACCCTGTCCACTCGGTCGTGGGCCGTGTCTACGTCCAGTGCGAAGAGTGCGAATCCACTATAGACACTTCTTTGCGCGCCCTTAAGAACGCCATCCGTGCAGCCCGAAAGGACGGTGAGGAGCACTCGGTCGTTTGCCACATCTGCTCTTCCTCAGGGGGTCATTATGTTTCCTTGAAAGAGTGCGAGGATGCAGGATTTTATCTTCGTGAAGAGACTGTTTCCCGATTTGGGCACGTTCCGAAATACCGTTCAGACCAAGTCGTCTGCCGTTGCTCTATGTGTCATGGAGTCTATGAGCTGAAGTATGACAGTCTCTTGAGGCAGGCTTGGCAGCGTCGGAAGGAAGGTGCAGCCTTCACCTACTACTGTCAGCTTTGCTCCATGAAGCAGGAGCATGTCCGGTCGAAGCTTGCGGCCTCTAAGGCTCGCCAGCATGAGTCAGGCTTCCGTTCCAGCCTCGAGGTCGCCACTGAGGACCTCCTGCAGTCTTTGGGGATTGAGTTTATTCCACAACACCCTCTTGGATTTTATCTTTTCGACTTTTTCCTTCCACAGTCGAAGGTCCTCATTGAATGCCAGGGGGACTATTGGCATTCTCTCCCGAAGAATCAAAACAATGACGCGTCCAAGGCGGGGTATGTTCGAAACCATTGTCCAGGGTATCAGATTTTATACCTTCGTGAGTCGGAGTTCTTCAACCCGGTTTTGGTCCGCTCGAAGATAGCACGGACGGCCGACATGGAGGACGAACCTTTCCAGGTCGACTTTGACCTTGACTGGTTGATGGTGTCCCGGATTGAGCCTGTCAAAAGCGATAGGTCCTGGAAGTCGGCCCCTCGAGAGTTTTTGGACTCGTACCATTATGCTCGACATGGCCGGTCCGCCAAGGCGTACTACGGTGTCCACCTAGACGGGAAGCTCATAGGGCTTGCGAAGTTTTCATCTGTAGTCCGGACAGAGGCTGCGACCTCTATGGGGTTCATGGCGTCAGTGGTCATGGAGCTCGATCGCTTCTGCATCCATCCGAACTTCCACAAGAGGAATCTGGCCTCATGGTTCCTTTCCAGGGCCTCGAGGCTCGCGTTTGACGACTTTCCGAGCGTCTTAATACTTTTGACGTTCTCGGATCCGGAGTTTGGCCACTCTGGATCTATCTATAAGTCAGCGAATTGGACCCCTCTCGGGGAGACGTCGGCTAGCTATTTTTATGTTGGCCAGGACGGCTCAGCTCTCCACAAGAAGACTCTATATGAGAGGGCTCGAAAGTCTGGGTTCGTGGAGAGAGAGTATGCTGACTTTAACGGGTTTGTCCGAAGGGTTACCCCTCCGAAATTGAAGTTTGTTCTTGGACGTGTCTAGTACGGCTCTGTCTCCTCCACCCTCTCCTCGTGTACCCTTAACACGGTCTCCATGTCGCATGACTTTATTCCGGCCTTGATCCACTCGGACGCCGGAATCTTCCCGCTTGCCCCCACCTTCCTGCGGCTTGCCCCCGTCCGGACCTCCATGTCGAACGAGGCCCCGCATGTCCGGCACTTGTACTTTCGGACTCTCCTTCTCCGTCCGTCGGGCCCGAACTTTTGGGTCGGATCTCCGGCGGTCTCCCAGCAGTGTTTTCGCTCCCTCTCCTTCACCGGGCCGATATCTCCACGACGGCCGCCCACTCTCGGATGTGCTGCGGCCATGCCTCTTTGCTTGACAGGACGATCTTCGCGTCCGCCGGCCTCATCCTTCCCTTCCACGCCTCCCATTCATCTTCTCCCATCAGCCCATGGTCGTGGGCCTGTAGGACGAGGTGTGGTGGTCCGTGCTTCACTATGGCCCGGACGCACAGGGACGCTAGCCGGGGGCTGGCGGTCTTCTGGGTGACGCAGTCTAGGGCGTCTATCATGGTGTTTAGCCTTGGAGTCCTGCCATAGGACATGTCCCTGTCCAGGTTCTTCCCGATGCGGAACGCCTTGGCGCAGTCTGCCCTGTTCTGGACGGTCATCTTGACGTTCCATCCGGCGCTCTGCTTTGACCTTTTATCCTTCGTCACCGTTGATGGTCCCTCGCCATTGCCGTGTTATGCTTGTGACTCTCCATTCTACGGGATTCGAATGAGCACCGGCTGGATTACCGACCCTCCAATCCCATACTCTGCCCTCCAGAACGCTTCACTCCCGGGGTTGAAGAAGCATTATTCCGACAAGGGGACATGGGCCTTGACGGATGGCTCTACGTACTTGTGGGTGAACGAGGTCGATGGTAACGCAGTCTACGTGGTCTATAACGAGACCGTCAACTCTCCTAAGAAGCTAGGCCGGATTCGAGACATCATCACTCGGAAGTTTGACGTGAAATGGATCAATGAGCATGACCCGAGATTCTGGGAGGGCGAGCAGGGCGAGCAGGGCGAGCAGGGCGAGCAGGGCGAAGAGGACCAAGAGCCGATTCTGTCGGCCTTGAGACTGTCGGCGGCCCCGATCCCTCCGGCCCTCCACGCCTTCCAGGACGTGATGAAGGTCCTGACGGTCATCCGCGGGCATGGGCATGACATCGTGGACCTTGTCCACGACGCTCGCCTCTCCGGTCCGGAGCTTGAGGCGGCCAACGCCGCGATTGAGTCCTTCATAGCCGACTGGCAGCTTGTCGTGAAGGATGCGAAGGATGCCTCCGCGGATCTCAAGATGGTGGTTGGAGACCAGGTCGTCCAGAGCCGTAAAGGCCGTATGGGCCGCGGCTCTATGGCTCTTTCATGGGCCGGGAAACGCATGGCGTCATGTCCAAGCCTTGGAGGGGTTTGCTCATGCGGACACCGTTGCGATTGCAAGTGCGGATGTAATGCGCTCCAGTCCTGCCAGTGTGGGCCAGGGTGTAAGTGCGGATGTCCGTGCGGCGGCCCTGTCACGGTCGTACAGGCCGCAGGCCCTGACCGTGTGGCGGAGGAGCTTAGGCTCATCGCCGCCAGGATAGACAGGTCCGAGAGGCCGGACGCGAAGCTCGTCGCCCGCGACCTGCGGAGCGTCATCGCCGGGCTTGAGGTCAACGGCATCATGTCCCTTCGGCCTCGAATTGAGGAGTCGTTCATGGCCCTCGTCCAGAAGGAGTTGGACGTTGACGGGTCTCGGGCCCGGGAGCTCGTGGCCATCGACGACCTTGTCTCTGAGGCCATATATGATTCTGTTGCGAAGCTGTGTGATAGCCTTGCCGGCTTTGAGACGGACTTCGGGTACTCGTTCGGATGGGGTGGCTCGGCCATGACCAAGAAGGACTCTCCCGTCCCTTCCCCCGGCCAGGATGGTCCCGTCGACCCGTCCGGCCCCGACCCTTCAGAGTCGCGGGCGTAAGTCCTGCCGGTCCGGCTGTAGGCTGGTCGATGGCCACGATCAAGTTCTCGGACCTTCCTCTTCGCTCTTTCGGGCATGGTATTACCATGGTGGGCGCCCTTTATGAGGGCGAAGGGCGGGCCTTCACCTTCATGCTTCCGGACGAGCCCGCCGTCCCCGTCCCCCTCGAGACCGTGTGCATGTCCCAGGATGAGTGGCAGACCTTCCTCAGACAGGTGGACCTTTTGGAGACCGAGGTGACCGTCCGATCGGCTGACGGGACCGTCGGGAAGGCCATCGTCCGCAAGAGCCAGCGCCAGGTGGACCAGGTTGTCCAGTGGACCGTCTTCAGGCGCGACTCGTACGCGTGCCGATATTGTGGGGCCGACAAGGTCCCGTTGACCGTTGACCACCTTGTCCTATGGGAGGACGGGGGACCCAGCACCGTTGAGAACATGGTCACGGCGTGCCGGAAGTGCAACAAGGTCCGGGGGAGCGTCCCGTACGCGGACTGGCTGCGTCATCCATACTATGTCGACAAGGCCGTCCGCCTGCCGGCGTCGGTCCGGGACGCGAACGTGGCCGTCGCGGACACCCTCGGAAAGATCCCCGTGGTCAAGAACGTGCGGTCGCGCTGACATGCCGAAGGATGATCATGTCGAGGTCAAGGGGACGGTTGCCGAGGCCCTCGGAGGGGGCCAGTACTCTGTGGTCACCGAGTCCGGGGGTACAGTCCGCGCTCGGCTTTGTGGCAAGATGAAGAGCCACAATATTCGAGTCATAATCGGGGACAAGGTCGTCGTGTCGATGAGCCCTTACGACACCACCCACGGCATGATCACGTACAGGGAGAAGCTGAGATGATCGACATTAAGAACCGTAGGCCTGGGGAGAGGATCACGGGCGTCTGCAACGTTCACATGGCGGAGCTGCAGGCGGACATGTGCTGTGACCAGTGCGGGGCCGGCCTTGCCCTCGGGACGAGGGTCCTTGGGAAGGTGGTGAAGGTCGAGTCGGACGGGTTCTGCGGATCCAGGTTTTCTCCGACCTGCATGGTCTGCGCCGGATGGAACTAGAGCCTCTATAGAACAACCAAGGTGTATGCCTTGGACGGTCTGTCGCTATACAGGATTCGGGAGCACGCACCCCGTCGCGGATTAGGGTACTGGAACGGTAAGTCTATCCTTCGCCCTCGTCCGGAGGCGTCACCGTCACGATCGTCCTGTCCTTCATCGGAGCTATGAGCTCTTGAAGGGCGTCCTTCTCGTCCCCCCTCGCGGGCTCCCCTGACAGCTCCCACGTGTCGTCGACGCTCTTGTCGACGAGCACGAACAGGCCCTCATACTCGATTATCGCCCTCTCCGGCGAGAACAGCCGGGCCACCTCGTACTCTTTGTCGTCAACCTTTACCTTCATACCCGGTATGATCCAACAAAGTCCCATGGTAGACACATCCTCTGACTTGTTCTCTAAGTGGCTGGAGTCCGGCCTTTCCAAGCTTGACCTCCGAGGAAGGGACGAGTTCTATACTCACCTCATCGTCCAGGAGGTCCCGGTATGGCTGAGCCTGATCCGACAGGAGCGAGAGGTCGACCAGTCTGAGGTGGAGTGGATCGTCAGGCGTCGTGGGTTCAACCGGATCGAGTCCGCAAGGGTGCGCGCTCTCGCAAAGTTCTTGAACTCGAACGCTGACGAGATCAGGGCTCGCTGTCCTGACCCGTCCTGACCGCCAGGAACCCATCCTCGGACTTCAGGATTCGGCTCTCCAGTCCGCCGACCACGGCTTTTCCGACCTCCTCCAGCTCTGCAAGCTGCGCCGCGTGCACTGTCGTCGGATACCACTTTTTATCGCCTGCCAGCTTCCAATTCTTGCCGGAGAATAAGAGCGCCTTCACGACGGTCGGCTCGGCCGGACTTGGCGGTGTCGGCTCTATGACTTCCACATAGAGCGCGTCGCACTGTTCTAACGCTTCCGTTCCGGCCTCACGCGCGAGGACGAGCCTTTTATCCTGCACGTCGGAGACTCGGAATGTCCCTATCAGGTCGTCCCCCCTCCTGTGCTGGACTATCTTCCCCCTTAGCTCCATGGGTCCCTGGAGCATGAAGACGGAGCACATAATGCTCTCTCCTTCCAGGGTTACCTGTTTGACCGTGCACAGGATCTGGTCCATGTCCGACCATACACCCGTCCTTGTGTGGCTTACGGTAGCGTGCCGTGGTGAAGATGGTACTACAGCCGCCCGGCAGCAACATGTGCGGACAGGCCTGTCTGGCCATGGTCCTTAATATCTCTATTGAGGAAGCCTGCGTTGTGGTTAAAACGCGAGGGAAGACGACCACGAGGATGCTTGTTGACGGTCTTCGTTCGATGGGCATGAAGATTCCAGACAAGAGAGTCCTATTCAGGGGGTTCGACAGACTCCCTGTCGTGGCTATCTTGAACGGCAAGCACCGAGATGGAAGCCATTGGGTAGTCTGGGCTGATGCACAGCCTTATGATCCTTCCGGCTCCATATCTGGTCTTAGGATCACATCCTATCTTCCAGTCGCTTCAAAGGCTTAGTCTTCGTCGTCCTCTTCGTCTTCGTCTTCATCCTCATCCTCATCCTCATCCTCTTCGTCGCTCTCCTCGTCGTAGAGCTCGAGGGGCTCGTCTTCGTCCTCGCCCATCTTCAGGCCAGTGTCGACGACGATTTGATCGTCCTCGTCCGTGTGAACCTCGGCGGTCGGACATATGTCCATTATCCGGTCGATGAGCTCGTTGTATGTGAGTCTCCTGTCTTTCTTCTTCCCACTCATCCAAGTCCTCCTGGGGTCGACTTTACCATGGTAGCGTCTTCTATACCCAGCCAGCATCAAGGCAGTTAGCCCATCACGGACAAAGTCCATCATGGCCCTTTGTTTTCTCGTACCGTCTGTCGATGGCGTACATGGCGTTCACGGTCCCGCAGGTCCAGGCCCAAGAGCTGGCTCGTCTTTACCGTGACGGGGACGTTTCAAGTCCGTCAGACATGCACGTTACTGTCGTCTTCCTTGGGAAGGGAACCCCTACGGGCGACGTTTTGAAGGCTGTCGCGGCGGCCTACTCTGTGGCCCACACCACCAGACCATTTAGCGTTCATGCCGCGCTCATGACATCGTTCCCTGAGAACCCTTCCTACAGGGACGGGTTTCCGGTCGTGGTTAGGGTGGTGTCCAAGGAGCTTCACGACTTCCAGAGGAGGATATGCGCTGCGCTCGACAAGTTCGGAGTGGATTACAGCCGTAGATTTCCTGACTATAAGCCCCACGTGACCTTGTCGCATGGGGTTGTTCGCGTACCCCCGCGTAAGGTCTCCCCTATCTCGTGGACGTGCTCTCACATGATGATATGGGGTGGCGATGAGCACTATTCGAAGATCTTCGCTGGAGTAGAGCTTTCCGGCCTTCCGTAAGTTCAGATCCTCCTGGAATAATGTCTCCCATGGGACTGAGCGGATGGACGAAGGTCGGGGATCGCGTTGATCCTACTGGCTCTTGGACGGTGTATAGGCACAAGGGCCGAGACTTTGACGATGTCGAGGTTGTGGACTCGGTCCCCGATCAATCGTTGGCCGTCAAGAGGTATTCCTCCGCCGCGGACGGGGCCCGGCGCGGAGGGGTGTGGCTTGTGTCTCCTGACGGCCTTGTGGTCGACGTTAAGTTCGTCCGATGACGGGCTGTAGAGTCGTGTGTGCGTATAGGGATCGTCACATCACATAGTTTCCCGATCCCTTGGAAGAACCACTCGGGGGACGTTGTGATTACCGACATGGCCAGGTCTCTCGGTGAGATGGGCCACCATGTCACCATGTACTCCCCGGACGGGACGTGGACCCCTTCGGGTGGTCGTCAACTCTCCATGCCGTGCGCGTTCGGGGCGTGGCCCCCGTCCAGTGAGGACTGTGAGGACGAGTGTTACAGGAGACATTCCTCGTCGTTGATGGACGAGGATATTGTGCACGACTTTAGCGTGTCGAAGAGGGTTGTCTCCCGGCTTCGACAGGCGGGGCGGCCCGGACTGTCCACTCTTATGGGCGGCGCTTGGACCCGCGACGACCCTCCTGTCAACTTGTGCGTTTGGACTTTGTCGCACAGGGACAGGGTTCTGCGCGGAGCTACGGACTATGAGGGTACGAGCACCCCGGATCTTGCCGGTCCTCCACAGAAGCCTGTCCGGGAGGCCCATGTGGTCCATGGTGCTGTCGACACGGACTGGTACTCTCCGTCCGGCCACGGTGAGGACTTCATTCTCTGGATGAACCGATGGCACCCCGCGAAGGGTTATGCGCAGGCTATCTTTGCGGCCAGGCGCGTTGGGTTCAGGCTCATGATGGCGGGGGAGCATCCGGACAGGGAGCTCTTCCAGTTCCAACGGGACTGCGCTCTCGAGGCCGTGGAGCTCGCCCGCGGCCTCAAAAACGTTGAGTTTGTGTGGCTTCCTCCGGACCCTGACCATCACGTTGTTAAGAGGGAGCTTTATAGGCGCGCTTCAGCCCTTCTTTACTCTGTCCAGTTCCACGAGCCTTTTGGCCTTTCCCAGGTGGAGGCCATGTCCTGCGGGACTCCTGTGGTTGGTACGGCGTATGGCTCCGTTCCGGAGGTTGTGACGGACGGGGTGACGGGTTATGTCAGCCATGACCTTGACGGGTCTTTGAGGAGGTTCTTGAAGGACCCTTCCAGGCTCAGCCGGTCAGCTTGCCGGGAGGACGCTGTGAACCGCTTTGACCGGAGGGTGATGGCCAGATCATACCTTGAAGAGTATCGGAAGGCGGTCTCCGGAGAAACCTGGTAAGAGCCTAATCGGGTCGACCTTTTTTACGAGGTCCTCGATATGAAGGTCACCAACGTCTCCACCAAGAAGATCTACCTGAAGGACTTGAGGTTCGTTCAAGAGTCCCAGACACAAGGGCGGAGGGGCGAGGACGTTTACATCGCCGCCGGGGCCTCCAAGTACCTCCCCGACACGTCGGAGGTCCTGCGAAGCGCCCAGAAGGGCGACATAAAGAAGTGGAAGGACGCCGGAGTCGTCACAACGGACGATCAGGTCGACCTTGCCGCCTCCCCGGGGCCGAACCATAGCGTTGTGATCACGCACAACCTCGGGTACCTTCCCGACGTCAGGATCTATAAGAGGGTGTCGTCCACGTGGGTGGACGCGCTCGGTGTTGTCGATATCGTCCACAACTCCGCCTTTACGACCACGACCATCACGAACCCGACCGCCTTCGCGCTCACGTTCCTGATCAAGCTCTCCTGAGGCCTGGACCTTGTCCGACCTTGCCGACAAAGGCCTTGGAAGCCTCTTTGTGGAGATCTGGGGGACCGGCGCGACCGGCCCTCAGCTCGGACCCACAGGGCCGAGGGGTGCCACTGGCGTTCAGGGCCCTACCGGCCCTGGCGGAGGCCCTCAGGGCACTCCGGGAGTCACCGGCGCCACTGGTCCTACGGGCCCCCAAGGCGCGACCGGGCCACAGGGTATCCAGGGCGCGACTGGAGTCCAGGGTGTCACAGGCGCCACTGGCCCTACCGGCCCAATAGGGCCTCAGGGTCCACAAGGGACTGTCGGTCCAACCGGCTCACAGGGAGCCCAGGGATCGGCCGGATATACGGGCCCTCAGGGCGCTACGGGCCTTCGCGGTCCGACGGGGACTGTCGGCCCTACAGGCTCCATAGGGTTTACCGGCCCTCAGGGCGCCACCGGTGTTAATGGAGTCACCGGAGCTACAGGCCCTACAGGCCCTCGCGGCGATACCGGACCTCGCGGCGATACCGGACCTCGCGGCGATACCGGCGCTACGGGTCCTCAGGGGACCCAAGGGACGCCAGGAGTCACCGGCCCGACCGGCCCTCGCGGCGACACTGGGCCTACCGGCCCTCAGGGCGCCACCGGTCCATATGGTGGACCTACCGGACCTCAGGGTGCCACTGGCCCTATTGGATCCACCGGCGCCACCGGACCCCAGGGTGCCACTGGTCCTCGCGGTGACACGGGCCCCACCGGGCCCCGCGGAGCTACGGGTGTAGATGGGGTGACCGGGGCCACTGGCCCCCAGGGCGCCACTGGCCCTGTCGGATCCACTGGCGCCACGGGCCCGACCGGCCCCAGGGGATATCAGGGTGAGACTGGCGCCACCGGACCTACGGGCCCGAAGGGGGACACTGGGCCCACCGGCCCTCAGGGGCTTCAGGGCGAGACTGGCCCTTTTGGGCTTACGGGTCCAAGGGGAAACACTGGCGCCACTGGTCCTCAGGGCGCCACTGGTCCTGCTGGGCTTACCGGCGCGACCGGCCCTCAGGGAGTCCAAGGTGAGACCGGGTCTACGGGCCCCCGCGGTGCTACCGGATCCGCCGGGCCAACCGGCCCTCAAGGGGCTACTGGCGTCCAGGGTGAGACTGGTGTTCAAGGTCCGGTTGGCAACACCGGTCCTCGGGGTGACACGGGTCCCGTTGGCCCTACCGGGCCAACGGGACCGGTCGGAAATATGGGTCCAACAGGACCCGCTGGACCCCAGGGGGCCACTGGGGTCCAGGGCGTCACCGGATCCACCGGTCCGACTGGACCCAGAGGAGATACCGGTCCACAGGGCGGGACCGGTCCGGGCTACACGGGCCCCACCGGGCCTGTCGGCACCACCGGGCCGACCGGGCCTCGGGGTGACACGGGCCCCACCGGCCTTCGAGGCGACACGGGCCCTCAGGGTGTCACGGGAACGCAGGGCGTAACTGGCGCTACGGGTCCGACCGGTCCACGCGGTGATACTGGCCCCACCGGGACTGTCGGCCCTCAGGGAGCTACTGGTATTCAAGGTGTGACCGGATCCACCGGGCCCACAGGGCCACAGGGCCCCACCGGGCCACAGGGCCCCATCGGTGTCACCGGATCTACCGGCCCTCAAGGTGAGACTGGATCTACCGGCCCTCGCGGCGCTACGGGGCCTGTCGGGAACACGGGTCCTCAGGGTGCGACGGGCCCCGCGGGATCCCGTGGGGAAACTGGGGCTACCGGAGCTCCAGGCCCCACTGGTGTTACAGGATCTGTAGGGTCCACTGGAGCTACGGGCCCGACCGGCCCGCAGGGCCTTGCCGGAGAGACAGGGCCTCGTGGTGTCACCGGATCCACCGGCCCTGCTGGATCCACGGGCGCCACTGGGCCCACGGGCCCTGTTGGATCGACTGGCGCCACCGGCCCCCGCGGCGCTACAGGCGTTGACGGAGTCACCGGATCCACCGGCCCTGCTGGATCCACGGGCGCTACCGGCCCTACCGGCCCCCGGGGCGCCACGGGAGTTGACGGAGTTACCGGATCCACCGGTCCGACCGGTCCACAGGGGCAGACTGGTCCTCGCGGTGATACGGGTCCTCGTGGCGCCACAGGCGTGGAGGGCCCCACGGGCATGGCCGTGTTTGGCGGCCCCACCGGCCCTCAGGGCGTCACCGGATCCACAGGCCCCACTGGCTCTCAGGGTGCCACCGGATCCCAGGGTGCGACTGGCCCAGCCTACACTGGTCCGAAGGGGGACACTGGTGCCACCGGACCTCAAGGTGCTACCGGTCCACAGGGTGTGACAGGCCCTCAGGGTGTTACCGGCTCCACGGGCCCTCAGGGTGTTACCGGCTCCACTGGCCCTCAGGGAGTCACTGGTGTCCAAGGGGTCACTGGTGTCACTGGTCCGACCGGGAGCGTAGGCTCTACCGGTCCTCAGGGCGCCCAAGGATCTCCGGGCGTCACGGGCCTCACCGGATCCACCGGCCCTCAGGGCGCCCAAGGATCTCCGGGCGTCACGGGACCCACCGGTGCGGTCGGACTCCAGGGCGAAACCGGTCCGAGGGGTCTTACGGGCGCTACGGGCCCACAAGGCGCTACGGGCCCACAGGGCGCTACGGGCCTCACCGGCCCTGTCGGGCCACAGGGTGAGACGGGCGTCACGGGTCCTCGTGGTGCCACCGGGCTTGCAGGCTCTACCGGATCCCAGGGCCCTACTGGGCCTGTCGGCCCTCAGGGTCAGACCGGGGTCCAGGGGGCTACGGGGCCAATCGGATCCACCGGATCTACCGGCCCCACCGGGCCGGCCGGGCCTCAGGGTGAGACAGGCGCCGTCGGAAGGACCGGCGCTACGGGTCCACAGGGTGTTACCGGCGCTACCGGGCCCGGGTATGGGGCCCCTGGACAGGTCATACGCTCTCTTGTCCCCATTGTCATGGGGTACTCCCAGTCTGCCACGTTCTCGTACGCCGGATATCAAGTCCTGGATAAGGCGGACTATGCCCTTTCCGGCGCCACCGCCGTCATCAACCTGTCCGCCGTTGCCGCCCATGGGGCCTCCGGATACACGGGCTTCATCTCCGTCTTCAATGTGACGGACAACGTTGGCGTTGCCACCCTTCCATTTTCGGGAGTGACTCAGGCCCGGTATATTGCTACAGGTCTTATGCTCCCCTCTGGGGAGAAGATGTACCGCGCGGACCTGTCTGTCGGCGTCACCGGCCCGGTAAGCGCTTCATGGATCGGGTTCCAGATAGATAGGAAGCTGAGCTGACATGTCCGACATCAGAACTGACGGGTTTGGATCCCTCTTCGTCGCGGTTCAGGGCACGGGCTCTACGGGCCCGCAGTCCGGGGCCACTGGCCCTCGAGGCGACACTGGCCCTGCCGGAGGGCCTGCTGGATCCACGGGCGCCACTGGGCCGCAGGGTGCCACCGGGCCTGCCGGATCGACTGGCGCCACCGGACCTACTGGGGCTGCCGGCCCCACGGGTTCGATAGGCGCCACGGGTCCCACGGGCCCGACGGGCCCCACGGGCCCTGTCGGAACCACTGGTCCGCGTGGCGACACTGGACCGCGGGGTGACACGGGCCCTGTCGGAAACACGGGACCTGCTGGTCCAACCGGCACAGTCGGCCCTACCGGCCCTGGCTACACCGGCCCCACCGGCCCGACTGGCCCCACCGGCCCGACTGGCCCCCGTGGCGACACCGGACCCCGTGGCGACACCGGACCCCGTGGCGACACGGGGCCCACCGGCCCTGGCTACACCGGTCCGACGGGCCCCACGGGCCCCGTCGGCACCACAGGCCCCCGCGGCGACACCGGGCCTCAGGGCGCTACTGGCGTCCAGGGTGTGACCGGATCCACCGGGCCACAGGGTGCAACAGGCCCTCGTGGCGACACGGGCCCGGCGTACACGGGAGCTCAGGGCGCCACTGGTCCCGCCGGAGGCGCCACTGGCCCCCAGGGCGCCACTGGCCCTGTCGGATCCACTGGCGCCACAGGCCCTGGATACTTCTCCCTCGTCTCCGGGACGAAGGTCGCCGACTACGTGATGTCCATCGGGGAGCTTGTGGCCTACAACACCACGGGCGGCACCTTCACCCTCACTCTTCCGACCGCGGTCGGACAGTCTGGTAAATCGGTCACGATCAAGAACGTTGCGGCAAGCCTGACATCCGTGTCCGTTGCCACGACGAGCTCTCAGACGATCGACGGAGTGGCCGCGCCGCAGGGCTTCTCGGGTGCGAAGAGGGCCTGGACGTTCACCAGCGACGGAGCCAACTGGCTCGTCACTTCGAGCTACACGGTCTGATGGCGGTTGACACCATCATAGTGGACGGCGTCGAGCTGACGGCGCCGTCCGGATTGGTCGTGAGGAACTTTCTCGACCCTTCCGTCATCCGCTTCAAGAACCAGGCCCGGACGAAGCCCGTCGATCAGGTCATAGTCCATGAAACCGTCACAAGGTCTTGGGCGTCGACCGTGAACGTCTTGAAGCCAAGGTCTCCGGAGAACCCCGGCGGGCGTGGTATCGGAGTCCACTTCATAGTGGATCATGACGGCGTGGCGTACCAGCATGGGGATTTAAGGCAGGACGAGCACTGGCACGCTGGCGGGCAGGTTCCGGATCACAACCCGACCTCGGTCGGGATTGAGACCGTGAACCCGTATTACGCAAAGTACGTCCCCTCCGGCGGTCCATGGAAGGACGTCATTGACGCCCCCTGGGCGGATCAGGGGAAATACTGTCTGCCGACCCCCGCCTCAGCGGAGGCGGTCGCGATCCTGGTTGGATGGTTGACGTCGTCACAGTCGGGGCTTTCCGTTCCGAGGTCGTGGATTGGACTGTCGGATGGGAAGATGGCGTTCACTAGGATCTCCCCCAGGAGCGACCCTGGCGTATATGCTCACCATTACTTCGGACACGCTGACGGCTGTTGGCTCGTCCTATATAGCTGGCTGAGGCTGGAGTGTGGGTTTACTGTCGAGGAGGCCTGGCATCGCGCGGTCTTCATGGCGTCCGGAGCTCGCGGGTCTGTCAGCGTCGCCGGGCTCCCTTAGCCGTCATTGCCAAGACCTCGGATCCACGCCCCCTGGCTCGACGACGATCGGGGCCAGTGTCCTTTTCCGGGACTTGACCTTCACGACCTCCTGCTTGAGGCCCTCCTCGGCCTCGGACTCTGTGATTAGCCCCTTGGAGGCCATGGTCCTTATGACGGTCCTTACATACTGAGCCTGCCCTTCAAACATGGTCCCGTCAGGCGAGAACCTTTCCTTTCGCGGGCTCGGAAGTATGGACGCCAGGAAGACGGCCTCGGCGAGGGTAAGCTCCTCCGGCCCCTTCTTGAAGTAGTACTCTGTGCCAGCCCGGATTCCGTGCACGTCCGGGCCGAGCTCGACGACGTTCAGATAGAGCTCCATGATGTCCTGCTTTGACAGCGACTGTTCCAAGTATGTCGTCAGGAAGAACTCCTGAGCCTTCCGGGACAAGGTCTTCGTCCTCGACAGCCACAGGTTCTTGGCCAGCTGCATGGTGATCGTGCTCCCTCCTCGCACGAACTTCCCGGCGCTAAGGTTCTCTCGGATGGAGGCCTCCAGAGCCTGCTCAAGGAATCCGTTGTGAGAGTAGAACCCAAGGTCCTCCGTCGCCGTCACCGCCTTGGCCATATAGACAGAGATTCTTCCGATCGGGGTCCACTCTTTGGTGCCAGGGCCGGACACCACCTCCTTTTCCCCTGACGGCCCATGTACCTTCCTCGTAAACCCCTTGGAGAAGTTTGCCACTGACGCGCTCGCGGGGGCCGACGTTATCTTGCACTTGTTTCCTAGGCTCACCATGACCTCGTGCTTCCCCTCCTTTGTCGCGATGTGGACCTTTGGGTGAAGTGTTCCTGAGAACTTGAACCCGTCAAGGGACTCCATGAGCCCGGGGGGCGCTGCGTCGATCACCCGCTGGCACTCTGCGTCCTTGCTCAGAACGCCTTTCATCTCGAAGTCCAGGGAGAAATCCCTCCACCCTCTCCAAGACCCGCTCCCTCCCAGCCAGATGACGTTCTGGAAGGACAGGAATATGTCGTCCATCTTTACAGTCCCTTCCTTCCAGGCTCTAACGTCTACCTCCGCGCCGAATGCTAGGCCGGCGACCTCTATCCTCCTCTTCGAGACTCCGTTTATGATCGTCTCAATCGTCTGAGCCGACCCGTTCACCTTGACGTTGTCGCCCTTCTCCCCCGTCGGGAACGCTTCCTTCAACAGGATGAACTGGACGGACGGGCTGTTGGTCACGACCTCCCATCCGTCGATTTGGGCGGACGCGTTTGTCGCCGTCAGGTAGGCCCCATATTTTGTCCTATGCACCTTCACCCGTGACGCCTTCACCCTCCCTGCGGCCTCCAGAGTGATCTCTTCCACCTCCAGGAGCCATGGGAACGCTTCCATCCTCTTAGAGTCGGTCGACGGAGGCCTTTCACCCTTCTCGGAGGGCTCTCTTTGGACCGTGGCCCTCTCTACCCTTATGGAATCTCCGTCAGGCTTTCTCTCCCGAGTCAGCCTGCTCGCCATTCCGGACCACCCCGAACACTTTGCGGAGGCTTCCATCGCCGTCAGCGTTCCTGACTCTTCTTTTTTTACCCCCGACGCGGTCACCGACCCTCCGCACACCCCGTGCACGGTCACGGACATGGACTCGAAGCGTGAGCGGACGCTTTCCCCTCCCTCCCCCCTTGGTCTTTTCAGATAATCAGCTTCGATGGTCCCTCCCGTGGCCGCTACGTGCTCCAGCTTACGGCCATCTATCGTCAGGATGACCTTGTCCAGCTTTGCCGACAGCCATGCGTTCGAAGCCTTCACCCCTCGAAGCCTGACCTCTGTCCAGCTCCACTCGAGGCTCTCATACTCGACGGCCCACCCTCTCTTGGCGGCCTCCCTTTTCATGGCCGCTCCTACGAGCCCTGGCGAGGCGACTATGAGGCCTGCGATAACTGTTATCGTGACGGTCGCCAGTGCCAGCTTCTTGTTCATTTTGACCTTTTTATTATTCCGGCGCGCTCAACTTGTATGGTAGACAGTAAGGAGTTTACCATGCCCGACATCTCTTGGCAGAGGAACACGTTCCACAAGTTCCATGCTCGCATGAAGATCCGTGTGGGAGCGTCTCCTGCCCCCATAGAGATACATCAGGACGATGAGTTCGAGTTCGACGGGACAGTCCTCAAGTATGGCGGTGGCGAGTATCCGTCCCCGCAGACCCGTGGGGCCGTGAAGATGGGGTGGGCCGTCATCGCCGGGGACACGGATACGCCCATTCAGACCAAGTCTTCGTCCCGGTCGGTCGCTAAGGCGACGTCCGTGAATCGAGACCTTAGCAAGGTCCAGCGCGACGCTCCGGCTCCCATACCCACCGACATTGCCGACGAGGAGACTGTCATGGACGTCTCTGACCGCAGGCCCCAGAACACCGGCAAGAAGACCCTCAACGTTCCGGGGGACAAGGCATCTCCGAAGGTTCTGACCCACGGAATGCCTATGACCCGCGATGAGATGGACGGTCAGGAAGGCGTTCCTGTCGGACGCGTCCGCACAGCCGCCACCGCGAAGACGGATGTCCTCTCCACGGAGGCTGTGGAGGAGGCTCGCAGGCTGAGCGGTCTGTCTGGATCCGGCTACATCCCGCAAGGGAGTGATAAGCCAAGAGGCCACAATGTGATCGAGCGCGAGGGTGTGACCGTCAAGACGAACCTCTCCGCAGGCCGTATCACCAACGTGGAGTCCTCCCAAGGCGACGAGGGGACCGTCGTCGGGAAGGTCCGGAAGACGAAGGATCACTCGGTTGAGGGCATACTCGTCAAGGACACGAGCAGCATTCGGGAGGAGCGGGCTCAGGCCTCCGTGCAGAAGCCGGCCTCCAAGGCCGTCCACGTCCCCCCGAAGGCTGCTCCGAAGACGGACAACGGCATCGCCGCCAAGCTCAAGACGGCCAGGGGGATCGATCCGAAGTTTCCTGTCGATTGGAACTTCTTTGCCAAGTTGTCCGACCGACAGGCGATGATCAAGAAGATGTCCGCTAACAGGAAGTTCCTTCGTGCCCTCTACGTTGTCGAAGGAGACTCCATCCGTCGCTACCTCGAGGAGAAGTTCCCGAAGCTCTTTGTGGACTAGCGCTTTTGTGAAATTGGTTCCTCGATGGAACCAAAGCAGAAGTGGACGGTCTACTGTCATACGCACGTTGACTCGGATCGTCGATACGTTGGACTTACGTCCAAGACCATGATGGCCCGGTGGAACCAGCACGTCAGCCTTGCAAAGAGGTCCAATGGCCGTCGTTCTCACTTCGCCGCCGCCATACGGAAATACGGGAATGAGGCCTTCTCCCACGAGGTGGTCCGTGTTTTCGATAATCTGTTCGACGCCAACATTTCCGAGAAGGCCCTGATCAGGAGGTGGAGGACTCGTGACCCACGATTCGGGTTCAACTTGATGAGGGGCGGGCAGCACGTCCCACACTCGTTCACTAATCCATGGGCTCGACCGGAGTATCGGAGAAAGTCGACAGAGGCGGCTAAGAGGAGGTGGGAAGACCCGGAGTATCGGAGAAAGTCGACAGAGGCGGCTAAGAGGAGGTGGGAAGATTCTGGTTTTAGATCGAGTGTTACTATTTCATCTAAGGCAACGTGGCTAAAACCGGATGTACGTGAAGAGCAGTCTAAAAGGATTAGGGCTTATTTCTTAGACCCACGGGCAAGAGAGAAAAATTCCGCTTCTCAAAGAGGAAGGGTCCTCACTGATGAGCATCGAGCTAAACTTAGAGTTTCTTCCAAAGCTGTTATGTCTGACCCTATTGTCAGGGCGAAAGTTTACTCACCAGAGGCTAATCTTAACAGGTCCAAAGCCAGTAAAGCTTCTTGGGCAAACTCTGAGATACGAGAACGGCGTATGGCTGTTCATAAACGACCTGAAGTTATCGCTCGGAAAAAACAACGTCATACACACTGTGGGCGTGGTCACCCCATGGATAGTGCGTATGTTCATTGGTCTGGGAAACGATATTGTCGAATTTGTCGTAAGCTTCGTGATGAGAAGCGTGCTTCGCTGGTCCTTTGATGGGCTAAGCCGGTTAGATGTCCACAAGACGTATAGCCGGGCCTATGGTCTACATCCAGGAGGAACTGAGTGACGCCAGGCTCCGCCTGGATGAGTTGAAGGGCTATACGGTCCGAGCCATGGACTTGATTAACGGGAGCTCTAAGAAGGATCACCTCTACGCTGTGGCCGGTGACCTGATGCAGGTCATCCCTGGGACCATCCTGAAGGCGGAGCGGGCCATAGAGGCCGCGGCCATGGCCGTCAACAAGCTCGATTATGAGGACCTTCGCCAGACCCTTCGCCCGGAGAAGGTTGATGAGCTGGAGCGCGTCCTCGAGGACGTTCGGATGAGGATTCCGAGGCGGACTGGTGTCTGCCGATGAGCCACGACCATTCACCTCCTGACGGCTTTGTCCTCTCCGAGGCGGCCATGTACTCGTTCATCTGCCAGGACGTGTACCCAGATATAGTCAGCTTTGCGGCTGCGATTCCGGACTATCTCAAGGCCCTGTTCTTGATACCTATCATGGTCGAGAGGTCCACCACGGCCTCCGAGATTGCCCTTCGGGTGGCCAGGTCCAGATGCGCTGACGGGATTGTACCCACTGGGGACACCGAGGACGCGGACCTTTTCTCTGGGGACACGTTTGTCAACTATGACAACGAGCCGAACGTTCCGTCGTCCGATCCTGGCTCCATCTTTCGCATGGACGACGCTATGGGCAGGACCCGCCATCAGGAGGTTCCGGAGGAGAACGTCCAGGTCCCGACCGACACGACCTACATGGAGGACGTTGACCTGACGGGCGTTGGGCTCGACTATCCGTACAGGACCGAGGAGAAGGTTCGCCATTCTTCATCCTTGCCCGCACGGCCCTTGGTGGTCCGCCTTGCCTTGAGCCCGGACACTCTTGAGCCCCGTGCTCCTAAGAAGATTCGTCAGAACTCTCAGTCGTGCTCGGTAAGCTTCGTCTCATATGACAAGACCAACCGTGTGTTCACTTTTACCGTCGACTGCGGGAACGCTCCTAGGACTGTCCAGGCTTCCTTGTCCACCATAGACGAGGTGGCGATGATTTGTGACTGTCCGTTCTGGCGCTGGAACGGTCCGGAAGCGAATGCACAGTCTAACTCATACCTTCTTGGACAGCCTTATGGCACGGCTGGACCTCCGGACGTCAGGGATCCTGACCGTGAGTTTTGGCTCTGTAAGCATTCCTACGCCGTCCTCAAGAAGCTGGAACATTTTGTCCAAGAGGTCACAGACGAGAACTGGGACAAGGACGATGATGAGCTCCTAGAGGAGGTGGACGAGAACTGGGACCGTATGGAGGGCGTGTCCGAGGTCCCGATGGACGAGGAGCTGGAAGAGGAGATAGAGGCTGACTGGGACCAGGATCAAGTGGACGCGGGATCGGACGGTGGGGATGCTCAAGTTCAAGACGGTTCTGAGGAGTCCGAGCTCCCTGTCGACTTGAGCGAGGAACCCCAGGTCGACGTCCAAGATGAGGTTGACTCCGAGGAGGCCCAGGAGGCCCAGGAGGAGGTCGACTATTCCGCGGAGGAGGCCCAGGAGGTCGAGGCCCAGGAGGTCGAGGTCGACTATTCCGCGGAGGAGGCCCAGGAGGTCGAGGCCCAGGAGGTCGAGGTCGACTATTCCGACGAGGACGAGGCCCAGGAGGTCGAGGCCCAGGAGGTCGAGGTCGACTATTCCGACGAGGACGAGGACGAGGATGAGGATGAGGACTAGTCAGTACCGTCATCAGGAGACCGACCTTGCCGACCTACCATTATTCATGTACTGCATGCGAGGTCGTCCGCGAGGACGTGGCCTCCATGCGCGACTTCAAGGAGCACGAGCCTGCGTGTGAGAAGTGCGGTGCTGTCTGCAGGTACGTTTATGTTCCGACGGTACCTCAGGTGGCCTTCAAGGATGGCCCTTCCGGTTCCTGGCCCTCGAAGGGTGAGCGGATCAAGAAGCAGCGGGCTGTAGCCTCTGAGCAGGCCGGTAAGCGCCAAGTGGAGCGTTATGGGAAGAACCCCAATCAGCTTGTCCCGAACTTCCAAGGGAAAGAGACCGGGACGTGGGCGGAAGCCCAATATCAGGCGGAGAGGGAGCGTGGGAAGGAGTCCGCGGCCACGTACGCTGGCAAGGTGACGGAGGAAAAGGCGGCGGTCTCCTCTAAGCCATAGCTTACGCCCTTTATCGGTCTGCCATTGCGATGGCCAAGACCTTGTCCGTCTACAGGCGGAGAGCCAACCTTGTAGACCTGTTCCTTGTCGCAAGGCAAGGGGCCAAGTCATACCTGTTCAAGTCCGCCCCCAACTTTGACGTTGGCGCTGCGCCCATGCAGTCGGTCCCAAAGTACGGGTACAGGTCCTCGTCCGCCCCTGAGCAGGCCTCGAGCGACAGTCAGTTTCGCGACCGCGTACGGTTCACGTTCAACCCTTCGGACTACGGCCTGGATGACACTAAGCCGTTCTGGCTCAGGATCCAGCAGGTGAACATGGACGGGACCGTAGGGCCTGACGAGGCATATCATCTCATCCTTCCATATGGCCCCATGGGACGTAAGGCTGTCGTGCTGAGGGGTCAGGCCCCGTCCGGAGCCTCGCTGGCTGACTCTAGGGAGATCCAGCTCCAACATCAGATGCAGGGCGTGTCCGTCCAGAACGATGGGAGCGTGGACCTGTATATGGCCTTTGACCCTGGCGGTCCGGAGATGAGGATAGCCCCTCTCTCGTCGGGGCACGTGAACGTCCTGTCCCCATACTCCACCATCAGCCAGCTCTTCGTGCGCGGGGACGGGGCCACCACGACGTTCGGGATGATCATGTCCGAGCGCAATGAGACTGTCTAATGCGGCTTTTATCCGCCTTCAAGGCTAGGAGCAGGACATGAACTACGTAAGGGTCGTCAACCAGCAGACGCTCGTCCGGTCGATCCTCATCGACAAGATCGACAAGTCCCAGGGCAACTCGCTCGGATACGCCCAGCGGGCTAAGCAGAAGGTGTACGTCCCATACGTCAACCCGAACGACACGGCCGTCAAGGGCTACATCGACCTCGTCCCGACGGACGACGTCCTCCTGTCGGCGGATCGCGGTACGATCAAGGGCCTCTCCACCGCCGGAAAGGTGACCTTCTCGGTCGTGTCCGGCACGCTCATCAAGGCGTCCACCGTGACGAGCGCCTCGAACGTGGCTGGGACGACATCAATCAACGGGACAACGTTCACGTCCGTGAGCCCTGACGTCACCTACGCTACCCTCACCAACCTGGCCGGGGCGACTCAGACCCTTCCGTCGAGCGCCTTCAACTCGTTCTCTGGGACCACCATCACCATCCTCGACGGTGCGGTGACGATCGGCGTCCCGACGACGGGCTGGAAGGTCAGAATCAAGGCCAACTCTAAGCTGTCAAACCTGTTCACGCTTTAGCGCCTTTATGGAACAGGTTGTCCAGCATGCCCTGGACGGTCTACTGCCACACGCACGTTGAGTCCGGGCGCCGATACGTCGGCATAACCAAGAGGACGATGTGGCAAAGATGGTCTCAACATTGTGCACAGGCCAAGTCGTCGAAGGGTGGTCGATGGCACTTTCCGAACGCGATCCGGAAGTATGGGAAGGACGCATTCTCTCATCAAATTCTCGAGGTATGCGCTTCTCTTGAAGAAGCTAATAGAGCCGAGGATGCCTGGATTTGTTCCTTCACCACAAGGGATCCGGTCTTCGGATTCAACCTTGCCCCGGGTGGGACATACACTCCATGCTCATCCGGAAGTAACCCATGGGACGACCCAGCCTTTAGGGCGGCCCGGCTTGCTGACCTTGCTCGCGCAAACGCGATCACATTTGAAGAGCGGTCTAATCGATCCAAGGGTATCTGGTCCAACCTCGGATTTAAAGATAGGATGTCCGCTATTTCAAAGATATCCAATGGTCGACCGGAAACCAAAGAACGACAGTCTTTAGCCAAAGTTGGCAAGAAATTGGCCCCTGAGCATGTTGCCAAGATGGTTGCTGCCCATAAGGGCAAAAAGGTGAGTAAGGAAACCAGGCTTAAGATATCGGAGGCTTTGAAGGGAAGAGTTCATAGTCCTGAGGTCAGGGCGAAAAACTCTGTTGCCCAACGTGGGAGGGTTCTAAATTCTGAGACACGAGCTAAGATTAGTGAGGCTACAAGGAGAACCCTTGCCGAACGTGGCCCGAGACGTCAGAGTGAAGAGTCTAGACAGAAGATAAGCGATAAGCTTCGACTGTTTTTTGCCGCTAAGAAGAGCAGACCAACTGACCATGAAGTGAAGAAGACAGACGAGAATCTTAGATGTCATCATGACTCTTTGATGGAGTTGGAGTTGAAGGAGTAAATCATGCGCGTCGCCATCGTCCGTTCAGACATCGCCAGGGTCTACCTCTCTGACGTCGAGAACCGCTCGCAGCGGAACTTCTCGAGCGAGCCGGTCGGGCAGAGCCGGTACTTCATCAAGCCGGTCGACGCGGCCATCCTGGCGATGCTCAACTCGTACGCCCTTCTGTCCGCCGTCGGGAACAACGCCTCGGCGACGTACAACACGACGTCCAACAAGACCATCAGGATCCGGACGAAGGCGTCGAACTCGTTCACGCAGTTCGACGTGACTTCCGACGCGGCCCTCCCGAAGGCGACCCTGGCCGCGGACCTCAACACCGGGTTCGTGAACGCGGGCCTCCCGGTTCGCGCCAGCGTGGTTGGCACCAACCAGATTCAGCTCGACACGGTCGCGCCGAACTCTGGTCCGACGGCCCACCTCGAGCTCGACACGAACGGGAACGGGTCGACCCTGAACGTTGCCATGCACAGCGGCTGGCCCGCTAGCCCGCCGAACCTCGACGGCCTGTCGGTGGCCGCCCTGAAGACGGCCGTCTACCCGTCGGCCACCACGGTGGACGTCTCGTCGGCCACGGTTTACGCTCTGTCGACCTGGACCAACCTCCAGGCCGTCCCGAAGGCGGCCCTTCTGGCCGCGGTCCAGGACCTCATCGCTCCGAAGCTCATCGAGACCGGCCCCGTCCTCCTCTCCTTCGCGTACGGCATCCTCTCGAAGCTCCGTGTGGCCTCCTTCCAGCCTGGAGGGGCCCGCGCCGGGCTCCCCGCTGGTATCGGCGCCGCCATCGTGACAGACGACGGTAGCACTGCTTTCAGTTTGTAGAGCCTTCGTGAATTGGCTCTTCGCAGAGCTAAAGGTTCCGCCGGGTAGAGTCCGTCCATGGCCCCTGCCGTAGACCTGGATTTTGAGACTGACGACATTTACCTTGCCGCGTACTTCAAGTATTGTGGCTGCAAGTACGTCGGGAAGCGGAAGGCCGGGATGAAGTTCTGGTTCATATTCCGCAACGAGGGTGGGGACGGCTTCAACGAGCTCAAGACCCAGTTCTACTCGGGGGCGGCCGTCGGGAAGCTTCACACCTTCTCACAGGACGTAGTTGCGATTAAGCAGCTGCTTGGTACATGAAACTTTTGTGAGACTGGTTTCATGCTCTGCAGACTCTCAGAGGCGATATCGGAGACGTCGGTCTGAGCTTCGGATTGCTAGTTAGATATCGTCGGGGGGTTCTGTCACCTCTCGTGGACTTCCTCGACGGCGAGCCTCTTCGGGTCCAGGAGCCTGAGCGTTCCTTCATATGTGATCCAGAATACTGTCTCTCGGGAGTGCCCTACGGCGTACCCTTTCTCCGCGAGGCTCTGCATTAGCCCTATCTGGCCAAAGTCCATGTCGTCCAGGACGAGGCCGGCTGTGACGGGGACGTGGCTTGGGCGTTCATCCGTCTCCCACTTCCAAAGCTTGCACAGGGTTAAGGCCTCCCTTACGTTTAGCTTCATGCGCTCTGTGGTGGAGGTTACACGTCCACGGCTGTGGGTTAGGCCTTCACTGTCTGTCCGACGGTATGGATCGCAGCGTTACCGCGGGGTCGCTCGCCCGGGCCCAGGCTGACTTTTTCCTGCCGGTGGGGAGCCTGAACCGTGTCGTCGGCGTGAGCCCGTCGAGCCTTTCCGTAAAGACGTTCGCGAACAACTTGCTCCTCTCATGGCCGATCGCGGACGGGACTACGGTTCTCGACTCTTCGGTGTCGTCCGGGATCGTGTACTTCAACCAGATCTCGGGGGCCTCCGGGTTCTACGGGGTCAGGTTCTTCCCTGATAGGACGGGGTTTTGGAGGCTGATCATCTCTAGCGCCTCCTTGGTGCAGGAGGTCGTCCTCGAGTTCGATGTCACCGCGCCTCCTGCGACGGCTGACGGTCTTATGGCGTCCTTTGTCCCATGAGGTTCGGAGTCCCGGCCCAGGACGAGCTTTCAAGGGAGTATCTGAACGTTCGCCTGACTGACCGTCATGGCCGTCCGGCCGACGCTTTCTCCGTGACCTGGACTGTGTACACGGCTTCGGGGGCCGTTGTGTCGGGCGTCAGCATCCCCGCCGTCCGAAGGTCCACGGGCGTCTATTATGCCCCGTGGGAGTCCGGGGTTGAAGGCGGGAGCCACAGGATAGAATGGTCTGTTACCCACCTCTCCGGCCAGCCTTCGAAGGTGTTCTCTCAGGACTTTTTCGTCAACAGTTGGGCTTCATACACTCCGTGCGGACTAATCCCGTCCGTGACGGTCGGGCCCGGAGCTTTCAAGGCCGGCCAGCAGCTTGTTCGCGGCGATCTTCCCTTGTTCATTCGCGGCGATGATGGTCTGCTTCGCGACGCCCACGCCGTGTTCTGGACCGTTTACGATGGGAGGGGGTGCGCCTTGTCCTTGAGGTCTGCCGCCATCCGGGCCGCCGTCGGGGAATACTACGCTCCATGGCTTGTTCAATCTTGCCACGGAGACCACAAGGTGGTCTGGGAGTTTCAGGCCGACTCTTCGGCCCCGTTCAAGTCTGTGTCACAGGGGTTCTACGTTGTGAGCTTGACGGCCCCAGCCTCTCTGTAACAGGGTTGCTCGGTAACGTCCGGTCATGAGGGTGAAAGAAACAGCCCGGAAAAACTCTCTGAAAAAATATGGGTTGACGATTGAAGTTTATGATGCGATGGAGGCCGCGCAGGGTGGTCTTTGTTTTATTTGTTTTCGGCCCGAAACCACTAAAAAACTGGCCGTTGACCATGACAGGGCTTGTTGTCCCGGTGAACGTTCATGTGGACGCTGTGTTCGGGGCTTGCTGTGTGGTGGGTGTAATAGAATGCTCGGTCATGTTCAGGACGATCCGGATCGACTGGACCGGGCTGCACAATACCTTCGATCTCGATCGCAAAGAGGTGCAGTTTGATAGCTCCTGTCAGCGTATGCATGATCGTCAAGAACGAAGAGCATCAGATTGGTAACTGCCTCAAAAGTATTCGTCCATTTGTGGCAGAAATATGCGTTGTCGATACTGGCTCCATCGACTCCACTCCAGATATCGTACGGCCTCTGGTTGATAAGTTCGAGACCTTCACCGGGTGTAATGGGCCTGACGGCCGCATCGAGAACTTCTCCATGGCCCGCCAGCGGGCTTTCAACATGGCCACGAAAGAGTGGGCCATGTGGGTTGACGGGGACGACGAGGTTGTGGGGGCGGAGAACCTTCGGTCGATCGTTGAGTCGCATGAGGCTGCGCGCGGGGGAGCGCCGAGGCTCATCATGTTCCCTTACGAGTATTCTCACGATCAGCATGGGAATGTGACGTGCCTTCACTGGAGGGAGAGGCTGGTGGCTCCGGCCTCAAAGTTCGAATGGATCGGTCCTGTCCATGAGGTGCTCGTCCCCAAGCAAGCGGGGACCGTCACCGTCCAGACTGACTCTGTTAGGATCGTCCATCGTCGGGACGTGACGAAGAAGCCGATGGAGCAGAATCGGAACCTTCGCATTCTGAAGGCCAACTATGAGAAGGTTGGGGAGTCTGACGTTCGGCAGCTATATTATCTTGGCCTCGAGTATGGGAACTCGGGGGACCTCGGAATGTCCATCCGCTTCCACAAGCGGTATGTCGAGCTGTCCGGATGGGAGGACGAGAGGTTTCTTGCCTGCATAAAGATTGCCGAGCACTATCAGGCGATGCGGGACTTCTACAGCGCTGTGGAGTGGGGCCTTAAGGCTATGACCATAAGGGAGGGGTGGGCGGAGGCATACTTTTCCCTTGCCAAAAGCTACTATCTCATGGCGTGGAATGGGACCCAGGACGAGAGGCGGAACTGGGAGAGGTGCGTATACTTTGCCCGTCGCGGCCTTGCCGAGCCCGTGTCGCAGACCGTCTTGTTCATAAACCCGCTTGAGCGGACCTACGATATTCACCGGTTCCTCAACTACGCTCTGAACAAGATTGGGGACGTTCGGGGGGCTCTCGAGAGCGCTGTGACCGGGCTCTCCGCTCGTCCCGACGATGCTGGTCTTATCGCGAACGCGAGAATATACGAGGTCTTCCTCGCGAAGCATACTGTGTCCACGTCCTCCCGGCGCCTTCTTGAGCTCGGGGAAATGTCCCCGGACGTTGAGTCTTCCATCCAGGATGGCTTGAGGTTGAAGCCTGTTCCGGTTCCGACGGCCACCGAGGTTCCCAGACGCGACGTTCAGACAAGCTCGCCTGTCGTGAAGCCTTCCGATGGTCTGAACATTGTCATCTACACTGGTCATGCTCCGGAGACCTGGAACCCGGATACCATGAGGGCCTCCGGGCTCGGAGGATCGGAGACGGCGGTCGTCGAAATGTCGAAGCGGCTTGTGTCCCGCGGACACAATGTACGCGTTTTCGGGGACTGTAAGGGCAAAGAGGGAGTGTTCGAGGGTGTCGACTTTCTCCATTATGACAGGTACAAGGGCGTTGACTGTGACGTCCTGATCGCCTCTCGCAGGCCTCAGGCTCTCGATGACGAGTATGAGGCAAAGTGTAAGGCCTCCCTGTGCTGGGTTCACGACGTCGGCTGTGGCCCTGCCCTCACCCATTCGCGAGCCCTCCGGGTTGACAGGTTCTTGTGCTTGAGCCAGTGGCACAAGGGTCACTTTCTCGGCGTCCACAAGTGCGTTCATCCGGATCAGGTCATCGTGACCAGGAACGGAATAGACCTGTCCAGGTTTGACAAGCTAGTTGTGAGGAACCCTCTCCGGGCCGTATATAGCTCGAGCCCGGATCGTGGAATGGAGGTGGTGGTCAGGCTATGGCCGAACGTTAGAGCCCGGGTCCCGGGGGCGGAGCTCCACGTGTTCTACGGTTTCCACAACTGGGAGGTTGCCGCCGCGTCGGTCGGTGATCAGGGCCAGCTGGACCTCATAGGCCGCCTTAAGCAGATGCTATCTGACTATGGGCAGCACGGGGTTCACTTTCATGGGCGCGTAGACCAGGTTCGTCTGGCCGAGGAGTTCTTGGCCTCCGGCGTGTGGGCGTACTCCACTTGGTTCTCGGAGACGAGCTGCCTTACCGCGATGGAGGCTCAGGCGGCCGGCCTGAGGATCGTGACCTCTCCCATAGCCGCCTTGAACGAGACGGTGGGGGATCGGGGCGCCATGATACCGGGCGACTGGCTTTCAGCGGACTATGCGATTGGGTTCGAGAATGCTGTCGTCGAAGCGCTCCAGCGCGGAGAGGACAAAGAGTTCCGGGCCTCCCAGCAGGCTTACGCAAGGGCGAACTTTGGACTGGACGCCTTGGCGGACGAGTGGGACCTGATGTTGCGCAAGGTCCTTGAGGAGGTTAGCCGGGACATCGTCCCTCCCTACAGGTCCACATGGTGATCCTCGTCACCGGAGGCGCTGGGTTCATTGGGACTCACCTGTGCATGGCCTTGCACGTACAAGGCCATGGCGTTTACGCCCTTGATAACTTTTCGACGTCGGTCCGCCCCTCCGGTCAGCCATGGGACATTCTCGAGGCGAACGTTGAGGACTTAAACTATACGTCGGCCATGTTCGCCCTGGCGAGGACCAAGATTGACCGGATCTATCACCTGGCTTGCCCTGCCAGCCCTGTCCATTACCAGGCGGACCCTGTCAAGACGATGAGGACGGCTTTCATCGGGACGATGAACGTTTTCAACCTGGCCCTTGAGCATGAGGCGCGCGTTCTGATAGCTTCCACGTCCGAGGTCTATGGGGACCCTTCCGTCCATCCTCAGCCGGAGGGATATTTCGGGAACGTGAACCCCCTCGGCCCACGCGCGTGCTACGATGAGGGGAAGCGCGCTGCCGAGTCGCTAGCCTGGTCATATGCGTCGAAGCATGGCCTCGACGTCCGGATAGCAAGGATTTTCAACACGTACGGCCCTGGCATGAACCGCGACGACGGAAGGCTCATTCCAAACTTTACGTCCAGGGCCATGCGCGGGGAGGACCTTGAGGTTTACGGGGATGGTCTTCAGACTAGGAGCCTTTGCTACGTGGACGACATGGTGTCCGCCTTGGCGCTTCTCATGGAGTCGGGCATGGTCAACTCGGCCGAGCCCATGAACCTTGGCAACCCCGACGAGAGGACCGTCCTGGACATTGCCAACCATGTTGCCTCCATGTTCGAACCGAGGCCAAGGGTGGTCCACAGGGGCCCTCTTGCGGACGACCCTCGCCAGCGGCTTCCGGACATATTTAAGGCGCGAACCCTTCTGAGGTGGGAGCCGACAGTCCACTATGAAGTGGGCGTCAGGAAGACTGTGGAATGGTTCAGGTTGAACGGAGGTATGGCTTGAGGGTCGCCGTCCTATACCCCAGTTCTAACATCAGGGTTCCGTTTAACCCTGCGGAGCTATGGACGTCCTCTCGCGGAATGACCGGATCTGAGGGGTCTTGTGTCCACTATGCCATCTCCTTGGCGAAGCTTGGCCATTCGGTCACCCTTTTCGTTAAGTCCGTCGGACCGGGCCATACGGACGGCATTAACGTTTGCCCTTACGAGGAATGGGCCAGCACGTACGCTGCACAGCACTGGGACGCGGTGTGCTCTTGGATGACGCCTGAGCCTCTGAAGCTTGCTCAGCCCGGCGTTTTCCGTCTATTCAATGAGCAGGTGTCGGACTTCAGCTGCTGTGAGCCGGGATGGGAATCCTACGTTGACCTGTTCTGCGTCCTTTCCCAGTCGCACGCGGACTATATGGCAGGTCAGACTGGATTTGATAGGACCAGATGGCGTATCATGCACAATGGAGTGGACTGTAACGCCTTCCGGCCGGGGGAGAAGGTCCGCGGGAAGTGCATATGGGCGTCGTCCCATGACAGGGGCCTCCACTGGCTGCTCGAGGTGTGGCCTAAGGTCCGGGCCGGCTTCCCGGACGCCACCCTGCACATCTTCTACGACTTTAACGGGGTCGAGGTGTTCTCTCGGATGGAGGGGTTTGACCCGTCTCAGGAGTCCAACCGTAGGTATAACGAGCTTGGACAGCGTTCCAGGTATGTCCTAGAGGCTCTTCGTCGCATGGAGGGGAAGCACGGGGTTCACACCTACAAGTCTGTGTCCCGTGACAGGATCAAGGACGAGATGGCCAGCTCAAGCGTGCTTTCATACCCCCTCGACCCGATCCACTATACGGAGACTTTTGGCGTCACCGTCCTCGAGGCCTGCGCGACCGGGACGGTTCCCGTCATCTGCGCCGCCGACTGCTTTGATGAGCTTTGGGGGAAGGTCTCCGTGAAGGTCCAGCCTCCATACCCATCGCACAAGGACAAGTACGTCGACAACCTTGTCCGGACCCTCGGTAGCGACCATCTCTCGCTGGTCGCGAAGAATTGTGTGGATCACGCCAGGCAGTTTGACTGGGAGGTCCTTGGTAGGAGGCTCGAGGCCACCCTCCTGAGCCGTGGTGTGGACGGGTTTGCCAAGGCGAACGTGGTGTAGGAGGCATGATGACTAACGATGAGTATGTTCAGGCTGTCCAGGACGGTGTATGGCCTGAGGACTGTTCAGTTCCACTTGATCCTCCCTTCACGAATGAGGCCGGATCCATCCAGAACCTTGTCCTGAGGCCTTTTACGAGCGCGGCCATCATCGAGTCACGGCGTGGCGCGGTCCGCTCAAACCATTACCACAAGTCTGACCACCACTTCTTGTTCGTCCTGAGCGGCCGGCTCCTATACCTCGAGCGGCCGGTCGGAGCGGCCGGTCTCCCGGAGCCGCGGTTGTTCGGGCCCGGGTCCATGTTCTTCACACCTCCGATGCGAGAGCACGCTGTCCTGTTCTTGGAGAACACCGTCCTCGTGTCCCTGGCCAAGAACGTCCGCGACCATGAGCATCATGAGGATGATCTTGTTCGCGTCCCTTTCCTTGACTCTGAGACGGCCTCAAGGCTCTTGGCCTCCTACTCCTGACAGCATGCGCTTTGCCTTCATATATGGGCCGCACTTCCTCACGTACCGGAGGTTTGACTTCCAGAACGTTTGGGACGATCCTAGGGGCCTTACGGGCTCGGAGCTTTCCTACCTCAAGGTGGCGAAGGCCATGCGCTCTTTGGGCCATGAGGTTCATCTGTACACATTGTTCGACGGTGCCGGGCCGGGGGTCTGGGAGGACCTTTCCGTTCACCCTTACGAGGAGCTTGGGAAGGACGGCCTTCAACATGACGTTGCCGTGTCATGGCATGAGGCGAACCCTCTTCGCCTCCTTGATCCGTCCACTTTCCGCATCGTCAGCATTCAGATAAACAGTCTTCATCACTGCTATCCGGACGCCGATTCTTACGTTGACGTGTGGGCCAGTCCCTCCCGTGCGCACGTGAAGATGATGACGGAGTCTGGGATCTCCATTGGGAACCAATATGGAATGGCGACCAGGTATTCTCCTACCGCTCGGTGGGAGGTCATACCGCACGGGTGCGAATGTGAGAGTTATGACAGGTTGTTTGAGGCCGGGTTGAGGAAGGTTCCGGGGCGCGTCATATGGGCTTCCTCTCCTGACCGTGGCCTTCACTGGCTTTTGCAAGAGTGGCCTAAGATCCGCCGGGCCGCCCCGCACGCGCACCTTCGAATTTTCTATCGTCTGGACGCTTGGCTTGCGCATATGGGCCGTGAGTCCTTCGACGTGGAACATGGTCCGGACATTCTGGAGCAAATGCGCAGAGCTCTCTACATAGGGGAAGCTATGCGCCGGCTCCGTGGTCATGGTGTTGAGGTCATGGATTCCGTCAGCCGGAATAGGATCGACCTGGAGATGGCGGAGGCGGAGGTCATGGCGTATAGCTGCGATACCGTCCTTTGGACGGAGGGCTTCTCTGTCTCTCTTATGGAGGGGTGCGGGGCCAGAGCCTGTCCTATAACCACGTCCGTGGACGCCCTTCCAGACGTGTATGGGGGCGTTATACCGATGGTCGCCTTGCCCGTCAAGGAGCATGTTGGGGAGTTTTCCGATCTTGTCGTCCGCGCCCTTACCAATCCTTCGTATAGGGGTGAGGTTAATGCTCGCGTTCATAGCTTTGCGAAGGAGAGGACCTGGACGTCTATAGCCCGCCGATATGAGGAGGTTGTGTCCCAGGGACGTCGACGAACATGAGCTATTCTGTCCGGAAATCGTGCCGTCTTTGCGATGGTCATCTGTGCTTTGCCATGGAGCTCCATTCGACTCCCTTGGCGAACGAGCTTGCTACAAAGGACTTCGTCGACTCAGGCCAGGATCAGGACGTTTTCCCGCTCCCCCTTGTCGTGTGTATGGACTGTGGTCATGTCCAGCTTACGACGGTCGTCGATCCCGAGCGCCTTTTCCGTGAGTATGTGTATACGTCCGGCGTTTCCCCCGTTTTCATATCGCACCTAAAGCACTATGCGGACGACATGGTGGACCACCTAAAGCTGACGTCTGAAGACCTTGTGGTTGAGATAGGCAGTAATGACGGGACCCTTCTTCAAGAGTTCGCTCGCCATGGGGTGTGCGTTCTTGGCGTGGACCCTGCGCGCAATATTGCGAAGATCGCCGAGAAGCGCGGAGTCCCGACCATAGCGGACTTTTTCACGTCCGCCCTGGCCAGGTCCGTGCGCGCTTCAAGCGGATGCGCCCGCCTTGTGGTCGCCAACAACGTCTTTGCGCACTCGGACTGTCTTCACGACATAGTCGACGGAGTTTTCGACCTTCTCACGGACGACGGGGTTTTCGTCTTTGAGGTCGGATACTTTGTCGACGTTCTGAAAGGTTGTCTGTTCGACACTATCTATCACGAGCATACCGACTACCATCATGTTCACCCTCTGTCGTCCTTCTTCAGACGGCATGGGATGACCCTATACGATGTGCACCGTGTGGACTCTCAAGGAGGGTCCATTAGGGGGTTTGCCCGTAAGGGGAAGGACCATCCCACAAGCTCTAGAATGGCTTCTTTGGTGGTCGAGGAGGCGACCATGGGCTTGCGCACGGAGGGCGGGACGGCGACGGGGGTTGGGGCGCTGACGGAGTTTTCATCTCGTATCGGGCGGGCCGGGGACGCCCTTATGGCCGCCCTCCGCCCGTTGAAGGCGTCAGGTAAGTCCATTGCCGGATACGGGGCTCCTGCAAAATGTGTTACCCTCATGCATCAGTTTGGGTTTGGCCTCGAGACCCTGGACTTTATCGTAGACGACTCCCAGATAAAGCACGGCCTATACGTCCCTGGCAAGAACGTCCCGATCCTTCCCGTCCCGGCCATGTATGAGCGGCGGCCGGACTACGTGCTGATCCTGGCCTGGAACTTTGCGGACTCAATCATGGGAAAGCACGCCTCGTTCGTAGAGTCGGGCGGAAAGTTCATCGTCCCGCTTCCGGAGGTCGTCATCCATGGCTAAGATTCTCGTGACTGGCGGGGCAGGGTTCATCGGCCACCACTTTATCGACCATGTTCTCAGGAACACGGACTGGAAGGTTGTGTGCCTCGACCGTCTGGATCCCGCTGGTGACATGAACCGGCTTGCCAGCATCGGATCGCTTCCGGAGGAGGGTAGGCGGCTTGCGGTATGTTTTCACGACCTTAGGTCCGAGGTGAACTCTGAGGTGGCGAAGTCCGTTTTGTCCGGCCGTGGCGCCTTTGACCCTGGTCCGTTCGATCATGTTGTCCACATGGCGGCCGGGTCTCACGTTGATAGAAGCGTCCAGGACCCGGTCGGGTTCGTCCTGGACAACGTGCTCGGGACCGCCAACCTTCTCGACCTGTTCCGCAAGACCAACTCTCTCAGGCATGGCGGCAAGATCCTCTACTTCTCAACGGACGAGGTGTTCGGTCCGGCCCCCGTTGGCATGGAGTTCGACGAATGGGCCAGGTTCAATCCGAACAACCCATACTCGGCCTCCAAGGCTGGCGGTGAGGCTCTCTGTACGGCTTATGCGAACACCTATGGACTCCCGATCGTCGTCACGCATGCCACGAACGTGTTCGGTGAGGGACAGCATCCGGAGAAGTTCATACCGTTGGTCATAGGGAAGGTGCGCAGGGGGGAGATCGTACAAATACACTCTGACCCGTCTAGAACTAAGTCGAGCTCTCGCTATTACGTGTACGTTGACAACGTTTCATCGGCGGTGCTCCACATACTGAGGACGGGATCGTGTCTCGACGGTGGGGACACCGCCGGCAAGTACAACATATCCGGTGAGGACGAGGTATCCAATCTGGACCTTGCCAGGATTATCGCCAGGCTTATCGGGAAGGACCTTAAGCATGAGATGGTCGACCATTGCCCTTCCCGTCCTAAGCACGACATGAGGTACGCGGTCAGCGGTAGGGCCCTCCGTGCCCTCGGATGGACCCCCACCGTGTCCTTCGAGGACGGTATTCGGCGAGTGGTCCAGTCTTGCCTGTGACGAGGATTGGCCTTGTCGGATGTGGAAGGTGGGGACGAAACTATATTAGCGCGTGCGCTTTGGCCGGGAACGCCTTGGTGACCCATGTGACGCGCGTTAGCGAGCGCGTTCCCCTTGGACCTGGCCTCGGCGGCCTCAAGGTTCTTCGGGACGTTGAGTCGATGGCCGTGGCGCCCGTGGACGCCTTTGTCGTCGCCGTCCCTCCCAACGCTCACGAGGAGGTCTGCGCGAGGCTCCTTGAGACCGGACGGCCGGTCATGCTTGAGAAGCCTATGGCACTCTCCACGGAAGCGGCGGTGAGGATTTCTGAGGCAGTCCGACCAGGGTCCGTGTTTCTGGTAAACCACATACACTTGTTCTCATATGCTTACCTTCGGCTTCGTGACATCTTTGAGCCGTATGCGAGGATGACGTTCCGCGTGTACTCGAGGGGAGGGGGTCCGCTTGTCCGGGACGCTTGTTCCGCCCTATGGGACCATGGACCTCACGATTTCTCCATGCTGTTAGGCCTTGGGCTTCAGGCTTCGGAACGCGTTGACATCATGTGGTCCCCTAACGGCAATGACGGCAGGGCCGGATCTTACGACGTGCGCCTGACATACGGTTCTGGTACGGCCAGCGTGCGCGTGTGGGACGGCGGTAAAAAGGAGAGATCCTTCGAGATTTTCGCCCCTGGTCTGCACGTCTTGTATGACGACCTCGACCCGGACGGCCGTCGACTTCATCATAACGGCGTTCCTATGGACGTGTCCGGAGAGCTCCCTTTGACTGCCGCGATAAGGGCGTTCGCGCACTCTGTCCAGACGGGGACTGTCGATTGGAGGTTCGGGACGGGCTTGGCCGTGGACGTTGTTAGGCTGATTGAGGCATCGAGCCTTCGCTGGCCAGGTAACGTTGGGCTATGAAGATTGTCATGGTGGGGGCCGGATATGTCGGCCTCGTGTCCGCCGCGGGGTTCGCAGAGTTTGGAAACCATGTGACCATCGTGGACTCCGTTCCGGACAAGGTGGACGCCATCAGGTCGGGCTCTGTCCCGTTCTATGAGCCAGGCCTTCCAGAGCTCGTTCAAAGGAACGTTCAGGATGGCAGACTCACCCCGAAGCTCGGCCTTGACGAGGCCGTGTTAAACGATGCGGACATCGTGTTCTTGGCCGTTGGAACCCCGCAGTCAGTAGACGGTTCAGCGAACCTGCGCGACCTTTGGGACATTGTCGACCTGCACCTGGCGGCCCACTCTCCTCGTGCGAAGCTCGTCGTCGTGAAGTCGACCGTCCCGCCTGGAACATGCGCTCGCGTTAGGGAAAAGCTCCGGTCCGTCAACGGATCATGGCACGTCGCCTCCAATCCAGAGTTTCTCCGGGAGGGGACGGCCGTCGAGGACTTTATGAGGCCTGATCGGGTGGTCGTGGGCGCCTTCGATGGCTGGTCGGAGTCCATGCTCCGCCGGCTCTATGAACCTGTCTCGAACTGCGGCCCGATCATATGCATGGACCCAGCGTCATCAGAGCTGACGAAGTACGTGTCCAACGCGATGCTCGCCTCCCGCATTTCATGGATGAACGAAGTCTCCAGACTGGCTGAGAAGGTAGGCGCGGACGCGGATATGATCAGGCGCGGGGTAGGCCTTGACAAAAGGCTGGGTCCGAAATACCTCTATCCCGGACCGGGGTTTGGCGGTTCGTGCTTTACGAAGGACCTCCAGGCTCTTTCACGCATATTCGGAGAAGCTGGGCTGTGTGAGAGCGCCATGGCCGAGGCTGTCCTGAGGGTGAACGTCGAGCAGAAGCACGTCCCCGTGGAGAAGCTTAAGCGCATGGTCGGGTCTCTTTCCGGCAAGACGGTTGCCGTGTGGGGCTTGGCTTTCAAGCCCTTCACTGATGACGTCAGGGACTCGCCGGCCATCGTCATTGTGCAGGATTTGCTGGACTCTGGGGCCAAGGTTCGAATCCATGATCCAAAGGCAATCGCGAATTTCATGAGGATCTTTCCGGACGTCGTCCCGTGCTCCCGTCATTATGACGCGGCGGCCGACGCGGATGGTCTAATCCTTGTCACCGAGTGGAGGGAGTACCGGACTCCAGACTTCATGCTGTTAAGGTCTATGGCTCCGAGGATCTCCGTCGTGGACGCCCGGAACGTGTGGAGGGAGGAGGATGCACGGGAGGCCGGCGTCCCATACGCCAGGATCGGGCGCGTGTATGGTGCTCCATGAAGACCGTCTACCGCCCCGCCCTCGCAATAGCCCTCCTAGCCTCCTGCCAGTCCTGTCGGTCGAACCCTCCACCTCAAGCCCCTGTGGACTCTGGGGTGTCCGACCCCGGCGTGGATGCGGGTTCCATTGCTATGGGGGACTCCGGGGTTCTTGACGCTCAAGCGGCCATCATCGACTCTTCGTCCCCTCCGGACGAGTGCCTCTCCAAGTTCTTGGGTCCGGCTGGAGCCAGCTTCTGTAAGTCCGGCGACGGAGGGGTTCTGCCCGTAGCCTACGCCATCGGATCCCCGTCCGCCCGCGGAAGCGTTCCCGTCATCTCCCCCTCCAACGCGAGCCACGTCCTCTTCGTCTTCAGATATTCCAACAGGGCTGCCAAGAAGATGAAGCCTGTAGTCGTCCTGTTGAACCGCGGGACGGCTTCAACCCTCACCTTCGTACGCCGCGGTGTGGCCGGCCCAACTATGGACGCTGTCGGAGGAGAACAGCTTGCCGTGGACCGATGGAAGTCTTCCTCCGTGAAGGTGACGAGCCAGGTACCGGCCGGGAAGGCGTTCCGGTTCGACGTGAGCCTTGAGGTAGGGATGCCTCCGTCATATACGATGATTGGCCTCTATGAGATGTTTTTCGATCAGCCATACTCCATGCGAGCCTGCCTCCTTGAGGAGAAGGACAGCTGGACCCTCTGTGAGGAGATGGACCGCTAGCTATTCCGGTATCATCTTGGGACCAGGAGGGACGATCGGTGGCCTTTGACGGCGCTTCTCCGCGTCCGTCATGTCCGACCAAGGCTTGGGAGGTGCGCCATTCCAGCGCCTCTCGTATAGCTCCTGGGCTCACTTTTCCCATTCGGGTCTCGGATCCTCTGAATCCCTATACATTAGGCGCTCCTTTCAGGTTGGGTTGAACACGATTTTCAGCCAGTCCGTATGTTCGATCGATCGGTTTGGATGGTCGTGCCTAGGCGATCTGTTACGCTTCAGGACTACGCCGTGGATGAAGCCGGACCGTGACTGCGTACCCGCCCGGTGATCCTCCACGATCCTCCGAATCTCCTCCACCCGCGCCTTTGTCACCGGTTCGGGCACGACGATTCTGATATCTTTCGCGTAATGCAGGTTTCCGAGAAGGCGCTTCAACGCCTCCCGCCTTTCCTCGATCGGCCTGGGGCCCATCGGCACCTTCCCGTCGGAGACGACGTCCCACACTGATAGCACGCACTCGACGCTAGGGTTTTGGACCCATGACCCCCTCTTCGTCGGCGTCCAGAGCTCCGCGTCAAGCACTGTCCCGTCCGGGAGGCCGAGTCTCTCCAGCTGAGGCCGGAGGTTCTCCGGAACGACCATCGGCTCCTTCTGCCGGGTGAAGACCCGGACCTGGCCTCCGGCCGACTCCACCATGGCCCGAAAGCCATCCAACTTAACCTCCATCGTATACTTGGAGAGGTCCAGAACGTCGAGCATTGACTCGTTGATCCGCTTGGGCTTGACCGGGAACATGAACGGCATGTTGGCCCGTACTCGGACGGCTGTTGAGTTTCCGCGTCCCTTCTTATTGTCCGCTCATGTTAATGGGCTTCTCGTGGCTCACGGGGCTCAGGGTTCAGCAACTTCGAATAGATGCGGGCACACGTTTTTATTGTGCGCCTTTGCCATATTGCAATTAGCACATAGGGCCTGCAAGTCTTCGGTTGAGCGTGATCCGATCCAAATTTTGTCATAGATCTGGATATCCTCTCCGGAGCTCCTTTTATTGGTTCCATTTCCATCTATGTGGTCTACTTCCAAATGCCACAGCTCCATGTCTCCGCAGCAAGCGCAACGACCTCCAAGCGACGCGATAACACGATTCTTCTTTATGGCTCTTTGGAACGATGAGCAGTGTTTACATATGGACTTCCTGCCGCTCTTCTTGTAAGCGTCACGCGTGAACAGGCCAATTGATTTTTCGAGGAGGCAATGGAAGCATCTCCTTCTTTGACCGTCCTCCGGATGGTCGTCCCGGAGCTCGCTGATCGTTAGAAGTCTCTGCTTTTCAATGTTATGATTGAAGCACAAAACCTGGTACCTGCTCAGATCAGCCTTCCCACTTGCTATCATCGCTGCTAGTGTTTGGAAGCTGACATCCTCTCTTTCGATTGATCCGTCGTTATGGACATGATCTACGGACAAAAATTGGATCCTTGTCTCTGAGCAAACTTTGCACTTTCCACCTAACGCGTCTAAGGCTTTTTGTCTCATGTCGTGTCTACCACGCTTTTCAGAGGCCAGCATCTCTTGATGGAAGATTTTCCTCCTAACCTTCCTCTTTTGAGATATCTCCATGGCGTGAGTTGTTCTGTACTTTCTTAGGATCTCGGCCTGCCGTCCGGACTTTTTCTTTTCTTCTAGATATTTTCTCATCGTCGGCGACTGATAGTAGATAGATTCGCACTCCTTGCATTTATTCGATAGACCGTCCACGGTTGACGGATGTTTCCGGAACTCTCTGGCTGGCTTGATCGCTTTACATGATATGCAATTTTTTGAGTCTGACAGACTTTTGGCTCGGGTCTTCCTCTTCTCGTATGCCCATTTGGACGCAATAGCATGGCATGCTTTGCACTCGTTTCTAAGCTTTCCCGGTCTTCTATTCGTGAAGTCGGACACGGTCTTTTCCGTTAAGCATATCCTGCACGTTTTAATGGTTACCATTTTCTACCATACCGATAATGAGTCTCTCATCGGTATTGGTGTATAATATGGGCGTCGTCTTTAAGCGTAGCCAGGAGCTTGGCCGCCAGTCTGGCTTAAACCTTTTCCTGAAGTCCAAGGACGGTGCCCCGAAGAACGCCGCGGAGATATCGTACGACATCTACGATTTCACTACGGGGGTTGAGGTTCTACTCCCCCCTCAGTCGCGGGCGCCTGTCAACCCGGCCATTGGCGAGTACTACGCCTCGTTCGTCGTTCCGATTGACGCCAACATAGGCCAATATAGGGTCCGTTGGAGCTTCCGCGAGTACGTTGGCTCCCAGAAGGTGTCCGTACTTCAAGAGTTCGGGGTCGTCCAGGACCCCGCCCAGACGGTCATCCTTCCGGGGGCAACCTCCTTAGAGCTTGACCTTGTGCGGGGTCTACGGATTATGCTCCGCGATAACAATCCGTCGAGGAACTATCACTTCATGCCCCCGTCCGGGGAGGAATCGGTGAACCAATTCACGCGGGTGTTCGGGCACATCTGGGAGGCCGAGGAGCTCCTCGAGTTCCTCCGCATTTCCAACGACTCAATCAACATGTACCCGCCGCAGACGTTCTACGCAGACCTGAACCAGCTCATGACTCAGCACGGGAACTGGCGTACCCTCCTCCTCACGGGGGCCATGGTGTACGCCATCCAGGCGGTGGCGATTAACCAAATTGGAGATGAGTTCTCGTATTCGATCGGGGGAGTGTCCCTCGACATCGAGAAGAGCTCCAAGTACCAGTCGATGGCCTCCGACGCGGACGCTCGCTTCAAGGAGTTCGTAGTGGCTGCGAAGGAGACCGTGAAGGTCATCCGCGGTCTTCAGCAGTCCCGCTACGGTGTCGGTATTCGTTCATCATTCGGTCCTTCGACTGGCCGTGGCTCCCTCACACCACGTCGATTTTTGGGTATATGATCATTGTCTCCTTGACTTAAGCAGAGAGGCGTGCTATCTTCATTCAATGAAGGTTTGCCGAGTCTGCGATGACAAGAAGGACTCAGAAGCATTTCCCAAGAACAAGAAGTCATCAGACGGTCGAGATTCGCGTTGCAGGGCTTGTAGGAAGCTCGCGTATGGATCTCGACGGGATTCCATCCTTGCCAAGCTGAAAGCGCAATATGGAGCGAACCCGGACAAATATCGGGGGGCTAGGTCTCGTTCGTACGCTAAATGTAAGGATTCTGTCAACAATCGCCGGAGGGCGGCAAGGGCGGGGGACCCGTCCATGGCAGTTGTTGAAACTCGACGACGTCAGTCTGTTCGGCGCCGGTGTTTCGAGAAGTTGGGAGGCGCATGTCCATGTGGAGTTTCAGACTTTGACGTTCTGTGCGTTGATCACGTCCGGGACGACGGAGTGGAAGAAAGGGCCTTAGGGACCGCTCCGGTGACAATCTGGAGGAAAATCCTCCGAGGCGAAGACCATGGACGCTATCAACTTCTTTGCTTCAACTGCAATCTCCGAAAATCTGTGCTAAAGGACCGTTTGGGAATAGAGTCCGGCGTCAACAAGATTTGCTTTACATGCCGCCTTCCTAAGGACACAGTCAATTTCAAGTTCGACAAAAAATATCCCGACGGACTGTATTATGAATGTCGCAAGTGCACACGCAACCGCGTTGTGGCGCTGAAAGCGACAGCACTGAGTACACTCGGTTCCATGGGGTGCTTGGGCTGTGGAGTGTCCGACATTCTTGTCTTGACTCTAGACCATATTCTCGACGATGGTTCTACATCGAGGTCGACAGATGGACTCGGTGAAACCTTATATCGGAGGGTGACTAACGGGATTGTTGGGGCTGACAGGCTACAAGTCTTGTGTTTGAATTGTAATTTGAAGAAACACAAGTCTTTGGTCGGAGCCCGGTTTTCAGTGGCTGGGTTCATGGCTCCCCGAGCGGACTCTGTCAGTCCCGACCCCGACCCCGACCCTGCTCATGGATCCCATATCCGAGACTTCGCATTCTCGGATGTGACCATTGGGACAGCTGAAAATCTCGAACTGGTGGTCGCATTCTTCAATCAACATCATTATGCCGGGTATGGAAGATATGGGACCGCCCACTTTGTTGCAAATGTTGGTGGCGAGGCGTGCGCCGCAGTCAAGTTTGCCTCAGCCGTGAGGAAGGAGGTGGCCTCTTCCATTGGTTTAGAGTATGCGTCCGTCCTCGAGCTGGACAGACTGTGCATCCATCCGTCGTTCAGGAAGAAAAACCTTGCGTCCTATTTATTGGCGGCCTGCGCCAGGCTTATCCGCCAGATGATCCCCTCGATCACTCATCTTGTGAGCTTTGCCGATCCGGAGCACGGCCACACAGGGACTGTTTACCTTGCTGCCAACTGGAAGGAGGTGGACGGATCTACGAGAAGTGACTATCGCTATGAGGATGCTTCAGGGAAGCGAGTCCACAAGAAGACCGTGTGGAACTCTGCGAAGGTTCGTCACATGAGTGAACGAGAATACGCTCTCGCCTCCGGGCTTGAGCGAGTAAAGCTCCTTCCGAAACGGAAGTTTGTCCTTCAGATTCGTCCTTAGTCTCTCCTGTAACCTTCTGGATGCCGGACAAGCGCTGTTTCAACTGCGATCATTGCGGTATGGACATGGACATGGACCCGTACTGTGCCCATCCTGACGTTCTGAAGACCAACCCGCACGGCAGTAACGTGAACGTGGTGAGGGGCGCGGCGGCCATCACGGATGAGAGGAGTGGGCTTCCGCACTTCGGCCTGTGCGGTCAGGAGGCCCGGCTTTTCACCCCGCGCCATCCATGATAGCGCTCTTTTTCCTTCTTCCCCTAAATGACTCCCTCCCGACTCTCCTTTGCGCTTCGCCGCATTGCCGCTCGGATTGAGGCCTCTTCCGCCCCGGTCCGCGCCCTCGTGGTCCGGGACCTCCGCCACGTTGTGTCGAAGCTTCGCCAGCCCATCCATCACTCGTCCGGGGACCCTGAGCAGGAGGGAGGATATGACTTTACGTCCAAGGTCCTGTTCGATCATGGGGACCAGGTTGTCGTGTCCGTAAGCGGAACGGTGGGCGGAGTGGAGGTGTCTGGGGAGCTGACCGTCCACCTGGACGACAATCGCGAGTTCAACGGTTATGACTATTCCCCTGACGAGGGGACTGTCAACATAGCTGAGGATCCGGAAGGCCTCCTCCAGGTCGTCCTTGACGCTGTGGACGAGGACATCGCGGACCTGGAAATGCCGTGATGGACCCTCTCCTCCGCATCGCCGCCCGGGTTGCCGCCGAGTACGACTTTAGGACGAAGGCGAAGATCAACGCGCTCGTCATCACCGAGGTCGGCCGCCTTTCCGGTGTCGAGGACCTGAACGCCGTGTCCGAGGGCCTCTTGGACTCTCCCGTCCATCAGTCCATCCAGGCGCTAGCGGAGGCCGTCAAGGACGCCGCCGAGTCCCTCGGGAAGGGCTTCAGCCCCGAGACCGGGTGAGATGAACCTTCTCCGGATAGCCTGTCGCATCGCTTCCAGGTTCCATGGTAGACTATCTTGTTTATCATGGGTCAAGGGCCAAAGGTGTAACGAAGTTCAGACGACCGCCGGAGGGGGTTTGGTTCGCCGAGACTGAAGGTTGGGTGGATGATCTTTACACAGCTGATGGGAATGGGGAGGTCCACGTTTGTTGGATCGATGTGAAGAACCCGTACACCCCTACCGAAGAGGAAAACGACGAATATTATGGGGAGATGCTGATCATCGGGAAGTTTTTCGAGAAGCTTAAGGCTCAGGGATATGATGCATATCTTCAAGGTGGTGAATCCGGCTCTATTGCTGTGTTTGACACCGTCGAGATAGTCGACGCGGTCACTGGGGAGCCGAGGTGAGCCTTAAGGCCTCCATTGAGGCCCTCCTTCCGGCCCTCGTCAAGGCGGCGCAGGGCGTCCTGGACGGCTGGGATCAGGACGAGGACGGGCTGGACGATGAGCTTGGAGAGGGTGGGGTCTGCGACCGTGTGTCCGAGGCTATGACCTCGGTCCTCTACTCCATCCCCGGGGTTGAGGTCGTCGACGGTGGCCATGACGGGGACGACCATGTGTACGCGATCGTCTACGACGAGGTGGACGCTTTCGCCGTCGACATACCCCCTGGCGTGTACGAGGTGGGCGGCGGGTACTCTTGGAGGAAGCGGGATGGCGTGGTCCTGTCCCTTGATGACGTTATCGTCGAGCCGGTCCGGCGGCAGGACGTTGTCGACCCGGACCTTGACCGGATCGCGTCCAGGGTCGCCAGGCGCAGGATAAGCTGAAGGTTTTCCAGTCCGCGCTGTAGTCTTGACGTGGCCTTCATGGCTTCCACGATGACTCAGAGGATCCAGAGCGCCTTAGACTTTTCCGGGTCCGGTTTCTCATTGGTGGTCCAGGATGGGGCTCCTCCAGTCAACAGGCGCCCATCCTCTGGATGGGTCGTCCATGGGAACGTTCGGATCCCGTTTTCCGTCCACGATGGATCGATCAACGTTATGCCCGGAAGGGAGGTCGTATCCATCTCTGTTCCAAAGAGGCGACAGAGGTTTAACGTCAGCGCCTTGAAGAACCTTGTCCGGTCCATGGAGGTGATGGCGCAGATGGAGGTGGCCCATAAGGCCAGGATCAAGCCCTTTGTGGACGCGATCGGCGTGTTCGCCTCTGCGGCTGCCAGGAGCAAGGGGAGAGTGAAAGTCGGTCTTGGTCATGACGTGGCGTCCGATGGGCGAATGAGCTTTGTGATGTCCGGGGCCTTCACTCTGGATGAGGTCAGGGAGATCATCGCCGGGCTTGACCGCTCTAGGGCTCTATATCCTGAGGTTGTGCAGCAGGTCCACGACTCCTGACGGTATTGTCCGTCCATGGAGCTAAAGAAGGTTTCGGTTGACCGGCAGACGTTTGACAAGGTGGTCCACTACGACCAGTCCATCACCCACTGGGCTATGGAGCACGCGCGGGCCTCCGCGTCGGCTGCGGACGCTATGCGGAACTACCAGGACCTTCACCACGCGAAGGGCAACGCCATCGCCGAAATCTGCAAGGAGGCCGGGCTCGACCTTTCCAGGGTGTCCAGGCTTCAGCTGACCGGGACGGGGGACGAGTGCTTCCTAGAGGTGATCCTCCATGATGCGCCGACCGCGTCCCCTCCGGGCACCGAGCCTGCCGTGGAAGCCTCATCAGGCTCTTGATTGGCCGTCTCTGAAGAGACACAATGCCGTCGCCCCCCGACCGACCCGTCCATGTCCTAGAGCGTGACGGTTCGGACTTTCCATCCCCTCCCCTGAACTTTTCCGTCCAGTCCGGGCTCGTGAAGGGGACCGTGGACCTGCGGTGGTCGTCCCCTTCGGAGCTCTCCTCCAACTCACGCTTTAGCGTGCTCGGTGTGAACGTCTACAGGAGCTTCGACTCGGAGTTCGGGCCGTTCTTCCGGATGAACACAGCCCCTGTCCAGGCTCTCTTCTGGCGGGATGCGACGCAGGTTACTGTGGCCATGCGGGAGGATGTGACCGGCCGGTTCGTCTCGCGGGGGGACGTTGATCCTTCGAGGACCTGGGTCTTCCGGACTTGCAATGCTCCGATAGTCCTGGACCCCGTCGTGGGCGGGACCATGTCCATAGACCTGAACGTGTTCGTCACCGTAAACGGGACGCCGGCCCACGTTCGCCGCATATCGTCCGTCCTTGGCGAAGTGGAGCTCGAGCCCTACCCGACCTTCGACGTCGCCTCACAGAGGCAGTTCCCGGCCATCCTTCCCTTGAACCCTTCCGACCGGGTCGAGGCCACATATCGATATTTGAAGAATCAGGTCGTAACGGACCTTGGACAGCGCATCTTCTATCGTCTTACGGCTGTCGCGTCCGTCAATGGCGTTCTTGTCGAGACACCTCTCTCACAGGCCGCCATCGGGAACAACCAACAGACTGAGCAGCTTGACTGGATCTGGAGGGAGGCGGTGCGGCGCCAGAGGTTCCTCCTTGATCAAGGCGGCGAGCGCGTAAAGATCTTCGTGTGCAGGCGGGTTGGGCCGGAGTGCGGGTGCAAGTCGGACGTTTACGGTCAGGCGTCTTCCGACTGTCTTACATGCTTCGGCACTGGCGTCATAGGCGGCTATGAGGGCCCATATGACTCCATAGTGGCCCCGGACGATGCGGAGAAGAAGATTTCTCAGAGCAACCGTGGCCGGACGATGGACCACTCGTATGACTCATGGACCGGTCCGAGCCCCCTACTGTCCCAGAGGGACTTTATCGTAAAGCTCAACGGCGACAGGTATGGAATAGGCCCTGTGAAAATACCGACCGCCCGAGGCATGCAACTACAGCAGTTTTTCACCCTCTCCCACATAGACGAGCAGGACGTGCGCTGTCGTGTCCCGGTCCTGGACACGTCCCGGATGGAGTCCCCTCGGACCAGGTACGTGATTCCGGGGGAGGGGAACGCCACCCCGATGGTCACTGAGAGGAGCTCCACTCCGGACGAGCGGGAGGTTAGGGGGAACACGGTTGTGTCAGAGAACATGAACCGCCGAAGCTGAGACGATGGCTGACGACATTGCCACCACCATGGACGCGGCGATCTCGAGGTCCATGGACGCTGTCCGGGACAACATCGCCGTGGACGGCGTCACGGCCTTGAAGCGTGTCCTTGACGGGGCCGGGTTCCCTCAGTCTGACCACTTGAAGGACTATGAGGTGTTTGCTCATGTGAACGGTGACACGGTCTCGTTCGAGATTCTTCTGTCCGTTGAGGCCTTCGACATGGACGACGCCGCGACGAAGGCCGCGCTCGAGGAGGCTGAGCTCAAGGCTGAGGCTGACGAGGCTGAGGCTGAGGCTGACGAGGCCTTTGGGACCAGGACGTATGGCATGCAGCCGGACAACGTTAGGCCTGGAAGGCTGGTCGGTATGAGGGACGTAAGGTCCTCCGCGAAGAGCGCCTTTACGAGCTCTGGAGACAGGAAGGAGGCCCATGAGGCTGTCCGCCTTGCCCCGAGGGCCATGAGGGTTGACCGGCGCGGCAAGCTTTCCCTGCGCATGACGAGGTCTGTCGAGCCGGACGGGGACGGGTTTCGCATGCCAAAAGGACAGTTTCAAGGTGTTATGGGGGAGTTTGTCGAGGGCCTCCGGTCGGCCGTCCTCGACAACTTTGCCCCCGAGTTCGAGAGGATCCTTGCTAGGCAGGCCGGATAACGGTCTCCTAAAGGCGAATGGTCTTGTACAAGTTGACAAATCTGCTTACGACCGCCGTCATCGTGGAGGACCTCGGCGTGCGCATGGAGCCCAGGGGGTCTGCCACCGTCCGGGCGGAGGACTGGGCGCGGTCGAACGATGGAGCTCGCTTGGAGTCTCAGGGGTGGGTGCGGGTGGACAGGCAGTTTTCCCCCTCCACGGGGCCTGCTCCGCGCCCGATCCCCGCCGTCCGCCATCCGGAGGCTGCCCCTGATCCGAAGGTCTCCATCGTAAACCTTAGCCAGGCCTCTTTCGACCAGTTCTTGAGGAACCAGGAGGAGCTCCTGCGAATGCTGGTCGTCATGAGCGGTTCTGTCCCCGACGCTGCCAGGAAGGCTGTCGAGGATGGCTTTGCGAAGGCCGGACCTCCCTCCCCTCCCCCCATGGCCGCGCACCAGCCTCACGCGACGCCTTCGGCTCTGAAGGACGACGCTCCTATGTACATTCCCTCCAAGATCGTGCCTGATGTCATTGTCGCGGGTGTGAAGTCTCAGGTGAAGGAGTCCGACTCGAGCGTGGACGACAGTGCTGACGCTCTTCGGAGGCTTCGGAATAAAGGATGATCCTCAGTCGGAGCGAGTCCAACAGGCGTTGGAGACAGGCTAACTCAGATTATCTAAAAGCTCGTAGAATGGGTATTCGGACTTTGAAAAGTCAGTACCTGTCCGAGGTTAAACGGAGCCCATGTGTAGACTGTGGTTTTGTGTTCATCAAGGAGCCATGACCTTCGATCATAGGCCGGGTGAGGTTAAACTCTATGATATTTACCGTCTAGCGAACCACCCCACGGCTTCTCTAGACAAGCTAATGGCAGAGTTGGGCAAGTGTGACCTGGTCTGCGTGGGGTGCCATAGGGATCGGTCTCATGGTCGTTTACAGCCATATGTGGTTTCATGCCCTGCGCATCGTCCCACTCGTGAACGAGGCTGTAAGAAATGTACCCATTATTTTTGCTTGTCTCGTCTCCGAGCTAAAAGACTTGAGTTGGTTCGTCAGTACAAATCGCAACCCTGCGTTGATCGTGGGAGAGTGTATTCTCCCTGGAAGATGGACCTCGACCACTTATCAGAGAAGTTGGATAACGTCTCTAATTTGGTTGGGTCTCAGGCCAGTTTGACTCGTGTTACCGCTGAGCTTTCTAAATGCGCAGTAGTGTGTTGTTGGTGTCACGTCGTCCGTACAGTCTCTCGGAGAGAATCCCATGTCTAAAACAGCTGAAGATGGATCCAGTGGGGTTGGAGCGGACATCGGCACCATGAACATGGTAAGCGCACGACGTTCTGGCAAGAAGGTTGTCACGTCGCGGGTCAGGGATGCCTTCATCGACCTTCCGCCCGAGCATCGGCGCATGCTAAAGCTGTCCAACACCGCCTTTGCCGAGGTGGACGGAAAGCTGATCGTCGTCGGGGACGACGCTCTCAACACGGCCAACCTGCTCAACCGTGAGGCCAGGCGGCCTCTTCAGGGCGGGCTCATATCGGCCGGGGAGCTTGACGCTCAGGCCATCATAGGACTCATGATGCGGCAGATTCTCGGCAAGCCGATGGTCCCTGGGGAGAAGTGCTGCTATTCTGTCCCCGCCACGGCCGTCGACGTCCATGGCTCTGACGTCACGTACCACAGCGCGATCTTGGGGAAGATCGTCAGCGAGCTCGGCTTTACCCCGGAGGCGGTCAACGAGGCGCTGGCCATCATCTTCTCTGAGTGCTCTCAGAGCAACTTTTGCGGCCTTGCGTTCTCCTACGGATCGGGGATGACGAACGTGTGCCTCACGTACAATGCGATGTCCGCGCTCGAATTCAGCCTTGGGAGGGGTGGTGACTGGATCGACAATGGGGCGGCTAAGGCTGTCGGCTCTACGAAGGCGAAGATGTGCTCTCTCAAGGAGGGCGGCATCGACATCACCAAGCCTAAGAGCCGTGAGGAGGAGGCCATATCTCTCTTCATCGCAAACCTCATCGACTACACTATCACCAAGGTCATAGAGCAGTTCGTCCGCGTCAAGAGTGAGCTCATGGTTCCGGAGCCCATTCCGATCGTGGTCTCCGGGGGGACCTCCCTTGCCGGCGGGTTCCTCGACATGTTCAAGGAGCGGTTTGCCGTCAACCAGGCGCGGTTCCCCGTGAAGGTTTCCGAGATCCGGGCTGCGTCCGATCCGATGACGGCTGTTGCCACCGGGCTACTGGTCCTGAGCCAAGCTATCGACTAGCCTTTTCGATGGTGCGACTTCCTATCTGGGCTCTCTCATGAAGGAGCCCCCGCGATGCCGTACTTCAAAGGCGTTCATTTCGACCATATCTTCCAAACAGAGGAAGACGTCAGGGCCTATGCTAGACCAGAGCCTGTCTTTGATGTTGAGATAGTCATGGACGATCTGGAGGCTGGACCGTCTAAAACGGCCGTCTCTATGGAGAAAGTTCCTCCTGCCCCTGCTCCTGTCGCCCCACCTTCTCCTTCTCCCCATGCCCCTGCCCCTGTCGCCCCACCTTCTCCTTCTCCCCCTCCCCCTGTCGCCCCTGCCCCTGTCGCCCCTGTCGCCCCTGTCGCCCCTGTCGCCCCTGCCCCCAAGGCGAGTCGGACTCCTAAAGTCCGTGACGGGAAGGTTGAGAAGGGATCCGACAAGAAGCCCCAATGAAGCTTTGCCTGACAAACAGCACAAAGGAGAGGATAATCCGTGAGATAAGGCACATCCTTTACGGGCATCCTCGATATAGGCCTGACTCTGAAAACGTTTACAATAAGTACTCGTTCAAGGAACGCCGTCAGCGTGGGGTCATAGTCAATGGGACGTCGGCCGACCGTGTCAGGCTGTCTGCTGACAACTATATGGGGAGGCTGTCTTCGTTCTGCATGCTTGCTCCCGTTGGGGACCATCCGGGGACGACGATAGAGTGGGTCCGGGAGAATTTCAATGTGCTTGAACGTGTCTCCATGCGCCGTGACGTTTTTCCGACGCCCCCAGGCGTTTATGCCATCACTGTGAAGTCGTTGCCGGATGAGGCCCGTGGTGTCCCGGGACAGTTCGAGGTCCAGCCTATCCTCACGCAAATTAACGAGCCCCTGATCACGTTCACGAGCTCCGGGGACTCTGAGGCTCAGGTTTCAAGGGACAACATCTACCCCGGCTCTCTCCGGCTTTGGCTTGATGGTCGGCGCCCGCTTGTTGAGGACGTTGACTATTCCATCGATTACTCGACGGGGGCTGTCACCTTCCTAAGGGATACCCCGACCGGGATGGTCGTGTACGCGGATTATCGATACCGTGTAGATCCGTCGGGACCGTTTCCGTTCGAGAAGGAGAAGGTTAACCTTGACGCTGTTCCGGGCGTTGTTCTGGCGTTCGGGGACCGGTGTCAGGACGGGGACCAGATGGCCGTCGTGATAACGGACGAGCGCACTGACGTGGCGGAGGTGTACGGGGGAAAGTATGAGGTTTCGTTTGACCTGATAGCGTTCTCCCGTGACTCAGAGGACAGGGAGAAGCTTTCAGACTACATAATCATAAAGTTCCTCGAGATCCAGAATGCGCTTGGGTATGAGGGTATTGAGCTTGTGGATATAGCCCCGGGAGGGGAGAACGAGGACGTGTACAACGCGGGCTTGGACGAGTATTACTATGAGTCTACCATTCATCTGTCCGTCCGCGTGGACTGGGAGGTCTACGTTCCGCTACCGGTTGTGGTGTCCCGTGCTGAGATGACCTCCAAAGCCTCTGAGACAGAGCACGGATATCTTGACGGGACGTACGTTCTTGACATGCTAAAGCTTGGCGGTCCGCTTGATGTTGTCGGGTTCCCCGGCACGCTAGGAGGTCGCCCCTTTTTTGAGAGGCTTGTCTAGCGTGCCGGGACGGTAGAGTTTTCCAGGAGCGCCACCATTCCGTCATATTCATACTTCTGTGACGATTGCGACGTTGAGTTCGAGGAGCTTCTAACTCTCCAGGATGAGGTCAAGCAGTACTTCGATCATCACCCCTGCCCTAACTGCAAGGGCAGGGCGGATAGAATACGTGTGGCCAGCGTCTCCTTCAAATTTGCTGGAGGGGTTGGGAAGGGGGCCGGGTCCGGAGTCCATGGGAACAGCGGGGTCCACGACCTTGACTATCCTGTGCTGGACAAGGCTGTCGGAAGGTCTGCGGAGGCCAAGTGGCCGGAGTACCTTAAGCGGAAGGCTGATCGGGACCGTGTCCGTCGGGAGGCTGGCGTCAACGCTGTCTCTCAGTCCGGGGACACTATTGTGCCGTTGGATCAGTCTAGCGCTCAGAATCGCGAGAAGGCGATGACCCTGTACGGTAAGGCCCTCTCTTCCCCAACCGGCCCTTCCGGCGGCGGCAGCGACGGTTAGACGCCTCCGCCTCGGGCGCTGTTACACCTTCTATCATTTCGGGTGAGTGCCTCCCGACACTCATACGCATATGACTACGCTATCTGGTCCAAGTCCATACCCATACAGGATGAATACCTAGACTTCTGTTGAGCGAGGAGGAGACATGGGAATCGGACCGTTCACCACTTACGCGCCGCCCGGGGCATACATCCAGACGACTGTGGAGCCTGCAGTCGGCCTCCTCCTTGGAGGAGTCAGGATCCCGGTCCTCATCGGAGTCGGACAGGAGTCGCTGTCCCAGCGCGGGTTCGAAATGGTCCGCGGATCCTCGAGCTACGTCGACACTCCAGTGTTCGGCGAGGACGCCCACGGCAGGTGGGTCTCCGGCGGGACCTCCCAGAACCCGGTCCTCGGGAACCAGGACGGCTCGAAGTACAAGTTCAAGGTCCGAAACTTCCCCATCGTGGACGGCCTCGGGCGCGGGACCGTGACGTATGACGTCAGCAAGGTCTCGGTCTCAGTCAACGGCGTCCAGACGGTGGTGGCTCAGGTTGACGGGGTCAACGGCATCATCACCCTCCTCGTCCCTCCTGCTGATGATGACAACGTCACCGTCAGTTACTTCTTCCACCGGAAGGACACCAGGGTCACGGATGATGTCTCCGGCCAGATCACCGTCGGTTCGGCCGCCCTCATCTCCCCTAAGGCGGAGACATACGCCATCACCCTCAACGTGAACGACTCCCTCGCCGTCACCGTGGACGATGTGACCGTCGCCACCATCGTGTTGACGCCAGGCGCCTCACGCTCCGCGACCGACATCGCGAACGACGTGAACAACGCTGCCGTGACCGGGCTCACGGCCTCGGTGCACGTGGACGCGGAGGGCCTGAATCACGTTCGGCTCAACGCGCTCGGGAACGTCCTCATCGGATCTGGGAACGCCAACGGGACCTTCGGGTTCAACCCCGGGGACTACACGGGACGCTCGAAGGCCTTCCGTGTCTTCAACGGGCCGATCGTGGACGGATCGGACGGCGGAATCACGACCACGGACCCGTCCAAGGTCACGGTCATGGTTGACGGGACTCAGGTCCTCGCCAAGTCGGTTAACGGGGCGACCCGCCTTGTGACCCTCTCGGCGGCCCCGAAGGCCGGGGCGATCGTCAAGATAGCGTACTACTTCAACACCTTCCAGGACACGTTCGACTACCTGCCGAACAGCAACGTGCTCACCGCGGGTGACGTCGGAATCGCCCCAGGGCGCCGGGACTACATCAACGGCGCTGACTTCGTGATCGTGAACGACGGGGACCAGTCGAAGATTCAGTGGGGCACGGCCTTCCAGGTCCGCGCGGGCGCCAAGACCGGGTCCACAGTCTTCGACTCGACCCAGATCGTCGGGCTCCTCGTGGACGACAGAATCTTCGGAGCTTCCTGCACGAGGTACGTGGACACGGCCACGAGCACGGTGTCCACGACCAAGTTCGTCCTCCCCATCAAGCCGACCTCTGGCAACGGCCGTGATACGCCCCTTGGACAGGCGCTCTACACGACCCTGACGAACGGCCGCATCGACCTTCCGACGAACCGTCCAGACCTCGTAACGGTCCACGTCGGAAAGACCTGGAGGGACGCGTCCTCCCGTCCTCCGGTGAAGGTCCTCGAGGTCGACTCTGCCACGAACACGTTCGTCCTCGCGAGTCCCGTCTCGTCCGAGTACAACGCGTACGCCACGTTCTGGTACAACCGGATTGGCGACGACACGTTCACCCTCAGCGTGGTCTCGTCTGGCCCCTCTGGTACCGGATCGTACACGATCGCTTCGGAGAAGACGGCATCTCTCGCCTTCGGAGTGAAGTTCGGCACCAAGGCCTCCCTCCCCCAGACCGTCCAGTGGCCGTCTGGCGTCGAGAGCCTTCCCGACGCCATTCACGCCGGGGCCGGAACTCCGGTCTCCGAGACCGTGACGGTCACCTTCAGCACCGCGCTTAACCCGGCGAGCAACGCCTCTTTTTCCAACCAGAAGCAGGAGCCCTACGACATCTACCAGGCTACCCGGGTCTTCGGCGGCGTCGTCGTCGACGGGAACCCCGCGGTGTCCGTGGACCTGTCCCTGCAGTACAGAGGAATGCTCCTCGGATCGGCCGTGGCCGAGCCCCTGGCCTTCCTGTCGACGGACTATCTCGTCCTCCGCATGGATGGTGTGGACATCGCTCCGGTCGCCCTCACCGGCCTGACGACCATGGCGGCCGTCGTGACCGCCGTTAACGCGGCCATCGACGCTAATGCCGCCGTCCACGCGGACGGGTCTGCCACGTTCGCTTCGTCGGCCCCTAACGCCCTGGCCTCCTCCATCTCGTACGGATCTAAGAAGATCCTCGCGCTCAAGGGCCGGAACACCCCGTCCTTCACCAACGGGCTCGTCTCGAGCGTCCTTGTCCAGTCCCCGACGGCCGCCGGACAGACGGACGGATCCTCCAAGGTCGGGCTCGTCCCGAACCAGTCGGCCGAGGGGTCGTACAACGCCATCAACCACGTCGCGACCATGGTCGGGACGAAGGTTGCCCCGTTCAACATCACTACGGGGGTCAACGACTCCTGCCAGATCAACGTGGACGGGAAGGACGTGACCACGACGCTTCCCGCCGGGGCCGCGGTTGGCCTTGACGACGTCGTGACCGCCATCAATGACGCGTACATCGCCCTCGCCTCCGCCGCGGACATCGCCACCTACACCGCGGACGTCATTAGCCTCGCGAACGAGCTCCGGACCGACTACGCCGCGCACCGCGTGTCGACCGTGTTCCACGTCGCGGCGGACAGCACGAACGTCGTCTCTCTCGGCGCCTCCACCACCCTGGCCGAGGCCATCGCCCTTCTCAACGACATCAAGGCGAAGTACAACGCCCACCTGTCGCAGGCAGGCGTTCATCAGCTCGCCGACTCCATCAACCCGGTCGCCGTGGCGAACGCCACAAGCCTCCAGTCGGCCGCGGTCCTTGCGAACGAGCTCAAGGAGCAATATAACACTCACCTCGTCCAGCTCGGCGTCCACGGGCATGACGACATCACGAACACCCTGACGCCGGCCGCCGCCCCGACGACCAACATCGAGTGCTACCCGATCCTCAACGACATCAAGGCGAAGTACAACCTTCACCGGGTCGCGTCGGGATCCCACATCACAAACGACACGACCAACACGGTCGTCACGGCCGACGCCTCCTCACAGCTCACGGGTGAAGCCCTCTCCAACGACCTGAAGGCCAAGCTGAACGCCCACTATCTCCAGTCGGGCGTCCACTCGGTGAACGACACGACGAACACCATCACCTCGGCCAACGCGAGCTCCCCGGCGTCCCTAATCGCCCTTACGACGGAGCTCCAGACGAAGTATCCGCTCCACATCGTCCAGACCCAGGGCCCATACCACGTCCACGGGACCAACGACGCGACCAACGCGTCGACGACGGCCCTCACGGAGCTCGTTGCCAGGACGGGCCAGGGTATCAACGCCAACAAGCTCGTCCTGACGTCGAGGGTCAACAACAACACGTCGTCCGTGGTCGTCAAGTCGACCGGCACGTCCAACGACGTCCTCGGGCTCACCTCCGGGGCCACGGCCCAGCGCGGACAGCCCACGGCCTCCGCCATCGCGAACGCCCTGAACGCCAACTCCAGCTTCCTGGCGGTGGCGGTGGCGTACCGAATCCAGGCCCCCGGCCTCGGAGGCTTCCTCCGGATCGACTCGAGGACGGCAGGCTCCCTGTCCACCGTCGCGTTCTCCAGCGTGTCCAACACGGCCTTCATCACGGATACGGGCCTCGGAATCGTCCCGGGGACGTCCGGCGACACCGGTGAGCCCGCCCAGGCCGGGTTCAGCGTCACCTCCTCCCAGGGGGCGTCCGGCTCATACGGGACCGGCTTCCCTGGCCAGACGTACACTGACATCACGACGGGCCTCAGGTTCACCGTCCTCCCGGCCTCTTCCGGCGACTATGCGGATGGCGGGAGCTTCACCCTCTCCTGCGGTCAGACCTTCATTGCGGACGCCTCCTTCCCGGTCAAGGCTGTTCCGGGCCTCGAGCTCACCGTGTTCAACACGAACGGGATGGGTGTCGCCACGACGGCGTTCCTCAGCACTTACGCCAGGAGCGGGAACGAGCCGGCCATCGGGGACGTCTACTACGTCTCGTACGATTACGCCAAGTCGGACCTCTCCACCCAGCTCTTCAGGGAGGTCAAGAAGATCAGGGCCTCCTTCGGAGACCCGACCCCTGACAACCCTCTATCCCTTGGAGCTCGCCTCTGCCAGCTGAACGGCGCGGTCCTCGTCGGCCTCAAGCAGGTCCTCAGGGCCCCCAACTCATCCCAGGCGTCGGCCGGCTCCTTCGTCGCGGCCATCGACGAGCAGCGAAAGCCCATAGCCGGGTCCGTCAAGCCGGATGTCATCGTCCCGCTCGGGACGGAGCCCCAGGTGTTCACGTCCCTCAATCAGCACTGCGTCTTCATGAGCACCCCTCGGCAGGAGGGAGAGCGCATTGGCATTGTCGGCGTCGCCGCCGGCACGAGCCCTCTCGGGGTCCAGGCCGTCGCCAAGGGCCTCGCGTCCGAGGTCATGCTGGTGTCCTATCCTGACTCGTACGTCATCGCCATCGAGGACTCGCAGGGTAACCTGGTCGACCAGCTCGTCGACTCCTCGTATATGGCCGCGGCGCTCGCGGGCACGCTCACAAACCCCGCGTTCGACCCCGCCACGCCACTGACCAGGCGTGGCGTCGCCGGCTTCAAGCGCCTCGGGCGCATCCTCGATCCGTCGGAGGCCAACCAAGTCGCCGTGGCGGGCGTGACGATCATCGAGCAGGTCGATACCGGAATGCGTGTCCGGCACGGGCTGACGACGAACATCACGTCGGTCCTCACTCGGACCCCGTCCGTCACCCTCACTATCCACGCCGTCCAGCAGAACCTTCGAAGGGGTCTCGACCCGTACATCGGCCAGAAGCTCACCGGGACCCTCATCAAGTCGGTGGAGAACGCCGTCGTCAGCGTGTTCACCCAGCTCATGGGCTCCCAGATCGTCCAGAAGGTCACCGGAATTGAGGTCGTCCTCGACGAGAACGATCCCACGCTGCTCAGGGTCGGCGCGATCTACGTCCCGGTGTTCCCGCTCGAGTACATCCTGGGAAGCCTCAGCATAAGGGTGCGTGCGTAACGCACACTATCCTACACTACGGCGGTCATTGTACAGTGAAGGGTGACTCTTTATCCGTGCACATGCGGTGAGCTGGCCCGGTCTCTACGGGTTCAGAAGGCGCACCGTAAAGCGTGCCTTGCGTGGGCTGCAAGGGACGCTGTTGCGACGAAGTCGGCCAGGATATCGTCCACCCTTAACGACAGCCGGTCGTTTGCGAGGTTAAGGAAGGTCACGTGCGCCTTCTGTAGAAGGCGCACGGATAAGGATTCGTGTGTCGAATGTGAGGCCATGGCTCTGGAGCACGGGCGGGGCTGGCCGGACTGCAGCCCTCGAGAGTTTTTCCTGAACGAGACTCTTCCTTGTCCGCCAGGCGTGGACAAGGGCGCCACTCTCCGTGAGTTCGGGTACTCTCCGTGCGGCCTTGGGCCGGCTTCGAAGAAGAAGGTTGTGGCCGTCTGCGAGTTCTGCGGCAGCCGGTACTCCACCACGAGAGTTTGCGTGGGACGGCATGGGCCAGTCGCCTGTAAGAGATGTGACGCTGTGGCCTCTGCCTACTCTCGAGCCGGGGGAGTCGGCGACAAAAGAAAGTTTTTCCTTGCGCGCTCAACCATCCCGAGCGCTGAGAAGATAGATGCTGTCGAGACGGAGAGGTCCTATGGCCATTCCATAGGGTCTTCTGCTGCCTACTCAACCCGGATGGTCGTCTCCAAATGCGACTATTGCGGAGTCCGTGTGGACCTCTCCCTTAGCAAGTATACTGGCCGCAAAGGCCGTGTGTGCTGTCGGTCTTGGGACTGCATCAGGAAGAAGACGGTTGAGACCCTTGAGGCCAAGTACGGAGTCAAGTGCACCCTCTCCATCCCGTCCGTCCTCGAGAAGCTCCAGGACCCGACCACGGAGCAGCTTGTTGCCTCTGTCCTCAAAGTCCGTTATGGGGTGGACTTTGTCAGGCAGCATCAGGTTGGCCCCTACGCCTTCGACTTTTTCGTCCCCTCTGCCAACCTTTTGATCGAGTGTCAGGGTGACTACTTTCACGACTTCAAGTCAAACGGGTACTCCGGGACCCCGAGGGACCGTTCAAAGGCTTCGTACGTCGAGAACAACACTGGCTACCGTCTGGTGTGGCTTTGGGAG